>Ga0163148_10000001_pt1 | contig 742240 bp, 807 predicted proteins | sample OliLakLV19MP7P2_FD_148606 | JGI IMG/M metagenome (GOLD analysis project Ga0163148, IMG submission 148606) | Freshwater microbial mat bacterial communities from Lake Vanda, McMurdo Dry Valleys, Antarctica- Oligotrophic Lake LV.19.MP7.P2 | ecosystem: Environmental > Aquatic > Freshwater > Lake...
GGCAACAATCCCACGTACTACATCGTTGACGGTGTGCTATCTGCGGTTCCCACAAACGATATCGGTCAGGGAGTCTTTGTGAACGATGAGTTCGCGTACGGAGCCGCATCTTTAGAGCACCCATTAATCATGTACCAGGGCAAAGAGGTTGGCAGAGCCGTTAACTCTGAAGGAGGACCCTTTGAGATTAATGGAAAGGTAGGGTATGTGGCTCTGCTCCCAGACAATAGAGCGCAGCTTATGGTAGACGGACAGCCGGTTGGTCCGGCCATAGCAGGCAGGGTTCATAACATAGCGGTTTCGGAAGGAGGGAGAGTAGCAATCCAAGTCGAAGACGGTTCAAAGTGTAGTGCTGTTGGCGGAGCGGTATACCTTGATGGTGAAAAAGTGTATGAAGGCTGCACCAGCAATCCGTACGGCTTTTATGGGGAAAAGCTCTTGTTCTGGATAAAAGAAAACGGCATGTCGTTGCTATGGTACGACGGAGAGAAAATCGGTCATGGATTCTACGGCTTCAACTACATCGAGCTTATAAACGGCAAGATCGCCATCGCTGCATTCGCATCAACGAACAAGGGCATAGAATATTCGTTGCTGCTTGAGCAATAGTATGGAATTCATCGGTGTCGTCGCAGGAGGAAGCGCCAAAGCTAATGCGCTTGGCTACCCCACAGCCAACATCCCACTTACCGATACAAGTGTATCGGGCATCTTTGCAGCGAGCGTTCGTCTCGATGATACGGACTACCCTTCAGTCGCATTCGCGGACCCAGCACGCTCTGTGCTCGAAGCACACCTTTTTGATTTCTCTGGAAATCTCTACGGAAAGGAAATCACTATCTCGCTCGTGAAGAAAATTCGCGAGACCAAGGAATTCACTGATGACGAGTCTCTCAAGGCAGCTATGAAGGAAGATGCCGAGGAAGCGAAGAAGATTCTTTTGTAATCCATGTTTACCGGCATCATCGAGCAAACAGGAACGGTGAAGAATGTTGCAATGCGTGGGCGTGCAAAAGTAGTAACGCTCTCAAAGCCTGCGAGCTGGAAACTGAAGAAAGGGCAGAGTGTGAACGTTAGCGGCATCTGTTCCACTGTCGTTTCTTCCGGTGCCACGAGCCTCACTGTTGAGTACATGCCGGAGACGCTGCGTGTCACGACGGCTGCATCTCTTATAAAAGGAACGAAGGTGAATCTTGAACGTTCGCTCAAATACGGAGACCGTATGGATGGACATCTGGTATCGGGACACATAGAAGGAGTGGGGAAAGTGGGAAAGGTAGAGAAAGAAGGCCGTTCACTTCTTCTCTCGATTAAGGTCCCGGCTCTTCTTGGTCGCTACGCACTAGAGCGCGGCTCAATTACTATCGACGGTGTTTCGCTCACTGTCGCCCGCAGGCATGGGCCCTGGGTCACGGTCGCGCTGGTGCCGCACACGCTTTCACACACCACGCTTGGGCAGCTTTCTGTTGGAGACAGCATCAACCTAGAGACCGATATCCGTCATCGTGCGCTCATAAAGCCCCGTGCTAGAGTGAAATCCTATGCAACGAAGCCACTACGAAAAGGCCGCTAAGACCCAGGACGCCTCGAGGCTCACGGTGGGAATCGTCGTCTCAAGCTTTAATACCGACATCACGGAGAAGATGCTCACGGGAGCAGTGACGACGCTCCGGCAGTGGGGCGTGAAGGAGAAGCAGATTCGCATCGTGCGCGTGCCAGGGAGCTTCGAGATTACCTACGGTTGTATGAAGCTTCTCAAAAACAAGAAGATGGATGCCATCGTCGCACTCGGCTGCATTATTAAAGGAGAGACTGACCACGATAAGTACCTTGCGCATGCGGTTGCAGCAGGCATCACCAACCTCACGATTGCGTCTGGCGTTCCTATTTCCTTCGGCGTCATTACGCCCAACTCACTCGCACAGGCGCGCGTGCGGTCAAAAGGGAAGCACAACAAGGGCGTTGAGGCAGCCATTGCTGCCATGAGCTCGGCGCTTCTTCCCTAATGCCACTTCCTACACGACTGGTAGCTGCCATTGGACTTGCGGTGGTCTCCATCGTTGGGCTCGTGTGGTACATGCATTCGTTGCCGCAGGAATCTGAAGAAGAATTGAGTGTTGTAGCTCAGTCGGTTACCTTTGAGCTTGCTGATACAGACGAGGAGCGCGGACGCGGCCTTTCAGGACGCGCGGAAATCCCTCATAACTACGCAATGCTCTTTGTCTTTGATACTCCTGGCCGATACGGCTTCTGGATGAAGGATATGCGCACCTCTATCGATATTATCTGGCTCGATGAGAATCATGTGGTAACAAAGGTAGACGAAGCGGTTCTTCCAAGCACGTTCCCAACCCTCTTCTATCCACCGACCCCAACGCGCTACGTGCTTGAGACTGCTGCAGGGCAGGCGAAGGTCCTCGGATGGGTGCCAGGCACTTCAGTCGCACTGCCACTGTAGCCGTGCTATAGTCCTCCCGGACCGATACAGGCAATCGCTCTGAGTTTCTCAGAGAGGAAAGTCCGAACACAGGCAGCGAAAGCTGCAGAAAGGTAGCGGGTAACGCCCGTCCGCAGCAATGCGCGAGGTGCGAACAGTGACGTCAACGACGAAAGTCCGCGACATCCTTCGGGATGAACTTCATCGTAAGGTGAAGATGAAACGGCAAAATCCTTACCCCTGTGCAAGGCCGTGCCCCGCAAGAGGAGTGCCGCTTGAGGGCGTCGGTAACGACGCTCCCAGATAAATGATTGTCCGCGACAGAATTCGGCTTACCGTATCGATCCAACAACATGCGAAACCCGCCCTCGAGGCGGGTTTCGCCTATCCACGTTAGAAGTAAAGGGACAGAAGGACTACGGTATACTCAAAAGGTATTACTAGGGGTAGTTAGGTACATTTACTATGCACGATTCAACAACCGGCATTCGCCGTCTTTCGCTCGACAGTGCTGCGGCATGGGTGCTGACCGCAACTGCAGTCATTGCCATTCTTATTTTCCTTCCGTTCAGTTGGGCGCCATTCGTCCACACCAAAGTGCTGGTACTCACGCTCGGCGTGTTGCTCACGCTCGTGCTCTTTGTGCTCAGCGCACTCAAGCGCGGAAGTATCACGCTCCCGCATCTTCCGCTTGTCGGTTCTCTCTGGTTGGTGCCACTGGCGTACCTTCTCTCCACACTCTTCTCCGGCACTAACCCTGCAGCTGCGTTCTTCGGCACCGGCTTCTCCCCTGACAGTTTCGGGCTCTTCCTCCTTCTCGCCCTTCTTGCAACACTGGCTTCCTTCGTTCTCTCGACACTTCAGTTCCAGAAGCGCTTTGTGAAGGGACTGATAGGTGCGTTCCTCCTCCTGCTTGTTTCGGAGATTGTGTTCCTTCTGGGTGGAAAATTCTTCCCAGCGCTGGTTTCTCCGACCGGAAACCTCATTGGTTCTTTCGTTGACCTCGGCTTCTTCGTAGGTCTTGGTGTCTCGTTGGCGCTTCTCTGGGCTCGGTTCATGGTCGTGAAGCGCAAGGTAGTCTTATATGTCGCGGTCGTTCTTGGGCTTATCGTTCTTGCTCTCGCTAACTCCATCATTGCCTGGGCCCTCGTATCTCTCGTTGCGTTTGGTCTCTTTGTAGAGGCGGTGATGTACATGCAGTCGCGCACCGAGAGTCCGGTACGCCGCTCGCTCGCCCTGCCACTACTCACGCTTGCTGCAGGCCTCCTCTTCATGCTCGGAAGCTCAACAGTAGGAAGCGCTCTCTCGACGCTTGCTGGCACTACCTATATAGATGCTCGTCCTTCATTGCAGTCGACCTTCCAGGTAGGTACGCACACGTACGCTTCCTCACCACTCTTTGGCACCGGACCAGGTACCTTCGGAAGGGAGTGGCTCGAGCACCGTGACCGCTCAATTAACGACAGCATCTTCTGGAGCGTCGACTTCACCTCGGGCATCGGGCACGTGCCAACGTCCTTTGTGACCACTGGCGTCATCGGCGTTCTTGCCTGGATTGCCTTCTTCGCACTCTTCCTGTTCTTCGGTCTTCGCTCGCTTCTCATGCGCTTACCGACTGAACCATGGCCGCGCTTCATCTCGATTGCTTCCTTCACGGGCGCACTCTATGTGCTTATACTCGCGATAGCTGCGCTGCCGGGCCCCGTTACCCTCGGTATAGGATTCTTGCTGCTCGGCCTCTTCATTGCTTCGAGACCTGAAGCAGAGGGACGAATGCTTACGTTCTCGCAGAATCCGCGCATAGGGTTCGCGCTGGTATTCACGCTTACGTTACTTCTTATTGCATCGCTTGCATACGGTTACGTGGTGGTCAGCCGCTATGTTGCTGACGTCTCGTTCAATCAAGCAGGAACTGCACTGTCTGCAGGAAACTTCGATGCTGCACAGAGCGCCGTCACTCGCTCGATTGCATTGGCTCCTGAAAGCCGTACGTACCGTCTTGCAGCGCTTATTGGGTATGCACGCATGAGCCAGGTAGTGAATAACTCTTCGCTCACCCAGACTGAAGCACGTGACCAGTTCCAAACTGCCGTTGGTAGTGCCATCACGTCTGCACTTCAAGCAACCACACTTGACCAGAACGATTACCAAAACTGGGCAATGCTTGGAAACATCTACGGCAGCTTGGTGCCGCTTAAGATTGAAGGTGCGTATGAGAACGCGAAGGGCGCGTACGAGAAGGCAGTAGCGCTTGCTCCTACCAACCCGAGCCTACCGTACGTTCTGGGGCAACTTGAGATTGCGCGCGGTAACACAGAAGCGGCGGAAGCGTATCTTATTGAAGCTATTAACTTGAAGCGCGATTACACGCAGGCAATCCTTCTCTTCGCGCAAACAGAAGTCTCAAGCGGCAAGACCGCGCAGGCGCTCCAGGCAGCTGAAGCAGCTGCGTACTTCGCTCCAAACGACCCAGGCGTGCTCTTGCAGGTGGGTCTACTTCGTTCGGCGGCTGGCGAGACGGCCGGCGCTATACAGGCCCTTGCGCGTGCGTCTGAGATTAACCCTCAGTTCGCCAACGCTCGTTTCTTCCTCGGCGTTATGTATGCCGTCTCAGGAGAGTATGAGAAGGCGGTTGCAGAGATTAGCGCTGTTGCAAGCTTCTCTCCGGAGAACGCTACGGCAGTGGCGGCAGACCTCGAGACCTTGAAGCAAGGGAAGAATCCGTTCCCAGCATCCCGGCTCGCAGCCTTCGGCATTCCGTACGCTCCACTAGCTGAGCCACGTCCCGCAGGTGTCGTGCCGGCGCAGTAGAATACGTAAATGGTACAGCGCCTTTTCGGAACCCTGACGGCGCCGATACGCGGCCTCCACCAGGCCGCGTATCTCTTAGCGGGACTCACCTTCGCGTCTCAGCTCTTAGCGCTTCTTCGTGACCGCATCTTTGCGGGCGCCTTTGGCGCAGGGGAGACCTTGGACCTCTATTACGCCGCCTTCAAAATTCCGGACCTGGTGTTTGCGCTCGTCGCCTCGCTCGTCTCGGCCTACGTCATCATTCCCCGAATTGCCGGGGACAAGGGAGAGAATGCACGGGCGCTTCTGTCGCAGGCCACCTCCTTCCTCATTATTGGCGGGGGAGTCGTATGCACCGCACTGTTCTTTGTGATGCCACAGGCGCTTTTCCTTGCGTTTCCGAATTTTGCAGATTCTCCACGCGCTGATGAGTTCGTAGCACTTGCGCGGCTGCTCCTCATACAGCCCATTCTGCTTGGAGTCTCAGGAATACTTGCGAGCGTGACGCAGGTACATCGCCGGTTCCTGTTGTTTGCGCTCTCGCCAATCCTCTACAACATCGGCATCATCGTTGGCGCGCTCTTCCTCTACCCAATTATGGGGCTGCCGGGTATCGGTGTAGGCGTCGTCATAGGAAGCATTGCGCATCTTCTTATCAACGTGCCGGTGGTAGTAGGCGCCAAGGTGTTCCCACGATTTGTTCTTCCATCGTTCGCCGTGCTTCTCGGTCTTATGAAGGACTCAGTCCCACGCTCACTTGCGCTATCGATGGGGGCTGCAACGACGTTTGTTCTTGCTGCCCTTGCTGCCTTCACAGGTACTGGTGGTATTTCTATTTTTTCACTTGCAAGCAACCTTGAGGCAGTGCCACTCGCGCTCATTGGTGCGTCCTACGCCACCGCGGCATTCCCAGTTCTTGCAAAGGAAATGAATGACGGACATCTGCAAGCCTTTGCTGCGACTCTGGCAGCTGCAGCGCGCCACCTTATTTTCTGGTCTGCCATTCTTGCGGTACTGACTATTGTGTTGCGCGCCCACATTGTGCGTATCGTGTTGGGTACCGGCGCGTTCAACTGGGACGACACACGTCTTACCGCTGCAGTGTTGGGAATACTCGCCCTCGCCCTCGTTGCGCAGTGCATCGTTCTGTTGGCTGCACGTGCGTTTTATGCGGCAGGTCGCTCGTGGATGCCGTTTCTTATACAAATTATTGGACTCGTCATTTCCATTGGTGCTGCAGCGGGTACGCTCGCGCTCGCACACACCTATCCGTTTGCTCGCGACTTCATAGAGGCGTTGATGCGCGTTGAAGGAGTGCCGGGCTCTGACATTCTCTTCATTGCGCTCGGTGCTGCCCTTGGGCAGCTCGTGATGGGAGCGATTGCCATTGCCACGCTACAGACGGTTGCGCCCGGGGTGGCGGGCTCGCTTGCGCGTCCCATACTTGAGGGAACAGGGGCAGCAATTGTGGGCGGTGCCGTTGCCTACGGCGCTCTCGTTCTTATGGGCAACATCGCCCCGCTCTCCACACTCCTCGTCGTGCTTGCACAGGGCGTTGCGGCTGGTATGGTGGGAGTCGTAGCTGCGGCGGGCGTCCTCTTCCTCCTCGAGAACAAGGAATTCAAGGACCTTTGCAGGTCTTTCTCCCGCATCATGCTCCCGAAGACCCCGCTGTACAGCCCGACTCTCAATGACCGCACCGATTCGTAACTTTTCCATAATTGCCCATATTGACCACGGGAAATCCACCCTGGCTGACCGTATGCTCGAGCGTACGGGCACTATCGAGGCACGCAAGATGCGGGATCAGGTCCTCGACAAGATGGACCTTGAGCGGGAGCGCGGCATCACCATCAAGATGCAGCCAGCACGCATGAATTACACCGCTAAGGATGGTCAGAAGTACATTTTGAACCTCATCGATACCCCGGGGCACATCGACTTTGCCTATGAGGTTTCTCGCGCACTGACGGCGGTAGAAGGAGTGATTCTGTTGGTGGACTCCACCCAAGGTGTGCAAGCGCAGACACTCACCACGCTTTCTATGGCGAAGGCTGCGGGCTGCGTCATCATCCCAGCTGTCTCGAAGATTGATTCTCCTTACGCACGTGTTGATGAGGTATCAATTGAGCTTGCAGCACTTCTGTCGGTTGCTCCCGAGTCTGTGCTCGCAGTTTCAGGCAAGAGTGGGGCAGGAGTCGAAGAACTCCTTGAAGCCATCATCGAGCGCATACCAGCTCCGAGAGCACCGGAGGCGGATGAGGCGCGTGCCACTATCTTCGACTTCTCCTTCTCCACGCATCGCGGCATCGCGGTGTACGTGCGTGTGTTTGACGGCAAACTCAAGAAAGGCGACCTTCTGACGTTCCGTGCAGCTGACAAGAAGTTCACCGCGCTTGAGACCGGTATTTTCATACCTGACGAAACACCATCGGACTCACTCTCAGCGGGTGAGATTGGCTACGTGGTCACCGGCATTAAGGAACCGGGGGTGGTTGCGGTGGGAGACACGATTGCACTTGAACGCGGAACGCTTCCCGCGCTCCCAGGCTTTGCTCGTCCGCGCCCAGTTGTCTGGGCCTCCGTCTATCCTGAAAGCCAGGACGACCTCTCTGACCTCAAGCAATCACTTGAGCGTCTCAGGCTTTCCGATTCCTCGCTTTCATTTGAGGAGGAGTCTTCCGGTGTGCTCGGACGCGGATTCCGTTGCGGATTCCTCGGTATGCTTCACCTTGAGATTGTGACTGAGCGACTCAAGCGCGAGTTCTCGATTTCGCTCATTGTTACCATTCCAACCATTGCGTACATCGTCACCGCAAAGGGGAAGCGTGAGACCGTCTACACGCCCTCAAAGTTTCCAGCCTATGGAGACATCGAGCTTATCGAGGAGCCGTGGGTGAAAGCCATACTCATCACACCACCAGATTCGCTCTCTAACCTCATCCAGCTCTTCCATGACCATGAGGGGGTCATACAGCACACTGAGACGTATAGCGATGGCCGCATTGAGCTTTCGGCTGAGATGCCGCTTCGTGAGCTTATGCGCGGCTTCTTTGACCGCGTCAAAAACGCCTCCTCAGGCTACGCGTCACTTTCCTACGAGTTTCTTGATGAGCGTATCGCAGATGTGGTGCGCCTCAACATCCTTGTTGCTGATGAGGAGGTGCCCGCCTTCGCTCGCATCGTCTCGCGCCGCAGGGTGCAGGAGGAAGGGGAGCGCATGGTAGAGCGACTTGCAGGCTTGCTGCCACGCCAGCTCCAGGTCACGAAAATTCAAGCAGAGGCGCTGGGCCGCATCATCTCCTCGAAGTCTCTCTCCGCGCTTCGCAAAGACGTGACTGGCTATCTCTACGGAGGCGACGTTACTCGCAAGAAGAAACTTCTTGAGAAGCAGAAGAAGGGAAAGAAGCACCGTTCCCAGTTCGAGAAGAACCGCGTGGATATTCCCGAGGAAGTGTTCATGAAGATGGTGCAGGAGAGCGAGCGGTAGTTGCTATACTGGCGAGATGTCTCGCCGTTCACGCCCCACACTTCGGGAGTGCCTCATCATTGGGGCTCTCTCATTGGCACTTATTTGGCTCCTGTGGCTTCTCTGGGGCATCGCCCATAAGGAAGAGAAGGCGCGCAATGCCGCAGAGGAGGCTAAGGCGGAGCTTGCAACGCTTATGGTGCGCAAAGAGACCCTTGAAGAGAATATTGCAGAGCTCTCTACTTCGCGCGGAGAGGAAGCCACACTTCGTGAGGCATACGGCGTTGCACGTCCCGGGGAAGAGGTTATTATCGTGGTGCCGGACGACGGCAGGGAGAAGGGACCTCCACTGCCATGGTGGAGGAAGTTTCTGGGCTGGTTTGGATTGTAAGCGGGATTAGTTTAGTGGCAGGACGATTGCTTCCCAAGCAATAAGCACGAGTTCGATTCTCGTATCCCGCACTGAAAATAGGCCGATAATGGCTGTGGATAACTACAGATGATATAATTGGCCTACCTAACGAAACACACATGGATAAGCAAGTCACTATTTACAGCACCCCAACTTGTCACTTCTGCCAGATGAGCAAGGAGTACTTCAAGGAGCACGGTATTCAGTACACTGAATTCGATGTTGCTGGAGACCAGGCAAAGCGCCAGGAGATGATTGAGAAGTCCGGTCAGATGGGCGTTCCGGTCATATTCGTCGGCGAGGAGATGATTATCGGCTTCGACAAGCGTCGTTTTGACGAGTTGTTCGGCGTCGCGACTGAGCCGGGAATGTAGTTCCCTTCTACAAAACCCCGAGGCTTAAGTGCCTCGGGGTTTTGTGCTACTCTCCCCGTACGCCCTCGTAGTTCAATGGATAGAACGTCTCACTCCTAACGAGATAATGTAGGTTCGATTCCTGCCGAGGGCACCACACACCAATGAAGATTTACGTCATTCGGCACGGAGAGACTACCTACAACAAAGAACGCCGCGTTGCCGGTCAGGTGGATGTACCACTGAACGAAGAAGGTTTAGCGCAGGCAAAGGAAGCGGCCAGCACCGTTCCTCTCGACTGCACGAGGATACTTTCCTCAGATCTCATTCGCTGTCGTCAGACGAGCGAGATACTGAACGAAGGCAGGAACCTAGAGGTCACGTATGATGCGCGGTTGCGCGAACGGGACTTCGGTTCTCTCGCGGGGAAGTCCTACGATGACGAGGCGTTCAGCGGGGATTTTTGGGAAACGGACCGTCGGCAAGATTTTGACTATCGGGCCTTTGGCGGGGAGGCGGTCCAGGATGTGTTCGCTCGACTCTCCGCTTGTTTGGAGGAAGTGCGTAAGACGGGAGGAGTGCCACTTCTCGTGACCTCGGCAGGAATAATTAAACTGCTACAAAAGCGCTTACATGGAGAGGCAAAAGGTCACATTCCCAACAGCTCCATACACGAGTTTGATATACCCGATACTTTTGGCGCATGATTACTCACGACGAACAGAAGGAGCGATGGGATCAGGAGCACGCTAAACCGTTTGCGCTCACCCAAATGGATTCGCACGAGCCTTCAAACGCCCTCGCGCCCTTTGTGGTGTTCCTGGAGAAGGAAGGGAGGACGAGGCTTAGCGGCGTTGAAATGGGATGTGGCAAGGGACGCAACGTCATTTGGCTTGCAAAACAACCTATCGTCTCACAGATGAACGGCTTTGATTTCTCGACTGTTGCGATAGAAGAGGCACGAAGGCGCGCACTAGAGCAGGGCGTTGCGGAGAAGGCGGTGTTCGATGTCATGGACGCCACACTCCCATGGTCCTACGACGCTGAATCATTTGATTTCGGTATTGATTGCACAGCCTCGGTAGATATTGAGAGCCCAGAAGGAAGAGCCACTGCCATCCGCGAGATGCGTCGCGTTCTTAAGAAAGAAGGCCTCTTGCTGGTGTATGTGATGTCCACTGACGACGAGTACCATAAGGAGCTCATTGCCAAGTCGCCAGCAGAGGAATCAAACGCCTTCATTCATCCGCAGACAGGGAAGTTTGAGAAAGTATTCTCTGAAGAGGAACTCGATCGCATGTATGCTGAGTTCTCCCTTGTCGAGGCGCGCAGGATTCCTAAGGTAACGGAGTTCTTTGGAAAGCCGTATCAATGCCTCCTCCATTGGAGGGTCTACCGAAAGTAGGGTGCTATAATTCCATCATGTACGAACAGGAATCCATCAGCGACATGCTCAAGGAGAGCCTTGCGCTCGCAAAGGAAAATAACAAACTCCTCAAGGCCATGCGCCGTGATGCGTTTATAGGCGGGTTCCTACGCATTGTCCTCTGGCTCGTGGTGCTTGGCGGCAGTTACTACCTCGCCATGCAGTACCTGCAGCCTATCCTCAGTACGTTGAGTGGCATGCAAGGAGGCGAGGGGATGGATTTCAAAGCACTTCTCGAACAATATCGCAGCCTTGGTGAGTAGTGCGTTTTAGGGTAAAGTAGCCCGTATTGCTTGGATAGCTCAGTTGGTAGAGCACTTCCCTGAAGAGGAAGGGGTCCCCGGTTCGAGCCCGGGTCCAAGCACCAAAAAGTAATGACTTTGTCGAATAAGCTCATTGCCTGGGCGGCCCGAAACGAACGTAAACTTGGTGCCGCACTCTTTGGCTTTGGCTTCCTCACTGATGTCCTTACCTACGCACTGTTGCCCGTAGGGCTCGCCACACTGGCGTTTACGGCCTTCTTGGTGCTCGCAGGAGCTGCCATGCTTGGCGCACACATAACCGCTGCGTGGCACGAAGCAGAGCACCCAAGGAAGAGAGCCATTTCTGTCCTCTTCCCGTTAGTTGCACTCTACGCGCTCGGTAACCTGTTCTCCGGGTTCGTCATTTTCTATGCCAAGAACTCGGTCATTGGTGTCTCCTGGCCCTTCATCGTCATCCTTATTCTTCTGTACGCGGGGAGTGAATACTTTCGGATGTATAAGCACTACCTTGTTTTCCAGACCACGCTGTTTTTCTTCGCTCTCTACGCCTACGCAATTTTTGCCCTTCCGCTTGTAACTGGAACGATAGGCCCCTGGACCTTCGCCGGAAGCACACTTGCAGCAGGTCTCGTCTTCAGCCTCTACCTTCTTATTCTCTGGGCGGCAAATCAACGACGCTTCCAGGAGAACGCTCGGAATACGATAGCCGCAAGTGGTGTCGTCATTACGGTGGTGGTCGTCTCATATTTCTCAGGCCTCATTCCTCCTATTCCGCTTGCGCTTAAGGACACAGGCGTCTATCACTCTCTCGTTCGTACAGCGGACGGTTACCGCGTGACTGGCGAAACCGCAAAGCCATGGTTCGACGTTACGCCAACGCGTGTGCACACCGTTCCGGGTGAGACGCTCTATGCCTACAGCGCGGTGGCAGCGCCTGGAAACCTCACTGGCACCATTGTGCATCGCTGGGAGCACCACAACGATGGTGCGTGGATGACAGAGAGTAAGATTTCGTTTCCAATCTCTGGAGGACGCGAAGGAGGATATCGTGGCTACTCTGCAAAAGAGAGCCTTGCTCCGGGAAGGTGGAGGGTATCGGTAGAAACGCCTGGAGGACAGGTGGTTGGTCGGTTGCACTTCACTATAGAAAACACGGGCACAATGCCCGTGCTTATAGAGCAGCTGCTCTAACCTACGAGTGCTTGGGAGGCGCTAACGACGCGTGCGAGTGCCTCGCTGCGCTCCTGGTCGTTCTGTGCGGCCTTGTGCGCCTCAAGTGCATCTGAAAGCGCAGCGATAAGTTCTGGGGAACTCATAGATTAGCCAACGCGCACGCGAAGCTTAGTCTGACGTGCCTTGTCGAGCTTCGGAAGTACAAGCGTCAAGAGACCGTCTTTTGCGGTTGCGGTGCAGGCATCAACGTCTACTTCCTCCGGAAGCAGGATGGTGCGTGAGAAAGAGCCCCAGAAGAGTTCGCGGCTGAAATAGTTGGTGTCTACCACCTGCTCGCGTTCCTCACGGGAGCCCTCGATAACCACCATATCCCGACTAATGGAAACATTCATTTCGTCAGGGCGCACACCTGCGGTAAAGGTGCGAATCACAATCTCGTCTGGGGTCTGATACATGTCGATAGGAAGCTGGCCTTCACTCGGCTCCTCCTCGCCGTAGGAAAGGACCTTGTTAGCGCCCATCTCGCGGCCCGGCACTTTCTGCTGCACTGGTGCCTCATCCTCGAAGTCATCGTAGTCGTCTGAGAGCGGGACGCCGCCGGTCAGTTTCTGAAAGAATGAGCGTTTTTTCATCATGTATCGCAGGTGTTGGCTGGTAAATTTCGGTAGCGGAAGTATTTCAGAATCTCAAATACCGCAAAGAAGACGACTGCTCCAGTCCAGACCGTGAAGAACGCGAGGAGGGTGTGGGAGCCATCTTCTTGGATTATAAAGAAGTTAAATACGGCATGCAATGCGATTGCAAGGATAAGACCGAGGGAGGCAGCCGCTGCCCGAACCGGACGACTGGCCTTGTAGGAGAAGGCAAGCGCAAATCCAATGGCCGAGGAGGCAACGACATGGAGTAACGTAGCGCCAACGAAGCGTAGGTTTCCAGTCACGAGTCCGCTCATAAACTGCCCATTAGAGATGGGGTCGATGAGAAAGAATGCATTCTCCATCGCAGCAAACCCAAGCGCCACTGTAATCATGGAGGTTACGAGGTGGGTCGATTGTCTCGCAGCCTTATGGGTAAGAACAAAAATGGCAGCAAGGAGGTACTTGGCCGTTTCCTCGATAGTGGCCCAGGCAATGATGGTAGGGAGGCCGGAAGCGAATGCGCTGAAGGCCCAGTGTTCAAGTGGGATGACCAGTGGCACGCAGAGCATACCAACCAGAAACGCGATGGCGACGAGCCAGCGAGGCTCCGGGCAACGACGGTCTTCCTGGAGAAGGAAGTCGAGCCATACCAGAGCGGGCAAGAGCCCGCCTATGAGCGCATAGGCGAATGACTCGACTGAGGGCATGCCTCCATTCTAGCAGGCCGGAAAGGCCTCTAGGTGGTCGGCCACTGGGCAACCATGAGGAGCCCCTGATCTGGTGCAGCACTCGTCCAAACCTCCTCTGTAATGAATGGCATGAACGGATGAAGGAGTTTGAGGGAGTCCACAAGAAGAGCGTGTAGGAGCGTCTTACGGGAGGCTTTTGCCGCCTCGTCATTGCCCATAAGAATGGGCTTCGATTCCTCGAGGATGACGTCAGCAAAACGGTGCCAGATGTAATGGTAAATCTTCTCAGCCGCCATATACATGCGGTATTCCTCCATATCTCGCGTGATGCTTGCGACTTCTTCGGAAAGTTCAGCACGCAGTGCGGCGTCAGTTTCGTTGAGAGGAGCAGTGAGGTCAGCACCCTCAGTATTCTCAAGGACAAAGCGCGCGATGTTCCAGACTTTGTTTGCAAAATGCTTGTAGCCCTTAATCTTGTCTTCGGCGAGGCGGAAGTCGGTACCAGGAGTATTTCCCACAATAAGACTCATGCGTGCCGCGTCCGCTCCATACTTGGCAAGCACGTCGATAGGGTCGATGCCGTTACCAAGTGACTTCGAGAACTTACGACCCTGTGCGTCACGGACGATGCCGTGCAGGTAGACGGTACGGAAGGGAACCTGCCCAAGCGCAAATCCGCTCATGAGAATCATGCGGGCAATCCAGAAGAAGAGAATGTCGTAGCCGGTTTCAAGTACGTTGGTCGGATGGAAGCGGCGCAGGTCGCCTGTTATCTCCGGCCAGCCAAGCGTTGTAAAGGTCCAGGCGCCCGAGGAGAACCAGGTATCAAGCGTATCCTCGTCCTGTACCCAACCCTCGCCCTCTGGGGCGTTTCCGACCGCTATCTCTTCGCCCTTGTACCACACCGGCACGCGGTGTCCGTACCAAATCTGACGAGAGATACACCAGTCCCTGAGGTTATCTATCCAGTGGAAGTAGGTTTTATCAAAATGCTCAGGCACGATGCTTACACCCTTCTCTGCAACGGCAGCACGCAGCAGTTCCTTGAGCGTAATGGAACTTCCAGACTCAACGCCTGGAATTTCTGAGTGGTCGATAGCAAAGGGCTTGTTCACGCTGATGAACCACTGAAGCTTAATCTGCGGCTCAATGACGCCACCAGTACGCTCGGCCGTCGCCACGTTGTGGGTGTAGTCTTCTTCCTTCTCAACAAGTCCCTTTGCACGCAGTTTCTCGATAATCTTTTCGCGAGCCTCAGCAATCTTCATGCCGGCGAACTCGCCTGCGATAGGGAGGAGCTTCCCGCGCTCATCGATAATCTGCTCCTTCTCCAGGTTATGTCGTTCAGCAATATCAAAGTCGGTGACATCATGCCAGGGAGTGATGGTCATGACGCCAGTACCAAACTCCATATCAATAGCCTCATCCTTCACCACGGTTGCGGTGATAGGACCGTTTATCCATTCAAGGTCAATCTGCTGGCCATCAGTGTAGGCAGCGTAGCGAGGGTCAGCAGGGTGCATCACAACGTACTTGTCGCCGAACTTAGTTTCTGGACGCGATGTACCAATAACGAAAGGACCATACTTAAGGTAGTAGAATTTCTCCTTGCGTTCGTCGTACACAATCTCGTCATCCGAGATGGTGGTTTGTCCTTTAGTGTCCCAGTTCACGATGCGGTGTCCGCGATAAATGAGACCGGCGTCATACATGCGCTTGAAAAGCTCGTTCACTGCCTTGTTCCGGTTCGCATCAAGCGTGAAGGCTTCGCGTGACCAATCGCAGGAAGCTCCCATGGCACGAATCTGTCCTTCGATGGTCTTTCGGCTTTCTTCAACGAATTCACCAATACGTTTCAAGAGCTCATCACGGCCGAGGTCATGGCGGCTCTTCTTCTCCGCTTTCATAATGTCCTTCTCTACCTTTGACTGTGTCGCGATGGCGGCGTGGTCGGTTCCTGGGAGCCAGAGGGTGGCCTTACCGCGCATGCGGTTGTAACGAATGAGAATGTCTTCAATGGTGAGGCCAAGCGCATGACCCATGTGGAGCACTCCCGTCGCGTTTGGCGGCGGCATTATGATGGTGTAAGTCTCGCTTCGCTCCCCAGGAAGCTCATCCGGGTTGAAATACCCACTCTTCTCCCAAACCGCATAGATACGGCCTTCTGTGGCGGAGGAATCGTAGGGCTTCTTAAACTTCTCGTCCATAATCTGGAAAGTGTAGCAGGTTATCGCTCTAGGGCGAGGTTGCCGTCTGCTCGCATGCTGCCCGCCTCCATGAACTCGCCCTCCTGTGCGCGGTAGAAGCCTGCGATGCCTATCATGACGGCATTGTCGCCCGTGAAGCCCTCGGGAGGGAAGTAGACCTGCACGTGGGGGTGCTCCTGTGCAAGGCGTTCGCTGAAATAGGTTTTGAGGTGCCTATTTGCAGAAACACCACCACCAACTGCAAGTGTTTTTGCCTCACTCTCTTCGAGTGCTTTTGCAGTTTTCGCATATAGCACCTCTACCGCTGCATCTTCAAACTCACGAGCTACCTCGCACTTGTCGGTATCCGTAAGCTCGCGGTCTTTCACCAAATACATGACTGCAGTCTTAAGACCGCTGAAAGAAAAATCAAAATCAGGTGAACTAATCATCGGACGGGGGAGCTTCACAGCTGAGTCGCTGGCACGCATCGGGTGCGCAAGTCGTGAAATCTCAGGACCACCTGGGTACGGGAGCCCAAGCATGCGCGCAACTTTATCAAACGCTTCTCCCACTGCGTCGTCGCGAGTTCGTCCGACGAGTGCATAGGAGTGCCATCCGCCCATAAGAATAAGTTCAGTGTGTCCGCCGGAAATGAGAAGTGCCAAGGCGGGGAACTGAAGATCTGAGATGGAGAAGGACCGTGCGTCGCCTTTTACCAAGGAAGCAAGCAGGTGTCCTTCCATGTGGTCAACAGGAACCAATGGCTTCTCCCATACGAGTGAAAGCGCCTGTGCAAAGTTAACACCCACCCAGAGCGCAGGCTCAAGGCCAGGACCGCGGGTAACCGCGATGGCGTCGATATCAGGAACAACTACTCCAGATAGAAACTCCACCAACTGTTCTTTTAGGTCGTGCTCGCGGTCGAGGAGTGCGCCGATTTTCTTCTCTACGTTGAGGGTAGGTCCATCAACATACATTCCCGCCTCAATAAGAGCCGCGCGCAGAAGCGGCGTGAGGTTCTTTGCGTGCTCGCGCTTAGCAACTGCCGGGAAGACTCCACCAAACTCTCGGTGCACGTCTATCTGGGAATAGAGGGCGTTTCCAAGAATAGTAAAGCGGGCAGATTCTTTAGAACCTGTGGCTTCGAGGATAGCGACTGCAGTCTCGTCGCAGCTTGTCTCTATGGAAAGGACTTTCATCCGTCTAATTGTTCCCAAGGAATTGGAGAACCCCAAGGAAGGGAGAAGGCGGCGGCGTTAGGGTGCCCATTGCCGCCGTACTTCTGTGCAATTTTAGCGACATCGACCGAGCCGTCACCCCGCAGCGATACGCGCAGTCCATCAGGGCGTGCCTGCACACACAAAGCGAGCGGCGCCTTCTTTCGTGCAAGGCGGTTCCCAAGATCAGAAGAGAAGATGCTGATGGTTGCGGCGAAATAGCATTCATAGCCCTCAAACCGCACGAGCTTCGCGTCTTCTGCCAGTTCAGCAACGATGGAATCAGAGTGCGTGCGGTAGATTTCTCCACGCTCAATCATCTTTGCGCGTATTGCGGGGTCTTCAATTTCTCCGGCAATCCTGTCCCATGCCTCGAAGGTAAAGGGCTGGGTATAGATAGAGGCGAGGAGTTCGCGGGAATGAGGGAGCGCGAAACGGTAGAGGTCACCTTCCTGCACATAGGTAAGGAGTGTGGGCACGGCAGTGTCAGGATGGAAATATTCCCAGGCGATGACCGCGCCGGAACGACTCGCGTCATATACATGGTTTTTCATGCTCTCGACGACGTCCTTCACTCCTTCGTGGTGGTCAAGCACGACCAGAGAAGCTGCTTCCTCCTCTAGCCGATTCATATCTTCCTGGTGGTAGATGAAATCGATGAAATACAGGTGCGCACCCGAAAGACCTTCAGGCACCGGCCGGCCGTGTTTAACCGGCAGGTACTCCGCAGCGTCTCCAAACTTCTTCCAGGCTGCGTACGCGCCCCCGAAGCCGTCGGGGCAGTCACCATGGAAGAGAATGACGGTACGTTCCATATCCTAGGTTTTCGCTTTGGCTCGCTCCTTAAGCGAGGACCAGAGTGCTGCGGCAACGAAGGCGATACCGATGAGACCCGTAATCGCTTCAGGGACACGGAAGAAGAGGGACATGAGCATGGTGGCTGCGAGTCCGAGAATTGCCCAATGCGCACCGTGTTCAAGGTAGACGAGAGTATCAAGCGTCTTCTGGCGCACCATATAGACGGTGAGCGACCTCACGAAATACGCACCGACACCAAGACCTATCACGATAGATATGAGCTCGTTGGTGATAGCAAACGCACCAATCACACCGTCAAGCGAGAAAGCGGCGTCGAGAATGTTGAGGTAGATAAAGAGCGCAAACCCGCTTGCAGCAGCCCCTGCTTCTACAGTGAAGGCGTTTGCGATTCCCTGCATAAGGATGAAAAGCACGATGCCAACAATACCCGAGAAGAGGATGGTAGCGGCGTGTGCTGGTACAACGAACGCGATTCCTGCGATGACAGCAAGAGAAATACCAATCTCAAGCGCTTCAATACGGCCCCAACGAGAAATGTGCTTCTCGATGACATGCAGCCAATGCACCTCCTTCGCTTCATCAAAGAAGTATTTGAGTGACACCATAAGAAGGAAGATACCGCCGAAAGAAGAGATGGCCATGTGTGCGCCCTCGAGCAGGTGACCATAGGCTTCCGGGTCATTAAAGGCGAGTTGTGCTACTACCCACGGAGACACTGATACCGAAAGGGCAACGATAAGTATCGGGAGCACGAAGCGTGTGAGGAATACCGCAATCAGGATGCCCCAGGTAAGGAAGCGGCCCTGCCACTTCTCGCTCATCTGGGCGAGGATTTTGGCGTTCACCACCGCGTTATCAAACGACAACGTCACCTCAAGCAGGGTAAGGAGAAGCGTAATAAGGAAGGCGTGGAAGCCGCCCCAGAGGTAGACGCCGACAAGTGCCGCTATCCAAATAAGAACGGGAAACGCGAAGGTGCGAATGGCAGGGTTCATGTTTTTGTGCGCGGTGCAAGATTCGAACTTGCGACCCTCTCAACGTCAATGAGATGCTCTACCAACTGAGCTAACCGCGCAGTTCTCGCACAATATCGCACTTTCATGTAGGATTCAAACCGCATGAAAATCGTTGTTCTCGAAGACGGTAACCTCGACGCGGTAGCAAAGGAGGCGGCAGACGCCCTTAAAAAGGGCGGTATTGTCATCTACCCAACCGACACTCTCTACGGTATCGGGGTGAACGCACTTGATGAAACTGCGCTTACCAAACTCCGCCGACTTAAGGTCAGGGAACAGAAGAAGCCCATGAGCATTCTTGTTCCTTCGGTTGCGCATATCTCTCGCTACGGCCACATGACGAATGCTGCCCAAGAGATTGCCGAGCGACACCTCCCCGGCGGTCTCACCCTTATCCTCCCAGCGACCGAGCACGCACCCCGTGATATCTCACTTAATGATGCTATCGGCATCCGTGTGCCGGGAGATGAGTTTTGTCGTGCACTCTCAGAGGCGTTTGATGGCCCTATTACTGCAACCAGCGCCAATCGTGCCGGTCTCCAGACTCCGTGCGATATCCGCAGCATCATTGAGCATTTCGGTCCAGACATTGAACATCTTTCAATTGTTGTTGATGGCGGTGAGCGCGCAGGCGGCACTCCCTCGACGGTGGTGTCGTTCGTCCACGGAGAGATTCCTAGAATACTTCGCGAGGGGGTAATTACGCGCGAGGAGCTTGGATTATAAGGTTCGAATCCTAGGCGGCCAGCAATGTGATAGCATTTCTCTATGTCCACTGAAGATCCAACACGTAAGGTAGAAACTCACGAAAAGGGAGATGATAAGCTCGGCGAAATAGTCGAGCTGATGAGGCCGTCATACCAGGTTATAGATACCGGTGTTCTTAACGATAAGCATCGCGAGACGCTCTATAACTTTGAATTCGGAAATTTTAATGGAGAATCACTTTCCTTGGTGCGTTTCGAGAAAGGGGCGCTTCGCCCTCCACATATCCACGATACTTCAGCAGCCAAGTTCTACTTCATCGAAGGTAATGGATTTGTAATCCTAAACGGCGAGAAGATACCGTATGCAAAAGGCACGTATGTAGAGGTTCCCGCAGGAGCACCGCATGGGTTTGAAGTTACGGAGGACACCTTGATGTTCTCGATTCAGGACAATGGCGGGATTATAAAAGAAGATAAGTCTATAGATTTTAGGTACGAATAGTGCCTAAAGCGAAAACGGTTCCAATATCGTCCCAGCCAGCTACGATATACTCTCCATATGACCTGGGAGACTCTTGAACAAGAAGTACGCGAACTCGCACAGAAAGTTGATTACAGGCCTGACTACATTGTGGGCGTTGTGCGTGGGGGTCTCATCCCGGCGCGCCTCCTTTCTTCGTATCTTGGCATCAAAGATATGTATTGCCTCACGGTTAAAAAGACCGAAGAGGGACGAATGGTAACGACGGAGATTTCTGCAGACCTTGCTGGCAAAAAAGTCTTGCTAGTTGAAGACATGCTTGAGACAGGGAAGAGCCTCGTGGTGGCGAAAGAGTATCTTGAAAGCAAGGGGGCAGAAGTAAAAAGCGCTTGTCTTTACACCATGCCAATTTCAGAGGTCACTCCCGATTTCTCACTACGCCAAGTGGAGGAAGTGGCTACGTTCCCTTGGGAATAGGGTTTCAATTAAACCAGCGACAGCTTAGGTGCCACCCTCCCAGGCAGAAAGGTATTTCTTCTGCTCCTCCGTAAGCTGCTCGAGCGAGAGGCCCATGGCGGTCAACTTGAGTGCTGCAACGTAGTTCTCGAGTTCCTCAGGAACATCATAGACAGCGGCTGAAAGAGGGGTTGGCTGTGTTGCCATCCACGCGCAGGCAAGCGCCTGGGTTGAGAAGCTCATGTCCATGACGGAAGCAGGATGTCCCTCAGCTGCTGCGAGGTTAACCAGCCTTCCATCAGCGAGGAGGTTGATGCGGTTTCCACCAAGCAGGTACTCATCAACTGACGAGCGCACGTTCATGCGAACAGAAGACGCTTCCTTCTTAAGGGTTGCGACATCTATCTCCACATCGAAGTGTCCGGTGTTGCAGACAATCGCGCCGTCTTTCATCTTCCTGAGGTGCTCAATGCGGATGACATGGATGTTGCCGGTTGCGGTGCAGAAGATATCACCTACCGGAGCGGCCTCTTCCATGGTTGCGACGCGGAAGCCATCCATTGAAGCCTCAAGCGCCTTGATAGGGTCTATTTCGGTGACGATGACCTGTGCGCCCATACCGCGTGCGCGCATAGCAAGCCCACGCCCACACCAACCATAGCCAGCGACGACAAACACCTTGCCGGCAAGGAGAATATCAGTTGCGCGAATGATGCCGTCGAGCGTGGACTGTCCAGTGCCGTAGCGGTTATCAAAAAGGTTCTTGGTCTTCGCATCGTTGACTGCAACGATAGGGAACTTGAGTGCACCGTCCTTACTCATGGCGCGCAGGCGTATGACACCCGTAGTTGTCTCTTCTGTTCCTCCCACAATTGAGGGAAGAAGGTCAGGGTGTTCCTTATGAATGGTTGAGACGAGGTCGGCGCCGTCATCCATGGTGAGGTGCGGCTTGGCGGCAATAACGCTCTTGAGGTGTTTGAAAAAGGTATCGCGGTCTTCTCCTTTCTTTGCGAAGACTGGAATGCCATGGTCAATGACAAGTGTCGCAGCGATATCGTCCTGGGTGGAGAGGGGATTGGATGCACAGAGAATGACGTTAGCGCCACCTTCCTTAAGGGTACGCATCAGGTTTCCAGTCTCGGCCGTCACATGGAGGCATGCTCCTACGGTCATGCCCTTCAAAGGCTGCTCCTTCTTGAACTTCTCGCGAACAGCCCGAAGCACTGGCATGTCGTTATCAGCCCAGGCGAGGCGCTTGGCACCCTCAGGAGCGAGGTTCTTGTCAGTAATGTCGTAGTCCATGGTCAGAGCGGGAAAGGTGATTGGTAAGTGGATTCGTAACGTGCGGTCAGCTCATCAAGCGTGAAGCGGTGGTTTTGCGTACCATAGCACTCCACTGCATAGGTGGCTACCGTGCTCGCAAGACGCAACGACTCTTCAAGTGAAATGCCTGAGGAGAGTCCGTGAAGGAGGCCTGCGCGGAATGCATCTCCTGCGCCGGTGGGGTCAACTACCTCATTTGCAGGAACGGCCGGAACGGTGAGCTCATCGTTTCCTGTACGCACACGAGAACCCTGCTCGCCAAGCGTGACGATAAGTGTTTGGCACGCATCAATGATGTCTTGCTCGCTCCATCCGGTCTTCTCGAGTACAAGCGCGAGTTCGTAGTCATTAACGATAAGTCCCAGAGCTCCTGTAATAGCGCTCCTCAAATCTTCTCCGGAGAGCATGGGAATCTGCTGGCCGGGGTCAAAGAGATAGGGAACACCAGCTTCCCGGAAGCGTTCAGGGAAACGGCGCATGTCTTCGATTCCCGTAGGAGAAACAATGGCGAGCGAGGCTCGTGCGGTTTCAAACGGAAGCGTGTAGCCCTGCTCGTCAGCTCCGGCAGAGAAGGCAGTAATTTGGTTGTCTGCTTTATCGGTAGTGATGTAACAGGACGCAGTAGGGAGGTCATTGATGATTTCAATGCCGGTAGTTGCAATGCCATTTTCTTTCAGGTGTTCTTCGTAGTCGGCAAAATCATTACCTGCGGTTGCAAGAATCTCTGGAGAACCGCCGAGAAGTGCGAGGCTGTACCCGATGTTGCCTGCGCATCCGCCGAACACTATTTTAGGAGTAGAGACCGAGAATGAGACGTTGATGTTATGGAGCCCTTCCGGTAAGAAATGCTCCTTGAAAAGGCCAGGGAAGACCATGATGCGGTCGTAGGCAAGAGATCCAATGAGAAGGATGCGGTTCATGACGTGAGGTCCTTGGTCATCTCGATACCGAGGAGAAAGGAAGGTCGCACGCCGTAGCGCATGCGCAACACCTTGAATTTCGACATAATCGCAAGATCCGGGTCTCCGACAAGGTGGTCGGGCATGAGGGTGTAGTTGCTAGCCTTGTCTCCGGCGAACTTCGCTTTGTCGATAATCACATCATCGCGCTCAAGCTCGTCCATCGCCTGGCCGTTCTCATCAAGCAGAATGAGCTTCACGCGCAGAAAGGAAGGGAGCTCGCCCCGCTCCTTGTACGCCGCCTGGTTTGCGGGGTCGTTCGACTCGTCCTGGAAGCGGTCCCAGGTCTCCCTGTCCGCGTCCGAGATTTCATACCCGTTGGTGAGGCCGAGCTTGATGACGGATGGCATGGAGGCACGCAGGTGCATGACATGCGGGACGGTGTCGGGATTGCGCGCGTGGAGTGCATGCGCGTAGTTTTCGGCAGTCGCGAGCAGGAAGCTGCCTACACCTTTTTTTCGTGTACCGAAGACAAAGCGGTGATAGACGTACCACATACCCTTCTGTGGGTCCATCGAAAGTTCCGCGACCTTCTCTCCCGTCGCGGTGTCGGTGAAGGTCAGGTAGCCATCCGTGGCACCACGCTCGGGCACGAAATGACTCTTCCATTCGCACTCTACTTGCCCGGGAGCGAAGCTCGGGAGGTCTATCTTCTCTTTCCACTCGAAGGAGAACTCGGATTGCTCCAACCGTTTCTGTCCTGCCTCGGAGAGGAGGGCACCAGGGACAGGAGGAGCGGGAGGGCTTTCTGCAGGGCTCATACGCGCATAGTACCAGTTGTGCAATCTTCACTCTAGCCTAAGGGATGAGGTGTACTATTTATAGGTACCCCCTAACCAGCTATCCATGACTCTTCCATTCCTTACCCGTCCGTATGAACGTTGGGCACCTGTCGTCGGTCGCGTGCTGTTCGGTCTCTTATTCCTCAATGGTGCATTCTGGAAAATCCCTGGCACCGATATGTTTGCCATGCAGGTAGCGGGTGCTGAGGCGGTTGGCATCCCATTTGCAACGGTGGCAGTGACTCTCGCCTTTATTCTTGAACTTGTCGCGGGAATCATGCTCGTCGTTGGATGGAATACCCGCTTGGCGGCATTCGCACTCATCCTCTTCGTTATTCTCATTGCCGCCTTCTACGGAAGGAATCTTGCTGACATGCAGCAGATGACCACCTTCTTCACCTGCCTCCAGATTATCGCGGGCCTTCTTTACGTTTCCACGTATGGTGCGCAGCGCGCAGCAATTGCTACCTGCCCGCTGCCGGACGGACTGACAAAGTCAGTGTGAAGCAGGTAACAATCCTAAGCCAAGGGCAACAGATGGAAGGCACGCTCTGCGTGCCTTCCGGCGGACAGGGACCATATCCGGGGGTCGTTCTTTTTCACGGCATGACCGGCAGCCAGAAAAAATACGTTCCCTTTGCAGAGGCCTTAGCTGATAACGGTATTGTGGGTCTTGCAGTAAGTATCAGAGGTCATGGCGGAAGTGAGAGGACCTTAGATACCACCACTCCGGCGGAAGGGTATGCAGACGCGCTTGCGGCCTATGACTTCCTTGCAGAGCAGGGTGAGGTGGACTCGGGAAGAATTGGGTTATTCGGAAGCAGTTTCGGCGGTATGTTGAGTGCGCTCATTGCAAAAGACCGTGCGACTAAGAGCATTCTACTTCGTGTCCCTGCTGCGTATACCGAAGACATGATGCGTATGACGTACCAGCAGACCATGGATAGTGAATCTAATATGTTTTTCAACATAGAAGATATTTCAGCGTGTCCCGCTCTCAGGTCTCTTCAGGGATATACCGGAAGCTTGCTCGTCATAGCGGCAGAGAAGGATGCCATCATCCCGCTGAGGATTCCCGAAGCGTATGTTTCCAGCGCAGCGTCCGCTGTTAAGAAAGAATTGCAGGTAGATGCTGGAGCGCTACACCCTCTGACTGACGAAAGATCACTTCAAGACCTATGTGCTCGCATGGTCGGGTGGTTTAGGGAAACGTTGTAATCTCAGTAAGAGGGAGAATGTGAGGGGCTTGGTATAGTACATTCATGATTAAAGAAAAAAGTCTTGCAGCCTTTTACAAGGCATTGCCGAAAACACATGCGCCCGCGCTGAAGAAACTACGCGCACAGATAAAGAAGCTCTATCCCACCGCCGTCGAGCAAATCAGCTACGGCATGCCGCTCTTCAAGCTTGATGGTAAGCCGCTCGGTGGCGTACAGGCTGCTAAGAATCATTCGGCAATCTTTGTGTGGAGTGGCACCGCCCTGCGACCGCTAAAAAAGATGCTTGCTGGTTACGACACCTCCACAGGCACTGTGCGCTTTCCTCCTCAGAAGCCCCCTCCTCTTAAAGTGGTCAAAGCAATCCTCGCTTCCCGGGAGAAAGAAATTCGGAAGGCTCTGGGCACGAAAAAATAACTTGGTGACCCCACGGGGAATCGAACCCCGATTTACGCCGTGAAAGGGCGCTGTCCTAACCGTTAGACGATAGGGCCTTTTGCTGCCTGGCTATCCTAGCATTTTGACCCCCTAGAATGCTAGGATGCGCCTTACGGAGAGGTGGCTGAGTGGTCGAAGGCGCCGCACTCGAAATGCGGTGTAGGGGAAACCTTACCGTGGGTTCGAATCCCACCCTCTCCGCTCTGGTAAGATAGGGAAATGAGCACCAAAGCTCTTCTACTCCTCTCAATTGTGCTCGGGCTTATCATCATCGCGCTCATCGTCGCGCATTTCGTCGTACCTCTCTAGTATGGAAGGCCACCAGGAACTAAAAGCATACATACGGGACCGGCTTGCTGCGGGGGCGTCGCGTGCCGTTATCGAACAGGAACTCCTCAACGTTGGATGGAAACCGGAGATAGTCCGGGCAGTACTTCGACCCAAACGTAACCTCCGCAAGCCCCTTCTTATCGCTGCGGGAGTACTGTTCCTTGTCGTCGCTAGTACGGTTTTGGCAGTCTGGGGACCCACTACCCAAGGCGCACGCCTTCCGATTCCTGCGGAGTGGACGCAACCACCACTCTCGCACGGAGAAGAGCCCGCGCTCGCGAACCCTGAGTTCTTTGCGAAGGTGAAGCAGGACTTCATCGACAAGAAGTCTGACCTCATCGAGGCCGACCTCTCAACGATGACACTTAACGTTTATAAAGCAGGGGAGTTGGCGCTCACCGTTCCTATTAAAACTAAGGGACGTGAAGGCTCATGGTGGGAGACCCCCGCTGGGCTCTATTCAATACAAACAAAAGAGGATTCACACTTCTCAAGTTTTGGCCGTGTCTACCAACCCTACTCCATGGCCTTCCAAGGAAACTTTTTCATTCATGGCTGGCCGTATTATCCAGGCGGGGAACCGGTAGCAAGTACGTATTCAGGCGGATGCATCAGGCTTGCTGACGAAGACGCGAAAAAGGTCTTCGATATGGTAGATGTGGGCACCCCGGTGCTCGTCTTTGAGCACGATTTCTCCTCTGACCAATTCTCTTACGCAGACCTCAACAAAGACTCCCTTTCTGCCGGCAGCTATCTTGCAGCAGATATCCGCAACAACGAAGTCTTTTTCTCAAAGAGTCCAAAGAAACAAGTGCCCATCGCTTCCATCACGAAGCTCATGACGGCGCTTATTGCGACTGAATATCTCAACCTCGACACCGTTACGACGGTGCCGCGCGAAGCTATCGTCTACACCTCGCTCCCACGTCTGCGAGCCGGACAAGAAATAAGCATCTACCAGCTTCTCTTCCCGCTCTTGACTGAATCCTCAAACGAAGCCGCTGAGACTATTGCGCGCCACTATGGTCGTGACAGCTTCGTCGCCCATATGAATGAGAAGGCCAAAGCTATCGGCATGACCGACACCACGTTCGTTGACCCCTCTGGCGCTTCAGCAGAGAACGTCTCGACGGCAGAAGATCTCTTCATGCTCGCCAAGTACGTCTACAACAACCGTAGTTTCGTTTTCAACATCACCTCCGGAGACCTGAAGGGGAGTGCGTATGGCGCGAGCGTCTTCACGGACCTCAGGAACCTCAACCACCTCATCACCAGCAAGTACTTCATCGGAGGCAAGGTAGGCCAGACGCTGGCTGCAAAGGAAACTGACCTTATAGTTCTTGAGATTCCTATTGGTTCAACGACGCGCCCTATTGTTCTTGTGGTACTCGGCTCGGAGGATTCAGAGTCAGATTCTCAAGCGTTGCTTGACCGCGTGCTCGACCGCTACGCGAGGTAGCGCGTGCTAGCATAGCTTCCATGATCGCAACTGGTGTCCTCCTTGCACTTCTCGCTCTGGTTGGTTGGGGAGTAGGGGATTTCCTCATTCAGCGCACTACGAGGCTCGTCGGAAGTGCTAAGGCACTGTTTTTCATAGGACTTGTTGGCTTCCTCGCTCTCTCACCCTTTGTCCTCCCAGACCTTGGGCAGATTTCCTTTGCTGATATTGCGCTTCTCTCTGTCCTCTCGATTATCGTGATGGCAGGAGCGGCCTTCGACTTCGAGGCACTGCGGCAAGGAAAGATTGCGGTGGTTGAGCCAGTGGTGGGTCTCGAACTTCCAATGGCGGTAGGCATCAGCGTTCTCTTTATCGGTGAATCCCTTGGGACCACTCAATTCCTCTTCATGCTCCTGGTGTTCGCTGGCACCGTGCTCGTGGTGATGCGAAGCTTCCACCACGTGTCACTTCGTCTTCTTGAGAAAGGCGTGTGGCTCGCCTTCGCTGCGGCAATTGGCACCGCGCTGACTTCAGTGCTTATTGGTGTATCGAGCCAGGCAATCTCACCACTTGTTGCTGTGTGGTTCTCGCATGGCGCGCTCGCGCTTGTTGCCTTCCTCGTCATCCTTCGTGATGGCACGCTCCACACCACCTGGAAGCAAATCAAGAAGCATCCGGTTACCATCGCTGCACACAGTATCTCTGACAACGTCGCGTGGGTGGCGTTTGCAACTGCAGTGACCTTCGTGCCGATTTCGGTGGCTAACACCATCAGCGGAGGATATATCGCGCTTGCCGTGCTGCTCGGCCTCTTCCTTAATAAGGAGAAGGTGAAGCCCCATCAGCTGCTCGGTATCTTTTTGGTGGCCATAGGCGTCATAGCCCTCTCGTATTTCTACGGATGATGCAGAAGGACGGAACGGGTATACTAGCCTGATGAAACCAGCGGATTGCGAGGAGTGTGGCGGAGACGGTATCTACCACCGCCTGACCTATATCACGGTGGCGCTTGATGACCTCCTGCGCCCCTTCTTCACCCCTAATGCCTTCCTGAAGCCGATTACTTCCTGGATGTATGCGGTGGAGAAGGATCTCACCCCAAAACTCCTCAATTGGTTCGTGAAGCGCGGTTGGGCGAAGAAGGTTACTGACTGGGACGATGAGACCCCGCTTTTGGCTCGCATGCTCTGGGAGGAGGGAAAGGCGCGGGGGATAGAAATCTGGGAGTTCCGTCTCTTCGGGCTGGCACGCAATATTTACGTCGCGAAGCTTACAGACGGCACTGAGATAGCGTATGAAGGCATCCCGCTGCCGCCGGCCGGACTCACACAAGCATGGTGGCTCGACAACAAAGGCATACTCAAGAAGAAATTTCGTGAGCTCGGTATTCCAGTAGCAAAAGGTGCAGCTGCATTCACCCGTACGCAAGCAAAGGAGCTCTACAACAAACTTTCAGCTCCCGTCATAGCCAAGCCACACTCAGGCTCAGCCTCTCGCCACACTACACTCCACATCACTGACGAACGTGACCTCATTCGCGGGTTTGAGATAGCGAAAGAAGTCGCTCCCTTTGCGGTCATCGAAGAGGAGCTTGTGGGAGGTGTTTACCGCGCAACCGTGGTCAACGGGAAGCTTGCAGCAACGCTTAGGCGCGACCAGCCGCATGTGATAGGCGACGGGAAGTCGAGTGTCCGGAAGCTTATGCTCAAGGCCAACGAGCACCCTGCTCGCCAAGGACCCTTCTTCCACCGCATGTACGTCACCACCCCAACGGCATTCCGTGAACTTGAGTGGCAGGGGCACCAACTCTCTGATATCCCTAAGAAAGGGGAGCGGGTCATCCTCCACCCGAAAATTAACTGGAGCGTGGGCGGCACCACCACCGATGTTACGGACGAAGTGCATCCGGACAACCAGGAACTCTTTGAGCGCATTGCAAAGGTGCTCGCCGCTCCGGTGGTCGGCATTGATTTCATTATTGGAGATATGAACCAGTCCTGGAAGGAACAGGACCGCTGCGGCGTCATTGAGTGCAACTCAATGCCATTCTTTGATAACCATCACCTGCCGTTTGAGGGGAAGCCTCGAAACGTAGCGGGGGATATTTGGGAGATGGTACTTAAGTAGATATGGACAACCCGGACAAGAAATTCGGAAGGTTTCCTTTCTTCAAGTCCAAAGAAGCGCGTCTCACGGAAAAGCTCGAGCGCTCCTTTAACCGTATCAACCTGCAGTATCAGCGAGTGAAGGCGCATCATGCAAACTTTCTCGTTAACACCGACTATGACGGCGTACGCGAGGAACTCCTAAACCGCGCTGGTACGTTTACCAGTGAGTCAGATGAACTTCTAAACCGGGAAGGAAAAGAATTCATCGCTGACATCCATCAGCGTGTACATGAAGTAGATACCTACCAAGGAGACATAGAACGGCACATGGTCTCCGTCCTCCTCCTTTTGCGTATCCCACCCGAGTATATGCAGAACCCAGATGCGCTCATGCAGGAGTATCCGCTGCTGGGACACTACTATCGTGCTATGCAGTCACTCGTTACCGCATGCGAAGCTTTCATCGCTGAGTACGACCAGGTATTCCCAGGGCGCACTGAGAGACCTACCGAGCCTTAAGCCAGAGGTAGATATCCTCAAGCGCCTTCACAGCGTCGCCTGCAGCGATGTTGTTCTGGTGGTAGAGCTCGTCGGTGCAGTCTCCTGCGGCCCATACGCCCTCAATGGGGGTGCGCTGATTGCGAGGGTCTGCGGTGACGCGCTTGAACTTGTCCATAGGAAGGAAGCCGTCGGCGAAGTCAGTGTTTGGAATCACACCAATTTCAACGAAGACACCGGTGACCGGAAGCGTGGTCTTCTCCTTCGTAACAGAGTCTTCAACCACCACACCCGAGACAAACTTCTCGCCCAAAATTTCTACGGGCTGCGAGTTAGGCATACCCTTCATGTTTGGGTGTGCGAGCACCTTGTTGACCGTAATAGCATCGGCACCATACTCGGCGCTGCGATGAAGAAGGGTAACGGTCTTCGCATACGCAAGGAGCTGCGCAGCAGTCTCAAAGCCTGCATTGCCACCACCCACCACCACGACATCTTGTCCGGAGAAGAGAGGACCATCGCAGGAAGCACAGTACACGACACCTTTGTTTTCAAACTGCGCTGCCCCTGGGATATCAAGCTTGCGACGACCTGCACCGGAAGCGACGAGAACTGCACGGGCGACGTATTCCTTTTCTCCCGCAGTAACAGCAAAGCCCTCACCTGATTTACCAATCTTAGTGACGCGCACTCCTTCAACAACCTCAACGAACTCTCCCTTGTACGCAAAGAGGTGCTCTTTGAGCACTTTGGCAAGCTCACTTCCTGGAATCTTGATAGTACCAATCCAGTTCTCGACGCCCTCAGAGACGGTGGACTGTCCGCCGAACTCCTCGGTGATGAGAATAGTTTTTAATTGTTTGCGAGCGGCATAGACGCCTGCAGCAACTCCTGCTGGTCCGCCGCCGATGATGATGAGGTCATGCATAGTCGAGAGAGTATAGCAGAAACCCCGCTTTCGCGGGGCTCTGGATAACGTTATTTATTCTTGTTCCTTCGAAGGAAGGAAGGGATGACGCCGAAACCGTTGTCGTCTTCCTCGACAATCGGGGTGACAGGCTTCTCCTCACGGCGCTGGGGCTGTGCAGTAACCACAGGCTCCTCCTTCTTGCGAGGGGCGTCCTCTTCAGGCTCCTTGCGCTCAAGGACGTCGTTGTAAATCTTGCCGCGGGTGTCGGTCTGCTCCTTAGGCGTAAGGGAGAAGAGAGAGCGCTCGCCCATAGTCGTCTCGCCAGTGCCCTCTGGGAAGCCCGTAGCGATGACGATGATGCGAATCTGGCCCTTCTTGAGCTTCTCGTCGCGCATGATACCGAAGATGACCTTGGCAGTCTTGTCGACGGACTCGGAGACGACCTTGGCTGCCTCCTGCACTTCGAGGATGCCGAGGTCTTCGTTGCCTGCGACCACGAAGAGCACGCCCTTGGCTCCTGCGATAGAGACATCGAGGAGTGGGGAATTGACGGCCTGCGTTGCTGCATCCTTGGCGCGGTTGTCGCCCTCGGAAATACCAATACCCATGAGTGCAGGACCTGCACCTTCCATGATGGCCTTAATGTCGTTGAAGTCGGTGTTGATTTCACCGGGAGTGACGATGATGTCAGAGACACCTTCCACTGCCTGGCGAAGAATCTCGTCACAGAGTGCAAACGCGCTCTTGGCTGAGGTGTTTGGCTCAACAATGGCGAGGAGCTTGTCGTTGGGAATGATGATGAACGCATCTACCTCCTTCTTGAGTTCAGCAAGACCGCGGTCAGCAATATCCTTGCGCTGTGCGCCCTCAAACGAGAACGGACGAGTGACTACGGCGACCGTAAGTGCTCCCATCTCCTTGGCAATCTTTGCAATTACTGCAGAAGCGCCGGTGCCAGTACCACCGCCCATACCACAGGTGATGAACACCATGTCGGAACCCTGGAGTCCTTCCTGAATTTCCTGGCGGGTTTCTTCTGCTGCGCGACGTCCGAGGTCGGGGTTCATGCCGGCACCAAGACCGCGGGTGAGGTTCTTGCCGATGTGAATCTTGCGCTTGGCGAGGGAGCGGTGAAGGTCCTGCGCATCGGTGTTGATGGCGATGAACTCAACTCCCTTCACTTTGGAGTTGATCATGTGGTTCACGGCGTTTAAGCCCGAACCGCCCACACCGACGACCCGTATCCGGGCAAACGTCTCGATTTCAGGCACGATGCGCTTAGACATATGAATAGAGTAAGACTGCTAACAACCTAGCCCCCGCTAGACTGGCGGTAATCATAACAGGGTATGACGCCTTGCAAAGATTGACGCCTTGTCAATACCGTATCGTAATTTTAAGGGAGAAACTGACGGAAAAAGCGTGTGAGGGAGGTCTTCATGCCAGCAAGTGAGGCTTTGCCGCTACTTGGGCCACCACTCATCTCTCCAGTGAGCCCCCAGAGCGCGAGTCCGTAGGCAACTGCCCAGGTTGCGTCCTTTATTTTGGCATCTGGAGCAACGCGAATATCTGCAATGCGCGAAGGAAGTGAAAGCGAACCTTTTGCGATGTCGCTTATCGAACCTTGGCCGGCGCCACCACCTGAAAGAATGATGCCAGCAGGAAGCGCACCGCGCTTGCCGATAGCTTTGAGGTGCTTGTCGATTAAATCAAACATGCCTTTGAAGCGCGCGCCCATAATGTCGTCAACGCGCTTGCGCGGATACATGGCGCCTGAGAGTCGCCCAAGCTTAATGCGCTCTGCATCCTCCAAGGAGACCTTGAATCCAAGTGCAAGATCATCCGTGATGCTGCTTGAGCCTGAAGGGAAGACCTTGAGCGAAATAGGAACACCTTCGTCGTAGACCACGATAGAGACAGTCTCGGCACCAATGTTAGCCAGCACACAACCTTTCATCTTCTGGTCTTTGGCGAGCGTCACGTAGGAGCCAGCGAGTGGAGAAGCCATACAGTCGATGACTTCCACATCCGCATTCTCAACTGCGTTGGTGAGCGCATCAGCGTGGCTCTCAAGGCAGGTAATAAAAAGGAAGTCGCCCTCAAGTCGTGTGCCCTTCATACCAAGCGGCTCGCCCAAACTCTTCACCCCATCAACGCTCCAGCCAAGCGGAATCTCGTGGAGGATGCGGCGGTTCAAAAATGCAGGAGAGGCGGCCTGACGTGCAGACTCCTGTGCCTTCTCAATATCGAGCTCAGTAATCTCTGCGTCTGCGCGCGAAATAATGGCAGTACCTGTGCCGCGCGTCTCATCAAGTGAGATACCGCCGATGGCAAGAAAGCCGCTCTTAATAGGGAGGCGAGCTACCTGCTCTGCCTGACGCTTAGCGCGCCGTATGCTCTCAGCCACGTCGTCTACATCAACGACGTACCCATGCCGCATGCCTGCGGTCTCTGCTATGCCGGTGCCAATGATGCGGAGCCCGGGGCCTTCGCTATCGCGTACCTCCTCGACGACTACCACCTTTACTTGGTGACTTCCGATGTCGATTCCCGTTGCGATTCTTCGTGCCATTGTGTAGAGATACGAACCGGGCAAGCAGTGCCCGCTCTCGTTTCTCCATTGTAGGGCCATGAGGCATTCCCTTCAAATGCAGGAGTGCGTGGATAAACAAGAATGCGACGAATTGAGGGTACGAAAGGTCGTAGTCAGGAGCTTGGGACTTGGCTACTTGAAGGCAGATGATGACCTCACCGCTCTTGGTATCAGAGGCATACGAGAGCACGTTCGGAACGTAGCTCTTCTTTCTGAGGCTTTGGTTAAGACGCTTAGCCTCGGTTGGTCCAACAAACGCAAGAGACACTTCCCATGAAGGAAGTAGTGCTTTCGCTATGCGTGTAAAAGGAACACCCGGCACAGGGCGCCGGGTGAGGTTTCGAATACTGACTGCAGGCATTTAGGCTACTTGCGGCGACCGCGGGCGAGAGCTGCTGGGTCAATCTTGCCGAGCTTCACGTCCTCGTTGTACTTGGAACGGCGAGCGCTCTTTATCATGGCGCGGGCGTGGTCAACGTTCTTGGACTTCTGGCGGGCGTAGTAGCGGCGCTTGCGGAGAGCACGGACAAGACCCAGGGTCTGGGCCCGGCGGGAGAAACGGCGGATAAGCGACGCAGAACTCTCGTTCTTGCTGCGCTTCACCTCTACGCGTATTGCATCCATAGTCCCGGGATACTAGCACGGGGGTTGCCGACTAGGCAACTCCCTTTGAAACGGCGGCGAACACCGTCCCATCAAACCAGGCCTCTCCGTATCCTTCGCGGCGGTCCGTCAGTATGCGCAGCGACCGTTTACCGCCCTCCTTGGTGATGGCGAATACGTAGTTGTGTCCTGCAAGCTTAATCTGGGTCCCGAGTGCTAATCCTTCGGCTTCGGTATTTGCGAGCGCTGAGGCGAGAAGCTGGCGAATAGTTGCGGGCGCGAGTCCTTCCTGTTTCAGACGCTCTATAGCCGCTTCGCTCGTGAGGCGGACATCGTAACGTTTCTCAATGGGTACAAAGGGTTCGGTTGATTCTGGAAGCGAGGTGACGCGCCCCTCGTTGTACACGTCCATGAGTGTTGTCAGCTCGATTTTGAGCCCATGGGTTTTATCAAGCTTCCGTATAAGTTCCGGTACCGCGTCGCGTGGGTCAACGCGTACCGTCTCCGGTTGAGTCGTGCTAGGTGAAGGCGTCGTCTCCGGTCCCATGTTTACGCAACGGCACGAAGCCTATCTACCAACGTATCAAACGGAATGAAGGTTTCTGTGTGGGTAGCGCGCTCACGAAGAATGACCGAGCGCTCAAGTGCCTCTTTGCGACCCATGATGATGAGGTAGCGAGGGTTAGAAATCTCAGCAAGGCGCATCTGTTCAGTGAGGGACTCAACGCCAATGGACTGCATCATAGGAATGCGGGCACGCCTGAGGTGGTCAGCCATCTTCATGCTCTCGCGCTTTGCTTCGTCTCCGATGTGCACGAACACGAAGCGAGGCGCTCCACGCTCTTTGTGCGGAGGGATGGTGGCCTTCGTGTCCATAGTGATGCGCACCACAGCACCCACTGACGGCATCGCGCTCTTGAAGAAGGACTTGCCCATATCGTTGTAGCGAGAGCCCCAGGCCTTGATGCGCCCGTCTGCCGTCTCAATAGAGAAACAGGTTTCCGTCCATGCGTTGCCCCGAGACAGAAGCTGCGGCGTGAGTTCGTACGGAGTATCGGTAGATTCTAGATACTCAAGCACCGCCTCAAAGTGTTTGCGGCTTGCCTCTGAGAGGTGGTCGGTAGGGGATGGGAGCCCTCCACGCTCTTCTTCGCCCTCAAGAAGTTCAGCTGCCTTGAAGACATCGTTTTTAGCGCATGCGACACAGTCTGCGGGAAGTACAGGACCGTTCTTGCGGAAGAACGAAGTAAGTTCACGCGCAAGGCGTCCGCGCGTCTCCTTGTCTCCCATGGAGTTAATCTTGAGGATTACTTCTTCCTTGGTGAGGTCAGCAACCAATGAGCGCACTGCACGTATCAAAACAGCATCGGCAATGGCGCGGTCAGCACCGATGGCGTGGAATTGGATGACCACCTGTTTCGGAGCGGCGCGTCCTGCCGCTGCGTTGGTGTGCCACAGGAAGGCGGGCTTGCCAATGCCTGGAGCAACTCCTGCATCACGCACCTGCTTTAGGAAGCCTGCGACTTCGCGTGCGGTGGGGTCGAGCGCCTCAAGCGGAAGGGAATCAGGGTATGGTGCCGGAGACTTGGCGCCACGTTTGGCAACATGACGGAAGGGAGTGAAGCCATAGTAGGTACCAATCGCGTGGGCACGCTTCAGTACATCAATTGGCTCAAGCAGGGTGCTCATTGTATCTGTTCGATTGCGCCCGGGAGAACGCCTGCTTCTGAAAGTGGGAAGAGGCGCAGCATCGCGCGGCCCATGATGTTTTCCTCTGGAAGCGGGCCCCAGACGCGGGAGTCAGAACTCTTAGGGCGATTGTCGCCCATGACGAAGTACTCGCCCTCGTTCAGCATGCGCTCGAAGGTATAGGTGGCGTCCTCGGCCACTACGTAGGGCTCAGGAAGGACTAGTTCGGTGCCATCAGTCTTAGCGATGGTGACCTCGCCCTTCGTGATGCGCACCGTCTCGCCAGGAAGCCCGATAATCCTCTTGATGTAGAAGATGGCCGGGTTGTTTGGGTAGCGGAACACTACGACATCGCCGCGAGCAGGGTCCTCAAGTCGGTAGGAAACTTCATCAATCACCAGGTAATTCCCGTTCTGGAAGGTGGGAGACATGGACTCACCGCGCACCACAAACGGCTGCGCAATAAAGAAGCGCACAAACAGGACCACAAGCACAATAACGGCAACGAGGAGTAATACCTGTTTCGAGTCGCTTCCGAAGAATGTGCGTACCCGATCAGACATGGACATGCCGGCATTGTACGCTTCGCGTTTGGCGCGTCAACTTTTCCGGTCTTCTGCTATGATTCCTGCATGGCGCTCATCATCATGGGACTCGGAAACCCGGGCAAAGAGTATGAGAAGACTCGGCACAACGCTGGGCGCATGCTTGTGGAGCTCTTCGCAAAGAAACAAGACCTCGATGACTTCGAGCTCCGGAAGGCAGGCGGCGTACCGTCACTCGTGACCGAAGGGAAGATAGGGAAGGAGAAAGTGACGCTCGTGCTGCCCGAGACCTTTATGAACAACTCCGGAAAGAGTGCGAAGACTTTTGTGAAGAGCAAGAAGGCAGCACTCGACCTTTTGGTAGTGCGCGATGATATTGACCTCCCGCTTGGCGTTATGAAGATGACCTTTGCGCGCGGCGCCGGAGGGCATCACGGCATTGAGTCAGTGATGCGTGCACTAGGTACGAATGACTTTGCACAGCTTAAGATTGGAGTATCCAAGCCAGGCAAGAAGAATCAGGCCCGGAAGCCGGGGAGCCACGAAGCAGTGACGAAGGCGGTCATCGGAAAGTTCGCACCCGCGGAAGAGGCGAACTTAAAGAAGGTGATGAAGAAGGGAGTCGAGGTGCTCGAGTTCTACGTCACCCACGGACTTGAGAAAGCAACCTTGGTTGCCAACACGCGCTAACGCTTCGTACGCTTTTCCAAAAGCTCCTCAGTTATAGTTCTAAGCTTCTTGATGCGCTCCATCCGTTTGGGGTTCGCGGACATGCTTGCACTCACTTGCGCCAGCTGATCGAGTGTGAGAATCAGTGCCTCGAGGCGTTGCGGGGACGACCTTCCAAGTTCATCCTTGAAGGAAGCAATCTGCAGCATGTACTGAATCGTATTGCGTTCATCCAACGGTACCCATCGATGGAACCACATTCCCGTCTCCTCAACGAATGAGTTACTTGGTCGCCCTGGCTGAGCTTCCCTGTCTTCCATACAAAGAAAGTATAACAAAAACCCCCGCATGAGCGGGGGTTTTCTTTTTCTTACTTCTTGCCCTTGCGAGGCCCTGCGTAGGCGAGGGTCATGCGCTGGTCTGCTGGCTCAAAGAGCTTAATGGCAAACGGATAGCTCTTACCAAGCTCAAGCGTCTCACGAAGCTCTGCTGGGGAAGCGAACTCACTCATGTGCACCAAGCCTGCGACACCCTCCTCAATAGAGGCGAGCGCACCATGCTTGTTGTACTTGATGATAACGCCAGAGATTTCCATGCCCTTCTTGTACTTCTCAGATGCTGCCTTCCATGGGTTTTCCTTGAGTGCTTTGACCGAGAGGGAGATCTTTCCTTCCTTCACCTCAATGACCTTCACGCGAACCTGGTCACCAACCTTGAACATGGTACGAGGATCCTCGACGAGGCCCCAGTCGAGTTCACTGATGTGCACGAGGCCTTCGAGTCCAGCCTCGACTTTCACGAAGACGCCGAAGTCAACGGCACCCGTGACTTCGCCATCAACGACATCGCCCACCTGGTACTTGTCGACCAGAGAAGCCTTCTCCTGCTCCTCCTCACCAACACGCTCGGAGAAGATAAGTTTTGCCTCCTTCGGATCTGCGGTGATGATGCGCACCGCAAGCGTCTTGCCGGTGAGCTTCACGAGCTCACCAAAGATCTTCTCCTTGTCGCCTTCAGGAACGCGAGGGTAGTGATCCTTGTTCAACTGGGAAGCTGGAAGGAAGCCCTTGATACCCTGCCATGCAAGGATAAGACCACCCTTGTTTGCCTCTTCAACATCGAGGTTGTAGATGGTGCCTGCAGCAATGGCCTGCTCAGCCTCGCTCCAGATAGCAGCCTGACGAGCTTCCTTGAGCGAGAGCTCGATGTAGCCGTCCTTACCAGCAGGGTCAACGACCTTAGCGGTGATGGTGTCGCCTGGGTTTGCCTTACGAAGCACATCGGCTGCGTTAAGGTACTCGCGGCCGTAAATCATTCCCGTTCCAAACGGAGGAAGATCAACGTAGAGGCGACCACGCACAAGTGCGATGATGGTGCCTTCGATAAGGTCCCCAACTTTCGGTGGGGTAACAATCTGCTCTGCGAACTTGAACATTGGGTGTCCTGCTTCCACCGTGAGGGCGGGAACCGGGACTGCCGGCGCTTTTACTTCGGTCATATAAATAGACAAGCGGGCCATGCGCTCCGGGGTGTTAAGGAACCTTTCGGTTCGCTAAGGGTTAGTCCCAGGGCGGCTCACAGGCTTCACGCTCGCAACGGGAAAACACTACCATATATGTCTTTCACCGTGAAGGAGCCTAAGGTAGGATGAGAAGACTATGCCTGAAGACATCTTTGGCGATCCGCCTCCTCCAAAGTTCGAAGCAAAAGAATTCCCGGAGCCCTGGTTTGACGCCATCTATGAGGCGAACGCACATTACCCCCAATCAAGCGGCGGCATCGGCCTCAAGTTCCTCAACGCTCTTATGAATAGCGGTTGGACGGGTCAAGAGATTATGGCCATTGAGCGCACGAAGTGGAGCTTCACTTCCGACCAAGCCGACGTCATGGCGAAGGGTCTGCGCGGGATGCACGTGACCTATGGGGTGCCCTGGACTGACACCGACCAGACTGAGGAACACAAGAAGGCGCTCGCGAAGCGGCATGAAGGCTACGAGCCAGAGATAAAAGAGATTGATTCGGAACGTATGGACCGCTATGCGGAAACTTCAACCAAGATAGTGAACGAGGTCTTCACCCGCATGCGAGAAGCCCTCGGCAGAGTTATATCCAATCCGAAGGAGGTGTTCCCAATCGTGCGTACCTATACGAAGCATGCGGCGGAGACTATCAGTGGGGACGAGGAATTTCTCGCGCGTTCGCAGGAGTACAAGGATATCCATCGGGCCTTCTATCTGAGCTTCAAGCCGGGCGAGTTTACGCACGAAGAGATACGGAAGAAATTGAAAGAAGACCCGAAGATACAGGAGGCACGGGCCATACTCGCGACCACGCTCATCAAGAAGGCGGGTGAAGCCACCGCAATTGACCCGGCGCTTGCTCAGTACGATGTCGAGAAGCGTGCACAAATCATTTCGCGACTGACAACGGCGGTCATGCCGTTTCTCTAGGCGCTACGGCTGGGGAACTTAGCCTTAAGTCGCGCGAGCGCAGCTCCGTGGTTCTTCAGGATAATCAATTTAGTGAGTGCGATGATTTCGGAGTTATTATTCCTCACTCCTCCTTTCCTAATTTGTGGCGGTTTGAGGTCGAACATGCTGCAGATGTGGGAGATATCCGATTTTGAAATCCCAGTAAGCTCGAACATCATCTGCTGTGAACAGGTTTTAGCCATAGAACGGAACAGCTTGATGTCGTCTTCATCAAGGCGAGACTTAAGACGCTCACGCACTTCAGCCGCTGCTTTCGTAAGGGGCTGTTGTTCCTTATACATACGAGGAGTATAGCAAGGAGAAGTGTCTTCACAGGCACGTAGAGCCGTATCCCTAAAAGGAAGAAGGCGCTAGGATATTGGATATGGCTGAGAAGATAACAGACGCGCACGAAAGAAACGACGCGCCCCCTCCTCGCGAGTTTCCTGCGTCCTGGTTCAAGGCCATCAAAGACGGGAACGCATTCTTTCCTTTCTCGAGCACAGGAGTATCTACATTTTTCCTCGACGCGCTTTTCGCGGAACACAGCAGTTTTGAAGAAATTGAGAAAGTAACGGAAGCAAAATACGCGACCAGTGATAAGCAGCGTCAGGACTTCATGATTTCGATGCATGAATTCCATGCCACGTACGCTACTCCAATCGCAGGCGAAGGCAGGGCAGAGGAACTAGATGATGATATCTACGAGCGCACCGGGAAGAGTTCCCCTGTCGTGCCGGTAGAATTATCCAAGAAGGGATTCGAGCGATTTATGGATGGATTAGTGCTTTCGCCCAAGATCGTGCTTGATTACTTTCGTGAGCAGGTCGGGCATCTTGTCGGTTCTGAGCAAGAGCTCTATACGGTCGTCAAAGCGTATATAGGGCATGCAGCGCACGTCATCAAGCATGACAAGGAGGTGAGGAAAGCCATGAAAGCCTACATGGAGGAACATCGGGCCTTCTCACTTTCTCCGCACATAGTGGATCATGAACGTGATCTCGACGCAGGAATTAACAATGCACGCGGGGAGGTTACCAGAGCCGTAATGTCTGGAATCCACAGCGCGCTCTCCGAAGATCCAGTGTTCGCGAATCGTACTCTTGCGGAACGAGAGCAGCTTATAGAGACGCTGGGCCTGGCGTACGGCAAGGTGCATCGCCGACCTCTGACTCCGGGCATCCTCCTCTAGAGAATGCGTTTGTTCTGTGAGACAAAACGTCTCAAACGCGCTATAATATAAGGAAATATGGTCATCACCCACCACGGCGGGCAGTGCTTCAAGGTAACCTTTGGTGACCTCACACTTGTCTTCGACCCCATAAGTAAGGGCGGCACACTGCCGTCAGTTCGCTTCGGTGCAGACATTGCGCTCGTCTCCCGCCAGCACAAAGATATGAATGGTGTTGATGAAGTTACCTATGGAGATAAGGAGCCCTTCGCCATCATGGGCCCCGGTGAATATGAATATAAAGGAGTGACCGTGCAGGGCTTCCTTACAAAGAGTGAGTACGGACTCGGTAAGGGACAGGAGACTGCGATGAACACGGTGTATGCGGTAAAGCTCGAGGGCATGACCTTGGTCCATCTTGGTGCACTCTCCGAAGCCTCACTCCCACCAGAAGCGAAAGAGGGAATTGATGAGATTGATGTGCTCTTTATTCCAGTCGGAGGCGAGGGAGTACTTGATGCGGCTAAGGCCGCTAAGCTCTCAACCATGCTCGAGCCAAAGCTCATCATTCCTATGCACTGGAGCGGGATGGGTAAGCCCAAGGCGCTCGAGAGCTATCTTAAGGAGGAGGGAGGGGAGAGCCAGAAGACCGATAAGCTCACCCTCAAGAAGAAGGATGCGGTTGACAAAGACGGTGATATAATCGTAATAACGCCTTAACCTATGAAAGACTACGTCGAACACCTTCGCGCTAAGCCTGAATCGGTCCGTCGCACCATAGCGTTCTCCGCTGCCGCTGCCATTGCTGCTGTCGTTGGTGCTGGCTGGATGATTGCACTCGTTTCTTCTGGCAATCTTGCGATAGCACCTGTTTCCTCTACCGAGGAAGCTTCGGAAGCATTCGCTGAGACCCAGCAGCGCTTTGATGAGCTTGCTGGTGCCGCAAGCGCCTTCTACTCCAGCCAAGGAGCTGCAGGTGTGACGGTCGTCGAGGACGAGGCCCCGGCACCCGCAGAGCCAGCTCCACAGGAAGCAAAGGTCCTGCATTTCTAAATGAAGCGGAAGGAGCAGGATGATGTCTCGCCGAGGACGGCGGCCCAGGTCATAGACCAGTCGATTACTGCAGAGATGCGGTCGAGTTACCTCGACTACGCGATGTCGGTGATTACGTCGCGCGCGCTTCCCGATGTACGCGACGGCATGAAGCCGGTGCACCGCCGCATCCTCTACTCGATGCATGAGAACGGACTGCACGCTGGAGGGAAGACGAGGAAGTCGGCAACGGTGGTGGGAGACGTGATTGGCCGCTACCACCCGCACGGCGACACCGCTGTCTACGACGCGATGGTGAAGCTCGGTCAGGATTTCTCTACTCGCTATCCTTTAATCATTGGACAAGGAAACTTCGGTTCCATCGACGGTGACCCTCCTGCTGCCTATCGTTACACCGAAGCAAAGATGTCGAAGATTGGCGGCGAGATGCTCGCTGACCTCGACAAGGAGACCGTTGATTGGAATCCAAACTATGACGGAAGCCACAGAGAGCCCTCAGTTCTTCCAGCTGCAGCACCAGGACTTCTTCTAAACGGCACGCTCGGTATTGCCGTTGGTATGGCCACCAACATTCCTCCGCACAACCTGCGCGAAGTGGTAGGCGCAGCAATGCACCTCATTGATGAACCAGAAGCAACCACTGAGGACCTGTTGAAGTTTGTGCAGGGTCCTGACTTCCCACTCGGCGGCATTGCGTTTAACCAGGCCGACATCAAGCACGCCTATTCTACCGGCAAGGGAGGTGTGGTGTGTCGCGGTGTTGCAGAGATAGTGGAGGAGAAGAAGGGAACCTCCATCATCATTACCTCCATTCCATTCCGCGTGAACAAGGCGGACCTCATCACGCGCATGGCGGAGCTTGTGCGCGATAAGAAGCTCGAGGGCATCAAAGACCTTAGGGACGAATCCGCTGAGGATATACGCGTCGTGGTGGAGCTTAAGGGTACCGCACACCCACAGGCAGTTTTGAATAATCTCTTCAAGCACACGGAGCTTGAGTCGACCTTCCACTACAACATGCTGGCGCTTGTTGATGGCGTGCCCCAGACACTTTCTCTGAAGGGCATCCTTGAGCATTTCATTGAGCATCGCCGTGTCGTAGTGAAGCGCCGCACTGAGTTTGAACTCCGCAAAGCAGAAGAGCGCGAGCACATCTTGCTCGGTCTTTCCAAAGCGCTCGACCACATTGATGAGGTCATTGCCATCATCAAGAAGTCTAAGGACGTACCATCTGCTGACGAAGCGCTTCAGAAGAAGTTTGGTTTCTCTGAGCGACAGACCGCCGCGATTCTCGCTATGCGCCTTCAGACGCTCGCAGGACTTGAGCGCAAGAAGATTGATGACGAGCTCGCTGAAGTGCAGGAGACCATCAAGCGCCTCAAGAAGATTCTTTCCTCCGCCAAGAACATTCTTTCCGTGGTGCGTCAGGAGCTTGAGGCCGTTATCGAGAAGTATGGCGACGACCGCCGCACCAAGATTGTGAAGGGAGGCGTGAAGAACATTTCGGTGGAAGACCTGGTGCCTGACGAGGAGAGCGTGCTCGTCATCACTCAGGGCGGCTACATAAAGCGCACCAACCCATCTGAATACAAGAAGCAGAAGCGCGGTGGCGTGGGTGTTGTTGATATGTCCACCAAGGAAGAGGATGTGGTGACGCAGTTCCTTGTAGCCTCCGCTCACTCCGAGCTTCTATTCTTCACCGATTACGGAAAGGCGTACCAGACCAAGATGTATGACATCCCTGAAGGCCGCCGCGCCACCAAGGGAAAGAGCATTATGAACTTCCTCCCGCTTGCAGGAGATGAGAAGGTAACCTCAGTACTTGCCGTTCCTAAGGGTGCTGCACGCGATGCACTCTCCGTATTCCTCATCACCGAAGGGGGTGTGGTGAAGAAGGTGGAAGCTAAGAACTTCGCTGACGTCAGGCGCTCGGGCATCATCGCTATCTCGCTTAAGGGCAAGGACCGCCTCGTCTCTGCGCACTTGGCTGAGAACGGCGACTCCATTTCTATAGTGACCTCGAAGGGTCAATCTATTCGCTTTGACGAAGCAGATGTGCGCGCGATGGGTCGCACGGCAGCAGGAGTGCGCGGTATGACGGTGAAGAAGGGAGACAGCGTGGTGTCCGCAGAAGTGGTGTCTGCAGCTGCAAAGAAGTCCACACTCCTCATCATCATGAGCAAGGGGTACGGCAAGAAGACCTCAATGGATGAGTACAAGGTGCAGGGACGCGGAGGCTCAGGCATCAAGACGGCGGAGGTAACCGCAAAGACCGGAGAGATTATTGGTGCCAAAGTGCTTACTGGTGACGAAGAGCAGGATGAGGAGATTGTCGTTATTTCAAAGAAGGGTCAGGTGATTCGCTGTGCAGCTGGAGAGATTCCATCGCTTTCTCGCGCAACGCAGGGCGTACGCATCATGAAAATGCGCGAAGGCGACTCCATCGCCTCAATGGTTGCGCTCTAACGCTGCTGCTGTTGATTGCACGCGCCTCTTCTGGGGCGCGTGCTATTTTATAGGTATGCACTTTGCTGATCCGACCGCCAACATCCTCCAAATGGGGCTTCGTGAGGGAATGAAGATTGCCGACCTTGGCGCCGGCTCTGGCCACTACGCTCTTGCGGCTGCAAATATCGCAGGGAAGAGTGGTCGCGTGTATGCCGTCGATGTTCAGGAGGATGTGTTGAAGCACATCCGGGACAAGGCTACAGACCGCGGACTTGCCAACGTCGATACCGTCTGGGGCAACATCGAGAAGCCAGGAGGCACCAAGCTCAAGGATGCGTCCATTGATGCAGTTATCCTTTCAAACACGCTCTTCCAGCTCGAGAGCAAGGAAGCGGTAGTGACCGAAATTAAGCGCATTCTCAAACCCGGTGGCAGGGTGCTCGTGGTTGATTGGGCAGGCGCGTACGGGGGACTCGGTCCACACCCAGACCACGTTGTCCCAGAGGAGGTCGCGCAAAAGATATTCATTGACGCTGGATTCCATAAGCAGAAGGCCTTCAGCGGCGGTCCGCACCATTACTCACTTCTCTTTACTACTGCGCCATGAAGCCCTTCCAAACCATCGTCCTTGTTGCGTGCGGGTTCCTCGCGCTCTTAGGCCTCTTTCTCTTCGCTACCTTCAATGGCGGAGGTAATGGTGGTGTGCCAGTAGGGCCCGTGACCATCTGGGGACCGCTTCCTGCTGACGCAGTGTACGAGGGCATTGAGAACTTGAAGGGCACCAACAAGGAATTCCAAGAAATTACCTACATTGAGAAAGACCCAGCAACACTTGAGTCGGATCTTGCTGAGGCGCTTGCGGGAGGCTACGGTCCTGATCTCGTTATCATTTCGCAGGAACAGATTCTCTCGCAGGCAGGGAAGTTGAGCATCATTCCGTTTGAAAGTGTTTCAGAACGCACCTTCGTCAGTACGTATCTTCCAATAACCGAGCTCTATCTCACGGACACGGGCTTCTATGGCTTCCCGATTACGGTTGACCCCTTGGTCGTGTACTACAACCGCACGCTCCTCTCCAACGCAGGACTTCCACTCCCACCAAACCTGTGGGAAGTGGTGACGGCGCTCGCCGACCGACTAACGCAACTGCAGCCAGATCAGAGCATTGAGAAGAGCGCGATTGCACTTGGTGAGTACGGGAACGTCGCCAACGCACGAGCCATCGTCTCGCTCCTCCTTCTGCAATCCGGAAGCACTATCACCACCAAGGAAGCTGGACGAGTACGTTCAACGCTCTCTGCTGGAACGTCAGCAAGTGGGAATGCGCCTGCAGTGTCGGCTATGAACTTCTACACACAGTTTGCAAACCCGGTGAAAACCGTTTACTCCTGGAACCGCTCCCTCCCGAACTCGCGCCTTGCGTTTCTTTCAGGCGACCTCGCGCTCTACATTGGCTTTGCGTCCGAACGGAAGTACCTTGCCGCTGCCAACCCCAACCTCGACTTCGACATGGCACCGATTCCGCAGCCAGGCACTGCAGCGAACCCTAAGACCTACGGACTTGCCTATGCGTTTGCGATTCCGAAAGCAGCAGCAAACTTTGAGGGAGCGTTCCGCACCGCCGTTGCCCTTACCTTCCATGACCCACTCAAGATTATCTCGGAGGGCTCCGGTATGGCGCCAGCCCAGAGGGTGATGTTGAACGACACGCCGGACCGCTTTACTGAGCTTTTCTATCCGCAGGCACTTATCGCGTCCGGCTGGCTCTCCCCAGCACCTCGGGTAACTGACACAATCTTCTCTGCTATGATTGAAAACATAACCACCGGCCGGAAGGACGTAGCAGAGTCCCTCTCGTCGGCGGAACTGACCCTGAACGCGGCACTGCCATGATTTCACGCCTCTCGTTCCTCATTCTCCTTTTTGCACTCTCGCTCGCGGTAGTACCGGTTTCAGCAGATGCGCTTGAGTGCGACGGACAGGTGTGTCTGCAGCCTGGCATGGTCTGTGCAGGACCTGAAGGCTCACAGTACTGTCAGTTGCCGGCAGCAGAACCGACAGGTGTCTCTTGTGGTACTAAAACGTGTGATGGCGGGGAAATTTGCTGCAACGCACCTCAGTTCCCTAACGCGCCGTTCTGTTCAACGCAGTCCACGTGTACTGCTATACAAAATCAGGCTACCCAGCCCAACACCACTCCTTCTCCCAGTACCGGAGACGTTACGGACAATAATAATAGTGAGGGAAGTAACAGCGGCGTCGCACTCATCAACCCGCTTAAGGTAGACACGGTCCCTGAGTTCCTCGCGCTCATCCTTGCAGCGGTCGTGAACCTCGGCACCATCATCCTCGTTCTCATGCTCGTGTATGTGGGCTTCCTCTTCGTGGTCGCGCAAGGAAACGAAGAGAAATTGCAGAACGCAAAATCCGCGCTTCTGTGGACGGTGGTGGGAGGTTTGGTGCTCCTTGGTGCCCAGGCCATCTCGCTTGTCATTCAGGCCACCGTAGGCAGCCTCCAGTAAGCCATGACCTTCGCCGACCTCGTCAACCAGCACTTCGTTCCCTTCGTCGACTACGCGATTATCCCGCTTCTCTACGCGCTCGCGTTCATCTTCTTTCTTATCGGTATCGTACGTCTGTTGTTCTCGCTTGAGGAAGAGAAGCGCAACGAAGGCAAGAAGTTCGTGCTCTGGGGCCTTCTTGGCATGGTGGTGCTGTTTGCCGTCTGGGGCATTGTAAAGATGCTTCTCGGGGTCTTAACCGGTGCGTGATACCATAATTCCTATGCAGCAACTTTCACTCTTCTTCATCAACATCGTCAAGATTATCGATGTGGTAATCGTGCCGGTCATCTTTTCGGTGGCCTTTGTGGTGTTCCTTTGGGGAGTATTCCGCTACTTCATCGCAGGGGCAGGCGACGAGGAGAAGCGCAAGGAAGGTCGCACGTTCATCACCTGGGGCATCATTGGTTTCTTCCTTATGTTTGCCGTCTGGGGCATCGTGAACCTGCTCATCAACTCGCTTGGCTTTGATACAAAGACGCGCCCAATGCTCCCGCTCTTTGGTAGCGGAGGAGGGGCAGCGGGGGAACAGTATGCACAGGGTTACGCCGTCCAGAGTCAGGGTACGATCGGAGCAGGGATACCTCCAATCGGTGCAACCGCAGGAAGCTGTGGCGTCATGGGAGTCAGTGCGCTTGGCTTGTGCCCGCAGTACTTTGACTGCGTTAATAACGTCTGTACGAACCGAGACGGGGATTAGTGTGTTTTCCACACAGCGCACTGACCTCTATTGACTCGTAGGTAAGGCGCCGTATCCTATACAAGTACTCACTACCCATATCTCATGAACAAACTCGCTTACATTGGTGCTGCCGCCTTGCTGCTCACTCCGCTTGCAACCTTTGCGGCCGTGACCAGCATCTACGACCTCGGCGCCCTCGTCCTCACCGTCATCAACGACATTCTCGTACCGGTGGTGTTTGCTATCGCCTTTATCGTCTTTATTTGGGGCGTGTTCCGTTACTTCATCGCTGGCAAGCAGGATGAGGAGAGCCGTGAGAAGGGTAAGTCCCTCATGCTCTGGGGCCTCATTGGCTTCTTCGTGATGGTCTCGGTTTGGGGCCTCGTGAACATCCTTGTGGGCACCTTGGACCTCAACACCAACGTTCCGAACTTCCCGGACACTCCAATCCCAACGCGCCGCTAGTAGGCGTTCTCCACTCAAGAAACCCCGCGCGAGCGGGGTTTCTTGCTACTATAGGCCTATGCAATTGAGTGGTGTCTTCTGCGGCTTCATCGACCCGGCTATTCATGTCGTGTTGATTCCGGCAATCTTCACCATGTCCTTCATCGCGTTTTTATGGGCGGTTTTCTACTACGCTATTGCGGGTGAGTATGATGAGTTTGCTCGTGAGATGGCCAAAGGTCTCATGCTCTGGAGCATTATGGCCTTCTTTGTGATGGCGGCGCTCTGGGGCGTAATTGAGGTCATCTACGGTTGGCTCGGCATCAGCAGTGCTATGTGCTAATGCTATACTTTTCTCTATGAACCCTCCTGATCCATTGCCAAGCGACGGTACTAACTTCTTCAAAAATCTTGAAGTCGCTATTATTGACCCGCTCATTACGCTTCTCGCCCTTGCGGCCTTTGTGGTCTTTGTGTGGGGTGTCGTTGAGTTCATCCGCGGAGCGGACAACCAGGAGGCACGCAGCAAGGGCCAGAAGCACATTATCTGGGGCTTGATTGGACTCACTATTATCTTTGGTGCTCGCGCTATCTTGGCGCTCATCAACACCACAGTCTCGGGGTTTAACTAGTGCTGGGAAGAGGACTCGAACCTCCATGCCTTTCGGCGCCACGTCCTAAGCGTGGTGCGTATACCAATTCCGCCATCCCAGCGTTTTTATAGAGTACACGTTCTCTCGCATTTTGTCCGCACCGCTTCTGGTGCGCCCACCAGGGCTCGAACCTGGGACCTTATCCTTAAGAGGGATCTGCTCTACCAACTGAGCTATGGGCGCGCTGGTCTGAATACTATCGGACTTGTGCAAATTCTTCAACCACTTTGTGTGCCGAGGGTGGGACTCGAACCCACACGACATTACTGCCTGGGGATTTTAAGACCCCTATGTCTACCAATTCCATCACCTCGGCGTGGAGGCACTATAGCAGATTTGGCCTTTCCATCCTTCATGAGAAGATATCGGGATGGATGGTCTCCAAGCACGTGGTATCGAATTGCCGGAAGTACCGGAGGGATTCGAGCGCCGCAATGGCGTGCTTGTGCCGATTGAGAAACCCAAGGAGGAGGGAATTGTAGGTGCTTCCCCTGATGACGTACAGAGAGTAGAAAGATTCAAAACGGACACAGGTAAGGAGGCGAGGCGTGAGTGGGAAGAAAGGATTGGGTTGCCAGTCAACGTGTTTAAATCCCCAGACTCCGCACTGGTAAGCGACAAGCTCTTTGCGGCCATCTGCAGGAAGGCGAATCTCAAGTGGCATGCTAGTTTCGCCGCAAACCTCACCCAACAGGTGCTGGAGGTGCGCAAGCATCCCTACGAGGTATTCTCGGGTCTTCCAGTAGAGCTTGAGCGTGCGGAGGCGCGCGCTTTCTTCGCTGCCGCCTCCGACCTCTATCGTTCGTATGCGCCCGAGTTCGCACAAAGCCAAGTCGCTCGCACCTCTTTCTTTACGCCTCTGTTCTTCTTCACAAAGCTGGGCTCCATACCGGAGGAGGCAGATAATCTCTGGAGCCCCCACCTTATCGAGTTTGCCGTTGAGCAGCTACCAGCCCTTCCAACGAGCGAGCCGTCATACGCCATTGCGAAAGGACTGCTCAAGATGAACCTCGAGCGGTTAGGAAAAGAAGAGATACAGTCCGTACTGGGCACACTCGCACGGAATCAGGACCTCCATACCGATCTAGCGTTGCTTATAGCTGAGCGTACCAAAAAGGATTTCAAGGAACTTATTCCGGGCTATACAGCTCCTGACGAGGGGATGTGGGAACTTGCTCCCGAAGAGCTCGTCGCCAATGCCGCGACCTACGCGAAGCATGCGTCGACTGAAGGGCTTGGTACTTTTAAGCAAGCTTCGAAAGTTGGGTATGAGTTTGAGTTCCTCCAAGACGGAGACAACGATACACTCAGCACTCGAATCGCCACGGAACTGAAAGGACTCTCCGTGGTCGACCTCCGCAATGTGCATGCTGACGGCAGCGTGACAGAGATGAAGACGGGCGAAAGGGGGGTGCCGTTCACTCGCACTCAAGCAATCGAGCTGCTCAAGCTCGGGCAGGTGCTTGAGCGTAACCAGCACGCGGTAGCGCTGGCTTCGATACACATAAACCTGGATTACTTACATAAAAGGGCCAGTGCGTTCGATTTCGCAAACTACTACTACGATGAGAGATGTGAATTCAAGGGCACTCGCACGCCAATTGCACGACTCGATACGCCGTATCTGAACGAAATGTCGATTCTGCTTGATGAGACTGCGGTGCTTGGAGGTCTCTATGATGTGCTGAGTAAGGACGACCTGCGTGAATTCGTGCGACGCAAGACGGCAGGAATGCCGCTCTCAGAAATCCTCTCGCCCGCGTTTGGACCGCATGAACTGGAATGCGAGTACCTTATTGGCGCCTGCCAGGACTCCAATCAGTTCCATCTAGTTCCGGCTGTACTGCGCCTGTACGCACAGAATGCTGTACCTCGAACGCTTATGGCCCAAGAGATGCTGTTTGCGGTAGAAGACTCGAGAGAGACTGCCTCTGTGCCTTGGGGTCCGCACCTTATCCAGTATTTCGTTCGGGATATGGGTGGAGAAGTGGGGCAGCTGTCTATCGCTAAAGCACTCGATTCGATACCTGCTGAAGCGTTCTTCGCTATCACCCGCATCATGCATAGGCAAATGAATAAGGCATTTCTCTTAATACTCGTTGATAAAATGCCGTCGTGTACCTTCGCGCAGGCGGTGAGCACACTTCAAAATCCGTATATCGATAGCAGCGTCAGGAAGGCCCTCATTGAGAAACTGGAGCCCATTTCCTTTACGCCTGAGGTTCGATTGTTCTTGTCGGGTAAGAGCAAGTCCGGCGATTCAATCGAAAAAAATGTACGAGTAGCTCTAGCGCAAAAGATTCAGAACCTTACGTTTGCGGAGGCAAAGGAATATCTTACGGATGCGCAGAATAATTCCCCATTGGTGCAGACGGCTGTGGCCGAACAGATTATTGACGCCGCGGGAAACCAAGAAGTCAGGGAGGTCGTCGAGGGGGGTGCGGATGTGTACGCCTCGGTCGCTGATGTACTCGAGCGAAAACTCGGTTGAGGCCCGGGCGGGAATCGAACCCGCGCATCGCGGGTTTGCAATCCGCAGCGTTACCACTTCGCCACCGGGCCGGTGTTTTGGGATGATAGCGTGCTTCTAGCCAGGAGGCTAGATGCCCTTCGAAATCTCGTCTAAGTGCTGGCGATGCTCTTCACCACTATCGAATTCAAAGGTAACGCGAGGGAGCATGTTGAAGCGTGCTTCCTTTTTGAGGTAGTCGCGGAAGAGATCCTTGTGTCGGTTAAGGAAGGCAACAGCGTGCGTGCGTTGTGAATCCGGAAAGACAGAAACGTAGATAGTCGCGTTTTTGTGGTCGCGTGCGAGGTCTGCGCGCGTTGGGGTAATGAGTGTGTCGCGGCCTGCTTCGCGTGCAATATAGGCAGCTGCAAACTGAATTAAGAGGGAAGCGAACTTTTCGTCACGGATGTTCATGACTCAACAATTCTAAAGCCAATCAAGATATCGCCTGGAGCTGCCTCAGCACGTGCCTCAATTTGGAGACCGAACTCCCCTTCGGTGCGAAGCTCCTTCACATCTGCACGTGCCTGCTGGAGGTTCAAAATCTTTCCACGGCCAAGCTCGATGTCTCGACGTACGACCTTTACGAGGGTGCCTACGGAGAGGGAGCCCTCCTTGAGGTTTGCACCGAGCACCTGCTTCACGCCGCTGGTGCTGAAGACCTTGAGAACCTTTGCCTCGCCAAGGATTTCTTCCTTAGAAATCTTAGGTGCGCGCTCGATAAGAATGTCGTTCACGCGCTTGCCGAGGTCGTAGATGATATCGAAGGTCTCGATGGGGACGCCCTGGCGCTCGCCGAGGTCGCGGGCTGCTGCGTCGGTCGGGACATGGAAGGCAATCACGATGCCGCCTCCAGCAAATGCGGTCTTCACATCGCCTTCGCCCACCGCTCCAACACCTGAGGAGATGATGCGGAGCGTCGCGCTCTCGTGCGTAATCTTGTTGAGCTCGTGCTTAATCGCTTCGAGGCTTCCGGTGACGTCAGTCTTTACGATAAGCGGCAGGACAAGCTTGCCGTCCTCGGTCTCAGCAACCTTCTGCATAACGGTGCGTACAGGCTCCGTTGCTACTTTCTCAGCTTCCTTCTTGGTCTTTACTGAGATGAACGGGGTGCCTGCAGGAGGGAGCTCGCTCCAGCCAGAGATGGAGACGGGCTGCGAGGGACCAGCTTCCTTGATACGGCTACCTGCGAAGTTCTCAATGAAGCGCACAGGTGCGACTGCTGCGCCTGCTACGACAAAGCTTCCCGTTGGAAGTGTTCCGTTCTTAAGTATCAAAGTGGCAGTAAGTCCCTGCTTGGGGTCCTGGGTAGATTCGAGGACGAAACCAGACGCTGGGAGTGTTGCGTCGGCGGTAAGCTCTGCGAGGTCTGCGGTCAGGAGCACGAGGTCGAGAAGTTCATCGACTCCCTGGCCAGACTTCGAGGAGACCGGAGCGTAGGGAATGGAACCGCCGAGTCCCTCGAGGTAGATGCCGTTTTCAATAACCGAGTTCTTTACGCGGTCGATGTCAGCACCGTTCTTATCAATCTTGGTGAAGGCAACGACGAAGGGAACGTTTGCTTCCACAATGGCGTCATACGCTTCCTTGGTCTGGGGCTTCACGCCCTCGTCTGCGGCGATGACCAAGATGGCAACATCGGCAGCTTGCGCCCCGCGAGCCCTGAGTGCCCGGAAGGCTTCGTGGCCTGGGGTGTCGAGGAAGGTGATGGTGCGCTTCTTTCCTTCGTGTTCATGCTCCGCCTCATAGGCTGAGACGTGCTGGGTGATGCCACCGGCCTCTCCTGCCGTCACATTGGACTTACGGATGTAGTCGAGAAGCGAAGACTTCCCGTGGTCGATGTGGCCCATGACGGCGACGATAGGGGGGCGAGGAGTTAGTGCCATGATTGGCAGATTACACCACAACGCTTCACTAAACTCAAACGAGGCCGTACTCTACTACCATGAAGCGCATCTATCTCGACTGGGCGAGCGCCGCTCCAGTACACAAGGAAGCGAAGCGTGCGTACGAGCGCGCGGCCACAATATGGGGTAATCCCTCATCCCCACACGAGGAGGGGCGCACCGCGCACGAGGTACTGGAGGAGGCGAGGCGCACTATAGCGCGTATGGGGGGCGTGAAGGCGGATTCAGTTATCTTTACCTCCGGAGCTACCGAAGCCAACGGCATCGCGATACAGGGGCACGTGAAGGCATTGGGACGCGCGCCGAAGGACGTACACCTTTTATATGTGCCAAGCGGGCATTCTTCCACCGTAAAGGCTATGGAGGCGCTTAAGCGTGAGGGCTATGACGTCGAGCCGCTCGTGCTTACAGACGAGAAGCTAGATTTAGAAGCCATACAGTTACAGGTGAAGGACACCACCGCGCTTGTGGCCGTCGACCTCATCTGCGGAGAGACCGGAACGCGCTTTGATACCAGAGGACTCAAGCAGGCCATTGGTCCCGACGTTCTGTTGCTTGTTGATGCGAGCCAGGCACCGCTGGTGGAATCGTTTGAGCGCACACGTTTGGCCTGCGACTTGGTAACGCTCGACGCAGCAAAGGTGGGAGGAGTGCGAGGTGTTGGCGTACTGATTGCTCCTGCGCACGTGAAGCTCACCCCCGTTATTGAAGGAGGAGGGCAGGAGCGTGGCATACGCTCAGGCACACAGACACCCGCTTTGGCCGCAGCGTTTGCTGCTGCACTTTCTGAAGCTATGAAAGGAAGAGAGACATTCGTTCAACGCGCTCAGAGCATGCGCACTATGTTCCTCGAAGCGCTCTCCAAAGAGTTGCCAGAGGTGTGTGTAAACGGCGGACGAGAACCAGCTCCTCACATCATAAATCTTTCACTTCCTGGCATTGATACTGAATATCTCGCAGCGCTCTTGGACGCTGATGGCATTGCCGTTTCGACCAGAAGTGCCTGCGAGACAGACAGTGTTCAGTCCCGCGCTGTGTTTGCGCTTACCAAGGACGAAGAAAGGGCACGCTCAACGCTTCGGGTGTCCTTTGGCCCCTCGACCACCCCGAAGGAGCTTGAGATGCTGGCTTCTGCACTTGTTCGGAACGTTCGTTTCCTTAAGGGATAGTCCCAGGTGCAGGTTCTGGGAGCCCGGAGTATACTGGAGCCAATGAACATTGAAGACCTGACGAAATCCCAGCTCCTGCTTCTGACGGTGCTCGTGAACTTCGTGACAGCAATTGCCACTGCGGTGCTTACGGTCTCGCTTTTGGCGGAGACTCCCACGACGGTTACGCAGACGGTGAACCGCATCGTCGACCACACCATTGAGACGGTGACCATGCAGGTACCAGCAGGAGGTACAAAGGACACGGGAGGTTCTCGCGACGAAGAACTTCTCACCAGCGCTGTTGCGTCAAACGTAGCGCGCACAGTGAAAATTTCTCGCGACAGCAAGGGTGAGGTAATCGCAACTGGTGTCTACCTTCCAAAGAGCCGTGCGATTGCAACCTCACGTGTGGTTGCGCTCCCAAGAGAAATCTTTGTGACGTTTGCTGATGGAAGTTCTGCAGAGGCCTCACTCTCAAATAACAGCGACACCATCGGCATTTTCGGCTTCTCCGATACGGCCATACTCCCGAATGCACCAGCCGCTGAACCGATTGCAAGTACTGAACTTAAGCTTGGTCAGACGGTCATCGCCCTTGCTGAAGGAGGTAACGTGGTCACCGGCATTATCTCTAAGGTTGATGCCGATGGGGTGACCACCACCCTCCCATTGATTCCAGCGGGCGCGGGGGTCGTGAGTCTTGCGGGTAATGTCGTAGGAATTGGAAGCGGAAGCCCAGGGCTGCTCATTGGCGCTGACGGCATCATGACGCTTCTCTCCGCTCCTCCCGATTCGTAATCATTTCTGGTAGAATAACGTCAGAGATCCTATGCCTCCCTTCAAAAACTTCACCACGAAAGCCAAAGAAGCGATACGCAAGGCTCACGAGCTGGCAATTGAACGCGGTCAAAACCACGTCTCTCCACTGCACCTCCTTACCGCTCTCATCCACCAGGAAGAGAGCCTAGTTCTTTCTGTGCTCGACCGCCTGGACATCGACACGATGCTCCTCTCAGACACTCTTCTTGAGACCCTTGAGTCTCCGGAAGTCTCTGCCACGCTCTCGCCTTCCTATCAGCTCTACCTGACTCCCGACCTCGCTTCAGCTCTTGAAGCTTCAGGAAAGGCAGCGGCTCGTTTGAATGATCCATTCGTCGGGACCGAACACCTCTTTGTCGCGGTGCTTGAGAACCCGGGACCTGCAGGAGATGTTGTTGCGCGTTTCAAGATTGAACCGGAGACCGTGCTTGCCGTACTAAAGGAGCTTAAGAATGCAAAGGACGGACAGATTGCAGAGCCTAAGAAGTTTCGTACGCTTGCTAAGTACACGCGTAACCTCACGCGCCTCGCGTCAGAGAACGCGCTTGACCCAGTCATTGGTCGCGATCAGGAGATTCACCGCGTGATTCAGATTCTTTCGCGCCGCACAAAGAACAATCCAGTGCTTATCGGAGAGGCAGGTGTCGGAAAGACTGCCATTGCTGAAGGACTTGCTGCACGCATTGCTGTCGGAGATGTGCCGGAGTCGCTTAAGAACAAGGAGCTTCTTTCACTTGACCTTGGGCTCATGATTGCTGGCACTAAGTACCGCGGCGAGTTCGAGGAGCGCATGAAGAACGTGATGAAGGAAGTGGAGCGCGCAGAAGGGAAGGTACTGCTTTTCATAGATGAGCTCCACACCCTCGTTGGAGCGGGAGCTGCTGAAGGAGCCATGGACGCAAGCAACATGCTGAAGCCTGCACTCGGTCGTGGAGAGATTCGCATCATTGGTGCCACTACCCTTAAGGAATACCAGCAGCACATCGAGAAAGACGGAGCGCTTACTCGCCGCTTCCAGCCAGTGTATGTGAACGAGCCGTCGGTCGAGGATGCTATCGCGATTCTCCGTGGACTTCGCGACAAGTACGAGCTCTACCACGGTGTCAGGATTACTGACGGCGCGCTCGTTTCCGCTGTTGAACTTTCCTCCCGTTACATCGCTGACCGCTTCCTTCCAGACAAGGCCATCGACCTCATCGACGAGGCTGCTTCAGGACTGCGCATTGCGCTTGAGAACAAGCCGCCGCTGTTGGAGGAAACTGACCGCCGCATCCGCCGCCTCAACATCGAGCGCGAGGCTATGAAGAAGGACGAGGGAAGTGCAGACGGCAAGCAGATCAAAGAGCGCATCAAGGAAATTGACCGCGAGATTGCGGACCTCAAGGAGAAGACGGAGGAGCTTGAACTGAAGTGGAAGAACGAGAAGGAAGTGCTTGAGGCAATTAAGACCATGAAGAAGGAGCTTGAGAAGCTTCGCGTGCAGGCTGATAACGCAGAAGCGATTGCTGACCTCGGCACCACCGCCGAAATCCGCTACGGCAAAGTTCCGATGATTCAGAAGGAGCTTGAGGTGAAGATGAAGCGCCTTAAGACGCTTCAGAAGTCTCGCCGTGTGCTCCACGAAGAAGTAACTGAGCACGAGATTGCTTCCGTCGTTTCGCGTTGGACGGGCATTCCAGTTTCAAAGATGCTCGAGGAAGAGGCTGCCAAGCTCGCTCGTATGGAAGAGGAGCTCACTGGAGCCGTTATCGGGCAGGATAGGGCAGTGACCGCCATCTCAGACGCGGTGAAGCGCTCTCGCGTTGGTATCTCGGACCCGAACCGCCCAATCGGCTCGTTCATGTTCCTTGGTCCTACCGGTGTAGGTAAGACAGAGCTCTCCCGCCGCCTGGCTGATTTTATGTTTAACGATACCGATGCGTTGGTGCGTGTCGATATGTCTGAGTTCATGGAGAAGCATTCGGTGGCAAAACTTATCGGTGCGCCTCCGGGCTATGTGGGGTATGAGGAGGCGGGGTCTTTGACTGAGCGCATTCGCCATCGCCCGTATGCAGTGGTGCTCTTTGATGAGATTGAGAAGGCGCACCCTGAGGTATTTAACATTCTGCTTCAGGTACTTGATTCCGGACACCTCACTGACGGTAAGGGTCGTAAGGTGAACTTCAAGAACACCATCATTATTCTTACGAGTAACGTAGGCGCTGAGTTTATCGACCGCCTTGCAGGCATTGGCTTCTCTGATAACGCTAACGAAAGCATCGAGCACGACAAGCTCAAGGATAAGCTTATGGGGGCTCTCAAGGACCACTTCCGCCCTGAGTTCCTCAATCGTCTTGATGACATTATCGTCTTCGATGTGCTCGCGAAGGAGTCGCTCATCAAAATTGTCGACAACCAGGTAGAGGAGGTCACGAAGCGCTTGACCGCAAAGCGCATTAGCCTCGACCTCGCGCCTGAGGTGAAGCTCTGGCTTGCAGAGAAGGGCTACAGCCCACAGTACGGAGCACGCCCGCTTAAGCGGGTAATCCAGGACAAGATTTTGACTCCTATCGCCACCCTTATGGTCGGCCAGGGCATCATGGAAGGTGGTTCCGTAAAGGTGACCCTAAAGGCAGGGGAACCTTCCTTTGAGGTCCATAAGACCGCTCGCAGGGTTAAGAAAGCTGAGACGGTTGCCTAAGTACGGCCCATCTGGTAGATTCAGCGGATGTCCCAGGACCATCTCGTAAAAATCAAGTCGACCAAGTCCGACCACGTCCGCTTTACCCGGAAGAACAAGAAGAAGGTTGAGCGCAAGCTTGAACTTAAGAAGTACGACCCGAACACCAGGAAGCGCGAGGTCTACAAGGAGATCAAGAAATAACCGCCCAGAAGGCGGTTTTTTCTTACTTAAGCGTAACGACCCGACGAGGTATGTCGTCACTGGTGCCGGCAGGTCTTCGCCACGGGGCCGAGGAGGCAGCAGTTCCAAGCATGGCTGAGTCTAGCTGGAAGGCTTTCCCATCCCAGCGAAGCTGCATAGGAGTCTCGTTTTCTTTGCCGAAGAAATAAAATATCGCACCGCTCTTGAAGAGGAGTGCTTCAGGCGAATCCGGATTGCTCTTAATCCATTTCGCTTCCTTTTTACCCGCCAAAGTAACGCCGCGCTCTTGTCTCAAAAAGCCCCCTACCTCTCCAACAGGTTTTTCACCAAGCTCAAGATATTCTTGCGTCTCGATTGCTGGCAGTTTGTCCAATTTCTTCCACAAATCTTCGATAGGCATACGAGGTATGAACTACGACTAAGCTATGTCTACTATGATAGCACCGAGTGGCGGGCCCACGAGGAATCGAACCTCGACCAAGGGATTTGGAGGCCCTCGTTCTACCATTAAACTATGGACCCTGTAGGCGCTACGATAGCAGTATTCCTGCCTGTGGGCAAAGAGCTTCACGTTGTTTCAATACCGTATACTTAGCCTCATGAAGCGAACGCTCGCGTACCTCCTGGCCTTTGTGCCGCTGTTAGTGCTTACCGTTCCTGGAACTGCCTCCGCTGCATTCTGGGGACCTATCGTCGATGGTCGTTGCCTTTGCCCAGGTTCAGCACCGGACTACGGCTGCGTGATTCAGACCATTCAAAACACCATGAACCTCGGGGTGTCGCTTGCGGTGGTGATTGCAACGCTCGTTATTGCATACGCAGGCGCCATCTGGCTCGTCTCCCCGGTTAATCCTAAGAGCCGTGAGATGGGACGCACCATGCTCCTTAATGCCGTCATAGGGCTTGTGGTGTTGCTTGCGGGATGGATCTTCGTCGACTTCCTTATGAAGCAGCTCTACAACGAGAGCGCCAACTCCAACGGCGTGCAGCTCGGGCCATGGAACGAGATTCTTGCGCCAAGTGCAACAGGCGACGATATGTGTATCGAGCGTCGGACTGAGTTCGGACAGAATACTCCCAGCACCCCGAGTACCGGGGGAACTGGAACGGTAACTACACCTGGTGATGACGATGACGACGACGATACCCCAACGCCCACCCCATCACCTCAATCATGTACAGTGACCGATAGTAAATCCGCATGTGGTGGCTTCTATATCCAGACGGCATGTGGTACTTCGCATAACACAAACGTCAAAAATCTCGTAGACGCTGGGGTCCGTGGTCAATCAACCGGAAGCTGCTGTATGAAAAACAATGACTCGTGCACTTCGCTTGATGGCATAAGTTCAAATGCGATAAACCTGATTCGTAATCTTCAGGAGGATTACGGGGGAGTATTAATAACGGGTGGTACTGAAACTGGTCACACGAACCACGGTTACAACAGGAGTTTTGATATGGGCATCTCCGCGGCGGGCGATGCTGCAATTCGTGCGCTCCCACGCGCGACCGCAGAGCAAAGAGACTGCCATGACATTTTGAGTACCAATGTCTACGCATCCACGGGATCGGGTGCCTCCTATTTCGATGAGGGCGGTCACTGGCACGTCACAGTCGGAGGGTTCTCTTCTTGTTTGCCTGACTAGGAGGGCAGTTTTCTAAGCCACTGCTTCTGATGTCTCGCATACTGCCAGAGTTTAGCAGCGAGCGTTGGCAGGAGTGTTGATTCCTCGCGTTCACCACGTAAGTATTCTCCTATAATTCGGTACTCAAGCCCGAGCTCAGTGAGGCGGGCATCTCCCACATACTCTCGCACTGTTCGCACCTCTTCTATAAGCCCGCGTTCAAAAGCACTTTGCAGTCGCTTCGTAATACGCTCTCGAAGCTCATCGCGCTCAAGGTCAACGACGACCCACTCAATCTCGTAGGCATCGTTTGGGATACGCGCAGGGACGGCTCCGTGTTTCTCAATAATCTCAAGAGCGCGGACAAGACGCCTTCGGTTACTGTGGTCTATTGTCTCTGCCCTGTGAGGGTCCTTCTCATCGATAAGGCGAGCAAGCTCTTCGGTCGAAAGTTGCTCGAGCTCTTCACGATACTTGGGGTCCGAAGGCATCTCCGGAGGTAGGCCGTTAAGAAGTGCGTCGAAGTAGAAGTGAGTGCCGCCAGCAAGTATCGGAAGCTTGCCACGGGAGGAAATGTCCTCGATGAGTCGTGCGGCATCATGTATGAAATCGCCTGCACTGTAGGAGTCTTTGGGGTCACGTATGTCGATAAGGTAGTGAGGAATGCCGTCCATCTCCTCTGTGCTGGTTTTCTCTGTTCCGATGTCGAGGGTTCGGTAGACTTGGCGGGAATCCACTGAAATAACCTCGCCATTACGCTCCTTGGCGATAGCAACTGCACGAGCAGACTTGCCAGAGGCCGTAGGGCCTATGACGCAGACAATCTTGGTTTTGCCGGGCATGAACCCGGATGCTATCATGCGCCAATCATCTTTGTCAGCGTAAGCTTTATACCCTATGGATAAGAACGGACAGAAGAGCACCTATTGTGAGCATTGCGGCGATTTCCACGACCCTATGCGGGAGTACGTGTCGTCAGTGCGTGTGGGAGAGATTGTTCCTGACTATGAGTTCGAAATCTTCCAGAACAATGAGGTAAAGACCGTGAAGTTCTCTGATTTCCGCGGGAAATGGCTCATCGTCATGTTCTACCCAGCTGACTTCACCTTCGTGTGCCCAACGGAGCTTGAGGACATGGCGAAGCTCTACCCGAAGATTAAGGAAATGAGTGGAGAGGTGATTTCTTTCTCGACCGACACTGTCTTTACCCACAAGGCATGGCACGACACGTCGGAGGCTATTAAGAAGATTGAATTCCCAATGGGCGCAGACCCAGCAGGAAAGATTTCGGACGCATTCGGCGTCTTGATTCAGGGCTACGACACCACCCTCACTCCTGACGAAGGTCTCTCTATGCGCGGCACCTTCCTCATCGATCCAGCCGGAATCCTCAAGACCATGGAAATACACCACAACTCCATTGGTCGCTCTGGAAAGGAGACGCTCCGCAAGCTCCAGGCAGCACAGTTCGTGGAGACACATGGCGACAAGGTCTGCCCAGCGTCATGGGAGCCAGGAGACGATACGCTCGAGCCTGGTATGGATTTGGTAGGGAAGATATAGTTTCCCTATGAAGATATTGCTTCTCGGGAGCGGCGAACTCGGGAAGGAAGTCGCTATTGAAGCGATGCGCTTGGGGCACACCGTTGTGGCCTGTGACCGCTATGAAGGAGCGCCGGCAATGCAGGTAGCGCATTCTTCTCGTGTCTTCTCTATGCTCGATGGTACAGAGATACGGCGTGCCGTAGAGGAAGAGAAGTCTGACCTCATCGTTCCGGAGATTGAAGCTATAGCAACCGCTACACTTGTTGAGCTTGAGAAAGAAGGGCACACAGTTATTCCAACTGCGAGAGCCGCACAGCTCACTATGGACCGTGAAGGCATACGTCGCCTCGCCGCAGAGGAGCTTTCGCTCCCGACGAGCCCGTATCGATTTGCAGGAAGCTTTGAGGAGCTTGATACTGCCACTGGAGAGATTGGATTTCCGTGCGTTATCAAGCCAACGATGTCCTCTTCAGGAAAGGGGCAGAGTGTGGTGAAGAATCGCGATGAGCTCGCAAAAGCTTGGGACTACGCGATGGAAGCGGGGCGAGGGAAGACGGGGAAGGTGATTGTCGAGGGCTTCGTTATCTTTGACTACGAGATTACGTTGCTTACCATCCGACACGCTGCGGGCACAAGTTTCTGTGCACCTATCGGGCATGTGCAGATAGACGGTGACTACCGAGAGAGCTGGCAGCCCCACGCGATGAGTGAGAAAGCTCTGACGGCTGCAGAGGACATCGCGAAGAAGATTACTGATGCGCTTGGAGGTCGCGGAATCTTTGGCGTCGAGCTTTTTATACAAGGGGATAAGGCTATCTTCTCCGAAGTGTCTCCGCGCCCGCACGACACAGGCATGGTGACCATGGCGAGTCAGAATATGAGTCAGTTCGAGCTGCATGTGCGAGCTATCACCGGTCTTCCGATTCCTCTCATCACTTCTCATCCTGGGGCGTCTGCGGCAGTACTCTCTGAGATTGAGACTGAGCATCCTGTCATCGAAGGACTTGAGGATGCACTTTCTGAACCTGGAACCTCCGTGCGGGTGTTTGGGAAGCCTTCTGCACATAAGAGGCGCCGTATGGCGGTAGCACTTGCGACCGCGGATACAACTGATGAGGCCCGCGCTAAGGCGATGGGGGCAGCAGGAAAGATTCGTGTGGTATCCTCGTGAGATATGTATAACCCCTTACGAGGTTTGTGGCGAAAGATTGTTGATTCGGAGCCGCCCAATACTGATACTGGTGAGCATAAGAGAGATGAAAGGCGTAACCGAACTCGAGCGGGTGCAATTGCAACTGCGGGATTAGCTGCGGCTCTAGGTGCCGCAACTCCGATAGATAATGGGAGCTACCAGCCACGTCCTGCTGTCGAACGTGTACAAACCAACCCGGTTCGAAGCGAAGCAGCGGATACCACAAGGGGAGATGGAGCCTATGCTGTAATGACAAGTCTCCTCCACAACCTTGAACGCGACCCGAGGGCCAAGGCAGCGTTCGAGCAACTCTTTCCAGTTAACGAAGGACAGAGCTCAGCTGACCGCATGCGCGCTATCACCGAAGAGATTGGCCTTCGCAATCCGCAGACAGGATGGGAGATTACGCTTCAGGGCGGTGACTACCTCTCCTTTACTCCGGGCACAGGACTTACCCTTGAAGGTACGCACAGCAGCTCGTTTGCACTGACGGATGAAGAAGATCGGAAATTAGGATACGACCCGGCACTCGACGCGTATCGTAACTAGTGCCTAAGAGCTTCGCAGACGTCGGAGCACGGTCTCCAGAGTTTTTCTCATATCCTTCGGGAGCGATAGTTCCGTAAGGGATGCGCGTGTCTGTAAATTTCCCGTAAGTATCGAAGAAAGCGAGAATCCGGTCTCTGCGCGAATGGTGCGGTCGATGTTGTTTGTGGTAAGCGCTCGAAGGCTCACCAGCTCTTTGGCCTTGTCGCCTCCCATAGTCGTGGCGATGCCAACGAGCGCACCAGAGGAATCGACTACTGGTCCGCCCGAAACTCCCTTGTGTCCAGCTTTTGATGGGGCGACAAGAAGGATGTCTTGGTTTGGTTTAGTGAAAGAGCGAATGTCAGTCACGGTTGAAGAGGCGACAATGCGCTTCAACTTACTCTTCACACCATCGAAGTCGAGCCTGTCTGCAGGATAGCCGGCAATCGAGACGGCCATGCCGCTTGTGGTCACAGTGTTTAGTGGAAGCGCCGGAAAGACCGTTCCAGGTTTAGCGTCCGTAATGTAGAGGAGGGTGAAATCGCTATCACCGGTTCCTTTGCCTTCGGTCTTTGTTGCTACCTTGCTTTGATACTGCTCGGTCCACGAAAGCGGCATGTAGAGAAGTTCGGCATGGTACATCTCCTTGGCAGGAGAACCAGTGCGAATGGAGCAGCGGTTCTTACTCTTGGAGTCGGTTGAGGAGGCGAGAAGGAAATACTGTGCGACGTGGGCATTCGTAATGATGACACCTCGACTGTCGACGAAAGAACCGGTGCCTGTAGTCTGGAAGGTTGCGCCGCCTACTTTCATGCGGCAGAAGACGTTTACGGTCGCCTTCTCAAGTGGCGTCTCTATGGGTGCAGTCTTAGCGTCTGCGCCCAAGGGAAGCATGAGTACAAACAGTACGAGTACGAGAAGTTTTTTCATATGTGGTGCCGGAGGAGGGAGTCGAACCCTCAACCCTTGCGGGAACGGGTTTTGAATCCGTCGCGTATACCAATTCCGCCACCCCGGCTTGTGGATTATCCTACGCGCGAACGCCCGTGCCTGCAATGCGCGTGATAGAATTGCGTGATGTCAGGGGATGCATATGAGCCGACGAGGTTTGACTCCGTCTTTTGGGTGGAGATTGACCGTGTAGGACCCAATCCATACCAGCCACGCCGAGAGTTCGACGAAATGCGCCTTAAGGCGCTCGCTGAATCCATACGCCAGTACGGTGTGCTGCAGCCGATGGTCGTCACCCGCAAGGAGGTAGAGAAGCCAGGGGGAGGACTTGAGACCCGCTACGAGCTTATTGCTGGAGAGCGTCGTCTCCGTGCATCAAAGCTCGTTGGACTTCGTGAGGTTCCTGTCGTGATTCGCGAAGGAGAGCAAAGCGATAGCATGAAGCTGCAGCTCGCTATCATCGAGAACCTTCAGCGTGAGGACCTTAACGCCATTGACCGCGCGAAGGCTCTTGCAAAGCTTGCTGAGGAGTTCGCCTTTTCCCACGTGGAGATTGGAGCCAAGATAGGCCGCAGTAGGGAATTTGTGAGCAACTCCATTCGCCTTCTCGCGCTTCCTGAAATGATTCAGCAGGCAGTGGTGAATAAGGAGCTCACTGAAGGTCACGCCCGTGCACTTCTCATGCTCTCAGACCGACCAGAGGAACGCGACACGCTCTTCAGGGAGATTGTGCTTAAGAAGACCTCAGTGCGTGTAGCTGAACAGATGGCGCGTCGCATCGCCGTTGACCGTATCCGCAAGCACGACAAGACTCCGGAGATGATGGAGATTGAGAAGTCACTCACTGAAACTCTGGGCACTCGCGTGTTGATTGAAAACCGCCCGAACGGCGGTCGTGTGCTCATTGAATTTTTCTCACCGGAAGATCTCTCGCACATCGTCGCAGCGCTCGCTGCTGAGCAGGGAGTAAAGATGACCGACGACGAAGTGGAGGCACCAATCCCTGGCGTGTCTCAAGTTGACGAGACCGGAACGATTCGAAACTTTACGGTTTAGGTTTCTTTTTCTTTCCTTTCGCTTTATTACGAATGACGCGTGTGTCCACGTGTACTGGGGCATGGGCTTTGCCACGCTCTGGGAGCTCAAGTTCGGAACGTATGTGGCGGCGTGCCATTGAAGTTACAGCGTAATCGAGCCACTTAGCGGTTGGGCGCGCGGACTCACGCTTCAGAATCTCCACCATGTCGCCGTTACCAATGGTGGTATCAAACGACACCATCTTTCCATTAATCTTAGCCCCGCTCATGCGGTTGCCCAGATCTGAGTGTATGGCGTAGGCGAAATCAACGGGGGTCGAGCCAATGGGAAGGTCAATCACGTCTCCGCGCGGTGTGAAGACAAAGATGCGGTGTGAGAAGAAGTCGGACTTGAGCCCTTCAACGAACTCGGTTGAGCCGGTGTTGCCTGCGTGTGCTTCGGCGAGCTCAACCAGCCAGCGCGGCACGTTAGGCGCAACTGCTTCTTTGCCCGGTTCCTTTTTCGTAAAGTTAAGGAGGTTCGGGATGAGGTTCTGAATCCAGGGGAGTGACATGCGGCGCACTGCTTCGCCAGAGGCAGAACCGCCAAGGAGCTTGTAGGAGCCGTGGGAGGCAATACCGAATTCAGCCTGTGTGTGCATGTCCTTGGTGCGAATCTGTATCTCAACGATGCCTGCGCCGTCGGTGACCACGGTAGTATGCAGCGACTGATAACCGCTCGAGGGCTTCGGCACTGAAATGTAATCCTTAAAGCCTCCGGGGAGTGGCTTGTAGGTTGAATGGACAAGGCCGAGGGCGGTGTAGCAGTCAGCAACCGTGGGCACGATGATGCGCAGCGCCGCCATATCGTAGATGAGGTTGATGTCGTCTCCCTTGCGCTTCAATTTCTGATGGAGGCTCCAGAGTCCTTTCATACGCACATCCGTGCGGAAGTCCTTGATGCCTTGTTTGCTGAGTGCGACTTGGAGCTCGCGCTGCACCTTCTTAAGACCAGCTTCCGTTTCCTTGGTCTTCAACTTCCGTACTTCAAGGGCGTGTGTGTAGGCGTCAGGATCAATTGCAGGGAAGGAAAGGTCTTCGAGTTCGCGGCGTATGCGACCCATACCGAGTCGGTCGGCAATAGGAGCGTAGATTTCGAGTGTCTCAAGCGCAATACGCTTTTGTTTGTGTGCTGGCACATGCGAGAGGGTCTGCATGTTGTGGTAGCGGTCTGCGAGCTTCACGATGAGCACTCGTATATCGGCGGAGGTTGCCACCAGAAGACGGCGAAGTGATTCTGCGTGGCGTTCTGCTCCACGATATTTGTGCTTACCGAGTTTCGTCACGCCCTCGACGAGGAAGAGCACTTCTGCACCAAACTCCTTCTTTACTTCCTCTTCGGTAGCCTTGGCGTCTTCAATCGCGTCATGGAGGAGTCCAGCGGCAACCGTTGCAGCATCCATGCCCATTTCGGCCAGGATTTTAGCCACCGCAGCAGGGTGGACGAAGTAGGGTTCTCCGGAGTAGCGGGTAACGCCTTTGTGGGCATTCTCAGAGAATGCGTAGGCTTTCTCAATTATTTTTGCATCCTCGGCAGAGAGGTTCTGCATTTGGGCCAGAATCTCTTTGACGGTGGTCATCAAGACAGGATACCTGTCTTCGTGGCTATTTCAAATATTCGGCTGCTTCAGCAGGAGACATGGTCTCAGGGTCAACGCTTTCTGGAATAGAGATGCGACGCAGTCCTTTCTTGAGGAACCAGCCGCCCTTGCTCTTGAATGCGACCAGTTGTTTGCCGTTCACAGGATGTTTACCAATGGTGTGAGCGCGCTCGACGCCCTTTGGAAGGGGTTTAGGAGTGGAGAAGATTTCTACTGCACGCTCGAACGTGATGGTGTACGGGTCGTCACCTTTCTTGAGCGAGCGGAACTCACCATCGTGCCCGATGTAGGGGCCGAAGCGTCCGGTGTTGGCAATAATCTTCTCCCCGGTTGTTGGGTGCACACCAAGTTCACGAGGAAGCGCGAGGTAGTGGACGGCGTCTTCGAGCGTTACTTCAGAAGGCTCCTTGCCTGCAGGAATGCTTGCGCGCTTTGCTTCAATCTTTGGCTTCTTTTTCTTCTTAGGGGTCTTTGGAGCTTTCTTAGACTTCGTGGTCTTCTTTGGCTCCGGAGCTTCTTCCTCAACAGGAGCAGTGCCGGTAGGCATCTCCACATACGGACCGAAGCGGCCAGTCTTTACGAAAATAGGGAAGCCAGTTTCTGGGTGGATACCAATAGGCTCGTCTCCCTTAAGCTCACTACCGTTCTCCTGGCGCGCGCCGTCACAATCTGGATAGCGGGTACAGGAAAGGAAGATGCCACCACGCCCGAGCTTGTACTCCATCGGGCTCGCACACTTTGGGCACGGAAATTCTTCTGGTGCTTTACCAAGTGAGGTAGCTTTCGGAAGATCTTCCTTAGAGGCAACGGCAGTTTGAAACGGACCATAGAAATCCTTCAAGGTTGGAAGATATTTGCGCTCTCCGCGAGCAATCTCGTCGAGCTCGTCTTCCATCTCTGCGGTGAAGGAGTCGCTGATGTATTGTGCAAAGTGCTCCTCAAGCCATCCAGACACCACCATACCGGTAGCGGTGGGTTTGAGCGTACGTCCTTCCTTGTCGACGTAGCCGCGTACTTGGATGGTCTGCATGATGGAGGCGTAGGTTGAAGGGCGTCCAATGCCACGCTTCTCAAGCTCCTTAATGAGACCTGCTTCGGTGTAGCGGTTAGGTGGTTCGGTTTGCTTCTCGGTGGAGGTAAGTGAGGCAAGGTCGAGCGGGTCACCAACAGCAAGCTTCGGAAGCTCTACATCCTCTCCGCGTGCACGCGTATCAAGCGCGAGCCATCCTGGGAACAGCACTCGGGAACCGTTAGAAGAGAAGAGAGGAATTTCTGCGTCTGCCTTTGCCTTGATACTCGTGCGCTGTACTTTTGCTCCTGACATTTGGGAAGCGAGTGCACGAATGCGAATCAGCTCATAGAGGCGCTCCTCATCATCCGTTGCTCCTGCACCACGCTTACCTGCGTCAGTTGGGCGCACGGCTTCGTGGGCTTCCTGAGCATTCTTGCTCTTGGTCTGATACACGCGGGACTGGACGTACTCTTTGCCAAACTCGCTTTCGATAACCTCGCACATGCGGGCGACCGCCTCCTTTGCAAGATTCACGGAGTCCGTACGCATGTAGGTGATGTGTCCAGCTTCGTAGAGTTTCTGTGCGGCGCGCATAGTTCTCGAAGGTGAGAAGCCAAGACGAGTGGAAGCCGTCTGCTGCATGGTGGAGGTGGTAAACGGCGGCTTTGGTGAACGCGCCTCTGCGCGTTCCGTCATATCGCCAACCGTCCACTTTGCTTTCTGTCCGAGGGTAAGAATACGCTCAGCTTCTTCCTTGCTCGTTGGTTCCTCTACACAACTTGCAGGGAACTCACCGCCCTTACTTTTAAAGAGTGCGTCGAGTACGTAAAAGGTGTCAGGAATGAATGCTTTAATTTCGCGCTCGCGTTCAGCCAATATGCGAAGTGCTGGAGACTGCACACGTCCTGCTGAAAGGCCGTAGCGCACCTTCTTCCAAATAAGGCCGGAGAGGTCATAGCCCACGATGCGGTCGAGCACACGACGAGCCTCCTGTGCCTGGCGGAGGTTCTCATCAATGAGGCGAGGCTCCTTAAGCGCCTCCTCAATCGCGGTCTTGGTGATTTCGTGGAAGACCACGCGCTGGGGTTTCTTGAGGTCGACTGCTTCCTTTATATGCCACGCAATAGCCTCTCCTTCACGGTCGGGGTCGGTCGCAAGAAAGACCTCGTCGGCCTTTGCGGCAGCTTTGCGGATTTTGTCGATGACATCCTTCTTGCCAGCAGAAATGACATAGCGGGGGACGAAGCCGCCTTCAATATCCACCGCGTCTTTGTTGGATTTAGGGAGGTCACGCACGTGTCCTACAGAGGCGAGCACCTCGTAGTCCTTTCCTAAATACTTCTGTACTGTCCTCGCTTTCGCTGGGGACTCCACTATAAGTAGTCTCTTAGCCACAGGCTAACTCATAGCGTACCTATATATAAGGTGTCAAATGAAGAAATCTCACTACGTGCGTCTCCAGCCTCCGTATTCTTCCTTTATTAGACCCTTGAGTTCCAGTGTCATGAGGGCTCCAACGACCTCTTTCTCCTGGTCTTTGAAGCGTTCGATAAGGTCTTTCTGCGTGACGGGTTCAAAGAGTGCAGCGTAGATAACCTGCTCGATTCCCTCGAGTTCCGGAAGCTTCTTCGGGGTTTCGTTTGGGGTAATGCCAAGTGCTTCAAGTATGTGATGGGGTTCGGTGACCAGAGCGGCGCCGAGGCGAATGAACTTGTGCGCGCCGTAGCCGTTCGGGTCTCCAATGCGGTGGGGAACGCAGAGCAGGTCGCGGTTGTATTCACCCGCAAGACGAGCAGTAATCAGGGTGCCTGACTTCTCTGCTGCCTCAATCATGAGCACTGCGTCAGAGAGTCCCACCATAATGCGGTTTCGGGAGGGGAAGTCTTCGATGCGTGCCTTGTGGTCAGGTTCATGCTCGGAGAGAAGCGCTCCACCTTTGGTGAGTATTTCCTTGGCGAGTTCTGCGTTGGTCTTGGGATAAATAGCATTGCTTGAAAGACCGGAGCCGGGGACCGCCATGGTGTGGAGGCCTGCGGCAAGTGCTGCACGGTGGGCAATCGCATCAATCCCGAGCGCGAGACCTGAGACGATGGAGACTGGGTAGCCTGAAAGTCCTTTGATGAGTTCCTCGCATACCTTCTTTCCATACGGTGTTGCGGCACGCGAGCCGACTACGGTGAGGTACTTATGACCCTTCGGTGCCCACTCACCAAGCATCCACAAAGACTCCGGTGGGCGTGGAATCTCTTTGAGTCCGGCAGGGTATTCCTCCAGAGAGAGTTGTCGCAGGGCTATGGCCATACTATGCTAAGACGAAAGACATGCTCGATATTCATTTTATACGAGAGAACGCACAGTTAGTGAAGGACGCTGCGCGAAACAAGAACGTCGAGGTGGATATCGACAGGCTCCTTGTGGTGGACGAGGAACGCAAAGCCCTCCTGCAGGACTTGGAAGGTAAGCGGGCCGAACAGAACCGAGCCTCCAAGACCATCATGCTTGCTAAGGGAGAGGAGAAGGAAAAGCTTCTTGAGGCTATGCGTCACCTGAAGAGTGGTATGGGAGAGCTTCAGGAGCGCTTCGACGTACTTGATCTTGAGTGGACCAAGCTCATGCTCGCGGTCCCGAACCTCCCGTCTCCTGATACACCTGTTGGCAAAGACGAAGACGAGAACGTCATACTTCGTGAATGGGGAGAGAAGCCGAAGTTTTCATTCCCTGCTAAGCCGCACTGGGAGTTAGGTGCTGAGCTTGGCATCATCAATACCGAGAAGGCAGGAGAAATCTCTGGAGCTCGCTTTGCGTACCTCATGGGCGATCTCGTGCTTATGCAGTTTGCGCTTGTTGATATGGTGATGAAGTCGCTTACTTCTCGCGAGACCATGCAGAAGATAATTACTGAGGCAGGACTCGATGTGGATCCAAAGCCATTTGTGCCAGTCATTCCTCCGGTCATGATGCGCGCCAACGTCATGGGTCGCATGGCACGCCTGCATCCTATTGATGAGCGCTACTACTTCGAGAAAGACGATGCAGTATTGATTGGAAGCGCCGAGCACACGATGGGTCCGCTTCATATGGACGAAATCATCGAAGAGAAGAATCTTCCGATTCGCTACCTTGGCTACTCCACTTCCTTCCGTCGTGAAGCAGGAGCGGCAGGAAAGGACACGCGCGGCATTTTGCGTCAGCACCAGTTCGACAAGCTTGAGATGGAATCGTTCGCGCGTCCGGAAGAAGGGTACCGCGAGCAGGACTTGATGGTTGCCATTCAGGAATATTTTGTGAAGCAACTTGAGCTTCCGTACAACGTGATGATTTGCTGCACCGGCGACATGGGTGGTCCCGACCAGCGCCATCTTGATATCAACATCTGGATGCCAGGACAGGATACGTATCGCGAGACACACAGTGCTGACTACATGGGTGGCTATCAGGCACGTCGTTTGAATACACGCGTGAAGGATGCGGAGGGCAATCTCACCCATGTGCACATGAACGACGCTACTGCGTTTGCCATTGGCCGCACCCTCATTGCCATCATGGAGAACTATCAGCAGGAAGATGGCTCCATCCGCGTACCTTCCGTACTTGTTCCTTATGTCGGCAAAGAAGTCATTCGACGTCAGGCGTAAGGCTCCGGCGAGGAAAGCAGCAGCACCTGCACCTCGTCGTAAGCCTGCCGCTAGAAAGCCCGTAAAGGCGCCTGTGAGGCGCAGTACGCTTGCGGCACGTCGTCGTGAGGAAAAGGGTCGCCTTATGGGTTTCTGGGTGCTTGGCGCCGTAATTTTGGTTGGCGCTGTTCTCTATGGTTTCTGGCGTCCGGAGGTGCGTATTCAAGAGGTGGCTGCACCAAGCGACGCGCACGTTGTTATAGCCAAGGAATCTCTTTCTGGTGCCTATTGGTATGTCTTTCCGCGTGATTCCATCTTCTTCTACCCAGAAGCTGCTATACGCACAGCAGTGATGGAGGAGTATCCTGAGATTTCTTCACTCTCTATATCTCGCACTGGTTTCACTTCTATCTCGCTTAAGACAGTTTCGCGTACTGCGGCATTTTGGTGGTGCGGTACTCCAGAGAATGCATCGGCTGCTAACACCACCTGCTTCGAAGCGGACGCGGAGGGGCTCATCTTCCGTCCGGTGATTGCAGAGGATGCGTCTTCTACGCCTACGGGTTCCGCGCTTCGCATTTATGCCAATCTCGCTGAGGCGGACAGGGGTCCGAGTTATCCCCTGAAAGCGCGCATGGAGAATCTAGACAACATTCCGGATGTACTTCGCTTCGTGAAAGCAATGAAGTCGCTTGGCGTTTCTCCTGTTTCCCTCGCTATACGTGAAGACGAGGCAGACCTCTTTGTGCCGAGCTCGGGACGCGGCACGAGAATTACCTATGTGCTCGGGCGCGAAGAGGTGGCAGCTGCACTTGCTGCCGCAGTGTTTCCTTCGCTCAATTTAACTGACGGTTCAGTTGAGTATGTGGACCTTCGCTTTTCTGGGAAGGCATACGTGAAGCGAAGAGAGTAACTCTATGAGCAAAGTCTTACTTCGACAGTTTGAAGAGCAGGACCAGGACGCAGTGTACGCACTGCATCTACTCGGACTCAAGCAAACAGGAAGTTACATTGAGAATCCCGAGGCACGGGATGAATGGGACAAGGACCTCCTCAACATACGTGAGACCTATCTGAATGGAGAGGGAGAATTCCTTGTTGCACACTCAGGGGTAAAGATTGTGGGTATGGGCGCGTTGCGCAAACATGACGCTCGAACCGCAGAGATTAAGCGAATGCGAGTTGATCCCGAGTTTCAGGGCATAGGCATAGGCGGGAGGATACTCGACACACTCTTGGCTACAGCAAAGGAACTGGGGTACATGCGCGCCATACTCGACACTTCGGTCATGCAAGTACCAGCGCAGCACCTCTACGAGTCTCGCGGATTTGAGCTCTACAAACGAGACATCCAATACGGTCAGGGAATGATGTACTACGAGAAGGAGTTGTAGGGTAGAGTGGCCGATATGGATTCGTTCTGGAACAAGCTCCCAAAGCCGTTCTTCGTACTCGCGCCAATGGCGGATGTCACAGACCCTGCCTACCGCAGGCTTATATCTGAAACAGGAAAGCCGGATGTCTCGTGGACGGAGTTTGTCTCCGCAGACGGTCTTTTTCATACTCGGGAGAAGAAAGGCATGAAGGATGAGGAGAATCCCCTTATGCGGGACCTCCAGTTTTCGGAGGGAGAGCGACCGATTGTCGCGCAGTTCTTCTCCGGCACTCCGGAGATGATGGAGTATGCAGCCAAGCTTGCGCTCTCACTTGGGTTTGATGGCGTTGATATCAACATGGGTTGCCCTGACCGCTCCATTGAGAAGCAGGGAGCCGGAGCGGGGCACATGAAGAATCCGGAGCTCGCCAAGGAAGTGATACGTGCGGCAGTGCGTGGGACCGAAGGAAAGATTCCTGTGTCAGTGAAGACTCGCCTTGGTTACAACCGCATGGAGTACGAGACGTGGTTGCCAGCGGTGCTTGAGGAAGATATTGCCGCGCTTACCGTGCACCTTCGCACACGCAAAGAGATGTCGCTTGTTCCCGCGCACTGGGAACTGGTGCCAGAGATTGTTGCTATACGGGATCGTGTAAAGCCTTCTGTGCTGCTTTTGGCTAATGGGGATGTGAAGAGTATTTCTGAGGCTCGTGAGAAGGCGCTCGCTACCGGACTTGATGGCGTCATGCTTGGTCGCGGTATCTTTGGAAATCCTTGGCTGTTTTCTACTAAGGAGGAGGCAGCTTCTCGGGAGAAGCTAGAGGCGTTGCTTACGCTTGCGCGCTATTTCTCCGAACTTACTCCGCCCAAGCACTTCGCCATCCTTAAGAAGCACTTTAAAGCCTTTGTGAATGGCTTTGATGGTGCGGCGGAACTCCGGGGGAAGCTTATGGAGACCAATTCGCTCTCAGAGCTCGAACCATTAATTGAAGAGGCAATTCCCTTGGTATAATCCCTGGTATGAGTCACCAGTCCCTCTATAGGGCGTATCGTCCGCAGTCCTTCAAGGAAGTTGTGGGACAGGAGCAGGTTACGGCACCACTTGCCGAACAGATTAAAGGAAAGACGGTAGGACATGCGTATTTGTTCGCCGGGTCTCGTGGTCTTGGAAAAACCTCTGTTGCGCGCATCTTTGCGGCTGAGCTTGGAGTCACTGAGAAGGATTTGTATGAGATTGATGCTGCAAGCAACAACAGCGTCGACATGATTCGAGAGCTGAATGCGAACGTATTTACGCTTCCCTTTGAATCTCCATACAAGCTCTACATTCTGGATGAGGTGCACATGTTCTCGAAGGGAGCATGGAATGCGTTTTTGAAGACGCTTGAGGAGCCGCCAGCGCACGCGATGTTTGTGCTTGCGACCACCGAGCTCGATAAGGTGCCGGAGACGGTGCAGTCTCGATGCCAGGTGTTTGAGTTCCGTAAGCCATCGCGTGCCGGACTCATGAAGATTGTGTCTTCTGTTTCCAAGAAGGAAGGATACGAGATAGAGCCTGCTGCTGCTGATTTAATTGCGCTTCTGGCTGATGGTTCTTATCGTGATGCGCTTTCGGTGCTTGAGCGAGTGTTCGCGTCTTCTCCTGACAAGAAGGTGACTCGTGAGGAAGCTGAGAAGGCTACCGGAGCGCCAAAGCGCGTGCTGGTAACGGCTCTCGCTTCTGCATTGTCTGCTGGTTCCGTTGATGCCGCTCTCACCGCTATTCGTCGGGCAGCTTCCGAGAATGTGGATATGAAGATGTATTTGTCGCTCGTCCTTGAGTACCTGCGGAGCGTGTTGCTTGTTCGTCACGCCACTGAACTGCGCAAGGAGATTGCAGAGGAAGTAGGGGCTGATGAATACGCGGAGATAGAGAAGCTTGCCATGGATAAAGAATCCAAGCTTACTCACGCAACACTTCGTACGTTTTTGGATGCAGCAGCCCGTGTGCGCTTTGCACCAGTGCCTGCGCTTCCGCTTGAGCTTGCAGTGCTTGAGCTCTACTCGTAATGCTGACGAAAGTTACCGGACCACTCATTCTTATTGCAGCGGTAGTAGCCGTCGGGTACTCGGTATCTGAGCTCGAGCTCTTTGCTGAACCGTGTGCGGAGCCGGTGGAATACCACGTGGGCACCATAGACCCGCGCTATGGGATATCGAATGCTGAGCTTGCTGCTGATTTGGCGCAGGTAGCAGCACTGTGGAATACGGCTGCGGGGAAAACGGTGGTGACTTTCGCTGCTGATGGAGAGGTTGCAGTGAATCTTGAATACACTGAAGAGCAGGCAACGTCTGAGCTTGGAGTGGTAATCGACCAGCAGCAAGCAGATTACGATAAGGCGCAGGCGCAGTTTGAAATACTGGCAGACCAACTGGATTCTGCAAAGAATACGTATGAGCGGCTCGAAGCCTCCTTCAATGTGAAGGCGGATATGTACGAGAACGATGTTGCGTATTGGAACGCACGCGGAGGTGCGCCTCCTGCAGAGTACGAAAAGCTTCAAGCAATGCAGCGGCAGCTTGATCGGGAACAAGCTGCGCTCAACGCTCAGGCAGCAAAGGTGAACGCTGTGGTTGATGAGATGAACAACAAGGTGGATGCCTTAAACAGGATGGCGGACGCCATTAATTCTCGGGTGGATGTGTATAACGCCAACTCACACACTGAGTTCGACCAGGGCCGCTATATAGAAGATGAGAAAGGGAAGCGCATTACGATTCGGGAGTTCACCGAAGAGATTGAGCTCAAGCGTGTGCTGACGCATGAATTAGGGCATGCCATTGGTCTTAACCACGTAGAGGACCCTGATTCCATCATGTATTCCTTTAACGCAGGGGATGAGCTGGTCCTCACCGAGGAGGATATAGCTGAGCTAAAGAACGTCTGCGAGCTTGATTAGGGGCCGTAGAGGAGGCAGGATAGCAGTATTGGGGGGTCGTCTAATGGTAGGACAGCGGCCTTTGAAGCCGTGAATCTAGGTTCGATCCCTAGCCCCCCAGCAACAGGTATACTTCTCTCAATGAACCGTAAGGAGCACAACATTCCTGCGTTTGTAAAACCTCTCCAAGGTCATAATGAGCACGATCCAGAGCGTTACAGCAAACTACTTCAAGTTGGAGACCGTGCAGACCTTGTTATAAGAGAATTGGAGTTTGAGAGAGAGTTTCCGCTTGAAAACGTATCGCTTCACGAGAAAGCAGTCCTTCTAAAGAATACCCTTGAAGAATTAGAACAAAAATACGCAATTCGCATTGCCCCAACTCGCTTTATCGTTGCAGAAAATGAAACAGGTAGGGAATCTGTATTTGCCCTCGTAGACAATGTCACTGATTCTGAACATGTATCAACGGAGGAACAAGATGCTCTCCTGCACTCTCTTTGGAAAAATTTAATTGCGTATGTAGACGATAAGCTTTCTACAGGCGGTTATTTCTTGACTGATATTCACAGGCTCGACCAATATGAATATGGACGCACAGGAAGTGACACAGAAAATCATCTCTACCTTGTAGACGTTGATCCCTACCTCTCAGAAGCAACACCGGAGCACCTCTACAATTTTTCAACTATGTTCTTGGAAAATATGCACATAGAACTAGACAATGCTCCACTTACCGGCCACCCAGACCTTACAGGGGAGTTAGCAGCTCTCATAGATAAGTGCAGAGACGAAATCGTTAGGAGGCGGACGGCATAAGGTTCCAACATCGTCCCAGACAGCCAGCCTAATTTGATATAAAAGGTAGATGAACCCCATTCGCCACATCTGGTTCGACTTCAGCGACACCATCGTTGCCTTCGACGAAGGACTCCATGACGAGCTGGTCTATGAATCCTACTCGGAGATCACTGGTAACCCCATAACCCCAGAGCTCAAGGAAGAGTTCGCGAACCTCTTTAAGGAACACGGTAGTTACACCAAAAGCTTCATTGCGCTCGGAAAGGCTCATGATTTCTGGTCCGACCGTATCAGTTCAGTTGACCCCAAAGTTTTCCTGCGCCTTACGGACCCAGAAGCTCCTCAGATCTTCCAGGAACTCAGGAAGCTAGTTCCAATATCATTGTGGTCAAACATTCACGCGAAAAAGATGTTGCCTGCACTGGGCATAGACCCCACATGGTTCACGCACATACTCGGGCCCGACGAAGTAAAGAAGCCCAAGCCAGCTCTTGATGGCTTCAACCTATTGATTGAACGATCTGGCATTCCTGCGGAAGAAATACTCTTCGTTGGAGACAGTTTGGTAAAAGAAGTACGTCCTGCGAAATCTCTTGGCATACAGGCCGGGCTCATATGGAGCGAATCACCGGAAGCTGACTATTCCTTCAAGAACTTTATGGATATTCTTACGATACTTCAATGAAAGCAATCATTATCCCAGGAAACGGTGGAGGATGCCCGGAAGACAACTGGTCTCCGTATCTTGAGCGTGAGCTTCCAAAGCTCGGTATCGAAGTCATCAACCGCCAGTTTCCTGACGCCGTGATGGCACGCAAGGAATTCTGGCTTCCATTCATTACTGAACTTGGTGCGGATGAGAACACCTTACTCATAGGCCACTCCTCAGGAGCAGTAGCTGCGATGCGCTATGCAGAAGCTAACCGCATCTTGGGTTCAGTATTGGTAGGCGTCTGCCACACCGACCTCGGATACGCTGAAGAGAAAGTGAGTGGTTACTACGATGCCCCTTGGGACTGGGAAGCTATCAGGGATAATCAGAAATGGATTATACAGTTCGCCTCTGCTGACGATCCTTTTATTCCAATAACAGAGCCCCGCTTCATACGAGATCAGCTCAAGACTGACTATCACGAGTACGAGGACCGAGGACACTTCGGTCATGGGGCAAACCCGCAAACAGAATTCCCGGAACTCATTGAAGCCCTAAGAGAGAAGCTTGCAACCTCCTTTCCGGAGAATAGGTTATAAGAGGCATGTCACAAAACCCATTCCTAAACGCACTAGCCGCCCTAGGGTACATCTTGGGTGTCGCCTCCGTTATCTACCTGGTATCCCTGTATCTTCCGAATGATAACGATGGATTCCCGGTGTTTAACTTCACCCTCTTTATCTCGCTCTTCGTCTTTTCTGCGGCGGTCATGGGCTACATCATCCTCTCCAAGCCCATAACCCTCTACCTCGACGGGCAGAAAAAGGAAGGCATCAACCTCTTCCTCGGGACTCTGGGAGCCTTCGCACTCCTTACATTCATTTTCGGGTTCCTCACCACCCTCATCCCTTTACCGTAGTGCTAGACTGGAGGTAATGGAAGAGCGCCTCACGAAGCTTGAAGAGGACGTGCGCATCATTAAGGAGCGCAACCTCCGGGTGGAAGGCAGCAAGGCCTGGGAAACCAGCGCTACGCGCGTGCTCTCGCTTGTCATCATCACGTACGTCATCGCGACCATCGCGCTCTATGCGATAGGAAACGACAACCCACTGCGCAACGCGCTTATCCCGGCAGTTGGATTCTTCCTCTCGACCCAATCACTTCCGTTCCTTCGCCGTGCGTGGATAAAAGGGTACGAAAAGAAGCATGGCTAAGGGCATCGCGCTCGACATAGACAACGTTCTTTCCGCCACCAACCTCCACTGGGCGCGCGTACTGGCGGAGAAGTTTGGAACACCTGATGGTCTTACTCCTGAAGAGACCGTCGCCCCCTACATCCTTGCGCACCACGTACCGTACTGGCAGATTCCAGAAGCCAAGGAATGGATGGAATCAGCGCGAAAAGGCGGGGAAGTGCAGTACGATCTTCCGCTCATAGAGAACGCCAATCACATCGTAAACAAGGTACATACAATCATTCCTATCAAGGCGTATGTAACCGCTCGTTCGGAAGTGGTACGTGAAAGGACTGAAGCGTGGTTGTGGAAACATGACTTTCCGCAAGCTCCGGTATATCTTCGTCCACCAGGAAAAGAAAACGACCAGCCAAACATATGGAAGGCTGCTTTCCTTCCTACGCTCTGGCCGGAAGTGATAGGCATCGTCGACGACGATCCACGCCTTATCGAATACCTCCCAGACAACTACCAAGGCACCATCTTTCTGTACAAGAATACGGAACACAAAGAAGTCACCTTCCCAGTGATACAGTGCAAGGGATGGACCGAAGTACTCGAAGAGGTCAGCAAGCGCTTCGGGACGCCATAGCCTCTCTATGAGCGAAGATAAGCCACCGCAAGGAAAGGGGGAACTCGTGGACGTCGGAAGCGAAGTGCTTATGAACTTGCGCAACGAGGTGATGACGTTGCGTGGAAGTGCCAAGATACTCACGTCGAAGCTTGAAGAATGGAAGAAAGACGTAATACTTGGGGAGCAAGATATAGCCCACAAAGAGAGGGAACTCGAAGAAATTGAACAGAAGACAGAAGTGCCGGACATACGCACCGCGCGAGGGCAACAGAATAAGCGCAAGGCGCTCATTAAGAACCTGAGTGCAGTACGAATGCGCAGGGAACACTTACTGGGTCTTATTGAAAAGCAGCCAGCCCTTATCGCCTCACTGCACGACCGCATAACGGAGACACAGGAGCGCCTCAACCGTCTTCAGGCAGGAAAGAATACGCAGAGTTCGTAATACACACATCCTTCATGCGTCTTCTGCCTATATACACACCATGACTACCACCCCTTTCATGAAGGCGGGGACAGCTCTCGGGCTCTCCCTCGCTCTTCTCGTAGGTTTTGTGCCAGTGCTTCCCGCTGCGGCAGCCTATGAGGAACCTCCCATAGGATATTTTTCCTCGCATGACGACGATGAAGATGAAGACGAGGATAATGACCGGTACAGCCGTTACTCCTCTCGCCGCACAAGCTATTCGAGCTCCATTCAGAGGAAGGTAAACAACCTTGATGACGACGAAGTGGAGAACCTCCCAATTCCTATCCTTATCGGTGTGGGGCTCAATAATATTTGGCCAAACTTCGGAGATCCTCGCGATGGAGGTGCCCGCACGCACGAAGGAGAGGACATCATGGCTCCACGTGGCGCGATTGTTTCCTCACCAACTGAGGCAGTGGTCGTGCGCACTGGCGAAGGCTCAAGTTCCGGCATCTATGTCACCACCGCTAACCCGGGAGGCGAGTCCATGAACTTCTACCACCTCGACAGCATTGCTGAAGGTATTAAGGCTGGAACGGAAGTTAAAGCAGGAGACATTCTGGGGTACGTAGGAAATACGGGGAACGCTTCAGGCGGAGCGCCGCATCTCCATTTCGAGATTCGCAAGAACCGAAGGGCACTCGACCCGTTCCCACGTCTCACCAAAGAATTCTCAAATGAAGTGCGCGTACGTGTTCTCACTGATCTTTTGAAGGAACTACAGGCTGAACTAGCGAAAAAGTTGCGCTAGTCTCACCAGACCTTCATGAACAATAGGGCACAGTTCATTAGTCCTCTCGAGGACGCTTCCTATGGATGACTTTCTCAAAATGGATGTATTCTTCGCAATCACGACTGTGGCAGTACTTGTGCTCTCTGTATTGGTAGGCTACGTGCTCGTGCGAGTGCTCAGGATTCTCAAATCTCTCGAGCGCATTGTGCTACTCGCGGAGAAAGAAACGGAGCTCGTACGTGAAGATCTCGTTCATTTGCGGGAGAAAGTATCGAAGGAGGGGCTGAAGCTCAGGCACATTGTTGGGTTTCTGGGAGGCCTCGGGAAAAAGAGAAAATCCAATTCTTAACTAGCTAACTACACACGCATGGCGACACGAAAGAAAAACACTGGAGGGAAGGTGGCGGCAGGTATCGGCGCAGCAGCGCTCGCAGCTGCAGCGGCAGGAGCTGGCTATTATTTTTATGCTAGCAAGGATGCCAAGAAGCACCGCCAGGCTGCAAGCACCTGGGCCAAGGGCCTCAAGCGCGAAGCAGTGAAGCGCGCAAAAAGCCTTAAGAAGATAGACGCAAAGGCTATTGCTCGTGCGGTAGACGAAGCGGCTGAAATCTACGACGGTGTACGCGGCGTATCTGCGGCAGATCTCCGGGCTGCCACAAAGGAACTCAAGGCCAACTGGAAGAAGATGCAGGGCGAGCTCACGCCTAAGAAGCCAGCCGCTACAAAGCGCGCTACCGCAACCAAGAAGAAATCCACTGTGGCCAGTAGGAAGCGTCGTGCATAAGGCGCATACTCCTAGTATGAACACCACAAACACGATACTGATTATTATCCTTGTGCTCTTGGTTGGCTTTGGTGTCTGGTACTTCACCAGCAACCAAACCGCCCCAGCACCGACCGAAGACAACAATGCTATTGAAGTGAACCTTGGTGGCAACGATACTCCGGAAGGAGAGCCGGCAGCTAACTAAGTCAAAACGAAAAGCCGCTGGGAAATCCCGGCGGCTTTTTGCGTGGTAGCATCTCACCATGCCTAAGGAAGGAACCAAAGCTCCTAGTTTCTCTCTGCCAGACCAAGACGGGGTTACGCGTTCGTTGTCTGACTACAAAGGGAAGCGCCTGGTGCTCTATTTCTATCCCAAGGACGACACACCTGGGTGCACCATTGAGGCACAGGTGCTCGGGGATTCCATTAAGAAGTTCAAGAAACTCGGTGCTGAGGTTATTGGAGTATCAGCAGACAGCGTGAAGAGTCATAAGAAGTTCTGCGACAAGTTCTCCATCCCGTTTCCTCTGCTTTCAGACGAAGAGAAGAAGATGGTGAACGCCTATGGGGTCTGGGGCGAGAAGCAGATGATGGGGAGGAAGTATATGGGTATTAAGCGCACCACCTTTGTAATTGATTCTAACGGGAAGATTCAGAAGGTCTTTGAGAACGTAAAGCCACCTAAACACGCAGAGGAATTGCTTGAATACTTGTCCACAGACTTTTGACAATTTAATGGGTGTGCTATAGTGGCTCATGGAACGGGTCTTGTATACCTTCGACGACGTGCTCATCGCTCCGGCGAGAAGCGCTATTGAGCCTTCCGCGGCCGTCGTCGGCTCTGCCGCTTGCCGCGGCCTTTTTCTTAGAGTGCCTGTGCTCTCTGCTGCTATGGACCGCGTCACTGACGCGAGAATGGCCATTGCGGTTGCCAAGGCTGGTGCGCTCGGTGTACTCCATCGCAACTGCACCAAGGAGGAACAGGCGAAGATGGTGGCCCAGGTTAAGAAGGCAGGTGTGCTGGTTGCTGCTGCTTGCGGGCCATTTGATATGGAGCGAGCGATGCTGCTCGCTAAGAACGGAGCTGATGTCATCATCATTGACTGCGCCCACGGCCACAACATGAAGGTGCTTAAAAGCGCTAAGGCCATCAAAGCAAAGCTTCCAAAGAAGGTGAAGATGATTGTGGGCAACATCGCTACCGCAGAGGCAGCCGCAGATATCATCAAGATGAACTTTGCTGATGGGCTTAAGGTTGGCGTTGGTCCGGGCTCCATCTGCACCACGCGCCTTGTTTCTGGAGTTGGTATGCCACAGCTCACTGCGGTCATGGATGTCGTGAAGGTTGCAAAGAAAGCAGGCATCCATGTCATTGCCGACGGAGGCATGAGGACCACCGGAGATATCGCTAAGGCACTTGCTGCAGGCGCTTCAGCTGTAATGAGCGGCAACATGTTCGCAGGCACCATTGAAACTCCAGGACGCATCGTCACGAAGAACGGAAAGAAGTTTAAGGAATACCGCGGTATGGGTTCTAAGCCAGTTATCGGAGGTGACTCAGGTTCACAGCGTTATCTCACCAAGGGACGCAAAGCAGTACCAGAAGGTGTTGTCGGTCTCGTACCACTTAAGGGAACGGCAGAAGATGTCGTTGCTGAGATTTCTTCAGGTGTACAGGTTGCTATGGGCTACGTTGGTGCCAAGGACATCCCTGAGTTCCAGAAGAAGGCGAAGTTCATCCGCGTGACGCTCGCCTCAACGGTTGAGGGCAGGCCGCACTCGCTTTCGGAAGTTATAGATTGACACCTCTCGTAAGTCCTCTATACTAGGGCTTTAATGACCTCCACGGCATTAAATCGAAACACCTCACAGGAGGTGTATTTTTTTATCCTGCCATGAAGCTCTATTTAGAGAACGGTTCGAGCTTCGAGGGAGAGAGTTTCGGCGCTAACGTCGCAGTCTCTGGAGAAGTGGTCTTCAACACCGGTATGGTGGGCTATGTGGAGACACTTTCCGACCCTTCGTACTCCGGTCAGATAGTTGTGCTCACCTATCCGCTCGTTGGCAACTATGGTGTGCCGAGCGAGAAGCAGTTTGAGAGCGAGAAGATTCACGCAGCAGGACTTGTGGTCTCTGAGTACTGCGACGAGTACTCTCACCATGAGGCAAAGGAGTCACTCAAGGAGTGGTTGAAGCGCTCAGGCGTCCCAGCAATCACTGGTGTGGACACCCGCGCCATCACCAAGGTGCTGCGCGAGAAGGGCGTGATGCTCGGACAGCTTGGTGGCACCAAGAAAGGGAAGTTTGTTGACTCCAACAAGGTGAATCAGGTTGCCATTGTGAGCCCCAAGAAGAAGAAAGAGTATGGAAATGGTCCGATGCGCATCGTGCTCGTTGATTGCGGCGCAAAGGAAAACATCATGCGTTCCATCTTGACTCCCGACACGACCGTCATTCGCGTGCCGTGGGATTACGATTTCACACAGGAGAAATACGACGGCATTGTGCTCAGCAACGGTCCTGGCGACCCGGTAGAGTGCACCGCCACCGTCGAAAACGTACAGAAGGCACTCAAGGGAGATAAACCGATTCTCGGCATTTGCCTTGGCATCCAAATGCTCGCACTTGCTGCAGGAGGAAAGACCTACAAGCTCAAGTACGGACACCGCGCACAGAATCAGCCGTGTGTGGCAGGTAAGCGCTGCTACATCACGAGTCAGAATCACGGCTACGCAGTGGATGCCAAGTCACTCCCTAAAGAATGGAAGATTTGGTTCACCAACGCTAACGATGGCAGTGTTGAGGGTATCTATCACACCAAGAAGCCATTTCGCGCGGTGCAGTTCCACCCAGAAGCATGTCCGGGACCAACCGACACGAACTGGCTCTTCGATGACTTCCTCAAGGAGGTGAAGAAAAGTAAGAAAAAGCTCGTATGAAGCCAAAGAAAGTACTCATCCTAGGTTCTGGAGGACTCCGCATAGGTCAGGCGGGTGAGTTTGATTATTCCGGCTCCCAGGCAATTAAGGTGCTTAAAGAAGAGGGAATTCAGTCAGTACTGATTAACCCAAACATTGCGACCGTGCAGACGGATAAGGGACTCGCAGATCGCGTGTACTTCCTCCCGCTCACTGAGCATTTCGCAACGGAGGTCATCAAGAAGGAGCGCCCTGATGCCATCTTCCTTTCCTTTGGCGGACAGACGGCACTGAACCTCGGTCTCGCGCTTGAGAAGAGTGGCGTGCTTAAGAAGTATGGCGTGCGCGTGCTCGGTACCCCGGTCTCCACTATTCGCGACACCGAGGACCGTGAGCTTTTCGTAAAGAGGTTGAACCAGATACAGGTGAAGACTGCTAGGAGCAAGGCAACGGCAAATGTTGCGGAAGCGAGGAAGGCCGCAACGATGATTGGCTACCCCGTCATGGTGCGTTCAGGCTTTGCGCTTGGGGGTGAAGGCTCAGGACTGGTGCGCGATGAGAAGGAACTTGTCGACAAGCTTACCGACGTCTTCCACACCAATAAGCAGGTATTGATTGAAGAGTATCTTCTTGGATGGAAGGAAGTGGAGTACGAAGTTGTGCGCGATAAGGACGACAACTGCATCACGGTCTGCAACATGGAGAACCTCGACCCGATGGGTGTGCACACGGGTGAATCCATTGTCGTTGCTCCATCGCAGACGCTCACCAACGACGAGTACCACATGCTCCGCGAGGTGGCGATTAAGACTATCCGACACCTGGGCATCGTGGGTGAGTGCAATATTCAGTACGCGCTTCACCCAAAGACTGGCGACTATCGCGTGATTGAAGTGAATGCCCGACTTTCCCGCTCTTCTGCGCTTGCCTCTAAGGCCACTGGCTACCCTCTTGCTTTCGTTGCGGCAAAGCTTGCGCTCGGGCACGTGCTCCCAGAACTCAAGAACTCAGTGACGGGTACGACCACTGCCTGCTTCGAGCCGGCACTCGATTACATCGTCATCAAGATGCCGCGCTGGGACCTCGATAAATTCGGTAACGCAGCACCGCGTATTGGTACGGAGATGAAGAGTGTGGGCGAGGTCATGGCTATTGGGCGGTCCTTTGAAGAAGTGCTTCAAAAGGGTATTCGCATGCTTAACATCGGAGCAGACGGCTTTACCGCGCAGCGAAGTAAGCGCTACAAGTTTGATGACTACCTGAAGGAGATTAAGGAGCCAACCACCCGTCGCATCTTTGCAATTGCAGAGGCACTCCGGAAGGGCGTTTCGGTTGAAAAGATTCACCAGCTTTCAAATATTGATCTCTGGTTCTTGAAGAAACTTGAGCACATTGTTGAGCTTGAGAAGAAGATTAAGCGCAAACCACTCACCAAGGACCTTCTTGTTGAAGCTAAGAAGAACGGCTTCTCCGACATTCAGCTTGCAACCATTAAAGGTAAGACTGAGGAAGCAGTTCGTACACTTCGCCGTCGTTTGAAGGTGTTCCCGGTTATCAAGCAAATCGACACACTCGCAGGCGAAGTGCCAGCCAAGACCAACTATCTGTACCTCACCTATCACGGTACTGAGGACGATGTGAAGCCGGGCAAGAAGAGCGTCATGGTGCTCGGCTCTGGTTCCTACTCCATCGGCTCTTCCGTTGAGTTCGATTGGTCGAGCGTTGAAGCACTCAAGACACTGAAGGCGAAGGGGTATGAGACCATCATGGTCAACTACAACCCGGAGACCGTGTCGACTGACTACGACATGAGTGACCGTCTCTACTTTGATGAACTTTCCCTTGAGCGCGTGCTCGACATCGTTGGCTTTGAAAAGCCGAAGGGAACGGTAGTTTCAACTGGAGGCCAGATTCCAAACAACCTTGCGCTCAAGCTCTTTGAGAACGGCGTGAAGGTGCTGGGGACCAGCCCAAAGAACATCAACCGCGCGGAAGACCGTCACGTCTTCTCAGCGCTTCTCGACCGTCTTGGTGTTGACCAGCCTGAATGGGCAGAACTTTCGACTCCCAAAGAGGCTGCGCGTATGGCAGCAAAGATGGGCTACCCAGTGCTTATACGCCCCTCCTACGTTCTCTCAGGGGCTGCCATGAGCGTTGCGCTCGACGAGGTCGGACTTATCAAGTTCCTTGAGAAAGCGGTGGGGGTCTCAAGCGATCACCCGATTGTTATCTCGAAGTTCATCGAGAACGCGCGCGAGATTGAAATAGATGGTGTTGCGCAAAACGGCAAACTCAAGATTTACGCTATTACCGAGCACGTGGAGAACGCAGGCACACACTCAGGAGATGCAACCCTGGTGCTTCCAGCGCAGCGTACTTACATCGAGACCATCAGGCGCGCAAAATCTATCACCAAGGGCATCATCAAGGAACTTAATATCACTGGGCCGTTCAACATGCAGTTCCTGGCCAAGGACAACAAGTTGCAGGTGATTGAATGCAACGTGCGCGCCTCACGCTCCTTCCCGTTTGTTTCAAAAGTCACCGGCTACAACTTCATCGAGCTCGCCATCCAGGCAATGCTTGGGCAGGACATCACGGGTGAGTACCGCACGCTTGAGCTCGACTATGTTGCGGTGAAGTCTCCGCAGTTCTCCTATGGTCGTATTAAGGGCGCCGACCCGCTCTCGTATGTGGAAATGGCCTCGACTGGGGAAGTCGCAGCGTTTGGAGATTCCTACGCTGAGGCACTGCTGAAGTCCATGATGGCCGCAGGCTTCAAGCTCCCGAAGAAGAATGTGTTGGTCTCCCTTGGTAAGGAAGAGAACAAGATAAAGCTTCTGCCTTCAGTGGAGACGCTGCATCGCATGGGTTTCCATATCTACGCTACGGAGCACACCGCAGATTTCCTCAAGCAGAACAACATTCCGTGCGAGCGCGTCTATAAGATTAAGAGTGGTGGAAACCCGAACGTGCTTACGCTCCTTGATTCCGGAAAGCTTGATTTGATTATCAACATCGCTGCGCGCGGTCTTGCACGTCCTGAGAACTCGAAGGGCTCACTCTCTGACGGCTTCATTATTCGTCGCAAAGCGGTAGATCTCAATATTCCGCTCATCACGAACCGTCAGCTAGCGGAAGGATTCATCAACGCACTCGAGGAAATGAACGGGAAGACAATCGAGGCGAAGGCGTGGGACGAGTACACAACGGAGGACTAGACCTTCTGGAAACGGAGTTCCCCGTCATCTCCTGGAAGAAACCATTCTTCAAGCGTCCGCACGAAAGGGAGGAATTTTCCGTACCGCGCTGTATAGAGGACACAGACTTCACCACCGTAGCGAGAATAAGCATACCCAGTTACCAGGTACTGGTTCCCGTTTTTGTAATGCTGATAGAGGCCGAGCGGTACGCGCGCTGCAGCCTCCGTCAATAGAGCTTCAAGTTCCTCTTCCGACCGTAGATGTTCACTCATGGGGAAAGTATAACTGATACAATACCCCTCCATGCTACAGGCAGAAGCCCTTAACATCCTCAAGACCGGCGCCAATGTCTTCCTTACCGGAGAGCCGGGAAGCGGGAAGACGCATACGGTAAATGCCTATGTGAGCTGGCTGCGCTCGCACGGCATTGAGCCGTCCATTACCGCTTCAACCGGTATTGCGGCTACCCACATCCGCGGGATGACTATTCATTCATGGAGTGGCATCGGTATCGCGCACCAGCTGACTCCAGAACTCGTCGACCGCGTTGCATCCAAGGAACATGTGGCGCGTAGGATTCAAAAGACTAGGGTACTTATCATCGACGAGGTCTCCATGCTCTCAGGTGAGGTGCTTGAGATAATTGATGCAGTCGCAAGGGAAGTGCGGCACAGTCAACTTCCCTTCGGTGGTATGCAAGTGGTGCTCGTGGGGGACTTCTTTCAGCTACCCCCAGTATCCAACTCTAGGGAAGAAACAACGTTTGCGTTTGAGTCCTCTGTTTGGGGGAAGCTGAACCCGATTGTCTGCTACCTCTCAGAACAGTTTCGCCAGGACGACCCCGCGTTCCTCACCATTCTTGGCGCCATTCGAGCAGGAACTCACGACCAGTCGCACATTTCCACTTTGCTTACGCGCGAGAGCGAAGAGGTAACAGAGAACACGCCGATTCTCTTTACCCACAACGAAGATGTCGACCGCATCAACGACCAGAAACTCGAAGAGCTTCCTGGAAAGGTGAATGTCTACGGTATGAAGGATGAAGGTGCGCCGCCGCTTATCGAGGCACTTAAGCGCGGCTGTCTGTCGCCAGAAATGCTTGCTCTTAAGGAAGGGGCAGTGGTGATGGCAACCAAGAACAACCCGGCCGGAGGATATGTGAACGGTACGCTCGGCATCGTTGCAGGCTTTGAGCGGGGAACTAACTACCCTATCGTCGAGACACGTGACGGGACTGACATCATCTTCCAGCCAATGGAATGGGCAGTGGAGGAGGGCGGAAAGGTGCGGGCTAAGATTACCCAGATTCCCCTTCGGCTTGCCTGGGCCATAACGGTGCATAAGAGTCAGGGCATGAGCATGGACGCAGCGGCTATCGACCTCTCACGGGCTTTTGAGTATGGGCAGGGGTACGTGGCGCTTTCCCGCGTCCGGTGTCTCGAGGGCATATGTCTCCTAGGCTGGAGCGAGAACGCACTTGTGATGCACCCTAAGGTAACGAAGAAGGACGGGGAATTTAGAGAATCGTCTGAAGATGCACGGCTCGCTTTCGATCTTCTTGAGCAAGAGGGGGAACGTGCGAAGCTCGAGAAGAATTTCATACTTGCCTCCGGAGGGGTACTCGAGGCAGGTAATGCTCCTGTTCCAGCTATAAGAGTCTCAACGTATGACGCAACGCTCGCGCTTCTTAAGGAGGGGAAGATGGTAGGACTTATCGCAAAAGAGCGCGGACTTACCTCGGCAACCGTTGCGGACCACGTCGAGAAATTGGTCGCTTCCGGTCGCATTGATATTGGTGAGGCACGTAAAGCCATTCCCGAGCGACTTTTGAATGCGCTTCCTGAGATTGAAGCGATGTTCGCAAAGATTGGGCGTGACAGGCTTGCACCAGTGCACGCACGACTCAAAGGTAAGTACAGTTACGATGATTTAAAGCTTGCGCGTGCGGTGATTGCCGACTAGGCTTCAGTATATGAAGCGCACTGCGGGTTCCTCCATTTACATGCGCAATGTTATCTTCGGCATCGAAGATAGCCTTGCTGCCACCGTTGGTCTTCTTGCTGGCCTTGCTGCTGAGGCGGTGCCACTCACAACGATTATCCTCACAGGCTTTGTCTACATCTTTGTGGAAGCGTTCTCGATGGGGGTAGGCAGCTTCCTCTCTGAAGAATCTGCTGAAGACTACGAAGGCACAAAGAAGGAGGGCTTGAGAACCTTTTATGCAGCAATTGCGATGTTCTTCGCGTGCATTGTGGGAGGATTTGTTCCTCTGCTGCCGTACTTGGTCACCGAAGGAGTCACTGCTATCTACGCCTCGATTGCGCTTTCGGTCACTTTCCTTGGCGTTATGGGCTTTGCACAGGCCAAGATATCTCACAAGAAAGTGTGGCCGCGTGTACTGCGTATGGTGCTTCTGGGCGGCACTGCCATTGCAGTGGGTATCATCGTAGGACAGGTGGTGGGGGCGGCGTGATAGAATAGGGGCTAATGGCTTTGAAGCGGCTTCCGGGACTTATTGACGTCCACGTGCATTTGCGCGAACCTGGCGCGACTCAAAAAGAGGATTTCTATACTGGCAGCCGCGCGGCGGTCAAAGGCGGCATCACCTTCATGGTGGATATGCCAAACAACCCAACCCCAACAATTTCTATTGAACGGCTGGATGAGAAGGTGGCGCTTTCCAAGAAGGCGCTTTGCGATATTGGGTTTCATTTCGGTACCAACGGCAAGAACCTTGAGGAGCTTTCAGCGGCCGCAGCGCGCTCTGAGGTTTTTGGTCTTAAGATTTACTGCAACCACACCACCGGCGAGATGTTGATTGAAGACCCCGAACTCCTTGAAGGAGTGTTTGGTGCCTGGCCAGTGGGTAAGCCCATTCTCGTACACGCTGAAGGCGAGCAGCTTGCGATGGCGATTCGACTTGCAAAGAAGCATGGGCAGCGCCTGCATGTCTGCCACATCACACAGGCCTCAGAAGTTGAGATGGTACGTGTAGCCAAGTCTGAGGGACTCTCTATATCTGCAGGAGTGTGCCCGCACCACCTCTACATGACGGGAGAAGCACGTGAGCGACTGAAGGGTCTCGCTATCATGAAGCCACCGCTCGGCACACCAGAAGACCAGGCTGCGCTGTGGGGGGGACTTGTTGATGGGACCATCGACATGGTGGAGACTGATCACGCTCCACACACTCGTGAAGAGAAGGAAAAAGCAGAACCTGCCTTTGGTGTTACAGGACTTGAGACCTCGCTTTCACTTATGTGGAAGGCAGTACAAGACGGAAAGATTACCGAGGAGCGTCTTGTTGAAGTCATGCATTCCGCTGCGAAAAAGGTGTTCAACATTCCTGAGCAGCCTGATACCTACATTGAGGTCGACACCGATGCCCTGTGGGTAGTTGGAGCGGGCGGTTACGAAACAAAGGCTAATTCTTCACCGTTTGAGGGAATGGAGCTTCCGGGTGTGGTGAAGACGGTTGTGATTCGGGGGAAGAAAATTGTTGAAGGTGGTACCATATTGTAACTATGCTTCGTACGCCGTTTTTCGACCCAAATAAGAGCTACTACGAGAACTGGGAGCAGGGGCCGTTTGGTGATTTTGCTAATGGTGAAGTAGTACCGGAGGGACCTGTGCGCTTTGATTTTCTTGGGGAGAAAATTTCCTATCCAATTGGTATTCCTGCCGGCCCGCTCCTGAACGGCCGTTTCGTTGACGCTGCGCTCGATAAGGGATGGACCGTTCCAGTGCACAAGACGGTGCGTAGCAAGACGCATCCTTGCAATGACTGGCCGAACGTTCTGGCGCTTAAGGATTTCCCAGGAGAACTTTCCATTGAACGTGCACAAGAACCATTGGTTGTGGTGAATAATTATTCTGAACCTCTTTCAATTACGAACTCGTTCGGAAACCCTTCTTATGAGCCTGAGGTATGGCAGCAGGATCTCAAGAACTCCCTGAAGCATGCGAAAGAAGGACAACTCGTCATGTGTTCGTTTGAAGGAACAAAACGCGAAGGAATGTCTTCTGAAGACTACATACAGGAATGGGCCGAAGGTATGAAGATGGTCGCAGACACCGGCGTAAAGATAGTTGAAGCGAACTTTAGCTGCCCGAACGAAGGAGCTGCGTCGCTCCTATGTTTTGACGTTCCGAAAGTAAAAACTGTGGTGACAGCTATAAAAGAGAAGATAGGAAATACTAAGCTCATCATCAAGATTGCCTTCTTTGAGGAAGCTGCACTCCGCGAACTCGTTACCGAAGTAGGAAACATAGTCGACGGCTTCTCAGCCATTAACACTATTGCAGCACCAGTCGTGAACGAAGATGGTTCTCAAGCTCTTCCGGGAGCTCACCGCGTAAAGAGCGGTATTTGTGGACATGCTATCAAGTGGGCAGGAATCGACATGGTGAAGCGTCTTGCAGGCTTAAGAAAGGAGCTTGGCATGACCTTCGGCATCATAGGTTGCGGAGGCGTTACGGTTCCGTCGGATTATAAGGAGTTTCGTGATGCGGGTGCTGATATCGTCATGAGCGCTACCGGTGCCATGTGGAATCCCTATCTCGCCAAGGAGATAAAGGACGCGTATCCTGACGGATGATATGGACCAGGAAGTACTAAGCATCCTCAAGCGAGTGGGGTCGGTGATTACCGATAGCCACTTTGTCGGCACCTCCGGTCGACACATGAGTGTGTACGTGAACAAGGACGCGCTTTTCCCACATACGGCAGAGACCTCGCGCGTTTGCGAGCTTTTTGCAGAAAAGAACAAAGATCTTCCAATAGATATTGTAGTAGGACCAGCTCTAGGTGGAATCATCCTTTCACAATGGACTGCTTCGCACCTATCGAGGATTACCGGACGAGAAATTCTGTCGGTTTACACCGAGAAGGTTCCTAAGGGCGATGGTGAAGACCAGGTGTTCCGTCGCAGCTATGACCAACTCGTTAAGGGGAAGAACGTGCTTGTGATTGAGGACACGACGGCAACCGGAGGATCGGCAATAAAGGTGGTGAACACCGTTCGAGGGGTTGAGGGGAATGTCGTGCAGGTGTGCGTGATGGTTAACCGTGACTCGAACACAATCAATTCTGAATCAATCGGAGCACCTTTCAGTTGGCTTGCCGAACTTCCTGCGGAATCCTGGGCCGAGGAAGAGTGCCCGCTGTGTGCGTCAGGTGTTCCGGTCAATACCTCGGTTGGGCACGGAAAGAAGTTCCTCGCGAAGAAAGGTCTTGCATGAAAAAGACTACCTACAAAATAGGAGTATTCGGGTCAGACGCCGGTACTTCTGTTTTGAAGGCAAACAAAACTGCGAAAGCACTAGGGCGTGCGCTTGGGAATGAGAAAGTGCTTGTTGTCACCGGTGCTTGTTCAGGACTGCCATATATTGCAGCGCATGAAGCTTGGGCGCTTGGCTCCAAGGTATGGGGATATTCTCCTGAGGTCAGTATTTCGGCACAGCACGCTTTTACGCCAAAGGATGACCTCAGCATATATACCAAGCTTGTCTTTGTACCTAAAAACTATGTATTTGTGCGTAAAGAACGAGTGCGTAAGAAGTACCGAAACGTAACTTCTACGGCTACATGTGACGCCGGCATCATTATCTCAGGCAGATGGGGCAGTCTGAACGAGTTCACTAATCTTTTTGACATGGGTAAGGTCATTGGCGTCCTCACGAAGACTGGGGGAATGGCAGATGAGATTCCTAAGCTCGCGAAGAAAGTCCACAAACCCGGCAAGGCGGTCGTGGTGTATGATTCATCACCAGTAAGGCTTGTCCGAAAGGTACTTACAGAACTACGGAAACGATCCTGACCATGGCAATCATAGACAAATACAACAAGCGTTCCGATGCAATTAACTCCCTTCTGTGTGTGGGACTTGACCCTGCTTTTGCGAAACTTCCAGAGCGTTTCAAGAACCAACCCTTTCCGCAGTTTGAGTTCAACAAATTTATCATCGATGAGACGCATCAGTTCGCTGCTGCTTTTAAGCCCAACACTGCCTTCTACGAGGAGCGCGGGGACCAAGGTATGACGGAGCTTAAGATGACGATGGACTACCTTCGTGAGCGTCACCCAGATATATTCACCATCATCGATGCGAAACGGGCGGATATCGGTAACACCAACGAAGGTTCTGCTACCTTCGTGTTCGCCTGGCTAGGCGCGGACGCTATTACAGTGAATCCATTTCTCGGACGCGAAGCGCTCGAGCCGTTTCTTGCTCGTAAAGACAAGGCAACCATTGTATTGAGTTTTACCTCCAATCCAGGCTCCCAAGAATTCCAGGGACTTCTTGTTGATGGCAAACCGCTTTGGCAGGTCATCACTGATACGGTTGCGCGCGAATGGAACGGAAACGATAACTGCATGTTCGCTGTAGGCGCGACCCATCCTGATGAGTTCAAAATCATCCGAGAACTTGTCGGGGACATGACACTTCTTGTGCCCGGAGTTGGCGCGCAGGGCGGAGATGCGCGGACGGTCGTCGAGACAGGAAAGAACTCGCAAGGAAAGGGTCTTATCATCAACGCAAGCCGCAGCATCATCTTTTCGGAAAATCCCGCAGAAGCAGCAAAGACGCTACAGGAAGAGATAAACTCGTACCGCTAACATGCAGCACGTCATTGAGACTCAGCAGTTCGACCGCCCGATGCTCGAGGGGTTCTTCAAGGACGTCGATAAGCTCGTGAAGAAACACCCAAAGGATGCACTTAAGGGGAAGGTCATGGCGACCTTGTTCTACCAACCTTCGACGCGCACTCGATTTTCTTTTGAATCCGCGATGGTGCGATTGGGAGGTTCGGTTATTGGTACAGAAAATGCCGCTGAATTTTCTTCTGCGTCAAAAGGGGAGACACTCGAGGATTCCATTCGTATCGTGAACGGATACGCAGATGTAATTGTGTTGCGTCATCCAGAGACAGGGTCTGCGGCAAAGGCGGCTGCAGTGTCCGATGTGCCGGTGATTAACGCTGGAGACGGAGTAGGACAACACCCTACCCAAGCCTTGCTGGATTTGTATACCATTTACAAGGAAACCGGTGGCATTGACGGAAAGACGGTTGTATTCGTTGGAGACCTTAAGCACTACCGGACAGCTCGCTCTCTTGCGTTCGTGCTTCGCTTGTTCAAGAACATCAAGATGATTTTTGTTTCTCCTGAAGAATTGAAAATGGGAGAGGACATTAAAGAGAGTCTCACCAAGAATGGTGTTTTGTTTTCAGAGACTACTTCACTTGAAGCGGCGGTAAGGGAGGCGGACGTGCTCTATATTGGACGCATCCCCAAGGAGTATTTTGAAGATCTTGAAGAGTACAAAAAATTTAAAGGGCATTTTACCCTTACGCGCGAACTCGTGGATACGATGAAGTCTGATGCAATTATCATGCACCCTCTTCCACGTGAGACAGAGATTCCAGTTGAGGTAGACTCGTCTCCTCATGCTCGTTACTTTGAGCAGGCCAAATACGGCGTCTTTGTGCGCATGGCCCTGCTCCTGAAGGTTCTTCATTGAGGTATCATCAGGAATGGGTATCCTTGGCACTCATTAGCCCTAATTACGTATATACATGCCATTTCTGCACTGGATCATTACCGCAATCGCTATTCTTCTGACCGCCTACCTCCTTCCAGGAGTGGATGTGACCATCCTTGGCGCTATTGTGCTTGCCGTCGTGCTCGCGCTCATTAACATGTTCGTGAAGCCGGTTGTCGGGTTGCTTACGCTCCCAATTAACATCGTGACCCTTGGCCTGTTCTCGCTCGTTGTGAACGCACTACTCATTCTGCTTGCAGCAATGGTGGTCCCAGGCTTCACGGTGGATGGTTTCTGGCCAGCCTTCTTCTTCTCGATTGTGCTCTCGCTTATCACAGCCGTTCTCGGCATCTGGAAGAAGTAGCAACCCGGGCTTGTTTTATCCGCAACGCGCTCCTCTTACGGGGCGCGTTGCTGTTATACTGAGCGAGTATGCCTCCGCATGTGGAAGGTCGAAAAAACCTATCCTCTCACGAAGAGGAGCTCGCGCATCTGCGCGCCCAGGTAGAAGCAAAGGAGAAACAACTTGCTGAGATGATGCAGGATGTACCACGTGGAGAAATCATCCACGAGCGCATCATCCACCACAAAGAAACCCCTGCTGAGGAGGTTTTGCACCCGAGTTATCGCATGTCTGACCAGGAGGCCGGAGAAATTGCGCTTAACCTTGACCCGGAAAGCGACGACGAGACCATGAACGAGCTTCGCGGCATCATGGAGGAACGGGGCATTCACAACGCACTGAGCGTTCTTTCGAAGCTCAAGAGCCCGCACCTTGAGGACGACTTCCATCGTTTTCTCGTAGCCTACATCAACGTGGGAATGCCGATTAAGGGTCTTGCCGAGAACCAGCCAACATGGAAAGCGCTTCACATGACGCTCTATGAGATTTCACTTCCGGAACCTAACCAGGAGGAAGCGGATAAAGATAACCTCAAGTACAAACACTTTAAAGAGATTGTCTCCAAGATGGAGCAGTTTTATGCCGGCATGATGTCGGTGGAGCAGGCGTACCATGGTGAGCCGCCGTACTTCTCACTTGAACTCTCCGTGCCCGTCGATCGTCCGCACCTCCAGTTCTTTGCTGCAATTCCAAACGGGCGCACTAACATGTTTGAGAAGCAGATTCTCGCCATCTTCCCGAACGCGGTCATCATCCAACAGCCTAACGACTACAATATCTTTGCGCAGGATGGTACCGCGGTGGGTTCAGTTGCAAAACTTGCTGACAAATCTGCCCTCTCTTTGAAAGATTTTGGGGAATTTGATTACGATCCAATTAACTCCATCTTGAACGCCTTCGCCAAGATTGAAAACGAAGGAGAAGGGGCTTCGCTTCAAATTATCTTCAGGCCCAGAGGAGATAAGTATGTTCGTCATTTCCGTCGCATTCTCTACAACCTCAGGCGCGGCATGCCTCGAATCCGCGCGCTTTCGCTTCCAGAGCACGTGCTTGGAGAGTTTGCGCACGACATTGAGAGCGCACTACTTGATCTAAAGGCAGACAAGGAGAATCTTACCCACAACGAGACGACTATTAAATCAGTGGAGGCGAAGATTGCCGCTCCGGTAGTCGACGTCACCATGCGTCTGGCAGTGTCTTCGCCCGATCCTATTAAGGCCAATCAGGTGCTTGGTGAACTTGAATCCTCCTTCAACCAGTTCGAGGCGCCTCAGGGCAACCGTGTCGAATGGAAGCGCATGAAGGGCGGGGAAGAGCGCAAGTTCTTCCGCAACTTCTCTTTCCGTCTTTTCTCGCACGAGAACGCGATGCAGCTCTCACTTCGCGAGCTCACAACGATGTACCACTTCCCACCGAAGGGTATCGATTCCTCTCCTCACCTCAAGCAGTCTCGCTTCACCGCAGCAGCGGCTCCTATCGGACTTGAATCCAAAGGCATTCACCTTGGCAGCAACAGCTTCCGTGGTGCGAAGTCGGAGATTTATATGGATGCTCAGGACAGACTTCGCCACCTCTACGTCATTGGACAGACCGGTACCGGAAAGACCGGATTCTTGCGTACGCTTATTGAGCAGGACATCAAGAACGGTGAGGGGGTGTGCTTCATCGATCCACACGGCAACGACGTGCTTGAAGTGCTCGCTACCGTTCCGCCAGAGCGTTACAACGACGTCATCTACTTTGACCCCGCCTACATCGACCGTCCGTATGGCCTCAACATGCTTGAGTATGACGCTTCTAAACCTGAGCAGAAGTCCTTCATCGTCAACGAGCTTCTCATGATTTTCCGTCAGCTCTACGGCGACGTTCCAGAATCCATGGGCCCGGCTTTCGAGCAGTACTTCCGTAACGCCACCCAGCTTGTGATGGAAGACCCAGAGTCAGGCTCCACCATGCTTGATATCTCACGCGTGCTCTCTAACTCTGAGTTCCGTTACCGCAAACTTGCGAAGAGTAACAACCTTGTGGTGAACCAGTTCTGGGAGGAGATTGCCACCAAGGCAGAAGGAGAGGCAAGTCTCCAGAATATTGTGCCGTACATCACCAACAAATTCGATGAGTTTATCGCCAACGACTTCATGCGTCCCATCATGGGTCAGCAGGAATCCTCGTTCAACTTCCGTGAAATCATGGACAACAAGAAGATTCTTCTGGTGAACCTCTCGAAGGGTCGTCTTGGTGAGCGCAACGCTAACCTTCTTGGTCTCATTATCGTCGGCAAACTCTTTATGTCCGCGCTCGGTCGTGCCGATAATCCACGTGCTGATTTCCCACCGTTCTATCTCTACATCGACGAGTTCCAGAACATCACCACCAAGTCTATTCCAGGCATTCTTTCTGAAGCTCGTAAGTACAAGCTCTCCATGACCATTGCGCACCAGTTCTTGAAGCAAGTGGATGAAAAGATTCGCGATGCTGTCTTCGGTAACGTTGGTTCTATGGCCATCTTCCGTGTGGGTGAAGAAGATGGAGAGTTCTTTGCTAAGCAGTTTGCACCTGTGTTCTCTGCGCTTGATTTCGTGAACATCGAGAACCGCAATGCCTACGTGCGCCTCCTCTCTAAAGGGGTGCCGCAGAAGCCGTTTAACATCAAAACGCGGGATCTCTCTCCAGGCAATCCGAGCCAAATTGACGATCTACGCCAGCTTTCCTACCTGACCTACGGACGCGATAGGGCCACGGTTGAAGCAACTATAAGGTCGCGATATCTTAGTTAGGTATGAGTCCTGAAGGAGCAGGAAATCCACTAACAGCAAAACGGCAAGAAGCCCCGGTTATTCCGTTTGATAAAACAAAGGAAGGTCGCCCCATTGCGAGCGCTATTCGTCGTCATATCAATCAGGAATTCAAATCCCAGTTTAGGCGTCGTGAACAGTTGAACACGGATGAAGTAGATGCCTTCCTTGAGAGTATGCCTCAGCGGTTACGAGGCGATGCCATAGCAAAGATTGCAGCGCATGAGGATGCATGGACTGGAGAACAGAAGCTCGCGCAGGCAAAGGACCGCTTTGATGCTGCTGAGAAAGCACTCGATCGCATGCGGAGTATTAAGCAGCAGAAGAATGAGATTGAAAAAGCTCGGGCTATTCGCGACCCGAAAGAGCGAAGCAAGGCGCTCAAGCTTCATCGTTCAGAAATTTCGCGTCTTAAGGGCGAACGTGAAATCGCGCTTGGTGCGCTCGAACCTATTCGCGAGAAAGTGCTTAAGGTTGCTCGCGCCTATCGCGCTGCAGTGAGGCAGCTACCCAAGGTTGCAGACTCTGCTCGAGAAGTCGCCGAAGCTGAGATTGTACGCAAGAGCAAGCATCCTATTACTAATCGTCGTGACCTCACAAAACCGGCGTATCGTGCCCCGGGGGTAACGCAGGTACCACAACCGAGACTTCGCCCCGGTTTTGAAGTTGAGGCTGAGGAGCCGGGCGAGTACCGACCGCTTCCACAAGAGGTTAAGTCTCGCGAATCATCTGTTGGTGTTCCTCCGATACCTCCCTATAAACTCGACCCAAGGCGTGGTGCAGAACTACTTGCCAAAGTACCTCAGTTGGCGCCGCTTCCTAAGGAAGTCATTGAACGCATTCTGCATCTTCATGCTAGCAGGGAAAATGCTCCCGATGCACTTGTGACAAAACAAGGTGCCCCTGAACTCACTCAAGAAGAAGACCTTGCGCTTATTCAAGAGCTTTTCTCAACAATTGTTCAGGCCATTACGAGCGATGATTCACCTGAGGAGGTCCGAGGTTACCTTACCTTGGCGCTCAAAAACTACGACACGAAGGAAGGAAGTGTTGAGGGGTTTGTGAGCGCAATAATTTTTGCAGGACTCCAAGATAGTCGTTTCAAAGCACCGAAGAAATCTTTCTTTGAGGATGCACCTTATCTTCAAGTCGAGAAAGCACTCGTCGATATGGTGAACGAAGGACTCACGACGCTTGATGCGGTAGGAATAGCGAAAGCTTTTCCTGGTTACCTTGAGGGTATGGAGCGTGGTGAACGTGATAACGTCCTCCGCAGCATGCTGCGCACCTGTCGTACCCGCATCGTGGATGTCATGGGGGTGCTGTAGTATTGACAAATAACAGGGAAGTACCATAATTAACTACAGTTCACGTTCATGAAGTCCCCAGGTGCGGGCGCGCATCTGGTCATTGCGAGGCTATACTGGTTACATACTCAAATAAACCCAAGCTTTAATGAAAACCCCAACCGGCATAGCGATTGCCCTTGCAGTGGCCATCGCGCTCGTGTTCCTCTTCTTCGGACCTACTATTCTTAACCTCTTCTCATTTGAGACCACGCCTATGACCGAGACCCCTTCTGACCAGAGTGCTGTTGGCATTTCCGATTCTGTTGAAGGAGCCGGCGTCGAAGCAAAGACTGGCGACACCGTTGCTGTTAATTACGTGGGTATGCTTGAGGACGGTACCGTCTTTGACGCCTCCGCAAACCACGGTGGTCCATACTCCTTCGTACTTGGCGCAGGTACCGTCATCGCTGGCTGGGACCAGGGCATCGTCGGTATGAAGGAAGGCGGTATGCGCACGCTTATCATCCCTCCTGCGCTCGGCTACGGTAGTACCGGTTACGGTCCGATTCCTGCAAACGCCACCATTATCTTTCAGGTGGAGCTTGTAAAGGTTGGTTCTTAATTACTTCTCTATTCCGCTATGCGAAAACTAGGACCAGAAGCAGGCAAAAGCGGGGAAGAATCCCCAAGCCAGAAGCGCCTCAAGCGTCTTAGTAAAGCATTAGAGCAGCGGGTAGACAGTAAGCTCAACAAACCGAAAGGTATTACGAGAGGTAAGCCTGTATTCGAACAGTGGAGCAAGGAACGAAGAAAGGGTGGAAGGGAGCTTACGCACGAAGATTTGCGTGACTTCATTGTTGAGTTCCAAGGGAATCTCCAAGAGAAGCTACAAGATGAAAGGTTTGAAATGCGTTCAGTTATTGAAAAGAGAGATGCGTTCCTAGAGGCCGGCAAGGTAGAACAACAGTGGGCTACGGCTGTAGACGAGCGATGGGGAAATGAATACCCGGATTGGAAGGAGAAAAGTTATGGTGTCGTTTCAAGGACTGTGGAATATCGAGAATGGCAGGAGGCGAGTGCAAAACTTGAAACGGCGCAGAGAGAATACAGTGAAGTTGCGGAGCATGGTGGGTTGAAGCCTAATGAATTTGCACAACTTGCGGAAGAATACGAAGGCCTTACCGCACTTTCACAGGATTTCTCGTATCTTCTGGAAGGAGGGAAGAATGCTGGGAATGATGTGGACGCTCTTACTGAATGGAAGAAAACTTGGGTGGACCTCATTGACCGGGGACTCATAAGCGTTGAGGAGGCTGAGGCCATGGCACTGGCTGGACCGGCAGTAGCTCCAGAAGATGCTGGTTCTGGACTTGGAAGCGAAACCCGCGATGAAGATGCTGAGGCTACGCCCCCTCCTCCAGAAAAGGTTGAGACAGGACCTGAAGCCAGCGAAGCTGTACGTCTCATGTTAGAGCAGTTTCTTGAGAAGTTCAGCGAAGACACAACTGCCGCTCCTGAGAAGACTGAGAAAGCTTTGGAGAAAGATTGGCAGGCAGAGGTTACTAAACTTCAGGAAGGACTCGTTGGGAAACTCAGAGCTCTTCTTGCTGGTGATGCTCCCCCATCCATTGGAGAAATTAGTGATGCAATGCGCAGCTATGAGAAGGCATCAAATGCGCTCGCTGCTGAGCTTAAGGAAGTAACGGACAACGCTCGTAGCTTCCCGCATCTTGAAGGTAAGGAAGGAGCGGAGGGTGCAGAAACACTACCGGAACCAGTGGGCCCTGAAGCCTGGGAAGCGTTCGGAGACCGCAAAGAGGAAGGAACGCCCGAAGAAAAAGAATCTCTTCTTGAGCAGCTCAATCATCTCAAGCTTCTGCGCGCAGATCTTTTGCGTCGCCACGACCTCGTTCCGGTTGATAGTGTCTCCCGCGTTAACTTCGAAAAGAAGCTCATCCTCGCTAGTGAGATAGGCGACATTGCTCGACAAATGGCTCCTTTGAGCAAGAAGCTTAAGGAAGTGTACAAGATTGAATGGCCAATCCAGCTTTCTGTGGCAAAAGTTGCCCTGGATAAGCTTGGCGCCATGCTTGATTTGGAAGGAATCGATCCAATTGAACTTGAGCATCACATTAACGCGATGCCGCATGAAGAGTTCGATAGACGTATTAGCTCAGCGCTCAGGAAAACTGAGGACGAAAAGGCACGTGAAGCACTTAAGGATAAGCTTGGTGTTGGTGCGGGAGGTGGGGCACCAAAGCCTGATGCCACCGAAGCTGAGACTGAAGATGAAAAAGAATCGAGGGAACGTGCAGAGGAAGTTGCTGATTTGTGGACTGGATTTTTCGTGAAGCGTCCTGAAGGTTTTCTCTTCGGGCGAAAAGGAAAAGCAGAATTTACTGAAAGTTTAGGAGTTCTTGCAAAAGAACGAAATATTAATCAAGTCTCAGGACTCCTCGCCGAAAGCATTCTTTCCCAAGGTGAACCTGCTGACGGCTCGTTTGCTCCAAAATTTAGAGAATTGAACGAAAAAATTCAAAATGAATTGCGAAAAGGTGATGGAAAGGAGAGTCGAATTAACATTCTTCGCCGAACAATCAAGAAGGTGCCAGGTATGCTTGATAAGCTCAACAAGGAAACGAAGGGCGTGGAGGGTGGTTGGATCTCTAAGAAAACCGTTGCTGCTGCCAAGAGACTTAGGGAGTACGCTTCGTAGTCCTACGAAGAGAGTGAAGGTCGTAGTATGCTCGTATAATGAGCAGTTCTCCCATTTCCTTCACCATAGACACGCGTAGAGGAAGGGCGCGTACTGCGCTACTTACTACCCCACACGGCAATATACGCACTCCTGCGTTCGTCCCCGTAGGTACCAAGGCAAATATTAAAGGCATTCTTCCCGACGCGCTTTCTGCGCTCGGGGCTCAGGTGGTGCTTGCTAATACCTATCATCTCTACCTACAGCCTGGTGAGAAGGTCGTAGAGACTGCAGGAGGACTCGGTGCATTCATGAACTGGAAGGGGCCGACCATGACAGATTCAGGAGGCTTCCAGGTGTTCTCACTCGGCGCTGCGTTTGGAAGGACTATTTCAAAGATAGCCACAGGCGAGGAGGTGGCGCATACCAATACGGTAGCCGTCTACGACGAAGAGGTGCAGAGCCAACACGGTCAACTCGCCATTATTGACGAGGAGGGAGTTACCTTTACCTCTCATCACGACGGCTCTCTCCATCGTTTTACTCCAGAGCGTTCGGTAGAAATTCAGCATGCCCTCGGCGCCGATATGTTCTTTGCCTTTGATGAGTGCACCTCCCCTACAGCAGATTTTGAGTATCAAAAAGATGCCATGTACCGGACGCATCGCTGGGCCGATCGCTCACTTAAGGCCCATCGGCAGAATCTTGCAGCGAACCGCACGCAAGGAATCTTTGGAATAGTGCAGGGGGGTCGTTACGAAGATTTGCGAAAGGAAAGTGCTCGAGAGATTGCAGGCATGAACTTTGATGGTTTCGGCATAGGTGGTTCTTTCAGTAAGGAAGATATGGGCAGCGCGCTTCAGGCCGCCATACCTGAACTTCCAGAAGAGAAGCCGCGGCACTTCCTTGGTATAGGAGAGCCGGGCGATTTGCTTACAGGCATAGCAGAGGGGTTGGACCTCTTTGATTGCGTTGCTGCAACCCGTATTGGGCGCCATGGCTCTATCTACACGCGTCGTGGCATCAGGCATCTGCGAAACGGCGAATTCAAGAATGATTTGAGTCTGTTGGATCCCGAGACCATTATTCCTGGAACGGAAGGCTTTACGCGTGCGTACGTCTCACACCTTTGCCGTTCGGGTGAGATGCTAGGGTCGGTTATAGCTTCCATGCATAATCTTGGGTTCGTGCTCTCGCTCGTGGATGGCGCGCGCGATGCGCTTCTTCATGGTACGTTCGATGCATATAGGGCAGACTTCATGCGCGACTACTATGCCTAACTTCAAGCTTCACACGCCCTTTCCTCCAGCAGGCGATCAGCCTCGTGCAATTGAGGTGCTCTCCAAAGGCCTTAAGGATGGTTTACGCCACCAGACACTTCTTGGTGCTACCGGAACAGGAAAGACGTTCACGGTGGCGAATGTTATTTCTAACGTTGACAAGCCAACCTTGGTGCTGGCTCACAACAAGACGCTTGCCGCTCAGCTTGCTCAAGAGTATCGGGAGTTCTTCCCAGAGAACGCGGTCCATTACTTCGTCTCCTACTACGATTACTACCAGCCTGAGGCATATATCGCGCATTCCGATACGTATATCGAGAAAGAGGCGCAGATTAACGCAGAAATTGACCGTTTGCGCCACGCTGCTACACAGGCTCTGCTTACTCGCAAGGACGTGATTATTGTTGCTTCGGTGTCTGCTATTTATGGTCTTGGGTCTCCAGAGCAGTATGAGAAGGTGCATGTGAAGCTAGTGGTGGGAGAAGAAGAGAACCGGGCTGCACTTATTCGAAAGATGGTGGGCATTTACTTCGAGCGCACCAATGCTGACCTCGAGCCCGGGCAACTGCGAGCAGTGGGGAACGCAGTGGAGCTTATGCCGGTTAACGAGCGGGCTATCTATCGCATTACGTTTGATGGGGCAGTCATTGCTCGCATTGAGCACCTCGACCCCGTTTCGCGCGCCAAAATAGGGGAGCCAACTTCCCTATTTGTCTTCCCTGCTAAGCACTTCGTTACCAATGAGGAGGAGCGTAATCGAGCAATTGAGGACATTAAACGGGAGCTGGATGAACAGCTCGAGAAGTTCAAACGGGAAGAGAAGCCGCTTGAGCATGAGCGTTTGAAGCGTCGGACGCTGCATGATATTGCGCTTATTCGAGAGCTTGGATACACCAGCGGTATTGAGAACTACTCACGACACTTCGATGGTCGTGCACCAGGGGAGCCGCCACATACACTACTTTCGTACTTCCCACACAAAAAGGATGGTACGGCTGACTTCCTTACCATCATTGATGAGTCGCACGTAACGGTGCCGCAGATTGGCGGCATGTATGCAGGGGACCGTTCTCGCAAGGACAACTTGGTTGAATACGGATTCCGACTTCCCTCCGCTCGCGATAACCGCCCACTTCGTTTCGAAGAGTTTGAAGAGCGCATTGGGCAGGTGATATATACCTCTGCGACTCCAAGCACCTACGAGCGTGAGCACTCAGTCCCTCCTGCGGGCCAGATTACCGAGCAGATTATTCGTCCAACAGGACTTATTGACCCAGAGCTTGTGGTGCGCCCCATCGTTGAAAGCGGAGACTACAAGGGACAGGTTGCTGATTTTATAGATGAGGCCGATGTTGTCATCAAGCGTGGTGGCAGGGCAATTGCGACCACTCTTACCAAGCAGATGGCAGAGGACCTTGCTGAATTCCTTCGAGAGCGGGGAATTAAGGCCGAGTATCTTCATAGTGATGTGAAGACCATCGACCGCATTGAGATTCTGACTGAATTCCGCAGAGGCAAGTTCGACATCCTTGTTGGAGTGAACCTGCTTCGCGAGGGACTCGACCTTCCTGAGGTAGAGATGGTGGGAATTCTCGATGCAGATAAGGAGGGTTTTCTCCGTTCAGAAACTTCCCTTATCCAAACGATTGGCCGCGCTGCCCGTAACGTGCTCGGCAAGGTGTTCCTCTATGCCGATGTCATGACGGGCTCGATGGAACGCGCCATCGGAGAAACCAACCGCAGGCGCGCAGTTCAACAGGCCTATAACGAGAAGCACGGCATTACTCCTGAGACCATCAAGAAGGAGATTCACGATATCGCAGCTTCCATGCGCACCGAGCACCAGAAGACCGTGCATGAGATGCTTGCGCTCGATCAGAAGCTCTATAAGGAGGACCCAAAGTCCTTTATTGCCTCCAAACGCCAAGAAATGGCAGATGCGGTGGAGACGCTCGACTTTGAGACCGCTGCCATTATCCGGGATGAAATTTACGCGCTTGAAGGGAAGTCAGACCCAAAAGAGCGGGGAAAGAAGGGCAGGAAGCGTAAGCCTCTTTCGGGGGCGTAACTTCCCTCTCTCAGCCTTGGTTTCCATAGACAAATCAGGTCCAATTGCTATCTTTTACCTATGCACGAACTACCGCCTCCTCTCTACGTTTCCCATGAGATTGGCACCGTAACCGCAAAGGACGGAAGAACGTTCAATGCGGTCATGGGGCTTCCCAAAGAACTGGTAGAACAGCTTAAGGAGCGCTCTCTGGACCTCTCGGACACCGAACTCCAGGAAAATAGCTCCGACTACAAACGCTTTGGCGAAGGTTCCTACGAGGAGTGGTATGCAAAGGAGCGTACGACCTTTGCCCTTGTGGACCCAGCAAACGGGAAGCTGGCGGCAGTTGGGTGGCTCGGACCTAAGCCTCTTGGTCGTGATTCTGCTAAACATCTTTCAGAAGATGAACAGAGAGTTGATGAACGAGCTCTTGCAAGCGGTGATTGGCACACTATTTCTTTCCGCTCCTATGGCGAGTACCGTGGGGTCGGGCTCATGAAAGAATTCTCGAAACTCGTTCTTGATGCATACAAAAAGGGATACCCGAACGCAAAGATTTGGAGTATTACAGATCGAACCAACAAAGGGAGTACGAAACTCTCTGAATCTATGGGACTTATTGAGCATCCTGAGTCGACAGATACTCGTATAGTGATGGCAGAACCCGAATAGCATGTCACGAGTGAAGCTCACAGAATACCGGGCAAAGTCCCTCATACTTGGTGGCGAGTACACTGGCGTCTCGCTATCCTCTTCGAGTGATACGGTCCCTGAAGGAGCATGGGTGGTGAAAGTGGACCAGGGAATTAAAAAGCGCATGAAGCAGGGCTTGGTGAAAGTGAATATTTCTTCCAAGGAGATTGGCCCGGCAATTGCTGAGTGGGAGAAGAAAGGATTTTCAAACTTTATTGCAGAGCCACTGCTCCCACACGAAGCTTCCGAGGAACAGTATCTCTCACTTGAAAGGGTGCGTGAGGGCATTCGTCTGCTCCATGCGAAGGAAGGCGGCATTGAGATAGAGGAACATCCAGAGAAGGTAAGGAGCTTCATTCTCACGGAAAGTGTTGCTGGCACGGCAAAGGAGACAGGCGTACCGGAAGAGTTCCTTACTTCGCTTGTTGATACTTTTGAGAAGAATCATTTCGCGTTTCTCGAGATAAACCCTCTTGTCATCAAAGACGGGAAGGTGCATCTGCTTGATGCGGCGGTGTTGGTTGACAGTGCTGCGGAGTTTTTTGTTAAAGGTGCCTGGACTGAAACAGATATTGTCGAAGGGAAGGCGAAACATCAGGCCGAAGAGAATGTGGCTGCACTTCAGAAGACGACCCCTGCCTCCCTCAAGCTCTCTGTGTTGAATGAGGAGGGTTCCCTCTTCTTTTTGCTTTCCGGCGGCGGAGGCTCAATTGTCATTGCTGACGAAGCGGCACTCCTTGGGCAGGGAGATGCCATTGGTAACTATGGAGAATACAGCGGTGGTCCGACGCGAGAGGAGACCTATCTCTACACTAAGGAGGTACTTTCGCTGTTGCTGGCATCTAAGGCTCCTAAGAAGGCGCTCGTAATTGCCGGAGGAGTAGCGAACTTTACTGACGTTGCCAAAACCTTTGCTGGTATTCGTGACGCGCTGGCAGAAGTGTCTGGAGAAATGAAGAAAGCACGTATCAAGGTATTTATACGCCGCGGCGGCCCGAACGAAGCTAAGGGACTTGCTGACATGAAAATATTCCTCGACCAGGAAGGTCTTCTGGGGGCTATTCATGGCTCGAGCGCGGTCATCACCAGTGCGGTTGATGACGCCGTTACGTTCATACAAGCATGACCATTCTCGACACCATTAGGGGCGGGGAACGGGGAATTGTTATCGCAGGTAACCACCCTGCCATCGTGCAGTCCATGCTCGATTTCGATTACCTCTCTGGCAAGGAGCGTTCGATTATCGGTATTGTGACCGGGGCTCGAAAGGCGCAGAAGTATTTCTGGGGAAAGGAAGAGATCCTTGTTCCCTGTTATAAGGATTTTACATCGGTTCCTGAGAAGGACCGTGTTCGCTTCCTTTTGAACCTTCAATCAGGGCGCCGTGCTTTTGACGTCACCGTTTCTTTCTTTGAGACGTTCCCCGAGGCTTTGGGCGCTCATCTCTTTGCAGAGAACGTACCAGAAGCGCACGCCATTGAACTTATCCGCCGTTTTGGTGGGAAGAAACTCATTGCAGGACCTTCAGGTGTGGGCATGTTGGTCCCGGGGCACCTAAAGCTCGGAGCCATAGGAGGAGTCGATATTCCACAGATTATGGCCAGCAAGCTCACCACACCCGGCTCCATAACTGTTGTGGCTACCTCAGGAGGTATGACGAGTGAGCTCATTCGCGCAGTGACATCTGCAGGGAAGCGACTTTCCTTCTCCTTATGTATTGGAGGCGATAGGTTTCCGGTCTCATCGCTTGGGGATGTGCTCGCGCTTGCAGAGGCGGATGCGCAGACGAAGGGAATCGTGTACTTCGGCGAGCTTGGCGGGGTGGATGAATACGAGATAGTCGAATTGATAAAGGCGAAGAAGCTTACCAAGCCAGTGGTCGCCTACATCGCAGGTATCGTCGACGAGGCGTTCGATGAGCACATGCAGTTTGGGCACGCTAAGGCGCTGGTTGCCCACAAGGATGAAAGTGCACGGGCAAAGCGAGAAGCTTTGAGGGAAGTTGGTGTCATTGCACCGGATACCTTCCCAGAGTTCTTGGAGGCTATGAAGAGTCTCCCTGAGGGGGAATTTAGTGATACCATCATCGATACACAAACGCTTATGGACCGACAGAAAAGTATTCTTTCAACAAGGGAAGTCATGGACCTCGAGGAGGCACCGACCTTTGTTTCAAACGGACAGTTGGTTAAGAACGACAGGACCTTTGCGTCGTCGGCTCTTGCTGCGCTTCTTGGTGCTCCTGCCAAGTCCCCTGTTACCAACGCGTATGCGGAGGCCATCTTCACGCTCCTCATCGACCACGGAGGCCATGTCTCAGGTGCCGTGAACACCATGGTAACTGCGCGCGCAGGAAAGGATCTCGTTTCTTCGCTCACCTCCGGATTGCTTACCATTGGTCCTCGTTTTGGAGGGGCTATTAATGAGGCTGCGCGTACTTGGAGGGCGGGTGTTGCATCAGGGCAGAACGCAGCTGACTTCGTTGAGGCTTCGACCAAGGGAGGAAAGGTTATCTCTGGTATTGGGCACCGCAAGTACCGTGTGGGGCTCCCGGACCCTCGTGTAGCAGCGCTTTCAACCTTTGCAGAGCTCTTGAAGTCCCACCCACATTACGACCTTGCCCGCGAGGTAGAGAAGGTAACGACTGGTAAGAATGGCTCTCTCATCCTTAACGTCGACGGCGTTATTGCTTCCCTGATGCTCGACATTCTTGCTGAGTGCGAAGGGTACGACGATAAGCAGATTCAGGAGCTTATTGATGCTGAGTTCTTCAATGCGCTCTTCGTCATACCGCGCTCCGTAGGCTTCATCGCGCACTTCATGGAACAGAAGGAGAATGACGAGGGGTTGTTCAGGCTCCCAGACGAGCTTTTGTTCGAACGCAAACAGGGAGAGTAGCCATGTCGACACCAGCGGAGAAAGGAAAAATCACGCGTGCGACCAACGAAGCTGACCCCACAACCTATTCCTCACTTCCTCCGGAAAAGTTCAAACACACTGACACCATCACCATCCTTGATACGCATACGAATGAGGAGGTTGAACGTAAAGTGTATACAGACGACCGTGGGAGTCGGTATTTCGAGATAACTCATTTTCCTCGTACGCAGCTGTTCATCGCCAGAGTCCTCAAAGGCATCGTGAACGTCACAGACGTGCATATGATAAAACCGGCCCGGAAGGATCAGGAACCACTCTTCCTGTCTAAGGAATTAAGCATTGAGAAGATTGAACAGAAACCTGACGCGGATCTCCGTGCAGATCTTTATGTGCTCGGAAGCGTCTTCAGAGATGTAGATCGCAGTTTTCCAAAACCGAAGTACAGACAGGCTAAGACGGATCTTACTGAACCACGAAAGGGAGGGAACATGCGTATGGATGACGGCCGTACATTTCAGTTTGATTTCGAGTCGCCACACTTCACGTTTTTCCCTCCTTATAAAATGATGGATGAAGAACTTGATGCGAATTTAGCGAAATTTAGTACTGAAGAGGCGACACGGACGCTTGAGAAACTTACTACACTTGCCGAACGCGTTGCGGGCGAAGAAGGTATGGATTTCCTCCGCAGAACGAGTACGGCTGCAGGGCAGAACGCCTTTGATCTCTTCAAACCCGTCTACGGCTCGACCGTTAGCTATGAAGGCGTAGATGAAGATACCGTGCTGGAGCGCTTTGCCAACGTACTGCGCAAACGAATTAGTGAACACCAGGAAAAGCTACGGCAACGTCTTACTGAGCTCCAGGGCGCGTAAGGTCGTTATGTTATACTGCACCCCGTACCTGTCCCGCCACGGACAGGGCTTTCTGTAAAATGACACCTAAAAAGAAGTCGCACGAGCAATATACTGGGGAAGACTGGATTAGTGTGAAGGGTGCTCGTACCCACAACCTTAAGAACCTGTCGGTGAAGATGCCGAGGGGTACCATGACCGTGCTCACAGGCCTCTCAGGCTCTGGAAAGTCCTCCTTGGCCTTCGACACTATCTTCGCTGAAGGTCAGCGCCGCTACGTTGAATCCCTTTCTGCCTACGCACGCCAGTTCCTCAACCAGATGCAGAAGCCGGATGTCGACGAGATTACCGGTCTTTCTCCAGCTATTTCTATAGATCAGAAGAGCCGCTCCAATAACCCTCGCTCCACGGTTGCTACGGTTACTGAGATTTATGACTACCTACGCGTCCTCTATGCGCGCGCAGGCCAGCCGTACTGCGTGAATCACGATGTGCCTATCGAGAAACTCTCCAAGGAAGAGATGCTTGGACTCATCATGAGGCGTGTTTCCGAAAAGACGGACAAGGGAAAGAAGGATGAGGTAATGGGTGTGTCGCTCGACCGCAGCACTGTCACGATTCATGCCCCAATGGTAGTAGGCCGCAAGGGTGAGTACTACCAACTCCTCTACGATCTCCTCGGCAAAGGCTACGAGAAGGCAATTATTGACGGCAAAGTGCATTCACTCCGCGAAAAGGTGGTGCTCGATCGTAACAAGCGTCATGACATTGATGCGGTGGTGGACACCATCTTCGTCTCTGAATTCACTAAGAGCCCGGACGCTGCCCGTGAACGCCTTTCTGAAGCACTTGAGCTCGCACTCAAGGAGGCAGAAGGACTTGTAAAGATTGGACACGCAGATGGTTCTATAGAAACACTCTCTGCGAAGTTCATCTGCCCGGAGGACGGAGCATCTTTCCCAGAGGTAGAGCCACGTCTTTTCTCCTTCAATAGTCCGTACGGAGCCTGTCCGAACTGTAACGGTCTTGGGACTGAGTCACTGTTTTCTGAGGAGATTTGTACCGTGTGTGAAGGGAAGCGTCTTCGTCCTGAAGCACTGCGCGTGTATCTTAAAGACAAGAAGGACAAGACGCTGGGTAAGAACGTGGTGGATTTCACTAACTTTTCTATACGCGAAGCTAAAGAGTTTATGGATGGCCTTGAGCTCTCAGAGATGCGCATGGAGATTGCGTCCCCTATCATCCGCGAGATTACGAGTCGTCTCGACTTCATGCTCAACGTCGGACTCGACTATCTGACGCTTAACCGTTCTGCCGCAACGCTCTCCGGAGGGGAAGCACAGCGCATTCGACTTGCCTCTCAGCTTGGTACCGGACTTGTAGGAGCGCTGTATGTGCTTGATGAGCCAACCATCGGCCTCCACCAGCGCGACAACGACCGTCTCATCAAAACGCTTCTCACGCTTAAGGAGCTCGGAAACACCATTCTTGTGGTTGAACACGACGAAGACACCATCTACGCTTCTGATTACATCGTCGATATAGGTCCTGGGGCAGGCGTACATGGAGGAACTGTTGTAGCGCACGGTTGGCTTGATGAACTGCTTACAGCTCCCAAGAACGACTCTGGTTCAGTCACACTTTCGTATCTTCGTGGAGAGAAAGAGATTGAAGTGCCAGAAGAGCGCAGGACAAGCGAGAAGGGCTCTATCAAGGTTCGTGGGGCAACGCTCCATAACCTCAAGAACCTCAACGTTGATGTTCCTTTGGGCAAGCTTGTTGCAGTGACTGGTGTGTCTGGCTCAGGAAAGTCGACCTTCCTCTACGACATCCTCCACAAGAACGTCGCCAATATGATGGCGCGTCGCCAGGCGAAGCCCATGCACATCGCTTCCATTACCGGAACTGAGTATATGGGGCGCACGGTTCTCATAGACCAGTCTCCTATTGGCCGCACGCCACGCTCGAATCCTGCAACCTACACGGGAGCTTGGACGCACATCCGTGACCTGTTTGCGGCAACTCCGGAAGCCCGTGCACGTGGATGGAAGCCAGGACGCTTCTCATTTAACGTAGCCGGAGGACGCTGCGAGGCCTGCCAAGGTAACGGCATGATTGCGGTAGAGATGCACTTCCTTCCAACGGTGTATGTGACTTGTGATGTCTGTAATGGCAAACGGTTTATGAAAGAGACGCTTGAGGTGACCTATCGTGGCAAGAATATCTGGGAAATTCTTGAAATGACCGTTGAGGAAGCTGAGAAGTTCTTCAAGGAGATTCCTTCGATTAACGACCGACTCTCTACCCTTAACTCTACCGGTCTCGAGTACCTGACGCTTGGACAGAGCGCCACGACGCTTTCCGGAGGAGAGGCACAGCGGGTGAAGATTGCTTCAGAACTCTACCGTCCTATTACCATGAAGACGCTATACCTTCTTGATGAGCCAACCGTAGGTCTCCACTACGAAGATGTGAGAAAGCTCATTGAGATACTTCAGGAGCTGGTTCGACGCGGTAATACGGTAGTGGTCATTGAGCACAACCTCGACCTGATCAAGTGTGCTGACCACATCATCGACTTTGGTCCTGAGGGAGGGAACGGAGGCGGAAAGGTGGTTGCCAAGGGAACTCCGGAGGATGTTGCTGGCACGGAAGGCTCACACACTGGAGACTATCTTCACAAGATGTTCCGTAAGCGTGTTAAGAAGAAGTAATGGATCGCGTTGCGCTTAAAACACTCGACCTTCCTGACCTGCCTGGTGTCTATCTCTTTACCCTTGGGAAAGGGCGTGCGAAGAAAGTGCTCTACGTAGGCAAGGCGACGTCGCTTCGTGACCGCGTGCGTTCGTACTTTGATGACGACCTTATCGCAACGCGTGGACCGCGGTTGGTTGATGTTGTTACTCGAGCGGAGAGCGTTTCCTTTGAAGTCACACCAACTGTTCTTGAAGCGCTCGTTAGGGAAGCTGCACTCATACGTGAGCACCATCCTCATGGGAACTCAATGGGAAAGGACGATAAGACTTTCCTGTATGCGGTCATTACGGACGAGGAAATACCGAGAGTGCTTGCAATTCGTGGCAAGGACCTCGATATGAAGGGAAGTCGCATTCTTGAGAACGGCATCAAACTCCGAGCCATACACGGACCATTTACGAGTGGGTACCAACTCCGAGAGGCGCTTCGTTTAATACGCCGCATCTTCCCTTTCTACGATACTGAACGCCCGGTTGGGCAAGGAAATCGACACGTGCAGGGAAAGGTGGAGTTCAATCGACAGATTGGACACTATCCGCGCGGTATGGACCGCAAAGACTACCTTTGCTCCATTCGCAACGTCTCTCTGTTTCTCTCAGGACGTGTGAAAACACTGAGAGTCACTCTAGAGAAGGAAATGAAAAAGGCAGCAAAAGAGGAGCGCTTTGAAGATGCGGCTGAGATTCGTCGCCAGCTCTTCGCTCTCGACCATGTGCAGGATGTTTCGCTTATTCGCGAGGACCGAGAGACAGAGGTAGTGAGTCCACGTATCGAGGCCTACGATACCGCCCACCTCTCTGGAAAGGACGCCATCGGGGTCATGGTGGTCATAGAGAACTCAGTGCCGGTGAAGAAAGACTATCGCACTTTCCGCATACGCGGGTACGGAGGGAAGTCACTTAACGACGACATCGCTTCTCTCAAGGAGATTTTGAATCGCCGTCTCGGGCACCCAGAATGGCAGCTGCCCAAGGCCATCGTCATAGATGGTGGGAAGACCCATAAGAAGGCCGCTGAGGAGGTCTTAAAGCTCGCTGGCGTAGGGATTCCGGTGGTTGCAGTAGTGAAGGACGATAAACACCGCCCCCGGGAAGTCATTGGCTCTCTTCGGGCCGGGATAGCAGACGCTGATGCAGTACTCGCAAACTCAGAGGCGCACCGGTTCGCTATCGGGAGACACCGATGGGCTCGTCGGAGTGCACTTCGGAAACGTCTGTAAGGATGCCTGGGTTATACTTTCCACATGCACGGAACTGTTGTCGGTATTCTTCGGGGAGGACCATCGTCAGAACACGATGTATCACTTAAGACAGGAGCAGCGATGCTCAAGAATCTTTGTCGGGAGCGTCACACCCCGAAAGATATTTTTATAGACCGGCAGGGAATCTGGCACGAGCGTGGGATTCCGGTGTCTCCTGAGAAAGTGCTCCGAAGTATTGACGTTGCGCTCCTTGGATTTCATGGAGAGTGGGGAGAAGACGGTGAAGTACAGAAGCTGCTTGAACGTTATGGTGTTCCCTACACCGGTTCTGACTCGCTAGGCTCTGCGCTCGCTATGCATAAGGTGCTCGCAAAGGAGCATGCGTCAGATATCGGTCTTCTCACGCCTCGTTACAGGCTTATTGAGAAGGAGGAGGACATTGATGCCGCAGTGAGTGAGATTGTGAAATCATTCCTGCAGCCGGTGGTGGTGAAGCCAGTCGCTTCAGGCTCTTCTGTGGGCATTGCTATGACACACGGACACGCACCTTTGGTTGAAGCCGCAATGAACATACTTCAAAGCGGGGGTGGAGCACTTGTTGAGGAGCGCATACGTGGTCGCGAAGCAACGGTGGGCGTTGTCGAAGGCTTGCGAGGCGAGGAGTACTACGTGCTTCCTCCCATCGAAATAGTGCCGCCTCCAACCGAGGACTTCTTTTCCTACGAAGCAAAGTATGGCGGCGGGTCCCGAGAGATTTGTCCGGCTCCTTTCCCAAAGAAGGTGACCAAGGAGCTTATGGAGTCTGCCAGAAAGATTCACAAGGCCCTCGGACTTCGGCACTACTCCCGTTCAGACTTCATGGTCTCCCCTCACGGTATCTATTACCTTGAGACCAACACGCTTCCTGGCATGACAGAGGAGTCACTTCTGCCTAAGGCACTTGCTGCAGTGGGCATGTCCTTCCAGGATTTCCTTACCCACCTCATCGACCTAGCCCTTAAGCGCAAGACCGTATGAAAGACCTGACTCAAATGAAATGTGTGGCCTGCGAAGGCGGTGTTCCCAAGCTAACTGAAGGGGATGCGAAGGCGTTCCTTACCCATACGCCGTCTTGGACTCTGTCTCCTGACTATACGTCCGTAGAGCGTACTTTTACATTCAAGGACTTCAAGGAGGCGTTGGCTTTCGCCAATAAGGTTGGCGCAATAGCGGAAGACGAGGGCCATCACCCAGACATCACCGTAGGATGGGGCAAGGTTCGAGTTTTCCTGACCACCCATGCCATTAAGGGCCTCTCGGAGAACGACTTTATCGTTGCGGCTAAGGTGGACAAGCTAGAGCGCGAATCCGTAGCGTAGAGCATACGGCGAAGCTCCACCGGTGTTTACCCGATAGAGAAGTCTCGGTTCGCTTGAGGCGAATTCAGTTCTTCCATGCAGGACCGCTGTGTTGTCGACAATGAAAAGTTGCTTCGGTTCGAGGCGGAACTCAAAGATGTTCCCAGGGTCGCGTACGAATCCACGAAGCAATTCGAAGGCGCGACGAGCTTCTTTACGCACCTCAACCTTGGCGACGGTGTCATAACGAAACGCGATGCGTGTAAGAGGACCATGTTTCGAGAACACTGCTCGGGTTGCTGATTTTCCTGCGCGGGTCACGGTCATCGCGTCAGGAGCGTACAGTTCTGAAAGTCCTTCAGGGTCAATTGACGCCAGGTACTCGTGCGCAGCGCGTCCTGAGATTACGTGACTCATTCCACCTTCTTTTGCTTGGCGTTCGCAATAGAGAATCGCGGTGAAAGGCGCTTCAGTGTTAAACGTTCCATCAGAGTGGGGAAGATGGGGCTGTGAGGTTGTCCCCAGGTAGTCAGCGAACCCTTCCATGGGAGTGATTGGCGCAACCCCGTCTTTGTCTGCTCGGTCGTGGGGGAGGACGTTCCCGAATACCTTGGCCAACGCCAGTAGCTCTTCCTTAGGGGTACGGGATTCCTCTAGGCTCAGAACCACAAACTTATGCGTGTGGAAGGTATCTATGAGCTTTTCAAGGTTATTCCCAGTAAGTTGGGTAGCGCTCGGTACAGAAATAAAGGCGTCAGTAGGGGCCACCATACAATTGGTGTAACTGGGTATGGATACCAAAGGTCACCTGAATGCCTAGTGAATAGCCCTCGCGCACCATTTTAAAAACGTGCTATAGTCTCCCGCACGGGCCGTTAGCTCAGTTGGTAGAGCACCTCATTTGCAATGAGGGGGTCGCAGGTTCGAATCCTGTACGGTCCACACTATCTAGAAACCATGGAAGACACGTCTTCATTTTGGTCTGCCCTCGGAAGCATCATTACAGCATTGGTGACACTAGGATTGTATTGTCTTGCTTCAGAACAACTTAATAAAATAAAAGAAGTCAACAGTGCTGATTTTTTGCACCGGTTGTTAAATGATCTTGGAAAAAATTCAAAATCCATAGACATAGTGCGCGACTTAAAGAAAAACGATTTAATGTTTACGCTCGTGAATGACTTGGCGTTCTTTTCAACTTCAACAATTCCGCAGAAATACGACAGTTCGGATTTCAACGAGACAGTTTTGAATCCTCTGGAACTCGTGGCTATTTATGAGAAGAAGGGTCTGATTGACATAAGCATGGTGTACGAAACATGTGATGCCTATCTTCGTCTTGTTTGGGAACATGAAACTATAAAAGAATATATTGATTGGGTCAGAAGTCGACCTCGATCCAGTGATTGTTATGATGCGATGGAAGAGTTGTACATAAAGCTTATTAACTATGGGAATGCAAAGATTCAATAAACCTACAACCATGCGACCCGAACATTTCGACGTACTGGGTATTCTTACGTTCACCTACATCCTAGGGTTTGCCCTTTGGGCGTACATCACTGAAGTACCGGTACCGGAGTGGACGCTCGCCATTCTCGTGTTTATAGGCATCATTGGCCTCCTCATAGACTGTTCGACTGTGTTCGAATACATCTTCGAAAAGAAGAAGAAATAATATGCGTGTCTGGGATGTGTCTCCGCGCATACTCTGTCGCAAGCATCTGCTTGGAGAGCACAGAGAGCTTCATGGGCTCTGGAACATTCTAACCAAGCACAAGGGTGTGGGAGGGTACTCACGACACCCAGAAACGCTCAGGTGGGTAGGAAAGACTAAGGCGCTCTATGCCCGGCACGAAACACTGGTGAAGGAGATGCAACGGCGTGGCTATAACCATCTGTCCCCGCTTGATAAGCGTTTGGCGAAGGGAAGTGCGACACAGCGAAGCTACATTGACTTCCCTGCTGCCCAGAAGAAGATTCTCAAGAAGAAACCTTGTGAGTGCCCGGCTACGTTCTAGGTGCAAGAAAGAGCGTTCGTAGAGAGTTTCTATTACTAGAGAGGATTTTCGCTACGAATCCTTTTGGATCTTTCTGCGCCGCAAATGCCGGAGTGAGAGGCAGCTCTTCCTGCATTCGGTTCATGAAGCAATTGAAAATTTCGGCTCGTTTGGCAAGAATTCCAGGATGTTCCGTAGGGTCCGAGAGATTCCCCGAGAGGTACATAGTCTCGAGAAGGGAAATGAAGTCCTTGAGATACCCATCGAGGTTCTTGTCTGTACGAAAAACGTTTGAACCGGTTTCCATGAATGCCTTGATGAGCGCGTGCTGGTCTTGCTCCGATTTAATCCCCGAGAGGGAGTCCTTTAGCAAGCCGTAGAGCCGGACTGTATCGATGATTGCCTTATCGGCGATGATGGCAATCCTTTCTTTTGGAACCTCATGTACCTCCACTTGAGCTCGGTCCGGATGGCGAGCATCGAGTGCTTCTTCCAAATCGTCTGCCTCGCCCTCGGGACTGGCTGCAATTGCGTTTCGAACATGAAATGCACGCATCATCGTGTTAAATCCCGTCACCTGCTCTTCCGTAAGCACCCATTTTTTCTTTGGGACGCTATGTAGTATGTCTTTGCTTCCAAGGTCGCCCGAGGTCATACCTTCCCCCATAAAGAAGGTGATTGCCGCTGGAGTGAACGGGTACCGCGCGTTCCCTTTGGGGAATCCGACAAACCAAGACTGTGGGATAACTATTTCCTTGGGTTGAAGCCATTCAGGTGTTTCCTTCTTTGCTTTGAAGAGTTCCATTGCCACAAAGTATAGGGCAGGCCTTACCAAACGAAAAACCGCCCCTCAAGGGGGCGGTTTCCGTAACCTCTGTAGAGAGGGTTAGGACATGTGAGGCGAGATGAGCTTCGTCATCTCGAACATGGTTACTTCTGCCTTTCCACCGAAGAGGACCTTAAGTTTGTCATCCGCGAGGATGTTCCTCTTGTTCTTAGGGTTCTGGAGGTCGTTCTTCTTGATGTACTCCCAAATCTTCTTGGTGACCTCAGAGCGGGGCATTGGGCCTGCTCCCACGACTGCCTGAAGCTCAGGCGAGAGGGTCATCGGCTTAGATAGTGCTGCGTTAGGCATGATGATTCGTTATCTTTTATGGATTATCCGTACAGCATCCCCTATATGGCGGATACGTCAATAGGAAGCTGTAGCATAGCCCGGATGGGGCTTAGGTGAACCTCAGTCGGGCCGCCGGGAATCGAACCCGGTCTCTACGCACCCGAAGCGTATGTACTACCGGTATACTACGGCCCGAATTGGCACAGAATATCAAGGATTACGACCACGTGATACTCTTTTGGGTATGACATGGGTTGAAGGCCCGCATGGCTACAGTCGGCAGGAGCCTACTCGCGAGAATACACACGTGATTGAGGTTGATGGTGAATATACAAAAAAGAGCCTCAGGTTCTCTAGGCTGCTTCAGCAAGCGTGTGCCGAAGCTGAGGCCCAAGGCAAGAACATCGTACAAGTGATTTTCAAAAACGGGATTCGAGTCTATCGATTCAACAAGGCACTACAGCAGGAGGAAACCGACCCGGTACGATACGTCCTACAAATCCCTCCCCATTTCCAGGATGATTTTAGAGAAGAAGACTTGGAACTTGAAAAGTGAGTGGGCAATACAGGATTCGAACCTGTGACCTTTCGCGTGTGAGGCGAACGCTCTAACCAGCTGAGCTAATTGCCCGAGAGGCAACGATACCAAAGGAGGGCACCAAATGCTACGCTAGTTGAATGATTCCGCGTCCAGACGGCCACCAGAAGATTCCTCCCCACGCAACGAAAGCCTTTGAAGGGGTGCTCTTCGATGTGTATCAGTGGGAGCAGGAGTTGTTTGATGGCACGAAGGCAACGTTCGAGAAGCTTCGACGTCAGGACACCGTTTCAGTCATTGCAACAACTAACGATCGTAAGATTCTTCTCATCAACGACGAGCAGCCGGGGCGCGATGCAGTCATCACGTTCCCTGGTGGGCGACTGGATGCTGGCGAAGACCCAGAGACTGCGGCTAAGCGGGAACTTCTTGAGGAAACTGGGTACGAAGCAAAGGAGTTGGTGCTCTGGAAGAGTTATCAACCAGTTTCAAAGCTCGACTGGGCGTTCTATATCTTCGTTGCGCGGAACGTTGAAAAGGTCACCGAGCCGCATCTTGATGCTGGAGAGCGCATTTCCATGTGGGAGGCAGGTCTCGATGAGGTTATTGAGGTCATGCGGCAGCCACAGTTCCAGGGGAAGGAGATTGCACTCGACTTACTTGAAGCGAAGTACAACGCTGAATCAAAAAAGAAGCTCGAAGAGCTCCTGTTTGGTTGATGGTCGGGCCGCCGGGAATCGAACCCGGTCAGTCTGCTCCCAAAGCAGATGTACTACCGGTATACTACGGCCCGATTCGGTGGAGAATAGCAGATTGAATCGATTAAGGATATATACTAGTCTCAGACTCAACTGGGCATTCTCCTCGAGTCCATTATGAAAACACCGCAAAAACCACTTTTCATTGAACGAGCAACGTCCTGGATAGGGTCGGTGCCTTCGCTCATTCTCCATACGGTGGTATTTCTGGGGGCCTTTAGTCTTGGCATCATCCACGCTGCTTCCTGGGAGATTATTCTGCTCGTGCTTACGACTGTGGTTTCGCTTGAGGCCATCTATCTTGCGATTTTCATACAGATGACGGTTAACCGAAACACTCAGCAGCTGCGTGAGGTGGAGGAAGACATTGATGAGATTCAGGAAGATGTTGAGGAACTTGGAGAGGACGTTGATGAGATTCAGGAAGACATCGAAGAGATGAGTGAGGATCTTGATGAGATTCAGGAGGACGTGGAGGAGATGACGGAAGAAGAGGAAGCAGAGGCACAAAGCGTAAAGAATGCCGCGACGCTTGAGCAGCTCACTGCTGACGTTCGCCGCGTACTTGCTGACCTTGAGGGGCTCAAGGAAAAGAAGTAACATTCTTCTAACGGGCCCATAGTAAAACGGTATTACGCATCCATGGCATGGATGAAGTCGGGGTTCGATTCCCCGTGGGTCCACCACTCTCCACAGTTTTGCGGACTAAGCATCTGCTTGCTACTATGCCCCTATAACCCAGGACAGGGGTCATTTTTGTACACATGGCAACCGAACATCTAGCCGAAGAAGCTGGCCACGCCGCTGAGGCGGCGCATGGCGCCAGTATCCACGTGGTCCTTAAGGCCGAGGAGCTTTTCAGTCTCTGGGGTCTCCCGGTGACTAACTCGCTGTTGATGACCTGGATTGTGGTCGGTTTGATGCTTCTCTTTGCTGTGCTCTTTCGACGCCAGATTTCTATGGTGCCAGGGAAGCTTCAGGCGGCTATTGAAATGCTCTTCCAGGGCGTGCTCGATTACATGGCGGAGACCCTTGAGGACGAGAAGCTTGCGCGCCGGTTCTTCCCGCTCATCATGACCATTTTCCTGTTCGTGTTGGTTGCCAATGAGCTCGCCTTTATTCCAGGAGTAGGGTCGGTGCTCTACGGGGATGTGCCGTTACTGCGCGCCCCAGCTGCTGACCTTAACCTGACGCTCGCGCTTGCGATTATCGCGTTCTTTACCATCGAAATCACTGGTGCGGTGGTACTTGGGTTTTTCAAGTATGCCGGGAAATATGTTAACTTCAGGTCACCGGTCGACTTCATCGTGGGCATCATCGAGCTCCTGTCGAACGTGGGTCGCCTCGTCTCCTTCTCCTTCCGTCTTTTCGGAAACGTGTTTGCAGGGGAGGTGATGATTGCGGTAGCGGTGTTCTTCGTCGCGTACCTGGTGCCGGTGCCCCTGATGGCCTTTGAGGTCTTCGTGGGCTTCATCCAGGCAGTGGTGTTCGCGATGTTGACCCTGTTCTTTATCAAGCTTGCAATCATGGAACCGCACGGGGACGAGGCACACTAGCCTTTTCTCCATGCGGCTCCGGGATGGAGCACTTTACGAAACGATAATCATTCATTATGGAAACTGAATCAGCAAAGCTCATCGCTATGGCCCTCGCCGCCGGTCTCGGCGTTCTTGGTCCTGGTATTGGTATTGGTCTCATTGGTGGTAAAGCTATGGAGGCTATCGGCCGCAATCCAGAAGCATCTGGTAAGGTCGTCTCGAACATGATTCTTGCAATCGTGTTCGCAGAAGCCCTCGGTATTCTTGCGCTCGTGGTGTCCTTCATCATCCGCTTCGTCGGCTAACCAATCATGGACGCGCTCTTCGAGGCATTCGGCATAGACTGGAAACTCCTCATCGCTCAGGCGGTGAACTTCGGAGTGCTCTTTGTGGCACTCTGGTTCCTTCTCTACAAGCCGGTAATGAAAACCCTTGATGAGCGTGCCAAGAAAATTGCACAGGGAGTTGATGACGCTGAGCGAGCTTCTGAGAAGCTTGCTGGCGCTGATGTCGCTGCAGCAAAGGTAGTCGCAGAAGCAGATGCTAAGGGCGCAGAAGCGCTTGCCTCTGCACGTGAAGCTGCTGCAACAGAGCGAGCACGCCTTGTGAAAGACGCTGAAGCTCGCGCTGAAGCAATCTCAAAGGATGCAGATGCTCGTGCGAAGGAGGTCGCTGCTAAGGCACTTAAGGAGAGTGAGAAGGAAATTGCACGCCTTGCAGTTCTTGCGGCCGCGAAGGTGGTGGGAGAGCGCAACTAACTATGGAGAACGTCTACGCAACCGTCGTCACTCGCCTTCTTGCTTCTGGCAAGAAAGAGGATGAGGTTGTGAAGAATCTCCTTGCGCACCTCAAAGAGAAGGGGCGCCTGAAGCTCCTTCCAGCAATTCTTCGAGCCCTTAAGTTAGAAGAGGAGCGTGGTCAAACACTTGGAGCCACGGTAGAAGTTGCTCGCGAAGAGGACGCCAAGGCTGCACTTGCTGAAGCAAAGACACTCGGCATTGATGCAGAGACAGCGGTTGTGAATCCCATCCTCCTTTCTGGATGGCGTGCACGAAAGGAAGGGGTGCTGGTGGATAGAAGCGGGAAGCGCGCGCTAACCGACATCTACCGCGCCGCAGTGAAAGCGTAACTTTATTACTTACTTTAGAAGAACGTATGCAGAGCATCATAAAGAAAATCGAGAAGGAGATTGCTGACTTCGCACCAAGCACTGGTGCGGAAGAGTCCGGCATCGTTCGCGCCACCGGTGACGGTATCGCGGAGATTGATGGCCTCGACAAGGCAATCATGACTGAAATGGTGCTCTTCGACCCTACGTTCGATCGTACGCTTGAGGAAGCGCTCAAGGACTCTGACCCAATCTACGGACTGGTGCTGAACCTTGAAGAGGATGGGGTGCGCGCCGCCATTCTTGGAGATGCTTCAAAAGTGTACGAAGGCATGCTCGTTCGTCGTCTTGGTCGCCTCCTCTCCATCCCGGTAGGCGATTCGCTTGTTGGACGCGTGGTGAACCCACTTGGTGAGCCTGTTGATGGCAAGGGCCCAACGGGCGCTACCAAGTTCACGCCGATTGAGCGCGAAGCGTATGGTGTGATTGATCGTGCTCCGGTGAACGTTCCACTTCACACGGGTATCAAGGCAATTGATGCCATGGTGCCAATTGGTCGTGGTCAGCGCGAGCTCATCATTGGTGACCGCGGCGTTGGAAAGACCACCGTTGCTATCGACACCATTCTCAACCAGAAGTCTGAGGACCCTGCAACGCGTCCTATTTGTATCTACGTTGCCATCGGTCAGAAGGAATCCAAGACTGCAAAGATTGTTGCTGAGCTCGAAGAGGCAGGAGCAATGGAGTACACGATTGTCGTCACGGCTCCAGCATCAAGTCCTGCAGCACTCCAGTTCCTTGCACCGTTCTCAGGGGCAGCAATTGGTGAGCACTTCATGGATGCTGGCAAGGATGCGCTCGTGATTTACGACGACCTTTCCAAGCAGGCAGTGGCGTATCGCCAGATGTCGCTTCTTCTTCGCCGTCCTCCGGGCCGCGAGGCATACCCAGGAGACGTCTTCTACCTGCACTCTCGTCTTCTTGAGCGTGCGGCAAAGCTTTCCAAGGAAAAGGGAGGTGGCTCATTGACCGCGCTTCCTATCATTGAGACACAGGAAGGCGATATCTCGGCCTACATTCCAACGAACGTGATTTCGATTACGGACGGTCAGATTTTCCTTCTCACCGATCTCTTCAACAAGGGTATGCGTCCTGCTATCGACAGCGGTAACTCCGTATCGCGCGTGGGTTCTGCCGCACAGACCAAGGCTATGAAGAAGGTGTCTGGAAAGATTAAGCTGGAGCTCGCGCAGTTCCGTGAACTTGAAGCCTTCATGCAGTTCTCTTCTGACCTTGATGAGAACACCAAGAAGCAGATTGACGGTGGGCGCCGCCTCACTGAGGTGCTCAAGCAGACCAACGGCAAGCCACTTCCGTTCGAGATGGAATCAGCCGTTATCTTTGCTGCGGTGAACGGCTACTTCGACACGTTCTCGCCAGACGACACGAGTGCACTTGAGCGCAAGCTCCAGGACTACCTCACCCGCGAAGGCAAGGATGTGCTCTCGGGTATTCGTGAGAAGCGTGAGATTACCGAAGACATCGAGAGCAAGCTCCGTTCGCTTCTTGATACCTTTGTTGCAACTGCGAAGGCATAACAATCTTCATGGCTCTTAAGGACATCAAAGCAAAGATAGGGGCGACCAAGCGCATGCACACGGTGACCCGTGCCATGGAGGCCGTCTCTGCCGTAAAGATGCGCAAGACGCAGGCGACCGCTCTCTCTGGTCGTCCGTATGCTCGCGCAGCACTTTCAATCCTTGGACGTCTTTCAGGAGCCGAGGACATCAGGCGCCACCCGCTTGCTAACGAGCGCCCTGTGAACAAAATGGCGCTTGTGGTGCTTACCTCTGACAAGGGACTTGCTGGTGCGCTCAACAGCGGCGTTATAAAGCTTGCAGCCCTTGAGGCCAACAAGTACCCGAAGGAGAGCATCTCAGTTATTGCGTACGGAAAGAAAGGTGAGGAGTACTTCGCACGTCGTGGCTACAACGTGGTGAAGGCAGTTGAGAACAAGCGCGACGACGTCCCACTGTCGGTCATGGAAGAAATTTCCCGCGAGCTCTCAACTGGCTTCCTTCGCCAGGATTACGACAAAGTGGTAGCGGTCTACAGCAACTTCAAATCTACCTTTGAGCAGGTGCCCACAGCTCACACACTCTTGCCGCTTACGCTTCCTTCTATTGCAGAGCTTGTCCGCAAAATTAAGCCCGCAAAAGGAAAGTGGAGCAATGATGTTGAGCTGGCGGCTCCTTCTTCCTACATGGTGGAGTCCAGTGGCGACGAAATCATGCACGTTCTTGTGCCACGTCTTGTTGCGGTCTCGCTCTACTACATGCTTCTTGAGTCAAAGGCCTCCGAACACTCCGCCCGCATGGTCGCTATGAAGAGCGCCTCTGACAAATCGAAGGAGGTGGCTCGTGACCTGACACGCCTCTTTAACAAGGTGCGTCAGGCGGCCATCACGCGAGAGGTGTCGGAGATTGTGGGCGGCAGGGAGGCCTTAGCAACGTAATTATGAAAAGAGAAGGTCCCTCTATATCGGAATTTAGTCCTTATCAGGGCGAAGATCCTTTGGATGGACTTTCTCTTACAGCAATTGATCAAGACAGAATTGAACGTAAAGAACCTGTGACCGTCATCTCGAAACATTTGGTAGGAGAGTGGCCAAGGCAGGAAATGAAAAAAGAGAAACACGAATTTCACGCCGGCGATTATCTAGAGATAACTACAGGAGGTGAAGGTAAGGGCACGGGCTATTGCCGCCAAGGAGTTCTTATAAGTGCGACTGAAAGCGGTGTAAAAATAGTCGAGGTGATACTAGGCAAACGACGGGTTGTGCGTGTGGGGGCCACGGGAATCAAGCGAGTTTCGAAGATTGAGAAATTATCAAATTAGATATAATTTATAAAGCTATGAACACGGGAACAATCACAGAGATTATCGGGCCAGTCGTCGACATCCACTTTGAGTCGGATCGTCCTGCCATTCAGGATGCGCTCATCGTTGAGAAGAACGACCAGCACGGCAGGCTTGTGCTCGAGGTTGCATCGCACCTCGGCATGGACCGCGTTCGCGCCATCTCGATGAACGAAACTGCGGGCCTCTCCCGTGGTGAAAAGGCTGCTGCCACCGGCGCGCCTATTTCTGTTCCCGTGGGTGAAGTTGCACTCGGCCGCCTCTTCAACGTGCTTGGTGAGGCCATCGACGGCAAAGGTGAGATTGATGCGAAGGCAAAGCGTCTTCCAATCCACCGCCAGCCGCCTTCCTTTGACGAACAGACGACCAAGGCAGAGGTGTTTGAAACTGGTATCAAGGCTATCGACCTCATGATTCCCTTCCTTAAGGGAGGAAAGGTGGGCCTCTTCGGAGGAGCCGGTGTGGGTAAGACCGTCATCATCCAGGAGCTCATCCGCAACATTGCGACTGAACACGGAGGCTACTCTGTATTCGCAGGAGTGGGAGAGCGTGTGCGTGAAGGTAACGACCTCTATCACGAAATGGCAGAGTCCGGCGTGCTTCCGAAGACCGCGCTCGTGTTCGGTCAGATGAACGAGGTGCCAGGAGCTCGTGCTCGTGTTGCTCTTACGGGTCTTACGCAGGCAGAGTACTTCCGCGATGAAGGAGGTAAGGACGTGCTCTTCTTCATGGACAACGTATTCCGCTTCATTCAGGCAGGTTCTGAGGTGTCTTCGCTTCTCGGCCGTGTGCCGTCAGCAGTGGGCTACCAGCCAACGCTTGCCGAGGAGATGGGTAAGCTCCAGGAGCGCATCACTTCCACCAAGAAGGGTTCCATTACCTCGGTGCAGGCAGTGTACGTGCCAGCTGACGACCTTACGGACCCAGCTCCGGCTACTACCTTCGCTCACCTGGATGGTAAGGTGGTGCTTTCGCGCCAGCTTGCTTCCCTTGGTATTTACCCAGCTATCGACCCACTTGAATCTTCTTCAACCGCGCTCACTCCGGGCATCGTTGGTGAGGAACACTACCAAGTAGCAAACAAAGTGAAGCTCGTGCTCCAGCGCTACAAGGACCTTCAGGACATCATTGCCATTCTCGGTATTGAGGAACTCTCCGACGAGGATAAGCAGACCGTGTATCGTGCCCGCAAGATTCAGAAGTTCCTCTCGCAGCCGTTCTTCGTGGGTGAGGTGTTCACCGGAACTCCGGGACAGTACGTCTCGCGTGAGGAGACCGTGCGTTCGTTCAAGGAAATCGTCGAAGGTAAGCACGATGACAAGCCTGAGCAGGCCTTCTACATGAAGGGAGGCATCGACCAGGTAACCGGCTAATGGCTAAGACCTTTCATCTCACTGTTGCGCGTATCGGAGAGAACCTCTTCGATGGTGAGGCGGTATCCGTTTCTCTTCCAGGAGTGGAGGGTGTCTTCGTCGTCCTTGCCGGGCACGAAGCATTCGTTACAGAGTTAAAGGAAGGGGAGGCAAAGATTGAAGCCGCTGATGGAACCAGACACCATGTGCCGATACACCAAGGTGGAGTCGCGGAAGTGTCGGGAGGGCAGGCAACAGTGCTTCTGTAATCCACAGATACGCTTGCGATTACCACTCTACGTGTCATGCTTAAAGTATGAGTGAAGACGTTCCCTTCCACGTGCAGATGCCACACCGCCCTCCGCGGCACTACTACGGCGATATCGTTCGCATTCTCTTCGTCGTTGCCGCAGTGATTCTCTTTGCGATGCAATTCACGGGCATTCGCCTGCCGTTTTCGGCTTTCGGTTCTATCATGATGATTATCGTGCTCGTGATTGCTGCCGGACTTACTAATCCTGTGCAGACCTGGATTCACTGGACCAATATCTTTATAGCGGGCTTCTGCCTTCTTCTTTTCGGAGGATTAGCATTGTCCCGTTTCCAGACACAGGCAGCTTTGTTCCCGGACGGTATCCTCATTGGTGTGCTCGCGATGATGTTTTTGGTTGCACTCTATTCGGCTGTAAAGACACTTCGTGGCATTCTCATGCGTGACGCGCCTGAGATTCGTTAAGGTAACGCCCCTACGGGCGCTTTTCGTATATGGTAGAATCCCTGGATGAGTATTCAGGGATTTTTGCTTCGCCAAGTTGCGAAGATGAAAATGAAGAATGTGCCGGCTGGGCAGCGGGACCAGATTATTGGATTCCTTGAAAAGGACCCGGAGCTGATGAAGAAGATTGGGGATGAGATTGACCGCAGAGTTAAGAAAGGAGGAGAGAATCAGATGAAAGCCTCGATGGAGGTTATGAAGAAATATCGTAAGGAGTTGAGTCAGCTCATGTAACCATGCTGCCGCTTACTGCAGAGGGACTACTCATGATTCACGCGCTTGGCGCCGCGCTCGGTGCTGCGGGAGTGACCTTTGCCGAGTTGTTCTACACGCAGGCGGTCGTTGATGGAAAGATTGATACCTGCGAGAAAAAACACATCGAGCACACGCTCTGGGCACTACAGTGGGGTGTTTCAATCATGGTGCTTGCAGGCATTGGCCTCATCATTGTTGAGTATTTCCTTCCGTACTCTGAGCAAACTGTGCTTACTGCGCCGTTCTGGATGATTCACACACTTACCGTTGTGGTCATTGTGTTTGGTTTCCTAATCTCCCGCAATCTAGTGCCGTGGTGGCTTGGTTCCGCTGCTGCATTCTCTGCGTGGTGGATGATGCTTGCGCTTCATGCCTGGAGGACGATTCCCCTAGGATACCTTGCGCTCTGGCTTGCCTACGTGCTTGTTACCGCTGCTGCAATCTGCATTTTCCCGTACATCCGCTCCTTCCTTATTGACCGAGAGAAGCGTTCTCGCACATGAAAAAGATTCTCGTCTTGCTCGGACATCCGAACACGGACACGCTTTCGGGGCATCTTGCGAGTGTCTATGCTGAGGCCGCTACGCTTGCCGGGCACGAGGTACGACGCGTGAATCTCGGAGAACTTTCTTTCGACCCTATTTTGCACAAAGGATATCGAGAGATACAGCCACTCGAACCGGATTTGCTTGCGCTCCAGGAGGATTTTAAATGGTGTGACCATCTGATGCTGGTGTATCCAATCTGGTGGCTCTCAGCTCCTGCGCTTCTGAAGGGTCTCATTGATCGTTTGTGGCTTCCGGGTTTTGCGTTCCGTTATCACAAGAGCAAGAGCGGAAAACGACGATTGGGCTGGGACCAGTTACTTAAGGGCCGTACCGCACGGATGGTCGTGCTTATTCAAGCTTCGCCAATTCTCGAGTACCTTGCATTTGGTGATTTCACTAACGAAATGGCGCACGGAACACTCGGGTTTGCGGGTATCAAGACGCACGTTTCTAAGGTAGGACATAGTGAGACCTTGAGCCCCAAGGCGCTAGGTAAGTGGGAAGAGAAGATGCGGAAACTCGGTGCAAGGGCGAAATAACTTTGCGTTTCCTCCTCCTTTCCGTTAGGGTAGCCAGATGCTAAAGATTGGAATCGTCGGACTCCCGAACGTCGGGAAGTCCACTCTGTTTAATGCGCTCACCAAGGCGGCAGTTCCTGCTGAGAACTACCCATTCTGTACGATTGACCCATCGGTAGGAGTTGTGGGTGTTCCTGATGCTCGCCTTGATCAACTTGCTCTGCTCTCGGGCTCTGAGAAAACGATTCCCGCAGCCATTGAGTTTGTGGACATTGCAGGCCTCGTAAAGGGAGCATCCGAAGGGGAAGGGCTTGGCAACCAGTTCCTTTCCCATATCCGGGAGGTAGACGCCATCCTCCAAATGGTGCGGTTCTTTGAAGACGCAGATATTACTCACGTACACGGAGAGATTGACCCTGTGCGTGACATTGAGGTGATAAACCTCGAACTCACCCTTGCTGACCGTGATGGCGTTGCAAAGCGCCGCGAGAAGCTGATTCGTGATATTCGTGCAGGCCTTAAGGAGGCTCAGGCAGAGGATGCAGTACTCGCTAAGGTTGAACAGGCGCTTGAAATGGGCAAGCTTGCCAAGAGTGTTGCGCTCACCGAAGAAGAGGCAAAGCTGGTGAAGCACCTCAACCTTCTGACCTTGAAACCCATTCTCTATGCTTTTAACGGAAAGGCTGGAGGACACAACATTGCAGAGACTGGCGACGGGCGTGCCGCAAAAGCATACGAACTCGTTGAAAATCTTGGCAGCACCTTTGTGCACGTGGACGCACGCACTGAGCATGAGCTCAATGATGTTGCCACAGGGGACAAGGACATGTTCCGTCAGGAACTTGGGGTACAGGTGGACGGTCTTGTTGACCTTATTCGCAAGGCGTACGAAACTCTTGGGCTCATTACCTTCTTCACCACAGGCCCCAAGGAATCTCGCGCGTGGACGGTTGAAGAGGGTGCTACCGCACCTGAAGCCGGCGCTGCTATTCACAACGACTTTAAAGACAAGTTTATTCGTGCAGAGGTTGTGGGATGGGACACACTGCTCGCTGATGGTTCCTGGAGCGCCTCCCGTGATAAAGGAAATCTTCGGACCGAAGGGAAGACCTACGTGGTTAAGGACGGAGACGTAATGGTGTTTCTCCACTCTTAGCTCGGTGCTAGACTTTCACTTATGAGAGACCGCGATCCACTTGAGGCAATCAGGCGGCGTATTGCAGCTGATCCTAAGCTTGCCGAAGAGGTTGCGCTTGAGAAGAAGCGAATGGAGCGCAGACAACTTCTTAAGTTCGGGGGCAGCGCAGCACTTATCGGCGCGGTGGGAACTGTGTTTGGCTTGAAGGCCGGTAACACTTGGAGGACGGGCTTCGGCTTTGTCGAAGCTGCACGAGCAGAATCAGCTCCGCGAGTTCCTTCGGAGCACTTTGAGCGTGCCAAGTCTTCCTTCAAGAAGGTGTACGGTTCTATGGGTGCCGATCAGATTCTTTTCATTGACCATTTTGCTGCTCCTATTGGTCGAGAACGAACAGCTCCGCTCGTTGATGACCCAGAGAATCCAGGCAAAAGACGTATTGACCAAACGTGGCTCAATGCAGAGCGGCAAAGGATTTGTGATGGGTGGCAACCCGTCTGCAATCCAGCAGAGGAGCTTCCGCGCCAAGTAAATGTAATTGGACACCTAGGTGGCCGCCCTGAAGGTACAACGTTCGTTGACATACTTGCAGACGCAGACCATGGAGGAAAAGAGTACGAGGGTACAACCCGCATCAAATATGTTGCAGAAAACATAGGCATTCATGTTTCGATTGAAAATGGAGCCGTGCTGGATGAAGTTTGCCGTCTTATCCCTGCGCTCATTGGTCAGGAATCATCGTATCGAGATGATGTTACCTCTGAGGCAGGGGCGCTCTCTTCAGTTCAGGGAATGCCAGAAACCATTGCAGACCTTGGGTACACCACTGAAGAGTTAAAGGATTTTAAAAAACAAATTGAATTTGTGGGAGCCGCCTTCTCGCAGAACTACAGTGCAATTACGAGAGTTGCGCGTCAGGAACTGAGCGATATTAAGAAGGAATTTTTCCCAGATGGTGAAGGCGCCGGGACGTTCGATCAAGATTTCCTTGCACCAGTAGTACTCAACGCTTACAACGCTGGTTCAGGGACCATGGTTGCCGTGCTGCGCTGGTTCCGCCAGAAGTACCCAGATCGTGCTGCCTATGTAAGAGCACACGGGCCACAACCTGTTGCTTTCGGTCGAGACCTCTTCCTTCGAATGACGCAGGAAGCATACTTTGATGCGGCAGTTGAGCTGTATGGCGAGCAATCCTGTCTTTACTGGATTGGTATTGAGGGACTTGCTGCTGAGATGCAGGAACGGAATCTGTATTAGGGGTTCTGCTATACTTTCCAGATATGACACAGAACCACCCTAAATTTGTCCGCTGGGCCGTGATGCTTGGAATCGTTATTGCCCTCAACCTCTTCTTCTTTGCGGCGCGTGCGCTCATCCTCCCCGAGCCAAACTATGAGGACTACTGCCCAGTCAATCTGCAGCCGGCAGCAAGTGAGCAGGCGTGTGTTGCTCAAGATGGTGTTTGGGTCGCCACTCCTGACAACGCACAGGTCACTGCGGTCGTGAAGCCAAGCCCTGAAGGGTACTGTGACCTCTACCAAAAGTGCCAGCCGCTCTATGACGAGGCGCAGAAGGAGTATCAGATGTATGCGTTTGCCATCATGCTCGGGCTCGGCATTATCTCCATCATTGTTGGAGTGCTTCCAATCGGCTCCTCTATTGTCTCAACAGGTCTCTCCTATGGAGGTGTGCTTGCGCTTATCATCGCTGCCTTCGGGTACTGGGGGGAGGCAGGAAACCTACTCCGTCTCCTTATGTCAGTGATTGCTCTTGGCGCTCTCCTCTACATCGGCATCAAGCGCTTCAGAGACTAGTGGTACAGGGAGTGCGTATCAATTATGGCTAAGCCTACTTACGACCACGCTCAGATAGAGAAGTCCGCCCAAACTAAGTGGGCGGAAGCCAACCTGTTTGCAGCAGACGCGACAGAGTCGGGGAAAGACCCGTACTACCTGCTCTTTGAGTTCCCGTATCCCTCCGGTGACATCCACATTGGGCACTGGTACGCCTTCGCGCTTACTGACATCTATGCGCGCTACCTCAGGATGAAAGGAAAGAATGTGCTCTTCCCAATAGGCTTCGATGCATTCGGGCTTCCGGCAGAGAATGCTGCCATTCGCAATGGGGTGGACCCACGTGATTGGACCTACGCCAACATGGAGCGCATGCGAGAGCAAATTAAGAGCATGGGCACGTCTGTTGATTGGGAGCGCGAGGTTATTACCTGTGAGCCCAGTTACTACAAGTGGACGCAGTGGCTTTTCGGGAAACTCTACGAACACAAGCTTGCTGAACGAAAGGAAGCGCCGGTGAAATGGTGTCCTAAAGACCAGACCGTGCTTGCCAATGAGCAAGTCGTTGATGGTAAGTGTGAGCGCTGTGGGACCGATGTGGAGGAACGCAGACTTACCCAGTGGTTCTTTAAGATTACTGAATACGCAGAGCGTCTCCTCAACGACCTGGACGCACTTCCATGGCGCGAGGATATCAAGGATGCGCAGCGTGCGTGGATAGGGAAGTCTGAAGGAGCAAAGGTGTACTTCCCCCTTACGTTTGTACGAAATCCTGAGCACAACGATAAGCGTGATAATGAGGGTAACCCTGCGCGAGTTCCCGTTTTTACCACGCGACCTGACACGCTCTTTGGAGCAACGTACCTCGTTCTTGCGCCTGACCATCAATGGGTGACCCTTGCCACCGATGACGCTCATGATGTTGTGGGTAACAAGCAGGAGGTAAAAGACTATGTTGAGGCGACTCGTAAGAAAACTGAACGGGAACGTTCAGAAAACAAAGACAAGACGGGCGTGAAGATTGAAGGAGTTGTTGCGATTAATCCTGCCACTGGAGAGGAAATTCCTATGTACGTGGCTGACTACGTGCTCGCTTCCTATGGTACGGGAGCGGTGATGGCTGTTCCAGCGCATGACGAACGCGACTTCGAGTTTGCCACCAAATACAGTCTTCCCATAAAAACAGTCATCGAAGGCGGTGTTCCTGGCTCCTTGTTTACCGACGGAGGAACGTTACTCGACTCAGGAGAGTTTACAGGAATGGATAACGAGGAAGCGAAAGCAAAGATTACTGAAAAGGTGAATGGTGAGATGGTAACTAATTACCGTATCCGTGACTGGCTTATCTCCCGACAGCGCTACTGGGGGTGTCCAATTCCAGTGGTGTACGACCCTGAGGGCGTCGCCCATTTAATCCCAGAAGAGCACCTGCCGTGGCTTCTGCCTACCGATGTTGACTTCAACTCAGGGGACAAAGCACCGCTCGCTTCGTCTACAGAGTTAAAGGAACGTGTCGAGAAGCTCTTTGGTCCTGGATGGACGCCGGAGTTAGATACGCTTGATACCTTTGTCGACTCATCGTGGTACTACCTTCGCTACCTCACTCCAAAGGACGAGAACAAGTTTTCTGATGCTGCACTCATGGAGAAGTGGCTCCCCGTTGATCGCTACTCCGGCGGGAGCGAGCACACCACCATGCATCTTCTCTATGCACGCTTCTTTCACAAGGCGCTCTACGACCTTGCCTTGGTGCCGACTCCGGAGCCATTTAATGAACGTTTCAATCGCGGCATTATTTTGGGACCTGACGGAGCAAAGATGTCGAAGTCAAAAGGAAACGTGGTTAACCCCGATGAGTTTGTTGGGAAGTATGGGGCTGATGCGGTACGCATGTACCTTGCTTTCATAGGCCCTTACAACGAGCCGGGGCACTACCCTTGGAACCTCGATGGGGTTGAGTCTATGCGTCGCTTCCTCGATCGTGTGAACCTTCTTACCGAGAAGTTCTCTGACGACGAGCCGCCTGCAGAGTGGACCCGCGCCTTTAGCAAATCAGCTAAAAAGGTCGCTGAGGATACTGAGCGCTTTAAGTTCAATACGGCCATCTCCTTCCTTATGACAGCGCTACGTGACCTGGAGAGTCTCCCTGAAGTACCCAAGAGTGCCTTCCAGGAGTATCTAAAGCTCCTTGCTCCCTTCGCTCCACACCTCTCAGAACACCTCTGGGAGCTCTCAGGAGGGGAAGGGAGTGTGCATTCCGCCTCTTGGCCTGAGACCATCGACGTTGTAGAGGATACGGCTACGGTGGTGGTGCAGGTGAATGGCAAACGGCGAGGTGAATTGGAACTTTCTCTCGTGATTTCCCAGGAAGAGGCGGTACGATTGGCTATGGAACTTGCTCCGGTGGCGAGCGCTCTTGAAGGGAAGGCAACCAAAAGGGTCATCTACGTTCCTGGAAAGATACTCAACCTGGTCGTATAGGGCCTAGACTTGCGCTCTTTGGCGCTTCGTGGTATAAATTAGAACACAAAACATGGCTCCGAAAGCTAAAACTCCAAAGAAAACGCGCGCAAAAGCTGCCTCCACAGCTTCCTTCACGTTCGACGCGCTTACGCTCTCCAAACAGCTGTTGGCCGATATCTCAGACCGCGCCCGCGAGGTTCTCTCACTACGCTTTGGACTTGGATCCAAGAACACGCGCGAGACGCTTGAAGCAATTGGCGAGCGCTGGGGCATCACCCGCGAGCGTGTGCGCCAGATTGAAGCGTCCGGGATTGAATCCATTCGCTCCTCAAAGGCATTTAAGGATTCTGAAGAGGCCTTCGATGAGCTTTCTACGTATGTTGCTTCTCTTGGAGCTATCGTTCCAGAAGATATGCTTCTCTCCGAGCTATCCTCTGACGAGAAGAGTCGCAATGCATTTCGGTTTCTCTTGGTAGTAGGAAGTTCCTTTTTCCGTGAACGTGAGACCGAACATTTCTATGCTCGTTGGCATGTTGACCACAAAACTGCTGCCAAGGTGCACGGTGCACTTTCAAAACTCTATACATCACTCTCTGATGATGAGGTACTTTCCGAAAGTGAACTCTTTGAACGCTTCCTAGGGGAGCTTAAGGATGTGAGTACCGCCTATCACAACGAGGAGGTTTTGAAGCGTTGGCTCTCTCTTTCAAAAACCATCGACAAGAACCCGCTCTCTGAGTGGGGTCGTGCACACGCACCCGTCATTCGCACCAAGGGCATTCGCGATTATGCGTACCTAGTCATCAAGCGTGCCAACGCCCCAATGCACTTCAAGGAGGTTGCGAGCGCCATCACTGAGCTTTTTGCCAAGAAAGCACACGTAGCAACCACCCACAACGAACTCATGAAGGACAATCGTTTTGTGCTTGTTGGTCGTGGACTCTACGCGCTTGCAGAATGGGGCTTTGAGCCGGGTGTGGTGCGCGATGTTATCAAGGAGATACTCAAGAAGCGCGCGCTTTCTCGTGAGGAAGTCATCAGTGAGGTAAAAAAGAAGCGCTATGTGAAGGACAACACCATTTTGGTGAATCTCAACGACTCTCGCTACTTCAAACGTCAGAAGGACGGAACCTACTCGATCGCCTAGACTGCACAACCGCCCGGAGGGGCGGTTTTTTCTTGCTATACTTGCCGCATGTCGAGCAGCGGACACGGCGGGGGCGGGCCAATGAGGCTTCCGGGCCTGCATTCAATCGAACACTTCGTCGAGCAGACGAACGATGGTGCCGGTGTGTACATTCCTGGATGGGGTCTGATGACCTCATTTGTTATTCTGCTCTTTCTGTTTTTTGCGCTTTCTCCTGCGCAGACGCTTGCTAACTTCAATCTTCTTTTCTTCCTTTCACCGATTTGGATAACTTGGTTGCTTGGCCGTTGGGCTATTTTCTCCTTCGTAAAATGGCGCCGCGCCGTCTGGAGCACGCAGTGGGAGTGGGTATTGCTTGAGATCCGCATCCCACACGACAACATCCGTACACCAGCGTCGATGGAGGCATTCTTCCAATCTCTCCACATCCCGGCTGGACAGGGAACGTGGTACAAGCGACACGTGTTCGGACGCACCCGTGACTGGTGGAGCTTTGAAATTGCCTCAGTGGAAGGAAAGGTGCGTTTCTACGTCTGGACCCGTCAGCGTATTCGCCGCGCAACGGAGAGTTTCCTCTACGCACAATACCCAGACATCGAAATTATCGAAGCTGAGGATTACAGCCGTCTCATCAACCCGTCGCACGGAGATTGGAACATGTTTGCCTGTGAATACATGTTCACCAAGCCTTCGCCATACCCAATCAAAACCTATGTGCAGTACGGCAACGACCGCCCGCATGTGCAGGACCAGGCGTATGTTGACCCCTTTGCAAACGTTATTGAAATGCTCGGTGCGCTTGGTAAGGGTGAGCAGTTCTGGCTGCAGATTATCTGCCGTGCAACTCGCCACGATACACAGCATGGGAAGGGAACTATCAAAGAGCAGGCGAAGGCACTTGTTGATGATTTGAGGCGTGAGGCAGCCAAGTTGAACCCCATGGGCTTCCCGAACGCCAGTCCGGGCATGATGCTCCAGATGGAAGCCATTGAACGAAACGTCGGTAAGTTAAGTTACGACGTTGGTATTCGTAGCATTTACTTTGCTAAGCCCGATAAGTTTGTTGGCATGATGGCCGGTATCGCCGTGCAGCTCATGAAGGTCTACAACTCTGAGATTTTCAACGGTCTCGTGCCAGCACCGCTGTGGTCTGAGAAATTCAACGACTATCCTTGGGAAGACATCGGCGGGAGGCGTCAGGCTCGTGAAATGCATGAGGTGGTCGAAATGTACCGCAGGCGCTCCTATTTCCATCCACCCTACAGGGGTCCATGGCTAGTGATGAGCGTTGAGGAGCTTGCTACCATCTTCCATATTCCAACCAAGCACGTACAAACACCGGGTCTTGAGCGTAAAGAGACCTCCACCGGGAAGCCGCCGACTAACCTTCCACTCTAGAGGCGCATGCGTTCTATCTTTGACTATCTCTGCGCAGCCTTTGAGCTTCATTGCGCGCGGATGCGCTATGTCTACGGAACACTCCTTCTGGCGCTTATGGTGGGTGGGATTGCAGTGTGGTACTTCCTGCTTCTGCCACCGTCCCCATTTCCAGTGGGAACAATCATTGAAATCGAAGAGAACTCCTCACTCTATGAGGTGGCCCAGGAACTTAAGAGTGGAGGCTATATCGAGTCAGAGATTGCCTTTCTTGCACTCATGCGGCTTACCGGTCGTGAGAACAGTGTGCAGGCAGGTCTCTATGTGTTCAAGCAACCCTATGGACTCTTAACCATCGCCGATAGGCTTGCCCGGGGCGTCTCAGGTGTGCCGACGGTTCGCATTCGCATACAGGAAGGGCAGACGGCTCGAGAGGTTGGAGAACAGCTCTCAGCCAAGATTGAAGGGTTTGATATTGCGACCTTTGATCCGAAGGCCCGTGCGCTTGAGGGGTACCTATTCCCGGACACCTACGAGATTCTTCCGGACGAGACACCTGACGAGATACTCGAGCGTTTCTACGAGACGTTCCTAAGGCGCACTGAAGGCATCGAAGAGGAGATTGTCGCATTCGACCATCCGCTCCGAGATGTGCTTACGATGGCCTCGCTTATCGAGCGCGAGGCCCGTGGTCTTTCTGAGAAGCGTATGGTCTCCGGGGTTCTTTGGAACCGCATTGAGATTGGCATGCCACTTCAGGTGGATGCGGTGTTTGGGTATATAAAAGATACGCAAACCTACAGCCCTTCTTTTGATGACTTGGAGATAGAGTCGCCTTACAACACGTATCGCAACAAGGGACTTCCGCCGGGACCAATTGCCAACCCTGGTGTGAATTCTATTCTTGCTGCGGTGACACCTACTGAAACTGAGTATCTCTATTACCTCACCGGTCGCGATGGGAAGATGTATTACGCGGAGACCTTCGAAGAGCACAAGGCAAACAGGGCAAGGTATCTTGATTAGGCTATACTTTTTGTATGACAGAAGAACGTCCAGTGAGGCAGAACGAGGACACGGTAGAGCAGGTTACTGCCAAGATTGCCCGGAATGCGGGGGAAGTTGAAGCTATTAAGGACACGCTTGCAGGACGAGCAGCAGCCCGAAGGGAGTTCAGCAGGCAAGGCAGGGGAGCGCTGGAACCACACCCTCTCGATAGTTACGGTCTGCCGGGTAGGCTCAGGCTACTTGAAAGTGAGCAAAAGAGGTTGGCTGAACGGAAAAAGGAGCTCGAGGGCTAGTATGCTGATTAAGCCTTTTTAAGGTATACTTAGGCTTAGCAATAGCGACTGATACGCATGGCGCATCGCATCACCGTAGAGTCCGTCGCCGAGAGGGCGCGCGCCGGAAGCATACAGGCAATGCTTAGAGAGCGGTTTCCGAAGGCTAGGGTTCGGGGCGTCTCGGTCACCAACTCCTATACGATTGATAAGACGCTTTCTGCACGCGATCAGAAGGCAGTTTCTGCTGCGCTCACCAATTCCGTCATCGACAAGGCATCTTTTACTAAGGTCCTGGCGCCTGAAAAGTTCGCCGTTGCCATTGAGATTGGCTTTCTTCCGGGAGTGACCGACAACGTAGGCAACACGGTTCGACAGATGGTTGAAGACGCCACGGGAAAGAAATTCAAAGGAAATGAGCATGTCTACTCGTCTCTCTTTGTTTTCCTTGAAGGAACGGTAAGCGAAGAGGAGGCTAAGAGTATGGCGCTCGAGCTCCACAACCCGCTTATTGAGGAAGCGATTGTGACGCCCAATTGGGAGTGGAAGCGTGGTCGCGTCCAGCTGCGTATCCCTAAGGTGGCCCTAACGGGTTCCACTCGCGTCGATACGGTTGACCTCCATGTTTCGGACGAGGAACTTCTGAAGATTGGCAAGGAAGGCATTATGGGCGAAGACGGCATACGTCGAGGACCGCTCGCCCTTTCCGTTCACGAACTCGTTGCTATCCGCACATATTTTGATTCTCTCGGTCGTCTTCCAACCGACGTGGAGCTCGAGGCACTTGCTCAGACCTGGTCGGAGCATTGCCAGCACACCATTTTCAATGACCCACTTGATGATATAGAGGAAGGTATTTATCGTCGGTACATCAAAGGAGCTACCAACGAGATTCGCCGGAAGAAAGGGAAGAAGGATTTCTGTGTTTCGGTGTTTAAAGACAACTCTGGTGCCATTGCCTTCAATGAGGACTATCTGGTCACCCATAAGATGGAGACGCACAATTCTCCTTCAGCACTTGATCCCTACGGAGGGGCGATGACCGGTATCGTTGGTGTGAACCGCGACACCCTTGGCTTCGGACTTGGTGCTAAGCCAATCGCGAACCTCTATGGCTTTTGCATTGGCAGGCCCGAGGACACACGTCCGCTGTATCGTGATGCCAAGCTTACAGAACGGCTCCTTCCACCACGGCGTATTCTTGAAGGAGTTGTGCGTGGGGTGAATGGTGGAGGTAACCAAAGCGGGATTCCAACCCCACTTGGCTTTGTGTATGCGGATGACAGCTACCGCGGAAAACCGTTGGTGTTTGCTGGTACCGTTGGTCTTATTCCACGAAAGAGTGGAAAACGTGAGTTGTTTACCAAACAGGCAAAGCCTGGCGATTACATTGTGATGATTGGCGGACGGGTTGGTCTCGACGGCATTCATGGGGCAACATTCTCTTCCGAAGCACTACGCGCAGGAAGTCCTGCGACTGCCGTTCAGATTGGTGACCCTATTACTCAGAAGCGCTTCTCTGACGCCATTATTCGCGAAGCACGTGATTTAGGTCTCTACAACAGTTTGACCGACAACGGTGCAGGGGGGCTCTCCTCAAGCATTGGTGAGATGGCGAAGGAGGCGGGCGGATGCGATGTGGACCTTGCAAGTGTTCCAACGAAATACCCAGGACTCGCTCCGTGGCAGATATGGATTTCTGAGTCTCAGGAGCGCATGACGCTTTCGGTTCCAAAGAAGAATTGGAAGAAACTCAAAGCTATCTTTGATAAGCATGGGGTAGAAGCAACGCGCATTGGTGAATACACAAAGACGGGAAATTGCGTTGTACGATTTGGCACTAAGAAAGTCCTCGACGTCGGGCTTGAGTTCCTGCACGAGGGGCGTCCGAAGATGCGCCAGGAAAGCCTCGAAGTGCACGCAGTAGAAGTTCCTCTTCCTGCCGAGAAGAAGGCGAATCACGCAAAGACACTTCTTACACTCCTTTCGAGTCCAAACATTGGAAGCTACGAATTCATCTCAACTCAGTACGATCATGAGGTCCAGGGTATGTCGGTGACAAAGCCACTTCAGGGTCCAGGCCGCGTTAATGCTGATGTCGGCATTCTAAAACCTCTGGTTAATGACAATCGAGGTGTCGTCCTCTCGCACGGCTACGCTCCTTCCTACAGCGAGCTCGATACCTACGACATGGCCGCTGCTTCTATCGATACAGCAGTTCGTAATGCGGTTGCAGCCGGCGCTACGCTCGACCACCTCGCTATCCTCGATAACTTCTGCTGGTCTTCTTCCAAGGACCCAGAGCGCCTTGGGCAGCTTAAGGAAGCAGCACGCGCCTGCTACGAGGTTGCCGTCGCGTACGGTACACCCTACATCTCCGGTAAAGACAGCATGTTCAACGATTTCCGAGGTTTCGACAACAAGGGTGAGCCACTTCACATTGCAGCGCTTCCAACACTCTTGGTTTCTGCAATCGGCGTAATGAAAGATGTGCGTAAGGCGGTCACCATGGACCTCGCTGCAGTTGGGGACACGATGTATCTCATTGGTGAAACCAAGGAAGAATTGGGAGGCAGCGAGTACGCTCGCTCCTTGGGACTCTCTGGTGGCTCTGTCCCACGGACTGACACTAAGAAGAACTTCGCTGCCTACCGGGCACTTGAGAAGGCCATCAATGCTCGCTTGGTTGCTAACGCGCTCGGCCTGTCTCGTGGAGGACTCGCTGTTGCGGCGGCCAAGATGGCAATGGCAGGAAATCGAGGCATGAATCTTGCGCTTCCTTCAGGAGATGCTCGTACACTCCTCTTCTCTGAGAGCCAGGGACGTGTGCTTGTTGCCGTTCCAAAGGGCAAGGGAAAGAAGTTCGAAGCACTCTTCAAAGGGGTGGCACTCCGAAAGCTTGGTACGGTCACCGAGAAGAAGGAGTTGGTGCTTAAGGCAGGGGGGACGAATGTGAAGCTCGCGATTCCTGAACTTCTACGGGCATACCGTAAACCGTTTAAGAAATTCGACGTATGAAAAAACCACGCATACTCATATTCTCGGGCTACGGTCTCAACTGCGAAGACGAAGCAAAGATTGCCTTTGAGGAGGTAGGCGGTGTCGCTGACATCGTGCACTTGGAGGACATCATTGCGAAACCTTCGATGTTGAAGAAATATCAGATTATTGTGTTCCCTGGAGGATTCTCCTATGGAGATGATGCTGGTTCAGGGAAAGCGTACGGAAAACGTGTTGCTCACCACCTTAAAAAAGAACTTCAGGAGTTCCTTTCCCGCGATACGCTCATGGCAGGTATCTGCAATGGATTCCAGGTCATCACGAGCGCTGGTATTCTCCCGGGAGCACTCATCGCCAACGATTCAGCTAAGCTTATCTGCCGTTGGGTAGACATGGAGGTAGTTGGAGATTCTCCCTGGTTGACTGGCATCAAGACGCTCTCAGTTCCAATTGGACACGGCGAGGGTAAGTACTTCGACACCGAGAAGAATCTTGATGCGCTCGAGAAGGCTGGGCGGGTAGTGCTTAAATACAGCAAGGGAAAGATGGCGAAGTGCTTTAGTCTGCCAGGTAACCCGAATGGTTCTCTTCGAGATATTGCTGGTATTACTGGGTACGAGGGACGGGTTATCGGACTGATGCCACACCCAGAACGCGGAAGCTTCTTTACCCAGCAGCCGCACTGGACCTACCTTCGCGAGAAGTACGAGCGGGAGGGGAAGAAGCTTCCGAAGTACGCAGAGGGCATCGAGGTGTTCCGGAATGCCGTTAATTACTTCAAATAGTATGAATCTTCTCGACTCAATCGCAGCATCCCGAAAGCTCGCGACGGAGTCGATGCGTCAGACACTGTCAATTCTCCCTGGTTCGACAGAAATTGAGTTCAAAGACGCACTTCTTGCCAACCTTCGTTCGCACAAGGAATTCTATCCTTCGGGTTGGTACGCTCCTCCTCCCGATGGAGTGTGTGTACTTTTTGACAACCAACCTTTCACTCGACTTCAGTTCGATACTATTCGAGACGAGAAGTACTGGCCAGGAGATTCAAGGTTCAGTTCGGAATCCGTCGGCATCGTCTATTGTTCTCCGGTGAATATGAAGACAAGCATGATTGGCGACACTGGCCTAACTCTCTATACCGGGGAGAATCTTGAGATTCAGGCACATATCCGAAACTGTTACGACGCGATGCTTGCCGCTGCAGACCTTGCGCAGGTTGGAATGCGTTTCAACGACCTTTACACGCTAGCTATGAAAACATTCGTTGATCACGGACTTACTATCGGTTGGATGACCACGGAACACGATGCCACTAAGGGCGTCAACCTTGGGCATACCATTCCGGGCTCATACGGGGAACCGCTTCCGTCCGGGGACTTCGAGGAAACCAAAGAAGCAATACGGAGCCGACGGATCTATATAAATCCTGTCGAACTCTTTGAGATTCCGGAGACCTGCGCCTTCACCTTCGAGTCCCGCCTTACCGATATGAGTCTTACCCAGCCAAACGTGTTCTTCCACATGGTGGTTTCTTTCTCGGGCGGGGAGAGGAAAACCATCACTGGATTTGATGGTATATTCGGTGATATAGGAATGAAATACATGCTATGAAAACACTAGTTGGGATTCTCATGGGCTCAGATTCAGACCTTCCGGTCATGCAGGACGCGGTTAAGGTTTTGGGTGAATTTGGTATCGGCTGCGAAGTACACACCCTCTCAGCACACCGTACGCCTGAGGCGGTTGTTTCCTACGTTGAGGAAAGCGAGAAGGCGGGTTACAAGGCCTTTATCTGTGCAGCAGGAGGTGCAGCACACCTTGCAGGAGTCGTAGCTGCTCATACCGCGCTTCCAGTCATCGGCGTACCGATTGCCAACAAGACTACCGGGGGTATCGATGCCCTGTACTCGACCGTTCAGATGCCTCCTGGCATTCCCGTTGCGACCGTCGCAATCAATGGGGCCAAGAACGCAGGTATCCTCGCCGCCCAGATAATCGGTTCAGGAGATGATGACATGCGCGCTAAGGTTACGGCTTACAAGGAGAAGATGGCCAAAGACATCACAGCTAAGGACCGCGAGCTCCAAGAGAAAGGTGTTGAACAGTATCTGAAGGACAAAGGTCTTGTATGAACGATAAGAGCGCCTACGCAAAAGCTGGTGTTGATTACACCGTCATGGAGCCATTCAAGATGGCCATGGTTGACGCAGGTAAGCGTACGCTCACGTTCCCGAACAAACGCGGCGTCTTTATTAACGAGGACGCGATGCATGCTCATGGCGCAGTGTTCGAATACCGCGGTGAGACTCCCCATATATGGTGCAAGACTCATGAGGATCTTGGTAACAAGAACTGGATAGCGGAGTGGATGTACGAACGGACAGGTAAGTCCTACTACGATGCCATAGGGATCGACACAGCACTTATCGTCGTAAACGATGTCATCGCACAAGGCGCACTTCCGGTCGTATTCAACGATCAGCTTGAAGCAAGCGACAGTTCCTGGTACGGGGACGAAAAGCGTGCGAAGGACCTTGCTGCTGGATTCCTTAAGATCTGCGAAGAAGTTGGTATGGCGCTTCCTGCCGGAGAATCCGCGAGCGTGAAATACATCGTCAACCCACGGCCGCCTGTGAAGCAGATTGCAACGCTTTCCGGTTCGGTGACCGGCATCGTGGCACCCAAGGAGCGGCTCGTGACGGGTCGTAAGCTTGCGGCAGGTGACCACATCATCGCCGTAGCGTCTTCAGGCCTCCATGCAAACGGTATCTCTCTCGTGATTCAAAAGGCGATGGAGTTGCCGGAGGAGTTCCTGACCAAGCTTCCAAGTGGAACTACTATTGGGGACGAAGCGCTCATTCCTACGCGTTCCTACGTCGCCTTAGTTGAAAGCTTGCTTGATGCGGGAGTGGACATTCATGCACTTCTTCCTGGAACCGGTGACGCAATAGGAAAAATCGCCTTCGATAAGCGGCCATACACGTACCGGATTCATTCTTGGCTTCCGATTCCTCCGCTCTTTACGTACTACCGAGAAGCGCTCGGAGTTGAAATCAGGGATTGCCTTAAGACCTTTAACTGGGGAGCGGGTTACTACGTCTTCGCACCAGCTAATGAGGTCGAGCGGATCCTTTCGATTGGTAAGGCTGCTGGATACGATCTAATGGATGTCGGTACTGTTGAGGATGGCAAACGGGAAGTGATTTTTGGACCAGAGAATATTACACTTCCTCCACCGGGGGAATAATATAGAATTAACGTATGGATGAACTCAAAAAAGGAACACTGCTAAACGAAGGAAAGACCAAAAAGATTTTTGCGGTCGAAGGTAACCCAACGCGGGTTATCGTTGAATACAAGAATGCAATTACTGCGTTTGATGACCCTTCCTTTACTCAGGAATTCGCTACTAAGGCGAAGTATTCCAATACCACTACCTCTCGCGCGTTTGAGCTTCTGAATGCTGCTGGAGTACCAACTTCCTACGTGCGACAACTCAATGATACTGATTTCCTTGCGCTTTCCTGCCAGATGATTCCGCTTGAGGTGGTAGCTCGCCGGTATGCATTTGGAAGTTATCTGAAGCGCATGCCAGAGTTTGCAGTGGCAGAAGGGCAGCCACCCCACCGCTTCGACCCACCAGTCGTTGAGTTCTTCCTCAAGACCACTAAAGGGGGCTTGAGCGACAACGAAGGGAACGTGCTTGTTGAAGGACTCGATCCACTCAAGGGCGAGGAGGATCCATTCATTGAGAATCCGAAGGAGAGCCAGTGGCGCCTCATGCATCCAAAGACACCAGGCGCTGACCAAGCAGCTTCACTCAATCGCACCATTGATGCATCCCGCGTGCTCGGTCCTGCAACGATTGAAGAGATGGAAGCAGCTACCGTACAGACCCTTCTCACACTTGAAGCATTCTTTGCCAAGCATGACTTCAAGCTCATTGATTTCAAGATTGAGTTTGGTCTCACCACAGACAACAAAGTGGTAGTTTCAGACGTTATTGATAATGATAGCTGGCGCCTCAGAGACCAGAACTGGAAAGACGTAAGCAAGCAGTCATTCCGCGATGGTGAAGCAATGTCTTCGATTGAAGACAAATACGCGCAGGTAGCCGCACTTATGGAGACGTCAAAATCATGAAGGAACTTACCGCGATAAGCCCGCTTGATGGCCGCTACTCGGGAAGTGTTTCTGAACTCTCTCCCTTAGTGAGTGAATACGGCCTCATCCGCTATCGCGTGTTTGTTGAGTGCGAATACTTCAAAGCACTTGCAAAGGTTCCGGAGCTCGGCTTCACTCTTTCGAAAGAGGAGATTGCACTCATTGACGGCATAGCTAATGCAACAGAGGAAGATGCGGCAGTTGTGAAGCAGATTGAGACTGCCGGCTACGAAGGCATCCCAGCTACCCGCCACGATGTAAAAGCAGTGGAGTACCTCATTAAAGGGAAACTCAAGGGCACGTCTCTTGAAGCAAAGAGCGAATGGGTGCATTTCGGACTTACGTCTGAGGATGTAAACAACCTCTCCTATGCGCTCATGATTTCGGATTCTCTAGAGCGCGTGCTCGCACCTAGAATTGAAACGATTCTCTTTGAATTGAATCGCATGGCACAGTCGCATGCATCAGTTTCAATGCTCGCTCGAACGCATGGTCAGCCTGCAACTCCCACAACCTTTGGAAAGGAAATGAAGGTCTTTGCTGCACGCATTGAGCGTAGACTCGCTGGCCTCAAGAGCATTAAGATTCAGGCAAAGCTCAACGGAGCATCAGGGAACTGGAACGCACACGTGGTTGCGTTTCCTTCGGTTGATTGGACGAAGTTCACGACTCAATTTATTGAGGGCTTTAATACAGGCCGTACCTACGGACTTGAGGCGAACCTCTACACCACGCAGATTGAATGCCACGACAGCTATGTGGCGGTCTTTGATACCTTGAGACGAGTTAACACCATCCTTATAGGTTTTGATCAAGATATTTGGCGCTATGTTTCAGACGGCTGGATTACGCAGGTAGCAAAGGCTGGAGAGATTGGCTCGTCCGCTATGCCACACAAGGTTAACCCCATTGATTTTGAAAATAGCGAAGGGAACTTGGGGGTAGCCAATGCACTCTTTGAACACTTTGCCCGCAAGCTTCCTATTTCTCGCCTCCAGCGAGACCTTTCTGATTCCACAGTGGAGCGTAACTTTGGTGTGGCGTTTGCCCACACACTCATGGGCTACGAATCCATTCTTAAAGGCCTCGCCCGCATTGAGCCTGATGCTGCAAAGATACGAGTCGCTCTTGATGAGCACCCAGAGGTCCTTGCTGAGGCTATACAGACCGTACTGCGTCGTGAAGGACAGGCTGGTGCCTACGAGAAGCTTAAAGAGCTTACGCGCGGTGCGTCTCTCACCATTGATGACATTCGCACCTTTATTTGGGAGCTCCCGCTTTCAGAGAAGGTGAAGAACGAGCTTATTGCGCTTACGCCCGCCTCCTACATCGGACTCGCTGAGAAACTAGCCCGAGGCGAGTAAGCTGGGGTATAGTCGTTCAATGAACGTATTCGTCGGCCTCTCAGGCGGCGTGGACTCCGCTGTTTCTGCAGCTCTTTTGAAGAAAGAGGGGCACGCAGTTACCGGTGTATTTATTAAGGGATGGTACCCACCGGGGCTTGCCTGCACCTGGGCCGAGGACCGTAGAGACGCAATGCGGGTTGCGGCAAAGCTCCGTGTTCCGTTTGTAACACTTGATGCTTCGAGCGAATACAAGAAGGGTGTTATTGATTACTTGCTTGCTGAATACGAGGCGGGGAGGACACCCAATCCGGATGTTATGTGCAACCGGGACGTGAAGTTCGGTGCGTTTTACGAGTTTGCTCGCAAAGAAGGAGCGGACATGATTGCCACTGGGCACTATGCGAGGGCACAGGACAGAAAACTCTACCGTGGCGTTGACCCCGCCAAGGACCAAAGCTATTTCCTCTGGGCGATATCCAGGGACGCACTTGCCCACACATTATTTCCGCTTGGGGGATTCAAGAAGGAGAAGACACGCGAGCTGGCACGGAAGTTTGCACTTCCGGTGGCAACAAAGCGAGATAGTCAGGGCATCTGTTTTCTTGGAAGCATTTCAGTTGAGGAATTCTTGCGTTCTGAGTTTGGAGAGGCACCAGGTACTGCGGTCGATGAGAGCGGAAAAGAAATAGGAGGGCACAACGGTGCTTTGCTCCATACGATTGGAGAACGAGTATCGCTTAGAGAAGCACCTTCCGGTCCTTGGTATGTGGTGCGTAAGAGCGTAAAAGAGAACCTTCTGGTGGTTGCTAAGGAACGCAGGACAAAGGTTCTGACCAAATCCATCCCGTTCTCAGGACCGAATTGGCTTACCGATGATATTCCTGATGGAAAACTCGTAGCGCAATATCGCTATCATGGTTCGGTGATTGAAGGGACACTTAATGCAACCGGGACGGCGTTTCTTCCTACACATCCGCTCCCTGACGCGCTTGCGAACGGGCAGTCGCTTGTGTTCTACCGAGGAGAGGAGTGTCTTGGGGGTGGTATCATTGGGTAAATATGCGCGTTGCAGTATCCATTGCGCTCAGTGTTTTTGTACTCATTGGTGTAGCGTATCTGGCGCTGCATGTTGAGTCTTCAATTGCAAAAGACGAGTACGTAAAGGTGGAGGCGCCACAGGTTACGCTTCTAAGCGACTACGACGAAGGAATCCACACCATTGCTGGGTCACTCCGGGTGCCAACTCCCTGCACGCCGGTTTCTGCAGCCTCTGTCCTTACTGCAGACGGCACCATACGTGTAGACGTCACCGTTGGTGAAGACACAGATATCTGCCTTATGCGTGCGACCGAGAAGGAATTTTCCGTAGATTTTGAGGCGCCTGAAGAGGCTACTATCGCAGTGTATGTAAACGAAGCGAAGGCAGTTATCGTTGAAATCCTATGACGGACATTGTTAAAGCAGACGGCACCACAGAGTCTTTTGATGGAGTGAAGCTCGAGGCGTCGTTACGGCGTGTCGGAGCAGGTGACCACACTGCCAAACGCATTCGACAGACGATCCAGGATTCTATTGCGCCAGCTTCAACGACTGATGAAATTTACCGACGGGCTATCACTATGCTTAAGCACGAGGCGAGGCCTGCGGCAGCACGCTACAGTCTTCGTCGAGCGCTCTTTGAGTTTGGTCCTTCGGGACATCCCTTTGAAGACTTCGTCGCAGAGATATTCAAGAGTGAGGGATGGGAAGTGGAGTGGAGGAAACTGGTGCCAGGAAAATGCGTGATGCACGAGGTGGATGTCTATGCGCATCGTAACGGCGAAAACCTTGCTGCTGAGCTTAAGTATCACAATGACCCTTCGTACAAGACTGATGTGAAGGTCGCCCTCTATGTGAAGGCACGTTTTGACGATATTTCAGCTGCGAGCGCGGCAGATGGAACCACTGCACGTATTGATAAAGGCTACCTCATCACCAATACCAAGTTCACCGACCAAGCTATTCAGTTCGCACGGTGCGCCAATATCGGTCTTATGGGCTGGAGCTACCCAACTGAAGGGAACCTTTATGACCGTATTATCGCCTCTGGCATCTACCCGGTGACCGCCCTTATGAGCCTTCGTAAGGCTGAGAAGAAGCTCCTTATCGACCGAGGCATCGTGACCTGTAACCAGTTGCGCGAGTCTCGCGACCAGCTGCGCACCCTTATGATTCCGCCCGAGCGCATTGGGGGGATAGTGGCTGAACTAGAGGTGCTCTGCGCTCCTGTATAATAGGGCGTATGGCTTGGAAATCCCCTACGTTTGACCCGAAAGCAAAAGAGCCGTTTAAGATAAGCCGCTCCAAGATTGATATGTTCACCGAGTGCCCTCGGTGTTCGTATTTAGACTTGCGACTTGGTGTGAAGCGCCCCAGCATGCCGTCCTTTACCCTCAACAATGCGGTGGACGAGCTCTTTAAGCGTGAGTTTGATATCAACCGCGCTGACGCAACTACGCATCCGCTCATGAAGGAGTACGGGGTTGATGCAGTTCCGTTTCAGGACCCACGCATGGAAGAGTGGCGCGATGCGCTTCGTCGCGGTATCGCCACCCACCATGAGCCCTCCAACTTCTATGTGCGTGGAGGTATCGACGATGTGTGGATTAATCCAGCAGGGGAACTCATTATCGTCGATTACAAAGCGACCTCTAAACAAAAAGGTCCATCCTCTGTTGATGACCTCTACGATTCCTATAAGAAACAGATGGAGGTGTACCAGTGGCTCTTTAAGCAAAATGGTTTCAAGGTCTCTCCGACCGGCTACTTCGTCTACGCCAACGGTAAATCCGACATGAAAGCCTTTGATGCAAAGCTTGAGTTCGATATCTGCCTCATTGCGTACACTGGGGATGATTCATGGGTTGAACCAACACTTATCCGTATGCGGGAGACGCTTTCGAGTGACGAGATTCCTCCTGTCGGCATTTCCTTTGGTGGTGGTCCCTGCGAGTTCTGCACCTACCGAGACGCAGCTGGGAAGATTTTGCTCCAACTCCATACCGCCAACAAGAAAAAGAAGTGATTTGGTATACTGTGCGTATATGAAAACAGTGTTTACCGGACGGGTACAATCCATCGTTCGCAACATTAAAAAGGGAAAAACCATGACCTATGGTCAGGTCGCAGCGGCCGCAGGAAAGCCAGGAGCAGCACGAGCAGTTGGCACTATCATGAAGAACAACACGGATAAGGAGATGCCGTGCCATCGTGTGGTGCGTGCAGACGGAAAGGCGACTGGGTACAACGGCATCAATGGTCCAAGCCGTGAGGAGCTTCTACGTCGCGAAGGCGCACTCTAACCTATGAGTAACCGGGAGCGGAGGATACAAGAAATCGCCAACGCCAAAGGTCGCGAAGAGTACAAACTCTGGAGCTCTCCTTCTGGACTTCTGGTGAAGGTCTCTTCAATTGCTGGAGGGAGGTTCGAACACGTTGTAAATCGTGTCATCGCAGAATCTCCCGACGGCGCTAAGCTTCCGCATACAGGAAAAGATACGCTCTACTACCCACCAAAAACACTGAATCTCATTCTCAGGGAGATTTTGAACGAATCGATTCCTCCCAAGAACCGACAGAACATTGAGATTTTTCTTACAGAAAAAGGAGAGCCACTGTAAGCATGGAAGTTACGATTGAGCCGTCGTGGAAGGAGAAACTTAAAGAAGAGTTTACTAAACCCTACTTCGCCGAGTTGCGCACGTTTGTGCGAGAAGCCTACACGTCGAGAACTATTTACCCTGCACCGAAGAATGTGTTCCGGGCCTTCGACCTCACTCCCTTTGAAAAGGTGAAAGTCGTCATTCTTGGCCAAGACCCTTACCACGGACCTAAGCAGGCAATTGGACTTTCTTTTGCGGTGTCTGAAGGAGTGCGCAATCCTCCGTCACTGCAGAATATCTTTAAAGAAGTTGCAGCAGACTTGGGGAAGCCGCTCGTACATACGGACGGAGACCTTGGCCGTTGGGCAGAACAGGGAGTGTTGCTTTTAAACGCTACCTTGACCGTCGAGGCACAGCGAGCGGGTTCTCATCAAGGACGAGGTTGGGAGCAGTTTACCGATGCGGTCATTCGAAAACTTTCAGAAGAGCGCGAACACCTCGTGTTCATCCTCTGGGGCAACTACGCCAAGGCAAAAGGTGCACACATCGATAGAGAAAAGCATCTGGTTATTGAATCCCCGCACCCATCTCCATTTGCAGCACACGGAGGATTCTTTGGTAGCAAGCCGTTTAGCAAGGCGAACGCGTACCTTGTTGCACATGGGCAGGAACCCATCAATTGGCTCTAGCTACCAAATGCGAGCACGGTCCTTAGAAGCTCGGAAGAGACCGTCGCCTTTCTCGACATCAAAGGCAGTGTAGAAGTCATCGATGTTTGAGAGCGGTCCATTGATGCGGAACTTTGCAGGGGAGTGCGGGTCCGTAAGTGCCGCTGTCTTCTGAAAGGCGGGGCGTGCATTCTCCCTATCAAAGAGCGTGACACCCAGGAAGAAGCGTTGCTCGGGGGTATAGCCACCGATAACCTTCCAGCCTGTTTTCTTGAGACGGAGCTTATAAGCGTCAAAGGAGATAGCGATGCCGCCGAGGTCCGCAATATTCTCGCCGAGGGTTAACTTGCCGTTGACTTTCACCCCATCAGCAACGCTGTAGCGGTTGAACTGGTCGACGAGTAGTTTGGATTTCTTCTCAAAGCGAGCACGGTCTTTCTTGGTCCACCAGCTCTTAAGGTTGCCTTTCTCGTCATACTTGGAGCCCTGGTCATCAAAGCCGTGGGTAATTTCATGACCGATAACTGAACCAATGGAGCCGTAGTTAACCGCGTCATCTGCTTTTGGGTCAAAGAAGGGTGGCTGGAGAATGGCGGCAGGGAAGGCGATGTCGTTGAGGTTGGGGGCGAAGTAGGCGTTCACCGTCTGTGGGAACATGAACCATTCAGTGCGGTCAATCGGCTTGGTGAGCTTGCGCATCTCGCGCTTGTGCACGAATTCAGAGACTCGTAGCAGGTTACCTACGTATTCATTCGGTAGCACAGAAAGACCCTTATAACTCTTCCACTTGTCAGGGTAGCCAATCTTGCGGTTAAGTGCGCGAAGCTTAATGAGTGCCTTCTTCTTCGTTGCAGGGCTCATCCAGTCGAGGTTCTTAAGCCGTGCTTTGTAGGCGGTAAAGAGGTCATCAACGAGGATATTCATCTTTCGCTTTGCCACAGGACTGAAGTGCTTCTTTACGTAGATGCGACCAAGGAGCTCACCTAGATTTCCGTTGACGCAGCCGAGTACCTGGCGCCACAAAGGCTTCATGACCTTCATGCCGGAAAGCACCGTGCCATAGAAGGCAAAGTTCTGCTTAACAAAAGGTTCTGAGAGAGCACCTGCGAAATCGTTGAGCACATGCCAGGTGAAGTACGTGCGCCAGTCTTCAATAGGAACCGTGACGAGCATTTTACCAACCGCCTTGAGAAACTGCGGCTGCATGGCGATAACGGCCTTTGTGTTCTTTGCATCAAGGCGCTCTAGGTACTCTTTCCAGACTATCTGCGGGGCGAGTTTCTGAAGTGCTCCAAGTGTTTTCTTGTGATAGACCTTGTCGGCGTCCCTGCGGTCGACCTTGGTCATGGAGACCTTAGCCAGTTCCGTCTCAATGCGCATCACTGTTGCCGCTGCTTTTGCTGCGGGCTTTGGAGCAAGGCCTGCAAGTTGGAACATGGAAGTTACATGCGGTACGTATTTCTCCCGCACTCGCTTTGATTCTGTGTCGTCCTTGAGGTAGTAGTCGCGGTCGGGCATGCCAAGACCATCCTGGAAGAGGTGGATGATGTAGCGCTCGCTATCCTTTGAGTCCTGGTCTATGCCAGCACCGAAGAGTACGCCAACTCCTACACGATGGAGCTTGGCCATGGTGCGGAGCAGGTCTTCCTTTGTTTGCATGAACTTCACTTCTGCGAGCAGGGAAGCCAGAGGGGCGAGTCCAATGGCATTGCGATGCTTCTGGTCCATGCCGGAGCGATAGAAGTCCCGAATCATTTGCTCAGGGGAGCCCTTGGGGAGTGAGCGCTTCTTAAGAAGGCCTTCGAGTATGGCTTTGAGCTTCTTTTCCGTGTCGTAGCGGAGAATCATGAAGCTGCCCCAGCGTGCCTCTTCTTTAGGAATCGGGTTGCGCTCGAGCCAACCGCCAGAGGCGTGTTGGTAGAAGTCGTCTTGTGGACGTGTTTTTGGGTCTAAATCCTTAGAATTAAAGCCCCAGTTTCTTGAACTCATTGGGTGAAGTATAGCGTTCCCGAATCAGTGGCGCCATGTGGGTTCGAATCCTGGGCGGCCAGCAAGAGGTATACTGTCGCTATGAGCGATGAATGGCCGTCAGGGAAACCAAAAGTACCTGCAGGAGTGCAGGAAGGATATGACGCATTTATGCAAAACTCTCAAGATGAGCTTAGAGAATTTATTACCAATATGGGCCACGGCTGGTACCGACTTATCATTGAATTTCGAAAAGTGGGAGAGAAAACCAGACTCGAGCATCTAGATGCTGGCAGTTTGGATCATCTGTTTGAAGAGCTGAGAGACACTGAACTTGATGAAAGACTTGGTCGAACGCTTGCATATCTTCCAGATAGCAAATTGGATCAACTAATCTCATACATGGACCCGGCTATCAAGGCTCAGTACGGGTGGGCGAACTAAGCGGGTTCCAACATCGTCCCAGACAGCCAGCGATACGTTAGAATATTGATATGGCTGAACATATAGAAAGACACGCTTCCTCCTTCTTGTTCAGCGAAACACAAGAAGGAGATACCTTTCGATTCTCTTGCGAGCGTGAGGGAAAGAAGATTGCGGCCGCTTCCGCCACGCTCATCGGCGACAACTTATACGGTATCGGAGGCGTGTTTGTAGATCCGTCACGTCGCAATGAAGGCGTCGGCTCAAGTTTACTGAAACAAGTAAACGAATTTCTAAGAAGAAAGAAAGCAAGAGGCCGGTTAGTAAATACGGCCCAAGGAGACTCTGCCCGCTTATATGAAAGTAGTGGATGGAAGCGAGGCCAACACGCATCCCAGGGTGCATATGGCGGCTATGAATATACTTTTGATGGAACTGGCGCGTGAGTTCCAACATTGTCCAAGACAGCCAGCAACAATGTATAGTTATGAGCATGAAGATTTACGTTGCCCATTCAAGTGGCTTCGACTTTCAGAAGGAGTTGTACAGCTCAATAAAAAACAGTGCGGCAGCACAGGAGCACACGTTTATATTTCCGCATGAAAACAGCTCCGAGCCTTTCAACTCGAAAGACCTTTTTGAGAACGAATGCGATCTAGTTCTTGCGGAAGTTTCGTATCCTTCGACAGGCCTTGGAATCGAGCTAGGGTGGGCGGAAATGCTCGGTATTCCTGTGGTCTGCATATACAAGACTGGCTCTAAAATTTCTAATGCACTTACCAAAGTTTCAAAGACGTTTCTTGAGTATGGTGATGAGCAAGAGCTACAGAAGGCGATAGAGAAAGCAGTGAAGGCTTAAAAAGGTTCCAACATCGTCCAGACAGTCAGCCGATGTTATATTTAACAAATGAAATTAAACACAAAAGACAATCGACACCTGTTCTCAGAAATTGTGTTTCTCCTTGCGTCTGTTCTAGTCTTCCGGAGCGCATGGCATCTTCTTGATAAGTATCCTCTATTCGATGAACCGCTAATGCTCATCCTTTTGCTTGTGCTGGGCTTAGCGCTTGCTATACCGTCTATGCGACTTATCATTAAGAACAATTAGTAGAAGGGTTCCAACATCGTCCCAGACTGCCACTTTGTGGTATCTTTCTTCCAATGAAGGTAGCTGAGGTGCGCAAACGATATCTAGAGTTCTTCAAGGAACGCGAGCACGTGATTATTCCGTCTGCGCCTATCGTCCCCGGCAACGACCCGACGACCCTCTTTACCTCCTCGGGTATGCAGCCCCTGTTGCCGTATCTGCTTGGGAAAGACCACCCGGAGGGTAACCGGGTTGTTAACTCCCAGATGAGCTTCCGTGCGGGAGACATCGAAGAGGTGGGTGACAACCGCCACACCACCTTCTTTGAGATGCTCGGGAACTGGTCCCTTGGTGATTATTTCAAAGCAGAGCAGCTCCCCTGGGTCTTTGAGTTCCTAACTTCCAAAGAGAAGGGTCTTGGGCTGAATCCTGAGAAGCTCTACGTCACCGTGTTCGCTGGAGATGCGGAATCGGGAATGGAATCTGATAAGGAATCGGTAGCGATTTGGCAACGTCTCTACAAAGAAGCGGGAATCGATGCTGATTTTGTTGAAATTGGAACTGAAGAAGACGGCTACCAGAAAGGAATGCAGGGCGGCCGCATCTTCTCCTATGGCGCCAAGAAGAATTGGTGGAGCCGCGCAGGAGTTCCAGCAAACATGCCAGCAGGAGAGCCAGGAGGACCTGATTCCGAGGTCTTCTACGACTTCGGTCTTCCGCACGACCCGAAGTGGGGTACTGAATGCCATCCTAACTGTGACTGTGGACGTTTCGTTGAAATAGGGAACTCGGTGTTCATGCAGTTTGTGAAGGAAGCAGACGGCTCTTTTACACCACTTCCTAAGATGAACGTGGACTTCGGAGGAGGACTTGAGCGCATTGCCTTTGCGGTCCTCAACAACCCGGACATCTTTGCTATCGATGTCTTTGAAAGCGCACGGCGTGCTCTTGAGGCTCGCTCTGGGAAGACGTATGGCAGTGACGAGGCGACCACTCGTTCCTTCCGCATCATCCTCGACCATATTCGCGCTTCTTCCTTCATGCTTGCTGAAGGGGTGTTGCCCTCCAACACCGAAGCAGGGTATGTGCTCCGTCGTCTTCTTCGTCGTGCCATTCGTGAGGTAGACCGTCTTGGCATCAAGGAAGCGATTCTTCCTGAAGTTGCTGCAGGCTTTGGAGATGCGTATGCCGACCACTATCCGCATGTGAAGGCAGCGAGCGCAAAGATTGCAGAGGAGCTTTCTAAGGAAGAAGAGAAGTTCCGAAAGACACTTGCGCAGGGACTCAAGGAATTTGAGAAACTTAAGGCCGTCTCTGCAGACGATGCTTTCACTCTGTTTACGACCTTTGGCTTCCCAGTTGAACTCACCGAGGAGCTCGCTAAGGAGCGCAGCATTTCTATAGACATGAAGGCAGTGGAAGCACGCATGAAAGAGCATCAGGACACCTCACGCGCAGGTGGCGCCCAGCGCTTTGCAGGAGGACTTGCCGACCACGCAGAACAGACGGTGCGCTACCACACCACCCACCACATTCTCCTCAAGGCGCTCCAGATGGTGCTTGGCGACGAGGTGAAGCAGCGGGGAAGCAACATCACCTCAGAGAGGCTTCGCATCGACTTCGCCTCACCTGGAAAGATGACGGACGAACAGAAGGCGGAAGTGGAGAAGATTGTGAACGACACTGTCTATCAGGACCTTCCAGTCACTCGCACCGTTATGCCACGCGAAGACGCTGAGAAGCTTGGCGCTCAGATGGAGTTCGGGGTGAAATACCCAGACATGGTGTCGGTGTATTCAGTGGGTCCTATACACGCAACACAGGAGAGTCCAGATATTCCAAACGCTTTCTCGCTTGAGTTCTGTGGTGGTCCGCACGTCACCAACACCAGCGAAATACACGAAGGTGGTAAGAAATTTAAGATACAGAAAGAAGAAGCAGTTGCTGCGGGGATTCGAAGGATAAAAGCCGTTATGGCATAGCGTATACTGGAGCTATGGCTCTTTTTGGCCGCTCATCGAAGACCGTCGCTTTAATCGATATCGGCTCCTCCTCAATCGGTGGAGGCTATGCCACCCTGGACAAAAACGGGGTGCCGCGCCTGCATTACGCTACTCGCGTACCCATTGAACTCCATGACAGGCCAATGATTGCGCTTGATATGTTGAAGGCCCTCGGCATGCTTGGTAACAAGCTCATCAACGAAGGAGCTCCTCAGCTTCACAAGGTACTCGGCAGCGGGAAAGTGGATACAATTCTCGCCTCTATCGGCTCACCGTGGCAGGAGACCGCTGTGCGTAGCGAGATTATCGAGAAGATTAAGCCTTTTACGTTTACGAAGGCCATCATGAATGAAGCACTCGCCAATGGTGCCAAGGTTTCGGAAGGAAGAGTTCCTTCGGGAGAGCTCGTGGTCGCCACGCTTCTTAACGGCTACGAAACCAAAAATCCCTTTGGCAAGCGAGCTCAGCGGGCAGAGCTCGTGGTCCTCTCCTCGACCATTGATCGCTCCATGGCAGAGGGAATGCGCGACGTGCTCGGGCACCTTTATCACACGCGAGATATTGAAGTCTCTGCGTTTGCACCTATTGCTTACAGCGTCCTGCGAGACCTCTACCCCCACGAAAAAGATTTCCTGGTCATGCACGTCTCGGGAGAGGCAACTGACCTCGCGCTGGTGAAGCGAGGCATTCTCGTTGATGTCGCGTCTATCACCTCAGGCGTTAATGGTCTTGAACGGGCAGCCCGCAAAGGGGAGCCACTTTCAATGACCGCTAACGGAGATCCAGCTCCAAAGGTTCCCAAGGTACCTGAGAGCAGTTCAGCAAAAAAAGAGTGGTTGGAGTCGCTTGCTACCTGTCTTAAGGATTTCTCAAAGCGCCGCGCACTCCCGCGAACCGTCTTCCTTCTCGCGGACGAGGAGGCTCGCACCTATCTCACCAAAATTCTTGATGACCAGATGCTTCACTCCCTATGGCTCTCAGACGAGCCGCTCACGGTTATTCCTTCACTCCCGCAGCATCTCTCTGACCGCATTACCTGCGACGAGGGGTGCGACAAAGACCTCTTCATTTCCATGCTTGCCCTCTCGATAGGCAAGGACACGGGTATTGAGGCCTAGTCCACACATCAACCCCATAAGCCGGGTGAGTGGTGTACAATTCGGGCATTACCAAGCTAGCCACGCCCTATGCCGAAGACTATCAATGACATCATCCCGCCATCGCGCCGCCGCGCAATGGAAATGGAAGCAGATTCCGGGATGCCTCCTCCGCCCTCGCAGCACACGTCTTCCTACGATCGACCTCGTAAGAAGTTCCCGTGGGGACTTGTCATTGCCATTCTTATCATCCTTGCTGTATCCGTAGGAGCGCTCTACGCATTTGCAGGTGCACGCGTGGAAGTTGAGCCAACCTCAGGGGATGCATCAATCACTGGAGATTTCATTGCAACCGCTGCGGCAGGCGAGTTGCCTTTCAGCGTGGTAGCTGTCGACAAGATTGCTAGCAAGAAGGTTGAGGCTGAAAGCACCGAGACCGTTAACGATGCAGCTCAGGGCACCGTCACCGTTTCGAACACCTCGGAAGAGATTCAGAAGTTCGTCAAGAACACCCGTTTCGAGACCCCAGACGGCCTTATCTTCAAGGCTCAGGACGCTATTACGGTCCCCGCAGGCTCCCCAGGGGCTCCAGGCACGGTTAAAATCACGGTATACGCAGAGTCTGCAGGCGATAAGTACAATGTTGGCCCCACCTCCTTCACCCTCCCAGGTCTTGCGAGCTCCGACCTTGGCACGCAGGTAACCGGTAAGTCAGAGGAAGCGATGAGCGGCGGATTCTCCGGCACACGTCCTTCAGTCTCTGAAGCAACGCGCGAGAAGGAGTACCCAGCGATGGAGAAGTCACTCACTGAAGAACTTGAGACGATGGTAGAGGCACAGGTACCACAAGGCTACGTACTCATTCCTGGTTCAATCTTCACGACCTTCACGCCGCAGCCTGACACCTCGAGCGCTGCAGGATCTGTTGAAGTGCGACTCAAGGGAACTGCAACTGCAGTTATCTTCCCTGAAGGTCAGTTGGCCGCTGCGATTGCCGCACGTTCGCTTGGTGTGTACGGCGGTGAGGCAGTGAAGCTCGCCGATGCTGATGAGCTTACCCTCACCGCAACGACGGCTCCTACTGACACTGAGTTTGCGTTCACACTTTCTGGTTCAACAACGATTCTGTGGGTGGTCGACCCCTCTCGTATCGCTGAGGCAGTGGCAGGGAAGAAGCGAGATGCCGCCCAGGTCATCCTTGCAGGCTACCCGGAGGTGGAGAAGGCGGTCCTCGTACTTCGTCCCTTCTGGGCAAGTACCTTCCCAGCTGACCCAGCAGAGATAACGGTTACGGTCGCAGGGGAAGAAGCGCCTAAGTAGGCCTTTCCACAGCCCAGGTTGACCTTATAGGGCCTATTTGTTAGAGTCTCTAGGCTACACGATGGAAGAAAGCAAAGAGCCTGTCACAGGCACCGTTGAAGAGGTGCTTCCTAATTCGTTATTTCGAGTAAGGATGGAAACAGGGGACCTTTTGCTCGCTTACCTTGCGGGTAAGATGCGATTGCATCGCATTCGCGTTCTTGTAGGGGACAAGGTGGAACTTATCACCGACCCTTATGGAGGACGTGCCCGCATCGTGAGGCGCCTTACCTAAAACGCATGAAAGTACGCGCATCAATTAAGAAGCAACAGCCTGGCGACATTATTGTCCGCAGGCAGGGTCGCCTCTATCGTATCAACAAGCGTAATCCGCGCCGCAAGGCACGACAGGGCTAACGTTTTTAGTACATAAATTTATTTAGCATGCGTATCGCAGGCGTCACCATTCCCGACAACAAGCATCTCATCCATGCGCTGCCGCTTATCTTCGGCATCGGGCCTACGCGCGCGCGCGACATTTTGAAGAAGGTGAAGATTGCAGAGAACAAGACCGGCAAGGACCTCTCTCCTGACGAGGAGCAGGCAATTCGCGTTGAGGCTGAGTCCTACCTTATTGAAGGCGAGCTCCGCCGCGAGGTCTCTCAGAACGTGAAGCGCTTGAAGGACATTGGAGCTGCTCGTGGTGTGCGCCACGCTCGCCGCCTCCCAGTTAAGGGCCAGAGGACGAAGACCAACTCCCGTACGGTTCGCGGTAACACCCGCAAGACCATGGGTTCGGGTCGTCGTACGCTTGAGAAAACATAATTATGGGAAAGAAACGAATCATCAAGAAGAGCGGACGCGGACTCGACCAGGGTCGCAAGGAGCGTGCCCTCGCCAAGAGTGCAAAGCGCCGCATGGAGAAGGGCATCCTTCACGTCGAGGCTACCTTCAACAACACGAAGGCAGTTCTTACCGACGAGAAGGGCAATGTCGTTATGTCGTCCTCTGCAGGCGCACTCGGTTTCTCCGGTGCTCGCAAGTCCACCCCCTACGCAGCTGCAAAGGTGGGCGAGCTCCTCGGCGACAAGGCACTTGCCATTGGTCTTAAGGAAGCATCTGTCATCATCCGCGGCATCGGCGCAGGACGTGAGTCAGCGCTTCGCGCATTTGCCGGAAAGGGCATTGGTATTAAGGCAATCAAGGACCAGACCCCCGTTCCTCACAACGGCCCTCGTCCTCCTAAGGCACGCCGCGTATAAACCCATATGAAAATCGGACCTAAGTACAAAATTGCCAAGCGTCTCGGCCCAATCTTCGAGAAGACGCAGACTCAGAAGTTTGCTGTTGCGCAGGAGCGCAGTGCGGCAAACAAGAAGCGTGGACGCGGACGCCCAGGAGGCACCGAGTACGGCAAGCAGCTTCTTGAGAAGCAGAAGGTGCGCCTTACCTACGGACTCTCTGAGCGCCAGTTCTCCAACTACGTGAAGGAGGCTTTGGTCGCAAAGGGTGCAACGCCTATTGATACGCTTCACCGCCTTCTTGAGACGCGTCTTGATAACGTCGTCTACCGCATTGGACTTGCTCCAACGCGCCGTGCTGCTCGCCAGATGGTCTCTCACGGCCACATTACGGTGAACGGTACGAAGACCACCATTCCTTCCCGCCGCGTGTTCCTCACGGACCGCATTGGGGTACGTGCAGGCAGCAAGAATGCAAAGTACTTCGAGAACTTCGCTGAGAAGTTCGCGGAGCGTCCTCTTCCATCTTGGGTTTCTTGGAATCCCAAGGACATGGAGGGCGGCATGACGGAGCTTCCGAACGCACAGAATGCGCCGGTAGCAGGTGACTTCATTGTCATTCTGTCGTTCTACAGCCGTTAATTTTATTCAACTAGGTAATTACGATTGAGTTATGGAATACCACATCACACTTCCTTCTAAGCCGCGTGTTGTCTCGGAAGAGGGCCTTCAGGGCACCTACGAGATTGATTCGCTTTACCCAGGCTACGGCCATACGCTCGGCAACTCACTCCGCCGCATCATCCTTTCGTCTCTTTCAGGCGCAACGGTGACTTCGGTCAAGATTGAGGACGTCCAGCACGAGTTCGCCACCATCGAGGGCGTTCGCGAGTCCGTCATGGAGATTCTTTTGAACCTTAAGCGCGTGCACTTCGTCCTCCAGGGCGATGAGCCACAGATTGTGCGCCTCTCCGTAAAGGGCCCTAAGCAGGTGACTGCAGGGGATTTCACCCTTCCGTCCCAGGTTCAGGTCATGAACCCTGACGTTCACATTGCTGATATTGCTGGCAAGATTGGTCTCGAGCTCGAGGCTACAATTGAACGCGGACTTGGTTACGTTCCCCGCGAGCAGCTCACTAAGGAGAAGGTAGACATTGGCACCATTGCCCTTGATGCAACCTTCACTCCAATTCGCCGCGTGAACTACGAAGTAGAGAACATGCGCGTTGGTGACCGCACTGACTTCAACCGCCTCAAGATTCTTATTGAGACCAACGGAACGATTTCTCCCCGCGAGGCACTTGAGAAGTCTATTGAGATTATGATTCACCAGCTCAAGGCCGTCGTCGGTTTCCAGGAGGAGACTGAAGAGGAGGAGGCTATGGGTGGTGCAGCTGAGAAGAAAGACAGCTCGAAGGTAAAGGTTGCTGACCTTGGCCTCTCCGCCCGCATCGTCTCAGCACTCGAGGAGGCAGGTATTAAGAGCGGCGCAGGACTTGCTCGCAAGACCGCATCGTCTCTTAAGGAGCTCGATGGCATCGGCGACAAGGCAGTCGAGGAAATCTCGGAGGCACTTGCCGGCTACGGCCTCACCCTCAAGGGCGAATAACATCTATGGCTCACGCAAACAAAGCACGCTCGTTCGGACGCTCTCACGACCAGAAGGCCGCACTCATGAAGTCCCTCATGCGCTCTTTGGTCATACACGAGCGCATCTCGACCACCGAGGCAAAGGCTCGTGAGCTCCGTCCAATGATTGAGAAGATGGTGACCCGCGCAAAGACTGACACGGTTGCTAACCGCCGCCTTGTTGCTTCCCGCATTGGGGACGCTGTTGCAGTGAAGAAGCTCTTCACCGCCATTGGTCCTCGCTACAAGGGTCGCGCAGGAGGCTACACACGTATCGTGAAGCGCCCGATGGGTCCTACCGGACGTAAGGAGGCGTACATCGCATTCGTCGACTAATACATCGTTATGACATCTATTCGAATGCACAAGGATTTGAGGAACCGCGTCGACCACAAGGTCGCTCCGGTTGAGTACACTGTGGACGCAAAGGGCCGCACCCTTGGCCGTGTTGCCAGCGAAGCTTCCCACGCACTTCTTGGAAAGAGGAGCGTGCACTTTGTGAAGAACAAGGTACTCCCAGTTACGGTCACGATAGTTAACGCCAAGAAGCTACTCATCCGTGAGAAGCAGCTCAAGGAGAAGACCTTCCGCCGCTACACTGGCTACCCAGGAGGACTCCGTGAGGCTAACCTTGGTGAGTTGATTGAGAAGAAGGGTATTGCTGAGGTCGTCCGCAGGACGGTTGATGGTATGCTTCCTCGCAACAAGCTCCGCAAGGAACGCATGAAGCGCCTCATTGTCACTGATTAATACTATGCCTGAACTTACTTACACCACTGCTGTCGGCCGTCGCAAGACCGCCACCGCCCGCGTAAAGCTCACCCCAGCTGCGAAGACGACGATTGTCGTCAACAACAAGCCGGGAGATGAGTACTTCAACACTGGCGAGAGGCGCCAGACTGCGAAGGAAGCGCTTAACATCGAAGGCGTCGAGGGCAACTTCGAGATTGTCGCGAAGGTCTCTGGAGGCGGCATCAACGCCCAGTCCGAGGCAGTCCGCATGGCAGTTGCTCGTGCACTTGAGAAGCGGGACGCAGGTCTTCGCAAGAACCTCAAGGCAGCAGGCTTCCTCAAGCGTGACCCACGTTCGGTGGAGCGCAAGAAGCCAGGACTCTTGAAGGCTCGCAAGCGACCATCTTGGTCGAAGCGTTAGATTCAAAAACCCGCCCAAAGGCGGGTTTTGTGTATACTGAACACATGGATTTTATCCAAAAAATATTGACCCGTTATCATGCTGACCTCCTTCATACGACGGTTGCCATAATCTACTTGCTATATTTTTGGTATAAAAATTTTGAACTTGTCTCTCTTGACTTTCTTTTGCAGTTTTCAACATTTGAGCGACTGCTCGTCTTTTTCCTTATTGCTTTCGTTATTGGAAAGGTAGTTGCAACTCTTGGAAGTATTTTTATAAAAACAACAATCTGGCTTGCTTTTCAACATAACAAGGCTGCATCCTGGAAACAATTCAAAAATGATTTCATACTTAACGTCTCTTTTTCCAATAAAAAAATTCAACGAAAAGTGGCGGTTGGTTCTGCTGATCTTTTTGTCTTTCTCAACCAACATCCTCTTCTGCAGCGTGAGAGTGAAGCACACGAAAATGCACAGGAGTTCTGGTTCACTATGGTTGGGTTCACCCTGGTAGCAATGTTTAGTTCTGTGCAATTCTACGAACTTGTCGCCTTGGCTCTTCTTTTCCTCTTTTCGACTGCTGTCGCTATCCGCGGCCGCCTTTTGTATCGAGGATTCAGATCACAGTGCTCCCTTCTTGCCTTTGAAGCTATGGGTGGAAAGACGTAGCTGTGCCGCCCACACTCTATTCAACAGGTCTTTAGAGAGGTATACTAAGTCATAAGACCATGTGTGGCGTCATTGGTATTTCCTCCCGTAAGCCAGTCGCAGGGGAGCTGTATGAGGGTCTCATCAACCTCCAGCACCGCGGCCAGGACTCGACCGGTATCGCCACATTCAACGGCCGTTTCCATGTAGTGCGTGGCGTCGGCTACGTACGCGAAGCCTACAACCAAGCAGCCTTTGAGGAGCTAGCAGGGAACATGGGCATCGCGCAGACTCGCTACTCCACTGCAGGTTCTGCCACACAGGTTGGGAACGCCCAACCTTTTCTTACAAATTCCGCTTATGGAATAGCGCTTGTACATAACGGTAATCTCACGAACTACCCACAGCTTCGTAAGGAACTTCAGGAGAACGATCATTTTCATTGCAATTCAGATTCAGACACCGAGGCACTCCTAGGGGTCTTTGCTACTGAACTCCAGAAGGCACCGGACTCAAAGCAGTTCTTTGATACCGTTTGCGCGGCCATGGAGCAGGTCTACAAGCGTGTGCACGGAGGGTACGCAGTGGTCGGTGTGATTGCTGGAAAGGGCATGTTTGCCTTCCGCGATCAGCACGGCATTCGTCCGCTCGTCATGGGAAAGAGGGATGCGAACGAGTACGTTTTCTCCTCTGAGAACACGCCGTTCACTCCGCTTGGCTTTGAGTACGTTGGAGATGTGGAGGCAGGGGAATTGGTCTTTGTGGATACTGAAGGCAACATCTTCCGCAAGAAGATTGTGAACGAGCAGTTCACCCCGGATGTCTTTGAATACGTGTACTTCGCTCGTCCGGATGCCGTGTTGAACAATGTCTCGGTGTACAGGGCTCGCCTGCGCATGGGACAGAACCTCGCTCAGAGATGGAAGGAGCTCCATCCAGACATCACCCCTGACCTTGTGGTTCCGGTGCCGTTTACCTCAAACCCAATTGCACTTGCCTTTGCCCACGAGATTGGCGTTCGCTACTCCGAAGCCCTCTACCGCAACATCTTCATTGGCAGGACCTTCATCATGCCAGGGCAGGACAACCGCTCGAAGTCGGTGCGCCGTAAGCTCTCACCTCAAGCAATTGAGCTTGAAGGAAAGGATGTGCTTCTTGTTGATGACTCGATTGTTCGCGGTACCACGACCAAGGAAGTGATTGAAATGGTGCGCAGGGCAGGAGCACGCAAGGTGTATTTCGCTTCTGCCTGTCCGCCCATCATGTACCCGGATTTTTACGGCATCGACATTCCAACCAAGGATGAACTCATTGCTGCACGTAAGACCGTCCCTGAAATCCAGAAGTTCATCGGTGCTGATCTTCTGGTCTACCAGACCATTGAAGGACTTTCTGAGGCAATCATGCGCAAGGGCGAGCACGATATCGATCGTCTCTCCATGCCGTATCTTGATGGGTGGTATGTCACTGGAGACATTGATGAGGCACGAATGGAGGAGGTGAAGAAGACGCGCACTGACGAGCGCGCCTACGACTAACTTTGACTAGCTAAGTGCTTTCGGGCATATTTTTTATATGAATGACGATGACGTCGTATTGGATACCGATGGCCTTGAAGAAGGTGGCAGCGAGGAAGACCTCGAAGCTATAGAGGCAGATGCTACAGGCCGAGTAAAGAAGCTCAAGAGTGAGCTCGAGAAAGTGCGCAAAGAAAAACAGGAATACCTTGACGGCTGGCAGCGCGCCAAAGCTGACTACGTGAACGCTCTTAAGCGCTTTGAGGCGGAGAAGCTTGGCGCAGTCTCTCTGGGCAAGCTCGTGAGTGTGCAGGCCTTTCTCCCGGCAATAGACTCACTTGATCGTGCTGAAGCTGCAGGGGATGTACCCGAGTCTTTCAGGGGCATTGCCAAGCAACTCCATGACGCTGCAAAGACGCTTGGTCTCGAGAAATTCGGTACCGTAGGGGAGGCGTTTGACCCAAATATGCACGAAGCCCTCGGGCAGGACCCAGCTGCCTCAGCCGAGGAAGACGATACCGTGACCGCAATTCTAGAACCCGGATGGAAGTCCAGGGATTCGGTTGTTCGCGCTGCTAAGGTCCGGGTCGCACACTTCGAAGGTTAGGCCTTCGATTTCGCAGCTGCTTTTGCAACAGGTTTGGTGACCATCTTTGCGTATGGACCCTTTGGGGTCTGTACGATTGAGAAGCACACCTTATCGCCCTTTTTGAGATCCGAGAACCGCACGTCTCGGAGGTCGTCTGAATGGAAAAAGAGGGGTTCTTTCACGCCAACTATGCGGATGAAGCCGAAGCCGCTTGCGCGTTCGACGAGTTCCGTGATGATTCCCTTGTGCGTTGCCATGATGTTGTACAAAAAGGCACCCCGAAAGGTGCCGTTTCTGATTAGACGCGGCGGACGTTAACGGCCCGTGGTCCTTTCTCTGCCTGTTCGACTTCGAACGAGACAGTGTCGCCAACCTTAAGGTCGTCAAACGCTACGTCCACCAAACCGTTGGAGTGGAAGAAGAGATCCTTCTCCTCACCATCGCGCTTGATGAAACCGAAGCCTTTGTCCGTTACGGCGGCTATTGTTCCTTGCTGCATACGTTGTAAGAGCTTTGCACCTGATAACTATCAAGTACAGGTACTGACATCGGAGGCTCGACAGTCTCTTAGCGCAGCGCTGCGATTTGACTCTTGGATATTAGCATAGAACCCGGCCTGTGTCGACCCCTTCTTCCTTGGTATACTAGAGAGATTATGTCAGAAACTCACAGACCAAAAGGAGAGGTTGCTCACTTTCGTAGCCCAGATGCTGCTGTAGATTTCCCTCGGAAGGAATCTCCAGCTGCCCAGATACGGAGAATTACGAACATTATCAATATCTCAAAGGCTGCAATTAACGAGGCCCGCGCGGCGCTTACGAAACTCGATGCAGGGGAGTCCATGCCCTTCGAGCGTGAGGTATACGAAGAAAGCATCCTCGACTATGAGGCTTCTATCGAGGCGCTTGAAGAGCATGTGAAAGGTTTGAGGACACACAAGTAAGAAAGACTTGAACCCAGAAATCTCTGGGTGTAAACTGAATAGATAAGGGCATTAGGGGTTCAGACACTATTAATAGGGACTGTGTAACATTCACACTGTATGGCAAAGATTCTTGGAATCGACCTTGGAACGACCAACTCCGCAATGGCAATCATGGAGGGCGGCGAGCCGCGCATCCTCGAAAACGCAGAGGGCGGACGCACCACTCCTTCGATAGTCGCTATCGCCAAGAACGGAGAACGTTTGGTCGGTACCCTTGCCAAGCGCCAGGCCATCACGAACCCTAAGAGCACGGTCTACGGCATCAAACGCTTCATGGGTCACAGTTTTAAGGACGAGGTGGTTCAGAAGGACAAGGGCATCGTTCCGTACGAGATACAGGCTGGTTCCGACGGAGGAGTCACCGTGCGCCTCGGCGAGAAGGACTATCGTCCGGAGGAGGTTTCCGCGATGATTCTCTCCAAACTCAAGGCAGACGCAGAGGCCAAACTCGGCGAGAAGATTACTGAGGCGATTATTACCGTCCCGGCATATTTCGATGACGCACAACGCGCAGCTACGAAAGCAGCTGGGCAGATTGCAGGGCTCGACGTGAAGCGCATCATCAACGAGCCAACCGCTGCAGCACTCGCCTACGGTTTTACTAAGAAGAAGGACCAGCAGATTGCAGTCTTCGACTTCGGAGGAGGTACCTTCGACGTCTCTATTCTTGAGGTGGGAGATGACGTCATTGAAGTGAAGAGCACTGATGGTGACTCTCACATGGGTGGCCGCGATATCGACCAGAAACTTGTGCGTTACCTTGCAGATGAATTTAAGAAGCAGTCGGGCATTGATGTCACCAAGGACCCACTCGCGCTCCAGCGCCTAGATGAGGCTGCAGAGAAGGCAAAGATTGAGCTTTCGACCGCAACTGAATCTGAGGCGAACATTCCGTTCGTTACGGTTGGAAGCGACGGCACGCCGCAGCATCTTCTCGTGAAGGTTACGCGCGCAACGCTTGAATCGCTTGCTGAGGAATACATCACTCGCGCTATGGATATCACCAAGCGCGCACTTGAGGCGGCGGGCAAGAAGCCGTCTGAGATTGAGGAGGTTATTCTCGTTGGAGGCCAGACCCGCATGCCGCTTATTCAGGCAAAGGTGAAGGAGCTTTTTGGTCGCGACCCACATCGGGACGTGAACCCGGACGAGGTGGTCGCTATAGGTGCAGCAGTACAGGCCGGTATCTTCCAGGGAGACGTCAAAGACATTCTCCTTGTGGATGTTATTCCACTCGCTCTTTCTATTGAGACCATGGGAGGCGTTGCGACAAAGCTCATTGATCGCAACACTGCGGTTCCAACGTCGCGTTCCCAGACGTTCTCTACGGCCTCTGACAACCAGCCATCAGTAGAGATTCACGTGGTGCAGGGAGAGCGCGCCATGGCGGCTGACAACAAGTCGCTCGGACGCTTCAACCTCGATGGTATTCCTCCAGCACCTCGTGGCCTGCCACAGGTAGAGGTTACCTTTGATGTCGACAGCAACGGTATCCTTACTGTGAAGGCGAAAGAGAAGACTTCTGGAAAGGAGCAGTCAATCCGCATTGAGGGTTCTACCGGACTCTCCAAGGAGGACATTGAGAAGATGCAGAAAGATGCCGAGGTGCACGCAGCAGAGGACGCTACGCGCAAGGAGGTCATCGAGACCAAGAACATCGCTGAGCAGATGGTGTACACAGCAGAGAAAGCAGTGAAGGACCACGGCGAGAAGGCAGGGGAAGAGGTGGTGAAGGACGTGAATGAGAAGATTGATGCACTGAAGAAAGCACGCGAAGGTGAGGACGTCGCAGCAATCAAGGCAGCTTCCGAAGCACTCTCCACCTCCATGCAGAAGATTGGGGAGATTATGATGAAGGCGGAGCAAGAGAAGCAGACACCACCACCTGAAGCGGGCCCAACCGACGCTGAGTTCACGGAAAAACCAAAAGAGGAATAGCTTACGAATCCCGCTTGATGCGGGATTCTTTCGTTTTAGGTATAGTGTTCCTTACCTATGGCAAAGAACTACTACGACGTCCTTGGAGTTGAGAAGAAAGCAACCAAGGAGGACATTAAGAAGGCCTTCCGCAAGCTCGCGCAGGTACATCACCCTGACAAGGGAGGAGACGAGGCGAAGTTCAAGGAGATAACTGAGGCGTACAGCACGCTCTCAGATGAGCGAAAGCGCAGGGAATACGATTCCTATGGCCAGACGTTTGCTGGAGGTGGTCCGCAGGGCTTCAACGGCCAGGGCTTCGACTTCTCGCAGTTTGGTGGCTTTGGGCAGGGGGGAGTCGAGTTCGATATCTCTGATTTGTTTGGCGACATTATGGGCGGAGGCCGCGGGGGCAGAAGGGTAAAGCGCGGTCGGGATATTTCTATTGATGTAGAACTTACCTTTAAGGAGTCGGTGTTTGGTGCAAGTCGTGCGGTCCTCATGACCAAGATTGGAAAGTGCGATACCTGTGACGGAAGTGGCGCCAAGACTGGAACTGAACTTGAGACTTGTACTACCTGTAACGGTGCAGGAAAGATTCGCGAGGTACGTCAGTCCTTCATGGGACCTATCCAAGTGCAGCAGACCTGCTCCGTGTGCGAGGGCGCTGGCAAGGTGCCAAAAGAGAAGTGCGCGACCTGTGCAGGACACGGCGTGCTCCGTAAGGAAGAGGAGATTAACCTCAAGATTCCTGCAGGCATCGACGGTGGGGAGATGATGCGCATGCCCGGCCAGGGTGAGGCGGTGAAGGGGGGCGTGTCAGGAGACCTCTACGTAAAGATTCATGTGAAGCCACATCCAGTCTTTCATAAGGAAGGGCTCCACCTTGTTATGGACATGCCCGTGAAGCTCACTGACGCACTTTTGGGAACGACGGTTTCCGTGACTACGCTTGATGACAAGGTGCTCGAAGTGAAGGTACCTAAGATGGAGAAGAACGAGGAGGTGCTTCGCCTCAAGGGCAAGGGAGTTGTTGTTGAAGGACAGGCTGGCGACCTCCTTATACGCCTCACGTCTGTGCTTCCTAAGAAGCTCTCCGGGAAAGCCAAGAAGGCGATTGAGGACTTGAAGGCTGAGGGGCTCTAACAACAACACTTCACAGACGTTCTATAAGGATGGGGTACAATAACCCCATTAACTTTTGATATATGGCACTAGCGACACTCAGGCAGGTACTTGATGAAGCAGCAAAGGGCGTCTACGGCGTCGGCGCGTTCAACGTGAACAACATGGAGCAAGTGCAAGCAATCATGGAGGCTGCAGCTGAGACGAAGTCTCCCGTCATCCTTCAGGCATCGCGTGGTGCACGTAAGTATGCAGGAGACCAGTATCTCTTTGATTTGATGACGAGCGCAGCACGTCAGAACCCAGACCTTCCGGTCGTTATCCACCAGGACCACGGAAGCGAGGAGGCTTGCATGTCAGCCATCGAACTCGGATTCACATCCGTGATGATGGATGGGTCGCTCAAGGAAGACAACAAAACACCTGCGACCTTTGAAGAGAACGTAGCAGTTACCAAGCGCATCGTTGATGTCGCGCACGCAAAGGGTGTTTCGGTAGAAGGAGAGCTCGGCTGCATCGGTGGAGTTGAGGACGGACACGGTATGGGAGATGGCGCGAGCGACTTCCTCACCGACCCGGACCAGGCGGTGGAGTTTGTTGAGCGCACGGGAGTGGATGCACTTGCAGTTGCCATCGGAACCTCGCATGGCGCCTACAAGTTTGCTTCGAAGCCTGACCACAGCGTCTTAGTGATGGAGCGCATCATCCAAATTCACAAGAACCTGCCTAACACGCATCTCGTAATGCATGGTTCTTCTTCTATGCCACAGGAGCTGCGCGAAACCATCAACAAGTTCGGAGGAAATCTCAAGCCTTCATGGGGCGTGCCGGTGGAGGAAATCCAGCTTGGTATCCAGCATGGTGTTCGCAAGATTAACGTCGACACCGACATTCGTCTTGCCATGACCGCTGCAATTCGTCAGACACTTTCTGAGAAACCAGAAGCCTTTGACCCTCGCGACTACATCAAAGTGGCACGAGCTGCTGCCAAGGACATGATTGCCAAGCGCATGCAGGACTTTGGACAAGCAGGGCACGCAAGCGACTACGTCCCGCTTCCCAAGAGCGAGGTGAAGTACTAGCACATGGACGCACTTCCTCTCGAGCAGGTACAGGGTTTCGCGACCACCATCACTGAAAACGCCTGGCTTTGGACGGGGAACTTCCTCGCGCTCATCATCCTTACGGTCGTGTTTCTCTTCTTCGCTATGCGAGGAGGAAGAAGCGGACTCATTTCATTCATTCTTTCTCTCTACGCGGGTTATGCCATCTACTCAGTCTTCCCGTATACAGAGTTCGTGGTTGCGCTTGGAGGGACGGCGCTCGTGAAGGCCATTCTGTCGGTTCTTGTGTTTGCGGTCTCGACCTTCTTGCCGTTTGTTCTCATCAAGCGTCTTACCGGTGGGGGATTCGGCTCGCTTTCCTTTGTACCAAACTTGGTGCTCTCATTCCTTGCCGCAGGGTTGGTGCTGGTCTTGGGCTATCACGTCTTTGATGTGAACAATATCTATGAGTTCTCTAAGCCGCTTAACCAGCTTTTTGAGCCGGAAGGCTACTTCTTCTGGTGGTTTATTGCTCCTCTGTTGGGTCTTTTCATCTTCGCCCGCTAGACATGTTTACGAGTGTAGGAAATTGGTGGAACAAACACATGCGGTTCATCGGCACGGTCGCCGTTGGGCACGGTACCAAACAAGTTGAGGAAGTCTTGTTTGATTGGATTCTCTACGGCACGGTCGTAGGGTATACGACCTATACCTACGGACCTGTCATGGGGTCAATCTACGGCTACCTCATTATGGCGCCCCTTTCAGCGTTGGTGTGCTTGGCGTACATCAAGCTCTACGATTGGGCAAAGATAGACTGGTTTGGGTTTGAGGCCGTCAAAGGTGCGAAGGAAGACCTCGAGGGAGATGGGTGGTGGAAACGTACGGTCCGTAAACTTGTCCGACTCGGGGATGTGCCAGCCTTCTTTATTCTCTCCATCAACAGCGATCCTTTTATGGTCACGGTCTACCTGCGCAAGGGGTCCAAGGAATACAATGGGCTTTCCTCACGCGACTGGAAGATATTCTGGGCCAGCGTGCTGTTTTCGAACGCCTACTGGACCCTTCGTTGGAGCGTCATCATCGCACTTGCACTCTTCTTACTCGGCCTCTTGCCGCCGGAACTTCAGGTCTCAGTTATCGCATGGTGGGATGGCCTCGTCGCTTGGTTTGGAGCCCTCTTTTGAGCCTTTCTCTACCCATAGGAGCGGGAAAGGGCCTTGTATCTTGTGATACACTTTAAGCAATGGATCGATCGGGTACGCTGCTGCTGTCCCTTATCTTGCTTCTGACCGTCGCAGTCTTCGGCGCCACCGCGTGGCTCTTCTTCGTAGACAAGCAGTACGACTTCTACGTCGAAGCTGCCTGCGACCCTTCGACTGAGACCTGTTTCTATCGTGACTGTTCTGATGAGGAAGTGTACTGCCCACCAAACGGACTACAGGAATACAAGGTGTTCTACGTCTCTGCACACGACTTCGAGACCTGCGCAGACAACTCGTGTAAGAACGAATGCGAGAGCGGCTCCATACCTTGCGAGGAACTCATGTGCGGTGAAGCCGAAGAAGATGAGTGTGCGATATACGAACCTCCCTTAGAAGAAGTCATCGTAGAAGAGGTAGATGAGGGGGCAGATGAGGAGGAAGCTACCCCATAGCGCATTCTTCCAGTTCTATGACAACTCAAACCCTTAATCGGAGCGTGATTGATACAAATGTATTAGTCGAAGACCGAAAGGCGTTTGATGAGTGTATCTATACGCCACCGGAAGAGGCGATTGCCGAACTCCTGCGCAGACGTGCGGATACTGAACTTGAGCGCAAGGTAGCTGCCTTCCTTCACGAGGATGTACCTCTGCCACTGCGTAAGGGTCCGCACGCCGTTGCGTTCCGCCAGGTGACCACCTCCAACTACGAGATTCGACGCTTCTTCAGCATCATCGACTCGATTGACGAGCTTGAGCCTCTGTTCTTTGAATATCTGGAAGACAAATTTACCTCTAACAACGAATGGAAGCATGCGCTGGGAAAGCTCTTTTTCTATGCCGGAAAAGGGAAGAAAGGGGGGTCGAAGATTGAATCCTTCAACGTCATAGACTTCAACCAGTTCAACGGCAAGAAGATTTCTGAGGTACGCACGCTCTGGGGGCAGTCACTCGTTGATTTCCATCACGAGTTCTTCAATGCACGCTACCGAGAGGCAGATGCAGCGTTTTTTGATGCGTCTGCTTGGTTCAAGCACCATGGCCCCAGTGCGCTTGAGTACTACAAATCCTTCCTTGCCTTGTTCATTCGACACGGAATCCTCTTTGAAAACTTCATGATTGATCAGAAGGAAATTGCCTTTACCCGAGAGATATTTCTTCCAGCGTTCATAGCCGTCTCTGAAGAGCTCGGTTTGAAGCCACTTATTGTGAATCTCGAACCGACCGAAATAGAGGGGGACCGCTTCTGGATGTGCCATCCAGTTGAGGATAAAGAGTTCGTTCTAGCAAAACTTGAACAAGTAAAATCACCTGCACCGGTGGTGCTATAATTTTTGTATGGATATCAACACGTGTTTTGAGACGACCAATGTCTACCACACGATTGCGTACTACTCCCACCTTGTTCCGATTGTTATAGGGATGTTTCTTAGTATTTACGCGCTGTTTCGAACGAAGTTCTCTAAGCTTGCATTAGTTTTCTTTGCCTTCACGCTCGGTTTCTCTCTCTGGCTTGTCGGTGACCTCATCCTCTGGACCTACGACGATTACAACGCCATCTACTATTTCTGGTCTTCGCTCGATTTCATCAACGTGGTGTTCTTCATGCTTGGTGCGTTCTTCTTCGGGCTCGTTGCCCGTGAGAAAATTACCCTGTGGGAGAAGGCAATCATGCTCCTTCTCATCCTGCCTGCGTTCATTATTACCGTTACGGGTAATTCCGTCGTTGACTTCTATCAGCCAGCCTGTGAGGCCACCAACAATGATTGGCTAACCAACTACAAGCTGTTCGCAGAGGCGTCAGCCATTCTCCTTATCCTTTTCTCCTTCTTTGCTGCTTGGGGCAAGTCGGATAATCGCAAACGGATACAAATAGGATTCATTGGTCTGGCCATCCTGCTGTTCTTTGCGGTGTTCGCAGGAAGCGAATATATCGCCTCAGTGACTGCCGTCTACGAGATTAATCTCTACGGACTGTTCATCTTGCCGCTCTTCCTTATCGTGCTTACGTTTGCGATTACTGACCTCAAGCTCTTCAACTTCCGTTTCGTCGGTACACAAATTCTTGCCTATGTACTCATCATTATGGTCGGCTCACAGCTTCTCTATGTGCGTGACCCAGCGGAGCAAACCTTGAGCTTCATAACACTCGCCGTCACACTGATTATCGGTCTGCTCCTTCTTGAGAACGCAAAGAGTGAAGCGCAGGCTCGTGTCCGGATTGAGGAACTTGCAGAGACGTTGACTCGCACCAACAAGCAACTCGACCAAGCCAATGAACACTTGAAAGACCTTGATAAGCTCAAGGACGAATTCCTTTCCATTGCCTCGCACCAGCTGCGTGCGCCGATTACCGCCGTGCGTGGGTACGCTGCGAACCTTTCTGATGGCACCTACGGTGTCGTGCCGGAGTACCTCATGGACCCACTCCAGACCATCATGGAGACGACGCGTCTCATGGCCTCATCCATTGATGATTACCTCAACATTTCCCGCATCGAGCAGGGAAGGATGAAGTACGAGAAGAGTGAGTTTGATATCTCGCACCTCGCTAACCAGATTGTGAAGGAGCTCACCCCGGTAGCAGCGAGAAGGAAGCTTACGCTCTCAAGTGAACCGTCAGGTGAGGTTATCGTGCGTGCAGACATCGGTAAGATTAAGCAGGTCATCACGAACCTCATAGACAATGCCATCAAGTACACCGAGAAGGGCGGTATCTCGGTTGCGGTCACCAAGGAGGTTGGAAAGGTGCGGGTGACGATTACCGACACCGGTATTGGCATTGGGGCGGATGAGATTGCGTCGCTGTTTGAGAAGTTCACTCGCGCTCGCGACGCTAACAAGGTCAACACCACCGGTACAGGCCTTGGGCTCTATGTGGCCAAGCAGCTTACCGAGGGACATGGCGGCAAGGTGTGGGCTGAATCAGACGGTTCTGGTAAGGGCTCCCGCTTCATTGTGGAGTTGCCCGCTTTGGCCTAGAATCACTGTGTACTAGCTTCTTTCCATATCTATGGTCCGCAAGGTGCATCTCATGAACCAAATCAACAACAACCCCGACGAGTTCGTGCTGCTTGCTGGTAATGGGAACATGAAGCTTGCAACAGAGATTGGCAAGATTCTTAAGAAAGACGTCACCAATCCGGTGACCTATTTCTCAGATGGGGAGGTGCGCGTGAAAGGCATCCCTAACCTCCGTCGTCGTCCTGTGTTCATTCTCCAGCCGACCACGCCGCCAGTGAACGACCACCTGATGGAACTCCTTCTTATAATCGATGCTGCACGCCGTGCTGCGGCAAGCGAGATTACCGCTGTGCTCCCATATTTCGGGTATGCGCGCCAGGATCGCAAGGAGCAGCCACGTGTGCCAATTTCAGCGTCAGTCGTTGCCAACATGATTCGTCGCTCTGGTGCTGACCGCATTCTCACGGTTGACGTACACACCGAGCAGGCACAGGGCTTCATCCAGTGTGCGTGGGACAACCTCTACGCCAGTTACGCGCTCATTCCTGAGATTAAGAAGCGCAAACTTACCAATGTGACTGTGGTTTCTCCTGATAAGGGCGGTGTGCCGCGCGCAACAAGTTATGCAGGGCTCCTTGGTGTCGACGATGTTGCCATCGTGTACAAGCAGCGCGACCTGCACGTAAACAATAAATCAGAGGCCTTTGCCATGATTGGAGAAGTGGAGGGTCGTGACCTTCTGTTGGTCGACGACATGCTCGATTCAGGCGGCACTATCTTCAACGCCGTTGACCACCTTGCCTCCTACAAGCCAAAGAGTATCCGCGTGGTGGTGACCCACGGTCTCTTCACAGGTAAGGCACTTGAGCGCCTCTCTGCCTCTCCAGTTGAGGAGATTATCGTTACAGATTCGGTGGACCACCGCGAGGAAGTACTCGCGCATCCTAAGGTAACGGTCGTTTCTATCGCTCCGCTCCTGGCTGAAGCCATCCACCGCGTACAGACCGGGGACTCCATCAGCGAGGGCCTTATCCTTCACTCCTAGTGCTATACTTTCGGTCATGAGCTTGGCCGAAGACCTGAAAGCGCGCGGGTTCGCGGAGCATTCTTCCTCTCCCCTTGAGGCCATTTTGGGCAGCAAACGCGGGGTGTATTTGGGCATCGACCCAACGGCCGATTCCATGCATGTGGGGCACCTCGTGCCGATTCTTCTTATGAAGCGTCTTTCGGACGCTGGAAATCGAACCGTATTCGTCGTCGGAGGCGGCACCGGTATGATTGGAGACCCGCGCGAGGTAGGAGAGCGGTCGCTTCTTGATTCTAAGACACTGGAGCACAACAAGCGTGCGCTGCGTTCTCAGTTGCAGAAGGTGGTGGGTAAGAAGATTGAAATGGTAGACAACGCTACCTGGCTCGGGAAGCTTAAACTTATCGATTTCTTGCGTGATACGGGCAAGCACTTTTCGGTAAACGAGCTCGTACGTCGAGACCTTATCAAGCGTCGCCTTGATACACCTGACGAGACCATTTCCTTTACTGAGTTCTCCTATTCGTTACTCCAGGGGTACGACTTCCTTACCCTCTACAAGAAAAAGGGGATTGAGGTACAGATTGGAGGAGCCGACCAATGGACCAACATGCTCTCGGGCGTAGAGCTGGTTCGCAAAGTGCTCGCTAAAGAAGCGTACTGTTTTACCTGCCCGCTCGTCACTGACGCCGCTGGCAAGAAGTTCGGTAAGTCTGAGGGCACGCCAGTATGGCTTGATGCTCGCAAGACTTCTCCTTTCAAGTTCTATCAGTTCTGGATTAACCTTCCGGATCAAGGACTTGAAACCTACCTCAAGCTCTACACGACTCTTCCGCTTCTAGAGATAACGGCGCTTCTTGAAGCACACGCAAAAGACCCCGCTGCTCGTGTTGCACAGGAGACACTTGCACGATTGGTGACCGAGCTCGTGCATGGACCAGCCGCTGCTGCACAGGCCGCCGCTGCAACTGATGCACTTTTCGGAGGGCGCGAGTTCGCTTCGCTTTCACGTGAGGAAGTTGCGGTTATTCTCGGTGAGGTTGCCACGGTACGTGTGCCAAAAGCAGAAGTGGTACGCCCGGTTGTTGATGTGTTGACGGAAGGAAGCCTCGCGACCTCGAAGTCAGACGCGCGCCGTCTTATTGAAGCGAAGGGCATCACGCTCAATGGCGAGACCATCACGGACGCCGCTCGCATGCTCTCGCTCTCTGATTTTACTAACGGCATGGCGCTCTTCCGGAAGGGGAGGCGTGAGGTACTCGTGCTTGCGCTTAAGTAAGCTGGAATTAGGCCCTGTTCTCTGTTATATTCGCCCTAGAGCGTCGGTGGTAGAGTGGTCAATTACAACAGGCTGTAAACCTGTCGGCTTCGGCCTACGCAGGTTCGAATCCTGCCCGGCGCACCATCTTAAAAGACCCTTGTTTGGGGTCTTTTTTGTAATGTTAGAATGCCTCAATGGACTGCATATTCTGCAAGATTGTGAGCGGTGAGATTCCAGCCTCCAAAACATATGAGGATGGGAAGGTGATTGCCTTTGCGGACATTCACCCCAAGGCTCCTGGACACACGCTTCTCATTCCTCGCGACCACTACCAGTGGTTTTACGAGCTCCCAGACGACCTTTCCGACCATCTCTTCCGAGTTGCCAAGAAACTTGCGCGCGAACTCAAGGAGAAGCACGACGCCAAACTCGTGAAGCTCTCCATCGTAGGGGATGAAGTCCCGCATACCCACGTGCATCTCATACCCTTTGCCGAGAGCGCTAGGGCTGAGATTTGAGTCAAAATCCCTGGTATAGTTCCTCCATGAAGAAGCGACTTTTGACTGGACTCCAGCCCTCTGGCGACCTCCACATAGGCAACTACCTTGGAGCGCTCAAGCCGTACGCGGATATGTACAGTGAGTATGAGAGCTTTCTCATGGTTGTGGACTACCATGCGCTCACCTCGCTTCGGGATGCTGATGCGCTTCGCAAGAACACACGGGAAGTAGTGCGCGACTATATTGCGGCGGGTGTTGACCCGAAGGAAGTGGTTATCTTCAAGCAGTCTGATGTTCCAGCACATACGGAGCTCACTTGGATTTTTGATTGTTTAGTTACCGTTAAGTTCCTCGAGCTCGGACACGCCTACAAGGACAAGGTGGCTAAGGGTCTTGAGGCAAACGCAGGTCTCTTTACGTACCCAATGCTCATGGCTGCAGACATCCTTCTCTACGACACCGATGTCGTCCCAGTAGGAGAGGACCAGCGTCAACACCTTGAGTATGCGCGCGAGGCTGCAGCAAAGTTCAACAACGCGTACGAGAAGGTGTTCAAGGAGCCTAAAGAGATGATTCTTCCAAACGTTGGAGTGATTCCAGGAACTGACGGCAGGAAGATGAGCAAGAGCTATAGCAACACCATCCCACTCTTCGGTTCCAAGGACGAAATTGCTAAGGCGGTTATGAGCATCGTGACCGATTCCTCTAAGGACAAGCCAGAGAACGTCTACGCCATTCACAAACTCATCAAGAGCGAGAGCGAGCTCGATGCGTTCTATAAGGAACACAAAGGCAAATACAAAGCGCTTAAGGAAGGACTTATTGCTGACCTTGATGCGTACATCGCTCCTATGCGCGAGAAGCGTGCATCCATCTCAGACGCCGATGTAACGAAGGTGCTTCTTGAGGGAGGAGAGAAGGCGAGGGAAGTGAGCGAGGCTAAGATGGCCGTTGTGCGCAAAGCCATAGGCGTTAGATAGCATGCTGACGGTTGTTACCAGCAGTGCAGACAAGACGCGAGAAATCGCACGCATCCTTGATGCGGAAGTTACGAATGTTGCGCTTGATTTGCCAGAGATACAGTCACTCAGCTACGAGGAGGTAGTAGAGGCGAAGGCGCGCGAAGCCTATAGCCGACTCCAGGTTCCTCTTATCGTCGATGATGCTGGCTTCAGTCTCGAAGGATTGAATGGATTCCCGGGACCACTCACAAAGTGGCTCTGGCAGGCAGTTGGATGGGAAGGCGTATGCCGCATTGCTGACTCACTCCCGAACCGCAATGCGTCGGTGACGGTTGCTATCGGTTACTTTGATGGAACTGAGTTCAAGTCCTTCATTGGGGAAGCGAAGGGAACAATGGCTGAACATGCTCGCGGAGAGAACGGCTTCGGTCATGACGTTATTTTTGTACACGAGGGTGATTCCCGCACCCGGGCAGAGCTTTCTATCGAGGAGCAGGACGCCCGGCCAATCCGCAGAATGGCCCTTGAGGGACTTAAGGCGTATCTCGGAGAACGTGGTAATTTATAGGGATTATGGAGCGGGTACTCATAGGTGACCTCGGAAGTCATGTAGGCGAGACAGTCCAGATTGCCGGCTGGATAGACGTCCGCCGCGACCAAGGCAAGATGGTCTTCTTTGATTTCCGCGACCGCAGTGGATTCGTGCAGGGCGTCGTACTTCCAAAGAGCGAGGCACTCGAAGCAGCTAAAGAAACCCGCCATGAATATGTAGTGGCGGTCACGGGCATTGTGAATAAGCGTCCAGAGAAGAATGCACAGGCAGGAAAACAGAACGGAGACATCGAGCTTGAGATTACGGGTATCGAGGTACTCGCCAAGGCGCAGGAGCTTCCATTTGAGAAAGACACCGAGCTCAACATTGATACGCGCTTTGATTACCGCCCGTTCACGCTCCGGAGCGAACGAGACCGTGACATCTTCTCTATGCAGGCAACCATTGTTGCTGAGTACCGTGCGTCTCTTGCACGCCAGGGCTTCATGGACTTCCAGGCCCCAGCACTCGTCGGTGGAGATGCCGAAGGAGGTTCTGCCGTCTTCAAAGTGCAGTACTTCAAAGACCAGACGGCCTATCTTGCAACCAGCCCACAGCTCTACAAGCAGATAATGGTGGGAGCATTTGAACGCGCCTACACCATTGCAAAGATTTTCCGTGCTGAAAAGAGCGCAACGACCCGCCATCTTTCTGAGCTCACTCAGATGGACTTCGAGATGGGATTCATCAAGGATGAGCGCGACGTCATGGCAGTGCTCGAAACCGTCGTTCGTGATGTCGTGAATGTTGTTGCAACCAAACATGCAGCTACCTTTGAGCGAATGAAGGTCGCGGTGCCCTCGCTTGGGGAGAAGTTTCCAATACTTACCCTTGAGGAAGCACACAAGCAGCTTGGCGTACCTGCTGAGGACGACATGACGCCTGAGCACGAGCGCAATATTTGTGAGTGGGCCCTCAAGGAGCACGGGAGCGATTTCGTATTTATCACACGCTTCCCGACAGAGGCACGTGCCTTCTACACGATGTCTGCTGAAGGCAAGCTTTCTAAGGGCTTTGACCTTCTCTTCCGTGGTCTTGAGATAAACTCCGGTGCACAGCGTATCCACGATTACGATGAGATGATTGCCCGCATCAAAGAGCGCGGCATGGACCCAGAGAAGTTCTCCTTCTACCTTCAGGCCTTCAAGTACGGTCTGCCGCCACACGGAGGCTGCTCGACTGGTCTTGAGCGCTTCACCATGAAGATGCTCGACCTCGAGAACGTAAAAGAGGCCTCTGCGTTCCCACGTGACATGAACCGCATCGACACGCTCCTCTCGAGGAACGATTAATAGCTAGATATACTTCTATGATGAAACTCCAGGAAATGTACGAGCTCGCAGTCCAAGTCGGTATCGATGCTGACCCACGCGGACGTAAGGGCATCGAGAAATATCTCACACGTCGTCAAACTGAATACGACAACCTTTCCAAACACAAGCAGGACGAGTTCGACATCGAAAGCCTGAAGCATCCCTACGCTGATTCCCGCATTCTCACCGGGAAGGCTGACATGGAGGTTGATAAGGTCATGGCCGGTATCGACATCACCGCTTCTGAGGTAGTGCTTGCTGAAATGCTCAACCAAAAGGGAGCGGGTATTGATGTTCTCATTGCGCACCACCCCATTGGAGCTCCGTATGCAGCACTTCACGAAGTGATGGATATGCAGGCAGACAATATGGTGCGTTATGGCGTGCCGGTTAACGTTGCTGAAGGCGTCATGCGCGACCGTATCAACGAGGTGGCTCGCAAAATGAGTCCTCGTAACCACAATCAGCCAATTGATGCGGCTCGTCTCCTCGACCTTGCGGTTATGTGTACCCACACCATCACTGACAACCTCGTCTTTGATTTCCTTGAGAAGCTCTTTACGGACAAGAGTGCTGAGACCGTGGACGACGTTCTCAAGATTCTCAAGGAGATTCCTGAGTACCAGGAAGCTATGAAAGGGAAGGCAGGGCCTATGCTCTTTGCAGGCGCTGAGCAGAATCGTGCAGGAAAGATTGCACCGCTTGAAATCACCGGTGGCACCGAAGGCTCACACATCGCGTACGAGAAACTCTCACAAGCTGGCGTCGGTACGATTATTGCCATGCATGCCTCTGAGGAACACCGTGCAGAGGCCCAGAAGCACCACATGAACCTCGTTATTGCAGGCCACATGAGCTCAGACTCTATTGGTATGAACCTTCTCCTCGACCAGTACGAGGCCAAGGGTGTCGAAATTGTTCCGTGCTCCGGCCTCATTCGCGTGAGCCGTAACAAGTAATGGAGCCAGTCACGGACCGCACTCCGTTCACCGTACGCACCCCCGCCTACGAGGGCCCGTTCGCCCTCGTCCTTGAACTCATAGAGAAGCGAAAGCTCCTCGTGAATGACCTGTCCCTTTCGCAGGTGACGGATGATTTTATAGCGCACGTTAAAGGACAGGCAGAGTTCCCGATGGAGGATGCAGCGGATTTCATACAGGTTGCCGCAACCTTGCTTCTGATTAAATCGAAGTCCCTCATCCCAGACCTTGAACTCACAGGAGAAGAGGAGGAGGATGTCGAAGATTTCAAACGCAGGCTCATCATGTATGAGAAGGCGAGAGAAGCCGCTCGTGAGCTTTCACGCATCTACGGCAGACAGGTGATGGTTCCGGCAGGAGAGCGGGCACCCGAAGTGATGTTCGCGCCAAGCAAGGATGCGACACTTCCTAACCTCGAGAAAGCACTTGCTGATGCGCTTACGGCTCTTGAAGAAGTAGAGAAGCTTCCAGAAGCGCGCGTGCGACCAATGGTCACGATTGAAGAGATGATGGAGCGCCTGCTTGACCGCGTTCAGAGTAAGCTCTCACTCTCGTTCAAAGAGTTCTCAGGCAATACCAAAGAGAAGGTGGAGATTATCGTTTCCTTCTTGGCGCTTCTTGAACTGGTGAAGCAAGGGAACGTTGATGCTGAGCAAGGAGAACATTTCTCGGACATCCGGATTACGGACCTCACTACTGACGTACCGAAGTACGGCTAAAGAATCACAAAGAAGAATACGAGGGCAAGAAGGATGCGGTAGATACCGAATGGAATAAACGTGTACTTCCTGATGAAGTCCAGGAAGACCCTGATGACCACCATCGCAACGACGAAGGAAGTGATGAAGCCGATAGCCAGCAGCCAGAACTCATCCATCGTGAAAGAGTAGGAATTCTTGAGCATGTCATAGCCGGTTGCGGCAGCAATGGTAGGGACTGCAAGCAGGAAGGAGAACTCAACAACCGCGACGCGGGAGACGCCAACCAGAAGACCGCCGATAATAGAGGCGCCTGAGCGGGAGACACCCGGGATGATGGCAATTGACTGGGCGAGCCCTATCAAGAAGGCTTGGAGGTAGGTGATGTCCTTCACCGACTTATGAGCATCCTCCTTCTCCTTATGGAAGAGCTCGAGCGCAATGAGGATGATGCCGCCGATGACAAAGGAAGCCAGGAGCACCTGCATGTTCTCAAAGAGGTAGTCCTTGATGAATTGGTAGAGCACGAAGCCGATGATTGCCGTCGGGATGAAGGCAGCCGCAAGGCGCTTGAGCACTTGAATGTCGAGGAAGGAGCGCCAATAGAGGATGACGACCGCCACAATGGCACCGAGCTGTATGGCCACTTCGTAGGTCTTGAAAAAATCAGTGACGGGAATGCCAAGAAGGTGGCCGGTCAGTATTAAGTGGCCCGTTGAAGAGACCGGGAGGAACTCAGTAACACCCTCGACGATGCCTAGAATGACGCTATCGAGCGGGGTCATGGTTGCCGCCATTATACATCCCCAGAATCGTGGTTTTACGGCGTCGTACGTGTGCGGTATCCTGAGTGCACTATGGCCCTCTCTCTGGAATCCCAGCTTGAAGCTCTCCTCTTTGCAGGAGGGGAGCCGCTTCCAAAGAAACGGCTAGCGACGCTTCTCGGCGTATCGGTAAGCGACCTCCAGACTGCGGCCGACCGTTTGCGCGAAACGCTTACTGATCGCGGCCTTGCCTTGATTGAAACAAAGGATGAGCTCGACTTGAGAACCAGCCCTGAAGCCGCCGGACTCATGAAGAAGCTACGCGAGAGCGAACTGTCGCGTGACCTCGGAAAAGCAGGACTCGAGACCCTGGCTATCGTGCTCTACAAGGACGGTGCGACTCGAGGCGACATTGATTGGGTGCGCGGCGTGAACTCTTCAACCGCGCTGCGTTCACTTCTTCTACGTGGACTTATACGCCGCACAGAAGATTCCACTGACCGTCGTCGTGCGTTCTATGAAGTGACGCCCGAAGCGCTCGCACATCTTTCTGCTGGGAAGGTGAGTGACTTGCCGCGCTACGAGGAATTTTCTGTAGCACTCACACGTGAAGCAGCAGCACAAACGACCGCAGAAACTCATGGAGACGAATAATTTCAAAGCAGCAATAGACAGCGACCAGTTGCGCGAACAGCGCGTCCGTACAGCTTTTTTGATTGCCATCGGACTTGCCGCGTTTGTTTCCTTTGTATTCTTTCTTTCACAGCATCCGTTTCCAGACCAAATTGCCAAAGAACCGGAACCTGTTGTTTCTACAGTAGACACCTATAAGGACGTGGTGCTCACTGCCAAAGCGGCGATTGTCTTTGACCTTTCAAACGGTCAGATGCTCTACGGCAAGAACGAGCAAGCACAGTTGCCGCTTGCTTCGCTCACGAAACTGCTTACGGTCTATGCGGCCGTCGATACGTTTGCTAACAACGATACCATTATCATTTCCGCGGAAGCACTTGCGCAAGAAGGAGACACGGGACTTATTGCAGGCGAGCGCTTTACACTTTCTGAACTTGCCCGCTATGCGCTGGTTGCCTCCTCTAACGATGCGGCTGCTGCAATTTCTGAAGCGGCTGAGAACAAGCGTGCATATTCGGGTGCGACACTCCTCGCAAGCGCTGCTACTGCGGCAGGACTCACTCAGACCTATGCGGTCAACGGCACCGGACTTGATGAGAGTCTTACGGTCTCAGGAGGGTACGGATCTGCTCACGATGTTGCAGTGCTTTCAGGAGGGCTCCTTGCGAAAGCCCCAGAAATTGTTGAGGCCACCACCCATTCTTCCGTAACCGTGACCACGCTTGACGGAAGGACCCTGACCCAGAAGAACACCAACCAAGAGGTGCCGGCCGTTCCTGGAGCACTTCTTTCAAAGACCGGGTATACGGACCTGGCAGGAGGGAACCTCGCAGTGGTGTTTGATGCAGGAATTAATCATCCCATTGCGATTGTGGTGCTCGGCTCAACCCGCGAAGGCCGCTTTACGGATGTCGACCGACTGCTTGATGCGACACTTGAGAAGTTCGCGACAATGCCATGATTTTCGACGCCGCACGAGTTCTCATCCCATTTGTTATCGCCTTCGTAATCGGCGTCTCCACTGCTCCGTTACTTACGCACTACCTTTTCCGGCACAAGGCTTGGAAGAAGCAGGGAGGGAAGGGTAGGGGTATGGGGGACAGCAGCGGCACGCCACTCTTTGATGACCTACACCGGGAACGGGAAGTCTCCACCCCTCGCATGGGTGGCATTCTTATTTGGTCAGCGACACTTCTAACCGCTGCACTTCTGTGGATTCTGGCAGGACTTTTCGGCGAGCCCTGGGCACGCTTTGATTTCGTTGAGCGTGGTCAAACCTGGCTTCCAATCGTTGCGCTCATTGTGGGAGCCCTCGTTGGACTCTTCGACGACATACTTGAGGTGACGCGCAGCCGCGGTGGGCTGTCACTTCCATGGCGCCTTCTCATGGTGTCGGCTGTGGGACTGTTCGCTGGATGGTGGTTCTTTGCAAAACTCGGTGTGTCCGCAGTTGGAATTCCGTTCATTGGTCCATTTGAACTTGGCCTTCTGTTCATTCCGTTTTTTATCATTGTGATGCTCGCCATCTATGCCAGTGGCGTCATCGATGGCATTGATGGACTTGCCGGTGGTGTCTTCGCCATTATCTTCATGACCTACGCCGGGATTGCCTTTGCACAGTCCCAGTTCGCACTCGCTGCATTCGCTGCGACGGTTGCAGGAGCTCTGTTTGCTTTCTTATGGTTTAACGTACCTCCCGCGCGATTTTATATGTCAGAGACGGGGAGTATGGCGCTCACGCTTGCCCTTACAGTGACTGCCTTTTCCACCGACGTGCTGGGAGAGGGAGTTGGTGTCGCGGTGCTGCCAATCATTGCGCTTCCACTTACCGTTACGGTTGCAACCAATGTGCTTCAGGTTCTGTGGAAAAAACTCTTCAAGCGGAAGCTGTTCCGCATTGCTCCCATTCACCATCACTTTGAAACAATGGGCTGGCCGCCCTACAAGGTTGCTATGCGCTATTGGATTATTACCATCATCGCCGGCATCTTCGGACTTGCGGTAGCCCTCCTTAAGTAACATGTCGTTCACCAAATCGAGCGTCTCAGGGGATAGGGTATTCGCTCTCATCGTCCTTGTGCTCGTGGTTGGAGGACTGGCTGCCTTTTCTTCAGCTGCGCTCGGACTCCTCGCACGTCCTGATGGTTCTCCGTGGAAGCTCGCTCTGACTCAGCTGGTGCTTGGCCTTGCCCCTGGCGTCATTGCGCTCGTTACCATTCGCTTCGCATCTCCTGAGCTCATACGCAAGATGGTGCTCCCGTTCTTTATAGGGGCGCTCGTACTTACAGCCTGCGTCTTTATTCCTGGACTCGGTGTGACCATCAACGGCGCTACACGCTGGATTGATATTGGCTTCACGACTATTCAGCCATCTGAATTTCTGAAGATAACGACCGTGCTTATGCTCGCGTCGTATCTTGCGATGGCAAAGAACACGATTCGTGACTTCCGGCACGGTTTGCTCCCATTTCTTGCGATTGTAGGCATTCCGTCGCTTCTTCTGCTTGCTCAACCTAATACTTCAACTGTGTTGGTCATTGGCGCGACTGCCGTTGCACTCTACTTCATTGCCGGAGCTCCCTGGAGGGATTTCGGAATTATTCTTGTGACGGCCATTGTCGGACTCGGCATCCTCGTCATGATGCGTCCGTACCTTATGGAGCGCGTGCTCACCTTCATGGACCCAGCACGGGATCCGCTTGCAAGTGGCTACCAGATTCAGCAATCCTTAATTGCCATAGGGTCCGGTGAGTTACTTGGCCGAGGCTTTGGGCAGAGTGTGCAGAAATTCAATTACTTACCGGAGCCAGTGGGGGACTCCGTGTTTGCGGTCTTTGGGGAGGAGTTCGGGTTTGTGGGCACGGTGCTCGTCGTGCTTCTGTTCATGGCCTTTGCTGCACGTGGGCTCACCATTGCTGCAACGGCAAGCAACACTTTCGGGGCGTACGCGGCAACTGGTCTTACGCTCATCATTACGTTCTCGGCGTTTCTAAATATAGGAGCGATGTTAAGCATATTCCCACTCACTGGGCTTCCGCTGCCGTTTGTCTCGCATGGCGGTACGGCTCTTTTAGCGGCGCTCGCGTCGGTAGGAGTCATCCTTAACGTTGCAGCACACCGGACGAAACGCACGAAATAGGGGTGGTATGCTATTTTTTAACGTATGAAAGTCGTGTTCACAGGGGGCGGGACTGGGGGTCACTTTTATCCCATCATTGCAATCGCGGAGTCTATCCGTGACAAAGTTCGTGACCGCCATCTCTTGGCGCCACGGATGTACTACATCTCACCGACGGCGTATGACCCAGAGGCGCTCTTTGAAAACGAGATTGAGTTCATCAAGTGCCCAGCAGGGAAGATGCGACGGTATTTCTCGTTCCTTAACGTTACCGACTGGTTTGTGACCGCGCTTGGTATTGCGTGGTCCTTCCTCACACTCTTGCGTATTTACCCGGACGTTGTGGTCTCCAAGGGAGGGTACGCGAGTGTTCCTACGGTGCTTGCCGCTGCAGTGCTTGGCATTCCCATTCTTGTACACGAGTCCGATGCAAAACCGGGGAGGGCGAATCTGCTCGCCGCTCGCTTTGCGTATCGCATTGGCATTGCCTTTGATAGCGCCGCTCAGTATTTCCCAAAGAATGCGCAAAAGAAAATTGCACGCACTGGTATTCCGGTCCGCAAGGACCTTATGAAACTTGAGAAGGAGGGCGCGCACCAGTACCTCGACCTCGACCCGGGCGTTCCTACCATCCTCGTCCTCGGAGGTTCAAGTGGCTCTCTGCGCATGAACGAGACCTTGCTTGCCTCGCTTCCGGAACTTGTCGAGCTTGGAAACGTCATCCATCAAACAGGTAAAGACCATTTCAAGAGTATGGAGAAGACGGCTCCTGTTGCACTGACTGCAAGCAAGCACGCCAGTCGTTATCATCCGTTCCCCTACCTCTCGGCTCTTTCACTTCGCCGCGCAGCAGGAGCAGCCAATCTGATTATTTCAAGGGCAGGGGCAACTGCCATTACTGAAATCGCTATTTGGGGGATTCCCGCAATCTTGGTCCCTATACCTGAGGAGATTAGTCACGACCAGCGCACCAATGCGTACTCCTACGCACACAGCGGCGCAGCGATTGTTATTGAGGAAGAGAACCTCTCGCCACACGTACTTGTCTCCGAGTGCCGTCGCCTTCTTACCGACAAAGCACTTGCAGAGGATATGCACGCTAAGAGTATTGGGTTTGCGATTCGAGACGCCGCTGACATCATCGCAGAAGAGGTGCTCTCCGTAGCGCTCTCTCACGAAGAGCCACTTAAGACCTCATGATTCGCACACGCATCCCGCCAAGCCCCACTGGGCGCTTTCATATCGGCACGGCTCGCACCGCGCTCTTTAACTACCTGTTCGCACGCAAGAACGGTGGCGAGTTTCTGTTTCGTATTGAAGACACCGACCGTGCTCGAAGTCTGCCTGAACACGAAGCGGAGATTATCGAAGGAATGAAGTGGCTAGGCCTTGAGCACGACGGGGCAATCGTTCGACAAAGCGAGCGTGTTGAACGTCACACTGATTTGCTGCATAAGCTCGTGAAGGAAGACAAGGCGTACCTTTCCAAAGAGGCGAGTGCAAAAGAAGAAGGGAAGGAGGTGGAGGTGGTGCGACTTCGAAACCCAGGACGCTCCATTACGTTCCGCGATGAGATACGCGGGAATATTACGTTTGATACCGCCGAGCTTTCCGACTTTGTTATCGGGCGTTCTATTGATGACCCTCTCTATCACTTCGCAGTGGTGGTGGACGACAGTGACATGGGCATCACGCATGTCATTCGTGGAGAGGACCACATCTCCAACACTCCTCGACAGATTTTGATTCAAGAGGCGCTTGGTCTTGAGCGCCCTATCTATGCGCATCTTCCGCTCATTCTTGCGCCCGATCGTTCAAAACTTTCCAAACGTCATGGTGCCGTCTCGCTCTTTGAGTACAAGGAGCAGGGATTTATGCCTGAAGCCATCATCAACTATCTTGCGCTTCTTGGTTGGAATCCGGGAGATGACCGTGAAGACTTTACGCTTGAGCAACTGGTTGATTTGTTCGAATTTGGGAACGTCCAGAAGAATGGAGCCGTTTTTGACATGGTGAAGTTTCAGGACGTGAACCAGCGCTGGATGAGGAAACTCCCGGACGAAGAGTTTCTTGCTCGTGGAGGACTCACTGCCTCTGACCCCGAGCGCCTCCTCAAAGCGACCCATCTTTTCAAGGAGCGTGCCCACACGTTTGGAGAGGCTCGCGAGATGCTCTCGGGCGAGCTTTCCTGCCTTTTTGAAACCCCAACCATCGACCGGGCCCTCTTGGTGAACAAGGAGCCAGCAGAGGCCCCTGGGTCCACCAAAGGCCATCTAGAGGCCCTAAAAGGGCTTATAGAGGGCTTTGGAGAGGATATTGGAGCCGAGGAGGCCAAGGCTGCCCTCATGCCGTATGCAGACGAGAAGGGGAGAGGCATGGTCCTCTGGCCGCTGCGCTACGCACTCTCGGGCGCTGAGCGTTCTCCTGACCCTTTCACACTCATCAACGTTCTCGGCCCAAAAGAATCTCTCTTACGCATACAAGCCGCAGTTGATATACTCTAGGGGATGAAACCCCGTTCTTTGGCGTACTGCCTCATTTTGTTTGCGCTTCTTGCGCTCCCCACGTTCGCGCTTGGCGATACTGCCTCAGACCTCAAAGCACAGATAGAAGACATCAACCGTCGTCGTGCGGCAATTGATGCTGAGATTGCTGGGTACCAGAAGGAACTCAACGTCCTTGGTGGACAGAAGCAGACGCTCCAGTCTGCCATCAAAACTCTTGATGTTTCGCGCAACCAGACCGCCTCGCAGATTCAATCAACGCAGAGCAAGATTTCAGCAGCAAACCTGAAGCTCCAAGAACTCGCACTCGAGATTGGTGACAAAGAAACAGTGATTGCCGTTGACCGTGCGACGGTGTCGGAGTCTATCCGCAACATTGCGCAGATGGATGACCTCTCGACGTTTGAATACCTTCTCTCTTCCACCGATCTTTCAGATGCATGGGAGGCCGTGGATACGGCAGCTTCTGTGAACGAAGCACTGCGCGTCCATGTGCAGGAGCTTTCTGCAACCAAGCGCGTCCTCACCAATCAGCATGAGGAAGTGGGGACCACGAAGAAGAGTCTCTCGACGCTTTCGAGCGACCTCAGCAACCAGAAGAAAGCGCTCGACGTGAATCGTCAGAGCAAGCAACAACTCCTCTCGCAAACACAATCGAGCGAGGCGGCGTACCAGGAACTCATTGCGAAGAAGCGAGCAGAGCAGGCACTGTTCGAGTCTGAGCTTGATCGCCTTGAGCAGCAGTTGACTGGCAGTGTTGATAGTTCTGCCATTCCATCGGTGGGCTCCGGTGTGCTTACCTGGCCGTTCTCCTCAACCTTCATGGCCAACTGTGTGTCTAAGAGCAGCGCACTTGGGAACGTTCACTGTCTCACGCAGTATTTCGGCAATACACCGTTTAGTACTGCGAACCCGCAGGTGTACAACGGGGCGGGGCACAACGGCGTGGACTTTGGTGTGCCTTCGGGAACTCCGGTCCAAGCTGCGCTCTCCGGCACCGTTCTTGATACCGGAAACACGGATGCGATTCCTGGCTGCTATTCCTTCGGTAAGTGGGCAGTCGTGAAGCATGCAAACGGAATCTCAACGCTGTATGCACACCTTTCCTCAATCAGTGTTTCAGCAGGGCAGTCAGTTGCCACCGGAGGATTGATTGGCTACTCCGGTATGACCGGCTACGCTACCGGCCCACACCTGCACTTCGCTGTGTATGCATCGTCTGGCTTGCAGATTATGACGCTGTCGCAGTTCCGTGGAGCGACGAGCCCGTGTGCCAACGCAAAGATGCCAGTGGCGCCGAGGGAGGCGTACCTGAATCCGATGTCGTACCTCTAAACTATGAGAGAAGACCCACGAGCGAAGCCTCCTCAGGTATCTCCTGATTTCCCTGATTCCTTCCACCGAGTGACCGTGAAGGGGATTTATGTCCGTGATGGAAAAATACTCCTCACGCATGACTACGTGGACCCGGAAGACCCCGTATGGGAGTTGCCGGGTGGCGGTCTTGATTTCGGGGAATCTATTCCAGACGCACTGCGACGGGAGGTAAAAGAAGAAATGGGGCTGACGGTGACCAAAATGTACGATAGCCCGATATACGTCTGGACATCACGGCGCGAAAACTGGCGCGGTCTCGACTGGTATTACTCTCTGGTACTTGGATACCGTATAGAGATAGAAACGCTTGAGACGCTCGTACCAAGTGATGAGTGTCGTGAAATTAAGTTCTTTTCAAAGGAAGAACTCATGCAAGCAACCGACTTGAACGAGCAAATTAAAGAACTTGCTAAGATTTTTGATCCTAAAGATTTCGCATAGTCTCAGGTTGATTTTGTGTAAAGACGAGTTATCGTTTAGTCGTGAGCCACGCATTCTCAATTGAGGGTTCGAACGCCGACACAGAAAGAGGTCACGAATCGGTCCCCGTTGCATTCGCAGAGATTTCCCTAGCAGAAGTTCCTGACGCGGTGGGCAAGCAGTGGAAGGGAAACGAGGTATTTCTCCCCCAAGGATATGGAGAGGAGTGGAGAGATGCATTTACACGCGCGTTCGTACTTGCTCCTGATGCAGCACGACCTCAAGAAAAGGTGTACGTACTCATCAATAAATCCACAAACCCGGACGCCGGAGAGTATGTTTCGTTTGCCACTTTTGAAGGTGATGAATTTTCCAATCAAGCTCTTCTTGCATTTAATGCTCTGAACCGACCGAAAGATTCGGAATTGCCACGCCTCTACGAGAATCTACCGGTTGCGATGATTATGGGCACTACAGCCGAGCACAAGAAAGGTATCGGTTCGCATGTCTTGGAGCTTATGAATGCTTTTTCAAAGCAGCAATACGGAGTGCTCATGCATTCCGACCTTGAGCGCTATCACCTTACCAATGGTGCTGGCGTCATGCCGGGATGGCGTATGTGGGAGAGTCTGGAACGTAAGGGTATTGTGAAAAAATACCAAACACCACTCGGGGACCGTTTTGTGTTCGAAGAGGAAAAAGAAGTTATATTTTAGCGTCTCGACTCCTCCACAGCACTCGACACGCAAGTGTCCTGTACGGCGCCCAACGTTCTGCCATCCGCTCAAGTTTCTTTGAAGGCGTTCCTCGCTTGAGGCTATAGAGCGTTTCCATACTCCGTACGAGCCCCAAGTCTCTCGAAGAGAAGATGTCGGGATGCCCGGCGGCAAACATGAGGAACATCTCGCAGGTCCAGGGTCCAATGCCCCAAACTTCAGTAAGTTTTTCTGTTGCTTCCTCTTTGGTTGCCTTGGAGAGGGAAGAGAGGTTGAGTCCTTTCTGTACGGCCTTCGCAAGTTCCTTGAGTGTCTTTGCTTTAGCGCCAGAGAGTCCTGCCTTACGTAAGCGGGGAAGTGAGGTCTTTTGAATCGTCTCTGGAGTGACTTTTCCGCCACAGATCTTTCGCACCTTCTCCCAGATGCTGTCGGCTGCTTTGGTTGCTAGCTGCTGACTCACCACTGAGCTTGCGAGTGCAGAAAAGAGCGTTGCATTTCCTTTACGACGTTTTGTCTTCTCGGCAAGACCAGACGCATGGGGAAGTGCGGCCTGGTACAGGATGGGATCCCTTGACTTCCAGTGTTCGAGTGCTGCTTTTACCTGTGCGTCCATCGCCATACGCTATACCCATAGCCCGCTTCACGCCACTTTTCGGGCGTATATACTACCCTCATGGTACGTCTCATCATCTGGATTGTTATCGGCCTTCTCGCACTCTCCTTCTTCGGAATTTCGCTACGCGGACTCGTTGAAAACCCTACCAACCAGGACAACCTCTCCTTTGTGTTCGCCATGGTCGACTCCGGCTGGAGCATGATTAAAATGTGGCTTCTTGATATGTGGGATATCGTACGCGGTGTTTTTGACTAAGTCATGGAAGAGAAAAAGAAAGTCACCATCACCATCCCCTCGGACGCTCGTCCCGGCTTCTCAAACGTCGCTCAAGTCTATGTCTCAGACGACTCTGTGGTCATGCAGTTTGCCTACGTGAGGCCAAACGCGGGCACTGGGCAGCTCATAGGGGAAGTCGTGCTGTCGCCTAAGCACGCCATAGAGTTCAATCGGGCCCTGGATCAGACCATTAAGCAACACTTCACTCGCCATCTTGAGGAGAAGGGTTCATGAACTCCTTCATTTGAATTTCACCCTCTTAAGGGTACGGTTCGCCTGGGAGCACATAGATATAAGCCGAAATTCACGAAACGATATGAAGACTCTAATTCTTGGCGCGTTGGCGCTTGCGGCGGCGGCCCTTCCGGCAGCTTCCTTTGCGCAGATGTATGCCTACGTAAATACGAGCGGTGAAGTGATGTCCATAGACTCAGCGACTCCGGAAACGGCAATCGCAACGGCTCCAGGCATCGCTACTCACAGCGGTGTTATCAGGCTTGACGATACCTCTGATACCGAATTGCTCGGTGATGATGTGTCGGGTGTGTAGCAAGCAGACAACATAGATTATTAAACGAGCTCTCGAAGCCACACCTTCGAGAGCTCGTTATATACTTGAAACAGCATGAAATATTTCCTCCTAGCTTTGATTGCGTTTCTCCTCCTACCGTCAGGCACGTTCGCAGCTACCAATCCTTCCTGCGAGATTATCACCGTGACTATGCGTGGCGTAGTGTATTCAGAGAAAGAGCCGGAGGTGATGGTGAGAGAAGGAGAAGTCGTTGGCTTCCTTTGGTTCAGCGAGGACGCAACCTCAGCCCGTGACGCTGAAGGGAATCAAAGCACACTTGCAGGCGCTAAGGTTCTGAGGATTGATGGCGACACCTCTTTTTCATACGAGTTCTTAAACAGCACTGATGAGACCACCTGTTCCGTGGGGTTCCATGTCGTTGAGGGCCAAATCTCGGCAAGCTCGCTTGTCACAGAGGATGAGCGCCCGACTATCAAAGGAACAGCGGATGGAACCAGTACCGTAAAGTTCTCCATTGAGGACAGCGACGGTAAACGGATCTATCTCTCCAAGGAGCTCAAGGTCAGCAACGGCAAATGGAGCGAGCGCATCTCGAAGGAACTGCCGGACGGGAACTATCTCGTGACGCTCTACGGCGACAAAGACTACGAACTCAACTCCATCACGACCGGCATGCTCGCACTTGGTCCTGAACCTGAGAAAGGCAAGGGCTCAATCACCGTATCGCAGTTTTCGCTTCTTACCGGCGGAACTGCTGCTGCGGGGACCTTAATACCAATTGAATACCTCAAGGTGGTCAACACAAGCCAGGTTCCAGTGAAGCTCGAGGGCTTTACCCTTAAGGAAACAGGTTCTGCACCAGACGACCTAGTCATAGGATTCACCACGAACGACGATAAGGGTGGATCGCGTTCAACGATTGGAGGCACGGAAGGTACGGAGTTGTTCAAGAATAGCCAAGCCTTCGTCCCGCTTATAGCGACCATTGAACCGTCTCAAATTCGCGTCTTTACGATTAAGGCAATCTTGAGCCGAATGAGTGGGAGCGCCGGAGGAAAACAGCTCCTCATAGATACCATCGATGTAGACGCCGATGGGGCCGTGAAAGCGACGTACCCAATACGAGGTGTGACCTGGACGCTTGCGTATTAAATAAATATGCCAGACGAAGGATATAAACTACCGTCGAGTTCTGATTCTGAGCCGCAGCTTCCAGCAGAACACCAAACGAGATTCGACCGCCTTATGAGCGTAGACCCGAGCCTTTGGCCAGAATCCCTACTCGATTTCATTGCTGACGAGACCGATATCGACGCAGCCGATATCGATTCCGCACCTGAGAAGCTTAAGGGTCCAGTAGCAGAGTGGCTCAAGCAACCACAAAGCTTAGATGTTGTTGATTCGATGTAACTCTAAGCAAAAAGCCCCCAATTGGGGGCTTTTTGCTTTTGAGCTTTGGCTTACGCCGCTGGCTCTGCCGCAGGGGCCTCAGCCGGTGCAGTAGCCTCAGTAGGCTCATCTGCTACCGGTGCTGCCGGAGTGTTTGTCTCGTCCATAGTATCCAGGAGTTATCTGCTAAAGAACGCAGTGTGGCACGGATAGTGGAGTAGCGCCACCCCTAGCAATACGCAGCAATCTCGGTCATCCAAGGAGCGGGGAAGTCGCCAAAAGAGGCTTATAGTGGGCCATTTTTTATCTCGGCATGTAAACCAGGGAATACCGACAGAAAGTTCCCGTTGGAATGCCACAGGAATGTTTCTTAAGAGGGCGTATACGGGGCAAAAGAAGCCAATATAAGGGTAGGAGAGCCAAGACAGGTCCCGCCCTTATCTGCCCAGGCGTACTACGCAAAAGATATATTGTGCGAAGCTTAGAATGAAGAAGCTCGGCTATCCGATACGCCTCATAAGAACACACGAACCTCTTCTTCCCTCGCGAGCTTCGACGAATTTTTTTGCATCTACATATTCGTATGACTTTTGTACACAAACAACACAACAACGACTAAGAAGAGGAGGGATGCCCTGCCCCAGAGGGGGAGCTTGGGGAATTTTGAAGACTTAGGGAGATTTTAGAGGTGAGCAGAGATAGCTGACTTCCCTACTCTGATTCATCAGCTTGGCTCATGCCTCTTCAACAACGTCATACTCCCCCTTGATGAACTTGTACGGACCAGTGGTGTTAGGCATCTTCACAAAGATGCTCTTATGCTCGTATGAAATTACTTCTCCTGCCATGCCTACGATGTGGTGCTTCCGGGCGAACTCGGAATCTTTTGCACGCACCGTCTTCCCTACCAGGTCCTTGAGCTCCCCATTCTCTTCGCTTGTCCGGAAATCTGGAGTTGGGATTGGCTCGGGCATAGGTAAAAGTCTAGCACTTCACGTTCTCAATGATGTAATCAAAGGCCTCGTCAACGGTATCCACCAGCTTATAGAGTTTGAGGTCGCTCTCATCAATAGCAGCATACTGGGCAAAGAACCGCTTTTCAAAGGACTCAATAATCGGAGTCCAGTATTCCTTTCCGTAGAGCACGATAGGAATCGGCTGAATTTTCTTGGTCTGGACAAGTGTCGCAATTTCAAAGAACTCATCCATGGTGCCGTATCCTCCCGGGAAGTAGATGTAGACCTCAGAGGCAAACGCGAGCATGGTCTTGCGAACGAAGAAGTGGTCGAACGTTATTGAGTCCGTAAGGTAGCCGTTTAATGCCTGGTTGTCGGAGAGACGAATGTTAAGACCAACTGATGCACCTCCTGCCTCAAAGGCTCCTTTGTTTGCCGCCTCCATGATGCCGCTAGAGCCTCCGGTGATGATGGCGAATCCGCGCTTCGCAAGCCGTCCTGCGAGCTCCGTGGCTGCCTTTGAAATCTCCTCACCGAAGCCCGCGCGTGCGCTTCCGAAGAAGCTTGCTGCAAGTCCATACTTTGAGAGAAGCTCAAAGCCCTCCACGAATTCGGACATAATCTTAAAGATGCGCCATGACTCAAGCTGCTTCGGCTTACAGACCAGCGGCTTGAACTCAGCAGGCACTTCAGGTTTTCCCTGCTGGATAGCGTCCACCAGCGTGTCCTTCATCCGTTCGTGATGCTCTTCCCTATTCACCACAGGGTCCGTCACTGAAGGAACAGTGTGTGAATCAGTTACTTTGTCATCCATGGTATGTCGTACGTATCAAAATCGGGTAACAGTTTCTTATTATACGCTATCCGAGCGATGACTTCTGCATGGCAATACGCTCCAGTGAGCGCATTGTGGGGTTTCGGTTCTGCTGGGAGGCCACAGTACGCAAGAGCGTACGTCATATCGATAGCTGAGTGGTTGTTCTTGAGCGGAGGCTCCTTCCCATTCACTCGCATATGGGTCCACACGAGCGTGTGTACGTCGATGGTTCGCTTGGCAAACGGAAACTCCATGTGTGCCCGCTCGCAGGCAGCCCGAAGAATATCGTGGTCAAAGGAAACGTTCTGCGCAGCCACCGTGCGCTCCTCTATATCCATAGCCCAGGCGATGAACCCCGCGACAAGCTCCGCCTCGGTCTTTTTCTCGGGGTCAGTAGCCTCATCCCTCGAGAACCCATTCACTGCAAGCGCCTCGTCTTCAATGTGTGCACCATCCCACGCACGGCATTCGTCGTAGAACTGATTAGTTGGATTGTCTAAATCCAATGCTCCGATTGAAAGAATGGAGTTCTTGCGTGGTTCGACGCCTGTGGCTTCTACATCGAGGACAATCATGATTATTTCTTACGCATAAGGCGCGTCATGTTCTCCTCCTGGAGGTCATGCGTCCGACTGATGTATTCGTTTATGCGCTCGGAACGTTGAGTCGACTGCCTAATCCAGTCGCTCCATTCTGTAGCAGTAATCACCCCGCGCGCCTTGAGGATGCCTAGAGCTTCGAGCCTTCCTACCTGAATGTCGAGTGCGGCGCTCATATTCTCCTCGGCGTTTCGAGGAGTGTCGTGGCCGAACATGTACAGATAGACGAGCTTCCTCGCTTCGGCGAACTTGTCCCACACCGCAGCCTGTACCCGCTGTTCCTTTGCACCAAACGGTTCTCCTACCTCAGGCGGAAGTTCAGCAATAAGAGGGGTTATTTCGTCGTAAATTTGCTCAAGCTGTGCAAGCACGTAGAGTTCCGTTTCGACGCGTTTTTCAAGAGTTGCCTTAAGCCCCCTACTCTCCATGGCCTCGATTGGGTTTTCTGCCTCACTCGCCTCTCGCATTGCCTTGCGGCGGCGGTGCGGATAGTGAACGAGTTCAAAACTACGCTTCCACATCTCCTCGTGCTCTCCCATCCGGTCGTAGAGGTTCTGAAGCATCTCATGCACCTCCGGAAGGCGCCCGTACTTCTTCTCATAGTTGGTACAGTGCGTATCGAACGCATGCGTATCGCGCTTCCAGCGGGCATCAAGGGCCTTGAGTTCAGTCTCGAACGCTTCGAGACGCTCTTCGTCTTCCCTCGTGAGGTTGCCTTGAAAGAGCATGCCGGTGACAACACTGCTTATCTCGGCATACTTCTCGACGACCTCGTCTGCCAGCCGTCCCAACGAACGGTCCATGAATTCGATATTGGAGAGCTCATGCGCCTCATCGCGCTTCTCCCGTGGGTCAGACTCAAAATCCATAGAGGAAACTATAGCATCAGGCTAAATACCCTTGCAGTTAGCCGCTGGGGCATAGCCTGCAGCCTCTGCGTCCTCTTTAGAGGCAAAGAAAACCTTGTTGCTCTCCGAGATAGTCTTGGCTCCTGAGCAGGTCGGCAAATGATACTTAGTGCCGTTTTTAGAGGCCACATACCTTGCATCCTCGGGGGTTACTGCCTGGGCTACCGCAGCTCCCTGGTCGGTGTATTCAATGGAGAAATCACTCCCCTGCCCCGCATCCCGCTCATAGAGCATCCCAAGCCAGAAGCTCGCAGAAGTGGCTAAAACAACCACCATAAGCACCAAGACGTCCTCAGGGACTTTGGCCAGCACTTCCTTGCTTCTACGGCCTATCTCTGCTATATTCATGCCACAACAGCATAGCACTATGGCATCAACAAAAGCGGGAGGCTCAACAAAGAACGTACGCGACTCACAAGCGAAATACCTTGGAGTAAAGCTCGGTGACGGCGCAGCAGCTCGTCCGGGTATGGTTATCGTCCGCCAGCGCGGTACTAAGATTATGGCCGGCAAGAATGTCCGTGTCGGAAAGGACCACACCCTTTTCTCACTCGCTACTGGTAAGGTTTCCTTCACCGAGAAGCGCAAGGTTCGCTACGACGGTAGCACCATTCGCCGCAAGGTAGCCAACGTCGTCTAACAAAAAAGCCCCGCATCAAGCGGGGCTTTTTTGTATTGGAAGCTTATTCAGCTTCGACAACAATGGTGATCTTCCCGAAGTTCTCGCCGTAAGCGACAGGAACATCAAAGGTACCGAGTTCCTTGAACGGGCGCTCAATGGAGATAGCATCTACTGGAAGCTTAGTCATCTCTGCAATCTCCTTGGCATCCACAGCATCATAGAGGTGACCCTGCTCGTTTGCCTTCTTGATGAAAACAATGCGCTCTTCGGCAAGGGCGGTGAGGCGCTCAGCGATGAGCTTACCGTCGAGCTCCTGGCGCTCCTTCATCTGCTTCTGCATGGTCTCTGCCCTCTTTACTGCCTCTCCGGTTGCCGGAACGGCCATCTTCCGAGGAATAAGGAAGTTAATAGCGTGGCCATCCTTTACCTCGACGACATGGTTGGCACGGCCAGTGCCCTTCACGTCCTTTATCATTACGACTTTCATAGTGGGGCTATCCTACCCTGCCGCCAGCCCTCTGGCAACCGGGCTAGAGCGCGAGAACAGCTGCCGCCGTTGCATCCTGCGGCACCTCAAGCTCCGGCATCTGTGAGCTGTTGAACGCCATGAGACCGATGACAAAGACCAAAATAGCAAAGGTACCGCCGAGAGCCTCGAGGTACGGCATCCGGAAGTGAGCGTGGAGCGCAACGAGGAACATAAGACCGAGGATGAGCGCCAGTATAGAAAGAGCCGTGGTTGCGGTGTGATTAGGGGAAGCCATTGCCTGAAGCACGGATTCCTCAACTTGAGAGACAGCGACTGTCTCTTCGCCAAGCACGGTAACTTCAGAGGTCTCTGTAGGGGCAACCGCCACAGGAGTCTCCTCCTCAGGTGCTGGTGCTGCAGACGCTATCTTCGGGCTTGCAAAGAACTGCACGACGAAGGTCACCTGTTTTCCTTTATATTCTCCTTCAGCGGTCGCAATACCAATCTCCTCGTACTGCTGCTTCACGATGTTGGCGTAATGTGTGGGTGACTTCATCCACGCTTCTTCAACATCTTTGGAGTCTTCGAAGTTTACTGCAAGATTCTCTCCGGCATAGGTGTACTCGTATCCTGCAAGCTCTACCCAGTGCCACGGCTGCTTGCCGTCAGGAGTGACATGCGCAAAATATCCCTTCGCTGCCATGTCGTTAGCCTTAAGCTGTGCAGCCTTCGTGAGAAGCGCGTTCTCAGAGAGCTCCCCCGCTCCCACAGATGCGCGGTCTGCGTTGGTGAGCTGTATGAGTGCTGCCGGAAGTACGGTGGCGAGAAGTCCCGTGCGTCCATCATCAACCTTAGTCGCAAAAAGATAGGCACCCTCAACAAGAAGGACGAGCGTAAAGACGGCGAGAACCGCTGTAACACTCAGGATGCCCGGACGAAAGCGGTTTCCCTCGTGCGGGACAACCAAATGCTTCACGTGCTCGTGCCACTTTCGCATAGTATGCAAATAATCACACACTTTTCAGTGTGCGGCAAATGGCGCTACTTTCCGGTCGTAAGGAATTCAACTGCACGCTCCCTTTGCGGGTCCTTCCCTGCTTCTCGGTCTTCCTGGGTGCGCTCTACGAGTATGTCCGGCGCAATACCACCGTCTGAAATGGAGATGCCATCAGGAGTAAGCCAGCGCGCGACCGTTATCTTAAGCGAACCGCCGCCTACCTCAACAAGCTCCTGAACCGAACCCTTTCCAAAGGATGCGGTGCCGATAAGCGTCGCAACGTCATGGTCATGAAGCGCTCCTGCAAGAATCTCTGACGCAGAGGCTGAGCCCTTGTCCATAAGAATCACAATCTTAGTACCAGCGGCAACACCAGTGCTGCCGGTAGAGCGGTGTACAAGGTTCTCGCGCTTTCCGTCATAATCCTCCGTCACGATGACGTCGCCCTTTGGAAGGAAACGGCTGGCAATCTGTACCGCAGACTGCAGATAGCCTCCTGGGTTCCCACGCAAATCGATAAGAAGCTTGTTGGAACCGGAACGCTTGAAGTCATTTAGTGCATCAGTAAAAAGTTTGTTTGCGGTTCCGGTGAACGTGTAGAGCGTAATGGTGTAGACGCCGGAGGTTGCGTCGTACCCGTGGTCGATGGTCGGTACCTGGATGGTGTCGCGAACAACGGAAATTTCAATAACCTCACCATTGCGGTAAATGCGGAACACCACTGGCGTACCCTTCTCTCCACGGATGAGCTTCACTGCTTCATCGGTGGACATGCCATCAGTCGAGACCCCATCGATGGAAAGAATGCCGTCGCCAGCGTGCACACCTGCGCGCTCAGCCGGGGTGCCCTTCAAAGGAGCAATAACGGTCAGAAGACCCTCCTGTACGCCCATTTCAATACCAACACCACTGAAGTTTCCGAGAATGTCTTCCTTGAAAATCTTTGCTTCCTGCGGCGGGAGGAAGATGGTGTACGGGTCGCCGTAGGAATCGGTAAGACCCTGGATGGCGCCCCAGAGTTTGTCCTTACTGTCTGGGAGCGTTGAGGTCGCATGACTCTCGACGAACTTAGCGTCGAGCGTATTCCACACTTTCCAGAAATTCTCGAGGTCAACGGCAGTATCCGGAGTGGCATCAAGACCATCGGAGAGCAGCGGAATCGAATTGGCGAGGATGCGGCCACCACCTTGAGCTCCGGTTACCATTCCTGCGCCAAACGCGAGGACCACCACGAGTGCGAAGACGACTGCGACGCGCGCGATACGACTAAAGCGACTTCGTGGAGTGGCGTCAGGGGGCATAAATACGCCAGTATTATACCACAATGCTATACTTCTCTTCATGGTAATACGCCACCTTTGCGGCTCGACGACGTGGGTTGATCTCGAGTGCCCAACGAAAGAAGAGTTGAAGCAGGTAATGGAGGAATATGGCATCTCGTCGAGAGTTGAAGACGAAATTGTTAACCCCACACCCTACCCGCTCTCCGTTTCCTTCCCTGCGTATAGCTACCTCATCCTCCATTTCCCAATTGCTGACGTGCATGAAGGCACCCGAAGTCAGGAAATCGACTTCATCGTCGGCAAGAACTTTTTGATAACGGTTCGTTACGAAACCATCGCCCCGGTTCATAACCTCCACAAGATTTTTGAAGCCGAGGAACTCCTCGACCTCCCTGCCCCAGAGCGCGCAAGCGGTGCAGAGCTCACGGAATTAGTGTTCCGTCGCCTCTACCGTGCTATTCGCGAAGAAGTCGAGCAGACGGCACGCCTCTTGGAGCACATCGAAGAGGATGTCTTCTCTGGCAAAGAGCGCGAGACCGTTCGCAAGATTTCAGACGCCGGTCGTGTCCTGCTTCGTTTTGAGACCGTGCTGAGGCGCCACGAAGAACCGCTCACCATATTTCTCTCAGAACTTTCAGATAAACGCTTCTTCGGCCCAGCGTTCAAAGTACACGCCACCTCAATTGAAGCGGAGCGCGAACACGTCGCTGCGCTCGTTGTTTCTTACCGCGCAGTGGTACGAGAACTCCGCACCACCAATGACTCCCTTCTCTCCTCCTCTCAGAACGAAGTCATGAAGTACCTAGCGTTCATGTCGCTGCTTACCTTCCCGCTTACCCTCATCGCTGCCATCTTCGCGATGGAAACTGACTACCTGCCAATCGTCGGACTTCCTCACGACTTCTGGATTGTCATTGGAATCATGGTACTCGTGGGAGGCGGTCTCTTCCTCTTCGCACGCGCAAAGCGCTGGCTCTAGTGTATGTGGCCCTTTTGTAGCAAAGCCAAGAACAGTGCTCTCCTCTATCTGAGCAATACGCTTTCTGGAAAGAAGGAGCTCTTCACGCCACTCTCCGCTGGCCGCGCAACGCTCTACTCCTGCGGTCCGACGGTCTACGGTCCCCAGCACATCGGAAACCTGCGGGCTGCAGTCTTTGCAGATACGGTTGCGCGCACACTCAAGGTCGCAGGCTACCGCGTGCGCCGTGTCATCAACATCACTGATGTCGGACACTTGGTCGGGGACGGAGACGAAGGCGAGGACAAGATGAATGTAGGCGCACGGGCCGAAAAGACAACACCTGAAGAGATTGCCAAGCGCTACACCGACCGCTATATGCAGGACATCCGGTCGCTCAACCTCGACCTTCATGACATCAACTTCCCTCGTGCAACCGAGTACATTCAGCAGCAAATTGTGATGATTGAGACACTTGAGAAGAAAGGTCTTACCTACAAGACTGAGGACGGCATCTATTTCGATACTGCCAAGTTCCCTTCCTACGGAAAGCTCGGCAACACTCGTGACGTTGAACAGAAGGCAGGTATGCGCGTCTCGGCTGGCGGAAAGCGCGACCCCCGTGACTTCGCACTCTGGCGTTTTGCAGGGGTGAATGATTTGCAAAAGTGGGATTCGCCATGGGGCGAAGGAAATCCGGGCTGGAGTATTGAATGTTCAGCAATGGCGCGTGCACTCCTTGGCGACACCATAGACATACACACCGGTGGCCAGGACCACATCAACGTGCACCACAACAATGAGATAGCGCAGTCTGAAGGCGCAACAGGTCGGCCGCTCGCGCGCTACTGGCTCCATAACGCCTTCCTTACTATAGAAGGAGCGAAGATTTCTAAGTCAGTGGGTAACGTGCACACACTCTCAGACGTTACTGAGCGGGGCTTCCATCCGCTGGCACTCCGTTACTTCTTCCTTCAGGCGCATTACCGCACTCCCCTTTCCTTCTCCTGGGACGCCGTTGCGGCTGCGGACGAAGGACTCAAGAGGCTTTGGAACGCAGTACGGGAGTTAAAACGTCACGGCAAGATTTCCGATAGCTCTCGTCGCCTCAGCTCCGTTGTGTTCGATGACCTCGCGACCTCTCAAGCACTCGCGCTCCTGTGGGAGGCACTCAAAGACGACAATCTCTCCCCATCGGAGAAATGGGGTGTCGTCGAAGCGGCTGAAGAGCTCCTCGGTCTTTCGCTCACCAACCCCCCTGAGGCTGCTGCTGCCCTCTCACTGGCTCAGCTGCCCGAAGAGGTGCGTGCCCTCGTAGAGGCGCGTGAGGCAGCCCGTGAGGCCAAGGACTTCGCTAAGGCAGATGAGTTACGTATCCACCTTTCAAACCGGGGATATCATGTGGAAGACACCCCTTCCGGACCCCTCTTCACGACCACCGAAAGATAGTAGAATAGGCCCCTATGGCCGACCGCATCCCTCCTCAAAGTCTTGAAGCCGAACGCGGTCTTCTTGGCGCGCTTCTTTTGAAGCCTGACGCTATTCACGACGTTGCCGACTTGGTGCGTCCTGATTCCTTCTACGCAGAGCGTCATCGCATCATCTTTGAAGCGATGAAGGAACTCTCCGACCGCGGAGAGCCTATCGACATTCTTTCGCTTTCCGAAAAGCTCACTAACAAAGGAACACTTGAGCGCGCTGGTGGCCGCGCCTACATTGCGGAACTTGCCGGTAGCGCTCCTGCCCCTGGTAACTTCGCCCACTACGCAGAACTCGTCTCCCGTAAGCACGTCATGCGTTCCCTTATCGGAGCAGCATATGAAATTAACGAAGCAGCCTACGACGATGCGCGCGATACCGGCGAGGTGCTCGACGAAGCGGAGAAGAAAATCTACGCTGTTGGAAACGCTTCCGCTGCACACAAGTTCACTCCTATTGCCGACAAGCTTGGAGACGCATGGGACCGCATGGAAGCACTCTCAAAGAAAGAAGGTGGTATCCGCGGTGTGCCAACTGGATTCCCTGAGCTCGACAGCATGCTCTCCGGCCTTCACCCTTCTGACCTCGTGATTCTTGCCGCGCGTCCATCGGTGGGTAAGACTTCCCTTGCGCTTGATATCGCTCGCAACACGGCAGTCAGACACAACACCCCGGTCGGCATCTTCTCGCTCGAGATGAGCTCCGAGCAGCTTATCGACCGTATGCTTGCAGCTGAGTCCTATGTCGACTCGTGGAAGATGCGCACCGGTGCTATCCGTGCCGAGGACGACTTCGCAAAGATTCGTGACGCACTTGAGTCCCTCTCCAAGGCTCCCATTTTCATAGACGACAAGCCAGGCAACAACATCCTTGCGATGCGCGCCGTTGCCAGGCGTTTGAAGCGCGAGCACGGCATCGGGCTCCTGATCGTCGACTACCTCCAGCTCATGGCTCCGGTGGGTGCTAAAGCCTCTGATTCCCTGGTGCAGCAGACCACTGAAATCTCACGTTCGCTCAAGTCCTTGGCTCGTGAGCTTGAGGTGCCAGTACTCGCGCTCTCCCAGCTTTCGCGCGCGGTGGAGCAACGCGGTGGCAAACCTCGTCTATCCGACCTTCGTGACTCCGGTTCCATTGAACAGGACGCTGACGTCGTGATGTTCATTCACCGCGAGGACAAGCGTAGCCCAGACAGTGAGCGCACGAACATTGCAGAGATTCTTATTGAGAAGCATCGTAACGGCCCGACGGGACGAGTGGAACTCTACTTCGACGAGAAGCGCGCAACTTTCGCCTCAGTCGATAAGTCAGGTTACGGCGACCTCGGCGACGCCTTCGATAACTAGTATGGCGGACCGTGTTGAAGACCTCTCCCGTCTCTTTGAACGCTTCCCCGGTATTGGCCCGCGCCAAGCAAAGCGCTTCGTCTACTTTCTTCTCTCTCTTCCCCAAAGTGACCGCGTAAAGATGGCGGAACTGTTGAGCGCTCTTGGAGCGGACGTGAAGCAGTGTGTAGAGTGCATGCGCTACGCTAACGGCGGCGGACCTTCTTGTTCGTATTGTGCTGATTCCTCTCGTGACGATTCCATACTCATGGTGCTCGAGAAAGACCAGGACCTGGCTGCGATGGAGCGAACCGGAACCTACAAAGGACGATACTTCGTACTGGGTGGTGTGCTCACACTTTCAGGCAAGGGCGTGATTCGAGAGAAGGAACTAGTGAAGGCAGTAGCGGCTCGCCTCAAAAACGGGCTCAAGGAAATTGTGCTCGCGCTCTCGGCAACCTCTGAAGGAGAGAATACTGCTGACCGCGTACGTGAACTCTTGCTTCCCTATCGCGACCAGGTGAAACTCACCATTCTCGGGCGCGGACTGGCAACTGGCTCAGAGCTTGAGTACGCAGATAAAGAGACGCTACGAGGAGCGCTTCAGAATCGAAAAGAGACTTAATCGTCGTCATCCACTTCCCTGCTCTCGTAGGTGTGGAGCTCAGCAGCGTCCTCTGCCACTTCACGGCGGTCTTCGTCATCGGGAAAAAGGTCGGGGTCAGCGTACTCGAGGATAAAGGCCACGAGCCACGAATCGTTCCCGTATTCTTCAGGTTTCTTAGCACGGAGACGTTCTCCTTCGACCATGATGCTTTTGATAGTTCCACCAACCCTGCGGTTCAGTGCATTAGCGATATCCTGATACACGATGTCTTCGTCATCAAGAAGCATAGAGGCGGCAGTACGGTATTGCTCTGGGGTCCACGGCTTCGGGGTACCACGCACCTCAAATCCGAACGCTTGCCGCGCCTCGAGCGTAAGCCCACGACTGTAAATGGGTGAAAGTTCTTCACCCCTTACAGTGCGTCCCATCATCGTGGCGAGGCCTGCGGCGACTTCGTCCGTGTTCTTTCCTTCAATAACACGCAAGTACGTCATGTGAATGAGAACATCAGAATGGCTGAGGCTCTTTCCGCGACCCACGCTACCCTTTCGCTGGGTGCCTTCCACCATCTCCGGTTGCGATGTTGGATACACAAACATTTTGTGCCGTCGAAGCATGTCGTTACCCTTCTTCGTGAAATCTTCAAGTGCACGTAATTCCGATTCAATCTCTGGAGTCTCAGGACCGAGGAACTCATGCCATTTACGTATTACCCGATTCTGCGTCGACTGAGCATGCCCCTCATCACTAAGAAGTTTCCATGCACGAGCTCGAAACGCGGTAACCTTCAACTCCTTCTGACCTTGGGCAGTCAGCATCTTGTTGAAGGGACCGATAAGGTCGTTGGGTCCCTTGCCATCGAGATACAGGAGCGCCGCACGCATACAGTTTTCTTTGCTCCATGTGGCAGACACGCGGCGACCAGCCTTAAGATCTGCCCAGCGCCCAGGCTCAAACACCCTTTCGAATTCGATGCCTCGCGATTCTGCCATAGCCTCCAGTTCCTCAGCGCTTGCAGCGGACACCTGTTCTGCCGAGAGTTGCCCAATCGGTGGTTCGGGAAGCATCATGCCGCGCTCCGTTTGCGACACTCTTCCGTAGGCACCAGCTTCTTCTGTCATGTCTCTAGTCTAACAAAAAACCCGCCGGATGGCGGGTGTTTGTTTAGGAGAGGCTGTCGATCTTAACCTTGATGAAAGGCTGGCGGTGTCCACGGCGCTTGAGGTAGCGGCTCTTTGCCTTGTACTTCACCACCTCCACCTTCTTAGCGCGGCCGACTTCCATGACCTTAGCGGTCACCTTGGCTCCCTTTACTGAAGGGGTACCAACGGTGGTCTCCTTTCCATCATCGGTCATAAGGACCTCGTCAAAAGTGACGGTATCGCCCTTAGCGAGCTTCTGGGTGTTGATGCCCCGTCCGAGCTTCTCGATGGTAATAGTGCCGCCCTTGGCGACCACGTACTGCTTGCCTCCGGTCTTGATAACTGCGATATCCATAATCCGGGTACTCTACCGGAAAAGGGCCTATATGTAAACCAGGGGGCTACCCCTTCCGCTTCTTCACCCCTACAAATACCGGCCTCCCAAAAGCTAGCGTATAGGCCCTGACCTGGTCGAGCGTCATGGGTACCACATACCACTTCTCACCGTTCCAGGTGGCCACGAGGTGGTGTGGCAAGGTTCGTTCCCGCTGTAAGTCTTCGAGGTCGCTGGTCAGAAGAGCAACGTCATCACCTTCGGCCATTGTAAGCGCCTTCATGAGCGTTTTCTCTTCCGTCGTCACCGGCTTGGTGTACTCATCAAGTGGTTCTGCACAAACATAGGCCCGAGGCTCTCCTTGGGCATTCAAAGCTGGGTGCTTGTCCACGGACACCAGGTAGCGCAAAAACTGCTCCGTTGATGCAAGAACGTGGTCGTGTAGCGCAAGCTGCCCTTGAACAATCTCTGGATCAAGAAAATATGAACGACTCTGACCAGCAGGACCAAGGGTCTTATCCTCTGGGTCAATCTTCCCTGTAAAGGCAGCCGCCATATCATCCTTCGCGTATTTCTTCCGAAGCGCGTCCTTAAGTACCTTCTCAACACCTTTGTTCGCAACAAAACGCCCCGTACCGAGTGCGCTCTTCGGAAGTTCCCGAACACTATTGTTCACCATCGTAAAGAGCTGCGGAAGACCGGGATCTTTGTGCCCCGGCTGAGAAAGACCTTCGCCTCTCTTAGACATACTCGTCCTCGTCTGCTGCCGATGGCTTGTCGAGAAGTGTTGGTTCGATTCCTGCCTTGCTCTCACTAATGCGATACACGTCCTTGTCTATCTTTCCGAGCTCCTTGTACCCGCTGTTCCAGTGCGAGACCGCAGTACCAAGTGCGGTACCAAGTTTCTTATAGTAGGTCTCATACGAACCAATGTGCTTGCCGAGTTCCCCCACCCGCCTCTGGATTTCCACAGCCTTCTGCTCAATCTGCAGTGCCTTCAATCCCTGCATAACCGTCTGGAGGTACGCGAGGAAGGAGGTTGGCGAGACGATGATGACCTTGTCGCGTGAGGCAGCGCGCTGGATGAGGTTCTCATCATCCCCCGCTCCGATTTGGTTAGTGAGAAGGTCGTAGTAGATGCCTTCGCTTGGGATGAACATAAACGCGAAGTCCATGGTTCCCTCTTCTGGTCGGATATACTTTGCGGTCTCTGCAATACGAAGCTTGAGGTCGTTCACGAACACTTTCTCTGCAGCCGTGCGCTCCGCGCTCCCTATGGGAGTTCCCACAAAACGGTTGTAGTTATCGAGCGAGAACTTAGAGTCCACCGGCACCAGCTTCTTATTGATGACGATAACAGCGTCAACAACCTCTCCGTTCTTAAACGGATATTGAATGCGGTAGTCCTCAGGACTCATGACGTTCTTCAGCACTGTCTCGAGGTAGTACTCACCCAGTATTCCGCGCTGCTTTGGGTTCTTGAGGAGGTCTTGAAGCGACTGCAGCTGTTCAGCATAGGTCTGGGTCTGCCGTCCTATCTCTTTAACTGAGGTGAGTTCGGTCGTAATTTCCTTGATGAGCCTCGAGGACTCTCCAAGCTGGGTGCGCATGGTGTCGTGCATCTGCTTGGACGACTCATTCATACGGGAATCAAGGGCCCGTTCCAGGTTCTCCATCTGGCGCTGCAGAAGCACCATCCCGCCCGTCTCTTCCCCTCCCTTACGCCGCCCCAGGACGAGCCAGAGCACCACTCCTTGGACAATGAGGACTGCCAGGACAATGCCACCAATGAGGAGCCAGTTCATCCACCGATTATACCCGGAGATAGCGGGAAATGCCTTGCCCTGGTGCTATTATTTTTCTATGGCTGACGCTGATTATTCCATCGTCCCCTCTCCGTTGGTGCTTGATAACGAGGGACGCAAGTACATCCTCACCGTCCACGACCTTCCTGCCGATGAGCGCCCGCGCGAGCGTCTCATTGCTGAAGGTCCTGCTTCCCTTTCAACCACCGAGCTCATGGCGGTCCTGCTTAACGTCGGCACCACCAAGGAAGACGTGCTCTCTATGGCACGTCGCATCATGCAGGACTACGGCGAACGAGGCGTCATGAGCCAAACGAGCGCAGAGAAACTTTCGAAAGACCTCGATATCCCTCTCGGTAAAGCTGCCCAGATTATAGCGGCCGGAGAACTAGGACGTCGCTTCTTTGAACGCACTGGTAACGGTGCTCCCACCATCCGCACCGCCCGCGAGGTCTACGACTACGCAGCCGACATGCGCAATCTCCCCAAAGAACACTTGCGCGGACTCTACCTTAACGCCCACTACAAGGTCATTCACGACGAAGTGGTCTCCATAGGAACCGTCGACGCAAACATGGTGCACCCGCGTGAAGTCTTCCGCCCCGCGCTTGAATACTCAGCGGCGGCGGTCATTCTCGTTCATAACCACCCCTCAGGCATCACTGAACCATCTTCCGCTGATCTTGAGGTCACCGAACAACTGATTGAAGCCGGACGAACGCTCGGCATCCAGCTGGTTGACCACGTTATCGTTGCGAAAGACGGCTACGCGAGCGTACCGGTGCGTTATCACGTATGAACGAACGAGTATACGCGCTCTCTCCCATTTTCTTTACCTTCCGTGACGCGGAAGACGATCGACGTATCGAACGCCTTGAATTTCATTTAAACGCAGGCGACTACTTCCCCATGCTCGCCACTATCCTCGGCTTTCTTCAGGAAACCGCAAAAGACTGTGCCAAAGATGATGTGCAGTACGAACTTATCAAGAAGGTCCGAAAAGACCTTATGCACTTGCACCAGAACTACCGGATAACGAAGAAGGATTAGGCAGCCTGTGCCCGTGCAAGTGCACGATGTTCAGCCTCTTCCTCAGGACGGATGAAGAAGAGCCACTTAGCCACCTCGATGGTGAGCATGTTTACGATACCGAAGCCTATAAGAATAAGGATATTGAGTGGAGACGGTGGCACCGTGTGGACGAGGCTCTGTAGAGCTGGGACGTAGAGTGCAGCAGCAAGCAAGACCGCGCTTGCCGCTAGGGCAATAACAAGGAACTTGTTGGAAAGAAGCGGCATCCTCCAGATTGGCGTACCAAAGCTCTTAATCGAGAAGGCAATGAAGATGGTGTTGATAGACACACCAATGAACATCATGGTCTGTATCTCAACGAGCGGAATCCGTAGAGAGTAGAGCATGAGGTAGATGATGATGAGCATAACGGCAGTCACCGTACCCACCAGCGCAATGAGCTTCAGAAGCTTGGGAGAGAGCACCTTTGCCACGTCAGGGTCCTTTGGATGGCGCTTCATTGCGGAGGGATAGAGTGGCTCAAAGGCAAACGCGAAGTTCATGAGCCCGCCTTCAATAAGGTTCGACCACAGAATCTGGGTTGGAAGAATAGGAAGCGGGAGCCCGAAAATAAGCGTAAACGAAATAAGGAGCACCTCGCTAAAGTTGGTCGAGAGCATGTACGCAAAAATCTTCTTAAAGTTATCGCGAAGTCTCCTTCCCTCCCTAATAGCGGCAGTAATCACCTCAAAACCGTTGTTGAGCAGCACGAGGTCGCTTGCTTCCTTGGCGACATCAGTTCCAGAGCCCACCGCCACACCAATAGAAGCGGCGTTAAGTGCAGGCGCATCGTTCACGCCGTCACCGGTCATTGCAACCACCTCACCTGCGTTAACGAGCGTATTGGCGATACGGAGTTTCTGGGCAGGGGCTACGCGTGCAAACACATAATTGGTACGAAGCACCTTCAAGAGTTCCTCGTCAGTAAGTTTCTCAAGTTCTGCTCCTGTGTATGCACGGTCATCAGGCCCCGCAATACCTGCTTCCCGCGCGATGGCAAGCGCAGTTTCTGGGTTATCTCCCGTAAGCATCAGCACGCGCGCACCTGCTCCCTGCATGTCACGAACGGCAGCAGGCACCTCAGCGCGTATGCCGTCTTCAAATACAATGAGGCCCATAATTGCACCCTTGGTGAGAATCTCTTCGGGGTTCTTGGGGAACGTTGTCTCATTGTGCTCCACGCGCATGATGGAGATGACGCGTTTCCCTTCCTTAGCGGCCGAGTTGAGTGCAAGCGCAAAGCGGCTGGCAAGCTCATCAGTGAGGCGATGCATGGCTCCCTTCTCGTCTCGCACATGAGTAGCTTGCGCAAGGAAGAACTCCGGAGCACCGGAGAGATACGCTACTGAGTGCCCCTCCTCTCGCACCATCATGCCGCCGAAGCGACGCGCGGAATCGAAGTGAAGCTCGTCAGTGCGCGGACACAATCCTCGCAGTTCAGGGCCCGCGATGCCGGTCTTGAGTCCTTCAAGAATGACTGCCTGCTCAATGGGTCTGCCGTGAGCGACCAGCTTCTCTTCTCCTTCCTCAGCGTCAGGACGCTCTTCTACATACGCATCAGAAGCCAACACTGCCCCTGACAGAAGGAAGCGAGCGCCATCGCTTGAACGCTCGGTAGAGGTGCCAGAATACGTCACGTAGGCAGCAATGCTCATCTGCCCCTTCGTAAGCGTGCCGGTCTTGTCGGTAAGGATGATGCTGGTCGTGCCAAGCGTCTCAGCTGCCATAAGGTTACGAACAAGGCCGCCTGACTTCAAAATGCGCTCCATACCAAGCGCAAGCACCACCGTCACTGCCGCAGGAAGGCCTTCCGGAACGCTCGCCACTGCTAGCGCAATGGCAGTGAGCAAGGTCTCATCAAGCGGCAACCCACGAAGCAAGCCAAGCAGAATAATGAACACCATGATGACCGCCACCATGATGACAATGGCGCGGGCAATCTGGCGTACATCGCGCATGAGCGGCGTTACCGTGCGGTCGTCGTGTGCGAGCTCGGCGGCAATCTTTCCTATCTCTGTAGTGCTTCCCGTTGAAACCACAATGCCCTTCCCTGCTCCTGAAACTACGAGCGTGCTTGAGTACGCCATGCAAGAGCGCTCAACCAACGGCGCCTCCTCAGAGCGCAGCGTGGTGTCCTTCTCAACCGGGAGCCATTCTCCAGAAAGCGCGGACTCGTTAATGGTGAGTGCATGCACCTCAGTCAATCGAAGATCTGCCGGCACCGCAGAGCCTGCCATCAGGGTCACGAGGTCACCAGGCACCAACTCCTCGGCCAATATCTTCATTGGCTCGCCATCGCGAATAACGAAAGCATGCTTTGCCTCACTCTTCTTAAGTGCCTCAAAAGCTTTCGATGCACGTCCTTCCTGGAAGAGGCCGATGACCACGTTCACCAGGAGCGCAACTGCAATGACAATCGCGTCGGTGTAGTGAGAGAGGAAGGTCGTTGCAAGTGCAGCCAGCACCAGCACCACTGCAATCGGACTAGCAAACTGGCGCAACACACGCGTCAAGAAAGAATCTCGATGAACCTTCGGAAGACGGTTACGGCCCTTGAGGAGACGTGCCTCAACTTCCTCCTTTGAGAGGCCCTTCGCGTAATCGGTAGAAAATGAGCGAGCGACCTCATCGGCCGCAAGTGCATGCCACATCTGTTCCTGCATTCCCTATATGGTACCCTATTCAAATATGGCTATCCACGATTCTATCAAAGCAAGCATCCCTGAGGCGCTCAGGGCTAAAGACGAGGTCCGCCTGCGCACACTGCGCTCTCTGGTGACCGCAATGACCAACGAGGTGGTAGCCAAGAAGCGCAAACCTGATGAATTCCTCACCGATGAGGAAGCAATGGCGGTTTTGAAGCGTGCAAGCAACCAGCGCAAAGACTCCATTGAGCAGTTTGAGAAAGCAGGCCGTAGCGAGCTTGCCGCCCCAGAGAAAGAAGAGCTCGCTATTATTGAGTCTCTCTTGCCTGCCCAGATGTCCCGTGAAGAAATAGAGGTGGTGGTGAAGGCAAAGATTGCGGAGATGAACGCAGACAAATCAAAAGCAGGTCAACTCACTGGCGCAGTGATGAAGGAACTCAAAGGCAAGGCAGACGGTGGAGACGTAAAGTCCGTCGTCGATAGTTTACTCGCTTAACTCCCCCCAACATGGTTGAAGAAGTAGGCGACAGCATCTGGCGCATCACGAGCGCGCACCCCGGCACCCACGTGCTCATCTTTGGTGCTATCCACGGCAACGAGAAGACCGGCATTGAGACCGTGAAGCACTTGGTAAAGGCCTTCTCTGATGGCTCGCGCACGCTTGCCTCTGGAACGCTCACGCTAGCGCTTGCCAATACCAGGGCAATGGCCGAGAACGAACGTTGGGTTGGTGGGAAGGATCTGAACCGTTACTTCACTGATGCGCACCTGTTGAAAGGCGTGGAGGGCTCCTGGGAGGAAGAGCGTGCGGGAATACTCGCGAAGCTGTGTCAGGAAGCTGACATACTCCTCGACATCCATTCGAGCAACCGGCCTGCCATTCCCTTTGCTTGTAGCCGTATTGATGCCGCGCACGAACGCGTCTACAAGTGGTTCCCGTTTGAGAACGTCATCGAGGACCCGGAATTCGTGTTCGGAGACGAGCCCGTGACTTCGGAAGAGTATATGGACCGTATAGGAAAGGTTGGGGTGTGCGTGGAGACAGGGTTGTGCGAGAGTCTTGATAGACTCGATGCCATCATCAAGTCCTGTGAAGGAGTGATGGTCGAATTCGGACTTCTCAACATCCCCGCACCAGCGCTCCCGAAGAAGAAGCCTGCGACTTACCGTTTCTATAAGACTATAAAGCTAAGTGCACGCGGCTTTGAGTTCGCTAAGGGGATGGGCACGCACTCCTTCCAGCCTGTGCGCGCAGGCGAAGTAATCGGACACCAAGGAGAAGACACGGTCACGCTCGACCGGGACGGCGTCATCATATTTCCGAAGATAAAGGAATACCAACAGCTCGGAAAACCCGTCTGCTATATCGCGATACCTGTTTAAACTCTAAAACGTTGTGACCTCACGGGGAATCGAACCCCGATTTCCAGCGTGAGAGGCTAGCGTCCTAACCGTTAGACGATGAGGCCAGTCCGCACAAAATACCAAGTAAGGCCCTATCCGGCAAGCTACTTAATAAGGAGCCACTCCTCTTCCTGACGGATGAGGTTCTTGGTGTCCTCCGGGTCTGCGAGAAGCTTCGTGACAATGCGCTCGGTCCGAATGCCTTGGGATCCCTTAATGAGCACCAGGTCGCCCTCTTCCACCATACCCATAAGCGCGTCAGCGGCTTCACGCGCTCCATCGTATTCGAAGACTGAGGTCTCCGGGAGCCCAACCTCACGCGCAGCCTTAGCCACTGCCTTGGCGCGAATACCCACCGTAACCAAGAGGTCAGTAGACTTCCCTGCTACTCCACCCACACGCTCATGCTCTTCAACCGAATAGCGTCCGAGCTCAAGCATGTCGCCGAGCACTGCTATCTTTCGATTCCCTTTCATCAACGAAAGCGCTGACAGGCTCTCAAGCATCGCTGCAGGAGAGGCATTATAGGAATCATCAATGAGAGTCGAACCGTTCACACCTCTAAGAAGGCGCGCACGACCTGGAGGTGGCACATAGGAAGCGAGATTCTCAAGTGCGCGCTGGGCGGGGATGCCAAGCGAGAGTGCGAGCGCAAAGGCTGCTGCAGGAGCATACAGTTGCGGGCGCCCGAGGGCGCCCGCAACAACAATAGGATAGGTGGCTCCAGCGACGGTCATAGTGGCTTCCATACCCGCTGACTTTCCGTCGGTGAGAAATGGCTTCTCCTCCGTCAGGCGAACATCGGACCCCTGTGTAAACCCGAAGGTCTTCACTTTAACCTGAAGCTTTGCTGCCATCTCCTCGGCATGTCCGTCGTCATGCGAAAGAACAAGCGGGGCATCGGCAGGAAGCGCGTAGGCTGGAGCGAACTCTTCCTCATGGACTGCGCGCGGCGAAGCATACGCTTCCACATGCACCGGAATACTTGGAAGATGCGTCACGACTACTGCGTTCGGAGTTGCTATACGCAAAATCCGGGCAAGATCACCCGGACGGTCAGCACCTACTTCAAGCACCAGCATGTTTGGATAGTGGTTTGGGAAGAGGACCAGTGCGAGCGCCTCTTCAAACACACGAACCCAAGCTAGAGGGCTCGACCATGGGTTCTTCACTCCAAAGATGGTGAACGGCACTCCAAACTCGCTGTTATAACTCTTCTCGCTCGCCCGAAGGAAAAACTCAGGACCCAGCACGGTCGCAACCGCATCTTTGGTGGAGGTCTTCCCCACGCTTCCTGTCACCATCACAATCTTGGGCTTGTACTTACGTATAACCGCACGCGCAAGAAGGGCGAGGATACTGGCGACGAGATGTTTGAATAAAGATTTCATGGCTACTCTTCGCTTGGAGCGTATTCTACCCTGTCTGGCGGTATGGCGTAGTACCCAATCAAAAACTGCGTCAGCTCCATAAATGGGTGCGTAAGCGTCTCTGAGGCGTACTGCACGCCCCTGGGTTCACGAGTATAGAGAAGGATGATGAACTTCGGGTCGTACGCTGGGAAGTACCCGAAGAAAGAGTGGAAGTACCGGTCGTCGTAATACTTGCCTCCAGGGCCCGCAATCTGGGCTGTTCCCGTTTTCGCCGCAACACTCATTTCAGGAATAGAGACCGTGCCGCCTGCAAGTGACTTATCGACCACATTCACGAGCATGTGAGTGACCTGCTCGACTGCTTTTGGTTTAAACACCTGTTCCGAATTCCCCCACGACAGCTCTTTCACGATGCCGGACTCAAGTTTAATGGCGCGCACCACATGCGGTGTCACCACCTTCCCATCATTGGCGAGGGCACCAAGTGCCTTCACCATCTCAACGGGCGTCTGCGCTATTCCCTGCCCGAAGGAGGCAGTGGCGTACTCAATATCACGAGGACTCTCAAGAATGTTGTCGATGGTTCCGGTAATCTCGCTCGGTAGGTCAATACCGGTCTCAGCGCCCATACCGAGCTCGGTGAAGTAGTTGCGCATACGCTCATGCCCCAAACGTCCTGCAACGTAGGAAGCGCCGGTGTTGAGTGACTGCGAAAGCACCTCCTGCATAGGCACTACCCCACGCGCCTTCCCGTCGTAGTTAGAAATCGTCTTGTTGTTGAGCGTAATTCTACCTAGGTCGTTGTAGGTAGTGTCGGGGGTAACTACGCCTGCATCCAATCCAGCAGTCATAGTAATTGCTTTCACAATCGAACCGAACTCATAGCGTTTCTCGACCATCGGATTTCCGAAGTGCTCTGAGTCCTGCTCAGCAAACATGTTGGGGTCAAACGAGGGCACCGTCTCAAGTGCAATAATCTCTCCCGTTTTCGGATCCATAATGATGCCGCCGGTCTCAGCGCTTGAATACTTGCTTTGAATCTCCATCAACACCTGATCGAGCTTATCGAGTACCACCGGTTCAATTGAGGTGATGAGATCACCCTCTCGTGCTTCAGAGGCATCCCCTACCGCGCTATCAAGATTGGCGAACAATTCTGCAAAGAAGTTACCGAAGAGTCCTTTATTCTTTCGTGTCAGCACGTCCTCGTAGTAGCGCTCAAGGCCAAAGCGACCGGCCAAGTCATTGTCGTTGTCGTAGGCAACAAAACCGATGGTCTGCGCTCCGCGCTCCTCAGCCGGATAGATTCTCCAACGTTCTCGTTCAACAATCACGCCTGGAAGATCAAGCGCAGATATCGCACGCCCTGCATCCTCCGGCACTCGCCGCGCGAGCACCTCGTATGGGTCATCCGTTTTTGCGACGGCGGCGTCATAGGTTTCTCGCTCTAAGGGATAGAGTGCCGCCAGTGCGTCGTACACCTCCTCAGCTTTTTGCAGTTTTGAAGGATCAATAGCTACGAGAAATCCCGTTGCGAGCGCTGCCCCTGAAAGGGCTGTTCCATCCTTACGGGTGTAGTAGATACTGCCGCGGTCGTAGAGGATGTGGCTTGCACTTACGTACTGACGCTCAGCACGCAACGAATACTCGTCTCCGTTAACTATCTGTACGAAATAGAGCCTCGCTACGAGAACGACAACAATGAGGATGAGGAATCCCGCAAGCACTCGTAGACGAAGCCGGAGTGCGGCCCGCATACGCTACTGGGCACGAGACAGCACTGCGACGCCAGCGGAAGTGACGTAGCCCACCGAGCGAGGGGTAACGTACCCTACTGAAGAGGGGTCAATATCGGAATACGTCTGCACCGCGTCGTAGTACTGCCCTTCAAGCGTGATGACTGTTCCTTCGGTCTCCTGAATCTCGCGTGCAAGCCCCGTCTGCCAGGTTGCAAAGAAGACAGTGGCAGCAACGCCAAGAAGATAGAGGGCGATGGTCGCCACACAGCAGCCCCCGAGAATTGGAATAGCGCGACTATACATAGGTTTGGATGGTCCCCCGCTCAAAGAGGCGTAGCTTAGCGCTGCGGGAGCGTGGGTTTGCGTTCACCTCAGCAAGGCTTGGAGTGAACGGTTTCTTGTTGATGAGGGTCCCTTGCCCAGCGTGTACAGCATCACGGAACACTTGTTTGACGATGCGGTCCTCAATACTGTGGAAGGTGATAACGGCAATGCGTCCTCCCTCGCGCGTTCGCTCGATTGCTGCTGCAAGTCCATCGCGTAGTGCGCCGAACTCATCGTTGACCGCAATGCGAAGTGCCTGGAAGGTCTTTGTAGCGGGGTGCAAGCGACGTGCCTGGTACCAACGAGGAGTGGTGGAAAGTACGATGTTCACGAGGTCCTCAGTGGTGACGATTGGCGACACCTCACGTGCTTCGACAATACCCTTGGCGATTTGACGCGCGAAGCGTTCTTCGCCAAGCGAGTACAGCATGTCAGCGATGGCTTCCTCAGATGCGGTGTTCAAAAGATCAGCGGCAGTCTTCCCTTTCTCTGGAGTGCCGTAGGTCATGTGGAGTGGTTCGTTCACGCGGAACGAGAACCCGCGTCCGCTGGTGAGATGGAAACCACTCCACCCAAGATCGAAGAGAGACTTATCAATTGCAGAAATATGTAGGTCATCGAGTATTCGGTTAAGGTTGCGGAAGTTATCTTCAACGAGGTGCACCTTCGCACGTGCGCCCCCGCTCGCCTGCTGTGCGCGCTCAATGGCGCCATCATCAGCATCAATACCAATCAACGTCCCTGAGACATCGAGCTTCGAAAGTAGTTCACGGAAGTGCCCTGCCCCACCGATGGTTGCATCAACTACCGTATCGGATGAGCTGATGGCGAGCCCATCGACCGCCTCCCGAAGAAGCACGGTCTCGTGCCCGACGTCTGCGTTCGGTTTTCGTGTAGAGGCTCTCATGGAAGGAAGGGTCGTGATCATAAGACTTACAGCGAAGCGTCTCCAAGTTTTTCAGCATAGGCATCGGCATCCCGCTCAATAGAGGCGGTGTACTTCTTCCAGGCCTTCTCGTCCCAGATTTCAACGCGGTCGTTCACTCCCGCGATGACGCTCTTTTCCGAGAGAGCCGCGAAAGACTTTAGGTAATCGGGTACTAATATGCGGCCAGCGGTGTCGACGTCCGCTTCGCTCGCACCCGCGAGCATAAGGCGCGCGAGCCCTCGCCCGGCGCTACCGCCGGTCGAGTGTCGCGCAATCTTTCCCGCCTCTCCTTTCCACGTGTTCTTTGGGTACACAAACAAACAGTGGTCGAGACCACGCGTGACAATAACGGAGCTGCCGAGTTCTTTACGAAATTTCGCCGGGAGAGAGATTCGGTTCTTGGTGTCGAACGTGTGGCGATATTCTCCGATGAACATAGTAGGTATTTGGAGGAGTGGTGGAATTCAGGCAGCTTTCATGAATCCCACTTCATCCCACTAGTAGGTAAGTATATGACACTTCATCCCACTTCCCTTTAGGTTATCCACACGAAAAAGCCGGTCAAAAGACCGGCTTTATGAAGAAAAGGAGTTTAGGAAACTGCCTCTGTGAGCCTCTGTACGACCATCTCCCGCGGCAGCACCGACAGGAACCAACCTGCCTTAGGACCGGAAGTACGCCCCAGGAAGAGCGTATAGAGGGCGCTGAAGAGCTCTTTAGGAGCTATGGGCACCTCGGTCTTCATCTCATGGAGCTTGAGATGGAGTTCCTCTCCTGTTCGAGCTTCTGAAAGGAAGTCTTTGAGAACAGTGAGTGCCTTCTTCTGAGCGTCGGTAGGGCTGAATCCTTCAGGGACCTTTTGCTGGAGTTCGTACTTATATTCCTCAGGTGCGTAGGTGGTGAGCCAAAAACGCGCGTACGCTGCCCGTTCCTCAAGCAACGTCTTCTCGTCCTCAGTGAGCGCACTTCCCTTTACACCTGCTGCTTCATCAGTAAGTGAGAGATGCGGCATCTGCACGATGAATGCAACTTGCGCAAAGCGAAGCTGCCACGTTGCTTTCGTTTCTGCACGATTCTTTGGAAGCTCACAGAACGCGAAGAGTCGCGTAAAGTCGTCAGCGACCCCTTCGCGCACTTTCTCCGCAAGCTCGTCGTACCAATCAAAGATACGCGGCACCGCATCCCCTGAGGGATCAACATCTATTTGTTGATTAGGTTCTTTACCAAGAAGCGTCAGACGAAACTCCTCTGACGGGAAAAGGTTGGACATCTCCTTTGCAGAAGAACCACGACCTTTGGAAGAAGACATCTTCTTTCCGCCAACGAGAAAGAACTCGTACGGGATGTCGTATGGCTCTTCGAACCCAAATACTTCCTTGGCGATGTGTGCGGAGACATCGCGCGAGCCTCCCTTAGTCGAGTGATCCTTACCAGCGCCTTCGATATCAACACCCATCACTACCCACTTAGCGGCCCAGTCTGCTTTCCAGAAAAGCTTCACCGCTCCCTTAACAGGTGCGACGCGTCCAGTGTGCCCACACGGAACAGTTTCGTCCGGGGAGCGATCACAGGTGTAGCCGACTGTTTCTCCGTCGTAATCGTGTGCACGCGTCGTCATCATCTTTCCGCAGTTCTCACACACTACCGATACCGGAAGCCACGATTCATCTTTCACCGAACCAGATACTTCCTTGAGGATGCGACGAACGTCAGACGCTCGCTCGAGCGCCGTCTTGATGAGCGCATCCATCTTCCCTGCTGCGTACAAATCCTTATACGTGCGGTAATACTCAGGATGAAATCCTGCTTTTGCGTGCACTTCTGCAAACTCTGCGCCGTAGTATTCTGCAAAGTTTTCAAAACCAGGTTCAGGAGATGGAACCGCATACAGTGGCTTGCCCAAGTGTTCTTTAAACTTCTCTTGGTCGAGATAGCCCGGGACAGTATCAAAGGGGTCGAAATCGTTATACTCAAACAAGAAGCGATTTGGAAGCCCGAGTTCATCGAGCGCTTCCTTCACCGTGCCGTGTATGGCGACCCCGCGCATGGCCCCGATGTGTACCCGACCCGAGAGCGTCTTCTCATCTCGTATGATAAACGTTGTGCCGTCACGCGGCGTTCGCGTCTCCTGTATCTCTTTGCCTATGCGGTCGGCCCAGAACATTGGGCTATCGTAGCACGCGGCGCGCGAACGAATAGAGCTTCTTCTCTTTCCCAGTCCTTCGATCGACGCTCTCCACAATCTGGAGGCCCAGGTCCTCGACCACTTCATCGATACGCCTCATGACGCTTTGTACATCCGCATCTTCTTCGTATTCCGTTGGATTGTTATTCGCATCGCGCAATGCATCAATAAATTCGGTCACTTCCTCCTCGTAGGGCTCATAGCTACGATCCCAGATATGCTTCCATTCTTCTTGTTTGAGAAACACTAACTTTGGACGTTCTTTGTACGCATCAAGCGTCATGGAATTTAAGCCACCTTTTGAACGGTGTAGGTCTGCTTGCCGTTGGGGGTCTCGAAGGTGAAGACATCACCCTTCTTCTTGCCCATGAGCGCTGCCCCGAGCGGGGAGACGTGAGAGAGCTTGCGGATGCGCATATCTGCCTCCTCGCTACCGACGATGGTGTATTCGTGCGCCTCCTTGCTTCCCTCCTTCTGGATGGTGACGACGGAGCCGAAGCCCACGACATCTTTCTTCTTGCCGTCGGTCACAATCTGCGCCCGCTTCACGAGGTCCTCGAGCCTGCGAATGCGCTCTTCCGTTGCAGCCTGCAGTTCGCGTGCTTCCTGATACTCTGCGTTCTCGGAAAGATCACCGAGGGAACGAGCGTACTCAAGGTTCTTAGCAATCTCCGTGCGACGCACCGTTTTAAGGTTCTCGAGCTCTGCTACCATTTCATCAAACTTCTCCTGACTCACGACGGCCTGTTGATCAGTCATATATATTGTGTCGCCGTATTGTACGGGAAGGCAGGATGCCGTCAAATCAGTCGAAATACTCTGGCGCCACTTCTTTCATCTTAGAGAGCGTCTGGTACATCACGTAGATACCGCCGACTGCGGTTCCTGCAGGCGCGCGCTCCATGACCACTGCGTAGGCATACTTTGGTTTGTCGTACGGAAAGAACCCAACCGCCCATGAGTTGTACCACTCGTTATTGACGCCAAGCTGCGCGGTGCCCGTCTTCCCCGCTGCTTGCACGTACGGCAGCGCGTTAAGTCCGACTGATGTTCCTTCAGTCACTCCCATACGCATACCCTCACGCGCAATCTGCAGTCCCTCCTGTGAGACGTTGATGGTCTCGCCAGTTGGGGCTTGCCCAGTGAGTACCGTAGCCTTCACTAATTTGCCGCCGTTCGCAATCGCCGCAATTGAGCGCACCGCTTCAAGGGGCGTAATCTGCATGGCGTACTGGCCAATGGCAGTATGGTAGGTATTGCCCACTCTCCAAGGCTCACCATAGGTCTCTTCCTTCCATGCAGGTGTCGGGATGAATCCCTCAGACTCTCCTTCAAGCTCAATACCAGTGGTGCTGGTGTAGCCAAACGCTTTGTACCAGTAATCAAGACGATTGATGCCGAGTCCTTTCTGGTCCCCAAACCCTCCGCCCACAGTGTAGAAATAGACGTCAGAGGAATACGCAACAGCGCTTCGCATATTCATAGGACCAAGCGCCTTCCAGTCTTTAAAGATAGAAGGGTTCGATGCATCGTAGGGGTTCGGAAGCGAAATAGAACCAGTCGAAACAATAATCTTCTCCGGCGAGATGATGCCGTCGTTGAAAACCCCCGCGGCAATCACCGGCTTCACAATCGAACCAGGCGTGTAGAGGCCGTTGACTGGGCGATCAAGATACGGCTCACGAGGGTCTGCGCTGTAACCGGCAATCACTGACGAGGGTTGTCCTTTCGAAAGAATGTTTGGGTCGTATTCAGGATACGAGGTGAGCGCAATAATCTCTCCCGTCTCAACATCCATCACAACGCCTGCACCACCCTTGTACGGAATCCGGTCAGCAAGCTCTTTGATGGCGTCGTACATTGCCGACTGCACGCGAGAATCTATAGAGAGCGTTAGCGGCGTACCATCAACGGGCGCTTTCACGCTTCCCTGCGACTGCAGTTCCCCGAGCGCGTCTTCTTCAATCAAGAACAGGCCGTTCTCTCCTGACAGCGTCTCATCAAAAGCAGACTCAACACCTGCCAAGCCCTTGATGTCCGTCTCGTAGTAATTGCCAGAGGAATCTTTCTTCGGGTACGACACGTAGCCCAAAAGGTGCGCGAAGCCGGGTGCCATGTAGGAGCGCTCAACGAACCCGGCTTCTGATGGTTTGTTCTCCACCAAGACCACGCCATTACGGTCGAGAATCGCTCCGCGCTTAGCAAAGAGCACTTCCGGGCGCAGACGATTGTTCTCGCTTTGGGTAGCAAACTTCTCTCCCTGCACAATCTCGAGACTTCCTGCCTGTACAGCAAACGCAACGAGTATAAGAGCAATGACCGCCGTGATGCCCACAAACGTACGTTCACTTATAGGTTTCTCAAGTCTCCCTTCAAGGCGCGTGGTATCGAAGGACGGCAGGTTTGAAGAATCGAGAAAAATCTCGTCTGGAGCCAGCTCCTTATCCCTATGCCGCTTTCTCCTCCCTATCATCCTCCTATGATACGCGTTTCCACGAACCTACGCACGAGAAGCGCGATGAGGGTGCCAAGCACCCCGAGCGCAATCCCCATCGGAAACTGCCCAGCAGAGAGATACAGCAGGTCATGAAGGAGTCCTACTGAAAGTGCGGCAAGCGGAATGAAGAATGCAGCGACTGCTGCAAACAGGATGGAAACGGGTGCTGGGAACAAAAAAGGTGCGATAAGCGCGAGAATGAGAGTAAGCGCGCGAATCATAGGGAGGCAGGTCCAACGCGCACATACGGGAGCGAAAACGGATTAGCGTACGGGAAAATCTGCACGCGCGCGTCAGGAGAGGAAGGATCAGTTTCGACCTTGCGTATAAGACCCACAGGAATGGCACCGGGACCTGGAAGATAGAGCACGTCTCCAACAGCAAGTCCCGAGTCTTTTGACGCCGTCATGGTAAACGTTCCGGCTCCCGTTCCTTTAAGTACCACCGGTATACGGTCCTCCCCTGCCCATCCACGATTCTCTCTTCCGGCTTCGGAGAACAACACCGCGCGTGAGCTGGTCTCGCCCACTTCACGAATGGTGCCAATGGGAATGCCGTGGTGTCCGTAGACGAAGAGGCCTGTGCGAATGCCATCCTTAGCTCCCGCAGCAAGAATGAGCACATCGTACGGAGCCACTGGAGGACCGGCAAGCACGCCCACCAGCATCTCCTCACTGCTTCCTCCAACTACGTTCCCAATGTCTCTGATTTCAGCACGCGCTGCGGCAAGCTCCACAGACAGCGCCGCGTTCTCTTCGATGAGACGGTCGCGCTCGAGCGTTAACGCACGTGCGTCCCCAAACGAAGAGGTGAAGCCTCCGACTCCTCCTGCAAGCGAGCCGCCCACGCTCCACAGCGGCATTGCAATTGCCGTAAACACACCAGGGAACACCAGACGAAGTACGCCAAGTATAAGCACGATGGCGAGCACGATGACGCCGAGCGAACGAACGTTCGGTGAGATGAGCGAAACCCGCTCGAAACTATGCTTTTGAAATGATGGCCTCTTCATGCATGAATACGCTCTCCCATGGGCGCGGGTCCTCCGTGATGATGCCGGTGCCTCGTACGACCGCCGTCAGGGGATCTGCTGCTACGTGCACCGGAACGCCAAGCATTTTGGCAAGAAGCTCAGGAAGGCCACGCAGGAGCGCCCCTCCACCGAAGACGGTAACACCGCGCTGAAGCACGTCGGAGAGAAGCTCGGGTGGCGTATTTTCAATCACATCCTTCATGGCTTCCATGAGCGTGTCGAGCGAAGGCTCGAGTGCTTCCCGTACATTGGAGTCCGTCAGAGTAATTTCGCGCGGGAGTCCCGTGGCAAGGTCGCGCCCACGCACCGACTTGGTGAGCTTGGTATCAAGTGGAAGCACTGCGCCGATGGCAATCTTTGTTTCCTCAGCAGTGCGCTCACCAATGGAAAGTTGGAACTCGCTGCGAACATAATCAATGATGTTCTCGTTGAAACGGTCCCCTGCCACATGCGAGCTCTTGCTTGCAACCGTGCCGCCAAGCGAGAGAACAGCGATGTCAGTAGTGCCGCCACCGATATCAAGCACCATGGTGCCGATTGGTTCGTTGACCGGAAGCTTGGCCCCAATAGCACCTGCCATAGGCTCTTCCACTATGTAGACTTCGCGTGCACCGGAAGAGAGCGCCGCATCGCGCACTGCCCTGCTCTCAACGTTGGTGACGCCGGTTGGCACTCCCACCACCACGCGAGGACCAAACAAACGTGTGCGATCTCCTTGTGCTTTACGGATTAAATACGCAAGCAACTCCTGCGTCACTTCGAAATCAGAAATCACACCATGCGAGAGCGGACGCACTGCACGCACATGCGGCGGCGTCTTGCCGAGCATGACTTTCGCTTCGCGCCCAATAGCAACCACCTGTCCGGTCTTCTCGTTGGTGGTGACCACCGATGGCTCGGTGATGACGATGCCGCGACCGCGCACATACACGAGGGTATTGGCAGTACCCAAATCAATACCGATATCGCTTGAGAAGAAAGACGCTTTGGAGAGCTTCTTTGCCATAGTTACATCGAGAGCACCGTATCGCGGGAAACCTTCTCCATTTCGCCAGTTGCGCGCGCAACTATCTCGACCTGCCCGCTCTTCACGGTCTCCTTCCCGACAATGAGTCGTACCGGAATACCGATGAGGTCGCTGTCGTTCAACTTCTCTCCCGCACGCAGCGCGCGGTCGTCATAGAGAACTGAACTGCCCTTCTTCGTCAGGTCGGCGTAGAGACTCTCCGCAAATGCAGAGACTTCCGCATCATCCGGCGCAAGCGATACAAGGTGGAACTTAAACGGCGCAACTGATTCCGGCCACACCATTCCCTTCTCGTCTGCCATAGTTTCGACGATGGTACCCATGAGCCTCGTGGTGCCAATGCCGTAGCAGCCCATGATTGGGTACTGGTCCTTTCCTTCTTTGTCCTTGTACGTGTAGTTCAGCGCCTTCGGATATTTCAGGCCGAGGTCGAAGACGTTACCAACTTCGGAAGCCTTGCCAAGCGCGAGCGTGCCCTTAGAACACTTGCCGCAGGTGTCTCCTTCCTTCTGCTGAGAAACTTCAACGTTTGCGCAGTGCGTGCAGGAATCACAGTACAAAATATCGTCCTCTCCCGCGTCGGTGAGCACCATGAACTCGTAGGAGAGCTTTTCAGAAAACGCACCACCAGAGGCTTCGGTCACCTTCGCCACTAAGCCGCAACGGGTATAGATGCGTAGATACGCCTCCTTGGCGAGCTGGTAGAAGCGGTCGAAGTCTTCCTGGGTCTCGTGGAAGGAGTACATGTCCTTCATGCCGAACTCGCGTCCGCGCATGATGCCGGACTTCGCACGGAGTTCATCGCGGTACTTCTGTCCAATCTGGTAGACCGCAATCGGAAGGTCTTTGTACGAGACAGCGTACTCACCGACAATCGGTGTCACAATCTCTTCTTCACTATGCCCGAGTGCGTACTCTTTTTCAGTACGGCTCTGTAGTTTAAAGAGCACATCAACATTGTCCCAACCTCCCGTCTGCTTCAACGGCTCGGAAGGATGGAGTGTTGCCATGCGAATTTCCTGACCACCAAGCGCATCCATCTCCTCACGGATAATATTTTCAATCTTCGTAAGCGTACGAAGTCCAAGGGGGAGATAGGAGTAGGAACCGGCCATTTCCTTGTGCACGAAACCACCGCGAATGAGGAGCTGCGCGTTCTTCGCGACCTCATCCTTTGGCGCCTCTCGGCGCGTTCGTGTGAAAAGCCCTGATTGCCGCATCCGGACAGTATACGGCGAGCAGGCCCAGGCAGCAAAAGAGACTAGGCCAGGCGGGCACCAAGCGGCACCTCACGCTCCGGTTGAGCGAGCACCACCGCTCCATCTTCCCTGTAGAAACCGGTGGTGAGCACCTCCGACATGAATGGTCCCACCTGCCTCGGTGGGAAGTTGGTGACACACACGACGAGCTTTCCGAGAAGCTCCTCTTTGGTATAGAGCGTGGTGATTTGGGCGCTTGAGGCCTTCACGCCGAACTCGCCAAAATCTATCTTGAGCTTGTACGCAGGCTTTCGTGCTTCAGGAAAATCCTGCACCTCAATCACCTTACCTACGCGCAACTCAACTTTCTCGAAGTCTTCAAACGATAGGTCCATGGTTAGGTCGTAAACAGCTTGAAGAGGTCGCTCGCAGTAATCGCAAACATGAGAAGGAGAAGGAACGCAAAGCCTGCGGTGTTCACTGCTGCGGCGACACCCTTTGGAATTGGGCGGCGGATGATGGACTCGATGATGACAAACAGCAGTCTGCCGCCATCAAGCGCAGGGACGGGAAGCAAGTTAATGAGTGCGAGGTTCACCGAGATGATGGCAGTGAGCGAGAGGAGCGAGGCAAAGCCGTTGCCTGCAGCGGTTCCCACGGCTCCTGCGATACCAACAGGGCCTGAGACCTGAGAGAGGTCTGCCGAGAGCGTGAAGATGCTACCGAAGAAGTTCCAGAGTCCTACCGCCGTCTGCTTCGTCACTTCCCAAGTAATGCGCGCGCCTTCGATTGGAGCTTCAAGTGGCGAGACGGCAAGTGTGCCGACCACTCCAACGCCAACCCCCAGTGCGTAGCGAGAAGGGTCAGATGCTGCGATTCCCTGGCGAGGAATAGCATTCACAGTTATCTCTTCTCCGTTTCGCTCGATGGTGAGCGTAATTTCTTCCCCAGTCGTGTCCTTGGCGATAAAGGCCGTAAAGGCTTCCGGGTCTGGAGCAGAGAAGACCTGCTCGTCGACGGTTGCCGAAACGATGGAGTCGCCGACTTGGATTCCTGCACCTTCGGCAGGAGAACCTGGAAGCACGCTTGCAATCATGATGGCAGCATCAGGAGCATTCATTGCCTCTTGAGCAGTGAGCGCGCGCGGCACACCAAGTCCGAGCGTTATTGAAAGAAGCACCCACGCGAAGACAAGGTTCATTGCAATGCCCGCAATGAGCACCAGCGCCTGCACGATGCGAGGTTTACTGACAAAAGAACGTGCAGCCGCACCTCCCTCTTCACTCTCGTCTTCCCCATATATCTTCACGAAGCCACCAAAGGGCAACCAGTTGAGGGTGTACTCGGTGTCCCCTTTCTTAGCGACCGTCAGTGCGCGCGGTGGGTAGCCAATACCAAACTCATCTACACGCATCCCTGCCCACTTGGCAGCAAAGAAGTGGCCCAGTTCGTGGACCACGATGAGCACCACGAGAACAATGATGAAAAGGAGGATGGACATTAGTTGCTTATCTCCCCTTCCTTCTTCTTGGCGAGTGCCTCAAGTGCTGCGGTGCCTCCATCAATGAGCTTTTGCACTTCTTCCTTGTAGCGCTTCACGTCATCAATGCCCATGCCGCCTTCTTTCTCAGCTGCATCAATCTCACGAATGGTCTCACTGCGGTGACCGCGCAGTGTGATGCGCGCGTCCTCAAGCTTCTCGTTGGCAAGCTTCATGAGGAGCTGACGGCGCTCAGCAGTAAGTTCTGGAAACGACACGCGCAGCCCCTGGTCATCAGTTGATGCAGACACACCGAGGTCTGCCTCAGCAATCGCCTTTTCAATTGCTTTCCCGTTGTCCTTGTCCCAGGGAATAATGCGAATAGTGCGAGCGTCCTCCACCGAAAGCGAGGCTACCTGCTGTATGGGAGTACGGGCGCCGTAGACTTCCGGTTTGATGGAATCTAGGAGTGCAACGGAAGCGCGGCCAGTGCGGATACCAGAGAACTCCCGAGAGAGCCATTCCTCGGTCTCCTTAATATTGTTCTTGAGTTTGGTGAAGTCGTATGCCATTGCCTCTATCTTACCAAATCCTTGGGCATTGTGAGCATAAGGTGCTCGAAGATGGGTTTTAGGGGTGCGGAGCTCTCATGGAGGATCGGCACGAAGCGGCTAAGGTCTTCAAGAAAGGCGGCCATGTCTGGAGTCCTCTCCTTTGTATAGGCTTCGCGAAGCAGCCCTTCTACGAGGAGCCTCGCATCAATGCGAGCAAGACGCTTCTCTTCCTCCTTGTCTGACTTCATCCGGTCGAGCACGCGGTCGATGATTTTCTGCTTTCCGGCTTTGGTAGCTTCTAGAAACTCAGTTGCTATCTCGCTCTCTTCGCGTTCACGCGAACCTGGTAGCGGTTGCAGGCGAGAACGGAGCGTCGCGAGTATGTTCCCTTCTGACGGCACGATAAGAAAAAGGTACGTTCCTTCTGGTGGTTCCTCAAAGAGTTTCAACAGTGCGTTCTGCGCCTCATGAAAGAAGCGGCCGGCAGACATGACAATGGCCTTCGAGTTCCCCGTCACTGGTGCCTGGCGTGCGAAGTCTCCGAGTGCCCGAGCGTCGTCAACTGAGAGCAGTCCATAGCGCGCGACCATCACGTCTGGATTTCCAGTCGTAGGGAGTTTTAGCTCCTTCTCGATGAACGCGAGAGACCTCTCAATCCCCTCCTCTGCAAGTCCTCCGAAAAAGTACGCGTGGCTCATCGCTTAGCAAGAATGCTCTTCTTATAGGTATCAAGGTGTCGAAGCGCGATACCAGTACCGCGGGCCACACAGAAGTAGGCGTCTTGGGCGAGCTTGGCAGTCACGCCGGTGCGACGGTAGACCAGCTCAGGCATCATGCGCAGTTGGCTCGTGCCTCCGGTAAGGATGATGCCGTTGTCGATGATGTCGGAGGCGAGTTCCGGTGGGGTGTCCTGAAGCACCTTGCGAATAGCATTCATCATGTCGCGCAGATCGCGGTTCATGGCCGTCACAATTTCATTGCTCCGCAGCTCCACCGTGCGCGGAAGGCCTGAGACAAGGTCACGGCCCTTCACCGACATAGAGAGCTCCTCATCGAGTGGGACGGCCGCTCCTACTTTTATCTTCACGTCCTCAGCGGTCTTGTCGCCAATAGCAAGGTTGTACTGCTTCTTGAGGTAATCAATGATAGAACGGTCAAGCGCATTGCCCGCCACTTTCACGCTTGTTGAAGCGACAATACCTCCTAAAGAAATCACGGCCACGTCGATAGTGCCGCCGCCCATATCAGCGACCATGCGGCCCATCGGCTCCTGTATAGAAATGCCAGCACCAATGGCGGCAAGAATTGGCTCCTTCACAACGAATGCGTCTGCTGCTCCGGCCTTCACTGCCGCTTCAATCACTGCGCGCTTTTCAGTAGAAGACACTCCTGCGGGAACAGAGACAAGAACTGTTGGCTTCCAGATGTTCCACTTCCCCAAAGCTTTGCGCATGAAGTAACGAAGCATTGCTTCGGTCACGCGGTAGTCGGCGATAACGCCGTCTTTCATTGGCCGGTACGCAATGATGGAGTCGGGTGTGCGTCCCACCATCTGCTTTGCCTCAGTGCCGATAGCGAGCACCTTGTTGTTCTCAACTGAGACGGCAACTACTGAAGGCTCATTGAGTACCACCCCCTTCCCAGGCACGAACACGAGCACGTTGGTGGTGCCGAGGTCGATGCCGAGACGAGGTGAGAAGAAAGCCATTTGCACCATCATACAGTCTAGGGGCGTTGAGTTCAAAAAATGCTACTATCCCTTCAATGCCTAAAGAGGAGATTAGCTTCGCCATCGACGGCGGAAAACAGCTTAAAGGCTCGGTGCTGACGAACCGTTCAAAGAACGGCGCTGTTGCCCTGCTTGCCGCTTCCCTTCTAAATAAAGGAACGACCACCCTCCTCAACGTCCCTAAGATAGAGGAGGTCAATCGCCTCATTGAAGTGTTGGAATCCATCGGCGTCTCCGTCGTCTGGAACGACCACACGCTCACCGTCACTCCCCCCGAGAAGCTTTCGCTCGATGCAATGGACCGTGTCGCTGCAACAAAGACCCGCAGCATTCTTATGTTCATCGGTCCCCTGCTCCACCTCTTCAAATCCTTTGACCTTCCACAATCTGGTGGCTGCACACTTGGACTTCGTTCAGTGCGCTCGCATCTCTGGGCGCTAGAGAACTTTGGCGTCGACATCGAAGCAAGAACCGACCATTTCCATATCACCCACGACGCGCTCAAGCCCGCAAACGTCATCTTCTACGAATCAAGTGACACCGCGACTATCAACGCCCTCTTGGCAGCTGCCCGCATCCCAGGCACGAGCGTGCTGCGCTACGCGTCCGCTAATTACCAGGTCCAGGAAGTGTGCGGCTACCTGAAGATGCTCGGAGTCGGCATTGAAGGCATCGGTACCACCACCCTCTCCGTCACCGGTCTTCCAGAAATAAAGTCGGACGTTTCCTACTCTGTTGCTGAGGATCCGACCGACGCCATGTTCTTTATCGCCGCAGCGGTGGTCACACGCTCGAAGTTCACGGTAGAGCGCGCGCCTATTGAATTTCTTGAAGTCGAACTTTCGGTGCTCGAGAAGATGGGACTGAAATTCTCTGTCACACCTGTGGGCATGTCTGAAAACGGCATCACTAAACTTGCTGACATTTCCTTGGAGCCTTCTGATCTCGTTGCCTTCCCAGAAAAGATTCACGCACGCCCCTACCCTGGTCTCAACATCGACAACCTTCCTTTCTTTGCTGTGATTGCAACGCAGGCAGAAGGTACGACACTCATTCACGACTGGGTCTACGAGAAGCGCGCCATTTATTACACTGAGCTCGACCGCCTTGGTGCTGACACCCAGCTTCTCGACCCACACCGCATCAACATCACCGGCGCACGGCACCTGCGCGGCGCAGAAATTGTCTGCCCTCCAGCCCTCAGGCCTGCAACCATTCTCTTAATTGGCATGCTCGCTGCTGAAGGACACTCCACCCTCCGAAACGTCTACAACATCAACCGTGGCTACGAGGGTATTGCCGCCCGCCTCAACCAGGTCGGCGCCTCAGTAGAGACTTTCGGGGGCTAGGTGCGAGAGAAGCCGTTTCCTGTTATCTTGGCTCCATGACCAAGCAGAAACACTCCTTTCTAAAGCGCTGGTGGCTCCTTATCACGATTGTCGTGGTGGTCACGGCAATTGTCCTGTTTTTCCTCACAGGCTTCCGCATTGGCCCCGGTGTATCCATTGTTCGCGTGGGAACGCTCGTCCTCGAAGACGTGCCCCCAGGCGCCTCCGTCTATGTTGACGAGGCACACAGTCGCGTAAGTGGAGGAGGTCCTGTGCGCATTAGTATGCTCCCTGGAAGCCATGTGGTTATCGTAAGCGCTGAGGGTGCTCAGCCTTGGAACGAACTCGTTACTATCGCTTCAGACAGCGAGACCATCGCTCGTCCGGTCATCGTACCGGTAAAGGTTACCGTTGCGCCCGTTCCTGCAGCAGACACCGCAAAAGCTGCAGCTAGCGTAAGCAAGACAAAACTTCCGACACTCCAAGCGCCCCTCATCCTTGCTGGAGGCTGCGCGCTCGTCTATGTAAGTGGAAAGAACATCGTTGCGGAAGCAAGCACTACCCCAACCTGTACACCACCTTCTTACCTCTGCGTTGAGGAAGGATGCGGTCCAACTGCGGTTATGACGCCTGTTGAAAACATCAACGCGGTACTGCCCTACCCTGGCCGCGACGATGTTCTTGTTATCTCTGTAGGACAAACGCTCTTCGTGCTTGAACTTGACCCGCGCGCTCCTCAGTTCTTTGCACCATTGCTGCGCGGCACAAACCCACGCGCTGCTTTCTGGTCCGATGACTCTATCGTCGTCTACTCCGACCAAAAGCTCTACCTCGTCGACTTATGAAGCACATACGCGACCTCCTCCAAGCACCAACGAAGGCAACGGGGACGCGTAAGACCGAACGGGGCGAACTGATGCGGTTTTTTACACGACACCTCAACCTCTCTCGCTCGAAAGATGGGCTCCCACCGCTTACTATGTCTCGCATGGGAAAGATTCTTGAAGGCATCCCCACCAAGGACCTCTACTACCTGCAGAGCGTCTGTAGAAGGGCTAAGAACTTCTCAAAGAAATTTTGGTGGGAAGTAGACCCAAAGAAACACCAGGCCGCTAATCCTTTCTAGCCATGTCGCTCCCCATCGTACAAACCGGCGAGGCAGTGCTTCGCGAGACAGCAAAAGAAGTGCCGCAAGAACTTTTTGGTACGCCTGAACTTTCAAAGATGCTCCGCGATATGGAGGAGGCGCTTGATGGCGAACCGGATGGCGTTGCCCTTGCTGCGCCGCAGGTTGGACTTCCGTGGCGCATCTTCATCGTTCGCTATGACCGAATGGTTCCGCAGAACGAAGAGGGTGAGAAGGCACCTGAGCTTGGCGTGTTCATCAACCCTTCGATTGTAAAAAGTTCACGGCGCCGTGTGGAAGTCGACGAGGGCTGTCTGTCAGTGCGCGGTGTATACGGAAAGACCGAGCGGCATGAGCGCGCCACGGTCGTCGCCTATGACGAGTCGGGTACAAAGTTCGAGCGCGGTGGAGGCGGGATTCTCGCGCAGGCCTACCAGCATGAAATCGACCACCTCGACGGCATTCTTTTCATAGACCACGCTAAAGACCTTCGCGCGATGGGGCCCGCGGGAGATATGGAACACGAGCCCTTTGTGTATTTTGGTACTCCCTATGTTGCGGCCGACACGCTCGAGATTCTCTACTTCCGCGGCCTCACGCCAGCACTCATCGTTACCTCAGCGGATGCACCGAGCGGACGCGGTATGAAGATGACGCCGTCTCCGGTCAAAGAATGGGCACTCGCGCACGAGGTGCCTGTTCTTGCGGTAGACACGCTTGATGCGGAAGCTCAGCGAACCATTGAGGGATACAGCGCTTCCTACGGCATTGCGGTGGCGTTCGGGAAGATTCTGCCCGAGAAGCTTATCGAGTCCTTCCCTAAGGGCGTGCTCAACATTCATTACTCGCTCCTGCCAAAGTATCGAGGCGCCTCCCCTGTTGAAGGAGCGCTCCTTAATGGCGAGAGCGTAACCGGTGTCACCATCCAGAAGATGGTGTACGAGCTTGATGCTGGAGACATTGTTGCAGCAAAGGAAACGCGTATCCTCCCTACCGAGACCACCATCGAGTTGCGTGCCCGTCTCATTGAGGAAGGTGCAAACCTCCTCGCTGACATCCTCCCTGCCTTTGAAGCTGGAGAGATTAAAGAAGTGCCGCAGGACCACTCTCAGGCAACGCACTCAGGAAAGATTGCAAAGGAAGAGGGGCTCCTCGACCTTACTGGAGATACCCTACAGAACTGGAACAAATACCGCGCCTATGCGGAGTCTCCAGGAACGTATTTCTTTGCAGAGCGAGCTGGCAAGAAACTGCGGGTAAAGATAAAAAGTGCACGGTTTGAGAACGGAATGTTTGTTCCTGAGCGCATTGTTCCCGAAGGAAAGAAGGAGACGAACTACGAGGAGTTCAAGAAGACACTCGACTAGCCGTAGCGCACTACCCCACCGGTAAGGACAGTACCTGGCCCGCGCACTCGCGCATCACCAACTTTGAGCCGGATACTCTTTACCTGCCTCAACGAGGGGACCGAGAGAAGCTCGGAGTGCGTGACGATGCGGTTCACGCTTGTGAGGACCGGGAACTCTGCATGCACAATACGCTGGGGAATCGTGATGGAGCGTGCATGCAGGAGTGCGGGATAGGTGAGTCGCCCCTCGATTGAGCCGTCGAGAATATCGCTCTTAACATTGGTGAGAATGGCGCGCTGTGCGTCGGTCGCCTCAGTCATATCGAGTGTCACCCCTTCGATGTGCGCATACTGGCGCACATCCGCTTCAGGCATCTCAGGACGCACCAGCACAACGCCTAGATACGCTTCCTTTACGCCAAGCTCCAGCGCATCCTTTGCATCGACATACCCAGTCTTTGTGATGAGCCCGCCATAGGGCTTCATGGTGCGTATGTGGGTTTCAAGGCCGGTGAGGTCGAGACCACCGAAGTCCTTAGCGCCTCGTTCGTAGGACTCCCCACGCATGTCATACGCAGTTCCTGTTGAAAGAAACTCCACTGCCTCAAACAAGGCGCCGAGATAGTTGCTCCTGAGCACAGGATGCGAGTTCTCATCCCCCATCACCTGGACAATCTTGCGCTTGGCAACATCGAACTCGATTGCCGCTACTGGAACATGGTTCTTGTCCTGGAGTGTGAAGACCTCTATCTCTCCCTTCTGCATTCTATCGAGAAACTCCCGATGCTTGAGGCGATGGAACCTGAGGCAGTTCGTCATGAACTCACCGACCTCATCGAGCTGCACCGCGTTCATATGCTTCACGAGGTGATACCGCTCGTCAGAAGAAACGAACTCTATTTGTCCCTGATGCGGTCCAGGATTAAAGAGCTCTCGTATAGCCTGTATGGACTCCTGAAGTGCAGGGTCCGCGCTTGCACCCTCGCGATTATCAAGGATGTTTGAAAGGGTACGTGTTGTGTCGTCGTAGATAAACGTAAGAAGCGTTTCGCCGCTTTCTCGGTCCTCGAGGTTATAGAATTCCTGCATTCCCACCTTCCCAGTCGCCTGTATTCCGTACTTTCCGTCTGGAGAAACGAACTTCTCAACGAGTGCACGATTCAGGAAGGGGTCCTTGTCCTTCAAGTGCTGCGGCACCTCTGCCGCCCGTTCCATTCGTTCCAGGTCCTTGTCGAAGCGCGGTCCGCGATGTCCCATTAGTCAATGATATCAAATATCTTCTGAGGCGAGCGATGTCCGGCGACCAGCTTCACCTTTCCCACGGGTACGTTGAGGTGTTCGGCAAGGAGTTCGCGTACACGTGTGTTTGCTAGGTTGCGCTCAGCGGGTTCTTTGACCGAGATGGAGAGAGATTTTCCATCAGTCTCAATGACACTCTCCCGCTTAGCACCGGGGGTAACGCGCACCCGAACGTAGGTCATGCGAGCGTATTGACGAGGTAGGAGACGATGTCGTCGGAGCCGTACATGGCGACGTTGGTATCCGTGTCTATGAAGTAGGGTGTTTCGCGCTTCCCTCCCTTCTCGAGGAGTTCTTTCTCAAGTGCGTGGTCTTTGATGTCTCGAAGCTCGAAGGTCATGCCCAGTTCCTCCCCTGCCTTGATGACTTTAGCGGAGAAGGGACACTTCTCTTGTACGTAGAGGATAAGCATCGTCTCGCGAGTATACCAGACGGGTCACGTTGCCCTATCTAGATTTTCGGCTAGAATGCCCATATTCCGCGATAGCTCAATGGTAGAGCAGCTCCCTGTTAAGGAGTTGGTTCCAGGTTCGAGTCCTGGTCGCGGAGCAAAAGACATCACAATTGGGCAGGAGTATACTGGGTCAAATGGATTTTGGTGTCTCTACACTCCTTGCGGGCACCTATTCTTTCTCTTTGTCACTAGAACAGCAGGGTATCCTGGCGTGCACCCTTATACCCCTTGTCGTATTCCTTTGGAGTCGATTTCAGGTAAAACGCTTTTATTTCGTACGTCACGGTGAGACGCTTCTCAACCAAGCGCACATCAAACAGGGCGCTGATGGAAAACTGAGTGACGTAGGAGTTGCACAGGCGCATGCAACAGGCAGTTCATTCAGGAATCTTCACATAGAAGCAATTTACTCAAGTCCATACGAACGCGCAGTAGAGACCGCGAGGCTCATTCAACAAGAATTGAAAAAGAACGTCGTGGTCAGTACCACTCCCCTGTTGGCAGAGCGGAAGAATCCCTCTGCAGTGATTGGCAAGAACGTCGACGATCCCGAGGTGAAGCGAATCATGGGACGTACGGCATACGCGTACCATGAAGACTCCTATCGGTTGTCAGACGAGGAGAATTTTGAAGACCTGGTTGCTCGAGCAAAAAAATGCCTGCGCTACCTTGAACGCGCCCCATCGCGACGAACGGTCGTGGTCACGCATCATGCGTTCTTACAGATGCTCCTCTCGTACATGCTGTATCGAAAAGAGCTGCAAGCTTCTAGCTACACAAAACTTGCCTTCTTCAATCCAGCTGAAAATGCAGGCGTCTCTATCTGCGTGTATCACCCGTGGCATGGGCGTTTTTCCAAAACGCACGGATGGGAGATTATTACCTACAACCAACCAGCTGCCTCTCAGTAAGTTCGAACATCCTCCACCCAGCGGAGCAAACGTTCATAGGTTATTCCACCCTTGAATGGAGTTGGAACTGTCTTTAGATGGTTTCGTAGGTTATGACGATGCGTTCTGCGTCTTTGAGGACCGTATTCTCATAGGTATCAACTTCCTTTCCATCAACGGTGATGCGGACTCGATGCATAGCGTCAGCTTTGTAAGTTAGGATTTCGTCCTTGCTGAACGGCTGTTCCCATACCGCAAAGAAGTCACTAAGAGAGAAATCTCGTACTTCTGGAGATTCAACGTGAATGACACCATCGGGAGTGTGAGTGTGGAGCACAGTCATACATGTAGGCCCGACACCGATATTCGCAGGTACCTCAATCTTTTCGCCATTAATGACGATTTCAAGTACAGGATGGATATGAAATCCTTGCGCCATCTCGGGATCACACGTGAGTGCGACTTCCCTATTCGTTCGTTCGCTCTTTACCTCTTTTTGCTGTGGTTTATCGCTGGCAAAGAGGAATATTCCGCCGAGTACCACAACGACGACGGCAAGTATGATGAGGCTTTGTTTGTTCATAGATTGCTCTGAATTGTACCATCGTGTCTGGCCGCCTAGGATTCAAACTCACCCCGAAGTTGCGCACATCCTCTACACAGCGGAGCCAAGGAGTTTAGCCATCGTATACAAATGGGTATTGTTGATACCTTGGTATAACTTTGAACACCGGGTAAACTTGGAAAATGAGAAAGGCACTCATTATAATTGACCTGCAGAAAGGTTTTATAAATGAATCGACAAACACAATCCCTTCAAAAATTCGGGATTATATTGTCAAAAACAAAGATGCGTATAGTTTGCTTATTTTTACAAAGTATATTAATCATCAAAATAGCAACTTCGTAAAACTCTTGAATCTGAAAGGGTTTATGCAGGATGAAGAAACAGCAATTGTTGATGAGCTCAACGAGTTTGTAAACAGTGGGAATCTTTATCAAAAGTATACCTATGGAAGTTTTGTCGACAATAAATTATTGAACCATCTAACCGAACATAACATTGAGCAAGTTGAATTAGCTGGCATTGATACAGAAAATTGTGTGCTTACTTTCGCTAGAGATGCTTTTGACAGAGGGTTCAAAGTAGTGGTTTTGAAAGATCTTACTGCCAGTCGTAATAGTTTAGAGTTACATGAATCCGCCCTGGAAATAATAAGAAGGAATATTGGTGATGTGGTGTAATACTTGTTATGAATAAAAAAACAATCTTCATTCTCTTCCTTGCAGCAGGGCTGTGCGGTGTTTCTGGTTTCGTTGCTAACGAACAATTAGAGCGAATAAAAGAAGAAGGTGTCACTAAGATGGTGTCAGATCACGCGCGGGCATGGGAAACGGGAGACGAGGAGTTGCTCACCACACTTCTTCACGAAGACGTGGTATTTGCCTACCCAGGAAGACGATTGACCAAGGCCCAAACATTGGATGACTTGCGATTCTTCCGAGATGCATATGAAGATACGAAGGTATACATCCACACAGTCATCGTAGAAGGTGACGATGTTGCTGTGGAGTGGCAGTTTGCTACCACCAAAAAAGAGACCGGAAAGCGCGAGGTCGTAAGCGACGCTATCATTGGAAAAGTTAAGGACGGAAAGTTTATTGTGTGGAAAGAATATCTTGATGGGCGTGTGAAAGGTCTCCAGGCAGAGGGATCTCTTGAACTGGAGGAGGGTGAGGAACCATTCCCCTGGCCACTCAAGATAGAAGTTAGGTCATTGTAAAGAGAGTAAAATCCGAACATCCTCTACCCAGCGGAGCCCACACCAGGTTTGATTTGAAGTCACTCGCCCGGACAGGCTGGAAACGTACAGTTAGGACCCGTGCGTCCAAAGGCAGTACCATCCGGACAGACTTTGGCATCCGCAGTGCAAACCGTAGGTCCTACAGGCTCTGGACGTAGCACTTCTTCAGGTACGACAATCGGTTCCTCAGGAGTTGGAGAAATCACTCGTACAAATCCTCTGCCATCTTTGGTGTAGCACTGCTCCGGGTAGGATTCGGCAATCGGATACCCTGCGGCCTTACATTCCTCAAAAGAACTTATGGACGCATCAACAGACTTCTCAAAACCTTGGTCGTAACCGAGATAATACCCAACACCGCCCCCAAAGATGAGCGCGAAGACTGCAACGGCAAGTATGCGATTGTCTCTCATTTAGACTTTTTTATATTTCTATCAAGACGCGGAGGTCGAGTGAGATGCCCTTCTTGCTTGATTTTTTGTTCCTGCGGCATTCCCTGCGGATGTTTTTTGCTCATGGCTGTATGCTGGCAGTTCCTCTCTTAAGAACACATTAAGTCAGTAGTACATCTTATGCCCCTTCATACAGTCTCTATAAACCCCACTGATATACTTCAGACATGAAAACCACCATATATTGGGTCGTCGGCATCGTCCTTATGCTCGTGCTCCTGTTTTATGCTTTTAACAGCTATATTTATAACGAAAAACAAGGCGACTCTGGCACTGCTGATAACACCACTATGGAAGTCATACCTATCTCACACGCGACCGCCGTCCTTCGCTGGGGAGACCTTGCGATTTATACCGACCCCACAGGGGGCCCTGAAGCGTTTGCAGGTCAGCCTGCTCCCGACCTCATTCTCCTCACTGACATTCACGGCGACCATTTGAGTACCTCAACACTTGAGGCCATCGTCGGCAACGCCATTATCATCGCTCCACAAGCGGTGATGGACCTCCTGCCCGAAACCCTCGCCTCCCGCACACAGGTACTCGCAAACAGTCAACGAACAACCGAGCTCGACTTCGATATCCTCGCACTTCCTATGTACAATCTACCGGAGTCTCCGGACAGTCGTCACACGAAGGGTCGGGGTAATGGCTACGTCTTAGAAAAAGAAGGCCTCCGCGTCTACGTAGCTGGCGATACTGCAGGAATTCCGGAGATGCGTGCACTCACCGACATTGATGTTGCTCTCATACCGATGAACCCTCCGTTCACCATGACGGTCGATGAGGCTGCTGAGGCAGTACTCGCCTTCAAACCGAAACAGGTGTACCCGTATCACTACCGCAGCCCAGACGGATTATCGGATGTGAACCGATTCAAGGACATAGTGACTGCGGGAGATTCCACCATTGAGGTGGTGCTCCTCAATTGGTACGCAGAATAAGCGGCGCACGACGGCCTATACCCTAGGCCAGAAACCCACCGATAAACTTCATAGGACCTTCTTCTGCAAGGAGGTATGCTTCGTGTACTTGAATCTTCCTACGCATGGGCTCGACCCACAGCTCTCCGAGGCTATCTTTGGCACAATTAGGGAGCCACTTATCGTATTGAACAAAGACTTACGCGTTATTGTCGCGAGTCGCGCCTTTTACGAAAAATTCCATACACCCTTTGGCGATGTTGAGGACAGGCTGTTCTACGAACTTGGTAACGGTCAATGGAATATTCCTGAGCTGCGTACCCTGCTCGAGAAGGTTATTCCAGAGAAACAAACCGTTGAAGGCTATGAGGTGGCACACGACTTCAACGTACTCGGTAAACGAATCATGATGATTAACGCTCGCGAGATTAAGTACGCCGATGGTGAAAAGAAAATGTTGCTCTCCATCGAGGACATTACAGAACAACGCGCCACAGAGGAACAGAGACGGAACCTGATGACACAGAAAGACACCCTCTTGAAGGAAATGCGGCATCGCATTGCTAACAGTCTCCAGCTCATCGCAAGCATCATCCTCCTTAAGGCCGGGAGTGTTCCTTCCGAGGAGAGTCGTCTTCACCTCGAAGACGCGCACGACCGCATTCTTTCCATAGCCACCGTGCAGCGCAACCTCGATCCAACGGGCGATGACCACGAAGTGCCAGTGGTCCAGTACCTCGATACCCTCTGCAAAAGCCTCGCCAAGTCAATGATTGGGGGCAGAAAGCCCATTACCCTTATCGTGCGCGGTGGCAGTGGCACTGTCACTCCAGACGAAGCCATTAGTCTCGGGCTTCTGACCACCGAGCTTGTCATCAATTGTCTCAAGCACGCCTTTCCGAGCGGCGAAGGCCAGGTCACCATAACGTATGAAGCACAGGCTTCGAACTGGAAACTCGAAATTAGAGACGACGGGGTTGGCTACGACATCTCACAAAAAGTAAATCCCGATGGTCTTGGTACAAGCATCGTTGAATCCCTTTCCAACCAGCTGAACGCACGCGTCACCAGAGAGAGTTCCAATCGAGGAACGATTGTGTCTATCACGCACGAGGCATAGCTACCAACAAACCCCGCTAGAAGCGGGGTTTGTTCTCACGTGTTGGTTGTGGTTACTTCCTGCGCGCGGCCGCAAACGACCTGCGCTGTGCGTAGATTGCGCCTGCAATCAGCACAATCAAGAGAAGCAGAATCCAGAACCACCACCCCATCTCAAAGCCACTTGCAAACGGGCTTGCGAAAAGAGCAGTGTTATCTGAGTCCGCTGCTTCAGCCCCCTGCACCGTTGCAAGGGCGCCAAGCACTTCCCCATCACCAGCACCAGCTTCGGCACCACTTCCACTGGAAGCCGCAGAGGCTCCGGAGGTAAGAGCAGGTCCTGTCTGACTTCCCAGTGTCTCTCCTTGCGAAGTGACCTGGTTATTAGATGTTCCACCTCCGCCACCACCGCCTCCGCTCGACGTACCCCCGACGACGGAACCGCTGATAGAACCTGAACCGTTACTGCTTCCTCCTCCTCCGCCGTTCTCGTTTTCATCGGACTCCTCAGTAGGTACTGAGTTGCCACCCGACGAAAGCTGCCCTGTTACCTCAGAGGCGTGCACTGGTGCATACGCAGTGAATGCGCAGAGTGCGAGCACCAGGGATAGTAGGACTCGTGTCATACGAGCTTACGGAAGAGTCTGTACGCCATAGTTCGTGGTGTACGAACCGTTCGTGCTGCCGTTTGGTACAGCAACCTCCACGAGAACCTTCACCTGCTTGCCAGGAGTTCCGGCACTCAAGTCACCAGTCATCGTAAGCGGAGGCGCTGTGTAGGTGTTAGCCGCGGTGACTGGCACCGTTGCATTCCCATTGTTCGCCTGCGCTGAAGAGATACGCATGTTACCGCCTGCTGCGATGGTGCTTACCTGGTTCGTGTGGAGCCAGTCAGCAAATTTCATCGAGAGATTGGACTCATCATCCGGAACGGTGATGTTGAAGGTGTACTTCCATCCGTTCTCGAATGTTCCATCTGCAGTTGCCGTCGTGTCAGTAGCCTCAATTGAGGTGACTTCAAGGTCGCCTTCCTCTGAAGTACCGCCCTCGACGTCGCCACCAATGGTGCCTTCGTCTCCTGAGCCAGAACCATCACAGGTGATGTTCCAGACAATCACATACTCGTCCTCAGTCATTCCCGTGAAAGCAGGAGCAACGAGGGACGGTGTCCCTGCAGCTGCCTCTTCAGGACTTGAACCAGTGGTGTAGCCCTGGAGTGCATATGGCTGCTCGGTCTCACAGGAAGCGCCAACAACGGCTCCTCCAGTGTCCTCGCTCGCACTGTAGTCAGCACCAGGATTGAACTCGATGGTTGCTGCCTCGTATGCAGGGTCAGATCCTGCATCAAGGGTGAAGCCACCAGTTCCTGCACCAATACCTTCGGCATCGTTCCAGACCGCGGTCATTGGGAATGAAGCACTGTCAGCGGACTCAGCAGTTGCCTGAGTACCGTCGAGGTATTTGTTAATCGTGACCTGCACCGACTCCGGTGCTACCGGCTCTGAACAATCCTCGTTCCAGACAATGACGAACTTACTGGTCGTCATGCCTGTGAATGCAGGAATGGTGAGGCTCGGCGTTCCTGCCGCTGCCTCCTCAAAGGTGTCTCCTGTCGTGTAGCCGACGAGTGAGAAAGGCTTCCCTTCCTCACACGCTGCGCCAACGGACTCTCCGCCCGTCACCTCGTTGGTCGAGTAATCTGCGCCTGAAGCCATCTCTGCCGTCTGTGCCTCATACGAGGACGCAGAAAGCTCATAGCTGCCGGTACCGGCTCCTATGTTGCTTGCGTTCCAGGTCGCGCTCATCGGGAACGAGAGGCCATTCGCGCTTTCGCTCGTCGCCATCTCGCCATCGATAAACTTATCTATCGTGACAGTGACGTCACCCTCTGCAGCCTGTGCGACAAATACGGGGCCAAGAGCGACGCTGCTACTTCCGAGAAGGAGTGCAAGCGTTGCAATGACGGCAGTTGTCTTGCCGGCTATGTTGTTAATCCATGAATACATACGTGCTGTTGGTTAATCTCACTTTCGTGAGCGGAGTAATCTGCGAATAAGCAGCAAAGTAAGATTGGGCCTTTGTATCTATGACCCTCGCTATCCCCGGAGCCTACCCTTAAGGCCATGTGGAACGCGTGAGGGTCCAAAAAGGGCAAAATGTTAGAATACGTGTCCTCTATGAAAATCTTCTACCAGGTAGCGGCAAACTCGCTTCTCGTCACCCTTGCGAACTTCTTTCTGTGGTTCGCTGTCATCTTCTGGGTCTATCTTGAGACGCAGTCGGTGCTCGCAAGCTCCGTCATCGCGGGCTCCTATATGGTCATTGCGACCTTCTCCGGCTTCTGGTTCGGCGGCATCGTAGACCACCACAAGAAAAAGCACGTCATGCTCCTCTCGAGCTTCGGCACTCTTTTCTTCTTCGCGCTCGCGCTCGGCCTCTACCTCCTCGCTCCCGAAGGAGCCGTCACCACCGTCACCAGTCTTTGGATGTGGAGCTTCGTCTGTTCCCTGTTGCTCGGCGTCGTCGTGAGCAACATGCGGACCATAGCGCTTCCCATCACCGTTACCATTCTCGTTCCGGAGGACCGGAGGGATCGTGCCAACGGCATAAGCGGCATGATTATGGGCCTCTCGTCCTCTGGTGCAGGTATCGCCTCTGGATTTGCGCTTGCGTATCTGGGTATGCTCCCCGTCGTGGCAATAAGCTGCGTCGTCACGGTGCTCGCTCTTGTGCATCTTTCGTTGCTGTCGATACCGGAGCCTGAAATCGTTCACACCGAGGAAAAGCCAAAAAAGCTCGACATTCGCGGGACCATCGCGATTATCGGCGCCATCCCCGGCCTCTTCGCTCTCATCTTCTTCACAACCTTCAACAACTTCCTAGGCGGCGTTTTCATGGCACTCATGGACCCCTACGGCCTCACATTGGTATCGGTGGAGGTGTGGGGAGCGCTCTGGGGCGTACTCTCGCTCGGCTTTATAATCGGCGGGCTTTACATCGCTCGTAAAGGTCTTGGAAAGAGTCCTTTACGGACTCTCTTCACGATAAACATCATTATGTGGGCAACGACCATTGTCTTCCCCCTTCAGCCTTCAATCTATCTGCTATCGGCAGGACTCCTCATCTGGACCCTCCTCGTGCCTTTCGTCGAAGCGACCGAACACACCATTATCCAGAAGGTAGTGCCACTCGAACGCCAGGGGCGCGTGTTTGGGTTCGCGCAGAGTGTGGAGACTGCCGCCTCCCCCATTACCGCGTTTCTCGTTGGCCCTCTCGCACAGTTCGTATTCATTCCATTCATGACGACCGGCGCGGGAGTTACGCTCATCGGCGACTGGTTCGGGGTGGGTGCTGGGCGCGGCATGGCGCTCGTGTTTATTCTCGCGTCCATCATCGGCCTCATCGTAACGCTCATCGCCATGCGGTCGCGTCCCTACAAGCTCCTGTCGGAGCAGTATGCCGCGGCCTAGGCGAGCAGCGAGAGGCGTAGTACTCTGTAGCTACAAACCTAACAACGTACGTATGACATGGAGCAGAGGAACTCAGGGCGTAAGCGCAAAGCGTAACCCCAACAAGACCCGTAAGACTAAGAAGCGCATCGCTACCAAGATTGCGCGCAAGGCCGCAAGCACCAAGAAGCGCGGCTAATAGCAGCCTTCATCTTCTTTATACAAACCGCCTGCTACGCTGCGCGGATAACCCCTATACACCTATGAGTAAATTCATTGTTCTCTACCGCTGCCCTGTCTCGGTACTTGATGACTGGATGAAGACCCCTCCCGCTGAACGTGAAGCCATGGAAGCGAAGATGAAAGCTGACTGGGACGCATGGAGCGCTAAAAATGGCAGCATGGTTCTTGAGACTGCAGGTGCTGGCACCACCACGACCGTAGATAAGGACGGCGCTAAGGATGCCCGTAACGACGTAATGATGTACTCCTTGGTAGAAGCTCCTTCTCGTGAAGCGGTAACCGAGATGTTCGTCGGACACCCGCACCTCGGCATTCCCGAAGCCACCATCGACATCATGAGCGCGAACGTGCTCCCGGGCATGTCCTAATTAGGACTGCGGCAGTACCAGAAGTTCATCGAGCGTCTTGATAACTGGCCAGCGGCCGTCGCCCGCTTGCCCATCACGGCGTATCTCCATAAGAATAACGTCCGGACAGTGTCTACCAACTGATTCAAGTTGGAAGTGCGCGTCGTCCACAAACATAAAAGGTCCTTCCTTGCCTTCGGTAAGTTTCCGTATGGTGCGGCCCTTACGATTGGGGGTGTAGACGATGTGCGTCTCAGGAAGGTCGGTTAATGCGCTTGTTACCTTCGCACGTATGAACATCTCAACGCCGTACGTCACAATCGTGCAATCGTTCTCAGCGAGGAAGGCTGACACTTCTGGATAGAGGAATTGCTTCAATTCTTCGGGAGAAAACCCGAAGCGACCGTGTGAAAGAAAGGTTCCCCACATGCGGCGAATGGCGCGCTGCTCAGAATCCCCGGATGTGGGATTCGCCATTTCGGCAATCGCACTCTTCAGCTGTCCCAAGAGCTGGAGAATGGTCGGACGGCGCGCAACCGACTTCTTGAAAGAGGGTGTGTCGAAGATAGTGCGGTCGAAGTCAAGGAAGTATTTCATGCGGGAACGATAGCGGTGAAGGCCTTAGGAATGAACTCAACTTCAAACGCCAAATCACGCTCAATGGGTTCTCCGTCGAGAATGATGGGAATACGAGTGTCTGCGGTAATCTTTACCCGCTCAGTCGCCACAACAGCAACATTCTGGTCGTCGCGCCATTGTCCGAATGCAGCAGCAGTGGCGAGCCCAAGCATGTCGCCAGCGTGCGAGATATCTATGACCGCAGCCTCAAATACCTTCCGGTCATCAGACAAGACTTCAGAAATGAGAGGACAAGTAACCGTAATTGCTTCTGCACTCCCCATATGGAGGGCATTGAATTCGTAGGAAACCTTGGAGGCAAACATGCGGTCCACCGCCTGAGCTCCCTTTTCGAGCGCGACATCAATAGCGCCTTCGCGTAGCGCCTCGCGCGCCTTGGCCCAGAGCGCTGGTGCTCCAATGAGTGCAGTGATGAAGAAGCGGTCTTCTCCTATCTTCCCGCCTGAGAGCACTCGCTTCTTCGGATTACGAAGCGTGACGGCAAGCGTCTCCTGCCAAGAGAGGTCCCCATACAGTGCTTTCGGGAGTAAATTCATCGTACCGCCAGGAAGCGGAATCAACGCAGGGCCATCGAACGTAGCGTGTTGTGCAGCGCTTCTTATAGTGCCATCCCCTCCTATAACGATAAGCGTGTCGCAGCTGCTTGCTTCCACGAAGGCCGCCTCGAGGCCGGCGCCGTCGACACTCCACAGCTTCGCGTCATGCACTCCTGCACTACGAAGTATCGTGCTCGCTTCCTCATGAGTAGCTTCGCTGCTCCCGCCGCTTGCGGTGTTAATGATGACTCCTATAGTACCGAGTGAATGCATGAGGATACGGTACCTGAAAGAGGTGTACCTATGATGAACCCAGATGGGCTACGATTTCATCAACTACTTCCCCAAGCTCCCGGTCCGCATCAAGCGGAATCGCTCCCTTGTCGACCATTTCCTTCTCAAAGGTCTTGTGCCAATTAAGGATGCGGCCCTGCTCTGCCGGGTGTTTCCCGTAGTCGTTGTCAGTGCGTTTGTTGATACGTTCCGTGATTACCTCTGGCTTCGAGCGGAGGATGAGCACCTTATCGAAGAACGGCAGATACTCGTCCTGGTTTGAAGAGAGACCAAGTGCTACCGCATTGTCGTTTGCTGTCAGAAATTCCTGCAGGGATTCAATGCTGCAAATCCAGCCGTGTTTCTCGTACCATTCATCATCCTTCCCCGGCTCCCATCCCGTTCGTTCACCGGTGGGCTTGTGCTGCCAGTGACAGAGGTCATCCATATCGATTGCAGGAACGCCACGCGCGTTAAGCTCCCGCGCGATAGAGGACTTCCCTGTTCCCGACACTCCGGTGACGTAGATTTTCACAAGAGAGCAGTATACCGCTTAGAACCGATTCCAGAGATACTGGTTCGTCACCTCGTGATGGTAGAGCACCTCGCTCGGTTTGATGAGGGTACCAAGATCTTTAGGGCAACGGTCCGCTGCCACCTGCTTGAAGGCAATGAATTTGTCTTTGCTGTCTTTACCGAGAATGCGCTCGAGGAACTTGCTTCCCTTGGCAAGCGCGATGGCGTCATAGATGTTGCCGGAGAGGAAGCGCAGGCGCTCACGCTTGTCCTTATCTTTCACCAACTTATCGCCCTCAAGTCCCGTACGAAGAATCGTGTAGAGGACGAGGTATGGGTTGGCATCAGGAGCAACCGAGCGCACCTCAATGCGAGCGGTCTTCTCGTTCCCTACTGGGATGCGAATCATAGAACCACGATCCAAGGAGGACACCTTAATCTGGTTCGGAGCCTCGAAGTGCGGGTCGAGCCTGCGGTAGGCGTTGACTGAGGGGTTGAGCACCAGGCAGATTTCAGGGGCGTGGTTAAGGAGACGCATGATGATGTCCCAAGCAGCCTTTGAGAGACCTTCCTTCCCTTTCGCGTCGTAGAAGATGTTCTTCCCGTTCTTAGCGAGCGAGAAGTTGGTGTGCATGCCCGAGCCGTTGATGCCGGCAAAGGGCTTGGGGAGGAAGGTTGCCGTCATGCCAAGCGAGCGCGCCACCTGCCGACACACAAGCTTGTAGAGCTGCACGTTGTCTCCGGTACGCACAAGCTCCGTGTAGGAGAAGTTCATTTCAAACTGCGAGGGAGCAACCTCCGGGTGATCCTTCTCGTTCTTGAAGCCCATTGCGCGCTGCGCCTCCGCTGCCCTATCAATAAACACACGGAGCCGATCGAGCGGAAGCGAGTGGAAGTACCCACCAGAGGAAATGAGTTTGAATCCCTCATCGGTGTACTCCTGCTCACTTGAAAGACCATCGACGAGGAACCCTTCGATTTCTGGCGCAGCGTATGCAGTGACGCCGTCTTTCTTCTTAAGTCCTGCCGTATGTGCTTTGAGCAGTCCACGGAAGTCAGACTGGTACGGCGAACGGTCGCGATTGTGTACCGTTGAGAAGAAAAGCACCTTTCCTGGTCCAAAGATGTCGGACGGGAGGAAGCGAATACTTGCCCAATCCACCTCAAGACGAAGGTCGGACTCGTGCTGCTGAGTGAATCCCCGGATGGATGAACCATCAAAGGTGAGGTTTTCAAGGGAATCGAGAAGGAACGTCTTGTTGTAATCAAGCATGTGAAGCCTTCCTTCAATATCCGTAAAGCAGAGCGTCACCGCTTTGATGCGTTTCTCTTTTTTGAGGTAGCTTGTGTACTCCGCCTGTAGTTCCTTAGCGGTCATCGTCGTCGCGTTCTGCGCCGCTTTCGTATTCATTTCCTCAAGCTGGTCGTAGGGTATTTCGAGGAAATTCTTAAGGTCGCCCTCACCGAGGTTATTTGGCTCCATACTTATTTTAAATTGCTAAGAACTAACAGTAAAAGTGTAGCTACTTATACTAATTTCCTCCTAGGAAAGACGGTGGATAACCCTATTCTGTTGCTTCCAAGGCGCCAAAAGGCGATACTAGGAAGACAATGCCGAGAACACCAGGCCAAGAGAGAGGAGGAGGCCAGCGTAGAGAGAGAACCCCGGACTATAAAGCGCTGGACCGGGACCTAGAAACGATAGCTGCCCATCTTTGGGGTGTCTTCAATTTCAGTCTTGGAAGCAAGGACTCCCCTGAAGCGGGACGGTTTGCAAACCAGATTCGACTCGCGTACTCGCAGGCAGAACGAGTAAAAGAAGGACTTGGTAAAACCATGAGCGACCGGGAAGCAGCAGAACTCGTCACTTCCGTCGTTGGCGCGTTCGAGATGGACCGCGATACGCGTGAGGCGGTATTTGGAAAGAAGCCAAAAAATCTACAACGCCTAGAAAAACAGATTACGAATCTGCGTGAATGGGCAGCTGCGAAACTTCCCTCCCCCACACCAGTTGAAGAGAACCTAGAACCCGTTGGCGAGGGTCCAGACGAACTCCTTGAGCCCGCTCCAGAAAGCGAAGATGGAGAGGTACCTAAAAACCTCATGCTGAGTGAGATGTTTAATGAACGACCAAAGGAAGGCGCGCAGAACCCTGAGGAGATGGCGCTACGTGAAGCTAAGCACGCGTATCTTATTCGCGAGGGACAGTATTTCGATACCTACCAGGCATTACGCGCCTTTAAGGCCATGCCCCGCCAGGAGCGAATTGCCAGCGAGGGGAAGAACATGCAGGTATACCAGGAGTACGTACGTGCACGCGAAACGTATATCGAAAGAGCTCGACTCAGCCGAGGCCCTAAGGCAGCCGCTGCACTTCGCGCAGAACTTGTTGCGCGTGACATTGCTATCGCAGGCGGTATCGAGCACAACTATATGCCAACGTTCCTCAAGAACCGTGTTGCAGAGAAACCGCCAGCATCCCGTCGTCGCATGGGCACGACCTTTGTACTCGCCCTCAGCACCCTGGCGGTCGCCGCTACCGATGTCGCACTTATCGCGGCTACAACAACCCCTCCTATTGAGGGCCAGAATCCCAACCAGATTTGGCACGCCAGATACGGCGCTCCAAGAAGAGAGGCCGCGCCAACGACTAACTTCATAGCCATTGCGTTGGCTCAGGCAGAGGAAGCGAGGAGGCGCGGCGTTCCGCGCCCCTACGTCCCTTCTCCAATCGGAAGCGAAGGGGTAACGGTCGTTCGAACGAATGCTACTGAACAGACGCCGGAGGAAACATCTCAGGAAGTTACGGCCGAGCAAGGAGACGTGGTCACCAATCCTGATTCAGCTGAAAATCTCGAGGGACTCACCACTAATGAGGGTACCGGTGGGCCGATAAGCCTCGCACCTCTTGAAGAGCCTCCTACCGAACCATGAACGACGACCGCACACTTATCGCTTTCGCAGAATCCATGGGCGTACCCGAGCTCTCGCCCGAACTCGCTCACGCGTTTGCTGAACGCGTAGGACCAGTACTCCTCGAACGTGTCCTTATGCGCGCAGAAGAGACGCTCTCTCCCCTTGAGCGGGATCTTGCCGCAGACTTCATACAACGCGAGGACATGCCGGGCCTCGCAGCCTTCCTTAACGAGCGCCTACCAGATTTCGCCGGTCTCCTTGCCGAGGCTGCCGGAGCCTAAGCTATACTTGGTGCATATGACCAATAGCCCGGCTATGGAATCAGGAGAGCTGAAGGGTTCCTCTCCCGAAGAGTTGCCTGATGTTGCACTGCGACTTTTGGAGATGGAAATAGAGCGCCCGGAAGGCCGAGCCAGGGTTATTAAGGAAATTGTTCTCCCTTCCAAGGAAAACATGAGAAAAGTGAAAGACGTGCAGGCAGTCTACGAGCGCATACTCGCGACCGCAAAACCGCCCTTCGACCGAGTGGTGAGTGGTCCATTGGACTCCCTCATCCGCTTCCTTTCCGGACCCATGGTTGTCGACATCTTCACTGAGCATAAGACTCGCGTCGAGGACGATGAGGCACGCATGGGCCGTCGCGAATGGCGAAACGTAATCCTGCGAGAGCAGGACCCAGAAGCATGGGAGTACATCGAGAGCCATAATGCACTACGCATTAACCAGGGCGTCAGCACATTCCTCGCAGCGATAGAGGTCATTAAGAACTTTGCACAGCCAGCGAGCCCCGAAGGACAGGCGGTCCTGCGCAGGATAGTTCGCAACGCAGAAGACCTACAAGAGCTACTCAGTCTCAATCAGGTTGCTGCAATTCGCGGCGAAGGAGATATGGGAGAAAAAATAGCCGAACACATACGCCTAGCTGGTGGATACGACCGACTCCCTATTGAGAAAAAGAAGGAGGTCGTGAATCTCGTCCGCAGTCTGGTCTTTGATGCATTCAAGGAGCTTGCGCCTTACTACGCTTCAAATGCCGCTCGTAGCGCATAAACGGGTTGGCGAAACGCCCCTTGAAGCCCTTACGCGCATTCGCAAGGCGCGACGTATCCCTAGTGATATCCCGATGTCCTATGCTGGGCGCCTCGACCCAATGGCCTCTGGCAAGCTCCTTATCCTCGTAGGCGAAGAGTGTAAACAACAAAAGGACTACCACGCACTCGACAAAGAATACGTGGTTGAGGTCGTGCTCGGGCTTAGCTCTGATACCGGAGATGTGCTTGGACTTGTGGAAGACGGTGCTTCGGTCTTCCCTTCTGCTACAGAGGTGAAGGGGGTGCTCGCCTCCTTCGTGGGTCCCTATCGCTCACCGTATCCCCTTTTCTCCTCTAAGACCGTTGGGGGTAAGCCTTTGTTTCAATGGACGCTTGAGGGCGAGGAGGTTGAAGCGCCGCTTCAGGAAGGCACCATACGTTCAGTGCGATTCTGCGGGATGCGAAGAATGACGACTAATTCCCTTATCCGCTACGTTGGGAAGAAGATAGCTACGCTTGCACCAGTCACCGAAGAATCAAAAGCACTCGGTAGAGACTTCAGGAAAAAAGACGCGCTCGCATCATGGGAACGTATAGGCGAAGGCCGTTTCCCTATTATGATGATAAAAGTACGCACGAGTGCAGGTGTCTACATGCGCACGCTTGCGGGAGATATAGGAGAGAAACTTGGAACAAAAGGCTTGGCGCTTTCAATCAAGAGAACAAGGATTTTTGGAGTTTAAGATTTCTTCTTGGCCGACCGCAATGCCTCCTCGCGCAAAGGATAGTATCCCTGCTTCTGCAACCTTGCATCGAAAATCAATAGTCCGTCATCGAAGGCACGTACGTACTCAGACGGATTGAGCGTACCCCTGGTCTTTCCACCTCCAGGAAGACGATATTCAAAGATTCGACCTTCAGGCCATATATAGGGCGCTTTATACGAATCCCTACTTTGTGTGCGTCGTGGCTTAGCAGGTGCAGACGGGGCTTTGGGTGTATTTGTTTTCTTTTCCCCTTGGTTTGGTTCATCCCCACCAACAGGTGCGTCGTTTTCGACCGGTGTGGTATCCGAAAAATAGTAGTTGATATCCTCCAAATTGGATATCTGATAGGTATCGATGAGACCTTCTCGTGTCTTACCTTCCTTGAGTTGTGCCTGAAGGAAATCGCGTTGGTCTTCGCGATTGCGCATACTGCGTAGCCCCTGAGCTGCAATGGTCTTCGAAGCGGAATCGTCAGGAATGCTATCAGGATAGTAAGTGGACTCGGCACCGACGGTCTCACCACTTTTGGGCGGATGCGGCTCACCAGGAGCAAGCACATCAGGATGCGGTCGCTTATACGGCTTCTCGTCTTCGGGCATTGCCCTACTATACCAAGCCTAGAACAGGTCCCAGAGGTCCTGGTCTTCAGTACCGTCTACCTTGAAGATAGAGATACCGCGCAGGCCGTATTGTTTTGCAAGCTCCACCTTGTCCTCGATAGCTTCCGCATCGCTCCACCAGAGAAGGTTTACGGTAGTAGTCATTCCGGTTGCGTTAGCGTACGCAAGCGCGCGTGCTGCTGCTTCATTGCCTTCTAGCGTCCCTCGAGGCGCCTTGATGCTTGAAGGAATAGCGCTTGGCGTGGTGGTCGAGATGTACGAGAACGAGAGCTCGCCTGCGGCGTTTCTCACAGGATCGATGCGGAGGTCGTCGGCAAGGTCCTCTGCATACTCCTCGGTCACTGACCACTTCTTCACGTAGCTCTGGTACCAATTGGGAGAAACTGTCAGCGTGTATTCAAAACCGTAGGTAGCCACGCCGAGCGTTATCTTGTCCTTATCGAAGGACTTGAGTGCAAGCTCAATAACCTTCTTCACCCAGTCAGGGTCAGCAATGGGCATGTACGGCTGGCCGGAACGAGCATCATTCAGCTTAAGGTCAGCCCGCTGCTGATCGTAGGTCATAAGGCGCACGCGATCACAGTAGCGATCAAGTTCTTTGTAGTCGTTTGCGTATTCAAGGTTTGCCGGCACCGTGCGGTAGAGGGACTCAGGCGGTGTTCTCGCTTCAGTCGTGCAGGCAAGTATCTTTCCCCTAAGTGCGCTCTTCAGTTCCTTAAGGAAAAGTGAGTAGTAAGGACGGGTTGCGGCGTTCTTGCCTTCGTAGTCAATGTCGACGCCGTCGTACTTCCCTTTCTTCACCATGTCAGCAACGGCCTTCACATGTTTCTCGCGCAGCTTCTCATCCGAGAGGATGCGGTAGATGTTGGCGGTATCACTCCACATGACGGTGGGGATGATTTCAACATCCTCCTCCCTCGCTTCCTTGAAGAGCTTCTTCCACGCACTCTTTGAAAGACCCGCAAGGTCGTTTAGCTTCCCATCACTTTTGACCCCGTACCCGAAAGGATTTATCTCTGTGAGTTCATCAAGATGCTTGCGCGCGTCTTTGGTGCCCTCGGACACCTTCCAGTATGGAATCCAGCCGGACACTTCAAGGTCAGCAGCCTGTGCGGGCGCTGGAAACGCGCTTACGATGAACGCGCTAAGGAGGAACGTTGAAAGGGCTCTCTTCATACACTCAGTATAGAAGACATGACGCATGACTTCCACCCTTATTACCGAACGCCGTTCCAAACAATGCGGTAGATAGCGCCTGCGCGGTCGTCTGAGACGTAGAAGGTGCCGCCTGGTTCAGCCAGTATTCCCGCCGGGCGCCCAATAGCGTCGTCAGGAGTGCCGCCCTCTGGCATGAAGCCCGTCACAAAATCGTACGGACCACCATCCACGTTTCCGTCGTCATCAAGATTCCACCTCACTACTTTGTAGCCAGTGGGCTCCGAGCGGTTCCAGGACCCGTGATAGGCCACCAGCAGGTCGTGGTGAAGTTCCTCTGGCCATCCCTCCTCAGGAATGAAAGCAAGACCAAGTGCTGCCGAATGCGCCTGCAAGTCTATGTGTGCAGGAATAAAACCTGCACATGGGTTCGGGTTATTGGGGCGTGCGTTGTAGTCGGCGTCATAAACATTCTGCCCATAACAGATAGGCCAACCATAGTAGCCGCCTTCCTCAATGATGTTCACTTCGTCCGGCGGAATGTCGTCGCCAATTAAGTCACGACCGTTATCAGTAGCCCAGATAGCGCCATCAATTGGGTTGATGGCCATGAAGACTGAGTTTCTGAGTCCCGATGCGTAGATGTATGTATCATCAGTTTCAAGGTCAACTGACACAATGGAAGCGCGTTTCGAGTCCGTCTCGTAACAAACGTTACAGGAAGAGCCAACAGAGACTAGAAGATGTTTGCCGTCTGGATGCGGCTGGATGGTACGAGTGAAATGTCCGCGACCTGCAGGGAAAGTCGTGATGGTACGGCGATATTCTGCCGCCTGCGTATCAGGGTTGTAGCTGTAGACCTTGAGCGCGTCAGTCTCCGCTACATACAGTGAGCAGTTGTTACCACCAAGGCACGTAGCGTAGATGCCGTGAGGTTGCTTGAGTCCTTCAATCACGGTCTTCGGTGACTCTGCCCTTCCATCACTATCAGCGTCGTTCAGCACGACAATTTTTCCGCTGCCAGTAAGTGACACGAGCATTGCTCCCTTCGGGTCTCTCGTCATCACGCGCGCGCCTGGCACTTCACGAGAGAAGATAGTGGGAGTGAAATCATTAGCGACATCAAGCGGTGCGAGGTCTCCTCCTGGAAGTGGTGGTGGAGGCTCTGTTTTCGTGAAGAGCTTAATGAGAAAGCTTGGCGGGCTCTCTTTAAGGTACGTATACGTAAAATAGCCACCTATACCGATAATCAGAATAACGAGCAGCCAGACGAGTGTGTTTCGTGTCATGCGCTCAGTATGTCACGTCCTCATGAACACTGGGTTAAGGGGTGTAGTATGGAAACCATGTTTGGTCTTTCGAAAAAAGAGCTCACTTCCCTACGACGCCTCTCGTCCCCGCAGAAGATTCAGGACTATCTTGAATCTCTTCCTTTCAACTTCGAGAAAAGCGGAGAGACCCTGATGTCCCCTCGAAGAGTGCTCAAGGAAAAGCGTGCGCACTGCCTTGAGGGCGCCCTGCTTGCGGCAGCCGCTCTCTGGCTTCAGGGCGAGAAACCCTTGCTCCTTGACCTTAAAACACACAAGAAGGACCAGGAGCATGTGGTCGCACTCTTTCGTAGCAATGGCTACTGGGGTGCTATCAGCAAAACGAATCACGCAGTGCTACGCTACCGCGACCCAATCTACGAAAGCGTGCGTGAGCTCGCCCTCTCCTACTTCCACGAATACTTTCTCAATAGCAACGGCCAGAAGACACTCGAAAGCTACTCGACCCCTTTCGATCTTTCCACGCTCGGAGACGCGTGGGTAACTGACGAGGAGGACCTATGGCACATCTCACAGCGTCTTGACCGCGTTCGGCACTTCCCTGTTGTGCCGAAAAAGAACCAGCGACAGATACGGAAGGCCACCAAGGTTGAGCGAGAGGCAGGAGCGATTACGGAGTGGAAGAACATGAAGCGAACATGAAGACGACGTCTGTTTATCCTCTCCTTATCCCCTCATTGACTCACACCACCTTCCTCTAGAACAATGGAGACATGAAGCCTGAATTTGCGTGGAAATTCACGCGTCGGCATTGGATTGCCGGGCTCTTCCTCTTTGCATCGTATCTTATCGCTGCTCAGATTGGACGGGAGATATTTACCGCGCCTGCGGTCATCTTCCCCGCCGCAGGTATAGCGCTCGCCTTTCTGTATCTTGAGGGACTTCGTCTCTGGCCAATAGTCTTGCTCGCCGCGCTAACCCACTATCTGCTTGGTGGGTCAGCCATAAGTATCGGTCTCGGCCTTGCACTTGCTCATACGGTGCAGGCGTTGGTTGGAGCGTACTTCCTCAAACGTTTAGGGGTGAACCACATGCTCGGGCGCATGCGCGACATGTTCACTTTCATGTTGGTCGCTTTTGTAGCGGCAACCATCGTCCCAACACTTGGAACACTCGTGTTCTATATGAATCATCTCGCGACAGGAAGCACCTTCCCTGGTGCGGTGACCTGGAGCACCTGGTGGGTGGGAACGATTATGAGTCTCCTCATCGTCACGCCCTTTATCATCCGCTGGTTCGGACAACTTGCTTTCACTCGCACGCTCGCGCAGTGGGCTGAAATCGTTCTCTCCTTTACCTTCCTGGTCGTCACAACGGTTCCTATCTTCTGGATGGGTATCAATCAAGTGGTAGGCATTTCGCTTGTGTACGTCATGCTCATCCCTCTCTTCTGGATTTCGCTTCGTCTCGGAAGCCGCTTCACCACACTCGCCCTTCTGACGCTTACGGTCATCGCCATCGGGGGCGCGTATTTCGGCGTAGCCTCGCTTGAGCCGGAGAAACTCGGCACGCGCCTCTACCAAACACAGATATTCCTTGATATCCTCGCCTTCATCTTCTTCGTTGTTGTTTCGCTTGATGAGGAACGCCGTCGCGCTACCAAGGCGCTTGAAGTGCAGGTAGCCAAGCTTACCGACGCCCTTTCGCAGCTCTCGGTGCGTGACCGAGCCAAAAGCGATTTCCTCGCGGTCCTTGCGCATGAGCTCCGGAACCCGCTCGCGCCAGTCGTTTCTTCGCTTGAAATTATGCGCCTCTCCGGCCCACGCACGCCGGACGAATCAGAGGCGCTCACGGTTATGGACAGCAAGCTCAAGACCATCCAGCGACTTCTGGACGATCTTCTCGACGTTTCTCGTATCTCGCGCGAGAAGCTCACCATCCGGAAGGAGAACATAGACCTTGGTGAAGTAGTGAAGCAGGCAGCAAAATCAGTGGAGCACCAACTTGTCGAGCGTAAGCAGGAGCTCGTTATTGAGGTACCCCCAGAGCCTATCGTTCTCAATGCTGACGCGGTGCGTATTGAGCAAGTGCTCACGAACCTACTTACCAATGCTTCCAAATACACCGACCATGGCGGGCGCATTATGCTTTCCGCTCGTACACTGGATACGGAAGTTGAAATTCGCGTCAAAGACAATGGCGTCGGCATTGAGTGGAACATGCTCTCGCGGGTCTTCGAGCCCTTCCTTCAGATTGGGCGAGAAGAGCAACGCAGCATGGGGCTTGGCATCGGACTTGCCCTCACCAAGAACCTTGTCGATATGCATGGTGGCAGCATCCGTGCAGAAAGCGCTGGCAAGGGCGAAGGAAGTGAATTCATTGTGCACCTGCCGCTTGCAACAGGTGTGCGCCTGGAGATTGAACCAAAACCGGAGCTTACGGTTGAGCCTGCTCCAGCGACTCGCCACAGGGACCGCAAGCACATATTGGTGGTAGACGACAACGAAGCAGCTGCGCACGGTATCGGGAAGTTGCTCACGCTCACTGGCTACGATGTGGCGTATACCTATAACGGACGCGATGCGATTGACTACGCGATTGAACACACTCCCTACGCTATCGTGCTCGACATTGGACTCCCAGACCTCGACGGCTACAAGGTAGCTGAGGCGCTGCGCAGTGATGCGGACTTTGATGGCATTCTCGTGGCGCTTACTGGCTACGGACAGGCCGATGACAAGCAACGTGCCTACGAAGCGGGGTTTGATTACCACCTGGTAAAACCCATCGGCATCGCTGAGCTAGAGCGCGTACTAAGGCGTGTACGCTAGCTTCATCCCATCTTCCGTTACACCATGATTTCCTGTGACGGATGCGTGCTCTCGGCACGCTTCGTTATTCCAGTAACACACTACACGTATGGATGACCCGAACAAAGACAACGGCATGGGCGAAGGAACCGATTCCGGTGGCACTGGTGGCGACACCGAGGAGACGGGGACGGAAACTGCCTAGGGCTTCACGAAATATTCCAGTCCCTTGACGTAGGATGTGGTCCTATCTCGAGGCCACGAGACTTACCAGTCTAAATCCACGTCACACGTATGAACAACAGGTCAAACAACAACCGTTCAGACTCGAGTCGCTCTGGCTCTACCAATAACCAGTCGTCCTCTTCGAATTCATCTTCAAGAGGCACCCAGGATAGCGACCGTTCCAGTTCTAACGTTGATAGGACATAGAGTGAACGAGGGAGTTCAGTCGCTTGCAGGGCCGCTCTTCTAGGGGCGGCCCTGCCCCTATAGGTCCGTATGAAGGCCTTTCATGAACCGTTCATGATAGATATGATGAACTTGGAGCGTTAGGAATTAGCAGCTTAGTTGGACGTTCCATGAGAATACTTATCGTTGAAGACGAGCAGAAGCTCGCAGAGGGTATCAAAAAGGGTCTAGAGAAGCGCGGATACGCAGTTGATATGGTGGATGACGGCGAAAAGGCACTTACCCGCCTCTCGGTCCACCGCAGCGACTATGACCTGGTTATCCTCGACCTCATGCTTCCTACGAAATCAGGCTATGAGGTGTGTGAGGAGGCTAGGGCTCGGGGGGTCACGGTGCCTATTCTCGTGCTCACCGCTCGCAACGAAGTAGAGAACAAAGTGCGCCTGCTCCTCTCAGGGGCGGACGACTACCTTGTGAAGCCCTTCTCATTCGAGGAGCTTTTGGCTCGCGTCCATGCTCTCCTGCGGCGTCCAGTCGCCACAGTGCCCGACGTGCTTCGGGTGGCGGATATTGAGCTTGATCCCTCTGAGCACATCGTCCGTCGCGAAGGAGTAGAGGTGCCCCTTACCCTTAAGGAGTTCACGCTGTTAGAATATTTCCTGCGCCACCCCAACGAGGTGGTGAACCGCGAAGACCTCCTTTCACACCTCTGGGACTTCAATTATGAATCGTTCAGCAATGTAATCGACGTCCATGTCAAAAACCTCCGCAGGAAACTCGACGCGCCCGATGAACCGTCTCTCATTGAGACGGTTAGGGGGATTGGTTACCGCCTTCGCGCGTAAGTACAAGCACGACCTCTTCTTCAGAACGGAACTGAACGTTATCGTTCTGCAGATTGTGTTCACGCTGCTCATCCTCGTTTTGGTGTCGGTCGGGTTCTCCATACTCTACGACGACGTCTCGACCAACCTGCTGCTCGGCATCATGACGAGCATCGCAAGTGGTGCAACGACAACCAGCTCGTTCATCGTCGACAACCTTGAGTACCTCAAGGACCGAAACTTCCTCTTCGTCGCGGCAGGCATCGCGCTTGTGACCGCCGTCTTCGGGTACCTGCTCACGCGCCTCACACTTGCACCGACTCGCAACGCGCTTGAGAGTCAGAAGCAGTTCATCGGCAACGTCGCGCACGAACTACGCACTCCCCTTTCCATCATTAAAACCAACACGGAGGTGACACTCTTTGACGAGACGCTCCCCAAGGATACGCGCGAGACGCTTGAAAGTACGGTAGAAGAGCTTGACCGTATCTCAGACATCATCAATAACCTGCTTTCATTGAACGTACTTGTGCGGCCAGAGAAAGTGCCGTTTATGAACGTCGACATGGGAGAGATTGTTGACCGTGTCACCTCTCACCTCGACGAACTCATCAGCCGTAAGGGAATCATTCTTACTATTGAAAAGAACGAATACTGCACGGTCTGGGGAAACGCTACCGCACTTGAGCAGATTGTTATGAACATTGTGAAGAACGCATGCAACTACACGCCAAGTGGCGGAAATGTATGTATCGCCGTTGCACCCGATTACCGAGGCCACCTGACGCTCCTCGTGGAAGACTCGGGCATTGGTATTGAAGAGAAGGACCTCGTGCGTATCTTCGAACCGTTCTACCGAGCAGACTCCTCGCGCACGCGCGGAAGCGGCGGCTCAGGACTCGGACTCGCCATTGTGAGAGAGTTGGTCAAGATGCACCATGGGAGCATCGTCATTAAGAGCGCGCCTGGTAAGGGCACCAGCGTGACGGTTACACTTCCGTGCGGTAAAGACCAAGCAAAGAAAAAAGACGAGACCACCTCCGGCCAGGTAGAAGTAGATTTCTCCAAGTATTTTGGCCCTCAAAAGCGCGACGACCTCTAATTCATCTGCCACTCATCGGTGCTTTGGTACGGTAGTGAGCTATTACCAGCCCTAATAGTCACCTATCGTCGTAACGCAATCTATGAGCACTCTACATAAGGAGAGCGAGAGCAGCGCCTCCGACCATATTGTGAGATAGAGCTGGGGAGGCCAATGCATAAAGCATTTTTGGCCTCCCCGGCGCCTTAGGGTGCCAAGTCGATGCGAATCGGACGATACCAGGAGCTGGAGCGACGCTCAGGACGCTCTACGTTCTCGACAACCGCTTCAGTGGATGATGCGGTGGTGGTTGCCGTAGTAGTCGCTGCCGCCTTCATCATTGTTGGCGCTGAGAGCGCTGCGACCTCTGGAGCAGGTGCGGTAGCCATCTCTTCTTCAACGACAGCATCAGCGACTACCTCTTCTTCAGTCTCGAAGCGGTCTTTGGCCTCAAGGAGGCGCCAACTTACGCCGATGGCAGTCTTAGCACGCGCAAATTCTGCGACCGCGTCTTGATACTCACCCCGCTCGTGCTTTGCCTTCCCTTCGTCAATCGCCTCGTTGATGAACGCGACACGACTATCGATGGCGAGCGCATCATCTGCAGGAAGTACGACGGAGAGTTCTGCAAGGTCACGAACCGCAACTTCTGCGTCACGCGCCGCGCGAGCCAGCACATGTTCACTTGCTTCCTTGGAAGGTGCGTCGTTCTCATCACGCTCGAGTGCCACCTCCTCTTTCTTCTCAGCAATATCAACGCGTAGCGTAGCGAGCGCATCTTCTGTGTCCCCGCTGCGTGCAGCGATGATGTCGTCGATAATGCGGCCATGCGCTGAGAGCACTGATTCGAGTTCAACAGAGGCATCAATACTCTTCTCAGGTGCTTTCTCTGAAAGCTCATCAATATGTGACGCAGCTTCATCTGCCGAATCATGGAAACGTTCCGAAAGCTCTGCTACAGCAGTCTCATCAAGTGAGCCGCGCGCCGCAAGGACCTCTGCTTCCTCCAGGCGACGTTCAGCACGAGAGGTAGCAACCGCAGCTTTGGCCGAGGGGGTAATGGCAGTGAGCGTGTACAGCGGCTCGTTGACGTTGACCTTAAGCGCATACATAGCGTCTCCTGGAACGGAATCCTCAGCAGCAAGCGAGACGCCTCCTGCACCACTTACAAAAACAACGACAACAGCGATGAAGGATGCGGTCCTCTGGAACGTGAGGGTCATGAAAAAACCTCCGTAGGGGGACGGGATGTTCGGTGTAGCTTGCGTCGCGCGCATGCGAGTCAGAAGTACCTCGCGCATGGCGGAACGCTCCGCGTCCGAGAGACGAAGTATGGAAAGCGAGTGCTTGAGTGTTTTAAGTAGGTCCATGGTCGAGTAGTGCTCGGAGCTTCTTGGTCGCGCGGTGGATGCGGACCGAAATGACGTTTGGAGATTCGCCTGAAATAGCGGCTATCTCCCCAACTGACAAATCTTCCACATGCCGCATAAGAAGGGCCTCGCGGTCTTTCTCTGGAAGCTCTGAAAGTAGTAAGAGGGCCTCCTTCCCTGCCGCAGCATCCGTAATGGTTGCTGCGTCTTCGCCTGCTGGGTCAAACCCCGTCTCCTGCATCGATTCGAGCGAGGAGCTCTTCTTCTTGCGGTAGTGGTCGATAATCAGGTTGCCAGCTATCCGGAACAGGAAGGCTTTCGGATTATCGACCTCGTTCCCGGCCGTGAGGTAGTCCCACATCCGGAGGAATGATTCCTGCGTGATGTCGAGTGCCATCTCACGGTCGCTTACCTTAAAGTAGGCGTGCCGGAAGAGCGGGTCCGCAAAGCGGGTATGCAGGTCAAGGAACGCCGTCTCAGTCGCTTTCGAGTCCATATCCTATGACGTAGCACGCTGGTGCCTATTACCTTTACCCTGCATATGGTCACAGCATACCAAAAGCCCCGCTTTCGCGGGGCTTTGAGGAGAGAACTGTTATTTCTTCCAGAAGCCGAAGTGGCCCTTGAACCAGTCCCGTACCTTGAGTCCGAAGTCCTTAGCATGGTCCTTCCTGTTCACGTTCTCGTCCTCAGACCATTCCTTAAGGACCGTTGCGTCCACACGGAAGGTTGATTCGAGCGTGCCGCTGAAGCTAACCGTATCTCCGACCTCGAGGTCATTGAGGTCGAAGTCATTGCCCTTGAGCGTGAGAAGCTCGGTGTCGCTGTCGATGTCGACCGTCCACGTAAGCTCCACATCCCCGAGGTCTGTCTGCGCCGTCACCACGTCGTCGTTGATTGCTGTCACTTCTGCGCCGCGCACGAGCGCACTACCGTTGGCGGTGAGCTGCACGAGCGTAGCAGGACGCACACTCTTGTTGTTTTCTTTCTGCTCGCCGTCGTTATTTGCGAGCGCCGCTGCCGGTCCTATCACGAGAGCTGCGATAAGCACCGGAAGCAGAATCTTTTGCATAAGGTTGGTGTTCATATCTGGATGGTTCCGTTAGTGCGGACATGCCGCATACGTATACAGACGGATGTGGCGGATGCGCATTACGCACCGAGGTATCTTCCTACGGCCTAGATGAGCGGTAGATGAACGCTAGTACAGCTCTGTGAGAGAGCGGCGCATGCGGTCAAAGGTTGCGATGAGCGCGGTGTGGTCGAAAGCTTTAATGGTGCCAGGGTCGTAATTCTCAACAGCGGTGGAGTGAATGAAATAGCGAACCACTCGGCACGGGCTGCTATCCACTGGCACAAAGACCCTTTCTTCGTAGCGGTTGCCTGCACCTGCATCAGAGACCGTGACGAAGGAATACGCTACACCCTGGTCCGTCACAAGGGTTGAGGAGGCTGGCGTATCGATGAACATCTCAGCATTACATTTTCCTTCTACCTCAACACTCTCAACCGAAAGCTTTGTATCGGAAGAAAGGTTGGTGCCCTCGCGCGTGCTTGTGCCCACAGTAAACGAAACCTTGTTCACCTCAGACTCCACTATGTACTCCGGTGGGTATTCAATACTGAAGTCGAGAGCAGTGTGGAGTTTCCATCCATCTTTTGGCGCTTCAGGCGCTACCGACTGTATGCGGGCGGTCAACCACGAACCCCCAAGCACCAGTCCCACGATGACCAGAAAGATAAGGGCGGTTCTCATGGTCTCAAGTATAGCCTAGGGCTCGGTGGGAAGGATGAGGCCAAAATGCTAAGATGCCCTCATGAAGGCAGCCAACCTTAAGGCGGCAATCGCCGCCCTCGTGGTACTTAGTCTGGTCTTGGCCCTCGGGTTCCTCTGGTACTACAAGGACTCCAGGGCAACGCTTGGTGCCCTCGTGGCCGACTACGAAGCGAGGCTCGCTGTAGTGTCCGCTGACCTCGCCAAAGCAGAAGCTCAGAATACCGAGCTTGGCGGTAACCTTGAGGCCGAGCGCGAGCGCAATAATGCATTTGAAGATCAAATCAAAGACATCACCGGAACCGTAAGCGACCTCGACAAGCTCGCGAAGACCGACCCTGAGCTGCTGCGGAAATATTCCAAAATCTATTTCCTCAACGAGAACTACTCACCTACTGGTGCAGTGTCCATTGATAAGAAGTACGTCTACGGCGACAGCGAATCCATACACGAAAAGGTGTGGCCGTTTCTTGAAGACCTCCTTGAGGACGCCGAGGATGACGATATCGACTTGAAGGTCATTTCCGGCTTCCGCTCCTTCGGAACGCAAGCGGCACTTAAATCAGGCTACAAGGTGACGTACGGCAGCGGCGCAAACGCCTTCTCTGCTGACCAAGGCTATTCCGAGCACCAGCTTGGCACTACTGTTGATTTCACCACTGACGCCATTGGCTCTTCCTTTACGGGCTTCGACCAATCAGAAGCATTCTCCTGGCTCACCAAGAACGCCTACCGGTACGGCTTTGTTCTTTCCTATCCTAAAGGAAACACGTATTATCAGTACGAGCCGTGGCACTGGCGTTTCGTCGGTACCGACCTAGCTCGCGACCTTCACAAGAACGGAAAGAGCTTCTACGACCTCGACCAGCGCGAGATTGATACCTATTTGATAACCCTCTTCGACTAATCATGAAAAAAGTAGAGACAGCGCTCCTCTCGGTCTACCATAAGGACGGCATCGTTGAGTTCGCAAAAGGACTCACCGATCTCGGAGTCAAAATCTACGCCTCCGGAGGCACGGCCAAGGCGCTTACTGATGCCGGCATTGCAGTGACCGATGTTGCGACCTTGGTGGGCGGCGGCGCCATCCTTGGGCACCGTGTGGTGACCCTTTCTCGCGAAGTACACGCAGGACTCCTTGCTCGCGATGTTCCTGAAGACCTCAAAGAACTCGCCGACCTTTCTATACCGTTTATTGACCTCGTGTGCGTTGACCTCTATCCGCTTGAGGAAGAAATCAAAAAGCCGGGAAGCACTCGTGAGTCAGTGGTTGCGCAGACTGACATGGGCGGCCCTGCAATGATTCGCTCTGCTGCCAAAGGCGACCGCGTTGTCGTGTGCGACCCTAAAGACCGCGAGCGTGTGCTCGAGTGGCTTCGTGCTGGAGGAAGTGATGAAGCATTTGTGCACGAGCTGGGTGCAAAGGGTGAATACACGATTGCCGGCTACTGCCTCACTTCTGCAACATATAAGGGAGAAGGTCGTTACGCAGGATTTGTAGGCGAGCGCATTGCTGAGTGTAAGTATGGCGAGAACGCAGTGCAGGCACCAGCAGCCCTCTACGCTTCTTCTACGGAGGATCCTCTCGCACTCTCAAAGTTCTCTATTCTCGAGGGAACACCTCCTTCCTATAACAATTGGGCAGATATCGATCGCCTCTTACAGACGGCAACGCATATCGCTGCAGCTTTTGATGTGAACCGAGGGAAGGTCCCGCACCTCGCAGTGGGTGCTAAGCACGGCAACGCCTGCGGTGCAGCGGTAGGTGGTACACACGCAGAGACGCTCAAGAAGACCATCGCTGGCGACCCGCTCGCCATCTTTGGCGGACTCATCCTTACCAACTTCCCTGTTGGTGCTGAGGAGGCAGAAGAGATTGCTGGCCGCATGCTCGACGGCATTATCGCTCCTTCGTTTACGGAAGAAGCAATCACGAAGTTGAGACGCAAGGGCGACAAGTGCCGCTTCATTGTGAACCCGGCACTCGCCTCCCTTGGAAAGGACTCCCTGGATGCTGCTCCTCGCTTCAGGTATGTGCGTGGTGGATTCCTCACACAACCTAACTACACGTACGTGCTTGAGCTCGCGTCTACTGACCTCGCTACATACGGGAACGCAACCGCCGCGCAGGAGGACGACATGCTCCTAGCCTGGGCCATCGGAGCAACCAGCAACAGCAACACCATCGCGCTTGTGAAGGATGGAATGCTCGTCGGTAACGGTGTTGGCCAGCAGGATCGTGTAGGGGCTGCAAAGCTCGCCCTCATGAGGGCAGAGCGCTCCAAGCATGAGGTGAAGGGGGCGGTAGCCTACAGCGACTCCTTCTTCCCCTTCCCGGACGGTCCTGAGACATTGATTGATGGCGGTGTTGCTACCATTCTCACGACGAGTGGTTCGCTTAAGGATCCAGCAACTATTGAGCTTGCAGCCTCGCGCGGCGTCCCTCTGTATATGATTCCTGATCGACTGGGACGAGGGTTCTTCGGGCACTAGCTATACCCACTCTCTGCCCGCCGGCGTACAGCAGGCGGTATACTAAACGCACTATGAAATCCCAGAAGCCTGCTGACAGTCTGTTCTCCCGTCATCTCAAATCACGTCTTTCCTTCAAACACAGTTTGATAGGTCGTTTTGCTGACCTTATGACCCACTGGTTCGGTACGGTCACCTTCCTGTTCATAAACTTCGTTGTCTTCCTCGTATGGATTCTCTGGAACGAAGGCTTGCTCGGCTATGAAATTTTTGACCCCTTCCCGTATTCGCTCCTTACCATGGCAGTCTCGCTTGAAGCAATCGCTCTTTCAGTCATTGTGCTTATCAGTCAGAACCGTCAGGGACACATTGCCGATATTCGTGAGAAGCTCGACTTCGAGATAGATGTTCGCTCCGAAGAGGAAATAACGAAGGTGCTCATTATGCTTGATGAGATTCAGCACCACCTTGGCATGCGTCGTCACCTCAAGGACAGCGAGCTCGCGGAGATGAAAGCGAGCACCGATATCGAAGCGCTGAGGGAAGAAGCAGAATCACTTCCGGACGCGTAAAAGGAAACCGCCCTTCCGGGCGGTTTTTTAGTTACCGAGAGCGAGCTTGCCGCCCGTCACAATGTCGACGAGTTCAGCCTGGGTGCTCGGGATGTCAGAGACCTTGATGCGGCCAACCACCTTGATGGTGACACCGTTACAAATACCGAGCGCAAGCGCAGGGTTTACCGCTTTTCCGCTCACCAGCACGGTGTCTTCCATATTCACGAGAACGTCAATTTGCTCAACCTTCCTGGAGTGCGTAGTGTCCGCAATAACGCGGTAGCCCACCAGGTGCTCAACCGAAGCGTAGCCACAGGAGCGTGAAGGGTTCTGGGGTGCCTCAATGGAGATGATGGTTCCGAACGGGAGCTCGGAAGCAAGGTCCTTGGAGCGTGCAGCTATGACCTCAGGGTTAGAAGCCGCGCCGGAGGCGGTTATCAGGGGGTTACCGTCCGTCTGCTCTGGTACGGCATTGTAGGCCGTGAGCTTTACGGAAAGTTCACCAACGGCGTCCCGGGCGACAGCTACTTCGTCCTTTACGGCTACCTTTACGGTTTCCGCAGGGTCGATAGGAGTCTGTTCAGCCTGGACGGGCGCGTAGGCGGTCCCTGCCCAAACAAAAAAGCCCATAAGGGCTATAAGTGGTGTCATAGATACAAGGGTCCAAAAGACAACCTCGTAAAGCTAGACTATCAGTCAAGGCCCCTTTTGTCAAGGTCTACAACACTTTTGAGAAGTATGTCAAGAGTGAAAATGGGCTAAATACCCTTATTCTACGCCATTCTATTGCTCTGAACCTTGTATACCCTGTAGCTCCCAGGCCTTCCTTCTTCCCTCCTCTACTTCGGCCCGGAGAGCTCGGAGGTCGACGAGCTCTGGGTGGTTGGTTATCTGGCCCTTTTCAATGCCTAATTCGGCCTCTAACACCCCTTCCCGGTCTACAAAGTCATCCACCACCTCCTCAAGTGACCGCGCATCGCCTTTGGCGACCGCATTTTTAACCATCTGGCGGACAGTTTCAGCGTCCGCAATACCCCAAGGGTAAGTTTTAGGCTCGTTCTCTATCATACTTACCAGTTAAGGGTTCCGCCCGTCTTGTACTCGGTCACCCGGGTCTCGAAGAAGTTCTTCTCCTTGTTGAGGTCGATGGCCTCGCTCATCCAGGTGAAGGGGTTCTCAACGTTGAACTGGGCTGGGAGACCCACGCGCTCAAGGCGGCGGTCAGCAATGTGCTCGATGTACTGCTTGAAGCCCTCGGCGTTCATACCGAAGATACCGCGCGGGAAGACTTCGGTGGCGAAGGTGTACTCCAGCACCACTGCCCTCTTCACGAGGTCGATGATGTGCGCCTGGAACTCAGGGGTCCAGAGCTCTGGCTGCTCCTCCTTAATGGAGTTAATCATGTTGATGCCGAAGTTCAGGTGCTGGGACTCGTCACGCATGATGTACTGAATCTGCTCTGCAGAACCCGTGAGCTTGTTCTGGCGCTGGAAGCCGAACATAACGGCAAAGGAAGAATAGAAGAAGATTCCTTCCATGATGAGGGAGAAGACGATGAGGTTCTCGAGGAACTTCTGGTCGTTCTCAAACGTTCCGGTCTTGAACCCGGCCTCGAAGATTCCTTCGTTCAACGCGAGCACCATGTTGTCCTTGTTGTAGATGGACTCAATCTCACGGTACATGTTGAAAATCTTTGACTGATCCATGCCGAGTGACTCCACGATGTACTGGTATGCGTGCGTGTGAATCGCCTCTTCATACCCCTGACGAAGAAGGTACATGCGGCACTCAGGACTCGTGATGTGCTTGTAGAGGGCAAGCACAACGTTGTTAGCTGCAATGGAGTCTGCGGTGGTGAAGAAGCCGAGCACGGTTTCAAATGCCTGACGCTCGTCAGCGGATAGCACAGTGGTGCTCCTCCACTGCTCGATGTCGCGCTGCATGGAGATTTCTGTTGGAAGCCAGTGGTTAGCGTTACCGGCAAGGTACGCCTCCCACGCAAAGGTGTGGCGCATTGGGTAGAGCTGCATCACGTCCGCATCCTTACCGTTGATGATACGGCGGGCGTTAATGTCGACAGTGGAAGCTCCTTTTTGTATTGGCATACGATTGTGGGTTTATGTGTAATTCGAGATCGTAAATCTCAGAAGGTCATGCCATTGTCCCCTTTTGGGGGGTTCGGGGCAAGTGTATAACCGGGTCCGTGAAGGAGCTGGAAAAGAGCTTAGCTACGAGCCCCGATTTTGAGCTGGTCGGTGAGGAGCGCTACTCCCACCATTAGCGGAACGAGCGCGGAAAGCTGCCAAATAGTCGGGGTCTGAGCAAGGAGAACCCAAGCCGCAATAAGTGTTACCACTACTGCCCCACTCTCAAGAGAGAGCGCTTTAGTGACCGATATCCTTTTTATAGCCTCAAGAAAGAAGAGTTTAGAGAGTCCGAGTAAGAGGAGGCCGTTTACAAGGAGGAACGGAAGAGAGTCCTGAATCTGCGACCATGTCGCATGAGCACCTGTAAAGAACGCAAGCAAGAAAACGAATGGCACCGAGACAATGCTGCGCAGGCACATGACCGTCTCGCTTGATGCGAGTTGCACGGCCTTCTGGGAATAGTAGTTTCCGAACGGGGCAACGCATATCGCAAGCACGCACAGAAGGTCGCCGAGGTTCGGCGTCGATGCGTTCGGACCAAGAACGAGACCTGCACCAATTACCATGCAGATGGCACCGAGGATATGGGCGAATGGAATCTTTTCCTTACGAAATACATTGAAGTAAAGAAAAGAAGTAAACACCGTGAGCAGCATGATAAGTGCAGCATTCCCCGCTGTCGTAAAACGTAGAGCAGTGAAATAAAAGGAATAGAGGAGGATGCCGATGAAAAATGTAGCAAGTAACGTGTAGCGCAGGACGAGCGGTTTCTTCAGTTCATGCCATTTCTTTCGTACGGTCACGAAAACCCCAAAGAAGAGTGCGGCGAACAAGGTGCTCCACCCAAGCGAAACAAGAGCAGGAATACTTGTATACGAAAGAACAGTGATAACTGGAAACAACCCCCACAAAAGAGTTTCTGCCAGACTATAGAGTTCTCCTTTCCGCTGCTCAGTCATGAATCGGGAACGGCGCGTCCGGTCCTTCGGTCAGTTCACGGAACACGAGCGGATTTGCTGCTATAAAGTCAGTCTTCCGGTAATCATAGCTACGCTTACCCAGGTTGGCGACGATACCTCCCGCCTCGGACACAAGGAGAGACCCTGGAGCAAAATCCCAGTCCCGACCATGCGGCTCGAAGTGCACACGCCCCTCAAGCCTGCCTGAGGCAATCTGCGTGAACTCGTAGCCGGCCGAGAGGGTCTTAAACAGGAACGATCGGTCACGGAGCTTCAGGAACCGCTCGAGGTTCTCCGGCTTATCAATATGGGTCTCCCAACCCAGATAGCTGTTAGCAATGGGGCGCTCACTCACCCGTATAGGCTCTCCGTTCCTAAAAGCCCCCTCCCCTTTCTTGGCACTGTAGAGGTGGTCATTCACAAAGTCATAGATGAACGAGAGCGTCACCTGTTGCTCTTCAATGAGCGCGAGCATCACGGTACAAAACGGCATACCGCGAATGAAGTGCCCGGTGCCATCAATTGGGTCACAGAGCCAGAAGCGCTCCTGGTCGCGCGAGCCTCCGCGCTCCTCCCCTGCAAAACCAATGGACGCATCAAGCTTCGCAAGCCCACTTGCCAGATACTCTTCGGTTTCCGTATCAAGACGCGTGACCATATCAATGGCGCCTCCGCCTTTGTCGACAGTCTCTCCTGCGTTCCCGTAGTACGGAAGAAGCTGTGCGCGAGTGGAGCGCACGAGGTCTGCTGCAGAAGAGGCGAGATTCATAGAGTGATTATACCCGCCTTCGGAATTCATCCACTGTCATGAGTGTCTTCATATCCTTCATGCGGTCTACAAACGTAACACCATTCAAGTGATCAATTTCGTGCTGGAAGATTGCCGCCCATAGACCAGTAGCTGCGGCAGTTACCTTCTCCCCACACTCATCGTAGTAGGTAACAGCAATCGTCTTTGCGCGCGGCACCTTGCCACGTATGCCTTCGCAGGAAAGACATCCTTCCCAACTCGGGGCGGTTTCCTTTGAGCGATACGTAATGCGCGGGTTCACCGCAACAACCACATCGGAGCGCTTGAGGTTTGGGCGAGTCTTGGTTGGCCTGGTTTCCATCACCGCCAGTTGAATGCCCTTCCCTATCTGAGGAGCAGCGAGTCCGACTCCCTCGACTTTGCGCATCGTGTAGACCATCTGCTGCACGAGCCTCTGGAACGAGACGGTACCAATCGTCTTCAATGCTACCTTCTTCGCTTTCTTGCGGAGAATAGGATTACCGAACTCGGTCCGTCGCAATACCTTCATAGATAGGGATAGTATACTTCCTCCACATGGAACTGACGGTAGAAGTCAAAAACATCTTGGCCATTGTCTCGACCGTAGTCGGTCTCGTCTCCTTTGCCCCCTATCTCTGGCAGATTCTAAAGCGGGAGACAGAACCCCACGCCTACACCTGGCTCATTTGGACTATTACCCAGTGCATCGTTGCGGCAGGTATCTGGTTTGGTGGTGGTGGCATCCTTGCCTTTGCGATGGCGCTCTACGCGCTCTGCGCCCTTACGGTATTCATTCTCTCCTTTTGGTACGGCACGAAGAACATTACGCGCGGGGACGGCATACTCCTCCTCGTAGCAATTGCTGCCATCTTTGTATGGCAAGGACTCGATAACCCTGCGCTCGCTGTCATAATCGCCACCGCTATCGACCTCATCGGGTACGCGCCAACATTCAGGAAATCCTTCACCGAGCCCTGGACTGAGAATATTCTCGCTTGGATTGGCTACACCCTATCGCCCTACATTGCCCTCTTTTCGTTACTTGAATTCAACGTCATGACAGGAAGTTACGCCGTCGCAACTGCAGTGATGAACACAGCGCTGGTGGTATTCCTTCTGGTACGACGTCAAAAGATTCCGAAGCCGGAATAGCTATTTCCTTCGTGCAAGGTATTGAATGAAGAGACTCTTCTCTTTCTGTTCTTCAGCGAAGTCGTGATAGACGTGTTCTACCTCAAAGTCCTCGGAGAGAATATCGAGCATGTCCTTCTGGTAGATAGGATAAAGGTCGAGCTTTGACCATACCTTCGTCTCCTTGTCGTAATAGTGATTCACCACCACCGTCTCACTGATATAGGCCGGGAACACGAGTACCTTCTCCTGGAAGCCGTGATAGTAGACCGTGTGGTCGAAGGTGAAGTTTTTGAATATCTCCTCCTTGGGAAGGTTCATGAGCGAGCGGATGTAGTCGTAGTTGCGTGAATCAAGGAACAGGTAACCTCCCTTCTCTATCATGCTCGCGAACTTATTCACGACGCTCTGCTGCGCCTTCTTAGTGTAGTCACGGGTTCCACCTCCGATATAGGTCAAAGAATTGCCAGTGAGGAAGCCGAAATCAAACTGGTGTGTGTAAGGCGGCGTGGCGCGCGGAAGGTCGAGCCAGTTTGCCTTATGAATCGGAATATTGAGACCCTCGCTCTTAAAATGTTCGGCGGCTAACCTAATAAACGTATCGTCCACTTCATTTGCCTCTGCAGTATCAAATGGATGGTTTTCGTTCTTCAGTCCCTTCACGATACCGGCAAGTTCAACACCACTGCCGACGCCTAGGTCGATAATGTTGCGAAGTCCACGCTCTTTGATGAGGTCGGTAAAGAACTTAATCTCCGATGCCTTCGTTCCACCCTTGAACTTAGGATAGATGCCGGATTCCCAGTCGACGAGTTTATAGTCTCCGAATTCTTCAATCGGGTTACTAATGTACGGAAGCGTATTTACAAAAGAGTTCTCCATATGTTACGAGCGTGGCTGCGCAAGTCCTTCAATCACCTGTGCGTTCGACAAGGAGATGAGGAAAGAGCCCGGTACTGCGAGCTTTGACTTGCGTATACCGCTACCAATAATCACATACTCTGATGCGACAACTGCCGCGTCGACATATATCGGCCAATCTACCGGAAGCCCGATGGGAGTGATGGCACCGTACTCCATGCCGGTCTTTGAGACCGCATCCTCCATTGAGGCGAAGGAAATTTTGTTCACATCGAGTAGTTTCTTCACGGTCTTATTCACATCAGCGCGAGTTGTCGCAAGAATCATGCAAGCGGCGTACTTCTTGTCCTCTCCGCGCCTACCTTCGACGATAACGCAGTTGGCCGCTGTCTCCGGTCCGGTGCCATACCGTTCGCAAAATGCTGCCGTGTCTGAGACCGTCGGGTCTATCTCCGTAACACCAACCACTTGCGTGCCTGACAACGCAGCTAGAGCGGTTGCGACTGGAGGGGCGACCAAATCAGTTCCCTCTATCCTCTCGAACTCAAGTGAGCCAAGTTTCGTAACCATAATTCAGTAGTGTACAAGAAAAAGGCCCCTTTCGGGGCCTTTCCTCTAACTCTCGCAACTCTCACAGATTCCCGCTTCCTCTCCTGCTGCCACTCGAGCGAGCTTGGCTGCCATCGCGGAGGCAGTGAGCGGCTCAGGGGTGCCAGAAGGCGTTATAACCTCGTCTACGGTGGCTACGGCTGCTGCCATAGCTGCTCCGGTCTTCCTGGTGTGGGTAGAACCGAAGGCTGCGGTCGAAACAGTGGCCTTCTCCACCTGGGAAGCTCCGAGAGTACGTAGGTAGTAGGTGGTCTTAAGGCCGCGCTCCCATGCGTAGAAGTAAATGTCTGAGAGCTCCTTGCCTGAGGTGCCGGCAAAGAAGATATTGAGCGACTGGGACTGGTCCATCCACTTTCCGCGCTCTGCAGCGGCATCAATGAGCCAGCGAGCATCAATCTCGAAGACCTCCTTGTACTTTGCCTTGAGGTCAGCAGGAATCTCAGGAATAGACTGCACGGAGCCGTCAGCGTACTTAATCTTGTTCAACATGTCGTCAGTCCAGAGGTTCAACTTCTTGAGGTCCTCAATAAGGTACTTGTTCACGACGATGAACTCCCCTTCCTTGTTGCTCTTCACGTAGATGTTCTTGTAGATAGGCTCCACACACGGGACACAGCCCACGAGGTTCGCGGTAGAAGCGGTCGGTGCAATCGCCATCGTGTTGGAGTTACGCATACCGTGCTCCTTTACGTGTGCGCGTACCGGTGCCCAATCAAGCTTGCCGCCGAGGTTCACACCGATGGATTCACTGCGCTCCTTTGCAAGAAGCTCAATGGTGTCCTGCGGGAAGATGTCGCGGTCCCACTTAGAACCCTTGAAGGTCTCGTACGCACCGCGCTCCTTCGCGAGTTCAGAGGAGCCGAGAATCGCGTAGTAGGAAACAATTTCCATACTCTCGTTAGCAAACGCAACCGCCTCTGGTGTATCGAAGTTGATGCCGAGCATATAGAGCGCGTCGTGGTAGCCACGAATACCAAGACCGACTGGACGATGGCGCATGTTGCTGCGGCGTGCGTCCTCTGTTGGGTAGTAGTTGAGGTCAATCACGTTGTCGAGCATGCGCATTGCAGAGCGCACCACGCGCCCAACGAGTTCTTGGTCGAACTTACCGTTCACGACGAACTTCGCGAAGTTAATCGAGCCCAAGTTACAGACTGCCGTCTCGTCGTACGACGTGTTGAGTGTAATCTCGGTGCAAAGATTTGAGTTGTGCACGACACCAACGTGGTCCTGCGGAGAACGAATGTTTGAAGGATCCTTCCACGTAATCCATGGGTGTCCGGTCTCAAAGAGCATTGCGAGCATCTTCTTCCAAAGATCAGACGCTGGCATCTTCTTGAAGAGCTTGATTTTCCCTTCTGCTGCCATCTTCTCGTACTCCTCGTACTTCTTTTCAAATGCTGCACCATAAATCTCATGGAGCTCAGGCACTTCTTCAGGGCTGAAGAGCGTCCACTCTCCCCCATCACGCACTCGCTTCATGAAGAGGTCTGGAATCCAGTTAGCGGTGTTGATGTCGTGTGTGCGACGGCGCTCGTCTCCGGTGTTCTTACGCAGTTCAAGGAAGTCCTCTACGTCGAGGTGCCAGGACTCAAGGTACACACAGCCGGCTCCACGGCGCTTACCAGAGCGGTTGATGGCGACGTTGACGTCGTTGGCAATCTTAAGGAACGGCACGATGCCCTGAGAGCCCACTCCCGTTCCCTTGATGAAGGCGCCGGTAGCGCGAAGGCTGGTCCAGTCAGTTCCGGTGCCTCCTGACCACTTAAGGTACTGAGCGTTGTCTGAGAAAGTCTTGAAGATACCGTCGAGCGAGTCTGGAACGGTGTTAAGGAAGCAGTTAGAGAGCTGCGCCTTCTTAGCACCAGCCTGGAAGCAGGTGCGGCCTCCTGGGGTGTAGTAGAAGTTGGAGAGAATGTCGTAGAAATCGAGTGCGACACGCTCGCGGTCCTCCGCCTTCTCGTTAAGCGAGGTACCCATAGCAACGCGCATCCAGAACATCTGCGGCGTCTCCATCTGAGCCTTCGTCTCAGGGTCTTCCATGCAGTAGCGCGTGGTCATAATCTCAAGACCCATGTACTCGAAGAGCTTGTCGTTCTCAATCTTGAGCTTATTGCCCAAAGATTCTAGATCGAACTCAAGCATGCGCTCATCAAGGAGTTCACGCTCCACCATGTTCTTGATGTTGCGCACAAATATCTCCGTGTGCTTGCCGGCGAGGTTGTCGCTCTCGTAGTCACCGAACACATCGTGATACATCTTGTCCAAAAGCAGGAACGATGCGAGACGTGAGTACGCAGGGTCGCGTTCAATCATCGAACGCACCACGGCAATCACCGCGCGCTGGATTTCTTTGGTTGAAATATTTTCGTAGAGCTCGTACTTGAGTTGCGAAATGATTTTCTCTTGGTCAACAACACCATCGATACCTTCCGTACCTTTGATGTGTGCCGCGAGTGTCTTTCGAATCTCTTCTTCGCTAAACGGAACGATGTTTCCGGTGCGCGTCGTGACATTGAGTTCCTTGTCAGCAATCTTTTCGAGTACTTCCTGCTTCTTCTCATCGCGCTTCTTGGAGTGTTCGTAGCGGTAGACGATGTAGTGCTTAGCCACCGTGTGGTAGCCCTCGTTCATGATCGTCATCTCCACAATGTCCTGTATTTGCTCAACGGATGGGATTTGCTCCTCGAAGCGCGTCTCCATCTCTGCAAGTATGGAACGGGTCATGTCGGAGAGTTTGTCCTCTCCAATTGCTACTTCCATAGCGGCGAATGCCTTGCGCATCGCGTCCGTTATTTTCTCTGCATGAAAATCTGCAATCTGTCCGTTCCTCTTTTTTACTTGCTTCGTCATACGCGCTAAAAGTTACTTTTGATAATTCAGTCCGAGAAATTACGTCTGCACAAAGGGCGAATTTAGGGGACTAGTCGAGCGGATGTACATCCTATCACGCGAGGCATGAGTCGCGCGCCATGTGGATAGTGTCTTAGGACATACTTTCCCGCTCATGTCTCCCCTTGTCCGGGAGGCCAGGAATTACACCCTCTCACGACTGCTTTTTTGACCCCTTCATCTGGCCTTTACGATTTCTTCTTCAATTCTTCACCGGTTGGTCGGTATCATGTCGCCTCATGCCCACCCTGCCCCGAGTGATGATTCTTGAGGACGAGCCGAAGATCGGCCAAGGTGTAAAAAAGGGCCTAGAGAAAAGTGGGTTCGTCGCTGATTGGTACGGTGATTCGAAAGAAGGACTTGCACAACTACTTTCTCCTGGGCGCGCAGGGCGTGCACCCTATGATTTGGTCGTTCTTGATTTAATGATGCCAGACGTGGACGGATGGACCGTCACCCGCACCGCGCGCAGTGCAGGACTTACGATACCAATCATCGTTGTGACCGCCCGTGGAGAGATTGAGTTCAAGACGCAGCTCCTCTCAGCAGGGGCCGACGACTACATGGTGAAGCCTTTCTCGTTCGTAGAGCTCGTTGCACGAGCGAAGGCAGTGCTGCGCCGTCCGGTTGAGACATTTCTATTAAAACTCTCAGTGCAGGATATTGAACTTGATTCTGCAGAACACACGGTCACTGTTGCCGGAGAACCTGTGTCGCTCACCCCACGCGAGTTCGCATTGCTCGAGTACTTGATGCGACACACGGACAAGACTGTTTCCCGCGCTACGCTCCTCGAACATGCATTCCCACGTAACTCAGGCAACGACAATGTACTCGATGTACATATGAAGAACCTTCGTAAGAAAGTTGGAGAGGACGCGTTCGTAACTGTGCGAGGTGTGGGGTATCGGATGAACTCCTGAGTTACATCAAGAGAAGACCCAGGAGGGCGACGACGCTACCCGCTAGCTTGCGTTTGAAGTCTTCGCGCTCACCAAGGAACAGTGCACCCGCGAGGAAAATAATCACCACCTTAAAGGTAGTGACGGCAGAGACGACGCTCAAGTTCGCTACTACGAAGAGCAGTATCACCCACGAGAATGCTTGAAGTGCACGGAGTATCCCCGTCACGCCGATGTCGATAGGAGTGTATTCGTTCTTCGTTTTCGTGAAGAGAACAAGAATGCCAAGGAAGATGGTCTGAGACCACCAACTAATAAGGGTGCCTAAGGTAAAGCCTGCCTCAAGCTGAAGCGCCCGTTCCGCAGCGATGCAGACACCAAGCATGGTCCCGCTCGCGAGCATCATAAGGAAGTACTTGTCGAACTTGAACCGGCCCACCCGGTGCTTCCTCGAGACGACGAGCATTCCCACAAGCAGCAGGGCCGTCCCCCCGATTTGCACCAGCGTTAGACTTTCATGGAGGAAAAGCGAGGCTAACACTATAGCCACCGGCGTATAGATGTTCATCACGATATTCGTGACGCCCGCCTCTACGTGCTTCTGAGCTATATAATTGGGTATATACAGCCCTCCACCGATGACCGCCGTAACCAAGCCTAGGAGAACGATGGTAAGTAGGTCGCCCTGGAACTTGATTGGCTCAATAAAGAGCAAGAACACGCCCGAGAGCGCGACGGTGAGCATCGCATAGAACGCAAGGCGTATCTGGCCGTCGTTACTAACCTCCTGGTGCCGCTTCGCAAGCCACCTGCGCTGGAGTGGAGAAACGCTCGCAGCAACGAAGTAGAAGAGGTAGGCGAGAAGCTGAATCATAGTTCAGCAATGACAGAAATTGGTAGATGGTCCGAGCCCTTGGATTCCTCAACCTTAAAGGAGTGCGTCTTGATGTCTTTGGTCGTGAAAATGTAATCGAGCTTTGTATCGACTACTTGCGGATTGCACGTCTTACATCCATCAGGATAGACGCTCCACGTAGGTAGCGAGTCTGGGTCAGAGTCGACAAGAACAGACTTCATGCACCGTATAGCCTCACTGTCTGGGGTCGCATTGAAATCCCCCATGACGAGGGTGTTCTCTGCTGGAAGCGCGGAGAGGAGATTCTCTATTTGCTCCATCTGCACATCCGAATGTTCTTGGTGGGTATGGAGCGTGTGGACGCTAAACACGCGAAGTACTTTCTCCCCTACCTGCAGGTCTATGCGTACTGCACCTCGAGCATTCTCTTTTGAAAGCAAATAGGTTTCGCTCGATAAAATAGGCAACTTTGAGAAGAGCGCAGGGCCATCATTGAAAGTATTGTCTCCCCACTTCTTACGTGCTGGGAGGAAAATATGATGGTAGCCGCGTGAGGAGAGATACCCAATCACATCCCGCTCGGGGTCTGTATCCTTCACTTCCTGCAGACCGATGATGTCTGGGTCTACTCGCTCAATGAGTGTCTTGTATTCTTCGAACTTACCTTCTATCCAAATGTTCCAAGAGAGAATCTTGAGTTGCATGGCTATTTAATGAGTGGAGCTATCTTCTCCCAAACCTTATCGCATATGAATTGATGCCCTGCCTGGTTGGGATGGAGACCATCTATGTAAAGGTACTTCTCCTTCCATTCGTCGGGGTCTACACCTAGTTCGATGAACGTCACTCCTACCTCCGCAGCGATGCCACGAAGGGCTTCATCAAAGAGCGCACGGCGTGCATTGGTGAAATACGATTTTCGATCGCTAAACGGACTTATCTTAGGATTAGTTTTTGATTCATCGACTGTTCCACTCCCCACGAAAAATACATGATCAACCTGCCTCTTGAGAGTGGTAAGAAAGATGGTCATCTCCTTCGTGTATTCCTCAACCGTCGACACGAAGTTAGCGGGGTCATTTTCCGCTTTAGCATTGTTACCGCCTATCGAGACGAGGGCGATAGTTAGGCCGTCCCTCTTGTACGCCTTCAGCTGTCCCTCAACTGTTTCCTGCGCAAAGGCAATCTTTGCTCCCGACTTGCCAAAATTAAAGAGTTCCCATTTCTCTCCTCTTCCATTGACACCATAAAGCTCTCCGTGAAGACGGCACTTAAGAAGGTCAGCCCACCCTCCGTCTTTACCGCCAACACCGTATGCAGAACTCGAACCGAAGACGAATACCTGATTCATCCTCTTATATTACCCCACACTATCTTTGAGCTGAGAGTGTATCTGGTCAGCTGAGTAATTTGGCTTCTCAGGCATATATCCAAGTATCTCCTTTGCCTTGGTTATATCGAGATGAGGTACGTCGTCTACGATGCTGAACGCCTCGTACCAAAGTTCACCAGGGTATTCGAGCGCAAGCTTAATTGCTTGAGTGGCATTATTGATGCTGACACTAGTTCCGAGAAAAACCTTGTTAATCGGACCAAAACGAAGTGCAATCGTTTGCACTTTCTTATTCAAGCCAAACCAAGCAGCAATCTGCTCAGCCATTACTTTACTGACATGATATGAAAGATCGACTTCTCGCATAGAAAGCTGATCTGCCTTTAGGTACTGTGATACGAACGGCTGATTTTCAGTAATCGGCGTCTGAAACGGTATTCCCTTCTCGATACCGTAGATGGTAGTCGAGCTTGCGTAAATGACTCGACGTACGCCATGCTCATTTGCTGCGCGCAATACGTTGAGTGTTGACTCAACATTATTGGAGAAATATTCTGGGAAACTCTTTCCTTCGACAGGCTTAGGGATGGCGGCAAGGTGCACTACCTGTTCGCATCCCTTCATCTTTTCGCTTAGTGTTGCGTAATCAAGAAGGTTAAGACCATCTTGAAGATCGTAGCCCACTATCTCGTAGTCGTTCCCGTAGCGTTGTATGAACTCGGTTCCTAAATACCCCTTATCCCCGGTAAGAAGGATTTTCATGGTTATCTAATTCCTCAATCCCGCCCCCTTCGTAAAGCTCCACAACGTCGCCCCTAAGAGCACCACCGTCACCGCTATCGTAATCCCGAAGCTCATCCACAGGCTCACATCCGAAACCCCCAAGAACCCGTGTCGGAAGGCATTCACCATATATAGGATGGGATTTCCAAGAGAAAGGGTGCGGAATGGCTCTGGAAGGAGCTCGATGGAGTAGAAGATGCCTCCGAGGTAGGTCAGCGGGGTGAGCACAAAGTTCGGGACAATGGTGATGCCATCGAAGCCCTTGGCAAAGATGCCGTTCACGAGCCCTGCAAGGGAGAAGAGCACGGCGGTTAGAAGACCAGCGGCAATGATTATCAAAACGTTATGGAGCGTAATCTGAGTGAAGAGTAGCGACACAATAATCACCAGGATGCTCACAATCACCGAGCGCAGCACTCCTCCCGTCACGTACCCCAGCACAATAAGCCAGTGCGGCATTGGAGAGACGAGCAGCTCATCAATGCTCCGCATGAACTTCGCAGAGAAGAACATGGAAGAGACGTGCGCGTACGCGCTCGTAATCACCGTCATCATGACAAGTCCCGGCATGATGAACTGCATGTAGGAGAACCCTTCAATAGGCTGCACCTGGCTTCCAATGAAGCCCCCGAAGATAGCAAAGTAGAGCGAGGTCGTCACCACCGGAGGCAGCAAGGTCTGCGACCAGATACGGAAGATGCGCACGACCTCCTTCCGGATCATGGTGTAGTAGGCGGTCCACATTGCTTGAGTCGTCATACGGCTGGTTTGTCGTCTGCGGTCATCTCTAGGAAGATGTCCTCAAGCTTCTTGTCTCCGTGACGAGCAAGGAGGTTCTTCATCGGCTCGTTTGCGACAATCTCCCCTTTCCGGATGATGGCCACGTGGCGAGCAAGCTGCTCTGCCTCCTCCAGGTAATGGGTGGTGAGAACAATAGTAGTTCCTTCAGCATTTATCTTGCGGAGAAATTCCCACATCCCGCGACGAAGCTCAACGTCCACTCCGGCAGTTGGCTCATCAAGCAGAAGCACCGAGGGCTGGTGCATGAGTGCGCGCGCAATCATAAGTCGGCGCTTCATTCCTCCCGAGAGCGCTTGAGACTTGTCGTTACGCTTTTCCCAGATACCAAGGTCCTTAAGCACCACCTCTGCGCGGGCGAGTGCCTCTGCACGAGGAATACCGTAGTAGCCAGCTTGGTCAACAACAATATCGAGCACCTTCTCGAAGATATTGAAGTTGAACTCCTGCGGGACCACGCCGATGTGTGTCTTCGCAAGCGAAGGATTCTCATCAATGGAGACACCGTTCACCTTCACGTCCCCTGAACTTTTCACCACGAGCCCGGTCAGAATGCCGATGATGGTCGTCTTCCCCGCCCCGTTAGGCCCTAAAAGCGCAAAGAACTCCCCGCGAGGTACAGAGAGCGAGACCCCCTTAAGAGCCTCAGTCGCAGCAGCGGACTTATCAGACTTCCTATAGACCTTCTTGAGGTCTTTGATTTCAATAGCAGGCTCCATTTTCAGCCATTATAGCATTTGGGCTATACTCTGCAGTAATGCGACCGGCCCACGAGTACCGACACATCTTCTTTGACGTCGATAAGACGCTCACGAAGAGCCGCTCACCGATGGCGCCTGAACACCAGGAAGTATTCGCGCGGTTGTGTGCTGAGCGTGACGTCGTCGTCGTGACCGGTGGCTCACGCGACCAAATGCGTGAGCAGGTCACCCCTCGCTTTGATGGAATGTACACTGCACTCCCACAGAGCGGCAATCTTGCGATAGGAAAAGATGGAAGCGAATTCTGGTACGACCCACTCACCAACGCACAGGTAGAGGAAATCATGCGCGCCATTACTGAGTTGAGGCACTATTTCAATATCACCGTCAAAGATGAGAACGACATCATCGACAACCGTGGCGCACAGGTGAGCTACAGTGTCCTCGGATTCCACGAAGACATAGAAAAGAAGTACGCGTTTGACCCGAGCGACACGAAGCGTCAGGCAGCACTTAGGGCACTCCCTCAAGTAGTGAGCCGCCTCGATGCAGTTGGCATCATCGCCGTTCCGGCAGGCACTACCGTTTTCAACTTCATCCCGAAGGGCAAAGACAAGGGACATAACGTGGAGCGATTGATCGAGCGCATGGGCTGGTCAAAGGAAGACTGTATCTACGTGGGAGACGCACTCTATCCTGGAGGAAACGATGAATCGGTCATGGACGTGATCGACACGAAAGCAGTTGCCGTTCCTGAAGAAACGTTCGATTTCATACAGCAGATTCTTTCCTGATTCCCACGTTCCTACCGTGCTACGATACTGAGGAAATGCTTCGTGACGACATAGCAAAGGCCATCAAGGGCGATGTCGCTGACGACTCCCCTACCCTCGACACATTCTCGCGCGACACGAGTGTCTTCGAGAAGCGCCCCACGCTTGTGGTGTATCCCAAGGATGCCAACGACGTCTCAAACCTCGTGCATGCGGTACACGCACTTAAAGAAACCGGCGAAGACGTTTCCGTAACTGCTCGCTCAGCAGGTACCGACATGTCGGGTGGACCGCTCACCACCTCTATCGTCGCGGTATTCACCAAGTACATGAACCAGGTACTTGAGGTAGGAGACGGCTACGCAATTACCGAGCCAGGAGCCTTCTATCGTGACTTCGAAAAGGAGACGCTCAAGAAAGGCTTTATTCTCCCCTCTTATCCGGCCTCCCGTGAAATCGCAGCCATGGGCGGGATTGTGAACAACAACTCCGGTGGTGAACGCACCCTCAAATACGGCAAGACCGAGAAGTATGTCGAAGAAGTAGAAGTGATTCTCTCAGATGGTACGAAGACTACCTTCAAAGCACTTGGCCCCGACGAGCTTGCAGAGAAGAAACTCCAGAAGGACCTCGAAGGCGATATCTATCGGAGAATGAGCAACCTCATCATCGACAACCGCGAGACCATCGAAGCTGCGCGCCCCAAGGTCTCTAAGAACTCTGCCGGCTACGCACTCTGGAGCGTGATGGATTTTGAGAACGGTACCTTCAACCTCGCGAAGCTTATCTGTGGTGCGCAAGGCACCCTCGCGCTCATGACCAAGGCGAAGCTCTCCTTGGTAAAGCCACAGGACCATCGCTCAATGTTGGTCGTCTTCCTCTCAGACATGAATGTGCTTCCGGAGGTCGTGAAGCGCGTCCTTAAATACAATCCGGAATCCTTTGAGTCCTACGACGACCACACTTTCAAACTCGCCGTGCAGTTCCTGCCACAGATGCTCTCGCAGATGGGTTTATTCCGTGCGATTCGTCTCGGCTTCTCTTTCCTTCCGGAAGTAGGGCTCGTGCTCAAAGGTGGCGTACCGAAATTGGTACTCATGGCAGAGTTCTCTGAAGACACGCACGAAGCTGCACTCAAGGCAGCCAAGGATGCACAACAATCTCTCAAAGACCTCGGCCTCCCGACGCGCATCAACGTCGATGAGCGTGCAAGTGAGAAGTACTGGATTGTGCGTCGCGAAAGCTTCTCCCTTCTTCGCAAGAACCTGAAGGGCCTCTATGCCTCTCCATTCATTGATGACTTCGTCGTCCCTCCGGAGACCTACCCGGAGTTCCTCCCGAAGCTCTACGAGATTCTCGACCAGTACAACCTCATCTTCACCATCGCCGGACACATTGGAAACGGCAACTTCCACATTATTCCTCTTATGGACCTCTCCAAGGAGGAGGCGCACACGACCATACTCGAACTCTCTCCCAAGGTCTACGACCTCGTGATTAAGTACGGTGGTACCACCACTGGCGAGCACAACGACGGTATCATCCGCACCCCCTACCTGACCCAGTTGTTCGGGGAGAAAATGGTGGAATTGTTCAGGCAAACAAAGGAGATTTTCGACCCCTTGACTATCCTCAATCCTGGGAAGAAAGTGGGAGGAACCTTTGAGGATATCCGAAAGGCCATGACTCACCACGTTTCGTAATCTTATATACTGAGGATGTATGGAAGACCAAGACAAACAAGAAGGAAGCCCGACAGACAACAAGCCCGCAGAAGAGCTCTGGCCTGAACTCGCAAAAATAAAAGAAGACGACGGTCCAATCACCAACAAGCTGGATTCGGTAATCGTCCAGAAAATAAAAGGGGACCTGTCAAAGAACCCTGCGCTCGCTGAGACGTTGCTCGATTTCGTCGCTGGCCGCGACTTTAAGTCCGACCGGCATGCATGGGAACTAAATACCCGGAGTGTCGCATTCAACCTCGGCATCCCGACTGCAGTCATTGATGTAGCGATACGTCGTATAGCCGCGAAGTTGCAGAAGAAGGGCTGAGCCGATGAAGCCCCGCCTCCTCATCCTTGCCTCAGGCACCCCGGACGGCGGGGGGAGCGGCTTTGAGAACCTCGTACAGAACGTCACGGCGGCAGATATTGTCGGTGTCGTCTCTAACAATGAGAATGGTGGTGTACGAGAACGTGCAGACCGCCTTGGTATTCCCTTCACGTACTTCTCCGGTCCCTACTCCGCCGAAAACTACCAGAAGATAGTCAAAGAGACTGGAGCAGACTTCGTCGCCCTTTCCGGCTGGCTGAAGCTCGTCGCAGGACTCGACCCCAAAACTACTTTCAACATTCACCCCGGTCCCCTTCCTGAGTTCGGCGGCAAGGGACTCTGGGGGCGTTTTGTGCACGAAGCAGTGCTTAAGGCATATGCGGAAGGGCGCATTACAGAGTCAGCAGTTTCCATGCACTTCGTAACGCCCGAGTTCGACGAAGGTCCCGTCTTCTTCTCGCACCCAGTTCCTATACTTCCAGAAGACACACCGGAGACACTCGCGGAGCGTGTGCAGGCAGCAGAAAAGAAGTGGCAGCCCCAGATTACTGACAAAGTGGTGCGTGGTGAGGTAACCTGGAACGGCGAACATAAGGAATCACTCCATGTTTGAAAATAAAGAACAGAAACTAGCTGCGAAGGCCGACCAGTATCCTCTCCTTGAAGGACGCGAAGCCATTTTGAACCATGCCACACGTACACGTGTGCAACCCGACGCATGGCTTGCGCGCGTTGAAGAGCATGTAAAGAATGGCGACATTGGCATTAACGACCTTGAGTATTTCGTAAGTAACTTTGCAAACACCTATAACGGCGTCCCTCAGTTCGCAAAGCGCTTTCCGAAGGCTACAAATCTGTACACGTTTATGAAACGTGGGCCGCTCAATGACGCCATGCACTCCTGCTCCGTCAATCAGTCCCAAAGCAGAACGAACCTTTGGCCTGCAGCCTTCTCACTCTCAGGAGCTGAGGCGAGCGCAGACGGTCTGCGCCCTCCTTTTGAGATCGTCGACCTCCTCAACGCTGATATCTCATTCTTGACTGCGCACGATGGCACCACAATCGACCTCACAAAAGGACGAGTCGAGGGTTCGAAAACACATTGGGAGGCTGGCCAATCAAACGTGGAGGTGTGTGCTGAAGCTGAGCGGCGCTTCTTCCGTACGCTTACAGGAAAAATTGCAGAGGGCTCCGCTGAACCAGCCAACCTACTCATACACGGAAAGGAACTGGAAGGCATTGTGTTCACCGACCAAGGTAAGGCAGTGGGTCTCGTGAAATTCGTTGGGGAGTTCAGTCTCCTGGCACTGCGCAGTGTGGGGAGTTCCGAAGGAACGGAATTCCACAAGGGCATGCTCTATTCTCTCAACGGGCCGCTGAAAATGCTCCTACGAGACATTATGGGCAAACACAAGACATCTGAGCCGGACCCGACGGAACCACTCAAACGTCGGTTCCTCTCCATCGACGTAGCCGCACTCAAACAGGAAGCGGACAAAGCGAACGTAGTGCTCGCCAAGAGGAGCACTCGATTCCTCGGTATACGCCACATGAAGGAACCGGAGGAATCCAAGGTGAACATGTATGAGGAAATGGATTCTTTCGCGCAGGAATTCGAGATCGGCGCCTTCGCAACCGAACCCCTCTTCCCTACAGAAGAAAAATAGAAGCTTGTCCCCACCTTCCTTGTGAAAGGGCTAGTTCTGTTGCATACTGCGATTGAGCTCGCAGTATCCAGAACTTCGCGCGGCAAACCCGCTCCCTAGTGCTCAGTTCGGCGAGAAGTTATACATCAGTCAATCAAGCCACATGGCAACAAACAAGCTCTATGTCGGCGGTATCCCGTACCGCACGACTGAAGATGAAATGCGCACCGCCTTTGAAGAGGCAGGTACCGTTTCGTCCGTTAGTATTATCATGGACCGCATGACCGGTCGTTCTCGCGGCTTCGGCTTCGTCGAGATGGCAGACGAGGCTCAGGCCCAGGCTGCAATCGACCGTTGGGATGGAAAGGAATTCGATGGGCGCACGCTCTCGGTTTCCTTTGCTCGCCCTCAGGGTGATCGCCCAGCAGGTGGCGCCGGAGGAGGTCGCGGAGGTTTTGGCGGCGGTAACCGCGGAGGCGGCTACGGCGGCGGAAACAGCGGCGGCGGCTACGGAGGTGGCTACTAAGCTCTGATAAAAGAAAAAGGCCCGCTTCACGCGGGCCTTTTTCTTATGGTTTGAACTCCTGAGTATTCGAAGCCGGGGCTTTTTTTATGAGGTCAAGGACCATGGTAAATCGCGGAGCATTATCGGTTGGCCGTTTATGATACGCACCTAGACGAAGTTTTTCGTCTATCCCAGCTCCGTAAGGACCGAGAGCGCCACCAGACATACGATGCACCGTCACCGCGCGACCATTTGGTTGAATAAGGTTCGTTCCCGCAAGGTCATCTGCGTAGAAAGTTGCGGGGCCAGCCATCGTCGCTATCACGCGACGTACCCCTACAGCCATCTCGGGCTCTACCACATCTGGATGCAACACAAGGTCATCTCCCTGATTTACAGAGCGTGCTCCCGCGAGGAAGACCGTGACAATATCGTAATCACGAAACGTGTCCTCAAGGAGTTCGTACTCAGCCATCACGTAATCGAGCACAGGAGCTTCTAGACCGAGTCGAGCGAAACGAGTTCGAACCTCTGTATGTGTGTGGCGTCCACTGTAGTGATATTGGGTCGGCGCAATCTCCGCACTTGCTTTAAGTAATTCCTCCACATGAGGATGAGGCGGCAGTTCGATATACGCTGCCCGTGCCCCGCCCTTCTCTATCAGCGAAGGAAGATCGGAGAGACGTTCCGCCTTAAGAATATAGCGAGAGCCTTTTTCTATAGGTGCGGCTGACACGTCTTCGCTCATGGCCTATCCGCAGGTGGATGTATGGTTCCCCGAGTTCGGAGCATCAAGCACTGCCCTCTTCTTCTGTTCTGCAGACCAACCTATAAGGTTTACGAGAATCTGAAGGAAGGACGCGACACCTGCGAGCGCGAGGATGAGAATCACCGGCCAAGCGTACGGCGTGGCGAAGTAGAAGAACACCATAAAGAAGCTCCACCAGAGACCCACGCACCATGGGCAGTTAATGAGCGCGCCGAGTGTACCAAGGAAGGTGCCCTGAGGCCTCCCAACAAAGGCATCACGTATGAACTTCGTGATGAGGTCGTAGGACGTAAGGCGAATCAGACGGAAGAGTGCGAGCGACATCAAGAGGAAATCCCCAAGTGGTACCCACGTAGTAAAGCGGCCAGTCTCCTCAAGCCACATAACGCCGAAGAACATAAGGACCGCGAAGAAGAGCGCGAAGAACACATCCCACAGTGCTGTTTTCATGAGGGTAGTATACCGTATGACTATGGAGACCAGCCGAGAGGATGTGGAAGCCCTGATTCGCGACAAATACGCGGGGGACCGGAGCGCAGACCTCTCTGGAGACCTGGCACGCCTCAGTGAGGGAGAACCCCTGGCCTACGTCATTGGATGGATGCCGTTTCTTGGACTCAGAATCAACCTCGACTCACGCCCCCTTATTCCCCGCCCCGAAACTGAGTGGTGGACAGAGCAACTCATTGAACAACTTAACGGTCGCACACTGCGAGTGCTTGATCTCTGCGCGGGCTCCGGTGCAATCGGACTCTCGGTTCTTGCAAAGGTGCCGGGCGCGCATGTCTCCTTTGGTGAACTCATGGAAGAGCATGCTGAACAGATACGAAAGAATCTGATAGTGAACGGCCTTGACGCTTCTCGAGCAGACATACGTGAAGGCGACCTCTTCGAACCCTTCAGTGGTGAGACCTTTGATTTCATCGTCTCAAACCCTCCGTACATTCCAGAAGGACGCGAACTTCCCGAGAGCGTTCTTGAGTACGAACCAGAAGAGGCGCTCTACTCAGGCACCGACGGTCTTGAGGTGATACGCCGTATCGCACAGGAGGCACCGTCATACCTCATACAAGGTGGCGAGGTATGGATTGAGGCAGACGTTGAGAACATCGGGGCAGCCAGTCGTTTCCTTCCGCACAGTGAGATACGCACGGACCCATATGGCAGGCCACGTCTTCTCGTGGGACACTACTAACGTATGGATGCTTCTACGACGCTCCTTCGCTTCCCCGCCATCTTCGGAAATGTCACGAGCGAGGCCGTGCTCTCAGTTATCTTCACCTTGGTGTTCATTTGGTGGACCGTCTACACGTTGGTGGCTATTTATCACTGGTTCCGCTACGGTCGCTCGTCTTGGGTGGCGGTTCCAGCCATCGCACTGCACCTAGCAGTCTCAGGCGGCATCTTTATCTACATGACGTCAGCTCTCCACTAGTATGGAAGATCTTCACCTCCAGCCGGGCGAGCATGTACTGAAAGCGGTCAGGAAACACTGGCTCATCTATGTGGGCGCTGCCATCCCCTTTGCAGTCTTCGCCTACCTTCCAGTACTTGCGCTTGAGCTCTTTGCCAAGAGTCCGTTTGTAAGCGCACCATGGGCGCACTACGTCTCGCTTGAGAATCCGTGGATACTCTTTGTGCTTGGCGTCTGGTGGCTCTTTGTCTGGATGGCCGCCTTCTCAAACTTCATGCGCTACTTCCTCGATGTCTGGATTATCACCAACAAGCGCATCATCGACGTTGAGCAAATCGACTTCTTCAGCCGCGAAGTAACGTCACTCTTCCTCGACCATATTGAAGACGTCACCGTGCACGAGACTGGCTTCTTCCACACCCTCTTCGGGTTCGGCAACCTTATGGTGCAGAGCGCAGGAGCTGCCGACCGCACCGAGCTCCCGGGTATCGCGTACCCAAAGGACGTACGGGACCTTCTCATGCACCAGGCAGGCAAGTTTGAAGAGCGCCCACAGCACGTCATCGTCGACAAGAAGTAGACGTTTGGCGACCTTACAGGGTCCCGGTATACTCCCCTGATGAGCGAACCTCTCTCAACTGAGTCCTACAAGGGCGTACGCGATTTCTATCCAGCTGACTGGGCGCGCCTCTCGGGCGTCTTCGAGAAGACCCGCAAGGTACTTCGTGCATGGGGATACGAGGAATACCAAGCTTCCCCACTTGAACCTTCCGAGCTCTATGAAAGTAAGGGCAACGAAGAGATTATCCGCGAACAAACCTTCAGCTTCGAGGACCGTGGCGGCAGGCGCGTGACGCTTCGCCCCGAGATGACTCCAACACTCGCACGCATGGTCGCTGCTAAGCGCCGCGAACTTCCGCTTCCCTTCCGTTGGTTCTCAATCGGCAATCGCTTCCGCTACGAGCGCCCTCAGCGTGGCCGCCTGCGCGAGTTCTTCCAAACAGACGTGGACCTCGTTGGTCTCCCAGAGGGAGAAGCAGACCTTGAGGTTCTCATGCTCGCAAGCGACATTCTCACCTCCTTTGGTGCGACACCAAAGGATTTCGCTATCCGCATCAACTCGCGCGCACTCCTAGGCGCTGCCTGCAGAGCGGTCGGACTCACTGACGCCGAAGGCGTTAAGGCGTACTGGCAGCTGCTTGATAAGAAGTCGAAGATGAGCGCTGCAGAATTCAATGAAGCTCGCGCAAGTACTAAGGACCCTCTTGCCGCGGTCGAGGAAGCTACCGACCCTGAGGTGAAAGCTGAGAAAGAGAAGGTTATGGAGCTAATCGAGACCTTGAAGAGCCGTGGGGTAACAAATGTCTCCTTTGACCCCGAGATTGTACGCGGCTTTGATTACTACACGGGCATGGTGTTTGAGGTAAACGACACAGACCCCGTGAACCCTCGCGCGCTCTTTGGTGGTGGCCGCTACGATGGACTCGTTTCCCTCTTCGGTGGCGACCCGATTCCAGCCGTAGGCTTCGCCTTCGGGGATGTCACCTTTATGGATTTCCTCGAGACACACAAGCTCATGATTGAGAACGAATACGCTCCACAACTCTACATCGGTACCCCCTCTCCAGATTTCATTCCCGCTGCTCAGGAATTCGCGCAGGAACTGAGGAAATCAGGCGCACGTGTGTTCGTCCACATCGGCAGCAAGGGCCTAGGCGACCAAATCAAGGACGCTGACCGCCGCGGCATCCCCCTCTTCATGGCGTACGGAGCGGACGAAGCCACGAGCGGAGAGGTGCGCGTTAAGAATCTTGCCAGCGGTAAAGAGGAGGCCCTTACGAAAGACGCGGTCGCCTCATTCCTTGCATAGCATGCGTGCGATTACGTTTGATATCGAGACTAAGGCCGCGTCCATGGTGCGCGGAAAGTTTGATATCTCCGCTATGGAGGTTACGGTCGTGGGCATCCACGATTCAGAGACGAATGAATACTCTGCCTTCTTCGTTGAGGAATTCTCCAAGCTCTGGCCCATCCTCGAGCGCGCAGACATGTTGATTGGCTTCAACTCCGATAGCTTCGACATTCCAATACTGAACCGCTACTACCCTGGCGACCTCACGAAAATTAAATCTCTCGACCTTCTTACTGAGGTCTATAACGTCCTCGGACGCCGGGTGCGGCTTGATACGCTGGCACAAGCAACGCTTGGCCGCGGAAAGACGGGAGACGGACTCAAGGCGGTGGAGTGGTGGGAGCAAGGGCTCTATGAACAGGTGAAGGAGTATTGTCTTGAGGATGTGAGGATTACCCGCGAGCTCTACGACTACGCCCGCACGAACGGAAGCCTAAAATACAAGGACCTCCGCGAGGTACGCGAGATGAAAATAGATGCTTCTGGGTGGGAGAACGGAGGAAGTAGTCCTTCCCTCACGCACACCCTGCCCTTCTAGGCTTGGTATACTGAAGAGCAATGAAGCGCACCATCCTGCTCCCCGGTGCGATTATCCTCGCCGGGGTCATCATTGCCATCTCCGTCTATATGGTGCGGGTCAACAACCTGCCTCCTGTCCCCGCTCCAGACATTAGCGCGCTGCGCCCTGTTTCTCCTGATGAACACGTCGTAGGTAACCCTACTGGAGGCATCGTCATCATCACGTACTCAGACCTCGATTGTGCTTACTGCAAGCAGTTCGAGCGCACGATGAGCCAAATCATGACCGACTACGGCGCAGGCGGAAAGGTCGCCTGGGTCTTCCGTCACCTCCCGCTCGTCTCTGCGCACGCCAACTCGGGGCTCCACGCAGAGGCAAGCGAATGCGTGGCAGCGCTTGCTGGAGAGGATGCCTTCTGGCGCTTCATTGACCTTATGCACTCCTCAGCGCCCGGTACGAATGAATTCAACCCCAACGCCTACATCGCCCTCCTCCCCCAAGTGGACGTGGAGGACGCTGCGTTTGAAGCCTGCATGTCGGAAGGCCGCTATGTGAAGAAGGTCGAAAGCGACCTTACCAACGCACTTGATATAGGCGCCATTGCCGCCCCCTACAGCGTAGTCGTTGTCGAAGGTGAAGAGCCCGTTGCCATTTCTGGCGCTCTTACCTACGGCGAAATGAAGATGATTATCGAGCAGGCGCTCGAAGAGATCACTCGTTAAGCTTCAGGCGGTAGAGCTCAAAGGAGTGTTCCCCTTCAAACATATCTGAGGGGTTTGGGAGGTAGACCCGCTTGCGGGCGACTTCCTCGGTTGCATCCATAAGGAGGCGGTGGAATATCTTGAACGACTCTTCCGCCTTCTCGTACTCGAGTACGTACTTCTTAAGCTGCGGGCGTCCATCAGCGTTCCGGGTCTTCTTGCATTCATACACGATGAAGCGCTTCACTGGCTTATCAAAAATATCCTTCACCGTGTAGTAGTTGAAGATTGCCTGGAGCGCGAAGGCTGGTCGGTCGGCACCGCTCGCACTAAATGACTGCACGAATTTATGATCAACCACGTCGACTGCCCCTGGGTTCCCTTTCGATTCCACCACCAGGTCCGAAATGGCCTTCACTGGGAGTAGAAGGCCAGGTACTTCCGCCACCCCTTTCACCTCAGCGCCCAGCACTTTGTGTCTGGGAGGTCGCTTTAGATAGTAATTCACGGCCTGATAGTACTCGCGCTTCATAGACTCGCGCTTCTGCCGCTGCGCTCGCTTGGTCTTTGCTGCCCCAAAGTTAATCTCAAAATCCGCAATCGCATCCATGGACTCAGCACCAAGACGCATCGCAAGTTCTTTCTCTGCTCCACTATAGAAATGCTCAAGTGCAACGTGTCCCGCTGACCCGATGATAGAGGCGGGGGTACGAGGAGCGTCATAAATGCGCTCAACATACCGCGTGTGCCACGCAAGTGGGTTCCGGAGGAACGCCAGGAGCGAGGAGTGGCTCCAATAGGCTATAGGGAATCCATCGGGAGCAGGCATCCCCACAGTATACAAAACGTGGGAATTTTAGAGACCCGAAACGTGACCTTCGAGAATCAGGTCAATCACCTTCCCCTCAATACCAATCGACTTAAGCAAACGAACATTCTCCACAAGCTCCTCGTGGTTTTCATACAGAAGGCCTGCGTTAAAGCGGTAGAGGTCTCCCTTACGGCTCATAGAAATCATCTGAAGAAGATGATGGGTGGACTTTGGGTTCGTATATGCGAAAAGCTTCGCGAAGGCCTCCTCAGAGCCGGTAAAGGTACCGATAAACCCCACCGCCTTCTTTGGGATAAGGCCACGACGCGAAAGAGACACGAGGCCAAAGGTAGCGGTTTGGCGGAAGTTTGGGTCGATAAAATACGGTTTTCCTGAAGTGGAAATCAGCACATCAAGTCCTCCAACGCCGTACCATCCTGCCCTACGTACATTCGGTAAAATCTCTGTGGTAACGATGCGGAAAATATCGTGCAGAAGTGGATTTGCGATAACGTGAGGCGGGCACACAACACTTCCCAAGAACTCGCCAACGTCTGTAATCACTTGGTGGTTGTAGCCGATAATCTCTATCGGCTCTTGTGCCTTAAACGGTATGCCGAACTGAATACAGTAATTCTCAACAGCTTCGACGAACTCTTCGATAAAAATGCCATCAATCACCCCTTTGAAAGTCTCCTGTGCAGCCTGGACATCTTCCACGCTTCTGCAGATACGGACGCCATCCCCTGCGCTTGAGGATGCAACCTTGACCACGCAAGGGAATGGTACGGAAATCGCTGCACGTGCGAACGCAGCCCCATTGTCAAAGGACACGTAGCGGGTTGGAAGATAGGCCTCCGGAATATACGTGCCAAGATTGGTTTTATCATTAAACTGCGCCGAAAGTTTCGGATCGAGATGAAAGAGGTGGTTCACTTCCCCATCAAGAAACGGTTGGGCCATGAAGAGTTTTCCTTCGGGAACTGTATCGCGCAGCACCTGCTTCACTGCTTCGTTGCGTGCCGACCCACTTAGCTCATCGTTGAGTGCAGCTGGGAATTGTATGCAGTCTTCCTCTTTCGTCAGCGTGACACCGCATTCCTGTTCGAGCCAATGGCGTATCTGCGGAGTAGACGCCGCGTCGAAGACGACCGGGCGAATGCCGAGGCCGGCGCAGACAAGGGTGCGGGCCGATACCAGTTCCTCCACCCATGACGGAACGTTGTTGAAGAAATCTGAGCCATTCCCTGACGGAAAGCCATAGAAGTACGCTGCGCCTTCAGGGAAGTACTTTGAGAGGGTCGCGTGGGGGTCAACTGGTAATCCAGAAGAAGCTTGGCCGTGAGGCCCTGTAAAGGTTGATGCCTGCATACGTTAATGATGGAGACTACGCCTGCCCCAGAGGAGTGTCAACGACCCCCAGGTTCATAACTTTTAGTAGCTCTTAAGGCGCCTACTCTTCTCGTGGGTGCGAATCTTCTCGAGTGCTTTGGCCTCAATCTGACGAATACGCTCGCGAGTGACGCCGAACTCCTTCCCCACTTCCTCAAGCGTGTGGTAGATACCATCGAGAAGTCCGTGACGCATCTCAAGAATCTTGCGCTCTTTAGGAGAAAGATCGTCGAGGATGTCGCGGACCTGCTCAGCGAGGATGCGCTCAGAGGATTCCTGCACCGGGGAAGGAATCTTGTCGTCAGCGATGAAGTCTCCAAGGGTCGACTTCTCATCATCGTCAGAGCCAATAGGATTCTCAAGCGAGAGCGTGTCCTGGTTGATCTTCTCAATCTGGTAAATTTTCTCAACTTCCACACCCATCTCAATAGCAACTTCTTCCGGCTGTGGGTCACGGCCAAGAGTCTGGGCAAGACGGCGGGACACCTGCTTGTACTTAGCAATGGTCTCCACCATGTGCACGGGAATACGAATCGTGCGGGACTGGTCGGCAAGGGCGCGGGTAATAGCCTGGCGAATCCACCACGTAGCGTAGGTTGAGAACTTGTAGCCCTTCTTCCAGTCGAACTTATCGACGGCCTTGAAGAGACCAAGGTTTCCCTCCTGAATAAGGTCGAGAAGCGTTAGGTCCGGGGAGCGACCTACGTACTTCTTGGCAATCGAGACCACGAGACGGAGGTTGCTGCGTGCAAGAATGTTGCGAGCCTCGTCGTCACCTGACTCAATGCGCTTAGCAAGCTCGCGCTCTTCAGAGGCAGTCAGGAGCGGATACTGTCCGATTTCACGGAGATAAATCTGGATGGAGTCATAGCCCGAGGATTCACGACCCTTGATGTTACGGGTAGCGAGATACTCGTCAGCATTGTCCTCAAGCATGCCGCCTTCGAGGATATCTATACCGACAATGGAGAAGCGCTCGTAGAGCTGGTCGAGGAACGAGACATCGTCCTCAATGTGTGGGAACTCTTTCAAAATCTCACTGTAGGTGATGTAGCCACGCTCGCGACCCTTAAGGACGAGCTTCTCCGCCTTGGCGTCGCGCTCGTTACGAGCCTTTGCCTTAGCGCCTCCGGCAGCAACACGAACGACGGCCATCGCTTTCTTCTTAGCGGGCATCTTCTTGGCAACCTTCTTCGCCACCTTCTTCTTAGGTGCAGCTTTCTTGACCGCTTTCTTAGCGGTCTTCTTTACGACTTTCTTCTTGAGGGGTTTCTTTTTCATGGCATTTAAAATTAGCGGGAAAGGGCTGAGAGGAGCTGAGAAAGTTCCTTGCATTCGTTGGCGGCAGCATTGATAGCTGCCTCGTCCTTCATGGTCTCTGCGGCTCGCAAGCGGGCGGTCGCCTCGCCTAGGCGGTAGCTCAGATGTGCATGCTCGAATGCGCGCACGAGATCGTCTGCAGAACCTTCATCAGGCGTCTCGCCGAGAGCGAGTCCCGCCTCAAAGAGCACGCGTTCAGGAGGGGGTTCCTCCGGGAAGGCGGTGCCAGTAATTCGAGCGTACTCGCTTGCGAGCCTTTCTGCAAGCGGGGTGCCGGGATACGAGAGGGCTGCAGCCTGCAGGATGAGCTTACGCATCTCAAGCGGAGTGAGCTTGATAGAGGCAGCTCGGGCTGACCCTACTTCAGCCTCCTCCTTTGGAAGCGCACGAGCGGCGTTCTTCACCGAGAGCCTGACAGCATCTGGAGTGAGGTTCAAAGACCTCGCGGTCTTCCCTATGAAGTGCTCCTGCTCCATAGGGCTCTTCATGGCCGCAATGAGTGGCACCACTACCCTTTCGCAGGCAAGCAGGAGCTTATGTGGGTCCGTTTCTGCTGCAGCAAGTGCTGAGAGGAAGAACTCAACAATCGGCTCAGCAGACGCTACCTTCCCTGCGAACTCCTTCGGGTTCTCCTTAATGAGGTCCGCAGGGTCCTGTCCCTTAGGAAGGCGCACTGCCTTCACCTTCATGCCTGTCGAGAGCGCAAGCGCTGCCGTACGCGCTGAGGCAGCGAGCCCTGCCCTGTCTCCATCAAGGGCAAGCATGAGGTTATCTGAGTATCGCTTTATAAACGAAAGATGCGATGAAGACAGCGCGGTGCCTGAGAGTGCCACCGTGTTCTGGAAGCCTGCCTGGTGTGCGAGCAGGAGGTCGAACTGCCCTTCAACCAGAAGCGCGAACCCTCGAGTACGAATCGCATCCTTTGCGCGGTCCATACCGAACAGCACCATCGACTTCTTGAAGAGCTCAGTCTCAGGCGAGTTCAAATACTTCGCCTCATCATCCCCAAGCGCACGCCCTGTGAACGCCACCGTCCTCCCTGCACTGTCTTTAATCGGGAACATCAGGCGGTTACGGAAGCGGTCGTAGAAGGTTCCCTTCTTCTCATCCGCTTCTTTCACAAGACCTGCAGCGGCAAGCTCCGGAACGGTGAAGCCCTTACTCGAGAGGTCCTCAAGAAGTGCGCGCCACGATTCAGGAGCAAGGCCTAGATTCCACGCCTTGATGTTCTCTGGCGTGAGGCCACGAGACAACGCGTACTGATACGCAGTTCCCTTGGGATCCAGTCCTGCAGCAAAGAATGCTTCAGCCTGTGCCAACGCCTCGTACAGCCTGTTCTGCTTGTCTTTGTTTACCGGACTCTTCTCATACACCAGAGGCACGCCCGCCTTCTCGGCTAAGATTTTGAGTGCACCTTTGAAGTCCACACCCTCCATTTTCTCAATGAAGGTGAACGCATCCCCTCCCTGACTTGAGGAGAAGCAGTAGTAGGAGTTGCGCTCCGGGTTCACGTAGAAGGACGGCGTCTTCTCCTTGTTAAAGGGAGAGAGACCCCTCCAGTACCTGCCGGCCTTAGTGAGTTTTACGTACGGCGATACTACATCGACAATCGACAGTTTCTCCTTCACGAGCTGTACGGTATCCGCCATTGTGTGTAGTGTATCGCGCTAAACACATACGAGCCCAGAGGGCTCGTAGAGTGTCTTACTTCGTGCTTTCGAGCGGCATCCTCGCCTCCTCTTCCGCGGCAGCTGCTGCCATCCGTACCGTGCGCTCCTTCTGGAGTGCACCGATCGAAGCGTGCTTACGGCTTCCAGAGAAGCCCGTACCTGCGGGAATAAGGCGACCGAGAATGACGTTCTCCTTGAGGCCGCGAAGCGTATCCACGGAGCCCTTAAGAGCTGCGTTGATAAGAATCTTCGTGGTCTGCTCAAACGATGCAGCAGAAAGGAAGGAACGGCGGCTAAGCGCAGACTCCTTGATACCGAGCACCATCTCGCGTGCCTTCGGTGGGAGCTTCCCGTCTGCCTCCATGTTCTTCACATCCTCCTCGAACTCCCAGCCCTCAAGCACGTCTCCTACTGAGTAGTCGGAATCTCCGGTCTCAGTAATCTTCATGCGTGAGAACATCTGCTTCACGATAACCTCGAGGTGCTTGCGAGAAACCGAAGCGCCCTGAAGCTCGTAAATCTTAGAAGTCTCCGTGATGATGTACTCCTGTACCGCAGCGCGTCCGGCGTACTCGAAGAGATCATCAAGGTCAGCGGATCCGTCAGTGAGGAGCTGGCCCTTCACGACAGAGTCTCCTGCCTTCACAAGCGGCATACGAGGGTAGGTAGCGAGGTACTCGTATGAGTCCCCTTCCTTCTTACCCTTACGCTTCTTGGTCTCAGAACCTGCCTCAGGTGCAACGACAAGAATCTTGTCGCGACCTGCGTCCCTGATTTCAAGGAGAATACCATTGGTCTTCGAGACGATGGCTGGGTTCTTCGGCGAGCGCTTCTCGAACACTTCCTCAACACGAGGGAGACCCTGCGTGATGTCTCCACCAACAGAGGCTGTACCTCCAGCGTGGAAGGTACGCATGGTGAGCTGAGTTCCCGGCTCTCCAATTGCCTGAGCGGCAACGGTTCCGACAGCCTCACCAAGGTCCACCTTCTCCTGACTTGTAAGATCCATACCGTAACAGGTGGCACAGATTCCGTAGCGGGTTTCGCAGGACATTGCTGAGCGCACCATGACGGAGCTCACGTCAGATGCACCAATCTTCTGTGCGTCCTCAGCATTGAGGTAGTGGCCTTTCTTGAAGCCCTCTACTTCAGCTGCGAGCGTCCTACCGCGGATAGCCTCACCGAAGTCGGTGCGGATACCGGAAGCAGAGACACGGTTCACCGATACTCCGCGCTTCGTCTTACAATCCTCCTCAGTAATGATGGAGTCCTGTGCAGTGTCGAAGAGGCGGCGCGTGAGGTAACCAGCGCGCGCAGTACCGAGCGCAGTGTCAGTCAATCCCTTACGTGCACCGTGCGTACTCATGAAGTACTCAACAGGGTTAAGTCCTTCGGTCATCGAGGACACAATCGGCACCTCAATGGTCTCACCGGCAGTGTTCTGGATAAGACCCTTCATACCTGCCATCTGAGTAAGGTTTCCGATAGAACCACGAGCACCAGAGCGCACCATGTCATGCACTGAGCCTGCTGGGTCGAGCTGCTCTTCCACGAGCTTCTCAACTTCAGTCTTAGCTGCGTGCCAGACCTCAATCACCATGCGGCGCTTCTCCTCTTCAGAGAGAAGTCCCTCGAAGTAATCTGCGTTAATCTTGGCAACCTTCTCGCGAGCAGCATCCACAATCGGCTGCTTCTTTGGAGGAACCGACACGTCGTCGAGCGACCAGGAGACACCCGAAAGAGTGGCGTACTGGAAACCGAAACGCTTAATCTTGTTCACAATCTCAGGAATGCGGTCGAGACCGTAACGAACAACGGAGTCGTCCATAATCTTCGAGAGCGCCTTCTTCGTAATCGGCTCGTTCACAAACGGATAGTCGTTCGGAAGCACGGTGTTGAAGAGAAGGCGTCCGACAGTAGTCTCGAAGGCCTTGCCCTCAAATCCTTCGTACTTCTTCTTTCCTGGCATCGGGATAACCGAAACCTTGGCACGAAGATCGATGGCACCGTACTCGTGCGCAAGAATAGCGGCGTTCGGGCTCTGGAAGAACTTTCCTTCGCCGTTTACACCGTCCACCTGCTTCGTGAGCCAGTACGTACCGAGCACGATATCAAGCGGCTTGGCGGTAAGTACAATCATTTCGCCAGACCCTGGCTTAAGAATGTTCTTGTTCGCAGACATGACGTTCTTTGCCTCCCACTGCGCCTCAGTTGAGAGCGGCACGTGAATGGCCATCTGGTCTCCGTCGAAGTCGGCGTTAAAGGCCGGACACACGAGCGGGTGTAGCTGGATAGCGTCGCCTTCGATAAGACGAGGGCGGAATGCCTGGATACCCTGACGGTGAAGCGTAGGGGCGCGGTTAAGGAGCACATACTTGCCCTTAATTGCCTCTTCAAGAATCTCCCACACCTCAGACACACCGTCTTCAATGAGACGACCGGCACCGCGGATGTTGAACGCGAGTTCGCGCTCAAGAAGTCCTGCGATAACGAATGGGCGGAAGAGCTCAAGCGCCATGTGCTTTGGAAGACCACATTCATCAAGCTCAAGCTCAGGACCCACCACAATCACGGAACGACCGGAGTAGTCCACGCGCTTACCAAGAAGATTTTGGCGGAAGTACCCCTGCTTACCCTTAAGGTAGTCAGCAAGTGACTTAAGCGGACGGCGCTGTGCAGGGGTAAGTGCACCACCTGACGCTCCCGACTTGCGGATTGAGTTGTCGAGCAAAGCGTCGACTGCTTCCTGGAGAATGCGCTTCTCGTTACGGAGAATCACTTCAGGAGCGTGAATGTCGAGGAGCTTCTTCAAACGGTTGTTGCGGTTGATGACGCGGCGATAGAGGTCGTTGACGTCAGACGTTGCGTGACGGCCACCTTCAAGCGCAACCATCGGGCGAAGTGCCGGAGGAATAACCGGAATCTTGGTGAGGAACATCCACTCAGGACGAACCTTCGCTGCAATGAGCGAGGTGATGAGTGCAATGCGCTTTGCAAGCTTCTCCTTCTCTGCAATGCCTGCCTGCTCGTAGCGAGCCTCTAGCGTTGCTTTGAGGTCCTCAAGGTTAATTGCCTTGAAGAGGTCGTAGATAGCCTCGGCACCAATCTTTGCTTCAAAGAGCGTTCCGTACTTCACCGAGAAGCGGTGGTACTGAATCTCGTCGAAGACCTTACCAACAACCACTGAGTCAATCTCAGCTTTTGCGAGATTCATGCGCTCCTTAAGAGCATCACGGTCTTTGTCATCCTTTCCTGCCTTGTGCTTGGTCTTGTACTCGCTCTCAAGTTCAGAGAGGAGGCGCTTCTTTACGTCCTCAGCAACCTTCGTGACGATGTAGCCAGCGAAGTAGACGACCTTTTCAAGGTCAGCTGCAGGGACTCCAAGAAGGAGTGCCATGCGGCTAGGCATTGAGCGGAGGAACCAAATGTGCGCGACAGGAGTTACGAGCTCGATGTGACCCATGCGCTCACGGCGAACGATGGAGCGAGTGATTTCAACACCACACTTGTCACAAACAATACCCTTGTAGCGAATACCTTTGTACTTACCGCAGTAACACTCGTAGTCCTTCTCAGGACCGAAGATCTTCTCATCGAAGAGACCATGCTTCTCCGAACGCTGGGTGCGGTAGTTGATGGTCTCAGGCTTCGTGACCTCGCCGCGCGACCACTCGAGAATCCTCTCAGGTGAGGCGAGCGAAAGCTTCAGCGCATTCCAATCCTGGCGGCTTGCCATAGGGCGTGTGAACGTTTTCTTTGGGGGGTAGGTAGCCATGGTATTACGCGTTATCGGTTGGCTGATCCATTGGCTCAATGTCGAGCACGAGGCCGCGGATCTGGTTAGTAAGTACCGAGAAGGAAGCTGGGGTGCCCGAGTGGACAACCGGCTCGCCCTTCACGATGGCATCGAAGGTCGCAGAGCGTCCCTGGATATCGTCAGACTTAATGGTGAGCATCTCGCGGAGCGTGTAGGCAGCTCCGTAACCGAGAAGTGCCCAGACTTCCATTTCTCCGAAGCGCTGACCTCCGTTCTGTGCCTTACCACCAAGCGGCTGCTGAGTGATGAGGGAGTACGGACCAATAGAGCGCATGTGGATCTTGTCCTCCACCATGTGGTGAAGCTTCAGGATGTACATGTAGCCCACGGAGACTGGCTGCGCGAAGGCAACACCGGTGCGGCCATCGTAGAGCTGCAGTTTTCCGGAACGACTGAAGCCAGCGGCTTCGAGCTCGTCACGGATTTCATCTGCGGTTGCTCCGGCAAACGGAGGCACCACTGCCTGGTAGCCAAGCGTATTAGCGGCAAGTCCCAAGTGAAGCTCGAGAATCTGTCCGAGGTTCATACGGGATGGAACGCCGAGCGGTGTGAGAATCACATCCACTGGGTTGCCGTCCTTGTCGTACGGCATGTCCTCTGCTGGAAGCACGCGGGAGATAACTCCCTTGTTACCGTGGCGTCCTGCGAGCTTGTCTCCAACGGAAACGTTACGGACCTGAGCAACGGTAACGACAATCTTCTTGATGATGCCGGATTCCAACTGGTCACCGCGCTCGCGACTGAATACGCGAACTCCAATGACACGACCGCGCTTCCCTCCTTCCATGCGGAGTGAGGTGTCCTTCACATCCTTGGCCTTGTCGCCGAAGATGGAACGGAGAAGGCGTTCCTCAGGCGTGAGCTGAGTCTCGCCCTTAGGCGTTACCTTACCGACGAGAATGTCGCCTGGGCGCACTTCTGCACCGATGCGCACGACTCCCTCTTCGTCGAGGTTCTTGAGGCGAAGCTCACCGACGTTTGGAATGTCGTGGGTGGTGACTTCAGCACCGAGCTTGGTGTCGCGCACTGCTGCCTCGAAGTCTTCAATATGAATAGTAGTGAACTTGGACTGCTGCACGAGGCGCTCGCTCACAATGATGGCGTCCTCGTAGTTAGCACCAGACCAGCTCATGAAGGCGACGCGTACGTTCTGACCGAGAGCCATCTGGCCGCGGTCGGAGCTTGATGCGTCTGCGAGCACCTCTCCCTTCTTCACCTTGTCGCCAGTTTTGACGATTGGGCGCTGGAGGAAGGCTGAGTTCTGGTTGGTCTGGGTGAGCTGCTGAAGGCGGTATTCCATCGGCTTCTTCTCCTTGCCCTGGACGATAATCTTGCGAGCGTCAGCGAAGGTGACTTCACCTGCCTCCTGCGCAATGACGAGGCGTCCCGTGTTGCGAGCTGCATGCTCCTCAATACCGGTAGCGACAAGCGGAGCTTCCGGAATCATGACCGGAGTTGCCTGCTTCTGCATGTTCGAACCCATGAGTGCACGGTTTGCGTCGTCGTGGTCGACGAACGGAATCATTGCGGTAGCAGCGGAGAACATCTGGTACGTCGAGGAATCGATGTACTGAATCTCATCGCGACGAACGATTGCAGGCTCGCCACCGCGGCGTGCCTCAATGGTGTCAGGGATAATCTTGCCCTTGTCGTCCACTGGGGTGGCACCGTGAGCAATCACGTACTCCTCTTCCTCAAGTGCGTTTAGGTACTCGATGTTCTCGGTAACAACACCATCGGTGACCTTTGCGTACGGAGTTTCAATAACACCGAACTCGTTGGTGCGAGCGTGAAGTGCAAGGCGGAGGATAAGACCGATGTTCTGACCTTCCGGTGTGTGAATTGGGCAGAGGCGTCCGTAGTGGGATGGGTGCACGTCGCGCACTTCGAAGCCTGCGCGCTCGCGGGTAAGACCGCCGGGACCGAGAGCGGAAAGGGTGCGCATGTTCTCGAGCTCAGCAAGAATGTTCTGCTGGTCCATGAACTGCGAAAGCTGGTTGGCCGTGAAGAACTCGCGAATGGATGCCTGAAGTGGGCGTGGATTCACGAATGCCATTGGAAGGCTGGTGTCGCTCTCAATGGTCGACATGCGGTCCTGAATGTTGCGCTTCATGCGTGACATACCAACGCGCATGCGAGCCTGAAGAAGCTCACCGACGAAACGGACACGACGGAAGCCGAGGTGGTCGATGTCATCAGGGCGCGCGTTTGGGTCCTTGTTCATCTTGGCGATTTCACCAACGATGTGGATAAGGTCGTCGTACGTAAGTACGCGCTGCTCAAGAGCCTTTGGCTCCATCTTGCCGCCGAAGCGCTTGTTAAGGCGGTAGCGTCCAACCTTCGAGAGGTCGTAACGGTCTGGGGTGAAGAGTGCGTTGACGTACTGCTTTGCGTTCTCAGGGGTAGCGAGGTCACCATCGCGCATGCGGCGGTGAATCTCAACGTACGCATCCTCGAGCGTCTTAGCTGGGTCGTGCTCAAGGGTGGTCTGGATTGCAGCAACGGCGTCAGCGTTTCCTGCAAAGCGCTTCAAAAGAGGAGCACCTGCTTCCCCGCTGAATACAGCAAGGAGGTTGGTGACTGGGAACTTACGCTTGCGGTCAATCTTGACCATGATGGCGCCGGATGGCTCGGAATCAATCTCAATCCAGACACCGCGCGATGGAATGATCTTTGCGCCGAACCAGGTCTGACCCTTTGCCTCTTCAGAGATGAAGAAGGCGCCGAAGGAACGAGCGAGCTGGGGGACAATCGCGCGCTCAACACCGGACACGATAAAGGACCCGTGTGGGGTCATGACCGGAATATCCGCAAGGAAGATGTCCTGCGTCTTCTCGGTACCGAGGGTTTTATTTAGGAGGGTAACAGAGGCCTTGAGGGGGGCTTCATAGGTCCTCATGTTCTCGCGTGCAGACTCTTCGTCGCCCTTAGGCTCTCCTATCTCGAAGCCGTTCCACTTGAGCTCGAACTTCTTGGTCGAGTAGTCCGGGATTGGAGTGAACTCCTTGAAGAGTTCGGTGAGCCCGTCTTTGACGAGCCACTCGAAGGACTGGCGCTGGTGGGCGACCAAGTCTGGGAACTCGACGCGCGGCTTCTTGAAGGCCGCGAACGTCTTCTGCACGAGAGGTTTGTTGATCGGCATGTGAGTAAGCTATGAAAGAGTGCTCTATAGGAACGGAAAACGGGTCCATACGCGCATGGACCGACGTCTCGTTCCTCGAGACGCTTGATAAATATTGTCGCCCGAATGTTGCCCCCCAGAGTGCCCCCGTCACTCAATCTGAATCTGGTTCCTTATAACTTACACCCGGGAGCTGGGAGGGTCAAGGCTGTGGATTACCTCTTGGCCAAGAACTCCAGACGCGATTTCTCTGCCACCCGCAGTACCTCTTCCCGTGGGTTAAGGAGAATTGGATACCCCTCCCCACTGACCTCTGCGTCATAGTCTTGCCCCGCAGGAAGGATTTCCGTGGATGCACTTACAGAGCTGCCATTGTCTTCACGTACCGTGACGTCGATGACGTCGAACCAGCCGAGGTCGACTAGTTCCCAGTCACGAATAATCGCTCGCTCATCTTCAGTGACCTCCCACACCATGCCGGCCACCTTCGCTTCCGGGTCAGGAACCGTCACGTAACTTCTGAAACTGTCTGGCCATTCAACTCGAAGCACCTCCTGCGCAGAAGCAGGTACTTGGTCAATGCGCTGTATGCAAAGTCGCATTCCCGCTACCGAACCGGCAGTTCCGGTAGGACGACGGCCAATCACGGCTTCCATCACCTCCTCGCTACTCATCGCTCCGTAGCCAAAATACTTCATGGCTATTTCTTCTCTCTCCACCCATCAATCTTCGCGTGGTTCCCGGTCTTAAGAACCGCCGGCACCTTATAAATCTTCCCCTCCCACTTGATAGCGTCGGGTCGTGTGTAGACCGCACTTGAGGCAATGCGACGCTCCTCTACTGACTCGTCCTTTCCAAGTACACCTGGGAGTCTGCGGGTAACCGCGTCCACAATCGCGAGCGCCGGCACTTCCCCTCCAGTAAGCACCGCCTCCCCTACTGAGTACGTTTTCAGGGTTCCCATGGTCTTCAAAATCTTTGCAGCACGCTCATCAATGCCTTCGTAGCGGCCGCAGACCAACACGACATTGTCGAACTTACCGAGCTTGTCAGCTTCCTTGTTATCAAATGCTTTAGCTCCTGGAGAGAACCACACGAGCGCCGTCTTCCCTTTCTTGCGTCCAAGAGATTTCTTCGCAGCCCGTACAACCGGAAGCGCAGTCATCACCATGCCAGGACCTCCACCATACGGGCGCTCATCTACCTTCCCCCACTTGTTATCAACGAAATCCCGAGGAGATTGATACACCACATGCATCTTCTTGTTCTTGCGTGCGCGCCCAAGAATGGAAGCCGAAAGATACGCCTCGCAGGCCTCCGGGAAGAGCGTAATGAGATGGAACGTGACCATAACCGGCACACTACCACGAAAAACCGCCGCTAAAAGCGGCGGTTTTCTCTTCAAACAACAACGTGTTTAGAGTGCGAGCTTCACCTCAAAATTACCGCGGAAACCAACACCACCTTCGATAGGCTCACCAAGTTCCCCGACCATGACGTCGAATCCTCCGTCCTCGTGCGCGAAGACGCCAATCTCATCTCCACTTCCAGCAAACCAACACTGTGCAGCCGAAAGCTCTCCCGCAAGAAGACCCTTGCCGTCAACGCCGCCGTTCGCGCCGATTTCGTTACAAGACCCAGCATAGGTACCCATAGCGTGTGCAGTTCCGTTAATGGTGACCGTGACCTTGGTCTGCGGAACACCATTGACCTCTGTGAGCTCATCGAACTTCCAGGAAATAGAGGTCTTTGCAGTGCCCAGTTGTGCCGACTCAAGTTCAATCCATCCTTTCTGTCGTGCGCTCTCGCCCCCTGTCTCCTGATTCCCCTCTTCCATCTTTACCTCGTCAGGGGCCTGAAGCACCTGTGGGTTAAGCGCAACATATCCTCCGCCCGCAACAACGATAAGCCCGAGCACTACTAACAGGGCCGTGACGGCCGCGAATCCTTTGTGGTAGTTCATACGCATAAGTATATAGCCGCTTCGGGCGGTTCAAGACAGACGTGTGGATGGCCCTAAGCGTACTCGATGTCGAGCCTGCCGGTGATGATGTCGAGCTTCGCGAGCTCCGCCTTCACGTCGTGAATTTGATCACTATGCACTTTTCCAAAGAATGCTGAATCGACAGGAATGAAAGTGAGTGGGGTGATGGCATCGGTAGCGTGTATGTCCGTAATCGCATCGGCAAGCACGATGCCACCTGACGCGTGGAGCGCGTGAATCTTCTTATCGCGACCTTGCTGGTACACCGCGACGCACGCAGTGTTCGAGCATTCGTTTCGCAGACGTGTAGCGAACGCCTCAGCCGTCTCCTGTGCGGCTGTTTTTGTCTCCGCAGCTCGTGCAAGGTTTCCGTCTAACATCCCCTGATTATAGCTCGTCGACCACCTGGTCAACCGTCTTCTCCTCTCGCTTGCCGCCTACTGGCTCGTTCACCTTGAGGTTCACGCGAGCGTTGTGCTTCATGCCCACCACACGAAGGAGGGTGCGAATCGCCTTAGCGATGTTCCCTTCTTTACCGATAATCTTGCCCATGTCATCAGCAGCAACGGTGAGCGTAAGGAGGACTCCCATCTCATCAACTGAGCGGGCAATTTCTACTTGGTCCGGGTTATCAACCAGAGACTTAACAACGTACTCGAGAAATGCGTGGTCTTGTTCCATAAAAGAGTGTTCAGAGTTACGGGATATTCAGCTAATGGAAGCACAGGCCGCAGGAAGCGGCGATGAAGTTAGGCGGCCGGTGTCTCTTCTGCAGGCGTCTCGGCAGCAACCTCAGCTGGAGCCTCCTCCACTGCGGGTGCTGCTTCTGCTACTACCTCCTCAGGAGCTGGCTCTGCCTCAGCGATAGCGGCCTCAACGACCTCCTCGCTGGTTGCCTCTGCGGCAGGGGCTGCTGGAGCAGCTACCTCAGGCTCGTCCTTCTTGATAGGAGACTTCTTAGGAAGAACGTTCACCTTCTTACCCTCGATAATCTTCTTGTCGATGAGGAGGTTAGAGAGCGATGGGGAGAGCTGGGCACCCTGAGAAATCCAGTGCTTGATGCGGTCCCCCTGGGCAGCAAACTGCTTGGTCTTTGGGTTGTAGGTACCGACAACCTCGACATTGGTACCCGCCTTAGGGCCCGATGCCTTCTCGAGTACGACCATACGGAACGACGGGTCGTTCTTACGGCCGATGCGCTGGAGGCGTACCATCAACATAATTACGGGAGCCTACCAGACAAGGGAACATCCGTCAAAAAGGCCTATATGCTAAAGTGGAGGAAATGAGTGCAGAAGACAAAGAGATCTACGAAGGCCCTATAAGCATCACCCGGACCGCTAAGGGCTTCTTTACCTACGACCCTAACAAGGACGACCTCTATATACCCTCAGAGGCCCTGGGAAGCGCCTTCCCTGGCGACATCGTAAAGGTAGTGGTCACCGGCTCCTACAACGACCCTAAGACCCGTGAGAAGCGCCTTGCCGGCAAGGTGGTGGAAGTGGTCTCCCGCACCCGCGAGACTTTCGTTGGGAAGCTCGTTGAAGACGAGGGCCGCATTCTCCTTATTCCTGACTGGAAGAAAATGTACGTGCCGTTTGAGGCGCGCGGCGAGAACCTCCCGCTCGGACACAAGGTGGTGCTCAAGTTCAAAGGATGGGACACACATCCTGGATTCCCGTGGGGCGAGGTCACCGAAGACATCGGTGTTGCCGGCATCCACGAGACGGAGATGCGCGCACTCGCGCTTTCACAGGGCTTCAGTTCTGAGTTCCCTCCTGGCGTCATCGCTGAAGCTAAAAAGCTTGAAGAAACCGGCGAGGCAATGATTGCTGAGGAAGCGAAGACTGTCATTCCGTGGGATGAGAACAAGACCTCGCAGGCGCGTCGAGACTTCCGTGGCATCACCACGTTTACCATCGACCCAGCAGACGCTAAGGACTTCGACGATGCACTCTCGGTCAGGAAGCTCGATAACGGAGATGTTGAAGTAGGCATACACATCGCCGACGTCTCCTTCTTTGTGCGTCCCGGCTCAATTATCGATACGGAAGCCCGTAAGCGTGCGACCTCTGTTTACTTGGTCGACCGCACGATTCCCATGCTCCCCCACGTGCTCTCGACCAATTACTGTTCGCTCAACCCTGACGTTGACCGCCTCTCCATGGCTGCAGTCTTCGTGCTTGATAAGGACGCGAATGTAAAAGAGCGCTGGTTTGGCGAGACCATCATCCACTCCGATAAGCGCTTCGCATACGAGGAGGCACAGGACGTGCTTGATGCAGGTCAGGGTACGCTCTATGACGAGCTCTCCACCATTGCCGCCCTCGCTCGCAAGATTCGCACCGCACGTGTTGCCAAGGGCGCCATTGAATTTGATACCGCTGAGGTAAAAATTGAGCTCGACGAAGAGGGTAAGCCTATTGCCGTGCACCTCAAAGAGCGCAAAGAAACTAACCTCCTCATCGAGGATTTCATGTTGCTTGCAAACGTGGGTGTTGCCGAAGAACTTTCCGAGCTCGGTAAGCAAAACGGTAACCAGCCATCCGTCTACCGCATCCACGACGCTCCAGACCCGGAGCGCATTGAGAACCTCTCGCAGTTTTTGAAGGTCATGGGCTACGAGCTTCCAGTTGGTGCCACCGGCAAGGTGAAGGGCTCTGATCTCAACAAACTCATGGCACAGGTGAAGGGAAAGCCTGAGGAATACCTCATCAAGATGGCCACGCTTCGCTCTATGTCGAAGGCCATCTACACCACAAAGAACATCGGGCACTTCGGTCTCGCCTTTGACCACTACACGCACTTCACCTCCCCGATTCGCCGCTACCCTGACGTGCTCGTGCACCGCATGCTTAAGAGCTATGTCTCTGGTGAACCCGTCTCCAAGAACGAAATGGAAGAGCTTGAAAAACTCTCCTATCACTCCTCAGAACGCGAAGTCTCTGCTTCTGAAGCTGAGCGCGATTCCATCAAGATGAAGCAGGTGGAGTTCCTTGCGGGCCGCATTGGCGAGGACTTCGACGGCGTTATCTCCGGTGTTACCGACCGCGGTATCTATGTTGAATTGAACGAAACCCATGCTGACGGCATGGTGCGCATGAACGCACTCGGCACCGACTACTTTATCTACGACCAGAAACGCTATCGAGTCGTCGGTGAGCGCACGAAAAAGGAGTACGCCCTTGGCGACCCTATAAAGGTGAAGCTGGTTGCAGCACGTGTCCCTGAGCGCGAGCTTGATTTCGCACTAGCACTTCCTACTCCTTAGCGACAATCCTCGTCAGGGCGAGTGCGTACGCTGCTTCCCTGAGAGTCACTCCCCTATCAAGCGCAAAATCTGCAACGTCCCGATAGGCGTTGGCCATAGTTTCCTCAAGACGGTCGGTGACGGTCGGGCGGTCCCAGACCTCACCGCTTCTGTTCTGTACCCATTCGAAATACGAAACGGTAACCCCGCCAGCGTTCGCAAGTACGTCCGGAATAACCACCACACCGCGCTTAGCGAGTATCTCGTCTGCCTCGGGAGTCGTCGGGCCGTTAGCAATCTCGAGCACAATTGAAGCTTTCACGTCTGCGACGTTGTCAGCGCGTATCTGCTCCTCAAGCGCTGCAGGAACCAGAATGTCGACATTTTCCTTGAGCACCGCCTCGGTATCGAGCATCTGCGCCTTATCTTCCTTCATGCGTGCGTCGTCGCATACCCCACCCCTGCAGTAGATATCGCGCAGCGTACCAACGACATCCTTGGTCGCGAGTGTCTTCTCGACGTCAACATGGCCCTCGCAAATGAGAGAGCCGCTCCGGTCAGCAATGGCGGTCACGCGCGTCGACATGTTCGCAAAGAGTTGCGCAGCACGTGCTCCCGCGTTCCCTGCTCCCTGGATGGCAGCGGAAAGCTTTGCTGGGTCACGGTGCTGGTCCTTGAGGAGTGCAGATAACACTGCAATGGCACCGTCAGCAGTGGCTGTGTCGCGCCCAACGCTTCCTCCCTTATCAAGTGGCTTTCCGGTAATCATTGCAGGCGCTGAGCGTCCGACAATCTTCTCGTATTCGTCGAGCATGATTGCCATGATTTCCGGATTAGTCGCAACATCGGGAGCCGGTACGTCGACGTCAGGACCGAGGTTATCGGCAAATGCGCGCACATAGGCGCGCGACACTTCTTCAATCTCATGCGCGGAGAGTAGGTGCGGGTCAACTGCAACGCCTCCCTTTCCGCCACCAAACGGAATATCAACAACGGCACACTTGATGGCCATCATCGCGGCAAGCGACATGACCTCATCCTCGTCAGCGGCGGGATGGAAGCGAATGCCTCCCTTGTACGGACCACGCACGTTATTGAATTGCACGCGGTAGGCCGGGAAGGTCGCAGTGCCGCCCTGATCAAGAGGAATGGTGAGCTCAGCGCGAAGGACCCGGTCCGGGGTCATCATGCGCTCACGTGCACTTTCCGACAGTCCAAGAAGGTCCGCTGCTTTCGAGGTGTTGTGCTTGAAGTACTCGAAGGCCCCCATGTTGTTGCGGGTAAGCATACCCCCGAACCGTCTATGAAGCCTGGGGATAACTAACGGCTCCGGCCGTCAAAGGGCATGCGAGTGAGTTTCGTGAGATCTATCCCCTCTATAGTCCTTACGTTGATAGCTGCCCCAAGAGTCCCATCCGGCATAGGAGCGCGTCCGAAGCACTGGGTCCCGCAGGTCTTACAGAACTGGTGCTTAATCTTCTCGGTATTGAAACGGTACTCCGCGAGGTTGTCTTCCCCTGAAAGGATAGAGAGCTTCTCTCCGGGTACGAAGGAGAGCAGGAGTCCCTGAGCTTCGCAGTAGGAGCAGTTGCACTCAACAACAGGCTGCGAGAGGTCTATCTCAACCTCGTAGGTAACTGCACCACAATGACATTTGCCTGTTCGTTTTTCCATATTATTTGGCGACCGTCATGGCCTCCTCGAATTTAACTGATAGAAGCTTCGATATACCGTCGTTACCCATGGTGACCCCGTAGAGAATACCTGCGCGCGACATCGTCTCGCGGTTGTGCGTGATGACGACCAGCTGCGACTTCTTAGCGAGGCTCTCAATCATGTCGCCGTAGCGGCGAGAGTTGGCCTCGTCGAGTGCTGCATCCGTCTCATCGAGAATCAAGAATGGTGGCGGGTTCACCTGACTCATGGCAAAGATGAGCGCGATGGAGGTAAGTGCACGCTCGCCTCCGGAAAGCTGCATCAAAGACTGCACACGCTTCTTTGGGAGGCTCACTGAAATCTCAATACCTGCCTTCTGCTGTTTCTTTGGTCCTTCTTCCTGCATCTCTTCCTCCTCGTCTTCTTCAGCGTCATCGAACTCTTCAAGCACGAGACGCGCGCTTCCTCCTCCGAACATGAGTGCAAAGAATTCACTGAACGATTCGTTCACCTTCTTAAGTCCCTCAGAGAAGGATTTTCCGAGTTCTTCATCAAGGTTGCCGATAAGTTCACGAAGTCCCTCTGCCGACTTCGCGAGGTCCTCAAGTTCACGAGCAAGAAATTGTTCGCGCTCGCTCGCCTCCTTAAACTCAGTGCGCACCTCCTCTCCAGTACCTCCCGCTTCTTCCACGCGAATCTTGAGGCGCTCCATCGTCTTCTTACGTTCCTCCTGCACCCGGCGCTCTTCCTCAGGAAGTCTGTCGAGCGGTGCATAGGAAAGCGCTGCGGCGCCCGCAAGCGCGAGCACCTCAGCACGATCGCGCTCAAGCTCATCAGCAAGCGACTGCAGTTCTCCTTGCCTGCTTTCCTCCCGCAGCACCGCTGCCTCTTCACGCGCCTTCGCTTCCGCCATATCGAGCACACGGAACTGATTCTCGCGCCCAGTCTCCTCGTGCACTGAGACTGCTTCGCGTGCTTTGACGAGCGCGTGGCGCGCCTTCTCAGAGGCTGCGGAGAGTTCCTGCTCTCGTGCGGCAAGACCTTTGCGCTCCTCCTCAAGTGTATAGACCGCGCGCTCTTCTTCAGCTAGGTATTCGCTTTCTGGCGAGACGAAGCGGTCGAAGAAGGCAGCCACAGCGTTCTTAAGTGCAATGAGCGCAGCACGGAGCGCACTTGCGTCTGCTCCCTCAGCAACCGTTGCCTGTGCATCAAGCTCCTTCCGAAGTTCACCAAGCTGCTCGCGAGGAACCTTCACATACGGCTCTTCTTTTACCGCTTCCGCACGACGCTTCGCAGCCTCAAGTGCTCCTTCAACGCGACCCATCTCACGAGAAATAGTTCCCTGCTCGGCAAGCGCGCGGTCTACTTCGCGCTCTGCAGCACGCACGGCGTCTGCCCTCTTGAGTCCCTCAGTGTCGAGCGTCGCGCGGTCTTGAAGTGGAGCGAGTGCTGCAGTAGCAACCGCAAGACGCTCTTTAGCATCTGAAAGGCGCGTGGTTGAAGCAGCCTTCTCACTTCTGACATAGAGTTCCTCGATGGCGAAGTACTCGCGACACGCATCGGTGAGCGACTTGATGAGCTCCTCTGCACGCTCAAGCTTCTCTACCTGCTTGCCGAGGAACTTTAGGTGCGGAAGGATTTCACGACGCAGTGCCTCCACCTGCTTTACGTTATCCTCGGTCTTCTCAAGCTTGCGTTCTGCCTCCTGTTTTTTGAACTCATAGACCTTGAGGCCAAGTGCGTCCTCGAGCATGGCGCGGCGCTCACGTGGGTGCGAGAGAAGAATGCGGTCTGCCTCACCTTGAGAAATGATGTGGTGCCCGGTGTCGCCAATGTTCGCGCTGGCGAGCAGTTCCTGCACATCACGGAGGCGTACCTTCGAGCCGTTGATTGAGTACTCACTCGCCCCATCACGGAAGACGGCACGCTCGATTGACACCTCCTCAAACTCACACTTCGGGAAGATGCGCTTCTTGTTATCAAATACGACCGACACCGACGCCCGGTTGGACCGTGGCGCAGTGTTAGAACCGCTCCAGATAAGGTCCTCGCTGCGCTTCCCGCGCATGCTCTTCATAGACTGCTCGCCAAGCGCGAAGCGGAAGGCTTCAGCAACGTTACTCTTTCCTGAGCCGTTAGGGCCCACAATGGAAGTTACGGACGACGAGAAATCAAGCGCGGTTTTCTTCGCGAATGATTTGAACCCCGCGATCTCAAGTCGCTTTAGCATTTAGAGCAATTATAACCTACCAACCCTTCTTCTTGAGCCCGTTCCCAGCAGCATCCTGCTCCGCCTCTTGCTTGCTCTTCCCTTTCCCGCGTGCAACTTCCTCGTCTTTCACAAAGACGGCGACGGTGAAATGACGGTCGTGGTCAGGCCCCGTCTCATCAATGGTCTTGTAATGCGGGGTGGTTCCCTCCTTCTCCTGGGAAGCTTCTTGGAACTTGCTTTTGGCGTCCTGGTACGAGCGCTTCTCAAGCACGCTGTCGAGCTTCGGATAGAGGTGCTTCTCAAGGAACGTAACCGCGGTGTCGTAGCCCTGGTCCAAATACAAAGCACCGAGCAATGCCTCAAACGCATTGGCAAGAATAATCTGGCGTGCGCGTCCCGTATCGCGCTTCTCCCCTTTCGACAGAAGCAGCATGTCGTTCATACCAAGGCGCTCGGCAACCTCGGCAATCGAATAGGTGTTCACCAAAGCCGCGCGGTAGGCAGTGAGGTCGCCCTCTGGTTTCTGTGGGAACTTGTCATAGAGCATGCGCGTAGTCGCGAGCTCAAGCACCGCGTCACCAAGAAACTCAAGGCGCTCGTTGTGCGCTTTCGAACTCCGGTTTTCATTCAAATAGGAGCGGTGCGTCAACGCCTCCTCGAGGAGCTCGAGGTCTTTGAAGGTGAGCCCGAGCTTTTGGGCGGCTTCCGTGAAGTCCATACGCAAACTATGCGGCAGGAGAAAGAAAAAAGAAAGTGTCGCTGTCTGGGACGATGTTGGAACTACCTTAACTGACGGATATCCTCTAAATCGACTTCTCTTCCCAGTTTCGTCTTATAGGCGATGAGCGGCTCTTTTCTTAGAACCGGCACCATCAATCCTTCAAATTGTTTCGGTTCGAAATCCATGTCGGATGGTTGAAGCGTCCTTTCCCCTGTCTTTGAGATTATGTACACCTCTTCTACCTGATTAATGTCGATAGGCACACCGTCTATCTCTAACTTCATTATCCAAATATCGAACTGATCGTCAGGACCTTCCATATCGTTGTTCCAGTCTTCAGTTATGTAGTCTTCGAAGAGTGAGCGCACCGTTTCTACATCTCTTTTATGTATCTCCAGGTCAATATCGTAGAGAGAGCGATTAACACCATGAATAATTGCAGCGAGTCCACCACTTACCTGAAACTCAATATTGTTCTTCTGTAACGTCTCAACGAGACGTTCGAGTACTTCCTTCTGGATTTCCGTTAGCATTAGCCTAATTAGACCATAGAAACCTGGCCGCCCAGGGTTCGAACCTTACTTCCCCGCCTTATCCAGCAGTTTCTGCACGGCAGCCGTCACAATAGGAAGCATGTCGTCGTAGAAGTTGAGCGCCCGGATATCTGGAAGCCTGAACCAGCGCGCATCATCAAGTCCCCCGCTCTGCTTGAGGTTGAGCTTCGCAAACTCTGCCTTCACAAGGAAGAAATAGACGTGCTTGCGAACCTTTCCCTTCTCGGGGTGTGAAGCGATGTACTCGTTCTCACCCACCATGTCTTCAATTGTTCCTTCAAGACCAAGCTCTTCCTTCACCACACGAGCAACACCCTCCTCGGGAGTGGCGTCGTTCTCGATGTGCCCTTTAGAGAGCGTCCAGCGCCCGAAGACGTCATGGACAAGCGCGACATAGTACTGAGTCTCATGCACCGCGTACACGATGGCGCCACCAAGCTTTTCCATTGGAAGCGTGCTGACATCCACGCGCTCCTTCTTCTTGCTGGTGTCTTCCTTGCCCGGCTCTCCCATCTCTTTGTAGACAGCGCCCAGCACTCCGTTGATGAAGCGTCCGGAAGAATCTCCGCCGAAAATCTTAGCGAGTTCAATCGCTTCGTTAATCGCAACCTTCGGCGGCACCTGCGCACGGTCAGCAAAAAGAAGCTCGTAGAGACCAAGTCTCAATATGTTGCGGTCTATCGGCGCGATGCGGTCGATGGGCCAGTCTGGTGCGGCTTTCTGTATGACAAGGTCGAGGTCATCGCGCTTGGCGAGTACACCCTCAAGGAGAGATTCCATAAACTGGCCTTCCGTGTCGTCCCCGCCGAACTCGCGAGTGTTGCGGGCAAGGATGTCGGTGACGTCAGCATCGGCAACGTTGGCCGTATCCCACTCGAAGAGGGTCTGAAGGACGAGCGAACGCGCGAGATGCCGATTAGCCATATATGGAAAGAACTATTCCAAGAATAGCACACGCCCCAGAGTGTCTAGCCCTCCTTGGGCTTGCCGTACTCAGTACCGATAATTGCGCGTATCCGCTTAAGCAACGCGAACACTTCCTTTCCAGTCTGGTACGCTTCCGTCGCATATCCTTTAGCGACAAGCTGCTCAACCGCTTCCTCATAGGAACCGAAAAGAAGTTCTTCATACGTATCGAGGCCCGTAAGATTCCCGATAAGAAGTAGGCTCTTATATTTGCGACCAAGGCGGTCTTTTACTTTTCCGATGTGGTTTGCATGCTGAAGCGCACCACTCTCCTGCCGCAGGTCCGCCTCTCGTAGTTGTACACCGAGCTGTTCGAGCTCCTCTTCAGCTCGGTCCACATACGCGGTGTGATCACGCATCATCTGCTCGATGCTTTCATGCCTCCTTCCTTCCGCGTCCATAGTCAAAGTCTAGCAAAGAAAAAGGCCCGCTTTCGCGGGCCTTTTGGTTACACTCCTCCTCCCATTCCTGAGCGGGCTTTCGCCTTGCCCTTGGTCATACGACCGAGGAGTCCGGTCTTCTTCTCCTTTGGCTTCTCCTCCTTCTCGAGGTGGACGTGGCCTTCTGCAGGACCAACAGCATCTGCCTTGGCGTAGTCCTTCTTCTCCTTCTTTACCTTCGGAGGGGCGATAAGCTTTCCGCGGTACATACCAGTCTTCTCATCAAGGCGGTGTGGCAGGCGGAGGTTGCCCGTCTCCTTGTCGGTGAGAATCTTCTTGTTCTTGAGGGCATGATGACTCCTACGATTCTTCGTATGGGAGCTCGTGTGGCGCATCCGTATAGACATAGGCGCTACCTTACCTTATTACCCTCGTTTATGCAAAATTGCGGCAGAAGCTGCGCCGATGGAGGTCACAGAGCCCAAACTGGCGGATTGCGTCCTGGTGGGCCTTAGTCCCGTACCCCTTATGCTTGGCAAAATCATACTCTGGATACTTCTCCGAAAGCCTGACCATGAGACGGTCCCGCGTGACCTTGGCGGCAACTGATGCAAGCATAATCGCTGGAATGAGGGCGTCTCCCCCAATGACCGTCTCCTGTTCATACTCTTCGGGCCCTGAAAGTGAGCCGTCGAGATATACCCGGACATCCATAGGCTCCGGTGCGAGGTCGCGTATACCGGCGTGCACGGAGCTTCGCACTGCCTTAGCGATACCTACCTTATCTATAGTCAGCGCATCCACTGACTTCACGCGGAAGGAAATCTGGTCGCAAGCAAGCAACAGTTCAAACAACGCTTCCCTCTTTTTCTCAGAGAGTTTCTTGGAATCGTTGAGACCCGGAAAAGCAGAAAGGAAATCGAATCCCTCTTCTGCCATCACGACACCGACGGCGACCGGACCTGCAAGCGGTCCTCTGCCTGCTTCGTCGACACCGAGTATGCGCATCGTTATCCTGTGTTCGCCTCCTCTTCGAGCTTACGAAGCTCTGCCCTCATCTCTTCTGCCGCTTCTTTGTTGCCCTGCTTCTCTGCCTCTCCAATCTCCTTCATGATACGAGCAATCGCCTGAGGCACTGTCTCCGCAACTACGAGCGGCGGCTCTGGTGCCTGCTCCCCGGCCTTCGGACGCCATTCTCCCCCACCTTTGTTCTCTCCCCCCATAGGTATAGCGCTTATGTGTAAGTCCTCCACAGTATACCAAGTGGCCCCTACCTTGCTATCCTGTGTCTATGAGCTTCGTGCATCTCCATACCCACAGCCACTACTCCTTCCTGCAGGCCCTGCCTAAGCTCGATGAGCTTGTGGGAGCTGCTAAGAAGGCGGGCATGCCAGCGCTCGCCTTAACTGATGCCGGGAACCTGCATGGCGCTATCGAGTTTTATAAGGCCGCAACTAAGGCAGGGATAAATCCCATCCTCGGAGTCGACGCCTACATCGCTCCGGGTTCACGTCTTGAGAAGAACCGTGATGAACGACGTTCGCGTCTCGTACTCTTGGCTGAGAACATTGAAGGCTACAAAAATCTGCTTGCGCTCGTCACGAAGTCGTTTACCGAAGGGCTCTTCGAGAAGCCTCGAATGGACAAGGAAATCCTGAAGCAACACTCTAAGGGGGTTATCGCACTTATTCCTTCCTTCTCCGGAGATGTTGTGCAGGCGGTCGCAAGTGGTGACCTCAAAGCAGCCAGCGCTCTTCTAGAAGAATATGTAAGTATCTTCGGCAAGGACAATGTGTTTCTTGAAATTACGCACCACCCGAAAGTGGAGGGACACGAGAAGAAGATGGAAGCTCTCAAAGAACTCTCCAAGTCTTCCGGTGTTCCACTCGTCGCCCAGCACGACGTCTATTACCTCGACCCTGAAGACCGCGAGGCTTGCTCGGTCATGCGCCGCATTCAGCACGGCGAGAAAGGCTTCAACGAGGAAGAGGATTTCTCCTTCGTCCTCGAGAAACAGATGAAAGCGTGGTTCAAAGATATTCCAGACGCAGTAGAGCGAAGCGGTGAGATAGCGGCGCGCTGTCACATTGAGTTCACCCTCGGTGAGTGGGTGTTCCCTGAATTCAAGGTGGAGAGCGGAAAAACACACGACGAGGAACTGCGCGCGAAGGCACAGGCCGGACTCTCCATGCGCGGCATGGAGAAGACCAAAGAAGTTGAGGAGCGTATTGAGTACGAGCTCAAGGTCATTGCAGACAAGGGCTTCGCTCCCTACTTCCTCATCGTCTCGGACCTCCTCACCTTTGCGAGGAAAGAAGGCATCCTCACCACTACTCGAGGCTCAGCTGGCGGTTCTCTCATTTCGTACTTGGTGGGCGTCACGAACGTCGACCCTATTTTCTACAAGCTCCCCTTCGAACGCTTCTTGAACCCGGAGCGTCCTAAGGCACCGGACATCGACATGGACTTTGCCGATAACCGTCGCGGCGAAGTGATTGCATACGCGAAGCAAAAGTATGGTGCTGACCGTGTCGCGCAGATTGGTACTTTCGGGACCATGATGGCTCGCGCTGCAGTACGTGACGTCTCGCGCGCGCTTGGGCATTCCTACGGTACCGGCGACCGTATCGCAAAACTGATTCCGGTGGGCTCACAAGGCTTCCCTATGACCATCGACCGCGCACTCACCCTTGAAGAGGACCTGAAGAGCCTCTACGACGAGGATGAGGACGCGCGCGAGGTCATTGACCTGGCTCGCCGCATTGAAGGCTGTGTGCGCCACGTGGGCGTGCATGCTGCAGGAGTGGTCATCGCACCCTCCCCTCTCGTTGAATGGGCGCCTCTGCAGTACGACCCGAAGAGTGACGACGACCACGCAGCGCTCATCACCCAGTACGACATGTATTCCATCACCGACGAGTACGGCGGCGTGGGTCTCCTTAAGTTCGACTTCCTTGGTATTAAGAACCTTGCGATTCTCGCTGACTCCGTGGAGCGCGTGAAAGAGTCTCGCGATCTCTGGATTGATATTGAGAAGATTCCACTGGACGACGCGATGACGTTCTCCATGCTTGCGCGCGGTGATACTGAGGGGCTCTTCCAGCTCGCCGGCTCCGGCATGACGCGCTACCTCAAGGAGCTACGCCCCACTACCATCCACGACATCAACGCCATGGTGGCCCTCTATCGCCCGGGACCGATGGAAACTATTCCCGCCTACATCGAGCGCAAGCGAAACCCGAAGCTCGTTCGCTTCATCGACGAGCGTATGAAGGAGTACCTCTCCGAATCCCATGGTCTCATCGTCTACCAGGACGATGTGCTCCTCACTGCTATCAAGCTCGCCGGCTACACCTGGCTTGAGGCGGACGCGCTCCGAAAAGCTATGGGTAAGAAGATTCCTGAGCAGATGGAGGAACAGAAGGAGAAGTTGGTCGCCGGATTCATGAACTTCGGCAAGCTCTCCAAGGAGAAAGCTGAAGCCATCTGGAAGCTCATCGAGCCGTTTGCCGCCTACGGCTTCAACAAGGCGCACGCTGCTTCCTACGGTAAAGTCGCGTACCAGACTGCCTACATGAAGGCGAACTTCCCTGTTGAATACATGGCAGCAGTACTCACTGCAGACTCTGGCGACACCGATTCCATTGCCACCATGGTCGCTGAATGCGAACGCCTCAAAGTCCCGGTACTACCTCCAGACGTGAACGAATCTAAGGCGGTCTTCACCGTCGCGGGAGAAGGCAAGGACACCATTCGCTTCGGGCTCTCGTCTATCAAGAACTTCGGCGAAGGTATCTCTGAAGCCATCATCGAGGAGCGGGAGAAGAATGGTGCCTTTGCTTCTCTGTCCGATTTCCTTGTGCGCATAGGAACCAAGAACCTCAACCGCAAGTCACTTGAGTCACTCATCAAGTGTGGTGCGCTCGACCGCTTCGGAGAGCGGCTGACACTCCTCACCCACATCGAGACACTGCTTACCTTCCACCGCGACGCAACCAGTGCTCCTACACAGGACGCGCTCTTCGCCTCAGCTGCACCAATACTCACCCTTCCCGAAAGCGACAAGAAGACCACGCTTCGGGACAAGCTTGATTGGGAGAAAGAGTTGCTTGGCATTTACGTCTCGGGCCACCCGCTTGATTCCCACGCGACCTATCTCGCCAAAGCAAAGCTCACCATCGCAAAGATTAAGGAGGACCCGCAGCAGAGCCTCCCGGTTATTCTTCCAGCACTCGTCGCCGACGTGCGCACCATCCTCACCAAGAACGGCGAGAAGATGTCCTTTGTTCGCTTCGAAGACAAGACCGACTCGATTGAGGCAGTTGTATTTCCTAAACTCTTCAAGGAACAATCAGCCGCCCTGGTGGAGGGGTCCTGCGTATTGCTTAAGGGGAAAGTTTCCCTTCGCAACGGAGAGACCACGCTTGCGATTGAGGACTTGAAGCCGCTCTAGGACACTCCGTACTTCTCGTAGAAGTCTGCAATCGGCCCTTCAACTCGCAGGAGCTTGTACGGCAGTATGCTCTGCACAGATTCAGCATCCACATGCTCAAGAGATTTGAGGCTCGTAATAAACCATTTGGTGAGGTCGCGCTTTACTTCAAGATGATCATCAAGAAATTGGCCGTACACGCCGTAGCCAACGGTGAGTGAACGAGGGCTGAGGTCAGCCTCGGGAGTCTTGAGGTAGCTCTCTGGGAAGAGTCGCTTATACGCCTCAAGGTTATAGAGCCAAGAGCCACCCACTACCGTATCTACTTCCGGATGTTTGCGCTTAATAGCTGCAAACAAATCATGAAGTTCAGTAAGGCGGTGAGCAATCTTCCCTTCAGTGAGAGGCCCCTCATCATCACGCTCGCGGTTATCGAAATGGATACGCACCATCTTCCATTCCGACACGTATTCGAAATTGAAGCACCCGTACTGGTCGCTTCCAGTTGGATGGTACTCACCATTGTCTGTACGATTGAGCCGCTTGAGCTGCGCATAGAGTCGGTCTGCCAGTTCGTTACTATGTGATGTGCCTTCGAAGCTTTTGCCCCCGTCATAGAGGACCGAAGCTCGCACATAACTGGTGAACTGTTTCCCCGCCTCCTTAAGTGATAGTCCTGTCTTCTCTGCAATAATACGGGCTACTTCGAGCTCAAACTCCACATACTCCCTACTAAGCACGTGGCTTTCACGCTCCACCCACCACTCAGGCGCAGTCACCCTCTTCCCTTCTGGGCGGCTCTTTTTCTTCTCGTCCGCTAGGGGAGGCTTGAGATCTTCGGTCATGCGGAGAGTCTATCATTGGTGTCCTTTGACACCGGCATCCCCCAGTCTATACTTGAGCCTATGATCCTAACGACCACTACCACGGCGCGCTAAGCTGCTCGGCGGTGGTCTACTCCAATACTCCCCCGCCAAAGAGCGGGGGATTTTTTATCGACTATACTTAACGGACTATGAACCAGGACCTCGAATACAAACGCCATTCTCTTGCCCACCTGCTTGCCGCAGCGGTGCTTGACCTCTACCCAGACGCCAAGCGAACGATAGGACCCGCCATCGACAACGGCTTCTACTTCGACTTCGAGTTCCCCACCAATAAGCCGGCTGAGAAGGACCTTGAGAGAATCGAGAAGCGCATGCGCGAGATTCTTCCGTCTTGGACCGCATTCGTGCGCTCCGAGCTCTCTGGAGATGAAGCGAAAGCCGAATACCCGGGCAACCCCTACAAGCACGAACTCATCGATGAGTTCACCAAGGATGGTGCCAAGGTCTCGTTCTATAAGTCAGGCGACTACTGGGACCTCTGCCGTGGAGGACACTCTGAGAATCCGGCTAAGGAGATAACTGCTGATTCCTTCGCACTCGATCGTATTGCCGGCGCGTACTGGCGTGGAGACGAGAAGAACACAATGCTCACCCGCATCTACGGTCTCGCCTTCGACACCAAGGAAGAGCTTGAGAAATACCGTGAGCTACGCGAAGAGGCCAAGAAGCGTGACCACCGCAAGATTGGTAAGGAACAAGGACTGTTCGTCTTCTCGGAGCTCGTGGGTTCCGGTATGCCGCTCTTCACGCCCAAAGGAAACGTCGTCCGCTCAGAAATCATCGGCTTTTCTCGAGAACTGAATGCTGAGCTTGGATTCGGCGAAGTACACACACCAAACGCCAACAAGGCTGAGCTCTTTAAGACCTCAGGTCACTACGACAAGTACAAGGAGGACATGCTCCAGGTGAAGAGTCAGTACGTCGAAGACGAGATGTTTCTCAAGCCGATGAACTGCCCTCAGCACACGCAGATATACGCTGCAGAACCTAGGAGCTACCGCGACCTCCCTATCCGCTATGCCGATTTCGCGGTCCTCTATCGTGACGAGCGCCCAGGTGAATTGTCCGGCCTTACACGCCTACGCTCCTTCAGCCAAGACGACGGGCACATCTTCTGTCGCGAGGACCAGATTGAGGAAGAGATTGAGAAGGTACTCACTGCTATCCGGAAGGCGCTCTCGACCTATCACATCGAGTATTGGATACGTCTCTCACTACGTGACCCTGCCCGCAAGGAAAAGTATCTCGGAACTGACGCTGAGTGGGAGCGCTCCGAAGGAGAGCTGCGTCACATCATCGAGAAGAGTGGCATTCCCTTCAAGCCAGTTGAGGGCGAGGCGGCTTTCTACGCGCCGAAGCTCGATATCATGGCAGTGGACGCGCTCGGCCGCGAGTGGCAGATATCAACGATTCAGGTAGACCGCAATATCCCAGCACGCTTTGAGCTTGAATACGCTGCAGACGATGGAACCAAGAAGACGCCTGTCATGATTCACCGCGCACTGGTCGGCTCCCCTGACCGCTTCATGGGCATCTTGATTGAACACTACGCAGGCGCCTTCCCAATATGGCTCGCCCCTGTTCAGGCTCGCATGCTTCCCGTCTCTGATAAGCACGCGGAGTACGCACGCACCGTCGCAGAGAAGCTCAATGCTTCCGGTGTACGCACTGATGTGGATGACGCAAGCGAATCTCTCGGCAAAAAGATTAGGAACGCCAAGGGTGACAAGATTCCCTACCTGCTCGTCGTTGGCGACCAGGAAGTTGAGGCCGGTACGGTGTCAGTAGAAAGCCGCGATAAGGGAAAGCTGGACGCCATGGCGACCGACGCGTTCCTTGCCCTCATACAGGAGGAAATCCGCGCTCGCGCTTAGACGTCCTTCTCTTCGCGAGCGAGCCCTTTCACGATGTCTTCCGTCGTGAGCTTTCCGTCCTTATCTGCAAAGGAGCGGAACCCTTCGTAGATTGAATAGCCTGGGGGCGCCTCGGGTGCTTTTCCTCCTGGAAGATGGTGCCCGTGCTTAGGGTGCCATTCTCCCGTGAGCATTGGGATGAGGTCGAAGACGATGAAGTACGTCACAATCGCCGCCCAAACGAAAAGGACTATCCAGTAAAGAACGATTCCAACCATAGATTCCCCTATTGTACGCTCGTGGGGTAAAAAGAAAACGCCCCACAGTGTGTGGGGCGTTTTCGTTAGAGAGAGTGTTTAGGCGCGAGCCTTTGCAGCAGCCTCAAGAGAGAGCACGAGGTTCTCGATGATCGAAGCCTCAAGACCTTTGGTGGCCTCAGTGCCCGAGCGAAGAAGAGCGCTTGCGCGGTTGAGGAAGACCGAGGCGGATACACCATCCGTGGTCGCCTCCTCAAGAATCTCAGAAGCAGTCTCATCATCAGCGTGCACAAGGGCCTCAACGAAGTCCTGAACATCCGACTGAGAAGCGATGACTGCCGTGCCAGTGGTCGTGGTGACCGTGGCTGGGAGCGTCATAGCTGACTTGAGTGTGCCGTCCTCGCGAGCAATCTCTTCCTCAGCTTCCTCGATCGACGAGCTAGCGCGGCGAAGGACAAACGGGATGCCCATGAAGAAGACCACATAGCTACCTGCGGCTACAAGGCCTGCAATCGCTGCCCAGTACGCCCATGCGTAAGGACCGAGATCGAAACCAGTGTACGGGATGTCAGAGAGGTAGACTGCGCTGTAAGGGTTCTGCTGGATTGGCTCATCATCAATCACAATTGAAGAGAAGTCGTTCTCCTCATCGACGCGAACCGTTACCGAACAGTCCTCCTCATCGCCTTCATCGTTCTCAACCGTAAGGCGGAAAGTCGTGGTGTCGTCGATGGTTACGCGCTCAGTACCACCATCCTCATCAACAGAACCGATTCCCTGGTTGATGCGAGCATCATCAGCGCCTTCCGTGTCCCACTCAAGGGTCACGCGGTCGCCTTCCTCAACACTGGTGTCAGAGGCATCAAGCTCACAGCGGAGGTCGTCGTTGTCATCATCATCGTCATCGTCGTCATCGCTGTTGTTCTTAGACGAGCTGTTGAAGATGTTGGACTGGTTGGCGTTGTTGTTCTGACCGCTGTTTGAGCTGTTGCTGTTACCAGAGGTAGAGCGGCCGTTGTGGAAGTTGTCAAAGTACGAGTAGTACCCACTGCGAGACTGCTCAGTGCGGCCGTTAGTGATGGCTGCATTCTGGTTGGTCTCCTGGCTGTTGTTGATACCAATGTTCGAGTTGGTGTTTCCGATGACGTTGTTCGTGATGTTGTTCGTCACGCTCTGGTCAATGTCGTTGTCGGAGAAGTCGAGCGTAAGGGCGAAGTACGAATCACGGTCATAGGAGAACGAGCTCGGGGAAGATCCCCAACCGCAGGAGTAGCAGGAAGAGGTGGTGGTCTTGGGCTTGTCTTTCGAACTGTACACCGGGGTCGGGGACCAGTTGCTGGTCGGCGACGGCGAGCCGTACGTAGACGTGGTTGGGCTACCTACCCATGCCTGTCCAGGTGCACCGTATCCGTCGTCGGCGTTTACCGGAGTTGTCACAGCAAACACTCCGAGTACGAATACTGGAACGAGAAACACGGAAAGGATGCGATTCTTGATGGTCATAAGATTTTTGATAATTGAGTAATTAATGGCCTGTCTTGGCCGCCCCTACGGATTCCTCCATAGATAAGACATACACTAGCACACACAGCTATTTTGTCAAGCACATGAGAAAAGCGCCCCGTCAAGGGCGCTTTTCTCTTTTTAGACCGAATTCCGGCTTTTTACTGCTCTACTCGGATAGTACCGTCCCTGCTTATGCGGAGGGTGGAGCCCTGAGGGTACGTAGGACCAAACATGATGCTGTACGGAATGGTCGTAGTGACACTCTGGTCCCCTTCCATACGCACTTCAAGAGGCACCATAATGCGGACTGCAGCTCCGTCGTTTACATTAACAATCTCTGGGTCAGCCTCCCCAGTGGTGATGGTGACCGTAGAGGGGATGGTAAGCATTCCTTCACCGTCAGCGCGAAGCGTAATGATAGCTCCGCCAAGAGGCATGGACTCAACGTTCTGGTAGCTATTCTCTGCACGTGCCTGTTCAGGCGTGAGGCGAGGCTGACGATTCGGGCGCGTCAGCATAACCATTCGTTCATCTAGAGTACGAGCTCTGACCTCCCTAGCAAACTGATTGAGTGGTCCACAGACACCCTCGGGACACACCTCCACGCTGGAGCCTTCTGAGACGACAATAACTTGCACTTCCTCGCCTGGATCAAGACCTTCAAGCGAAACGCGGGCACGCATACCGCTTACGCTAACTTCAGCCTCTGTAGCTTCTTCTGTTGCCTCTACGTTATCATCGTCTTCAGGAGCTCCACCGCTTCCCTGCTCGTTGTTACGGCGAGTTTCTCCACCGCCTTGTACGTTTTCTACGGTCGAGGAGTTGACCGGACGTGCGAAATAACCGCCTGTGACGGCAGCGCCAAGAAGTCCAACAACAAGCACTGTGCCTCCTACCCACGCTAGGCCATTGACACATCCATTGCCTAGTTCGTTATTTTTATCACCGTGGGAACCTCCCGAACCGCTCTCATGCCAGGTCTCGGTCACTGAGCCGTTCCCAGTTCGGGTGTGCACATGCTTGCCATGGGTCCACCTGTCTGGAGTTGGTCCGCCGCCTCCGCCCGATGATCCGTGTCCGCTCATAAGTTCTTAAATTAGGTTATGCAGATAAGTATTGCACCTCTAGGAATCCGGTCAAATCGGCTCCGTGAGGACCAGCGTTGCCGTCACTACGAACCTAGCGCTCTTGGCCCTGAAGGTGTCACAGGTTGAGAGCGTGAGCTTAACCCCCTCCACATCAAGCGGAATGAGGTCACTCTCCGCATCTGCCTGCTCCACACTCTCCACCGCATAGACGTAGCGGTAGGTGCTGCCATAGACGATGATGGTATCCCCTACCGTGAGCTTCTCAATGTCGTTAAAGGCCTTAAACGCCTGGTTATGCACCACCGGGAGGTGGCTTGAGTGACCAAAGATGACCATGTTTCCGTCCTCACCAAGAGTGGCGGACGTTGGATAGCGCACCGTTCCAGAAAGGAGGGCCTCATCCAGAGACGCGATGTCAGTGGTCTCCGGATTCTCAACCGATGCCTCGATACCCACCTTCGGTATCTCAATGCGTTTCGGGCTCTGGCTTTTCGCCTCGTCTGGAATGTTGACCACCGCTGTAGTCTCAGTTATCTGGACCGGTACGTGGTTATCTGCCTGCGCGAGCTGAAAGGGCGCAACGCCGAGCTCCTGGAGCATGACGAGGCCAACAAAAAAGACCACGAGATAGACGCCAAGGAATTCAAACTTCCTCGCGTATGCGCGGCGGGCCGCCTTGATTACGTATTTCATCAGGGTCGACATATGCTGTAGTAGATTAAACACACAAAAGACACTATTGTCAACCCAGGCCTTGGGGATTACTGCCGATGACTTGACAATCCAGGTTCCTGTGGTAGCCTGCATTCAACTTATGGATACGTCACACACCGACGAGCACGCTCCTGACCTGAGCGTTCAGCAGCATGCCAAGCGTGCAGCCATCAACGGCCTTGCGGTCGTTGGCTTTATTGCACTCATCTTCCTTGGCGTCATGCTCGCCATCTACGGCGCTCGCTTCGTCCCAGATACTATCTCCCGCCTCACGTCAGCGGTGTATCTCTCTTCCGAGCCTGAGACTCCTGCGCCTACACCTACAGCAACGACTACCGTCACCGTGTTCGTCCCGGTTCCTGCAACGACAACTCCAGCAACTACTCCTGCCGCAACGACCACGCCTGCAGTGGTTACTCCCCCATCCACCGGTGGACCACTTATCGTGCGCCAGCCAACCTACACGTATACCTACTCGAACCAGCCACGCCTGTACGGTCTTCCAGACCTTTCCGTAGAAATCATCGAGGTCGGATACCTACGCACCTCTTCCGCATCTTCCTTCCGCAGGGCTCGCGAAGTTCCTGAGGGCGAGGCAGGCGCCTTCCGCTTTACGGTCCGCAACGGCGGCACCAACGCCACGGGCCTTTGGCGCTTCCGCGCAGAGCTCCCAACGCAGGATAACGATGACGACACCTACACCTCGGGCTGGCAGACCTCCCTCATGCCAGGAGCCTCCAAGACCTACACCATCGGCTTTGATGACCCAGACGAAGGTGACGACCGCCGCATGGAGATTACGGTTGACTATAACAATAGCGTGAACGAGATTAACGAGCGCAACAACGACGATAGCGCACGAATCGACGTCGAGCGCGACTAAGAAAACCCACCTTTAGGTGGGTTTTTTCAATTCCGGTATCTTCTCGTTTATAATCGCCTGCACCTCCTCGGTGCCGTCCGGCCAACGGAAGATAATCTTCCCAAGCCGGCTTTCGGAAAGTGCCATGAGATTGGCAAGACGTTCCTTCGCTTCTCCTATAACACTCGACGGGTCCTGATACTCTTCGAGAGTCATGACTATCTCCGGAACCTGGAGTCCTAGACGCCCCTTCTCGATGGCCCGGCCTATCTCATAGAGCTGCTTCGATTTGTCAGGAATCTCGCCTGCCATGGAAAAAGTGTAGCATCCAGATTGACGTCGAGCGCAACTAAGCCTTCTTCTTTCGACGATCAAGAATGCTCTTGTAGAAGCGACGTTCGGCCGCTACTCCCGGCATACCAGCTTCAAGCCACTCATCCCACACCTTGGGATTCGCGACCATTTTATCGAACTTGTGGACGCGCCCATCCGTGTTAAGGAGCTCGTGCACATTCTTAACTTCGAGACGTGAAAGGCGCGCTGCCTCCTCAACATATTTCTGGAAAATATCCTCTGGGCATGCTCCGAATAGGCGAGTCATTACGGAAACCTTCTTCACCACTTCATAAATATCGTGAGAAAGACCCTTGCGTTCGTTATGAACGCCCTCGGGAATAATCTGAACCTCAAACGCACGTGGTTCAAGTTCGCCCGTGCGGTTTCCTGCAACTGGTACGAAGATACGGCCAACGAGCTTGAACGCCGTATACGTACCCTGAGAAATCCCACTTCCTTTATGAGAGTCTGCAAAAGTGACCTTCAGAGACTCGTGCGCTATTTTTTCCTTGAGTTCCTCCCACCCTGCCGCACTGAAGGCGTTGGCATTCTCAAACTTGAGGCCTTGTGCTGAAAAATTAGTGGTTAGCCAAAGTGCGAGATTCTTCCCCACCTGCGCCATGTCCGTAGGCGCAACGGTAAAACGCATGGCAATGCCGTCCTTGAATGCCGTTTCTCCTGACGCGTCCTGACGCTCAAGGAACTTCGTCATGATTGAAAGTTTTTGTTTGGCGCGCCATTCGACCGTCCCACGTATCGCCCTTGTACTCTTGGAGTCAGCACGAGGGAACAGTGAGAAGGCTCTGCGCGCCTGCTTTTCATCCACCTGTTCTGTAGCTGCCTTCCCTTTTTTCCCAAGAAGGAAGTGGAGGAATTGTGTACCATCCTTGCTCGGACGTCCGAGCTGCTGACCAACGTACTCCACTTCTCCAATCAGGTTTGCAACTTTCTTCTGCCTTGCTTCGATACCTGCGATGGCTGCGCATATCATCGCGCAGTGCTTCACGCCATCTTCTGACGGTGGCAGGCCAGTCTTGCTGTTGACCTGAGCACTCTTGCGAACGAGCGCTACAAGCTCCTCTGCATTGCGTACAATCGGAAAGGACTCCGGAAGATACCGTTCAGCATGGAGTGCAACGAAATATTCCTTCGCGTCGGCAAGTCCCTCATTAAGAAGCTGATAGCTTACCGGCGAACTCTCCTTGAGCGATTCGACGGGCAGATGTAGAGCGACGGCAGCCCATCCGAGAATCTGGTCGTCGGTCGATTCGGCAGGTATTCGCTTGAGGTCAATAATGGTTTTGCGCGGTCGGTCTGCCTGACTTTCGACAGAAGAATCGACCATTGAGTCGAGCACCTCTTGCGCGAAGCGGTCATAGGAAGGGTCCTTCTCCTTCGGCCAGAGTTCAGGAACAAAGCGGATAGGTGGCTTGTTTCCTTTCCTTTCCCCCTTCGCTTCGGGACCGCGTGCCATGTCTAGATTATACGTCCAAGTTAGCGAGCTTCGCGTTGCTCTGAATGAACGACTTGCGGCTTGCCACATCGTTGCCCATAAGAATGTCGAAGATACGGTCGGCTTCTGCTGCGTCATCAACGCGCACCTGCTTCAACATGCGCTTGGTTGGGTCCATGGTGGTCTCCCAGAGCTCCTCTGAGTTCATCTCTCCGAGACCTTTGTAGCGCTGGATGGAGAACTTCGCCGGCTTCTTCTTGGCTTTCGTGTCCTCTTCGGTTTCTTCAGACTCTGCTTCGGTGGCCTCTTCTGACTGTGCCTCAACGACCTCTGCGTCCTTTCCTACTATTTTAAACTTCTCCTCGTCGGTGTAGGCGTAGAAGATTTCTTTACCGCGCTTAATCTTGTAGAGCGGTGGCTGCGCGATGTAGATAAACCCGCCATCAATAATCGGGCGGAAGTGACGATACAGCAGCGTGAGAATGAGGGTACGAATGTGTGCGCCGTCCACGTCGGCATCGGTTGCAATAATGACCTTGTGATAGCGGAGCTTCGAGAGGTCGAAGACGTCGCCAATAGCGGTACCGAGTGCAATAACGAGATTCTTAATCTGCTCGGAGGCGAGCATCTTATCGAGGCGTGCGCGTTCAATGTTAAGAATCTTTCCACGAAGTGGAAGGATGGCCTGCGTGCGGCGGTCGCGACCGGTCTTGGCGGTGCCTCCTGCTGAGTCTCCCTCCACAATGAAGAGCTCGCTTTCCGACGCATCCTTGGTCTGGCAGTCTGCAAGCTTACCTGGGAGCGTCATGCCCTCGAGTGCGCCCTTACGGAGCACTGAGTCTTTCGCAGCCTTTGCGGCCTTGCGAGCCTTGAGCGCAAGCAGCACCTTGTTCACCATCGAACGAGCGTCATCTGGGTTCTCCTCAAGAAATGCAGAGAACGCGTCTCCAAAGACTGCCTCTACCGCGCCGCGCGCTTCAACGGAACCGAGCTTCCCTTTTGTCTGACCCTCGAACTGGATTTCAGGCATCTTGACCGAGATAACTGCAGTGATGCCTTCAAGCACATCGTCTCCCGTGAAGTTCTCCTCGCTGTCTTTGAGGATGGAGGCGCCACGACCATAGGAGTTAAGCGTACGAGTAAGCGCGGTCTTGAAGCCCGTGACGTGCGTACCGTGCTCTGGGTTGTAGATGTTGTTAGCAAACGCCATCAACCTCGGGGTGATGTCGTCGGTGTACTGAAGTGCAATCTCCACCATGACACCATCCTTCTCACCATCGACATAGAAAATGTTCTTGTGTGCTGCGACCTGGTGCTGGTTATAGAAAGAGACAAGCGAGCGAAGTCCCCCCTCAAAGTAGAAGGTCATCGAAGGCGCCTCAAGTGCGAGCTCGCGGAGATAGAACGCGCTCTGGTCCTCGACCTTATCAAGATTGCGCGCGTCAATGACGGTGATGCGAGTTCCCTTTACGAGGTAGGCCTGTTGACGAAGGTGCGCGACGATGCGGTTCCAGTCGTACTTAATTTCACTGAAGATAATAGGGTCCGCTTCGAACGTGATGATGGTGCCGTTGTGGTCAGAGGCTCCAATCTTCTTCACAGCCGCTGTCTGCTTTCCTATCTTGTATTCCTGGAAATGCGAAGCGCCATCACGATGCACTTCTGCGCGCGTGTATACCGAAAGCGCGTTGACGACTGACACACCCACGCCGTGAAGACCTCCCGAGACTTTGTAGCCTGATGCATCTCCGCCGAACTTACCTCCCGCGTGAAGCGTGGTCATGATGGTCTCAAGTGCAGAGACCTTCGTCGTTGGGTGCTTATCTACCGGAATACCACGGCCGTTGTCGACCACACGCACACGATTGCCTGGAAGGAGCGCAACTTCAATATCGTCAGCGAAGCCACCCATGGCCTCGTCGCGTGAGTTGTCGAACACCTCCCAGATGAGGTGATGAAGACCATCAGGGCCTGTGGTCCCGATGTACATTCCCGGACGCTTCCTGACCGGGTCGAGACCCTCGAGCACCGTAATGGAGGAGGCGTCGTACCCTTTGTTTGCAGCACCAGCGGCGCTCTTGGCGCCGCCTACCTTAGCCTTTTCTGCTGCTTTCTTAGCCATGTCTTGTTCCCGAAAGTATACCACGAGGCGAGCTATTTTACCCGTCCAAAAGTGGAAAAAGAGGGCTTAGCTACGGGCTAAAATTCGCTAACAAGTATTGCCTCCCTTCACCGGCACAAGGTTGTTGTAGAAAAGATCAGTTGGCTCTTTCCAACCTCCTTCAAGCGCAATCTGTCTGACCTTGTCACGTGGAAGTTTTAGAGCGCGCAAACACGCATCCTTGAGGTCAGTTGAAACAATGCCGTTCTCCCCTTCCCTGATAACAGAGGACGATGCCTGGGACGGAAGTGTGGCGACGGGCGTACCGCAGGCATTGGCTTCAAGCATCACAAGACCAAGCGTGTCGGTGAGTGACGGGAACACAAAGACGTCAGCGGCAGCGAGATGACTTGCGAGTTCTGCACCAAACTTGTAGCCGGTGAAAACCGCCTTTGGGTACTTTGCCTCAAGCGACTTCTTTGCAGGACCATCACCCACAATGTATTTGGTGCCTGGAAGATCGAGCGAAAGAAACGCATCAAGATTCTTCTCAATTGCCACACGTCCCATGTACATAAAGATTGGGCGCTCACCAGTCAACTGAGCAGGATTCTCAGGATTGAAAAGGGCGTGGTCAACGCCGCGGTTCCAGATGACGAGGTTCTTGAACCCGTGCCCATCAAGTTCCTTCCGAAGAGACTCCGCGGCAACCATGACGCCGTTGCCACTGTTGTGGAACCAGCGCGCGAATCCATAAATCCAAGAGGTTGGGATACCAGTGCGGCAATGCACATACTCCGGGAAGCGGGTGTGGTAGGCGGTGGTGTAACGCAGCTTCCGCTTCTTTGCGTATGCACGAGCAGCAAGACCAAGCGGGCCCTCAACTGACACATGGAGAGAATCAGGAGCAAACTCGTCAAGAATCTTTGCGAGGTGTCGGTCTGGGAACAAGCAAAGCTTAATTTCTGGGTAGGAAGGAGCCGGAATCTTAAATCTAAAGTCTGCAGGAGACACAATAAGCACGGTATGCCCACGCCGCTCAAGTTCTTCCTTGGTCGCTTTGATGGTGGTCGCCACGCCACTTATCTGCGGAAAGTACGCGTCAGTAACAATCGCTATTTTGCTGCAGTTCATGTAGTCCGAGTATTCTAGCGTACCTTTTGCTTATTACTACCTTGGGGCACCCGCACAAGTTGCGAAAGAGGCTTCCCTTCTCTACACTCCTCCTATGGATATAGTCATCCCCAAGGATGAGGAACAGCGGCTCCGTAAGGTCGTCGAGGCGCGCACCGACATTGAAGCTGCCCGCATTAGGCGCTACCTCGGTATGCCCGACCTTTCCCGCACCCAAGGGAGCCCACTTAACGACATCGTTGAGCGCGTAAAGAAGGTCCCTTCACTCGAAGGTCTCGACATCATTGAGATTCCAGAAATTGTGCCCGCCTCCATTTCCTTTGACCTCTTCGACTTCCCCGCCGACCACGTGGCGCGCTCTAAGTCCGACACGTACTACGTCGACGACGAGAATATCCTTCGCACCCACAACACGGTCTCTTGGTACTACTACCTCCACGACCCGAAGGTCATCGAGAAGGCGGCGCGTGGCGAGCACCTCGGCGCACTCTGTTTCGGTAAGGTGTACCGCAAGGACGAAATTGACCGCAGACACATGAACGTCTTCCACCAGATAGATGGATGGAAGCTCATTCCGAACTCAGAGGGCACGCTCCCCGTGGAGGAATTGAAGCGCGTACTCTCCGACATCGTGCAGACTGTCTTCGGCAAGGATACTGAGTTCCGCTTCAACACAGATACCTTCCCCTACACCGACCCATCGCTTGAGGTGGAGGTCATGGTCAACGGCGAGTGGGTGGAGATACTGGGCTGCGGCATGGTGAAGCCGTCGGTTCTCTCCAAGATGGGTATTGAAGGCTACAACGGCTGGGCCTTCGGCTTCGGCATCGAGCGCCTCGCCATTCTCTCCATGAAACTCCCGGACATCCGCCTTCTCTGGTCGGACGACGAGCGCGTGAAGAAGCAACTCGTACTCGGCGCGGAATTCAACGAAGTAAGCAAGTTCCCACCAGTAGTCCGCGATATCTCTTTCATCGTTGCTAAGGACTTCGTCCCCAACAACTACTTTGATCTCGTGCGTGAGACCGCCGGCGACCTCGTGGAGCAGGTAGAACTTCTTGATAAATACGAGAACGATGAGAAGTTTGGCGCAGATAAAATGAGCTACGCGTATCGGATCACCTACCGCAGCATCGACCGCACACTCACCAACGCAGAGGTCGACGCACTCCACAAAAAACTCGAGGAAGTGACGGCTTCAAGCTACGAAGCCACCATCCGCTGAGAGGGGCCATTTGTGCTATACTAGGCCGTATTACGGCATATGGACCTGACGATACTTGCGTATCCGTTCCTCTTTGCGGCCATCTACTTTGAGGCCTTTTTGCTAGTCACCTTCCTCTCCCAGCCAGCCAGGGTGGCGCGTGACCGTGCAGTCTCTACAAAGACCCCGACGGTTGCCATGATTGTCCCCTGCTACAACGAGGAGAAGACTGTTGGCGGCACCGTAGACTCGCTTCTCGACCTCGACTACCCTGCTGACAAGCTTCGCATCGTGCTCGTTGATGACGGCTCAACCGACACCACCGGAAGCGTCATGGACCGCTACGCAGACAACGCGCAGGTGACCGTCATACACCAAAAGAACGGTGGAAAGCACGAGGCACTTAACGCGGGCATCATGGCTTCAGAAGGCTATGAAATTGTCGGCTGCCTCGATGCCGACTCGTTCGTACACTCCACCGCACTTCGCGAAATGATTGCTACCTTTGATGACCCAATGGTTGGTGCTACTACCGCCGCCATGTCGGTACACAACCCAAAGAATATGCTCGAGCACATGCAGAACGCAGAGTACATTCTCGGTATCGCGCTGCGCCACATCCTTGCCGCAGTAAACGGCATCTACGTAACTCCCGGACCGTTTTCCCTCTACCGCCGGGACCTTGTCGCACGCCTGGGCGGCTTCCGCCACGGCCACAACACTGAGGACATGGAGATGGCGCTTCGCATACAGCGCGCAGGCTACAAGATTGATAGCGCACCGCGCGCTCGTGTGGAGACCGCTACCCCGCGCACCGTCCCTTCACTCGTGAAGCAGCGCATTCGCTGGACCACTGGCTTCCTGCGCAACATGACGCAGGAATATGGGGACTTCGTGGGCAACCCTAAGTACGGTGCACTCGGCATCATTGTTCTGCCACTAGGCTTCTTTGCCATCCTGGGCGGCATCCTCATGTTCGGCGTCGTTATCTACCAGATTGTTAAGGAGGTGGTAAGCAAGATTCTTGTAGTTTCCGGCGTTCCGTTCGATTACACCCTCAGTACCTTGGTGCCAAGTTTCGGCAATGGCTTTGAGTGGTTCTTTATTCCTGTTACCCTCTTCACCTTGCTTGCCATCGTCGCAGTGGTGGGCAGCGTCCTCTTCATCGTCGTCGGTAAGAAAATTTCAAAGACACCCGCAGACCTCGGCATTGGTATGTTGGGCTACATGCTCGTCTATGGCCTCATTGCGCCGCTGTGGCTTATCAGCTCGCTCGCTGACGTAGCGACCGATACTCGCCGTTCCTGGCGCTAAATCATGCCCTTCTACCTTCGCAACGCGCTCATCGCGCTTCTTATCACGCTCGCTATCATCGCGACGGTGCTCTATGCAGTGAACTTCCTTAACGAACAGCGTGTTGCTGAGCTTCGTGCCATTGAGGACCAGCTAGCTACCGATACCCTTTCTATAGAAACGCAGTACGCCCTTCTCGCAGAAGCACCCTGTGAAGGACTTGAGGAAGGCACCTCCTTCGCTACTGAGCTTGGTGGACTTGGAGATCGCCTTGCCTTTGCTGAGGAGCGCGCAGGCGCCAACGACCCTGAGGTGCTCCGCCTCAAGGAGCGCTACACTCTGCTCCAGATACGTGACTACCTCCTCACCAAGCGCCTTGCACAGACCTGTGGCCTTAAGCCTGTCACTGCCCTCTACTTCTACAGTAACGTTCCTGGAGAATGTGAGGATTGTGACCGCGCCGGCTACGCCCTTTCCTACCTCCGTCAGACCTACCCGACGCTCCGTGTATACTCCTTTGACTACCACCTCGACCTCGCAGCACTCAAGACCTTGATTGCCATCGAGAAGATTGAGAAGGAGTTCCCCGCCTTCGTCGTACAGGGTAAGCGTGTGGACGGCTTCACCACACTTGAAGACCTTGAAGGCTCCTTCCCTAAGGGAGTGCTGATTCCTGTCGCAACGACCACCGCGACTTCAACAAGAGACTAGAGCAAGCCGCGACCTGAGTTAATCACCACCACTCTCGCATCCTGCGGGAGTTCTGCTTTTGTAAGTGCTGCCCACACGACCGCACTTGAGGGCTCGCAGGTATAGCGGTCTTTGTACTCTTCATGCACGGCGTGCACCTCTTCCTCGCTCAGGCGGATGATGGGATTCCCCTCACACTCTATCTCTTTCATCTTTGCCTGGTACGGAGTCCATGGCGCAGAGAGCTTGTCGGCAAAGGATGGGTGCGTCTTTACCCCAATGCCAATAAGCTGTACCTGCTTCCCTTCTTCTTTGAGACCTTGAGCAAGACCTACATAAAGCTCTCCACTCCCTACCGGGCACACGAGGTAGTCATACGGCACGGTGATGTCTTTGATGATAGCAGCGTACGCAGAAGCATAGCCGTTGGTGACGTCCCAGATGCTCTCCTCTTCGTTGGTGCGAGCGAGTGCGATTACTTCCTCTGGCTTTAATACCTTGCCTGCAAGGTCAGCCTCAACGACTTTCGAGCATTCACGAGCAAGCACCTCTTTTATCCCCGTACTGAGGTGTTGGTCGATGACGCACACCACCTCGATGCCTTCGGGTTTCGCATACTTGGCAAGCGAATAGCCTGCGTTCCCACTCGTGATAAGACAGAGCTTCGTGACACCCTCCTTCTTCGCCTGCGCAACGATGTACTGCGAGCGCCTATCTTTGTGGGTGCCGTAGGGGTTACGACTTTCGTCTTGCACGACTATCTCCATGGAGCCGCCTCCCAGATTCGAACTGGGGACCTTCTCTTTACAAAAGAGTTGCTCTACCAACTGAGCTAAGGCGGCGCTCTTACAACCTACTACACCTCTTCCTTCGTCTCAACCGGTGTCTGCTTGGACCGGTGGAGTGTCTTCTTGAAGTACGACATAGTCTCAACAAAGGCAGAACGCTTCCCTTCCACCGGAGCAACCGGGGCCTTCACCTTCCCACGCATGTAGCGGACAAGGCGGGTCAGGAGGCGCTCAAGGTAGCGAACGATGATGAGTGAGATATGTGCGACGTCATGCACCACACGGCCCGAGACATCCTTCGTAAGGTGCCAAAGAAACGCACTGAAATCCACATGCTGGAGCGCTACGGTAACGCGAGACACCTTGGCGTCGAAGGTGGCACGAGCAGGTGCAAAGAAACGCGTTCCTCGCTTCCCTTCAACAGCAGTTACCCCGAGAAACCCGAAGAAGAGAACAAGCGCTGTGCCGAAGAGCGCGAGGTACAGCATTAGCGTGCGGAGAAGCGTGAGAACTTAGAGACCTCAATGCGTTCGCCGAACTTCTGAGTAGCCTCACTGATGAGGTCGCGGATGGTCTTCGAGTCATCCTTGATGTACGGCTGGTCGAGCAAGACCTGGTCGCGGAAGTAGGCGGCAAGCTTGCCGTCGAGAATCTTTGCCTTCATCTCCTCTGGCTTTCCCTCTACCTCACCCGCAAACACTGCGGAAGCAGCATCCTTTGCCTCCTGAGGAATCTCAGCGTCCGTAAGGTAGGTTGGGTTCCCTGCAGCCACCTGCATCGCAATCTCGCGAGCAAGCGCACCGAACTCTGCGTTCTTTGCAACGAAGTCAGTCTCGCTTGAGAGGAGCACCATCGCGCCGATAGTCCCGTCATGGACATACGAGCCAATCCAGCCAGCTCCAAGCTCTCGGTCACCCTTCTTCTCTGCTGCAGCACCGCTCTTCTTGCGCAAAATAACTTCTGCCTTGTCGACATCACCTCCTGCCTCTTCAAGTGCTTTCTTGCACTGCATGACCGAAACACCGGTCTTGTCGCGAAGGGTCTTCAATACGTCGGTTGCGATATCCATATAGGCAATGTACTAAAAATAAATAAGCGCACCTGAAAGAACAGCTTACGCCTTCTTTCCCTCCTCGTACGCAGCAGCAAGCTCCTCAAGGACGAGCGCCACCGTTGCGCGAGAAGCGTCGTTGGTGACAATCGGGAACGCAGCATCAGCAAGATCGCAATCCGAGCTCATGATGCCGATGATTGGGATGCCTGCTGCACGTGCCTCCTTCACTGCGTGTGCCTCCTGGCGGGTGTCGACAACGACCATAGCGTCAGGACGCTTAGCGAGGTCCTTAATACCGTGGAGGCGCTCATCGAGGCGTGCAATCTCGCGGTCAATGAAGACGCGCTCGAGCTTGGTGTGGAGCTTTGCGAGCTCACCGCTCTCCTTCTTGCCCTCAAGGTCAGCAAGGCGGTCGATGCGCTTCTTAATCTCGACGAAGTTCGTGATGGTACCTCCGAGCCAGCGTCCTGCAACGTAGGGCACCGAAAGGCGCTCACCTACCTTGCGGACAGCATCCGTAATCTCGCGCTTCCCTCCGACAAACATGACGACCTTGCCGTCGCGGGACATAGCAGCGATAGCAGCCTTAGCCTTAGCAAGCTGCTCGTCCGTCTGGGAGAGGTCAAAAATCTCCACCTTGCTCTTTACCCCCACGATGAATTTCTTCATGGATGGGTGGCGGCGGCTCTTTACCTGCGCAAAATGAGCGCCTGTAGAAAACAGGCGGTCCACTCCAGGGCCTTTGAGGTCGTTGACTACCATATACCGATTAAGCGAGAGTCTACCATGCCCTTTCCGGGGTATCAATCCTCCTCGGCCGGGCCTATCCCGCCTGCCGCAGCCCGGGCTTTGAGCTCCTCTACAATCGGCCCCAGGCCCCCGAGCATGATTTTAGGGAGGTTATGCCAGGATTCCTTGATGCGGTGGTCGGTAATACGGTCCTGGAGGAAGTTGTAGGTGCGTATTTTCTCAGAGCGGTCCCCCGTTCCAATCTGTCCCTTGCGCTCAGCGGCGTGTTTCTTCGCCTCTTCCTCTTCATAGAGGTTGTCGAGCTTAGCCACAAGAATCTGCATGGCCTGCTCGCGGTTAGCAATCTGGCTGCGCTCGGAAGTTGAACGCACATCAATGCCGGTTGGCTTGTGAATGAGGCGCACCGCACTCTCTACCTTGTTCACATTCTGTCCCCCTGCCCCACCGGATCTGGAGAACTCCATCTCAATGTCAGCCGGATTGATTTCAAACTTTGGCTTCGTGCGTATGGGAAGCGCCGCAACAGAGGCGGTCGAGGTATGAATGCGCCCGGACTTTTCCGTAAGCGGCACCCGCTGCACACGGTGCACGCCCGTCTCGTAACGAAGCGCGTCGTAAGCAGCCTCCCCTGCAATCTCGAGCGTCATTTCATCAATCACGCGTACCTTCCACCCCTCGGACTCCGCGTACTTGAGGTACATATCCTTAAGTTCAGCGGCAAAGAGCGTGGCCTCATCCCCACCAGCGGCGGCCCTAAACTCAAGCACGATGGCCTTGGGTTTAGATTCCTCCTCCTTCTCCTTGGCGAGAATCCGTTCAATATCAGCAAGAATTTCCTTCTGACGCGCACCAATGCGAACCTCATCCTCCTCTGCCATTGCAAGAAGCTCAGCATCCCCTCCTGCTGCCTCAAGCGCAGACTTCCGCTCGGCCTCAAGGCGCTCGTATTCTTCCGCAAGGTAGGCGGTGGCGTGATTCTTCTTAAAGTCTGAGGAGTAGTCCATGGGTTAGGTAAATGATAACGCGAAACACCCCGCGCTTAGAGCGGGGTGTGTAGCTATAGTCCCTACTTCTTCTTGGAAGCGCGCTGCTTGAACTTCTCGACGCGGCCGGTCTTGTCGAGGGTGCGGTCCTCCCCAGTGTAGAACGGGTGGGACTTCGAAGAGATTTCGACAATCACCTTTGGGTACTCAACACCGTCAACGGTAACCGTCTCAGTGGCCTCGATGGTCGAGCCGATGAGGAAGGTCTCGCCCGAGGCGATGTCGACGAAGGCAACCGTGCGATAGCCTGCGGGATGTATGTCGGTCTTCATAGTGCGGATACCCTACCACGCGCCCTAGGGGCCCTGCAAATGCGCCCTAGAACTCTATCTGGTCTGAGGTGACGTTCACGATAACGGAGTCGACTGCATCCTCCCCACAATCAATCGTGTAGATACTCTGCGTCAGGACCTGCACTGAGAGCGGGCCGCCTGAGACCTGGCAGGAAGTAGGCTGCACAATCTGGTTAACGCCCGGACCTGAGATCACGCAGGTAGCCTGCATCACTCCGCTGGCGTTCCAGGTGAGGTTAACGGTGTCCTTTGGATTCACGCGGGTCCTGCTTGCCTCGATATTGGCAGCTGGCGTTCCGGCGCACCCTGCCGTCACGAACGGACAGAGCTTCGGGGCGCCAACTCCAGGTGCTGATACACGCATTGAGTACTCTCCCGGGTCCGGGAAAGTACAGTTGTTATTCGCTCCGCCGCTGCAGTTTGTCTGACCTGAGAGTTGCCAGGTGTAGGGGCCTGCGACACCAATAGCATGGTAGGTGGTGTTCTCACCCACATCAATGAGGGTGGAATCAACCGCACAGGAGAGATTCCCGTTCGGGTTATTTTCATCTTCGTCGTTGGGGCCGTCACAGGCTTCAGTATCTTGAGTATCGACACCTCCCGTACCGTTGTTATCGATACCGTCGGAACATTCAGGCGCGACAGGGTTCTCAACTTCGAGGGCTTCACACGCAACGCTCGTTGCCTGCGTCCCGGAAGTGACCATCACACTGGCGCTCTTGCTGCCAGTCGTTGAGTAGGACTTCTGTACCGAGGAGCCACTTCCGGTAAGCCCGTCGGAACCCGACCAACTATAGGTGTAGCCACCCTCTCCTCCGGAGACGTTTGCGCTCCACGTGACTGAATCATCAACACTCTGGGGATTCGGGTTTGCCGAACAGGAGACCGCGAGAGGACCGCCGGAATTGACGACCACCGTCGCGTCATCGCTCACACTGCCGCTGCCCTCACAACTGTATATGGCGGTCTCGACCACACAGCTGCCGCTCATGCCATTAGCGCCGCCGCCGCCAGAATTAATCTTGCAGCGATTATCCTGTCCAGGTGTACAACGCATGCCGCTTGGATCACCATTTGGACAGTCCGGCATATCCCTGTGAACACGCTCTGGCTCGGTTACTGGACACGCAAGGTCAGTGTAGTCGGTACTTTCATACTGCCAGGTGCCGTTCCCTCCACTGCCAGTGCTGCACGTGATGCTGTACTCGGTAGTACTCGTTGGCGAAACTGGTACTGTTCCCCGCGTCTCGCCACCGGTTGAGAAGCCCGTACCGGTGCAGGAGGTAACGTTAGCTGAACCCCAGGTGAGGCTCGAGGAGTTGCCGAGGTTAATGGTTCCCGGTGTCGCGGTAAGGCTCACCACAGGATTCTGCAGATGAGGTCCGCCGCCACACTGAGCGAACGCGGAAGGAAGGAAGGAGTTAAGTAGAGAGAATGTGCTTCCGAAATAGTGATAGTCGAGGGTATTGTTTTGCATGTCAGCAAGAAGCGGTTCCCACCGTGCTCCTGAAGGTCCTCCGTAATAGACTCCTCCTCCCATAGGATCAAACACGATGTGCGTGGGACCCCCGAAGCCTGAAGGTACCCAACCTCCACATTGAGCAACGGCCGCAAGGGGCACCATGATGACTCCGAGAAGGAGAACGAGAAGCGGAACGAACATCTTAGAGGGCTTCATAGGCAGTGCATTCATACGTGATTAATAGGTCCTGACAAATCGCTCCGGATACTTCCCTGCGGGGAAGGTATACACAGGATGTAAACCGCTTCCAAGTTGCTTGAAGACCGCGAGGTTACCGTCTGCCTTCACACCAAGGACAAACGTGGTGTTTCCTCGAAGCGCGACATCTTTAGCACCTTGCATCTGAATAGGATGCTCAGGAGCGGCGGTAACCACCAGAGGAACAGTTGAGTCAATGACAATCACCTCAAAGGTGCCTCCAATAACACCAGGAAACGCAAGCTTTCCTTCCTCTGAAAGATCGGCAATCCGCATCATTCGATACGCCATGACGTCGGCAAGGACGCTTCCTTCATCACTTACATCGAATCCGTTCTCGCCGGGAACACGATAGACGAGGCCGGTTGGTGCTGGATAGAAGATGCCTTCACCGTAGAAGTGTGCGTTGTTCCCAGGTCCAACACGAGCGGCCGTCTTTGTCATCCTGTCTACATTCATGACGTCCCATTCCGCAAGCTGGTAGACGATATCATTCTCGCCTGCGCCGGTGGGCAGAGGGAGTGCGCGCGCTTTCACGCTATAGAGAATCTGGGATCCATCCTTGGAAAGATCGATCGAGCTCTTCTCATCTCCGTCGTCAGTCAGGGGGACAGCCTCCGCCTCGGAGACATCGTAAACGTCGTAGGAAGTACCATTTCGAAGAATCGCTACCTCCACCTCGCCCTGGCGTGCGTACTCAACGAGCGAATAGTCGCCGAAGGTGCGTGTTTCGACTCCGAAGAGGCCGACTGTATACAGGACGCCCGTGTCTCCTTCAACGCCGATAAACGGGGCTTTGGCGTAGTCGGGAAGCATCAGGTTTCCTAACCAAGAGCGAACCGGGCTCAACCAGGGGAGAAACGCAACTGCGAGCACGACTACTACGATTAGAATAATGACGCCCAGAAGCACGCGAAACGATGCGGGTTTGCTGTCCATATACTCCTATTCTACACACGTGCCCTACCTCTGCCCTTTCCCCCACGGGGATAGCGCTCTAGAACTCCTGCGGGTTCGAGGTCACATTCACAATGAGCGACTCCGTGAGACTGTCACAGGTGAGAGTGAAGAAGGTCTGGGTCGTAATCACTCCCGAATTGGATGAGCCATTAGCGAGTGTACAGGCATTAGGTGTGATGACTTGGTTGAGACCATTGGTACCTGTGAGCGTACAGCTGGTGGCGGCAATCGCACTTCCCGACCACCTGAGCGTCGTGCTGGTGTTTGGCTTCACGCGATCACTATCAGCGGTAAGCGTTGCCGAAGGTGTTCCGGTACAACCGACTGTTACGACTGGGCACGAGGCGCCGGATGCTGCACCAGTGGCTTGGAGGCCCATGGTGTAGGGACCGGTAGCGCCGAACTGACACGTGTTATCGGTGCCGCCAGTGCAGCCCGTCTGTGAGGAAGGGGTCCATGTGTACGGTGCACCCGCCCCACCTGCCGGTACCGCGTGATAGATAGTGCTGCCGTTTGGAGCGACAGTAGTCGCATCAACGGTACAAGAGACAGTTCCGCCAGCTACCGAACCATCTTCAGTTGTGTCGTTTACGCTAGTGCAGGACGGGTCGGCAGGATAGTCCGTGCCACCGGCGCCATCGTTGTCGTAGTCATCGTTACACTGCGTCTGACCCGGATCTGGTGCCTCCGTCGTGTCGCTCGCGCTTGAACAACCAAGGTCAGCCGGATAGTCCACCCTCGTGTCAGTGTCGTTGTCGACACCATCGGAACACTGAATTGGGTTCCCTTCAGTCGTATCGTCGGCACTCGTACAGTCAGGGTCGGCTGGGTAGTCGGTGAGGCCGTCACCATCGTTATCGATACCGTCGTTACACTGGGGGACCGCTCCGGTGACAGTAACGGTAACGCTTGAACTTGAGGTGCCGTTGGCGTTAGTGCCCCGATACGTGTACGTAGTCGTTTCGGTCGGCGTCACCACCTGGGAACCACCGAGCGGACGAGGAGTTGTCGATTCAGGCACCCATACGGTTTCCGTCTCGCTGAAGCAGCCCGCAGGAAGCGCCATGAGGGAGCGTGCTGATGGAGCCTGCACTATGTTGTAGTTCTCATCAGGACCCCATCCATCACCGCCGGGATCAGTACAGGTCATGTTGGTAATCGTCTCAAAGTGCCCAGGGACGGTCGTGGTGAGACTGAAGTTCACGCCACTCATGGTTCCCTGTCGAATCTGGCCATACTGTGAGTACCACGTAAGAGTTACGGGGGTGCCGGAGCTAACGGTGAGGGTCGAGCCACTCTGACCCGCAGCCGTTGCCGTAAGTGAGGTGTCGGGAGTTGCGTTGGTCTTGCAGGTCAGGTAGTTATAACGCTTGTTGCCGAAACTGTTCGCTGACCCTACATACCACCGGCTAGTGGAAGGATTCCACGCCGCCATGCGGTCGCCACTTGGAGAATCGAAACCTCCGAGACTCCACTCTGTGATGTACGCCGTAGGGTCATAGAGCGAACAGATACGATTTCCTGTAGGCGTTGCTTGGTTCGTAGGGTACTGCGGATATCCGTGCGCAGCAGTCTCGCTAGTCACACCACCATTGGCGAGCTGGTCCACGTACACCTTGGAAAGGAAATCGCGCTTCGACGCAGTCTTGTATACCTGCACACCTGGAGGAGGAACTGGGGGGACCGTGTAGCCTGCTTCCGTCGTGTCGGTCTTTGAGCTACAACCCTGGTCGCTTGAGAAGTCTGTGACGCTGTTCCCGTCGTTATCGATGCCATCGGTACATTGCGTGTGATATCCAGATTCGCTCGTATCGGACGCGCTCGTACAACCCTGGTCGCTTGAGAAGTCTGTGAATCCGTTTGCGTCGTTGTCGACGCCGTCGGCACACTGCGTCGCAGTGGAATAACCGGCCTCGGTCGGGTCAGCCGCGCTCGTACAGCCAAGGTCATTCGGGTAGTCAGTGAGACCGTTCGCGTCGTTATCGGTACCATCGTTACACTGCGTGGCACCGCCGCCTCCTCCTCCGCCTCCCACACCACCTCCATCCATGTCACCACCATCGCCACCGTCACGGTTGATTGCCGCGGTCGAGATGACGGGAACGAGCACAAGAAGTGCTCCTAGGAAGAGAAGAGAAAGGAGCGCCTGTTTCGTGTTTGAGGAAATCATGGTTATTGGGTGATGCTTATAATAGCGACTGGATTCGCAATCGGGAGCTTCTCGGTCGGCACCATGTAGTAGCGTGCGGACTCCAGCGCACTACGCACGAAGAAGTGTTCGTCGTCGGAGAAGCTTATCGTACCGCGCCAGTCGAGTACGCCAAGATCCTGCGGTGGGTTCGTACTTCCCGGAGTAAGCTGGTAGAAACCAATCGAGGCACCATCAGATGCAGGGAGTGCCACAATCGTCCCGGAAGGAGAAATGGCAGCACGTGGGAACGCGGACATTTGGCGCTCCATGAGAAGCGTCCTCGCGTAGGTCGACGGATTAATCAGCACGACACCATCAGGAGCGATGGCGACGATGGAACCGTCGGCAAGAATGCGAGGAGCATACCCTGCCCCAAGTGCGGAAATCGCACGCGTAGCGAGATTGACGGCAAAGAGCTGAGGAAACCCGGCGGCGAGATCAACCTCTACGTTCGTGTTCGTGGGGCCAGACACGCTCCACACTTCGTCCGGAGCCGACGACTCAGCAGGTTCCTCACCTGAGGCGGAGTCCTCGACTTCCTCAATGAGGGGTGCGGGGCTCGAGGAAAAGACGGCGATGCCGTTTGCGCTCACAGCAAGATCCGCCTTGTTGGTTGGGTCACCGACAAGCGCAGAGATGGCTCCACTTGAGTGGAGTATACCCATGCTCATACCCTGTATACCCGGAACGGAGAAGAGCACCGCTTCACCCTCTGGTGAGGACACGCGCTCAGTAATGACGGCGCCGTCCCCTCTCGGTTCTTCAACGACGCGTTCCAGAACATTATCATTCAGTGTGTAGGATTCCCCCGCTCCAAGTTCAACGAACGTCACGACAGAGCCCTCCGTTGGGAGCGCGCTTACCGCACGCTGGAACATAAAGAACTGGAAGGCTACGTATACGAGCACAAGCACTATTGCGATACCGATAATAATGAGCGCCGCACGACGCGTGGTGTTATTCATCTTTCCATTCTAGCAATGAGTCAGTTGAATGCTCTGTAGCGTGTGTATAACGTTATACTTGAGCTTCATGAGGACCGCACCGAGGTACGCGCTTATTCTCATACTCTCTGGCATGGTTTTCGCGCTGGTGACGCTCTCTCCGTCCTGTGAGCCGATTGCACCTGAGAGACCCACTCCGGGCTCCCACGGTTTCCGACTGTGGTCCGGTGCAACCTTGGTGAGTTTCGAGCACACAGGCGGGCGCACTTGTACTCCGGCGGGTTGGCAGCCTATCGGCGCTGAAAGTGTAGGGCGTGACTGGGCCGTTTTTAGAGACGGGTCTACAGGTGTGTTCATACAACGTGATGCGTTCGCCTCAACGACTCTTGCGTTCGAGCACAGCTCGTACGAAGTGTCACTTACCTACCCCATTCAGACTCCGCCGGAGTTACTCTCTACCTATACCGCCATGGTACGTAACGCGTTTGAAGGCATAGGCCCGGTATTTGGCGACGACTCCCGATATCCCACACGTGCGCACACGGTACTTATCACTGCGGGTATTCCCTTTTCGGAAGAAGAGTCTGCAAGTATCTATCCAGATCCCGGACCTGAAGTGTCATACCTTATATTGAAACCGTCACAGAGGCGCTCCGAGGAACTGTTCCTCCATGCGATTGCGCATCTCTATAACCGCTTCCAACCCAACTACGTGCTCGAGTACCAGGCGCATCAATCCCCCGCCACTAGTGAAGAGTGGCAGGAGTTTGAGGCAACGTGGGCAGAGACCGCATTCCGCACATCAGAGGAAGGGCGCGTAGCGCGTCTTACCCATCTTCTTGAACGACAGTCCTCCGCTGAAAAAGATGACGCGTACCTACACTACGTTCTCTCGCCGCTCGTTATGGCAGGAATTGAAGGAATGCTCAAAAAACACGAGACCGGAACAGATGTAGCGACACTGCTGCGGGCAGTACATGCAGATAACCGCAACTTCTTCGATTCTCTTCCGCTCCCTCTCCCCGAAAAGGCACTCATACAAAGTTGGCTCACCCTAGGCGAGCCAGTCGACAGAAACCTGGTGCTCTTTGCACTCGAAGATTAGTTGTCTTTAAGGAAGTCAATCTCGCGCTGATACGCGTTCGCTTTGGCAACGACGGAGTTCCCGTACGTATCAACTGCACCTCCCGTGTTCGGACACGCTCGTCCGGAGTAATAGCTACAGGCAGCGTTGCGTTCAGCAGTGTAGGTCTGACCGGCAGCACCAACGTCTGCAAGATAGATGCCCATGGCCATAATGGCGTGCTCAGCGTTCCAAGGATTGGTTGCAGCTACCCCGAGCGTGCTCTTAAGCCTTGATTCAAACAACTCCCACGTGGAAGGAATGAACTGCGTCGGGCCCATGGCGCCTCCGTAACCGCCCGGCTGTGGGCAGGATATTGGTGTCGTCTGCCAGTCTTTGCCGAGTGCCTTCGTGATGCGCTCAAACGGTACCGTGTCGCGTGGTGCTTTCATAACGCCCGAGAATGGCGTCCCCGTATTCTTTCCCTTGCCGTCGCCGGTTACGAGGTCGGTAACAAGACAGTTACCAACGTTCGTTCCAAATCCTGATTCCTGCGAGAGAATGGCGAGCACCATTGCCGGGCGGACACCAGTTTTTATAGAGGTTGATTGCGCAAACTTAACTGCCTCACCGAACTGAATACTTGCGGAGTCTTTGAGCGGGAAGAGGCGTGCGCGAATGGCGGCAGCTTGTGCCTGTCGCTCAGCGAGCACTTGGCTGTAGGCAGCCTCTTCCGTGGTTGCATACGCGAGCAGATTCTTCTTCTCTGCCTCATCACGCGCAACCTGCTGCTTCGCGGTTTCAACCACCGCACGAGCATCAAGCTCCGCATCCTGACGAGCAGCGAGCGTCTTGCGTTCTGATTCCGTTTCAGCCTTCACGCCCCGAAGTTCTGCAAATTGCTTGTGGAGTCCTATTTGTACTGAAAGCATGTCATCGACATCCTCAAAAAGCGCAAACGCATTCTCGGTTGCGAGCGCGACCTCCACCAAATCAAGGTCGTCTACTTGATTCTGGCGGCGAATGAGCGCAGCGAGTGAATCAAGTCCGGCACCAATGTGTGACTCAAGTTCCCCTATTCGGCTCGTCCGCTTTGAGATTTCACTCCCAAGCTTTGTAATCGCGAGGTTCTTAGATTTTATCTGTGCTTCCGCCTGCTTTATCTGTGCGTTCAGCAGCGTGACGTCGCCTTGGAGTGTGCCTTTCTTTGCGCGCGCTGCCGCAACGTCTTTCTCGAGACCCGCAATCTCGTCTTGGAGTTTGTTGTATTCACTCTTGAGTTTGTCGCAGTCACTCTGCGACATGCCCGGACACTCGTCCGGAAGCTCCTCAGCGTGTGCAGGTCCAAGCAAAAGCGGCCCGAACAAGAATACGAGAAAGGTCAGAGCGCACACGTAAAGAACGCGAGTCTTCATATTCTTCGGAATTATAACAGAAGACGTCGGGATGCTCCCGACGTTACTTCATGAACGAAAAAGGCCCCGAAGGGCCTTGGTTACTCCTTAGGAGCTTCTTCAGCTGTCTCTTCCTTGCCCTTCTTCTCTACTTCAATAGCAGACATATCTGGAGCAGCAACTGGGGTCTCCTCCTCAACAGTGACCTCCTGGATAAGCGCGACTATCTGGTCAGCCTCCACCATCACTTCAACGCCTGCAGGGATAGAAAGGTCTTTTACGTGAATCTGATCACCGACTGCAGCAAGACCAGAGATGTCCACCGTAATATCGTGTGGGAGATTCGCTGCGTCTGCAGAAATCTCAAGCTCGTGAAGCACCTTCACAAGGTTAGAGCCTGCCTTCACTGCTGGAGACTCACCAACATAGGTAAGAGGAATAGCGACTTCCACCTTCTTGCCCTTCTCGATTGCATAGAAATCTGCGTGGCGAGGGACGTTCGTGATTGGGTCGCGGTCCACTTCGTGAACGAGCGCCTGAATCGAAGAACCAAGGCCCGTAAGCTCGATGACCGAAGACTCACCTGCTGTCTTAAGCATCTTTACGAACTCTGGGAGGTTAACGCTGATGGAGGTAGCCTCCTGCTTAGGGCCGTAGACGACCGCTGGCATGACGCCAGTCGAAAGAAGGCGCTGTGCGCGCTTTCCAGTCTCTTCCCGCTTCATCACCGTGAGCGTAAGCATGATTGGGCGAGTATGCCCTAAAGGGCTCCCAAAATCAAGGCGTGGCTACTCCCCGCGGGAAGCCAGGGCTACCTTTCCGAGTCTCGCGAGGAAGGCTTCCCGGGCCGCCGGGACGTTCTCCTTCTTCCCTCCCCAGATAGCGAGACCCTCTTCAGTAAGCGCGCGGGCAAATGAGAACGAGAGCGGCCAAGGGGCGCCTAGAGCTTTACCAGCCCGCGCTATGGCACGCAGGTTGTTAGTTACCTGGTCGGGCTCCTGCCCGCCGGAAAGAAACACAATGCCAAGGACCTCACGCGGCACCGCCTTCATGAGTGCAGCCACCGTATCCTTCGCAACCTCTTCTGGAGCATCCTTGTGGCCGCTCCCCTCGCCTGAAGTAGCCATCGAGGTTTGGAGAATGACGCCCGAGAGGTCAAGTGCCTGGTCCGAGAGTGCACGCATGAGTGCGGTGAGTGCCTCTTCAAGCACCGCTGTTGTTCGGACTCTGCTGTGTTTGCCTTTACGCAGCACGTCCATCTCCACTACCGGTACCATCCCTGTTTCCTGAACGTACTTCGCAAACATCGCAAGACGCTTTGCGTTCTCAACAATAGCGAGCGGACTTGGGAGCTGGTCGCCCTCAATGGTGAGGACCGCCCGCCACTTCGCGAAGCCAGTGTGATGCTCGCCGCGATACGCGGCCAGACGCTCTGGTAGTCCAATGAGACCTCGGGTCACCATCTCCTTTGGGCTATCACTCATAGGTTCGGTCTCCTCGTCTACTTTCGTGCCCGGCACGATGTTGCGGTCATGCAGCGTTTTAGCAAAAGGAGTCAGTAGGTCATCAGAAAGCGAAATGCCTGAAAGAAACTCTTCGATGCCGGGTGCTCCAAGGAACACTTCGCGGTACGCAAGACGCATCTTCTCGCTCGAAGAAATGCCAGCGGCGGTAAGGCGCTCGTCAATCGTCGACGTACTCTCGTCACAGGCAAGGAGCCCCTTCCCGGGAGCGACCAGGGAGCGGGCGCAGGCTTCAAGGTCAATCATAGTGGAAAGTATACCAGGGCCACATGCTACACTTTTGCCATGTCATCAATCGATTTCCTTGCCATTGGCGATACCGTCGTCGACGAATTCATTACTCTTAAGGACGCAGCGGTTCACTGTAAAATCGACACCGCGGAGTGCGAAATCTGCATGCGCTGGGGAGACAAGATTCCCTTCGAGAAGGCGGAACTGATTGCAGGTGTGGGTAATGCAGCGAACGCTGCCGTTGCCGCCGCTCGTCTTGGTCTCAAGACCGCCTTTGTCGCGAACACTGGTAAGGACGCCTACGGCAAAGAAATCCTGAATGTGTTTAAGAAAGAAAAGATTGAAACGAAGTACATAAAGCTGCACGAGGGAATTCCCACCAACCACCACTACGTCCTTTCCTTTGAGAGCGAGCGCACTATTCTCGTAAAGCACGAGCACTACCCGTACGCCCTCCCAAACCTTCCAAAGCCAAAGACCATTTACCTCTCTTCGCTTGGAGACGGTACAGAGGAGTACCACAACGCTATCGCCGATTATGTTGAAAAGAATGCTGACGTCTTCTTTGCGTTCCAGCCTGGCACCTTCCAGATGAAGCTTGGTGTTGAGAAACTCGCACGCCTCTACAAGCACGCAAACTTTATTGCCGTTAACAAAGAGGAGGCAGAGCGCATTCTCAAGCTTGAGGGTCCACAAGAAATCCTCGCACTCGCCAAAGGATTGATGGCGCTTGGTCCTAAGAACGTCATCATCACTGACGGCACCAATGGCGCCTACGCCTACGACGGCACCGCAATGCATTTCGTTCCTATGTACCCGGACCCGCGCCCTCCCTTCGAGCGCACTGGTGCAGGAGATGCGTTTGCCTCCACAGTCGCTGCAGCGATGACACTTGGTAAGACACTTCCCGAGGCACTGCTCTGGGGACCAATTAACTCAATGGCAGTCGTTCAAGAAACGGGCGCACAGCGCGGCCTCCTCAAACGACAAGCGCTCGAGGACCTTCTCGCGAAAGCCCCAGCTGATTACAAAATCAGCTAACCTCCTTTCCTATCTCAGTGAAGAGACGTATCGCTTCTTCTGCATAGGCTGGAGAGACGAACATGACCGGCGTACGCTGGTGCCAATTTTCGATGACCGTGTCGAGAATGTCGACACCCTTCGAGTTCACGGCCTGTCCTCCAGCGACTTTTACTAGGAACCCGAGCGGTGCACACTCGTACATGAGACGCAGGTGACCTTCTGGCTTTTTCTTGCTTGAGGGATACCAAAACGCCCCACCACGCATGAGAATGTGATGTGTGTCGGTAACCATAGCGCCCGCATAGCGCAGCCGCACCTTGGAGGCGAGCATGTAGTTAAACAAAGCTTGATACGAGGGACTGTATTGCATGCTCGTGATGTCGCTCGGACCAAACACCGAGGTGTGCTGGTTGCCGACATCGAAATTCAATGGGCCGATAAGGATGAAATCTGTGCCGTCGTATTCGTACCAAAAGATACCGTGTTCCTTAGTCCCGAAAGCGAATACAAGGCCTGGACCCCAGAGCGAGTATGCAGCCGCGACCAAGTTCTTCCCCGCCGGGTCGCCTATCACTGGCGGATGACTCCAGACACCAAAGATAGAGCCGACGGTGATATTGGCATCCCCCACTGACCCACCATCGTATGGATCGTAGGAGACAAAGTACGTCCCCGTCGCTTTGCATGTGCGGAGTTCTTCGCACTCCTCGGAAAGGTGTGCACAGACGTGTTCATTCTGGTCAACGGTCTCGGCAATAATTTGCTGACTCTTCACATCAAGCGACGACTGCACATCTCCCGTCGCATTCGTTTCTCCTCCCTTTACCATTTCACGGAGACTGATGACCTCACGTATGCGCTTGCTAGCCTTTGCCATGTCGAGGAAGATGGAGGAAAGTCCCTCTTCCACACCAAGCTCTGAGAGATGTTCCTTGAGTGTCTGTGCCATACCTAGCGTGCGTCAGTCTTAATAATCTCCTGCTCGTAATACGAATGTGGGTCAGTCGATTGAGTTTCGCGTATCGCCGTACCAATAAACGACACAATAAGAACTACAAGCCCGGCGATAAGGAGGAGGAGGATGACGCGCTCACTACCAGGTTGTACGGTGTTCTTGGTCATGAGCTATTTCTCAAGCATTTCTTTCGCAGCCTTAGCTATGTGCGGACCGGAAAGTCCATAGAATTCAACGAGTTCATCGGCTTCTCCCGATTGCCCGAACTCATCCTGTATACCCATGCGTCGTACCGTAATAGGGTGTGGCTCTTCTGCAATTACTTCTGCGACTGCGCTCCCGAAGCCGCCCATAACCTGATGCTCTTCAATAGTGATGACCTTACCTACGCGCTTCGCCACTGACATCAACGCTTCGCGATCAATGGGTTTCACTGTATGGAAATGGAGCACAAGTGCACCGATTCCCTCACTCTCCAGTTGCTTGGCTGCCATGAGTGCGTGATAGGCCATTGAGCCAGTTGAGAAAATAGCAACCTTCGGGTCCTCGCTCTCCCACATCACCAGTGCCTTTCCTACCTCAAACGGTGTGTCCTTTGTTGTGAAGACTGGCTCTGCCGCGCGTCCGAAGCGTATATAGGTAGGCTTGCCGTTCTTTGCAGCCGCCACGACACACTTCCTTCCCTCCTCCGCATCTCCCGGCACCATGACAATCATATTGGGAAGCGCACGCATAAGCGCGATGTCTTCAAGCATCTGGTGCGTCGCACCGTCAGGACCAGTCTGAATGCCTGCGTGCATGCCACAGACCTTCACCGGCATATCGTTAAGCGCGATGGTGGTACGAATCTGCTCGTAGTTACGCCCTGGCGAGAATGCTGCGTAGGAAGCGATAAATGGAATCTTTCCTTCGTTGGCCATACCGGAAGCCACCGTGGCGAGGTTCTGCTCCGCAACGCCCACTTCTACGAAACGGTCAGGGAATTCCTTCTGGAACCAGGCAGCACGGGTGGAGTCACCAAGGTCTGCGGCAAGCACCACGATGTTTGGGTTCTCCTTCCCTGCTTCTACGGTACCGTTGCCGAGGCCGTCACGGGTTGGCTTCTTCTCCGGCGTACCATCGAGAAGTCCTTCGACGAGTTTTGCTGCGGGATTAATCATACGGTTGCAGTGGCTTCAACTTGTTCAATAAAACGCGGCAGGTCCTCATCCTTAGGAGCAATACCGTGCCATTTGTAATTACCTTCAATCTCTTTCACTCCCTTGCCGGGGATGGTGTGCGCAAGAATCAAAATAGGCTTCTCTTTAATCGCACGCGCTTCCTCAATCGCATCGATGATGTCGCGCATGTTGTGGCCGTCAATTTCAATCACGTGCCAATTAAACGCACGGTACTTATCCGCAAGTGGCTCAAGCGGCATGATGTCTTCCGTGTTCCCTTCTATCTGGATGTTGTTACGGTCCATAATCGAAACGAGATTGTGGAGGCGGTACTTACCTGCAAACATTGCTCCTTCCCAGGTATTCCCTTCCTGTTGCTCACCATCGCTGGTCAAACAAAAGACCGTTGGTGATTTCTTATCCATCTTAAGCGCGTACGCCATGCCAGCAGCTTGTGAAAGACCAGAACCAAGAGGACCAGAAGTGGTCTCAAGACCAGGAAGTTTGTGGCGCTCCGGGTGTCCTTGGAGACGACTACCGAGCTTACGCAGTGTCAAACACTCCTCCACTGGGAAATATCCCTTGTGCGCCATGGTGGCGTAGCGAATCGGAGTGATGTGACCGTTAGAGAGCACAATGCGGTCACGCTCATCCCAGTCAGGATTCTTGGGATCATTCTTCGCACTATGGAAATAGAGGGCGGTAAAGATGTCCGCCATGCCGAGCGAACCGGCAGTATGCCCGCTCTTTGCCGCGTGAATCATCTGGAGCACCGTGATACGAATCTCCCGCGCCTTGTCCTCAAGCGCCTTAATCTGTTCGTCGGTGAGAGCCATGTCGAGGTGATTATACCGCGCTATTTCCAAGCGCAATAAGATCCGCGTAGGCCTTCGCCGGGTCCTCCGCTCGTGAGATAGAAGAGCCCGCGCAACAGTGGCAAGCTCCAGCTGCTGCAAGGCGGTCAATGTTCTTGAGCGAAACCCCACCATCTACCGCAATCTTTGCGTCTGGATAAAGCTCGTGGAAGCGGCGGATACGCTCGATTCCCTCCTCTTCAAACGGAATACCCTGCACTCCAATAGAGGCGATGGTCATAAGAAGGATGTAATCGCTCATGGGTACATACGGAGAAAGAGCTTCAACAGGAGTCTGGAAGAGGGCGGCTGCCTGTACCTCCCTGATTCCTGCTCCTTTCCATGCGTCGTACGCGAGCTGTGCGGTCATCGCACTTCCAAATGCCTCTACGTGCCCAATCAAGGAGTGCGCGCCCGCCTTAGCGTACTCAAGACCCATTTCGTGCGGGTCTGCGACCATCATGTGAATCTCGTACTCCATGCCCGGAGGGAGTCGGTCTCCTTCTTTGGGCATCCACGTTGTGTTGGGGGCAAACTTCCCGTCTGCCACATCAACGTGAATCCTTGTTGCAAAAGACTTGTAACGCTCGACGACGGCAATGATGTCCTCAAGGGATTCCGGAACTACCGTGGGGACTATCTCAATCATTTGTTGGTAGTGTACCGGACTCTTCCCCATCCCGTAATCCCCAGCTATTCGTAGATGCCGTACTGCTCTATGAGGCCCTTGAGTTCCTGATAGCGGCCAGCTCTATTCTCCGCTCGCCACAAATCACTTCCTACGACAAGACGCGAGACTCCCGCCTGGAGCAAGGCAGGTGCGGTGGCACGCGACACGCCACTATCAGCCTGAATCGGCATGAGTGGGTGCGCTTTGCGGAACTCGCGGATGCGCTCTATCACGCGTTTATCAAACGGCTCTCCGTGCTTACCGATACGCGCCACCCCCATGAACTGAACGTAATCGATGCGATCGATGAAGTGTTCGATAACTTTTGGGTCTGTATCAATGCCGAGCGAGAGCCCCACCGAGAGAAGGTCTGACGCGAAATCTTTATCGTGACCATAATGCACTTCAAGTTCTCGCATCACCTTCTCAAGATTCTTAGTGCTCCCGACATGGAGCGTGAGGCGTGATGCTCCCACCGCAATCCAGTGTCCGACTACTTCCTCCGGGTCAGCAAGGATATCTATCTCGAAACGAAAACGCCCCCAGTACGGGAGCATTTCTTTGTTGGCGACCATGTGCGAAAGGTCATGGGAGTTGAGGGCGTAGGGCCATGAGGCCGGTGCCGCGAATTTTCCATCAACCACATTTATCTGCACCGTGTCAGCAAAGCCGGTGAGTTGCGAAAGCTGCTGCTCCACATCTTGCTTGGAGTTTGCGTATATCGCAGGAACGATGGATACGCCCATTACCTAAAAGTATACCCAGTGGGGAGGGGTTTTCCTAGAACTTCGCGATGCGACGCTTGTGACGGTCGTGGTCAGAGAACGGAGTGGCCAGAAACCGCGTAATTGCGTCTTTTACCTCCTCTTCCGTGAGGAACCGGGCGCCAAGCGATAGAACGTTAGCGTCATTGTGGTCCCGAGTGGAGACAATCATGTCTATCTCCTTCCCCTCGCTGTCAGTCTGCTTGCGAGAAGGTTCTCCATAAAAGACTGCTGCGCGCGCTCCCTTAATACGGTTAGCTGCCATTCCCTCCCCCTGACCTGACCCGCCGATGATGATGCCCATGCTTCCTGGGTTCTTTGCTACGTTCTCTGCGCACGGAGTGATGAAATCTGGGTAGTCATCTTCTTTGTCGAAGGTGAACGCACCACAGTCCTCTACTTCGTGTCCGAGTCCGGTAAGCCACGGCTTCAAGCTTTCCTTAAGTTCAAAGCCTCCGTGGTCAGTCGCTATGAAGAGCTTCATGCGTTGGCAGCTTTAATGACGTGCTCCACGAGCGTGTGCGTGTATCCAGCTTCGTTGTCGTACCAGGCAAGTACTTTCACCAGGCGCTTGTTCACGACACGGGTCATGGGAAGGTCGGCAATTGAAGCGTGGCGATCGTCGATGATGTCGGAACTCACCAGTGCCCCATCGCTCACTGCAAAGACTCCCTTCCAGCGTGCTTCAGTAGCAGCCTTGCGAAGGATGTCGTTAATCTCCTCGGCACTCGTGTCGCGCTTAGCAACAAAGGTGATGTCAGCAATTGAACCGACTGGTACCGGAACGCGAAGTGAAATACCATCGAACTTCCCTTCCAAAGATGGATATGCTTTGGTGACGGCAATGGCTGCGCCCGTAGACGAAGGAATGATGTTCTGCGCTGCCGCGCGGCCCTCACGCAAATCTTTCTTCGAAGCACCATCGACAATAGACTGCGTCGCAGTGTACGCGTGTGTCGTCGAGAGCATTGCGTGCTCGATACCGACACTCTCATCCATGATGGCGATGACCGGACTTCCCGCGTTAGTGGTGCAAGAAGCGTTACTGGTGACCGGACAGGTTTTCATCATGTCCTCGTTGACGCCCATGAGTACGGTTGCCCCTTTGTCCGGACCCTCATCTCCCTTCGCAGGTGCGGTGATAACCACGCGACGAGCACCAGCATCAAGATGCACGCGCGCCTTCTGATAGTCGTTGAAGACGCCCGTGGCTTCGACCACCACATCTATTGCGAGGTCCTTCCAGGGGAGCGCGGCGGGGTCCTTCTCCGCAAGAAGTTTCACTTCCTTCCCATCAATCACGAGTGCGCCCTCCTTCTTTTCAACAGAAAAGGGTGCGCGGCCGTAGACCGTGTCGTAGGCAAGCAGATAGGCGGCAGTTTCGATAGACCCAAGGTCGTTAATTGCCACCAGCTCTATTTCAGGGCGGTTCCAGGTCTGTCGTACGAACGCCCTCCCGATACGTCCGAACCCGTTGATTGCTACGCGTATGGTTTTCATATGCCCCGATTGTACTACACCGACTTCCGTCGCTTCACAAAGGAAGCGATAAGGAGCCCGAGTACCAGCCCCCCTGCGCCAAAGAGATACGGTTCGGCTTCTCCAGGAGCACCTGTGTCTTCTGCAGCCCCTACCGTAATCGGGAACGAGGTTTCGGTAATCGGCCCTGCTTCGTTTTCATAGCGGGCTGAAACGGTGTAGTTCCCTGCGTTTGGAAACACGTAACTGATGCGTGGTCCCCCAAATTCCGAGTTATAGATGCCGCTAGCAAACACCACCTTCCCATCTTCAGCTTCCACCCGAACCCAGACATCGGAAAACGGAACAGCCGGACCCTCTTCACCTTGAGTAAGTTCGAAATCAAAAAGCACCGCTTCATCTACCAAAGGATTCGGTGCGCTGTACCCGATGTCGATAAAGTATTCTCCTACCGTTGTCTCAAACGATGCCCCGTCGCCATGGGCGAGTGTGATAAGTGGAATGCCCACGAACATGCACACTGAGAAGATAAGTAAGAACTTCATGCTTATTCGGTGACCGTGATGGTTCCAGTAAAGTAGGGTGCGAGATGATCATGGTATTCCCACGCCCCCGTCTTAGTGAACGTAAAGCTCCAAGCTGCACTTGGCTGTACTGGTTGTCGAGGATCGAAGTCTGAGTAAATCGCGTGTGACGGGTGAAGATTGGACGCTGGCCAGAACGGGTCGCCGATCTCACTCTTAAACGTGACCGTCTCGCCGACCGTAATCGTGATATCCGTAGGCACGAACCCAGTCTCGGTAAGCGTGATGATATGTGCGCCCTCTTCGGCGACTGGTGCTGCTGGAGCGGGCTCCGGCGCCTGTTTTCCGTACTGCTGGTACGCAATAAATCCACCAATAAGTAGGACTAGTACGACGAGTGTAATGAATTTCTGGTTCATGATGAAGCTATAGTATCATGGGGCATACTGCATGAATCGCCTTCTCTTGTACGCGCTAGTGTTCTGTACGAATGCACTGATTCTGGTCTTTGAAATTACCGGAGGACGACTCCTTGCACCGTATCTGGGCACGTCAGTCGGTGTCTGGGCTGGACTTATCGCGGTGGTCCTGACCGGAATGGCCATCGGGTACTATTTCGGCGGCCGCTATGCAGACCAGGACGCTTCAAAGAAACGTATCGCCGGCGTGCTGATTGCGGCTGGTGTCGTAACCCTCCTCGCCTGGAGCGTGCGCGATCTTATACCGATGCTCGTTGCGAGCCTCCAGATGCGCGTCACCCTCGGCGCACTCATTGTCGGCATTCCACTTTTCATGCCGGCAACTATCTTACTCGCTGCAGTTTCTCCTATGGTCGCAAAAAACCTGCTCTTGCGCCTGGATGACTCCGCCAAGGTCGTTGGAGAATTGAGCGCTGTTGGCACCGTCGGTTCAATTGTGGGAGCGGTTGGCACGGGTCTCTATTTGATTCCGACTTTCGGCGTGAGTGCGATTCTGCTTGGTGTCGCCGTCTCGATTCTTATACTTGCGAGCGTGCTCTTTTTTAGCGCAGTGCGTGCGCAGGCAGGCATGATGTTTGGAATCGCCGTTCTTGCCTTTTTCCTCAACGCCGTTCCCACGTTTGCCGATACACTCATAGCTGACGTCTCTACACCGTATAACCGAATATTCGTAGGGAAAATAAGTGAAGCGGGGCGAGCGGTCGTCGTATCCACGAGCCCATTCGGCTGGCAGTGCGGAATGTTTATCGAGCCTGACGGAACCGTGCGTGAAGAGGAGCTCGTGTTTACCTACCACACTGGCCAAGCGGCAGTGATTGATTTTGCCTTTCCTACCGGCCCCTCGCATGCACTCTTTCTCGGAGGGTGCATTGAGTCCTTCCCCCGCTATCTCCTGCGAACCTATCCGGAGACCAAAGGAACATCAGTCGAGATTGATCCAGGCATGACCGAAGTAGCAAACAAGTACTTCGATTTCCGGGAGGAAGACTTTCCAAACCTAACCCTCGTCTATGAGGATGCTCGCACGTTCATCAACCGACATGAGCAGTCCTACGACATGATTCTGCTTGACGCATGGGGCGCGACCGGCAAACCCTCCGCGCACCTCGCCTCGAAAGAGATGTATGAGCAAATGTCAGCGGCGCTTACCGAGGACGGAATCGCTATCGTTAATGTGATTGGTACCTATGACAACCATACTTCCTACCTGGTCGCTTCAACGCTGAAAACTGCTCGCGGCGTCTTCCCTAATGTTGCGCTGTACGCATACACCGACGAGCCGAGCCGGATGCAGAACATGGTCATGGTTCTATCGCACTCCCGAGTATTTCCGGAAACAATAGAAACTGACGAGATTATTCTGAGACAGGTTGAGCCAGGAACGTCAGGCATTATTCTTACGGACGACTACGCTCCCACTGATGGATTCACGCAGTGGAAGGAGCTTACTGCCCCATAGCCCCTGTCATGCAACGCATTTACCTCTTGATTGGCCTCGTCGTAGTCCTTTTTGCTATGGGGGCGCTTATGCCGCAACCATGCGCTAAAGGCTGCAATGTCATTCTCATCATGATGGATACCCTCTCCGCCAAGCACATGGAGATTTATGGATATGAACGCAGCACGATGCCTGCCACGTCCGCCTTTTTCGATAAAGGTGTGGTGTTTGAAGAGGCGACATCAAACGCACCATGGACACTTCCCTCTTTCAGTAGCTTGTACTTTTCTGATGTCGCATCGCACATCACGTATGCGGATCTTGAAAAAGGAGCACGACCTAATCTTATTCAGACGCTCAGGGATAATGGCGTGGCAATACACGCAATTGTACCGGGCACGGATAACTTCATCTTCGATGGCATAACGCGCGTCTACGATTCTTCCGAACTAACCGGTACGGAATACGCTTCACCCTTTCGCCAAGGTGAAGAAAAGGCACAGGCGCTCTTCGCATCCGGACAGCCATTCTTTCTCCTGCTCCATACTTTTCAGGTACACGACCCGTATCGCCCATCTGCTCCATTCAACGAAACGTACGGGAAAAGCGAAGAGTACGAGACGGTTACTATGGAAGATCTTCTTGAGGAATATACCGACCGCACCCCAGACCAGGAACGAGTTGACCTGTTCCGCCTCCGCTACGACCAGCAGCTCCGACAGACGGACGAGGATATCGCCCGATTCCTTCAAAGTTTATCGCCCGAGCTGCTAAAGCGTACCGTCGTCATTCTTGCGGCAGACCACGGCGAAGCATTTAACGAACACGACTCCCTCTTCCATGCCAATGCCCTGTTTGAAGAGGAGCTACACATCCCGCTCATGATGCGGGTTCCCGGCGTATCTGCAGGACGTATCTCAGCCCCAGTATCCTTGCTTGATATAGCCCCGACTATTCTCGCTCTAGGGAACATCGAGGCTCCCTCCGGCTTTCTCGGTGAGAATCTCATGCCGATTATGCGCGGGAAACAACTTGAAGACCGAGTGATTCCGTACGTGAACGGCCGCCCGTTCTTCCTCGCCTGGACGCCTGGAGACAGTCCTTTCTTTGCCTCACTCGAAGCTGCGGGCGCCGTCGGTACCACGCATCCGATAGTGGACGCGGCGTCAGTTGGCGTGCGCATTGGATCGCAGAAAGCTTTTATGCAAAAAATACCAGCCTCGCATGCCGGTCTCCATTGGTACGACCTTGCGAGCGACCCGAACGAGTCTCGTAATCTTGCAGAAGATTCCACGCGCACAATGCCCGTGAATCTCGAGGAGGCTCTGCACGCGCTTCTGCCCGACCTCTCAATCTAGTTTACAAATCAAGGTCGCCGACGCGAACCTGGTGCCCTACCCCATTCTCGCAGCGAGAGCCCCACGGCTCGGGAAGAGCGCTGCAGAGTGTATGGAACGCCTCACTCCCCTCTGTGAAGCCATTCACGGAATAAAACAGAAGCTCGCTATAACAGCGAATGCTCGCGCCCTTGTCTGCAGCAATGGCACAAAGGCGGGCGGCGTCCGGTATCAACCGCTCGTCGGTCTCAAGCGTACGAGATGCCGCGCTCGCATAGCATTGCGCTGCGCGCTTTTCATCGAAGGAATCGCAGAGTGCGACAATCTTTTCTTCCTCGAAGTTCAGCTGTGGGACCAGTACATAAAAGAGTGAGGAGTAGCATCGTTTTGCATTCTCCGCTCCAGTGGCAAAACTACAAAACGCGTCAACGCCTGCGGCAGTACTAAGCGTATCGCGTGCAAGTGGCCATGATTCCCGGTGGCATGCCCCACCCTCTTCTCCCGGGAAGCTGCTGCAAAACGAGTGCGCTTCTGCTTGAGATTCCGGAGCGAAGTCGCGAACAAGTGCCACATCTTCAGGCTCAAGCGGCTGGAAGATTTGCATAAAGACGCCTTCGTAACAGAGCGTTGCCGAGCCGTCCTCTGTGGGAACAATTGCGGCGCATACACCAAGCGCTTCCTGCGTCTTCCCGGCGGTCATAAACATCGCGAGGTGTCCGAGCGAATGGTAGCAACTTGCCTGCTCAACGCCGGTAAAGGCGCGGGCACCTCCGAGGCTGCAGGTCTCTCTCAGTTCAGGGAGCGCCGCTTCAATTTCTTCCGGCGACAGAGACTCGGCGCGAAACCGTTCCTGTGCCGCACCATGGATGCAGCCGTTCGAACACATACCTGTTGGGCACCGGGTGATGACGTCGGTCCACTGAGAGACATCTTTTGCAGTCTCCTGTTCCGCGAGCCGATGTCCGAGCACATGGCAGTAGAAATAATCTGGCACCTGCTCCTGCACGAGTTTTGTGACAGCAAAGGTCTCTTCCATGGACAGTCCGCGCCTCATGAGACGCGGTAGCTCTTCGTCGTAACAAGCTCGCGGATACGGCACGGTATTACAGGTGGCAATGACTGCGTCTGCATAGCGCGCAAGACTGCGATCAGGGAAGATGTTCTGCAAAATGAGAACGGCGGCGCCAAGTACTGCCAAGGCAATGATGAGACGCACGTGCTTCATGGCGTTGCAGTAAACGGCGATTCTATGCCATCAGTCAAATCAGCTGCACGCTCGCACACCTCTTGCTTAGCTGCATCGTGGTAGTCACACATCACGTGAGATCGCTCGGTCCCGTCGTTCGAATAGCCCCACGCGGCGCCCGCTCTACAAAATAATGCATCCTCGTTGAGGGCTGCCGTCTCACAACGCGCTACCACCTGCTCCGGGTCCGGCATGCGAGCAAAATCTGTTCCGACGCCCAGGAAACAGTTCGTGCGTGGTGCTCCGGATAAACCTGCACAGACAGACAGGTACTCAGAATCTGGCGTCTGTCGCAGTGCTTGCCCCAATTCGAAGTAGCAGGATTGTTCAAATGCTGCTGCAACAGATGGGCACGGTGCGTACGGATCAGAAGAATCAAAGGGACGTATAGCCGGCTCCATCCCCTCGCCCTGTTCCGCAAGCGGAGTGAAATACTCCATAAACACACCAGAGGTGCAGCCAACCCGTGGGGCAGGCTGATTAATTAACGAAGTGCACATCTCAAGCGCCTGATTGAGATGCTGGTATCCCACGTATTCAAGAATGCCATGCCCAATACCGTGCTGGCACATCGACATCAAATTAAACTCCTGCGTGCCAAATGCACGTGTGCACTCCGCATCGAGTGCTTGTATTGCCTTCTCTCCGCCTTCGGCAATAGCTTTGGACGCGAGACCGTGATAACACCCAAAAGCAAATGTTTGATCGCAAACCGAAATCCCTGACATGCCGAGTTTCGTATAGAGCGCTGCGCCCATAGCATGCGCAGAAAAATGCTGCCGATTGCGAGGCGCAACTGCATTTGTTTGGCTGAACTCAGCATAGGCGCGCGTAGCCCCATGCGCGGAAATCTGCTGTTCCCAATACGGACGATTATAGGCAGGGTCGGAGTCACTGTAGGCTATGTCTGATGAGCGCTGCTGCGCAACAAACCCAATGCCAACAAGTGCCGCAAGTACGAGGATGAGGACGAGTGGTCGATACGCACTCATAGGTTCCTGCCTTCAGTACACGCAGCTCGGTACTCGGCCGGCAACCGCGCGCACAGGAGTGTCTTGGCAATGGAGTCCGGCGCAAACAGTATGATTCTTTCCGTAAGAGCGCCGTAGCAAGCGGTCATGCCCTCTTTCGTTTCCGCAATCGCACAATAGTTGAACGAAGCATCCGGCTTATTTTCCCCACCCCAGTAAAGCGCAGCAAGCGCTTGCTCATGGCAGGCCGCCTCGCCATCAGGCGTGCCTGCTTCTTTACACCATCCACGTATCTTACGGAGACTGTCCTGGCCCATTGAGCCCACATCTCGTATGTCGTGCATTTTTGCCAAGCCGACAAATTCCTTTCCGAACCCTCCATAACAGCCATCGCGTTGTTCTTTCTCCTCCTCGGGAATCAGTTCGCAGAATGAAAACGCTTTTGCAAATGAAGTGTCTTGGGGTTGCGTCACGTCGATGCCTGCCCGCCGGAACAAGTGCGGTGTTAGGTAGGTGTAGCAGATTCCGCGCGCTTCCTCAGGCACCAGCGTTGTGCACGGCGCCAAGACATCTTCCCTGTTGTAGTAGAGGGGTGCCATAGCCTCCCACGCGGGCTTATTATGAAAGCCGGAATCGAGCTCCATGATTGTTCCCCCAATGCATTCGACAAATTCCCGGTTCTGATAGGCAGGCGTTCCCGTCTTCCTACACAAATCAATAGCCTTCTCGAGGTTGTAACCGGTATACGCGAGGACTCCGTGCCCCAAGCCATGGAAACACATCGTGTACGCGCCCGGCCCACCAGGAGCTTCGTGACACACATCGGTAATCGTCGCTAGCCCGCCCTCACCGTAATCACGAAAGATGGCAATGGCGACCGAGTGCGAACACGCATTCCTGAAATCCTGTGTACAAAACCGTATCGCATCAATGCCCTTCTCTTCATAGAGAGCTGTGCCGAGCAAGTGGCCTATGAGGTGCACATTAATACTCGGTGGCAGCTCTGCTTCTAGGAGTATGTCAAATCCATAGAGCGCACCCTTCTCTCGCGCAATCGACTCAAAGTATTCAGAGAACTCCTCGTACGTCCATTCGGAATGGCTGGCGATGGTTTTGAGTTCCGGATGCTGGAGCGACGAGCTGTACTCTCCCGCAAGAAAAATAAGAGCGAGGAGGCATACGCCTACAATAATCGCGGGCAGGAAACGCGGCAGTACACTCATGCGTCAATTATAGCTGAAATGGTCAATATTTTCCGAGAGCCACAAATTGCAGCTCTCAGCGTGTGCTTCCGGCGCATGGCGACAAAAAGCGTAGGGCGTAAAGAGACCGTTGCGGCCTGCCCAAAAGAAAGAATCAAGAGCAACCTGGCCGCAGCGCCGAACACCCTCCGCATCCTCTGCATACCCGCACCACTCCCACACGTCGCCTAGCGCAGCGTCAGAGACTCGGGTCGGATCCTGTGTATCGCGTTGAATTGCGTAGAAGGAAAACTCTTTTCCAAAACCCCCGTAGCATGCGGCCTGATATTCTCGAGGGGCTCCGCGACAAAGTCTCATCGCGGGTGCGTAGAGCTCGGGTTCCGGAATACTTGCTACTGCTCCGACGGAGACTAAGAGCCGTTGGGTAACATTGAGATAGCAGGCATCGCGCGCATCTTCTGGCATCTCGTCGGAAGTGCAGGGCATCAACGGATTATCTTCCGGTGCATACCGTGGAGCCATCAGAGCGTGTACGGTTTCATCGTGCGCTCCTTGACCCATTTCCATAACAACACCACCAACACACTCTTCATAGGGGTCCGTAAGCCGATGCCCATTCCCTTCCCTCGGAGGCCCGAAGTCAGCTGCCGTTCGACAGGTTCTAAGCGCCTGCGGCAGATTATAGTCCGCGTACGCGAGCAATCCGTGACCAAGTCCGTGCATACACGCTTCGTATGCGCCAGGTCCACCGGGAGCCGCTTCGCAAGCGTCAACGATGTCAGAGAGCGCAGCTGCGCCGTGCTCAACGAATCCGCTAATGACAAGCGCGTGCGAACAGGCGTAACGGAAGTCTTCGGTACACTGCTCCATGCCCGCCAATCCCTCTTTCGCATAGAGCGCGTACCCAATGACGTGCGCGACTCCGTGAACATTCACACTAGTTGGTAGCGTCGCGCGATTGAGGACCTCAAACGCATAGGAAGGACTGCGTGTTTCGGCAAGTGTGCGGAAATAGTCAGTAGCCTGTGCGAGTGTCCACTCTCCATGCGCTTCTATCTCGGCAAGCTCTGGATAGGCATCATTCGAGCCGTATCCGCTCGCAATAGTAATCACTCCTACAAGGCACAGTGCGAACACGAACACTCCAAGAACGTGACGTGACTTCTCAGAAGACATAGTTGGAGTCGGTAGGTGAAATACAGACTTTACGATACGTGTCCGGTAGACCCTCGCAGAAGGTTGGGAGATTCCCAGTTCCACCAAAATAGTAGTGGCTGTTGTAGATGAGGTGCATATAGCAAGAATCTTGCACTCCCCCTTCTTCCTGCTGCAGACCACAGAAACGAGCGGCAGTGTTGGCTCCTGCGAGATTCGCGAGGTCCATGCCGTTCAGTATCGCTAGCATGCAGGCCTCTTCCCCTTCACTTGTTCCCGCCATCCTGCACCACTGAGTCATGTTAGTCATGGCTGCGTCAGACAACGTCCTTGCTTTGCGCTCGTCGAGCGTCGCAAGATAGATAAAATTCTTGCCGAACCCTGCATAGCATCCTCCCCGCTCATTGGGTTTTTCAATTGCGCCGCAGTACGCCATTGCCGCAGGGTACGTCTCCGGCGACGGAGCGCCTCGCACTGCGCCTGCCTCCTCTAGGAAACGCCAGGTGAGATAGGAGTAACACATGGGGCGCACTTGTGGGTCGACGTAGGGAGCATCACACGGCATATAAAGATCACTTTCTGGAAAATACACTTTCTTTGCCTGTTCCCACACCTTGGGATCGTGCGTGCCGAGATCTAATTCCATCGTCGCGCCTTCGACGCATCGATTCCACACTTCATTGGGCGTCGCGCGTGAATCATCAAGTTTCAGAAGGTCGCGAACCTCCCTACATTTTTGCATGGCTTGCTCGTAGTTGTAGTCGACATACGCGAGGATGCCATGCCCAATACCGTGGAAGCATGTTGCATATGCACCCTTGCCTCCTGGTGCCTGCTCACAGGCCTTAACGATATCCGGAAGCGCCGCCTCGCCCTGCTCGATGTACGCGCTGATGACGAGCGCATGAGCACACGCATTTCTGAATGACGGCGTGCAGTCGGCCATGCCCGCTATCCCCTTTTCATCGTAGAGTATCCACCCGATAGTGTGCCCAATCTCATGTGCATCAACATCCTCTGGAAGACGGGAGGTTTCTAACACTTCGTAGGCGTACACGGCTCCTTTGTGCTTGGCCAGACGGTCGAAATAGTCCTGATACTGCGCGGTATCCCATCCACGCACGAATGAAAGTTCGACCACTTCAAACTGTCGTAAGACCGTTACGGCTGCGGTAATGCCTTCAACAGCAAGTAGCACGCCGACAAGAATCACTACCGGAACGAGATACTGCGTTACCAGAGGAGATAGACCTGAACGCTGCATTAGCAGAAGGTGCAGTGCCCTTTGAAATTGTGGACGAGCACTCCGCCTGCGAAGTAGGTGTGCGTCGGATAGGTCGTAAGGTTGTAGACGTTGGACGGTGTCGCCGCGCGTTTAAGGGAAGTGATTGGCACCGGACCGTGCACCCCAGTCATGACGTCTCCAACTACCAGCTCAGAGGTCTCGAGCCATCCGCGTGTTGTATACACTGGATGTTCCGGCGTGGCAGTGAGATTGCCGTTAATCTCTATCATTCCTAGAGGATCGTTGGGATGTTCCTCAGGGCCGTGATTATAGACATGCTGCACAAAGTTTTTGCGACGATTACCGTACTTATCTTCGCCCATCACCATATCGCCAATTTGGATATCACTTATAGCTTTTTCGGTACCATCGGCCATAAGGATTGGCGTCTCCGGCACAAAGCACAGATACATGGTCTCGTAGGTGCTCTGCGAATAGGTAGCCGCGCGCTCATATCCACCCTGCGGCGTCGTCGTGAAGAAATAGAAAGTACCTGTGTCCCACTCACAAAGATCCTGGTTGACACACGCTCCATAAAACAGATACCCTTTCTTGATTGTTCCGCCTGAAGCCTTCGTGATAGTGCCGTTAGCGGTAATAGTGGTCCCGGGGTTGAAACCCCACGTGCCGCCGTTGTTGATGGTAAGCGTGAAGCCGTTCAATGACAGGTTGCCACCGTCAAGTCCGTAGACAGTCGAGATGGTGCAGTGTGCACTGAGGGAAGAGGCCACTCCTTGTTGAACACCAGAACAAGGATCTGACCACGCCATGGTCATCGAGTTCTCGCTACCGTTACCGCTGGTTGCCGTAAATTCCGTACGGTATTCCCTCACGTGCGTGTCGTACACTTCCCACGAACCTTCGAAGGTCGTGTCGTTTATTTTGGTAAGCGCCATCTCATGCGTGACTGTATCGAGTTCTGTATAGGTAGTAACCGACTCAACGCCACTTCCGGAAGTTACTTCTACGGTGAACGTTTGGGTTTGCCCGACGTACACATGGAGCGGACTGATATCAATTGAAATGAACTGTGGGTCAGCGCCTTGGGCACTCGAGACTTTGTATTCAACTGATTGCCCTGCTGGGGCGAGTGAGTACCGAGGTTCCTGGTCTTCTGGAGAGAGCTCAGGGACACCCACGATGGTCACTTTGCGGGTAACTTGTTTTGCAGCAAGTCCCGAGGAGTCGGTGACGTTATACGTGATGGTGTACGTATCTGGAGTGTCATAGTCGATAGTGTCTCCACCCACGACGATTGACCCTGATATCTCTCCGTCTTCAAGGTCCTGCGCGTACGCGCCAGGGTCGTTGTACACGGCCCCGGAGATAATAGAAACCTGAGAGCTTCCTATGAGTGTGATGAGTGGGGTCGAATCCTTGGGGGTTCTTCCTCGACTGTCGTCACCCTGCTCTGGGTGTGTGCTCGCGAAGGTCTTCCTGGTGGTGGTTGCAACCACCATTGTTGCGGCTATTTTCGCCGCACGCACCTCTGCAAAGGTCTTCTTTTCTGACGTGGTCGCAGCTTCAGTTGTTGAGGATTCTATGTCATCTGCCGTGGTCGTGGTGCTTGGTGGGATGACAACTTGAGGGATGGTAAGTGCTGGTGTGGTTGGAGGAGGTGCTGTGACAAGTGGCGCGGATGCCGTCTCCCTAGACGTTGAGGGCTCCGCAGGCAGTGGGTCCGTCTCCACTACAACGACAGGCTCTGGCTCGCCGCCTACGAGCCCGCGGACAAAAGATGCGAGAGAGCCGAGAATTCCTCCTGTAGGAGAAGGTGTCTCTTTTAGCTCCGGTGAAGGGACGTCGGCAGTGTAGCTCGTGTCAGGGAACAGCGTTGTGAATGCTTGAGATATTTTTGCGAACAGGTTTCCGAAGAACGAAAGCTTTTTCGTTGGTTCAAGCGGGGTGATTTCCAGGACCGCGTTGTCGTACACAAAGACCACGTCGCTCTCTGTGAACAAGACCGTGATGTGCTGCCACTCCCCGGTCTTGATTGGGGCAAGACTTGTCACTGCCATAGCGCTCTGACTTTTTGCAAAGAGGCGCCCGGAGGTTTCAAGACCCACGCTATACCCTGCCTCGTTTTCAAAGATAGGCACACTGCGTTCGGCAGGAGTGGCGGGGTTCACCCAGACGTCCAGACGGGAAAGTATCGGCTTGTTGAGCTCGTAGTCCTTCTCTTCGGGCGCAACAAAGCCTGTCCCATCAAACCGCATCATGCTGTCGTAGCTTCCTTCAATGGACGTCACACCTCCCTTCATCTCAGAGAAGCGTGCATTCAGACTTGCGCGAGTTACTGGACCCACTTCCCCGTACATGCTGCCGCCGTTCGGGTCAGCAGAGATAATGCCCACCTCCTGCTGGAAGCGCTGCACTGCACGTTCGGTGGCAGGACCAAAAATGCCGTTAACCACCTGCTCCGGGTACAGGTCCGGGTCTTCAGAAAGCCATGTTTGCAGGAGTGTAACCTCTGCACTTTCGTCTCCCGCTGAGAGGTTGGTGGTGAGGAATTTTCCAGGCTCTGCTGCCACTGCGGTCGCGGCAAACATACAAAACCCCAGAGCAACAAAGGAGAGAGTCTTGGCGATAGTGGTAAGAGAAGAAAGCATGGGTATCTGCGATTAGTTCTAATTATATCAAAGTGTGATTTGCATGGGTACCGATAGTGAACATTGCATTATCTAGGCACCAGCTTCGCCGCCGCCAGAATCTCCTCCCCCTGCGTCACCGCCTCCGGTATCGCCACCACTGTCGCCTCCGCCAGTGTCGCCACCTCCCGTATCACCTCCGCTGTCGCCGCCAGAATCTCCTCCCCCTGCGTCACCGCCTCCGGTATCGCCACCACTGTCGCCGCCGCCTGTGTCGCCACCTCCGGTATCGCCGCCTCCGTCGTCAACTGGTGGTTCCTCTCCCCCAGTGTCTCCACCTCCGCCACCGCCACCGCCACCGCCACCCGAACCACCCGAGGCTGCTGCTCCCGCAAGCAGATCATTAAGCTGTGCACGCGTGATGCAGGTCTCTCCTGTCTCGTCGGAGACACAGAGCTGGTCGGTGTGCACTTCTTGCGCGAAGATGCGCTTGAAGATGCCGTCAGCGTAGTACTGCGCACCTTCAAAGGCGTTGATTGTCACCTCCGTCAATGAGTCCATCGCCTCCTTAAGTCCAGTGCTCACGCCCGCAAGTGCACCCATCCACGGTTTCGTCTCTCCCTCCTCGTCTTCCGGTACCTGCTCGATAAGGTCCGCAAGGGTTGTGGTGCCTGACAGCAGGTTGGTATTGCTGAAGGAGAACATATCGCTACTGTCATCAAAGTAATCATCGAGGTCATCGTACGGTGGTACGAATCCGTTAACCGCATCCTGGTTGTAGTTCGTCCATGTCTCGTAGTCGAACCGAGGAGCCGTCATGCGGTAGGAAACGCGTGTCGGTACATCGGAAAGGAAGTACACTTTCCGGTTTGCGCGGTCGACGTTGTACCACACCTTAGTCCCTCCTTCTGCTGAGAGGAGCACGACGAGCTTGTCGATGTTCTTGCGTAGATGTGACGCCTGAGAGAAGAGCCAGAGGTCGTTGCCCGCCATCTCCTCGTCAAAATCAACCGTGTAGGAGTAGCCCGTACTGCCGTCAGCTGCCGTCGTCGGCGTCACGACATCAGCGGTGCCAGTCACCTCTTCCTTCTGTCCCACCATGCCAGCGACGTACGTTGCGTAATTAACCCCATCTATCGTATAGACCGGGTCGATTGTACCGACGGTAATTTTCCCGGTACCGCCGCCGACTGAGATATCACCTCCCGTGGTGAGGACTCCGCCCTCAGTAAGGGTGAGCGCAGCCACGTCGGATCCGTTCCTAATAATAAATGAGTTTGTGCCGTTACTGTCGTTGTCGAGATCTACATAGATGTCAGTCAAACCAGTCAGCACGAAGTTGGTAGCGTTTGTGTTGGCGAATATCTGTCCAGTATGCGTTAGCGTACTGGTGAGTGTAGGAGCGTCAGCGAATACAGCAGCTCCTGTGCCCGTCTCGTCTGTAAGCGCGGTACGAAGGTTCGCTGACGACGGTGTTCCGAGGAATGTCGCGACACCAGTGCCCAGTCCCGAAACACCAGTTGAGATTGGAAGACCCGTTGCGTTGGTAAGAGTTCCTGAAGATGGCGTACCGAGTGCTGGTGTTGTAAACGACGGACTCGTTGCAAAGACGAGAGCGCCAGAGCCAGTTTCGTCCGAAAGCGCGCCACTAATGCCCGCAGAGGTGGTAAGTCCGGTAAAGGCTGAAGTGCCGTTTCCAAGGAGAATACCCGTCAGCGTTGAGGCGCCAGAGCCTCCGTTGGCAACCGAGAGGTCGGTGCCTGACCAGTAGGCGTCGTTAATAGATGAACAGGTCGATACTCCTGCAGCGGTGACAGCAGTAATGGCCTGGTTAGTACATGTGATGGCGTTAGTAAGCGTGAAGTCTGTACCATCTACCCCGGCAGTGAATGCGCTAGTTCCGTTGCCTTTGAGCATGCCAGTGAGCGTGGTTGCGCCCGTGCCTCCGTTTGCAACGGTGAGTGCGGTTGCAAGCGTAAGTGCACCAGTGGAAGCGAAGGAGGAGGTGGCGGTCTGACCGAAGCGCGCCGTGTTTGCGGAAAGTGTCTGGACGAAGTGGTTAGTGGAAGTGGCATTTGCAAGACTTACGTTTCCCGAGAGGGTGGCACCAGAAATAGTAGGGCTCGTGCCGAAGACAAGAGCGCCAGAGCCAGTTTCGTCAGTAACTGCGGTAATTAGGTTCGCGCTCGACGGCGTTCCGAGGAACGTTGCCACACCAGTACCCAGTCCCGAGACGCCGGTTGAGATTGGGAGGCCGGTTGCATTGGTGAGGGTTGCTGACGTAGGAGTGCCAAGAATTGGAGTGGTGAAGGATGGACTCGTTGCAAAGACAAGGGCACCTGATCCTGTTTCGTCGGTGACTGCAGTTATGAGGTTTGCGGACGACGGAGTGCCTAGCCATGTGGCGATACCAGCCGCAAGACCCGAAACACCGGTCGAGATTGGGAGCCCCGTGGCGTTGGTGAGTGTACCCGAGGACGGCGTGCCAAGTGCCCCACCATTCACAACAAACGATCCAGCGGTGCCGACGTTGACACCGAGCGCTGTGGCAACCCCAGTGCCGAGTCCTGAGACGCCGGTTGAGATTGGGAGGCCCGTGGCATCTACGAGGTTGAAGGCAGGAGTTGCATCTGAGCCGCCGAGAGAGAGAGTGACGCCGCCGTAGGAGACTGTGGAGTTTGCGAGACCCGCGTTCGTGAGAGTGCCCGAGAGAGAGGAGGTATACGTGAGAGTGTCACCTGAACCGGTAATGACAAGATTCGGGGTGAGGCCATTGTTGGCACTTGTTGAGGTGGCAAACGTGACCGTCGGGCCATCTGCGGTTTGTCCGGCCGGGCCGATGGCGGTGATGCCGCCGCTACTTGAAGGAGTCGTGGTAGCGATGATGCGTCCAGTTGGGTCTGCAGCAAGGAAGGTGCCGGCCGCAGTACCAAGCGGCGTGATGTAGAGCGAGTCGGTGCTGGTTGCATTGGCTACGGAAAGGCTTGGCGTTGAAAGTATAGTGCCGTCGAAGGTGAGGTTCGCTTCATCAACCAGTGCGCTCGTGCCGTTACCGGTGAGGACGCGGTTGTTGGTGAAGGTCGCTGCGCCAGTGCCTCCCCTATCAACAGCAAGGGTGCCGGTGGTGTCAGAGATTGCGATGCCGAGCGATGAAGTCGCAATTGCAGTTACGTTCCCGGCTGCACCAGTTACGTTTCCAAGAATCGAGTTCGCTGCAATCTGCGCGAGCTTGGTGAGTGCAACGCCGTTGTTAGTCAGCGAGAGCGTTCCTGCGACGCCGCCAATCAAGGAACCAATAGTTCCTGAGTGTGAGAACTCAGAAGCGAGAGTGAGAGAGGTTGTGGCAACACTCGAGAGCGCTGCTGTACCGTTGCCGTAGAGCAGTTGACCAGATGTGAATGTGGTTTGTCCTGTGCCGCCTCGCGCGACGGTGAGCGTGCCAGTGGTGCCCGCAACGATTGGAAGGTTCGTTGCATCAGTGAGGTCGAATGCCGGAGTGGCGTCGCTTCCACCAAGCGCGAGCGAGACGCCACCATACGAGACAGTGCTGTTTGTAAGTCCTGCGTTGTCGAGTGTGCCGGAGAGTGCGGAAGCAAAAGTCAGTGTGTCTCCTGAGCCTGTGATAGTGAGGCCTGGGGTAAGGCCGTTGAAGGCGGTCGATGAAGTTGCGAACGTGACTGTTGGGCCATCTGCGGTCTGGCCAGTAGGACCGATCGCTGTGATTCCCCCACTGCTTGGAGAGGTGGTGGCGATGATGTTACCTGACGGATCTGCAGCTAGGAAAGTGCCGGCAGGGGTGCCGAGAACCGTAGTGATGGTTCCTGTATTTCCTATAGAGAACAGCGTTGAAGTCGCCGTCCCTGCCGTGGTCGATGCGATGGCGAACAAAGTGGTTGGTGCGCCTACACCGTTTGTTGAGGTGGCGACTATGGAGAGCTGGGCGTACGGAGTGGTAGTACCAAGGCCGAGACGTTCGGCGGCGAAGGTGCCTGACATCAACCCCGCTTGGCCGGCACTTGCAGTACCCACACCGACAGTACCGGCAGCAACACGATGGAAAAAGGTATCATCCGTTCCTGAAGCAAGCGATGTACTGGTCCAGATTATATCGGCTCCTCCAGCCAATCGTATGCCGTCATTGGTGCCAGAGGACACGAACTCCAAATTGCCAGTATTTTCCCCAAATGTAATGCGATTCGCTGCACGACGGAAGAAGCCTAGGTCAGGCTGGCTCTGGAAACCAATCGATTTAGTGGAACCGTTACTGGTTCCATCAAATACGAGCAGCGCTCCGTCATTTCTCACGCTAAGGAGTGTTGTTGTCGCGCTCGCAGTGGAGCTCGCGATCACGAACAGCGGCTGCCCAGCTGGGTCATTCGTCGAATTGTTTATGGAGAACCTGCCCCATGGCGAGGTGGTACCAACCCCCACATTCCCCCCCATTGTTGCAAGATAGCTACTGCCCGTGGTCGTGAGCTGCGTGGTCGAAGCGTTTCCCGTCACCGTAAGGAGAGAACCATCGAAGGTGAGGTTTGCTTCGTCAACAAGTGCGCTTGTACCGTTGCCGGTGAGGATGCGGTTGTCCGTGAAGGTGGCCGCCCCAGTGCCTCCCCTATCTACTGCGAGCGTGCCAGTGGTGTCGCTCAACGCAATCCCGAGCGAGGAAGTCGCGAAAGCTGTGACGTTCCCTGCTGCGCCAGTTATGTTTCCAAGAATGGAGTTAGCGGCAATCTGCGCAAGTTTTGTAAGTGCAACACCATTGTTGGTAAGTGAGAGAGTTCCTGCACTTCCTCCTATTAAGGAACCAATGGTGCCTGAGTGAGAAAACTCAGAAGCAAGTGTGAGCGAGGTTGTGGCAACTGATGAGAGTGCAGATGTGCCGTTGCCGTAGAGGAGTTGGCTTGAGGTGAAGGTCGCCTGCCCTGTACCTCCCCGCGCAACATCAAGAGCCCCAGAATCTACGTTGAGCGTACCTGCGCCACCTGACGTGTAGACGACACCATCTGAGGTGAGGTTGGAAAGTGTAGCGATGTTTTGTGATGTATTGACGTTGAATGCACCCCCCGAGTATGTGAGGCCTGTGCCTGCAGTTGTAGTTGCGGTCCACGTTGGCACTCCTCCGACAAGAGCGAGCACCTGACCATTCGTTCCCGCAGAGGTGGTGGCAAGTCTACTCGTGCCATTACCCAAGAGAATCGCATTAGCGGTGATATTGCCCCATCCTGTACCGCCATTGACCACCGCAAGAATGGAAGACCCGACATCGTTCACGAGATCAATAGTTGCAGTGGAGACAACGCCCGCGGTCGCCTTGAGGAATCCAGTAAGGTTTCCTATCGAGAGGTTGCCAAAGAATCCTTGGGTTGAAGATGCATAGGAGGCACTGATGTTGGTGGTGGAGGCATTAATGACCGTGAGCCTGTCAGTTGCGTCGTCGTAGGTAAACACCGCTTCCGATCCTACGTCCGATGCGCTGGTGCCATAGATTATTTGAGTATCTGCGATATCTGTTGACGTCGCGAGCCCAGCACCTCCACCCGTGTTGTCTACGCCATCACAGAGACCTGAGCCACCAGTAATAGTGGTGCAGAAGTCATCCCAACTGTTTCCTGTCACTCCACCGAAGGTAAGGAGTCCCGTCACATCAAGTGCGGTCGTTGTCGCGTTCGTGGTCGTTGAGTTCGTTACCTGGAAGTTCCCAGGGAAAACGACATGGGATGGGAGCGAGAGCGTCCACGTGCGGTTGGCCGAAAGATCTTGGGCACCTGCAGAAGAAGTGATTTGGTTTGCGGTCCCCGCGACTGTGAGCGTACGAGTGGTTGGGGTGAACTGCGACGAATCGACATTGAATGATGTCCCGTCATATGTGAGGCCAGTTCCTGCAGTAGTCGTTGCAACTCCTACCCATGTCGAGCCAACTCTCGCCAACACCTGGCCAGGCGTGCCTGTATATAAGGAAGAGGTCGCAATCGCGGTAACGTCCCCTGTTGCTCCGGTCAGGTTGCCGAGAATCGAGTTGGCAGCGATTTGCGCAAGTTTCGTGAGCGCAACGCCATTATTTGTAAGGGAGAGTGTGCCGGCAGCGCCACCAATCAAGGAACCGATAGTGCCAGAGTGCGAGAACTCAGAAGCGAGCGTGAGGGATGTAGTGGCAACACTCGAGAGTGCAGCAGTGCCATTGCCGTAGAGAAGTTGGCTTGAGGTGAACGAAGTTTGGCCCGTGCCGCCTCGCGCGACCGTGAGGGTGCCAGTGGTGCCCGCAACGATTGGAAGGTTCGTTGCATCAGTGAGGTCGAAGGCTGGAGTGGCATCACTTCCTCCGAGCGAGAGTGTTACGCCTCCGTAGGAAACAGTTGAGTTTGCGAGACCGGCATTCGTGAGGGTGCCGGAGAGTGAGGAGGTATAGGTAAGAGTGTCGCCAGAACCGGTAATAACAAGGTTTGGTGTGAGGCCGTTGTTAGCACTCGTTGAAGTCGCAAAAGTGACTGTTGGGCCATCTGCGGTTTGTCCGGTAGGACCGATGGCAGTGATGCCCGAACCACCAGAAGGCGTACTAGTAGCAATAACCTTTCCGGTAGGATCAACTGCCAAAAATGCGCCAGCTGCGGTACCGAGCGGCGTTATGTATTGCGTACCGGTCGTCGTTGCATTGGTCGTAGATGCGTTTGTCGCAAAAAGTGAGCTAAATATATTGTGTGCGCTCCAGCTGTTGGCAGTTGTGGTGCCGAAGGCAAGAGAGATGGAATCTACCGAACGAACAAGTGGATATATAAAGGAGAGTGGATTTTCGAAGTCGACGCCCGCAGTTGCTGTTGAAACGACACCAGCGGTTGCCTTAAGAATTCCTGTGAGCGAACCGATTGAGAGATTACCGAAGAATGCATTCGTTGAAGATGCGTAAGAAGAACTGATACCGGTCGTTGAGGCGTTTCCAGTAACGGTCAGAAGCGAACCATCAAAAGTAAGGTTCGCTTCATCGACAAGCGCACTCGTACCATTGCCGGTTAGCAAACGATTGTTGGTGAACGTTGCGGCGCCAGTGCCTCCCCTATTCACGGCGAGCGTGCCAGTCGTATCACTAAGAGCAATACCGAGAGAAGACGTTGCAATTGCCGTTACGTTCCCTGTCGCTCCCGTGAGATTGCCGAGGATCGAGTTTGCAGCAATCTGTGCGAGTTTGGTGAGTGCGACGCCGCTGTTCGTAAGAGAAAGAGTTCCAGCTGCGCCGCCGATGAGAGAGCCAATAGTGCCAGAGTGTGAGAACTCAGAAGCGAGCGTGAGAGAGGTTGTTGCGACCGAAGAGAGTGCAGCAGTGCCGTTGCCGTAGAGCAGCTGACCTGAAGTGAATGTGGTCTGGCCAGTTCCTCCTCCACCAACGCCTAGTGTTCCGGAAAGTGCGGAAGTATACGTTAGGGTATCACCCGAGCCAGTGATGGTGAGATTAGGCGTCAATCCATTGAAAGCGGTTGAAGAGGTGGCAAACGTGACAGCTGGGCCGTCTGCCGTCTGTCCTGCAGGACCGATGGACGTCACCGCTGCCGCAAGTGGTGAGGTCGTTGCAATCACCCGACCGTTTGCATCAACCGCAAGGAATGTACCGGCTGCAGTGCCGAGCGGTGTGATATAGAGAGAGCCAGTCGAGGTCGCGTTGGTTGTCGAGAGATTCGGGAACGTGTTGATTGCGGTTGTTGAGGTGGAAGTGAAATTCGATGCAGTGAGTACGTTGTACGTAGTGATTGCTCCACGGAAGAGTGCGTTGCCAACCACCTCAAAGATATTTCCAGTTGTTGAGGTAGCGTTACTGCCAATAATGACGACATTCGAAGTGTCAGTGGGATAAACAGCAAGACTGTCAGTCGTCGTTGCCCATGCACCAGCCCCACCACTTGCGCTAATGTCAGCTCCCCATGCCGGGAATCCGGCGGTCACTTTAAGTACTTGGCCTGCAGAGCCTACTGGAAGTTTTGCAAGATTGCCGCTGCCATCCGCATAGAGAATGTCACCTGCGGTGTAGCTAGTGAGTCCAGTTCCTCCGTTGATGAGATTGAGTGTGCCAGAAAGTGTGAGTGTTCCTGTTGAAGTAATTGGACCGCCCGTAAATGTGAGCCCGGTCGTACCACCCGACGCATCAACTGATGTCACACTTCCCGACCCTCCGCCTCCGCTATTCGAATTCGAAGAGTTGTTCGAGATTGCACGACTATCGAGAATACTTGAACGTGTCTCTCGAAGACGACGCTCGAGATAATCAAACGTGACACCCTGTATCGTAATCTGGTTAACAATGTTCTGAACCGGCGTCTGCGAAATAATAGAGTACGAGGAGCTCGTGCCCGCTGACGTTGTGTCGCCTTGTGGCAGAGGTACGAACGCGACTGGTGCTTGTTTGAAAAGTGAAGCGACGGCCGAGAGTCCTTTGTAGAACAGGTTGTTGATGGTGACGTACGTGTAAAGCGCCACATCTTCCCCCACCTTATATATGGAAGCCTCTGCAGTCGCTGCAGCAAGCGCACCACTAGCACTTTGTGAGTCTGAGCGTTCTTGAACTGTTGAGCCGAAAACATCGCGCTGCTGCGTGACCAATGCAACAAAATCTGGCCCCTCCCCAGAGAATGCGAGCGCGAGCGCCTGACCAGTGGCACGCGTGCCCGAAACGACTCCATTTGCATTTTCGTAGGCCAGCGAGCCAGTGCCATTAATGGCCTCTAGGTACGCGGTGCGGATGGAGTCCCCTGCTTGGTTGATGTTGTGGGCTGCAGCAAGGAGGTTCCTCTCCATAGAGGAAGCGACACCTAATGAGCCTTCCACCCAACCCACCACTGCACCATCGTACCCACTGGCGAGGCTTGGGGGGACCGACGCAACCGCAGACGCCACGGTGTCCCCTATCGCATGGGCAGTTTTGAGTACCGCAAGAGAAATTTGTGGGGTCGACTCGATAAATCCATAGATTCCAACTTCGTGTGCATCGAGAATAGCCTCTGCTGTTCGGATAGTGCCATTCCCTAAACTGAGCTCTGCGGCGAGTCCAGACTCACCGAGCGCGAACAATGCGTCACGTGCAGAGTAGCCACTCTCAATCCAAAGGTTGCCCGCATCGGCCAATCCGTTGGTATACGTCTCGAGCCCCCCAACTATGAGCGAATGAACACTTTCTCCTATACCTATATATATATCCGTAAGGGTACCTTGCGGATTAGCGAGAGCATTACCCGCTGAAGCTACAAGGCTTGCGACTGGAATACTTTGCAGCCGACCTTTAGTGTTTACATCGTTTTCTAGAGGAAGGTCGGTATCCGATACAGCTATATATCCGGTAGTTACGTCGGTTTGTGCAACTGACGGAATAACGATTGGTCCTGTAAAAATTGGAGCCTGCAGCCCAACCGTTGCATTAGCAGTCGTATGCCGATCAATGGTCGGCCACGCCGGAAGGTCCGCCGCGAGGATTCGAACACCAAGCGCCGTGGTAGACGTGACCTCAAGCGCTTTCGTGCCAACAAACTGCCCGACTGGAGAATGAAGTGCATACAAGCTTGCTGTTCCAACAACAAGCGCGACAAGCGTTGCGACAGCATTATCGAAAAAAGGACTTGGGATACTCTTCCCCCGATTACGCACTGCAGGAGTTCTAGAGGTCGTTTTGAGCGATACGTGACCACTGTGACCGTTACGTGCAACTTGGTATTCTTGTTCACGTATACGGGAGAGCTCTTCGGCACTTTCTTTTTTCTTTTGGTCTTGAGTCTTACAAAATGCAACAAGGGAATCGCGGTCAACGAGCCAGCTGCGTCCGAACTGAGTTGAGTTAATTTTTCCTGACCGACAGAGTCGACCAATGTAGTCCGGATGGTATCCAGAAATTTCCGAAGCGTGCTTCGTGGAAATCAAATTGGTGTTGAGAGGAGTAGTCATATCGGCTATCCGACTTACACATAGTTTATGCGATAATCTCCCACTTTACTTAAAAAAATATAAAATGATGGGGATAAAATTTTTATATTTTGTTTAGAAAGAATTTATCAAAAGAATTCCTGCGAATTCCAAAATGAAGAGTGCTCCGACAACGCTTATCGGCTTAGAAAATTTCTCTCAAGCAGCAGAAAGTAAGTAAATAACTCACTTTATCTAGGAGAGTGCGATAAAAAATACGCCTAGCAGACGCTAGACGCATTAGTTTCTGCTCTTGGTAGTAAAAAATTTACAAGGGGACTATAGGGAGTGGTGACTATTTTATATATTCTTGTTTTTACGAGACGAGAAACACTTTATTTACTGCTTAATATAGGTACTCTTCCCACCGAGATATTTTATTAAACCTGATTCTTGTGCTGCTGGAAGTAGGTAACGGTCCGCTGCCCCGGTTCCTAGGAGCATTATGCTGATTGCAACGAGCGCAATAGCTATCACTATGGATGATTTGACCAGGCTTCCCTGTTTTCTTATCTTTCTAGGCTCAACTTGCGTCTCTAGATGGCGTCTTGGGGCAGGTGTAGGGACAATGACGTCCATATCCTTGGTTTGTGGAGCGACGTGAGGTGCAACCCTATGCAAAGTAACAGAGACCTCTTCGTCGTCTCCTTGAGGTGCAGCCGGAGGTTCTTCAGCCGGCTCTTCTTGCCGAGAAATTGGAACTAGCTCTACTTCGGCCTGATTACTAGCTATATCGGCAGCCGAGATAATATTTCTATCCCTTGCAAGAAGATTGAGGCTACTAGGTAGAGGTGCTCGTGGGCGCTCTATAAGCTCTGGGAGCGTTGCTACCGTCTCTGTAACGTACCTCGGGGACTTCCATCCTGACTCCTCTACAACTTCTGACTCCTCAGCCTCTGGTTCTTTTACCACTTCTTCCTGCTTCCCGAAGCGATGTTCTGCGATTGAGCTCTCTAGTACGTACCAGCTACGCCCCACCAGGCGTGCCTCTACGCGCCCCTCTCTACAAAGCTGACCAATGTAGTCCTTGGCATAGCCCGTAAGCTCTGCCGCCTTCTTCGACGAAATGTACTTCTTCTCCCCTATGACGAGCTCATCCATTGCCTGAAGTATATACATATTTCATCTCGGATAGAAGAGATGTAAACATTCTCGCCTATCCAGGTACAAAAAAGGCCCCAGCGGGGCCTAGTTGCGTCTTATGCGGTCAGCTCGAGTATCAGCTCTCTAATTACGTTAGGGTTCCCTGCGCCCTTGGTGGCCTTCATCCCCTGCCCCACCAAGAACTGGAGTGAGGACTCCTTGCCTGCCTTGTACTGCGCAACGACCTCTGACTGGCCGCTAAGCATCTGTGTAATTATCTTCCGGAGCTCCTCCTTGTCGCTAATCTGCGTAAGCCCCTGCTTCTCGGCTATCTGCTTCGGCTCTCCTCCTTCAGCTACGAGTACGGCGAGAACTTCTTTGACGCCACGGGATGACAGTTCATCAGTTGCCGCCATTCGTATAAGTGATGCATACGTCTCCGGGGTGCACATTCCTGGAGTACCTCCAAGATCAGAGACGAAGTAATTTACAGCAAGTTGCACTTCGCGCTCCCCTTCTACCAACGTAAGCACCCGGTCTATGAACACAACGCGCTCAACATCGCTCACGACAAATGTGCTGTCGGATGGTTTGAAATTATATTCTTCCTCGTACCGCGCCTTTCGCTCCCACGGAAGTTCTGGAAGCGTTGCGCGAATGGCTTCAACTGAAAATTCAGGCAGGTCAGAGAGGACGAGCTTCGGAAGATCTGGTTCTGGGAAGTAACGATAGTCTGCTCCGCCCTCTTTAATGCGCTGATGGAATGTTTCTTGTTTGTCCTCGTTCCAGCCACGAGTTGCTTTTACGACTTGCTCGCCAGATTCGAGTAGTTGTATCTGTCGTTCAATCTCGTGCTCAATCGCACGCTCCACTGCACGGAAAGAGTTGATGTTCTTTATCTCAACGTAATTTGGTGACGGTGTGCCGGTCTTAGACACAGAGACGTTCGCTTCGACACGCATCTCCCCTTTCTCGAGGTTGGCGTCTGAGGCACCGAGCGTACGTAGAAGAAGCTGTAGTTCACGTGCAAAATCTCCTGCGGTCTTTGCATCATGCATGACTGGTTCAGTCACAAGCTCCATGAGCGGAACGCCAGCACGGTTGAAATCGACGAGCGAGGTGTCACCGGAGTGCGTGGAGCGCGCAGTGTCCTCTTCGAGATGCACGCGTGTAATCTTTACGCCGGCGAGCGTTCCTCCTGAAACGAGCGGATGCTCGTACTGACTTATCTGGTAGCCCTTTGGAATGTCCGGATAGAAGTAGCTCTTGCGGTCAAACTCCGTGTAATCGGCAAGCGTACCTCCAACTGCGGCGCCTACACGAAGCACATGTCGCACCGCCTCTTTGTTTGCCGTTGGGAGCGTACCTGGATGCGCCATACAAATTGGACAGATATGAACGTTCGGCTCCTTCTCGTCCGGGTCATTCCGGGAGGAACAGAACATCTTGGTCCGGGTCTTGAGTTCCGCGTGGACCTCAAGCCCTATGGTCGGCTTATAAGCACTCATATATAGAGGAGTGTACACCAGGGCCCTTACGGAGGGCTACTTGGAGAGCTCTTTCGTGAGCCTATTGGAGAACGCTTTGAGTAGCTCCGGTTCGTTCACCGACAGGAGGACTACCTCCTTCCCTATTGCCTCCCCCATGGCCTTTGCGGCATTTCCCCGTTCGTCAGGGTCGAGAAGATCAGCCTTCGAAAGAACTACTAGCTCGGCCTTATCGGTCAGTCCGCCACCGAAAGCTTCAAGCTCAGCACGTATGGCGCGGTAGGCTCCCACTAGGTCTTCTTGCTCTGCCGAGATGAGATGTACAAGTAATCCGGTACGTTCTATGTGCCTCAAGAACTTCGAGCCGAGACCTCGGCCGGACGAGGCTCCTTCAATGAGTCCTGGAATATCGGCAAGAAGCTTGCCATAGAAGTCGCCGAGGTGCGGGTCAAGCGTCGTAAAAGGGTAGGCTCCGACCTTGGAGCTTGCGCGGGTCAAAGCATTCAAAAGTGAGGACTTCCCGGCGTTGGGGTAGCCTATGAGTCCCGCGTCAGCGATGAGTTTGAGGGTAATTTCGATATCCCCACCCTTCCCCGGCTTACCAGGAGAAGTCTCCTTTGGATTCTGGTTTACCGAGCTTTTGAAGTGAGCATTGCCGAAGCCTCCCGGACCTCCCTTGAAGACGACGTGGCGGTCTCCTTCCTTGAGAATCTCAAAGGTTTCTCCAGTCGTCACAATCTTCGCAACCGTACCGACAGGAACTCGCAGCACGATTGGCTCTGCATCTTTGCCATGCTTGAGGTCAGCACCACCCGGCTTGCCGTTGTCTGCACGAAACTTCTTGGTGAAGCGATACGAAGCGAGTACCGCAAGGTCACGCACTCCTTCTATAACAATGTCGCCGCCGCGACCACCATCTCCTCCTGATGGTCCGTTCTTCGCTTTCTCTTTCGTATGTGACCAGCGCACAACACCAGGACCTCCGTGTCCGGCGAGTGCATGGATGCGCATTTCATCGACGAAGGCCATATTAGCGGACGAGCTCCCAGCCCTCGTTAATCAAGGCTTCGGCTTTCTTGTACTTCATCGTACGTGTTTCATCTCCGTTCTTTATAGTAACCATATCATTACGCCCGGGACCTTCAGCTTTCGTCACAGGTCCTGGTACGGAAGAACCATCACCTGACTCGCTCCCCGCAAGCATTGCACGACGTGCTTTCTCTTCTGCGGCTTTTATCTTTGCCTCATCGGCAGGCTGTACGCGCGGTAGTGCCTCACGGAAGGTCTGCGCAATGCTCTCTTCCATCTGCTGGAAGCGGATGAGGCCTTCGCGACGATACTCGAGCAACGGGTCACGCTGACCATACGCACGCAGCGAAACGCTTCGGCGCAAGTAATCCATGGCCTCAAGCTGCTCGAGCCAGAAGGTGTCGGTAATCTGGAGAACCATGCGGCGCGTAAGCGCAGTCCAGAGTTCTGGGCCGTATTCGGCTTTCTTAGCCTCGTAGGCTGCAAGCGCGGCTACATCGCCCGCTATAAGCTCCTGTGCGAGCGCTTCTATATCCTCAGGTGTGCCGAGGAGGGCCTTGGTACGCCTGCCGTAGATAGCGAGGCGCTGGGTGTTCATCACGTCGTCGTAGGCAAGCACCTGCTTGCGAGCATCAAAGTTGTAGCCCTCGATGCGCTTCTGAGCGGTCTCAAGCGACTTAGTAATCATGCCGCTTGCGATTGGCTCGTCCTCAGGAATACGGAAGGTGCCCATCACTTTCTTGAGCATGTCTGAAGCAAAGACACGCATGAGCTTGTCCTCAAGAGACACATAGAAGCGAGTCTCTCCTGGGTCTCCCTGACGGCCGGAACGACCACGCAGCTGGTCATCGATGCGCCTGGCTTCGTGGCGCTCGGTACCAATGACGGCGAGACCGCCGAGACCGACTACCTCGTTGTGCGTATCAGGAGCACTTGGAGCGCCGCCAAGCTTGATGTCCACGCCGCGTCCTGCGAGGTTAGTTGCCACCGTCACATTCGCCTTCCTTCCTGCCTGCGCGATGATTTCACCTTCGCGTTCGTGGTTCTTCGCGTTCAGGAGCTCGTGTGGGATGCCTGCCTTTTCGAGGTAACTCGAGACTATCTCGTTGTCTTCAATTGAAACGGTACCAATGAGTACCGGCTGTCCTTTCTCGTGGAGTTCTTTCACCTGCTTGGTGAGCGCTCGGTACTTGCCATCATTGGTCTGGAAAATAAGGTCGTCATGGTCCTTACGAGCAACAGGACGGTTGGTCGGCACTGAAACCACTTCAAGTCCGTACACGGTGTAAAACTCCTCTTCTGCGGAAAGTGCCGTACCCGTCATACCAGCGATACGCTCGTACATGCGGAAGTAGTTCTGGAAGGTCACCGATGCATAGGTGCGAGTCTCCTTCCTGATTGGCACACCCTCCTTCGCCTCAATTGCCTGATGCAATCCCTCAGACCAGCGACGCCCAGGCTGCAAACGACCCGTGAACTCGTCGACGATAATAATCTCTCCGTCTTTGACGACATACTCCTTGTCTCGGTTAAACAGCGCCTTGGCCTTAGCGGCGGTCTCAAGGTGGTGGGCGTACTTCATTCCTCCCTCGGTATAGAGGTTCTCAATACCAAGAGCCTCCTCAGCCTTCCGGATGCCCTCCTCAGTGAGCTGGACGGCCTTATGCTTCTCATCCACCGTATAGTCCTCTACAGGTACAAAGCTCGCCACAATGGTGGAGAAGCGCTGGTAGAGGGCTCCAGAGTCCTCTGCAGGGCCTGAGATGATGAGCGGCGTGCGTGCCTCATCTATAAGAATAGAGTCGATTTCGTCGACAATTGCGTAGTGGTGTCCGCGCCCAGCAATCTGTGCCGGCTCGTAGGCAGTGTTGTCGCGAAGATAATCGAACCCGAGCTCGTTGTTGGTTGCGTAGGTAAGGTCAGCCGCGTACGCCTCCTTCTTAGAAACAGGGCGCAGGTAATCATAGAAAACGCGGAAAGAGCCTTCAGCGTCGCGCTGCTCGTCCTCCGTAGCTTCAACGTGCGAAGGATCGTAGAGGTACGCACCGGTTGAGGTGACCACACCGACGGTAAGTCCAAGGAAGTCATACACCTGTCCCATCCACGCGCCGTCGCGTCGGGCGAGATAGTCGTTCACCGTCACGATGTGCACCCCCTTACCAGCGAGCGCGCGGAGTGTTACTGCTAGAGTCGCAACAAGCGTCTTCCCTTCTCCGGTGCGCATCTCAGCAATCTTTCCTTTAGCGAGTGCCAACCCTCCGATGAGCTGTACATCGTAGTGGCGCTCCTTAAGTGTCCGGCGCGCACTCTCCCGTACGAGCGCGAACACCTCTGCAATGTCCGCATCCTTTTCTGGAGAGCCTCCGGTCCGGTCCCGAACAGCTGAAAGCCTCCCCTTGAGCTCCTCCTGGGAGAGACCCTCAAACTGACCCGAGAACTCCCCCGCCTTGGCAACGACGCTACCAGCGGCCTTAATAAAGGCCGAGGACTGGTTCTTGGTAAATAGGCGCCCGAGCATGTCTGCCATGATTGGGCCACTATACCGCTTTCGCCCCCATAAAAGAAGAACGCCCCGATTGCTCGGGGCGTTCCTTGCTAAAAGCGTTATGCGCGCTTCTTTGCGGACTTCTTCGTTGCCTTGCGCTTGACGGTCTTCTTCACTGCCTTGCGCTTGACGGACTTCTTAGCCGGTGCCTTCTTTGCGGCCTTCCTCTTTTTTGCTGCCATAGGTATTCTAGAATTTACTACGACTGATATTGTCGACCCACTCACGTGCGAATTATTGTAATAGCTCGCTCGCGAATGTGTTCTATGAGTATTATTGCGCGTGTAGGAATTTTTTGTGCGCACAAAGTGCGAGCTGTGGATAACTTTTCCTAAAAAGTTTTACGAAAAAACTACTGCGTTGGCATCGTTCGCACTTCTCGTTCGATTGTTATGCCTGTTGCGTCATACACTTTCTGTTCAACAAGACGCGCAAGTGATTCAACATCGTGTGCAGCGCCGCCTACATCAAGCGCAAGCACGAGCGGCTGCGAACCAAACAACCACGCGGGCCCTTGGCGAAAACCGCGGAGCGCAAGAACTCGGTCGAGCACAAACGCGAGCGGTATCTTTACTCCCTTGGGGTTTGGGAAGCTCGGAATATCACCATAGCGCTCTTTGAGTTCAGTGAAGCGCTCAGGTGTAAGGATGGGGTTCTTAAAGAAGGAGCCTGCCGTTCCGGTAGTGTGCAAATCAGGAAACTTCCCTTTCCGGACTTCGCGCACTGCCTCCCCAATTGCCGACGGGGTCGAGAGGTCAACTCCACGCTCTTGTAGCGCGAGTAGGTCCTTGTACTCAATCTTTGGTGAACCTTGCTTCTGAAGCGCGAGCGTAACGCCGGTGACGATGAGATTTGGTTCGTGTTTAAATCGGCTATCGCGATACCCAAGTGCACAGTCAGCAGCTGACAATTGCATTCGCTTCCCTGTTGCTGAATCAATAACATCAACGAAGCGAAGTGTGCCAGCGAGTTCAGCACCGTACGCACCAATGTTCTGGATAGGTGCTGCTCCTACCGTTCCAGGTATGCCTGCAAGGTTTTCGATTCCCCACAAACCGCGTGACGCAGCCTGCGTTACAAGCTCATCCCACGATGCTCCTGCTGCAGCTGAAACGAGAACGGCGTCCCCTTCCTCACTGAAGGTAATCCCATCAGTGCGTATAAGTATGACGAGTCCTTGGTAGCCGTCGTCGGAGGCAAGTACGTTGCTTCCACCTCCAAGTACGTAATACGGAAGACTGTGTTCCTTGGCGTACGCGAGCGCGGCTTCGATGTCTTCGACACTGCTACAAGAAATGACTGCCGCTGCAGGTCCACCAACCCTGAGGGTCGTAAGGGAGGAGAGCGGCACCTGTTCCCTGAGGTTCATTATGGCTGCGCGGAAATCTGCGCGAGAAGCGCAGAGGCATCAGCGGCTGCTTCCGGATGCGCCGCGACGGTTGCCTGTATCTCTGCGCGCGCCTCTGCAGTGCGACCCGCAACCGCAAGAATCTTGGCAAGCATGAGGCGGTCAGCTGCTGCGCCATCGCGGTTTTGAATCCTCAGGCGCTGGAGTGCAATGAGCGCATCGTATTGCTTCGCATTGGCGTACGCGCCCCAGAGAATGTCGCTGTCGACTGTGGTTGTACCAAACGTATCAACAAGAAGCGTCTGCGCCCCGGGAAGATTGCCTGCAATCACCTCGCTTGCCGCAAGGTAGATGAGCGGGTCCTTAAAGGAGGTATCAAGCTCGTAGGCAGTCCTGAAAGACGCGCGCGCAGCATCTTGGTCTCCGGCAAGCCATTCGACGGCAGCACGCTCAAGGTAGAGCTGTTGCTTCTTAGGTGAAATCTCAAGTGCTTCATTGATTGAGGCAATCGAGTTGGCGTAATCCCCTCCAACGCGATACACACCAGAGCGAGCGAGCAGGAGGCGTGTGTCCAGTGGTGCACGCTCAAGCTCTAGGTTCAATTCAGAGATTGCGAGTGTGAGCCACTCGAGTTTTGTCGCGTCTGAAAGAGATGGCTCCTGGGCGATACGGATGGCGACGTTAGCAAGCTGTGTGCGAATTTCTTCCGTAGCAAATGATCCGCCTGCAAGCGTTTGCTTGAAGAGCTCAAGGTTTTGCCCGACGCCCTGAGTGGTTGGCTGCTGTGCTTTTATAAGGTCGGTCGCCGCAGCCATGTTCGGTACGTTCACAATCCAGATAAGCGCGACCGCAAGCGCAGCAGCCGCTGGAGCAGCAATCATGCCTACTCCCTGCTCGGGAAGTTCGGGAGCCGACTCAAGAGATTTCACTGGCTTAGAGGAAATGATGTGCGCGGTAGCGAGAATCATCGCGAGCGGTATGTACGCAAAGAGGTTGTCGAACACCACCAGTGCCTGAATACCGTAGGCGACCAACAGTGACAGCAGCATAAGCCGCTCAAGCGGTGCGATTTGGTAACGGAAGAGCGCGATGACCGTACTCAGCAGAAGTGCGAGGAAGAGAAGGAATGCAGGAACACCACCTGCTACAAGCCAATCGAGGTAGGTATTGTGTGCGCGGTCATAGTAGGGCTCGACGCCGTAGAGCGAAGGGTCGTAGTGCTGGTTGAACGCATAGAGGAAACCTTCCTGTCCCCAACCGAAGACAGGGCGCTCAGCAGCGGCCTCTCCAGCCATCTGCCATATCTCAAAGCGTATTTGGAGCTCCTGACTTATGGAGAAAACCGAAGCGAGACGCGCTATCACTGGTTGTTCCGTAACAAACGAAGTATCGCGGACGAGGAAGAAGCCGCCGACCAGAACTACAAGGGCGACAAGCACTCCAATGGCGAGTTTGCGTGCCTTCTCCCCCGACTTCCAGGCAGTCCATAGAGCTGCGAAGACAACGGCGCCGAAAGTGGCAATCAAAGCGCCACGGGAAGCAGTGAAGAGAAGGAAGACGATTTCTACCGCCGCGAGTACATATAAGGAGTAGCGCAGCCAGCCGCGGCTTACCACTGCCTGCCAGAGGGTGACACCGAGCGCGAACATAAGGAAGACAGCGAAGTAGATAGCGTTGCCAAGCGTTGCGTCAACGCGCAGTCCTCCCTGATTGATTGCGAAGACGCCCATGAGCTGCATGAGGGCAACGACACAGGTGAGAGCTGCAGCAGCAAGGAATGCGCGCCACCAGGCCTGGCGAAGACTCTCTTTTGCGAGCATCGCCCCCGCGACCACGAAGAACATGAACACGTGGATGAGGGTCACCCATCCGTCCATGCGCTCGAAGTTGCTCCAGAATGCCTTATGCGGATTAAGTGCCAGGAAGTCAGCGACCATCATCCACACGGCAAATACTCCATATAAGAGGAGTGTCCAAGAGAAGCGAGGGCGATATTGCTTATCAGCAAGGGCGAGCACCGCCCAGCCGACAAAGGCTATTTCGACAAGTATGCGGAAGGCAAAGGCCTTACCGGTGATGAAGGGAAAGAAGGCGCCGTTGGCCACATAAAGGGCAAGGAAAGGGATGAGGAAGAGGGCCCCCAGGACGATCCATTTGATGATCGACACTACTTTCATAGAAACGACTATAGCACCCCCAGAGAGCCCGGGCCATGCATCCTTTCCTGCTTAGGGAAGGTTACGATTGGTATATAGTAGAGCGAACAGGGCCTTCCATGACTGAATTGAAAATGCGTTTTCTCCAACTCCTTCGCTGGAGCGAGAAATATACAAAGACCGATATGGTCTACCTTGCAGCAGGTGGTTTTTGGATGACGGTAGCCCAGGCAGTCTCTTCCCTCTCTGCTTTACTCCTTGCTATAGCCTTAGCGAATCTTCTCTCCCAGGAAACATACGGTACCTATAAGTATGTCCTGTCGATTGCCGGCCTCTTCGCAGTATTCACACTCCCGGGCATGGACACTGCGTACACCCGCGCTGCCGCCAAAGGAGAGGTGGGTACCTATCGAGCACTGACTGCAGCGCGCCTGAAGGGCAGCGCACTCGGCGCGCTTTTCGCGCTTCTCGGGAGCGCGTACTACTACTTCCTCGGCGACAATGCGAATCTCGCTATCGCACTCCTGGTCATTGCCGCTACCCTTCCCTTCTTCGATACGTTTGGTCTTTACTCCTCCTACCTCTCTGGTCGTGGTCGTTTCGACCTCATGGCTAAATACCACGCGCTCACTCAGACAGTAAGCATCGGTGTGCTTGTGGTGACCGCGATGCTTTCTGATTCCCTGATTGCACTTCTCTGTGCGTACTTCATCCCACTCATTCTTGTACGCATCCTGCTCTACATACACACGTTCCGCACAGTGCCGAATGAGCGCGATACCGAGAAAGATACGGAAACTGTTACCTATGGTTGGCACCTAACACTTATGAATGTTCTTGGCGTCATTGCTGGCAACATCGATAAGATTCTCATCTGGCACTTCCTCGGTCCGGTTCAGGTTGCCATTTACACGTTTGCAGTTGCGATTCCTGAACAACTGAAGGGTCCACTCAAGGGAGTGAGCGACCTTGCATTCCGAAAGTTCGCTACCCAATCAGTAGATGAGGTACGTAATGGACTCCCTTCTCTCTGGCGAAAAATGGCACTGTATGCGCTTGCGCTCCTTACGCTCTCGTTGGTCTACATCCTCCTCGCGCCGTATATCTTCCAATTCCTCTTCCCACAATATATGGAGAGCGTTCTCTATTCTCAGGTGTTTATGCTCTCGGCCGTCGGCCTCGTTGGTACAATCCCTCTCGCCATCATCGGTGCACACCGGAAAATTAAAGAGCAGTACGTTTTCTTTACTTCCCAGCCAACGCTGCAGATAGTCCTCTATTTCCTTATGATTCCTACCTTCGGCATCATGGGGGCCATCGTCGCGCGCTTCATCATGCGCGTGCTGTATGCCGGACAGAGTGTCATAATGCTTACCAACAGCTTTAAGAAAGAACCCGTTGTATGACTCTTACCCGCGCCGACCTCCTCTCACATAAACCGCTTATTATCGCTGGCCCCTGCGCTGCAGAAACGCGCGAGCGCGTCATAGAAATTGGCGAGAAGGTGAAAGCTGCTGGTGCGCATATGTACCGTGTGGGTCTCTGGAAGCCCCGTACCAACCCGGATAGCTTCCAGGGTGTTGGTGTTGAAGGTCTAGCGTGGCTTAAGGAACTTAAGGAGAAGACGGGGCTCTTGATTGCCACCGAAGTGATGGAAATAGACCATATTGCTGCTACCAAGGATATCGTCGACGTACTCTGGGTGGGCGCGCGCAATATGCAGAATTTTTCGCTCTTGAAAGCACTTCGTGATGATCCACGCCCTGTGATGCTTAAGCGTGGATTCATCGCGACCGTGAAGGAATGGATTGGTGCTGCTGATTACATTGGTCGGGAGCGAGTGATTCTCGTCGAGCGTGGTATCCGTACCGGCGCTGACTCAACCCGCTTCACACTTGATTTGAACGCAGCGCTCGTCATGAAAACCGACTACGGTATGCCAGTAGTTGTCGATCCTTCACACCCAGCCGGTCGCAGCGACCTCGTCCCAGGTCTCTCGCTTGCCGCTATCGCCGCAGGTCTTGATGGTGTGATGGTGGAGGTTCACACATACCCCATGGAATCCCTCGGTGATACGGAGCAGCAGCTTACCCCTGGTGAGTTTGAGACGCTCGTCAGCCGCATACAAGCTCTAACCAAAGCCCTCTATGTCTAAGGTACTTGGTATCATCCCTGCGAGAATCAACTCCAAGCGCATACGCGAGAAGATGGTCGCAGACATCGCTGGTAAACCGCTTATCGCCTGGACGATTGAACGCTCAAAGAAGGCGAAGACGCTTGATGCGCTTGTTGTAGCCACCGACTCAGATGAAATAGAGGCGGCCGCAAAGGCTGAGGGTGTTGCTGTTATCCGTTGGCCACTTCCGTTGCAATCGAAGAACGGAACAGAAGGTGTAGCGCTCGCGCTCGAGCAGTTCACAGACTTTGCGCCTGACATCGTAGTTAATATTTGGGGTGATGAGCCCCTATACCCCGCTGAAGCAATTGATGCGTGTGTACAAGCTCTTGATGCGGACGAGAGTGTCCAGCTAGTTGGCATCGCAGATAAGCTCACAAGCGAAGAAATGTGGCGCGCAACGAGTGTGGTGAAGGTTCTCACCGACCTCAAAGATACTGTTCTCGCCTTCTCTCGCGCACCGGTTCCCCACCCGCACAACGCCTCGTATCGCCCCGACCACTACCACATCACAGGAGCGCTTGCGATGCGAACTGATTTCCTTAGAACATTCGTCACCCTCCCGCAAGGCCCACTTGAGCTTGCAGAAGGCGTCGAGCAGTGGCGCGTGCTTGAACACGGCTATCGCATGAAGGTCATCAAAGGTGAATACGACAACCTCGGCGTCAACGAACCGCACGAACTTGAGGAAGTGAGACGCATTATTGCATCCCGCATCGCAACTGATCGCCGTTACCTTTAAGAGAAGGAACGTACGAGCTCTGCAAACCGACGACTCGCTCCTCCGTCGTTTACATATTCCTTCGCAAGGCTTATGCCAAGCATTTCGCGCACACGCGTACGTTCCGTCGAATCTGCAAGTACTGAGAGGAGCGACTCGAGGTCTGCAGCACTCGTTACGGATGGTACCGGAACCTCACGGAATAATGTCTCAGTGTCGAGCATGGAGCCATACATGGGCATCGTTCCGTCGTAGACGGCGACCTTCCCTGCGAGCAGAGCTTCAAGAAGGACGGTCGAGAATCCTGTAAGGAAGAGATCAGATTCATCAATCAGACGCTGGAGTGGGACGTTCGAGAGGGATAGGTTTTGGTTCTTCTCTGCAAGAGTAGCTACTACGTTTTTCAAGAAAGGCGCGTACGGAGAATCGGGACGCACTACTACACGAACCTTTGCACCCATACGACTGGTCGCCCCAGAAAGTGCTTCGAGTGCGCGCTTCACGTCGTAGGTATCAATCCACCATCCGGGAGTAAGCGTAGATACCGCGTACGCTATCTGCAGTGTGCCGCTTTCCTTCCCGGCGGAAGGAGCTTTGGCGTACTGGTCGAATCGTGGTGAGCCGGTCGGATACAGATTCTCGACTCCAAGCTTGGCAAACTCCCTGCTTGCGAGTGGACCGTAGGTTGCCATACGCTTGGCAGCTGGGTGCGAAGCAAAGGAGCCGGGACCCACGTAGAGGAGACCATGCTGAACCTCAATGGCAGGAATACCCAGCGCTTCAGCGACATAGCAGAGGAACGGGAAATGCGTCTGTAGAGACTCGCTGGCACGCACGAGCACCACCTGCGGCTTCAGACGTTCAAGCATTCGGTAGATGTCTTCAATATCCTCTACATCTCGCCTAGTTCCCTCGCGGATACTCAAATCGACAACGCGTAGCATAACCTCCTTAAGCGAGACGCCTGCGAATGACGCAGTCTCTATGGTCTCTATCTTAGATTTCACCTGATTCCACTGCGTACATACTTCCTCACTCACTCTTCGAGCAGTTTGTGCATGTACCGGAAGAGAGAATGCGTCTGCGTGCATGAAGCGCATGCGGTAATGCAGGATATTCTTCCAGCCTATCTTCTGTGCTTCCGTTCGTTCCCACAACACCACCTCTCCTTCCGTGAGTTCCTTGAGATATGGTTCACAGTTGCGCCACACATCACTTATGAGGAGCCGAACGGGCTTGGGGCGTCTGAGTACAGAAACAACAGCGTTGAGTATCAAAAGCAGGCCTCCAAATAGCATACGCTTAACAACAAAAAGAGATTTCTGTTGCTGAATCCTGCGGAAACCAGGAACTGCCAGCACATCAAACTCAATGGCATGTGTAGAGGCCACAAGCCGCGCAGCGTCCTCAACAATTGCCTCCATTGAATCAGCAAGCACGTCCGCAACGAACGCCCTGCGGCTTGACTGCAGAGCAACAAGTTTTTCAACTCGTTCTCGTGTGATCAGCGTCTGTAGCATGTCTACGTAGTAAAGGAACACGGCAAGATATTCCTGTACCCCAAGTGCATGAGTCTTCCCAAACGGTACGTCCCGATGTGAGAGGAACGCGAGACGCGTATCATTGAACACGCTCTGTGCGACCTTCTCTGCATACGCGAGACGCTCAACCGGAGGAACGGTACGCAGGTCCTCACCGGAACGAAACGGTATCCCCGCTTCCGTAAGTGCACGTTCAATATCAGCCCCAAGCGCGATCACCAAGACATCCGAGGATTTCTTTAGGTACGCTGTAAGCGTCGGAATCTGTTCAAGATAGTAGATGAGGACAGCGGTTTTCATGACATGAATGCAAGGATGCGCTTGGCGCGCGCCTTCCAGGTGTGCCCATCAATACGTACACGAGCAGCGCCAACCATGCGCGTAACTCCTTCCCCTCCCTTGATTGCAGTGGCAACCTTCTCGGCGAGGTCATTGGGGTCCCCGGGGGCAACCAAAAGCGAGTCTGTCGCCGACACAATCTCTTGAATGGCGGGCGTGGCGGTAGCAACAACGGGCCGCTCCATATACAGGTACTCAAAAAGCTTCATGGGAGAAGTGTAGCGCCATGATTGCTTATCCTTGTCAGTGCCTAGTACTAAGAGCGCGTCGGCTGCCGCACACCACCACGGCACTTCTGTCTGAGGGACATCAGGCGTAAAGTGCATGTTTTTCTCAGGCGACTTCCCTGTCACACGCCTGAAGGCTTCCTCACTTCCCCCAACCAGATGCCACGTAACCTCGGGAAGAAGCCTTGCTGCTTCGGGAATAAGCTCGAGCCCCTTCCAGTTAAAGAACCGTCCTACGTAGAGCGCAATTTTTGCATCCGTGGAGAGACCAAGGCGCGCCCTTGCTTCCCCCTTATCTTTCCGGGAAAAGAGCGCTGTATCAACGCCATTTGGCTCAACCAGATAGGTCGCCTTGGTTTCCGGAAAACTAGCTTGTAAATCCTCCTTAAGGAGGCGATTGACTGCGATTACTCCCTTCACGCGCTTAAAGAGCATCCTCTGGAAAAGGTGTGAGGGCTTTCCGTTATGCATCTCCGTGTAGACCTGAAGACCTGTGAGAGGGAGAAGCGACGAGGAGAAGGTATCCATATCGACGGTATAGATGACCCCTTTCTTTCCGGTCAGATAGAGGAGACTCGAGAGTGCGAAGCTGGCAGCTTGGAATACATAGCCTCCGAAAGAAACTAAATCAAGGGTCGGTACGTAGACAACTGGGATATCAACTCGAAGACTGTAGAACTCTCTCGGTGTCTTTTTCACGTGCTTGCGGTTCGGCACAACAAGAGTGAGATCAACGCCCGCCTCTATAAACGCCTCACACATTTTGGCAATTTGTATAGCGTGTGCCTTTTCGCTTGGCATTCGCGCATTGACGACGTAGTAGAGTTTCATACGCTTATTTCACGCAGAAGGCGTGATACCCACTGGTCTGATTGCTATCCGCCTTACCAAGCAGGGAGTCGAGCCAAGAAAAGAAACTGACCTTTTTTGAAAGAGCCGGGAAAAGATTCATCACTGTGGCGAGTGCACCCTTAGCGTTTCTCACCTCAACGCTCGAGAAATCACGCGTCATATATTTGATACCCTCAACCGTGAAGCGGTAATAGTCGCCGTAGTAACCCTTCTCTGGATGGTAGTAGAAGAGAAACGGCGCATAGATGTAGCAGTACCCGCCGGGCTTCAACACACGATGCATTTCGCGCACCGCCTTCTGCGGCTCCTCCACGTGCTCGAGCACTGAAATGCAAACGAGGGCGTCCACACTGTTGTCTGGGAACGGAAGATTGTGGATGTCTCCAACGATATCCGGATGGTAGTCAGCTACCTTGTCGAGAACCTTATAGGAAACCTTCTCTTTGAGAGGCACAAGCCATTCATTTTCACGAGAACGATTGTTCTTCTCTGGGTCAATGCGTAGTCCGCCGCCGATATCAATTACGGTTACCTTGTCCGTAAATATTTTCGTTATCTGGGTTTTGAAAAAAACATCTTCGGTCATGGTGTGATATTGAACTTACGCGCCCAAAGCTGAAGCATAAAAAGAGACCACAGCGGTATGTAATGATACTCCCTTCCCTCCCTGTGAGCAGTAAGCATAGATTCGACTTCCTTCCAGTCAAAGAGGTCGGCGGTTGCGGGAGCAAAATCCATTTGCAGAGCCTCACGAATGCGCTCCTCAAACGCCGGGTCCTTGAGCCAGACACTGCCAGGAGCGAACCACCCTCGCTTAGGTTGGTTGAGCAGCGTGGCAGGGATACGGTCACGATAGGCATCCTTAAGGATGCGCTTCGAACGCGTGAGACCTACCTTATCTGAAAGTGGCAGCGCATGAGCGTAGTCAACCACTTCATTATCAAGTAACGGCACCCGCTCTTCGATACCACCTGCCATCGACATCTTGTCTGCACGAACGAGAGCGCCGTCGACAAGAATGGATTGCTCGTCAGCTCGCATGAACTCCTCCGTGAACGTACGAGGATTACCTGAGAAGAAGGGGTCGAAGTACGCCTGTGGCGACGCGCGGAGTCCTTCCGGACGCACGTACCGATTAATGACTGCGTCCTTCTGAAAAAGGAAGCGTGCAAGACGAGCACTTCCCGCGTCGGGCAGGTCGCGAAGTTTCCCAATAGGAAGCTTTATCGGCATACGTTCGTAGATACCAACCATGCGTGCGAGACGATATCGCTCGTACCCACCGAAAAGCTCATCGCCCCCATCGCCTCCGAGTACTACCGTCACATGGTCCTTTGCAAAGCGCGAAAGCGCCATCATGGGAAGCGCGGTTGCGCTCCCTGTTGGCTCATCCATGTGCCAGGTGACTTCATCGAGGAGGGCGGCCATGTCCTCATTCGTGACTCGAAGCGCATGGTGGCGTGTACCGTAGTGACGCGCAGTCGCCTCCGCGAGGTGAAAGTCAGCGTTGTACTTCGCATCCTCGTCAGGAGAGGCGTACGAAAATCCAACAGAGAAGGTATCGATACCTGCGTGCGCACGAGAAACAGCGTCAAGAATTACACTTGAATCAATGCCGCCGGAAAGGTACACACCGACCGGACGGTCTGACACGAGTTGTCGTGCCGCTGCAGCATCTATAGTGTCAGCAAGCTGTTGTGTACGTGCGGCGTACGTACCAGGAACCAAAACGTCGGAAGGTTCTACAAACGAATGAAATTCAACCGTCTCTCCCTTTACGATGCCGTAGTTTCCTGGTGGGAACTTCTTCACCGCTTCAAAAAGCGTACGCGGTCCTGGCACATATGCGAGTCGTAGATAGAGCGCGAGCGCGTCGTGATCGAGTGTGCGCGGCACATCATGCGCAAGAATCGCCTTAATCTCTGACGAGAAGACATATTTCCCCCTACTCTTCGCGTAGTAGAGCGGTTTTACGCCAGCGCGATCGCGCGCAAGGATAAGAGTCTCGGTACGCGCGTCCCATAGAGCAATCGCAAAAATTCCATTGAAGCGCTTGAAGGCATCGACACCCCACTTCATATACGCCACCAGAATGACTTCAGTATCTGATTCACTAACAAACTTGTAATCGCTGAGCTCACGCTTGAGTTCCTGGTAGTTGTAGAGTTCCCCGTTGTACGTGATGGTAAGCGGGCCGGTGTGCATGGGCTGCTTGCCACCCTCAGAGAGGTCAATAATAGCAAGGCGATTATGGCCGAACGTCGCACCCGGCACCGACCATGTCCCCGTACCGTCCGGACCGCGGTGCGCAGTCGCTGTGTTCATTTTCCCGATCAGTCCCGGGTCTTCGAAGCAGAATCCATTGATGCCACACATAGGGGCGTCAACGCTTCTGAAGCAGGAACGGTCCGATTGCGAGGGCGTCGAAGCCTGTACTTGAGTAACAACGCACCGCATCGCGCGGCGTACAAACAATCGGTTCTCCCGCATCGTTAAACGAGGTATTCATGACCACTGATACTCCCCAACGCTTCTTCCCTTCCTTGAGGAGCGCGTGAAGTCGCGGGTTCTGTGAAGGTTTGACGGTCTGGATGCGCGCGGAACCATCAATGTGGGTAATTGCTGGCAACTTCGCTCGGTACTCCTCGTGCACGTATGAAACACGAAGCATGAACGGACTTTCTGGTTCCTTATCGAGACCGTCAAAATAGGTCGCCGCATCCTCTGCAGCAACCGCTGGCGCGAACGGGCGCCAGAGTTCCCGATGTTTAACGTCGACGTTCACCTTGTCGTTCATGCCGGGGATGGTCGGATTGGCTAATATGGTGCGGTTGCCGAGCGCACGAGGACCAAGCTCCATTCGCCCCTGGAACCATCCAACAATCTGGCCCTCCGCAAGCAAATCAGCCACCGCTACTTCAATAGAACTTGGCCGGGTGTACGAAAGTTTCGACTCCTTAAGTACGGTCTCAACCTCCTCGTCAGTAAAGCTAGGGCCAAGATACGCATCCTCAAGGCGCTGTCGAGGAATGGGTTCCCCAAGACGTTCCGCAGCAGCGAGCGCAGCTCCAAGTGCTGTACCGCCGTCATTAGCCGCTGGCTGAACGAAGAGACTCTCACAGAAATCCTGATCCAAAATTCTCTGGTTTGTATTGCAGTTAAGTGCCACGCCGCCGGCGAGTGCGAAGTTTTTCGAGCCGGTATGCTTATAGGCCTCGCGTGCCAATTCAGTAAGAGATACCTCAAGCGCTAGCTGCAGACTTGCGGCAATATCTTTATGGTCTTGCGAAATTTCCTCGCCATTCTTGCGCGCATAGGAACGATACTGGTCCCAGAGCGCGCGGCGATTAAGCGTATAGTCTGTATGCGTCTTCACTTGCATGATGCGCGAGAAGTCGAAGCGGGGTGTACCGTAACTTGCGAGTCCCATCGTCTTCCCTTCCGCGTGAGCTCCAAGTCCAAGCAGCATAGTCACTCCTGTGTAGATGTAGCCGAAAGAGCGCCACAGTTTTCCAGAAACGCCGAAGTTCAGTGGGATGTCCCATGCGCGACGCATCTTACCTCCCTTGGCAGCAAAGAATGCAAATGTCTCCGTCTCCCCGGAACCGTCAACGGTAATTACGTTAGCGTCGTCATAGCCTGAGCAGTGATAGGCACTTGCCGCATGCGCTTCATGATGGTCGATGTAAACGATGCGTGCACCTGCTTTTTTCGCAAGCGGCCGAAGCTTAAGTTCATACGCAAAGATGTTGCCTATTGTGATTGCCAAAACTCGAGGATTCAGTGGAATCCGGAAATACTTAAGAAAGGCGTAGGGGTTGTACCCAATCGCGATGATATCTACATCGCTGAGAGTAATACCACCCTCCTTGAGACAATACTCAACCGCCTTTTCTGGGTATCCGCGCGCATGACGTATGCGATTGAAGCGCTCCTCTTCAGCGGAAGCAATAATCTTGCCGTCCACAACCAACGCTGCGGCTGCGTCATGCTGCCAGTTCAGAACCTGCCCTGCCTGGTTTATGCCGAGTATCTTCATGTGATGCAACTATACGATGCGTCGGTGGTAGCGTCTATTCACCCCGTCGAACCACGTGTATGAAATAAAATGGGTTCTGCGTACGCAATGCGCGGGTAATCCAGCCGCGTACGTACTTGAACACCGCAAACGGGTCAGCGAGTTTGCGGTAGTTCGGACGAGGCCGTGGGTTCTTGAGCGATAGCGACCTGGCCTCCGTGCGCTCTTCTGTGGATGCGTTATACACCTCCTTGATAACGAATCCGTTCGCCTCCACCATCTCTCGAAATACCTCAGGCTTCATGCCTTCTGCGTTTTCTTGTAGCAACACAGAACCATTTTGCGCTAGATGCGCATTAATCTGACTATAGAATTCCTGATGAATTCTGAGGTTGGGATCGAATCTGCGTATGTACCCCTGGTACTCTTCCTCACTCTTCGCGACGAAGTGAGGAGGGTTACCGACTACAAGGTCCCAACGCTCCTCTGGAGGTACGGCCTTTAGCACGTCGGACTCGTATACGGAGACACGGTCCTCAAGACCGTTGTGCGCAACGGTCTTACGACACAGCGCAACTGCTTCAGGATTAATATCCGCAAGTGTTAACCGGTCACACAAGCCAGCAGCAAGGAGTGCGAACCCGATAAATCCGGGACCTGCGCAGAACTCGAAGACATGATCGACATGTCCGAACCGACGCTTTACGACCGGAATATACTCTTGTCCGAACGTTGTGCCGCCGCCATCAAGGGCGCCACGATAGAAAACCGTGATATCGCCGTACGTTACCGTGAGTTCTTTATCCATAGTGATGTGTCGTCAGTATACTCGACCCAAAACCCATGCCCCCATACGTCGCAGACCATGCACTAGCAGCATAAACGAGTAGCATACCCTAATGAGCTCATAGCGTGCTGGAATCGCCTGACTCCCCCACCGCAGCTTAACAACCACCATTTTGACCAGTGACTTCCCAATGCGTGTAAGAGGTATCACGATGACTCGGTTCAAAACGTCTCCGAATCCCCTCGGATTCCACGCTCGCATTTCCATACCAGTCCGCTTCCATACTTTCGGAAACATGTGTCGCAATGAAAGTTCATCCAGCTCAAGCGGCACGTACCAGGGTGCCTCAAGTACTCCAATCCGTGCCGATGCGGGCAATTCTGGTCGCTCGTGTACCGCTCTCACAAATGTAGCCCCTATCGTCGTTTTAAACAGACGGAGTTGGTAATACTCTTTAAATGTGCGGTACTGTCGGGAGCCGTCAGGTGTAGTCTTGAGGTACCGAACACGATACCCGTCGTACGGTGCCTCCTCCGTTGCGATTGCAGCGATTGCGTCACGCAATTCCTTGCTCATAATCTCGTCTGAATCAAGGTAGAAAAACCACGGAGACGTCGCACTAGCGAGAAGTTGATTACGTTCGAGGGCAAAATCGGAAATGGGCCGGCCTGGGTGCGATTGATTCTGTATCTTCGCTCGGTATCGCTCTGCAATTGCGCGCGTGCCGTCCGTTGAACCACCATCGGCAATGATGATTTCGGCGAAATCCCTTACGCTCTCGAGTGCGCGAGCAAGGTGTTCCTCACTATTGAAAGTGAGAAGACCTATCGTGCAGGGTATACGGGTGGAATTGCTCATGGACGGAAAAGGCGACGATGCCAAGCAACTGCACGGGTGATACGAGCTCTGAACAAGAACGGAGTGGTAGTTGCGTCCACCTGCACTCGTGGAAGTGCAAAGCGTGGAGAGCTTGGGCTCACTAGCCCGTCGGTAATCCCAAATGCCGCGCTATACCCCGCATCCTCTACAATCCGATCGGTCTCCATATTGCGAGCGCCGAATGGGTAGGCGAAGAACTCCGGCCTCTTACCGACCATTCGTTCAAGTTCGTCAGCAGATTCGGCAGCTTCTCGTGCCGCATCTGCGGCGGATAATTCAGTGAACTTGGTGTGTGTCTTTGCATGCGACTCAATAGAAACGAGCGGAGAAGTGGAGAGAAACTTTAATTCCTCTGCGCTGAGGCGCGCACGTCCTTGACGATCGGTCTTTGCAGACAAATCACTCGCGACAAATACTGTTATGGGAATCTGGTACTTCGTGATGAGGGGCAGCACCACCGTAAGAAGGTCGCAGTACCCATCATCGAACGTTACCGCTACGGCGTGCGGTGGCGCGACCCCTTCAACCAGGTCACGCAATGGTGCCGCCAGATTCCGCTGTCGTAAATAGAACATCTGCTTCTCAAAGTTTCGAGGAGTGACCGCAAGTCGCCACGAAGAGTACTCAACGGCGTGGTACATGAGCACAACCGACTCACGACGGCCTGATACAAAAGCACGCAGCATCCAAAGAATGCCGTATGAAATCTTCTTTAGGACTTGGCGAACAGGCTGAGCACGAAAGAGTCCTCCTTCTGGGAGAGCGATGCCAGAAAGCTCAGCAACTGAACCACTGTGATGCGGCACTCCCATACGAGTCAGGACAGACTCAAGGCGTGGTGCCGTCTCGATTGCAACCTTCTCAAAACGCTCCATTTCCTCTTTTCCATACTCTTGCCGAGGTCGTCTACCACGCACCGTAAGTTGACGTTCTCGCTCTTCCTGAGAGACACACACATTCAGCAACACGTCGGGTGTGGGCAGTATGCGCAAATACGCTTCAAGTGCAGCATCTGTAGGAGCTTCTCTAAAAGCGGCAAGGGAGTTCTGAAAGAACCCCTGGTCGATGACCGCTGTCCTTCCCTTTTGCGTCCATCGAAATGCAATCTCTTGTTTGGCCGCATGCACAAGTACTAGATTTACAAAGAGTGAGTAGCGAAGATGCTTCGGTACTATCCTCATCGTTTCCGTAAGAATACGGAAGAAGTGTACGGGTTTGCGTAGCGTGAACCGAAACGATTCAAAGAGGAGACGAAAGCCCTTGGGGGGCTTCACTATCAGTGCTCCACGATCAGCAAGCCTTTCTGCAAGAGTTGTTTTTCCTCCCCCAGGCAAGCCAACAAGCTCAATAATCATGTGCGTGGCTTCTCGAACACGACCATATAGGACTCGGAGAAAACAGACAGGAGCGGTAACGGAAGAGTTGTGAGGAAGCGGAACATGAGCATATTAAGCGTTCGGCTTCCCAAGCCTGGGACAGTTGCGGTAGCGATACGTACCTTGCGAACGAGGAATCCTTCAGAGCGAAGTACATTAGTAAGCGCGCTCGGTGCTATTTGTGTGGTGTGCATTCCCGAACTACGATTTTTGAGGAAATCGAAGAGCGGTTTTGGCGTTTTCGTAATGATGACGCCTGGCGCACCAGGCATAAGTAGTGCGGCAACATGCGTTGCCGCTTTCTTATAATCAAAGTATTCAATTGCACGCGAAGAGAAGAAACCACCATACTGCGCATTGGTTGGAAACGCGAGAAAATCGCTCTCAACAAAAGAAATCTGTGAGTTCCCTATGAGCGCTTCACGCGCCATGCCAAGCATATCTTTTGAAAGATCAACAAGTGTAAGGGACGCCTTTGGATTTTCCTTAATGAGAAGTTTTGTCCACGTTCCCGGACCCGGACCAACCTCAAGAATACTTGGCACTGATGAAAAGAGTGGGAGCGCATGGCGTGTAATTGCCTCTTTCGTCATATCGTACTGGGCACGTTTAAGGGGGGAGGTATTCCAGCGTGCAGCTTCATAGTCGCCGGCAACCGCTTCTCCCACCTGCTCTGTATAGAATGTGTGTGCGTCAGTCATACCTTATTTATAGAGAATACACGGCCAGAATCGCTGGAACCAGTTTGGGGAGCGAGTGGTGCTGACAAACGTAGGCTACTCGCTCTGAAGCATCTGTAGAGACGTCGAGTGCGTTGGTGAGCGCAGACGGCTCAGCTGGGCTGTGGGACACAGGGGCATCCGGATAGGCTTCGCTCGTTGTGACGACTGGGGTACCGCACGCAAGAGCTTCGAGCACCACCTTGTCGAGGCTACCGGTCTCGCTTGTATGGAGGAGCGTGTGCGCACTCTGATATTCATTCCGGACGGCGTCCTGAGTCAAAGCTCCAAGAAACATTACTGAAGCGCCCACGTCTTTTGCGAGTGCCTCAAGACTCGCATGCTCTGGTCCTTCCCCAATGATGCGTAGCGGCCTTCCTGCTGTAACCGCTGTTCGTATCGCAAGATCATGTCGCTTACTTGGCATAAGACGACCCACAGAAAGAAGATGCTCTTCGCGCACCTTGTCGCTTGGCATAAAGAAGTCTGTATCAATACCATGTCCCATCACGTGTAGCTTCTTTGAGATGAGCCGGAAGCTTTCCTTCGATGCTGTAAATACATGATGTGTAAGTGCTTCTGCGATTCGTAGCTTCGTATCTACATTCTTGTGGGTGTACCAGAGTCCAATGCGCTTCCCTGCAAAGCGCCAGAACTTTCCAGCGAGCACGACATACTCAGGATTCATGTGCACAAAGACTGCATCGTATTTACGACGCAGCGAGAACACAAGACCAAGGAAGCGTACGGCACGAAGTAGCTTTCCTTTTCCGAGCGCATGCACACGCACATTTTCTGGAAGCGCATGTTCACCTTCTCGCAAGCAAATGACTTCAACGTGCTCGACCTGTTTCGCAAACTCTTGAATCCATCGATGAAAGAACCCCAGAAGGGGGTCATGTACATCTACCGCCTGTGTAACAATGAGGAGTCTCATGCTGCTGCACGAACCGCGTCAGCAATCGCATCCGCCTGAGTCTTCGCAACATTCTCCTCTCTCGCCTCGACCATCACTCGAATCAAGGGTTCCGTGCCAGAAGCACGCAAGACCACACGCCCTTCACGACCGAGGACTCCTTCTGCATTCTTTACAGCATCAGCAATCGCAGGAACTGTCTGTGGATCAAACCGCTCCTTCACTTCCACATTCAAAAGTACCTGTGGGAACTTCTGCATTGCCCCCACAAGCTCCGTGAGACTCTTCCCTGTCTTCTTCATCACCGAGAGCACTTGGAGAGCAGCAACGATGGCATCACCGGTCGTTGTCTTATCAAGAATAAGCATGTGCCCTGACGCTTCCCCGCCGAGCGTTCCCCCTTCCGTATGGAGCATGTCGAGCACATAACGATCCCCCACCTTCGCCCGCCTGAACGCAATTCCCTTCTCAGCGAGCGCGAGCTCAAGCCCAAGGTTAGTCATGAGGGTGCCAACAACGGGGCCCGTAAGGGTGCCGTCTGCCTGCTTAGCAAGTGCAAGTATATAAAGGAGTTGGTCTCCATCGACGCGAGTGCCCTCGGCGTCCGACATGATGAGGCGGTCACCATCGCCATCAAAAGCAATACCGGCAACAGCCTTCGCGTCCTTCGTCAAAAGCTGCATGAGTTCCGGAGACGTCGCACCGCAACCATCATTAATATTTATGCCGTTAGGCGCAGTTCCAATGGGAATCACTTCTGCCCCAAGATCTGAGAAGACACGCGGCCCTACCTTGAACGCTGCGCCGTTGCCACAATCAATGACAAGCTTCATGCCAGTGAGGTCGAGGCCTGGAACGGTAGACTCACAGAACTTCTGGTACACCACGCGATCCTTGTCTACACGTGTAGCGCGCCCAAGGTCCTCGGACTTCACCGTAATAGGATCCTCAGCAAGAAGTGCTTCAATCTTCTGTTCGAGTTCATCGGAAAGCTTCTCTCCGTTCTTATCGAAGAACTTAATCCCGTTATCGTCGTAACGGTTATGCGAGGCGCTGATGACCACACCAAAATCACAGCCGAAGTGCCGCGCCATGTACGCAATCCCTGGAGTTGGGAGCGGGCCGATGAGCATGACATCCACTCCTGCGGCTACAAACCCAGCTTCAAGTGCTGACTCGAACATGTAGCCTGAAAGACGTGTGTCCTTCCCAATGAGCGCACGACCTCCCTTAGGTGCGAGCACGCGTGCAGCGGCGTTAGCGAGCCTGAGCGCAAAGTCCGCCGTGAGCGGCGCCTCGCCAACACGTCCTCGGACGCCATCAGTACCAAAATAGTTTCTGCCGTTCTCAGTCATAAATAGAGTATTACCCGTAAGTCAGTGTGTGAGCAAGGTCGTCCGCAATCCTCGCGGGGAGGCTCCCAATGCCTGCCAGATGCTCCTTAGCCTTCATCTCTGCATTCATTGTGAATGTCTTGCGTGCCTGATGGTCATTTACTAGTCCTTTAATGTGAGTGGCAAGTGCTGCTGGGTCTCCTACCGGAGCTGAGAGTATATCCTCATACCCCACAAGTACGTCTCCTACAATTCCTACATCCGTCGTGATAATAGGAATTCCAGCGAGCGCAGCTTCAATTAAGGTGCGGCCGTAGCCTTCGTATGCACTTGCCTGGATGTACGCCTGCGCACTTCGCATCATGCCCCACGCCTTCCCTTCCTGCCATCCGGCGAATAGCACGCGCTCGGTAAGTCCCAATCGCTTCACAATGCGCTCAAGCCTCCCCCGTTCGCTGCCGTCTCCCACAATCACAAGTCCCACCGTCTGGTACTCGTACCCAGCCCGGGCGAGCGCGTAGAGAATATCCTCAATACACTTCTCTGGTTCAAGGCGTCCGACCGTTATGAGGGCGAAACTGAAACTGTGGGGTGGCAGCGGTACCGCAGGAGGCAGCTCAGTCCCCGCACCTATGGGTATAACTGTAGGAACCTTGATCCGGTTGCCATAGCGCTTCGTGAGGGACTCCTTGACCCTGTTTGAGACCACCCGGATACCGTGAGCTCTTGGAAGGACCTGATCGGCCAGATGTCGACGTATGCGGTTTAAAAATGGTGGCGAGACCTCGGGCGAGCGCCAGTTCCCGCTGCGCAAGAACCAAGGGGAAAGAAAATCAGTGTGTACCTGAATGTGGAGCTTTGCAGTGGTGCCCTCCACTCCCTTCATCGCTGCCCAACCGTGCTCAAACGGATCCTGTGCTGAGACAATTTCAATACCAAACTTCTGTATAAGCTCGCGCGTCTTCCCCGCCAACACATTTGCACGAAGAAGACGTGGGACCAGAACGCCATGGAGCGTAAGTGGTCCATCCTCTTCTGTACCGAAGTGGTCTGTTGCGCAGACAATGTGCAGCTCTCCAATCGCTGCAGCGTATGCACGCATGCGGGCACGGACATCGCTCTCTTTATTAAAGAGCGCACGATCATTCGAGACAAACAGAGCTTTCATGTAAGAAGCGTAGTCAGCTTCTCTATAAGGGTACCAGACCCAAACAAGGTCTCAGCTCGTAATTTAGCGGCGCTACCAAGCCGTTCCCTAAGTTCAGGCTCCCCTGCCAGGCGGGCCAGGGCCTCGGCCATCGCCTCAACTGAATCCACGGGAACCAGTAGGCCAGTCTTTTCATTCTCAAGAAGCTCCACGTTTCCACCAGACGGCGTGGTGAGAATCGGCATACCGAGCATCGACGCCTCAAGCAGCACGTGTGAGAACCCTTCGTACGCTGTGTTGAGCGCAAAAACATCTGCGGCTTGCATCACCGCGAGCGTATCTTCATGCGAGAGTTGGCCGGTAAACGTGTATCGATTTACCAGTCTCGCCTTAGCGTATGTTTCAAGTTCCGCGCGGGCAGGACCATCACCCACGATGACGAGAGAAAGTGTAGGAACGGCGGCACGCGCTGCCGCAATCGCATCAATAAGACCAGGAATACCTTTCCAGGGAACGAGGCGACCGACGGTAGCTACCATCGGATGTACGAGCCCCGCGGCAGCTTCTGGAACCGAACCAATATGCTCGACCGATACCGCGTTATAGATAACGGAAATCTTCTCCTCCGGAATCCCCCACGCCATTACAACCTTTTTTAAGTAGTCACTCGGTACAATGACGCGCGTTGCAGCGTTCGCAACCTTCGTCTGCTGCCGCTGCAAGAAGCGTACAAAGGAAGAGGGTTGTCGTGTGCGAACGAACTCATCAAGTGACGCGGTGACGCCCGCGCGCTGCCGCCCCTGTTCCCACGCATAGTCCCCCACCACTTTTACATAGAACGGTTTCTTCGTCCGGTGCGCAGCGTGCATCGCAGGCACACCAACGGAAACCGGATCGAGTGCAAGAATCGCATCAGCATCCTTTGCTGCAGCAAGAACACGTCGATAGTACGCAATGTGACGGATGAGCTTTGGGAGATGGCGAACCAGAGAAAACTTCACTACTTCAACGTCAACTCCTTTTTTTGGAAGTTCTTCTTCAAGAAGTTTGGTGTAGGTAGCGGGACCACCTGGCTCGGGAGGATAGAGCGGCGTAGCGATGACGAGCTTCATAGCTCTAGTGTATCGCGAGCATGCGGCGAAAGAGGTCCTGCATGTTACGAGCGATGAGCGACCAGTCGTATTTCTCAACGGCCATCCTTCGTGCAGTCGCAATCACCTTCGTTACCTGCTCGGGATTTCCAAGAATCTCCTTCACCACCTCCGCTACCTGCTCAGGAGCCTCGGCATCCACCGCCCATCCAGTTGTCTCTTTCTCCGGGTTACGCTTTGCGTCAAACAGAAAGTCCGCGATGCCCCCTTCCTGGGTGGCAATAACCGGACGTCCTGCAGCCATAGCCTCCACAAAGGAGTTGCCCATACCTTCGGAGCGCGAAGGGCGTATGAAGATGTCGCAGGCGAGAAGTGCAGAAGGCATATCTGCGTGGCTTATCTGTCCCATGAAATGAACACGGGGCGCCACCTTGAGGCGATTGGCGAGCACTTTTAAGGCATCCTCGTCCGGCCCGATGCCGTACACGACGAAATGCACGTTCTCTGGAAGAGACGGGAGCGCCTCAATGACGGTATCAACTGCGTTCTTCGGTACGAGGCGTGAGGTCGTGACAAGAAACACGTCTCCCGCTTTCTTTCCAATGCGCGCGCTCTCTCGCATCACCACATCCTCAGATGGCTTCGCTCCAAAGTGCGCAGTGTTCACTGCGTTTGGTATGACCGTTCCCTTCCCCCCAAACCCCATGTGCATGCCCCAAGCGAGGAGAAAATTGGATATCGCTTGCAGATAGTCAGCGCTCCTGAAGGCATTGCGGAACAACGGAAAGACCGGCCGCATCATCCGCTCAATGGCTTCAGGCGGGTCACCTTCTTGAAGCGTAAGAAGATACGGAACCTTGGGATTGAAGAATTTGAAGATGCCTGCTGGAATGCCACAAGAGTGCGCCATCATCGCCCAAGTGCCGTCGTAGCGGTAGAGGCGATGAAGCGACATTGCCTTGAATGCTGCTGCGATCTGGAAGTAGTGCTTGTTGAGGTGGAGTGGAAAGCGCCTCAGGTCACTGATACTCGGATTCCTCTTCGTGAAGCCGATGCGGTGCACAAGCACGTTCCCCACCTTCTCGACTTCGGGAAGACTCGAGTCAAAACGAAGCGTTACCATATGAAACTCAACGTCTTCTATGCGGTCGGTGATTTCCTTTATGGCAACCTCCGCTCCCCCGATGAACCGAGGATAGTAGTTGAGAGAAAAGATAAGGACGCGTTTCATTTCTTTTTGAGAAGGATGGTGTTGTAGGCAAAGCGAATCGCGTTGGCGAAGGTATCCCCTGTTCCAATCGAGCGGTTGCCTTTCGTACGCTTCTCAAGTGAGGAGACGTGCTTACCTTGGAGAGCAGTTGACGCATGCACCTGGTCAGCGCCGCGCATAACAAGACCAAGGAAGAGCTTGGTGTACCAGGTAAGTTTCTGGTCAGCGAGCGTAACAAGCAGTGGTGTCTTCCCACGATGTATGAGAGCGGCGGCGGCGGCATAACTTGCCATCACCGACCACGCAAAGAGGTACTCATGCTCCTTCTTAAGCATGCGAACGTAGTGACCAGAAAGGAACGGCAGAAGAAACTTGTCGAAGGACGTACCAGTACCTGCACGGTACACGGTGACGTTCGGCGCAATAGCTTCCTTAGCCTGAGTATCCTTCCGGTAGCGGGTAGTGATGATGTCGAAGGAGAGGTTAGGCATAGAAGCCATGAGCTCACGCAGTGCGGACTCTGCGGGGCCTTCAATGGGGGCATAGGTAGTTGAGAATACGAGCACCCGATTCCCCTTCACTTCCATCGGACGAGTGGAGGTCGTGAACGCCTGTATATAGTCGGCGAGGCCTCGCTTTGCTTCCCACCCGAGCGCACGAGCACGTGCCGTATCCACCTCTGACGTCTGACGGTTTCCAGGACGCTCCGGAAGCATCAAAAGCTCAGTTCCAAACATCTCTGCAACCTCTTTGATGCTGTAGGAGCTGTCGTTGCCGAGCCCAAACTCATCCCCGGCTCCCTTCTCTCCCACAAGAACAAGCCCGTCGACAATATCGTCGACATGGGTAAAGTTGCGCACCTGCGTTCCCGGAGCAACTACGCCAAGCGGACGGCCTGTGAGGTAGCTCTGTCGAAAGATTTCAATGACAGTACCGAATGCGCCCGCGCGCTCGCGAGGGCCATACACATTATAGAAATAGGTGATGGCGTACGGGATACCGAACCACTCGCCATAGTTTTTAACCAGTTCGGTGTTGGTGGCCTTGCTCCATGCATACGGACTCTGGTCGCGCCCAAGCCCACCGTCAGCGAACTTGGTGGAGGAGCCTGCGTATACAATCTTGGCCCCTCGGCGCCGTACAAACTCAAGCACTGCGAAGGTGCCTGCAGTATTGAGGTCCCATACGGTTTCCACGTCCTCAAAGGATTTTTCAGTGCGGGAATACTCGCCCAAATGAAAGACTAGGTCCGGAGACTCGGGAACAAGGCGCTCAATGTCCTTGGTGTGCCCTTCTCTATACTCAACGCCTGAGACATGGTTATCCCGGGACCCGGTGAAGTAGTTGTCGAGCGAAATCACCCTGTGCCCGGCGTCCTTGAGGCGCTCGCAAAGGTGCGAGCCGATAAAGCCCGCGCCACCGGTTACGAGAATGAGAGACATAGGTTCAGCGTACGATGAATGAGGCAACGGAAGCAAGGATGCCCTCGACGAGCGTCCCGATGCCCCAGAGCGAGGGAGTGTACTCACCCTTAAGAAATACGTTCCCGGTCTGCGGCAACGCCGCCCCCGCCACGGGAGCGTCGGCTACCGCAACGGGGGCGTATGAGTCTTCGGCATATGAGGGAACAATTACCGAGGCTTTCGGGACAGGCACGACCTCCTGTACCTTTTCTATACTCGCCCCGGCGACCTCAGGTTGCACCTCGTAGGCAACCGCAAACGTGCCGTTAGGGAAAAGAAGCTTGGGAGCGCTTGAGGTGGGCAACGCAGTAACGACTGCAGGCAACAGCACCGAGGCTCCAGGCGGGATAACCGTGTCTTCAGGAAGGACGAACTTCTTCCTGCCGGAAGACAACCGCCACGACGAGAGGTCGAGCATGCGGTCGCTTCCGTTGGCAAGCACAATGCCTCGGTCCGAAACCTCTTCTATCGCGACTTCCGCAGGCGACGCCACAATGGTGAGCATAGCGATTGTAGAGCGATCCCTAGTCTTGGCACGCACGGTCATGTGATACTCCCCCGCCTCTCGATACGCGTAGGTAACAGACCGGCCACTCTTCCTCCCTCCATCACCAAAGTTCCAAGAGACGTCTGCATCCGGTCGCAATTTCCCGGTACCGTCGTAGACCGTAGCGGTATACGGAGTGTCAGCTCCAACAGAAACAATACGGTCAGGACCAGGATCAAGATAAAGCTTAATGAGTGGGCTTGCTGCTGGGGTTGTAGGAGTCGTTCCCCCCACTGTAACGACAGGAGCCTCTGGGTCTGTTTCCTCTTCGTCAGGAATGGTCTCAACTGGGGCAGAAGCATTCAAGGTGCGTGGTGTTGGAACGGCGGTAATCCAGCTGCCTGCGGAATACTGCGGTGTTTGTTTAGCTTCTCCTGAGTCATTCTTCCCTCCCTTCCCTCCAGAGACTGTCCAACCCGAAAGCGAGCTTACGGAATCAACGAGCTCGATGCCATTGAAGAGTTCTATCTTCGCTCCATTGTTTGAAATGCCATTCCCGAAACTCCCGACCCAATCAGCCGTCAGCCCTGGTGCAAGCGACGGGCACGACCCCGTGTTGCGCGCAACAACATAGAACCCGTTCCCCGCAATCCCGGTGTACTTCACACTCGCGTCCTCCCCAAGGTCAAGCGTCTTGGGCGTCGCGCTTCCCGCATTCGTGATGACAATGCTCCAACTCGAGAGGTCAACAACGACAGCGTCAGAGTTGTAGAGCTCAATCCATTCGCAGTTCGCGCCTCCGAGGTCGGTACCCATCCACGCAATCTCGTTCACACGTACGGCGGCATCCGCAGCTACAGGAAACAGTCCGCAAAGCGCGGCAGCGATAAGTGCGTATTTATACATCCTCCTTGAAGACGGAGCGTAGTTCTTCCTCAGGAACTTCAAACGGCTTTGCGGCAGTGTGCTCCGGAAGCGTATGAGCTGGGTCGGGTAGTTCCTCACCGAGCACCTTCTCCAGCGTCTCCTTGAGCTCTGCTTTCTTTTCAGAGACCTCCTTAGCCTTATCCTGCCTCACTATCTCAGTCATGGCGCCGACAAGCGACTTAAGGTCTCCTGCAGCAGCCACGTGTGGAGGAAGCGGGGCAAGCACCCGCTTGTGTTCATGCTTGGAGCAGAACTGCTCTTCAGAGGCACGTCGTACTTCCTGCTTCCAGGAACGAGGCGGCGCCTCTATGGCGGCTATGGTAAGCGCCGAGAAAGGACGCGAGCCCACGTTATCAATCATGAGTGAGAGGTAGATTTGCGCACGTCCCAGGTTCATCAGGTTCTCTTTGCTGAACTCAGGGGCAAAGACCCGCTCAAGCACCTCCGCATCAAAAGGACCGACACGGAACGTAACGAGTGTACCCACGTTGCCGAAAACTGCCGCACGCACCCCTGCATCCATCTGCCCGATGTACTGGTGCGAGATAAGGAGGTCGAGTTTGTATTTGCGAGATTCAGAAAGAATTTCTGAGAACGTAGAGTTAGCAAAGTTCTGAAACTCATCAACATAGAAATAGAAGTGCGGCACCTGCGACATCCGGTTTGCAGGCACATCTGCACGACTCATCGCAGCTAAGAAAATACGGGTCGCAAGAATACTGCCGATGAGCTGCATGTTGGTCTCACCAACGAGACCCTTCGGAAGACTAATAAGGAGAATCTTCCGCTCGTCCATGAGCGTGCGCATGTTGAACGAAGAGCGTGGCTGCCCGATGATGTCGCGCATAAGAGGATCAAGCGCAATCTGGTCTATCTTCCCCACGAGCGCAGAGACCGCTTCCTTGAACGGCGCATCGGTTGCGGTCGGGAACTCTTCCACCCAGAACTTCTTAGCGGATGGGTCACGCAAGTTCTCGGCAATCTCCTTGCGGTACGCATCGTCACTGTAGAGGCGCGTGACCGAAAGCAGCGTCGCTTCTGGGTGCTCAAGGAGCGCAAGCAATGTATTGGTGAGTACATACTCAAACCGAGGACTCCACGCATCCGCCCAGATGCTGCGGAAGATGGACATGAGACTTGAGAGCACGAGGTGTCGCTTCTCATATGGCACGTCCTCAATAACGTTGAGCGAGAGCGGGTGTTCTGTCTCGTAGGGGGCGAAATAGACCACGTCACGAACCCTGTTCTGCGGTATGTAGTCGAGAAGCTTTTCCGCCGAGCCTCCGTGCGGGTCGAGATAGGCGAACCCTTCTCCGTTGCGGATATCCTGAATCGCCATGTTCTCGAGCATGGTCGACTTCCCTGTTCCCGACTTCCCAATCACGTACATGTGACGGGCGCGGTCCTTCTGTTTGATACCGAATGGGATGCGCTTGCCGCGTGTATCGGTTGCGGCGAAGTACGTTACCCGATCGGGATTGTCCATCTGCCTATTATATACGCACTGGGGCTACTGGTACTGAATGAAGGACGGTGATGGCGTGAGGTCGAGTACTTCCCTTGGGGTGAGGAGCCTGGTCGACGGTGGCTTCATGTCGTTCTTGTAGAAAATCTTGAAGCCTGTGAACTGCACTGGCTCAGGGTTGATGACGGTGTTATACGTGTTGATTTTCTTTGCCCCGAAGCCCCAGCCGTCCATCACCATGACCATCTGCACTTCAGGAAGCGGTGTGATGTTTCTATACCCCGTCACCATGTTCTGAGTGAAGCGATGGATGACCAGAATCTTCGGTGGGAGGTTGTGCGTTTGTACCAACCCCGCTAGATAGGTCGCTGCGTAGTTGATATCGGCAGAGGAGACGGTACCGATGACATCCCCAGGCACATCCCCACTTTTCATTGAGAACTCCGGGTCAATTGCCAAATGCACATTTGGAAGCGAGAGGTACTTCTCAAGAAGCGGTATTTCCTTCTCAAAGGTCGAGAGACCTATTTGAATCTCAAGAATGACAATGCCGTCCACTTCATTGGCCATGTCGATAGCGCGTTGAATGTGCTCGTCAGGCATACGAAGCTTGTAGGTGCCATCTGCCTGCGCACTTCCCTGCGCGGTCACCGCAATGTAATCAATGCCCATGACTACCGGTGTTGTTGGGTCCGCTGCTTCCCATGCCGCCTTTTCCTGTTTAAGACGCGTAAGCACTGTGTCCTTGTCGAACTCACCAAGAATACCCATCTTAGTTGAGTAGAAGTTGCCGTAGTACGCAACGACACGCTTGAACGGGAAGATAGCGCCCGGGAGTGGGTATGCAGCTTTGACTGGCCAGAGCGACGGAGGCGTCGAAGTTGAGGTTGTAGTTGAAACGTCGTGCGCAAGGAAACGCATCTTCTTGTCATAAGCAACCGTGTCGAGTTTCGCAGGCTCCTTCTTGGTGTCTTTCTTTGCAACCTCGGTGTAGTCACTGCCACGCTCGTACACAGTGCTTGCAGCATACGGAAGCGCGAGTGCGGTTCCGGGAAGGATGATGGCGAGCGCGAGAACCGCGAGCGTGCCCTTACTAAGCCTGCGGCGGCTCATGGATATCGAAGGAAGGGGCAGCAGCTGGTGGCTCTGCAGGGCGCTCCTCAGCCTGCACACGGCGGCGAAGTGCTACGCCAGTGAGAAGAACTAAGAGTCCCAGTATAGGAAGTACCCACGCGAGTATAGAAAGCGGAAGGCCGATAAACGGCGTAAGGGCGATGAGGATGCCGAGAAGGATGAGGGTGCCTGCGCGGGACATCCGTTCAGTCTATCAGGGCGACACAATGACCACAAACTCGCCTCGCTGTTCCCCTGGATGCGCCTTGAAATGCTCTGAAACTTCGCGAGCAGTGCCTTGAATCAACGATTCATATATCTTCGTGAGCTCACGGGCTACCGTCACGGTGCGGTCTTCTGGAAGTACTTCAGCAAGCGAGGTAAGCGCTTTTTCGATGCGGTGCGGAGATTCATAAAAGACCACCGCACGCTCAGTATCCGCAATCTCTTGGAAAAGAGTGCGACGACCTTTCTTGTGTGGGAGAAATCCGAGGAAAACGAATTCATGGCTCTTCACGCCCGCAATCGAGAGCGCAGCAGTCACTGCAGCAGCTCCTGGCACAGTCTCAATCCGAACGTCAGGCAGACGGCGGCGCACCTCAGCTACTAATTCATTCCCGGGGTCTGAAATCCCTGGAGTACCTGCGTCCGTTACCAGCGCAACACGCTTTCCTTCTGCAAGTTGCGCGAGTATGCGCTCACTTGCTGGGCGTCCGCTCTGTGCATGAAAAATAAGAAGTGGTTTCTTGATGTCGTAGCGGGCAAGGAGTTTTGCTGACACGCGCGTGTCTTCGCAGGCGATGACATCTGCTTGCTTGAGTGTCTCAATAGCTCGGAACGTGATATCCCCCAGGTTCCCAATCGGGGTAGCGACGACGGAAAGTGTTCCCATGTTAGGCGACCAACTGGTCCGCTACCTTATAGATGTCTCCGGCTCCCATAGTCATGATGATATCCCCCTTTGTAGGTTCCGTCTCCAGGTAGCGGCGTATCTCCACGAAGTCCCCCGCCTTGGCGTCCGTACCATTCTTCTCTATTCTTTCAGCAAGTAGCGCACTCGTGATGCTGCCGTCGCCCACTTCACGCGCTGCGTAAATTGGCGCGATGATGACCCGGTCAGCGTCACTGAACGCGGTCGAGAAATCAATCAGGAGGTCTTTGGTGCGGCTATAGAGGTGCGGATGGAACGCAACGTAGATGCGGCCCTTCGCACGCTTCCTGAGTTCAGCGAGTGTCTTGCGAACAGCCGTTGGGTGGTGCGCGTAATCGTCATAGACTTCAGCACCATTCTTTGTTATTCCCTTGAACTCAAAACGACGCCACGTGCCCTCGAAGGCAGCAATGCTCTCATGGACAACTGCTTCCTGTAGCTCGGGCATCGCTACCTTTGCTGCAGCCGCGGCAGCGCGAGCGTTCATGAGATTAAATTCTCCTGGAAGTTTCGTCTCGTAGTACGGCTCTTTCGCATAGTCGACGATGGTAGCCGGGAGTCCCGCAAGCAGGGAGGCTATGTTCGGGTGCGTCGAATCAGTAACAACCACCTTCGCCTTCTCCATGAGCGTACGAAACGCGCTCTGCACATCCGCCAAGTCCTTGTAGTAGTCAGTGTGATCGTACTCAATATTGGTGACCACCAGTATCTCAGGCGAAAGCGTGAGGAAATCGCGCTTGTACTCGCACGCCTCAACGACAAGCCAGTCGGAGGTTCCTGACAGATAGTTGGAGCCAAAGTCCTTCACAATAGAACCAACCACCGCAGATGGTGCGACACCCGCATCGCGAAGTATACGAGCGAGCATGCTTGTGGTGGTGGTCTTCCCATGAGTCCCCGCAACCGCAATCGTACGCTTCCCTTCTGATACATCTCCAAGTGCTTCAAAATATGAGCGCTCAAGGATGCCAAGCTCCTTGGCCCGAATGCGCTCCGGGTTGTCGTCCCAGGCAGCCTCCGTATATATAAGGAGTTCTGTGTTCGCTGGCACGTTCTCTGGCTTCTGCCCGATGGTGACCTGGATGCCCTTAGCTGCCAGGAGTTCAGTCGTAGGGCTCGCTTCCCTGTCAGAGCCTGCGACATGGTCTCCTTGGTCAGCAAGAAGCTGCGCAAGCGCGCTCATTCCTATGCCCCCAATACCCACCATGTAGATCTTTTTCATACCTCTATATTACTCGAGTGCCGCCTTTACGGGCTTCACAGGCTTTCCGAAGAACATACTTCCCATGGTCCGGAAGCGGTCGGTGAGGTCGGTGGTGTAGAAGGCCATTTTCTTGGTCCGCGCGAGTCGCTTGTCGATTTCCGGATGACGAGACAGGTACTCAGCAAGCTTTTTAGCGACCACCTTCCCTTCTGAAATAACATTCACGCTCTTTCCCATTCCTCGGCGTATTGCCGCTTCCATGTGACCGTAGTGCGTGCAGCCGAGAATGAGCGTATCAATATGCGCCTTCTTAAGCGGAGCAAGATACTCCTTGAGCAGCAAGCCTGCAGCTTTCGAGCGGTGTGCGCCTTCCTCAATCAACGGCACAAGAAGTGGGGCGGATTGTTCAAATACACGAACGCGTTTGTCGAGCTTCTTGAGCTCTTTGGTAAATTTCCCTGAACGCACCGTACCGGAAGTCGCAAGCACACCAACGCGCTTCGTCTTCGTTTGCGCAATTGCCTCCTCGACTGCAGGCACGACAACCCCAAGCACCCGGCGATTCTTGTACCAGTGCGTGAGGTAGTCTTGCTGGATTTTGCTCACCGCTTCTGCAGAGGCCGTGTTGCATGCAATGACGACAAGCTCGCAACCGTGCGCAAAAAGAAAATCAATCGCCTGCACAGTGAACTTATGCACGACCTCTGGTGAGCGCGTGCCATACGGTGCGCGTGCCGTATCGCCAAGGTAGACGTAGTCATAGTCGGGCAGCTCCTTCACAATCTCCTTGAGTATAGAAAGGCCTCCGAACCCAGAATCAAACACACCGATGCGTCCTTTGTGCGCCTTCGTCATAGTGCCTGTACGATTGCATTGAACTTATCGCCCCGCTCGTACTCGTTCACAAACATACCGAAAGAGGCAAAGGCTGGAGAGAAGAGAATGGCATCTCCTGGAAGCGCGTAACGTACAGCTTCCTCGACCGCAGGCTTGAGCTCGTCATATACCGATGCGTCCTCAAGGAACGGAAGAATGCGCTCGGTTCCGGTGCCCGAAAGCAAAATGACTCGCTTAGCAAGGCGCGGTACTTCGGTAAGAAGCTCGTGCATATCAAGCCCTTTGTCGTAGCCGCCCATAATAAGAATCGGGCGCTTCCCTTTTGAGGAAACTGCACGTAGTGCGGCGAGTGTGGCTTCAGGCGTCGTCGCAGTGGTGTCGTTGTAGATAGCGACGTTGTTTACTTCGCGCACAAGTTCAAGCCTTCCGGCAACGCCGGGGAAGGATTCTACGGCCTCACGTATAGCTTCCTCAGGGATTCCAAGCGCGAGCGCGGCCGCCTTCGCGCAGGCTGCGTTCTCGAGATTGTGACCGCCTGGGATTTGGAGCGTCCAGTTCTGTACATCACTCACACTCGTGAGAATAGGCTTCACCGGAGGCGCCGGATACTCAGCGAGCACTTCACGGGCCGCCTGTGCCCCGAGCACGAGCGTGTCGCCCACTCGCTGGTGCGCAAAGATTTCTGCCTTGTCTTCCAAATATGCCTCCATGTTCCCTGCGTAATAATCCATGTGGTCGGGATAGAACGTAGTGAATACCGCAACGTCAGGAGAAAGTTCTTCTTCCCTAAATCCTTGGAGCTGCCACGAATCAAGTTCAAGAACAGCAATAGTATCGGGGGTCAATTCAGGAAGAAGTGCGAGCGTTGAGACCCCGCGGATATTTCCGCCAAGCAGTATCTTCTTCCCTGCAGTTTTTAGAATGTGTGCGATGAGTTCGGTGGTGGTCGTCTTTCCGCGCGTGCCAGTAATACCGACGACGGTTACACCCATCTCACGTGCAAACCGTGCAAAAAGCGCTGTCGACATCGTGACGGGTGTTCCCCACTTCTTCGCTTCCTCTATATAGACTGAACCGACAGGAGTCTGCGGCGCCTTCAGTATCAAATCGCGGTTATGGAAATCTTCAATCTTATGTTCCCCGAGTGTGTACTGGATATCCGGAAACGGTGCGAGTGATGCCAGTGATTCAGCAAGCTGCTCCTTGGTCTTCAGGTCGGTGACGATAAGGCTAGTCCCTTGTTCTGCGAGAAAGCGAATATCACCCACGCCACGACCGAGCAGCCCAAGACCCATCACGGTTATCTTCTTACCCTTGAAATAGGAGGAGGCATCCATAGGACGCATCCTACCAAGAGATTTACTCGCAGGCGACTGTAGCGTTCACGTCCTTACGGTCGATGCTGTTGTCAGTCTTGGGGACCTTCACCATCTGGAACGGACTGGTGAACGCCTGTGTGGTGATGCAGGAAGCTCCTGGTGCGGTGTGCACAATGCTCACTTCGCGAACCGTTCCTACGTCCACGATGCGCCGAACGCCGACTTCGTACCCGCCGGTCATCCGCTCGCCATCAAAAATCGCAAGTACTTCGTAGACAGTGAAATCAACACTTGGCATTGGCACTCCCTCTCCGTACGCAAGATCCCACACCTCTCTAAAATGCTCCTCGTTGAGAACGCGGTAATTCTTCTGCTCGCGCATCTCTAGCGCTGTCCCCCCGGCCGAAAGAACGGAGAATGCCACCTCCTCAGTAGAGGTCGAGTCAGTTGAGTCAGGGGTAGCGCCCAGGTAGAGAATCCCGCCCACCAAGATGGCAAGGACGCAGATAGCCAGGATGATGCCGGTGTCTCTATTCATTCCTTTAGTATAACGCCCAAGAGGGCCCCTCTGGGCCCTCCTGTATATAAGTGGTGCGCGCGGTAAGATTCGAACTTACGACCGCTCGAGTATCAGTCGAGTGCTCTACCAACTGAGCTACGCGCGCAGTTCAGGGATACTACCAGAAATCCCCAGGGGGTTCCAGTTCATGTTTGCTCCATCCTCTACCCTGTATATACTGAGTATAGAGATGATTCGCCGCGCACGAGCACGGGAACCGAAACGCCTCCGCCAAGTGAGGCAGTCTACTGTCGAAGAAAAGTATCGACGTCATAGGAACAAAGTACGCATCTGGAAGAGATGTGTGCAGCGTCTTGCACTCGCTGCAGTTCCCACACAATAAAGCCCCCTTCCGGGGGTTTGTATCATGTAGCAAAAGGTGTGGAGGAACAAGTATGCTCTTGTGTTCCGCCTATTCGTACCTTTGAAGCGTCAATTGAGCGCTTCAATATGTACACCAGGGTACGTTATCTGGCATCCGAGTGGCGTTTAGAGACGTCCACTAACTCTCCATCTTTCGATGATCGACGATGATGTGCCTTTCGGGCAACATCGGTTCCGATTGGATATGTTCCACGAGCAGCTTCCGCTACCCGTGCCTTGTTACGACTTACTCCCTGTCATTGAGTTTACCGTAGTCCTCTACGAGAGAAGATTTTGGGTACCCCCAACTTCCTTGAGTTGACGGGCGGTGAGTACAAGACTCGAGAACGTATTCACCGTAGTATGGCTGACCTACGATTACTAGGGATTCCGGCTTCAAGAGGTCGGTTGCAGACCTCTATCCGTACTGGGGTTGGGTTTTGGGATTTGCTCCACCTTACGGTCTTGCGTCCTTTTGTCCCAACCATTGTATCACGTGTGCGGCCCCGGGCATCAGAGGGACATGCTGATCTGGCGTCATCCTCACCTTCCTCCCCCGTGAGGGGGCAGTCTCGCCTGACATAAGTAACAGACAACGAGGGTTGCGTTCGTTACCCCACTGAAGGGAACAGCTCAAGCCACGAACTGACGACGACCATGCATCACCTGTGCAGCACCCTCGAAGGCTTCCTATCTTTCGATAGGCGTGCAGCTGCATTTCTAGCCCGGGTAAGGTTCTTCGCTTGTCGACGAATTAAGCCACATGATCCACCCCTTGTGCGAGTCCCCGTCTATTCCTTTGAGTTTTAATCTTGCGATCGTACTACCCAGGCGGCTCGCTTACCGCGTTAGCTTAGTCCCACAGAGGGTCGATACTCCGTAGAACGAGCGAGCAGCGTTTAGGGCCAGGACTACCGGGGTATCTAATCCCGTTCGCTACCCTGGCTTTCGTGTGTGAGCGTCAGAAACAAACCAGTGCACTGCCTTCGCCTTTGGTGTTCCCCACGATATCAACGGATTTCACCCCTACACCGTGAGTTCCATGCACCTCTTTTGCTCTCAAGCTATGCCGTTTCCCCCGCCGACCGTAGGTTGAGCCCACGGATTTTACGGAAGACTAACATAGCCGCCTCGACACCCTTTACGCCCAGTGATTCCGGATAATGCTTGGGGCCTCTGTATTACCGCTCCTGCTGGCACAGAGTTAGGAGCCCCTTATTCATGTGGTACCGTCAATAATTTCGTCCCACATAAAAGATGTTTACGTACCGAAGTACTTCGTCCATCACGCGACGTCGCTCCGTCAGACTTTCGTCCATTGCGGAAGATTCTCGACTGCGGCCTCCCGTAGGAGTATGGGCCGTGTCTCAGTCCCATCGGTGGGGGTCAGCCTCTCAGCTCCCCTAAACGTCGTAGCCTTGGTAAGCCGTTACCTTACCAACTAGCTGATATTGCGCAGGCCTCTCCCGAAGCGATAAATCTTTACACTTTCGTGACCATCTGGTATTACCCCGTCTTTCGACGAGCTATTCCAGACTTCGGGGGGAGTACCTACGTGTTACTACCTCGTCTGCCGGTTACCTTGCGGTCCCCTTGACTTGCATGCCTTATCCACGTCGCCAGCATTCATCCTGAGCTAGGATCAAACTCTCATTAAGAATAGGCGGAACACAAGAATTCACTTGTTTCCTTTCCTTACCTTTTGCTCTAGTGATTACTAGTTTTATTAAATTGTCGAAGAGCGTCAAAATGCCCCCACCCATCTAAGGACAGAAGGGAGCAGTCGGTTGATATTACAGGGCCCCCCTACCCCTGTCAAATAGGCCAAAACGCTGTGGATACTGGGTATAAAGTTGCCTTTCCCCCCTGAGGGCGTATAGTGCTAGGAGCCGTCACACCTTGGCCCTATGCGCCTAACGCTACCAAAGCGCGAGTATGTCGTTGTATCAGTCGGAGGATCCTTGATCGTTCCGGACCAGATCGACGTTGATTTCCTATTCCGTTTTCGTGAGCTCATCCTGCGCAAGGTCAAGGAAGGTTTCTCCTTCTACATCGTCACCGGCGGTGGCAAGCTCGCGCGTCGCTACCAAGACGCAGCGAAAGAGGCACGCGGTGACCTCTCAAGCGAGGATGCTGATTGGATTGGTATTCACTCCACACGTCTCAACGCGCACCTCATGCGCACAATCTTTTCTGAATACTCACGCGACCGCATCGTAAAAGATCCAACCAAATCCTTGAAGGCTAACGACCCGGTCATCATCGGTTCCGGCTGGAAGCCAGGATGGTCAACTGACTACTGCTCCGTACTTGCTGCCAAGAAAATTGGTGCAAAGAAAATGGTGAATCTTTCCAACATTGATTACGTCTACGAAAAGGATCCGCGTTCTCATCCTGAAGCAAAGAAGTTTGAACAAATCTCGTGGAGCGATTTCCGCGCACTCATGCCGAAGGAGTGGAACCCTGGGCTCTCTGCCCCGTTTGATCCAGTCGCCGCTAAAGAGGCCGAGTCTCTTAAGCTCGAAGTCGCTATCATGAACGGCGCGAAGCTCGAAGAGTTTGAGAAGTATCTCGACGGCAAAACGTTCGCCGGAACGACTATTTCCTAGTCAGGCGCTGGTACGCGAGCGTAAGCCACTGCAAACCAATGATTGCCTGGCCAACTGCGGCCCACACAAGGCCGAGTGTAAAGATAACTCCTGCACTAATCAGCAGCCCAACACCTGTCGTTATGCTTGAAGACAGTGGAGGTTTCTCCTTAGCATAGAGCATTGGGATAAGCGTAAAGCAAAATACTATCTGCACTGCGAGGAGTACTGCGTCCTGCCACATACTAGTCCCCTATTTGGGCGAGCATCTCATCAATCTTCGCGTGGAGTTCTGCCTCGGTACCATCGTTTTGTATACGAAAATCCGCCATGTCCATCACCGCAAAGACGTTCATGTCCCAAGGTTCAGTCGAGGCCATCTCGCGGTCCTCTTCTTCGACAAACTCCTCAAAGGTAACCTGGTCGGTTGAAGAGCCGCGAGCTATCGCACGTTCATAGCGAGACTTCTTATCCGCATCTATCGCGACGATGTAAGCGCCGAGCGCCTTGAGGAAGTCTGCCTCCCCTACCGTACGGACAGATTCTATAATCGCGTTTGCCTCTCCTGCCCGCTTATGCAGCGTCTCAACAACATGCGCTGGGTGGTAGTCACGCCTGAGCTCATTACCTAGGTCACGCATTGAGCCGCGATGTTCGGGTAGGCCCCGTTTTCTAATCTCTTCAAGCAAGAACTCACGCACCGAATGGTGCTCGAAGCCCTTCTGCTTCACAAGGTAGTCAACGAGAGTGCCCTTCCCTGCCCCGATAGTTCCGGTGATGCCGAGAATCATAGGAACAGTGTAGCAGAAGCTACGGCCGATGGTGCTCGAAGGACTCGCGCATACGCACGAGTGCCATGCGAATCTGACGCGGGTCGGTGTTCTGCGACAACGGCGCTAGGTGATTCCCCAACATTTCCATGTCATCAATCATCTGCTTCAGCATTTCTTGCGTGGGAGGGGGTGAGCCGGCGTAGGAGCGAAGGTTATTAACCACGTGGGCACGCGCCATCAAGACATGGTCGCTGAATGTCTTGATATCCTCGTGTATATCAACCGGAACGACGCTCCCGTACGAATCTATATATTCAATAATCAAGCGCAGTGTGCGCGCAGGATCTAGGTCCATTAATTTAAACACCTGCAGGTCCTCTTTGATTTCTGCCGAAGGACGTTTTGGTCGTGGGTCACCGAGCTCTCCTGCTGGCATACGCTATGTCTTTTTTGCAAACACCTTTACAAGCGGAATAAGGAGCGGCGCAGAGCGGCAGATGGAGGAGAAGGTACCAATCACCACACCGACGAGGATAGTGAGCGCGAAGTTGCGGGTGACTTCAGGGCCCCAAATGATGATGGCGAGGAGCGCGAGCACTACCGTAAGGGCAGTGTTAATCGAGCGACCCATCGTCTCATCGATTGATTTCCCAATAGTGACTTCAAACTCCTCTTTTATATTCTTTTCCTCGTTGAGCTTGAGGTGCTCACGGATGCGGTCGAAGATAACAATGACGTCGTTCACGCAGTACCCAAGGAGCGCGAGGAGCGCGACCACGAAGAGCACGTCCACCTGCGCTCCCGTGTAGTGAGCAAGGATGGCATAGAAGCCTGTCGGTACGATGATGTCTATCATGAGCATGAGCACCACGATGATGCCGTAGCCCCAGGACGGTACTGGCTTTGAGACCTTCCTGAACGCCCAGGCGATGTAGAGCATGATGGTCAGGATGACTGCGCCAATAGCATAAAGAGCCTTGATGGCGAGCTCGGAGCCCATGGAAGGACCAACTGAGTTTGAACGAAGCACGGTCACCGGATTTGTTCCTCCTTGAGAGAGTGCTGCGATAACTGCATCGTGCTCCTCAGGAGAGAGGGTTCGGGAACGGAGCACTACGCCACGCTCACCGCTTTCACGAAGCGATATCTCGCCAAGCGGGACGACCGAGACCTGTTCCTTGAGCGTAAGAATGTCAGGGCGCTCAGCCTGATACTCAACTTCTACAAGTGAGCCGCCTGTGAAATCGATTGAAAGCGGGAGACCAAGAAAGGCAATCGCGCCGATAGCCACCGCGAGAAATGCCCCGGTGAGCCACAAAAAGAACGAGCGGTGTTTGATGATAAACATATTATTTGAGGTGGAATCCGCTACTGGTCAAAAACTTCCAAACCTTCCCGCCCGCCTCCGGAAGGATAGCGAAGAGGAAGATGCGCGAGATGAAGACAGCTGAGATGAGCGAGATAATAACGCCGAGTCCGAACACGAGCGCAAAGCCCTTCACCAAGGACGTTCCAAGCCAGAAGAGGATAATGGAAGAAATGAGCATGGTGAGGTGGCCGTCGCGAATTGCAGGCCATGCGCGACCAAAGCCAATTGTTGCTGCCTCACGTGGGCCCTTCCCTTCCCGGAGCTCCTCCTTCATGCGCTCAAAGATAAGCACGTTAGCATCCACTGCCATACCAATCGATATGATGAGCGCAGCAATACCGGAAGCAGTGAGCGTCACCGGAAGAAACTTAATCAGCGCCACGGTTGCAAGTACATAGATGACCAGTGCCACTACCGAAACCAATCCCGGTAGGCGGTACCAAATAATCATGAAAAGAGCGACCAAAAGGAAGCCAAAGGCAGCGGCATCAAGCCCTGCCTGGTAGGAACCGGCACCAAGCGTTGGGCCAACGGTGTTGCTCGAAACGAGTTCGATAGGCACCGGGAGCGCTCCGAAGTTGAGGTTCTCAACCAAGTCGCGTCCTTCCTCGGGCGTGAAGGTACCGCTGATAGTTGCGGTGCCTCCAGGAATTGCCTCACGTATGACAGGAGTGGAGATAGGTTCACCATCAAGGAAAATACCGAGTGAGCGGCCGATGTTCTCTCTCGTAATTTCCTCGAACATCTTTGCCCCTTCATCGGTGAAATGAAGCACGACGATTGGCTCATTGGCGAGTCTACCTGCATCCCCTCCACCAAACTGCAGCTCTGCACTCTTGAGGAACTGACCGGTAAGTCCCGTTGCGGCGAAAGTGCCCGTGCTGTCAGCCACACCATCAGCAAGACGGAACTCCAAGAGTGGTGTTGCTCCAATAGCATCAACGGCAGCTTTCACATCAGTCACTCCCGGAAGCTCTACAAGGAGGCGGTCCTCCTGCGCGCCGGCAACCGCGCTTGAGCGCTCAAGCTGCACGAGTGGCTCTGCAACACCGAAGACGTTTACTCTGCGCTCAATGACTTCGCGAAGTGCGTCAAGAGCTCCTTGCTTATCGCCGATGATGCCAGCCGTGTCAGCGCGGTAGATAAGCTCAGTACCGCCAGCCAAATCGAGGCCAAGGCGAACCGGAAAGGAAGACTGAGGGCCGTTGGTCGTAAGGGCAAACCAGCCGATTGCCCCCGCGATGAGGAGTACGATGATTGCCTGGGCAATACGCATGGGGGCTAGTGTACGTCTTTCCGAACAGTATGCAAACTAGGCTCTCCCAAGAAGTTTCGCCGTGTTCTTGAAAAGACAGGCGACGGCGACTGGGCCTACGCCTCCTGGAACGGGGGTAAAGATACTCGCCTTCTCTGCACACTCCGGGTGCATGTCGCCCGTAACTGCCCCGCCTGAGCCGCTCGTGCCCGCATCCACAAGCACCGCGCCCTCTTTCACCATCTCAGGGCGAATAATGTGCGCTGCCCCTGCTCCTGAAATGACCATATCTGCGTCCTTGAGGAGCGCGAGCTTCTCTTCTTCGAGAGTTTCCTTCACCACGTACGAAACATCTGCGCCCATGCGAGAAAGCAGCGTGCCGGTAGGAAGTCCAACAAGCTTCCCCTTCCCCACGACCACCGTCTTCTTGCCAGCGACCTCTACACCACTACGCGCAAGAATCTCTGCGATGCCAGCAGCAACGGGAGGAACGAGTGCACCCGGCACATTGTCCATAAAGCGGGCGTACGCGGCCTCTGAAAGCACATCAGCATCCTTATCTATAGGAATGGTGTTGAGCACGCGTGTCCAATCCAAATGCTCAGGAATCGGAAGCTGCACGATAACCGAATCAGCACCCGGTGCGTTCACGGCTTTGATGATGTCGTCTTCCGTTGCATCGTCTGGAAGCCGCACGACTTCAAGCGTCATGCCGCCTTCCTCTGCCTTGGTAGTCTTAATTCTGAGGTACGACTGCGTAGCCGGTGAGGGTTTCACTACAATTGCACGCACCACAGGCGTCGTGGAGAGCGAGGCCTTCACCTCGGCAAGAATAGTAGAAGCGATGGTGCGGCCGTCGACAATCATGAGATTCCCCACTCGCGCTTAAGTTCCTCAATCCCCTGCTCGAGCGTCACGCTTGGCTCCCAATCGAGCAGTTCCTTGGCGCGCGTAACATCAGCGAGTGCGTGCTGGGCCTCCTGACGTGCCGGAAGCGTAACGCGCTCTTCTCCACCAATAAGGTCAGCCAAGAAATTCACCGACACATTGCGACCCGTACCAATGTTCACGACCTCTCCCTTTCCAACCTTCGGGCTCTTCATCGCTGCGATGTTCGCGCGCACGATATCGCGAATATGCGTAAAGTCTCGGGTCTGCTCACCGTCGCCCACAATGGTAAGCGGCTTCCCTTCGCTCCTCTGCTGGAGGAACTTTGCAATAGCAAGACCATACGGGCCCGATGGATCCATACGGGGACCGTAGACGTTGAAGTAGCGGAGCGCTACGGTCTCAAGCTCAAAGATGTCTGCAAAGATTTTCGAATAGAGTTCGCCGATATGTTTCTGAAGACCATACGGGTTCACCGGGTTTGCCGGCATATCCTCCCGGAACGGAAGGACTGGTTGGTAGCCATAGGCAGAACCGGAAGCTGCGTAGACCACACGCTTTACGCCTGCATCCTTGCTTGCTACCAACACTGAGACCGTGCCGTTGACGTTTGCGGCGTGCGACTCAAGCGGGTAATCAATGGAGAACTGCACGCGTGGGAGTGCGGCTTCGTGGAAGACTGCTTCTGCTCCTTGGAGAATCGGCGTAATCGCCTTGGTATCAAGCACATCAAGCTCATGGAAGATTGCTCCCTCTGGTACCTGCTCGCGCTTCCCTCCTGAAAGGTTGTCGATAACATGGACCTCGTAGCCCTCAGCTAAGAGCGCGTCAGTGATGTGAGAGCCGATGAATCCGGCTCCTCCGGTCACAACGGCTTTTGTAGTGGTGGTAGACATATTGGTTGGTTTCTATGTACCTGAGAACGACAGAAGTGCCCGTAAGGTTTTAAGCGCGATTGCCATGTCGATGCCCGGGGACCGATGCTTTAAGTAGTATAAGTCGAAGGAGAGCTTCCGGCGAGTCCGCTCCACGTCTGCCGGACCCCTCGGAGGGTCCTGGTGCCAAATCTGTGCCCAACCAGAAAGGCCTGGAGTGACCAGGTGTCGGGCACCATAGTACGGGATTTCACGCTCATACACCTCTGCAATCTTAGGGAGTTCTGGGCGCGGACCTACGAATGAGAGATCACCCTTAAGCACATTCCAAAGCTGAGGAAGCTCATCAATACGCGTCTTTCGGAGAAAGGCACCGACTGCCGTCACGCGATTCTCCCTCTGAGCATCTGGGTCCCCGTGGTCATCAAAGAGCATGGTGCGCATCTTATATATCTTGAAGCGCTTCCCTCCCCGCCCGATACGCTCGTGCGAAATAAAGGGGGTGCCGCCTGAAAGCGATACTGCGAGCACTGCAGGCAGAATAAAGATAAGTGCCACCACAAGCCCAAGCGCTCCTGCTGCGCGATCGAAGAGGGCTTTCCCTGCGTCGTACGCCATCTGGCGTTTCGGGAGATTCGCAAGAAGCCATGCGTCATCAACGTGTCCGAGCGGCACACGATCAAAGATGTCCTCATAGAACGAAGAGAATTCAACCAGCGACGTTTGGCGTGAGAACAAACCATAGAGCGCAAGCAGCCCTTCAGTTGCGCGCGCACTCCTATCAAGAATCAGAAGTGACGCGCCGCTCTTCAAACCTTCCTCAACCTGCGCAACAATCTCTTTGCTTCCCACCGTCTCTGTATCGATGTACAGAGCAATCTCAATATAGTACTTGCGATTGTGTGAGAGCTCCCTTGCAAGTTCCTTCGCCTCCTCCCCTGTCGCAACAAGAATTGCTTTCTCCTGCGTTCCTGTGGAGATATGCGGCACGATAAAGAACCGCCAGCAGCTCACCAGAATAACGGAGACGATGAGGTAGAGACCGAGGATGGTCTTTGGCTCAAGTGGGCCCGGCAACACAAAGAAAAGGACGGAGGCAACAACAGTGTTGGCAATCTGTGCACCAAGAATGCGCGTACCAATAACGCGCTTCACCAGACGTGCATGGCGCTCGTAGAGGCCAGCCACAAAGAACACCACAAGCGAAATGACGAAGACATAGACGAAAACAACGAGGTGCTCGTAGAAGTAGGCGGCGGACGGCGGCGTAAAGGTCCGGAGCGTAAGGGCTATCCACAAAGAGGCGACCAGTAAGATAAGGTCGCCGATAATGAGGAGCCCGGTTTCGCGGCGCACTGAGGCCATGTATGCGGATACTATAACGCCTGAAACACCTGTAAAGGTGCGCCTTTGAGGGCCAAAGCGCGGTTATACTACTGTGCAAGCCATGAACGACAAGAAGATACTCTTCGTAATCACTAAGTCAGGCTGGGGAGGCGCCCAAGCCTATGTCTACGCCCTTGCGACTGCCATGGCCGGAAGAGGGGCCAAAGTCACTGTTGCCCTTGGTGGCGCGGGGCTTCCAGGGAACGCAACCGGACTCTTGGCTTCCGGCCTCGAAGCGGCAGGCATCGAGGTCATTGTGATTCCTTCGCTGGTGCGTGATATCTCACTCGGACAGGAGTGGCAGGCCTTCAAGGAACTGCGCGCCATAATTGCGCACCTCAAGCCCGATGCGCTCCATCTCAACAGCTCAAAAGCAGCAGGGCTCGGTGCGCTCGCCGGCAGGCTTGAAGGAGTGAAGCGCATTGTGTTCACGGTGCACGGATGGCCGTACCGCGAACCCGGCTCCTACCGCCGCTCCGTACTCATCTGGCTCGCCTCCTTTGTAACGGTGCTTCTTTCTCACGTCACCATTGTTGTGTCTAAAGCAGATAAGAAAACAGTGCTCGGCATGCTCCCACAGGTCAAACACATTCCCCTTGGTCTAGAAAACTTCAGCATGAAGACACACTGCGACGCTCGTGCGCTTCTCGGGAATATTCCAGAAGAAGCCTACGTCATCGGTACCATTGCCGAACTTACCAACAACAAGGGGCTCGAGTACGGCATTCGCGCCTTTGCTTCTCTCAAGCAGCGCGGATTCGCTGACCACTACGTCATTCTTGGCGATGGTGAACTGAAGAAAGTGCTCGTACACCTAGCACGCGAGCTCAACGTTGCTGACTCTGTCCACTTCACTGGATTCATTCCCGATGCTCGTTCCTACCTCGCTGCCTTCGATGTCTTCCTCCTCCCTTCTCTCAAGGAAGGTCTGCCTTACGCACTCCTTGAGGCAAGCATTGCGGGGCGTCCCATCGTTGCCTCTGATGTTGGCGGCATTCCTGAAATACTCGAGCGCTACGGCACCGGTATACTCGTTCCTCCACGCCGCCCGAATGCAATCGTGCAGGCAGTCATTTCCTTAAAGAAGAAAGGAGCGAACGCCGTCACACCGCCTACTTGCTACCTCCTGACGGAGATGATTGAGGAGACCGCTGCGCTCTACTAACCCTCGTACTCCTGACCGGCCCTATCGCGCGGAACACTGCGCGCATGCTTAGCGAGTGAGGCGACGATGCCGAGTGCAGTGAATTCCATAAGTATGTGCGAGCCGCCGTAGCTCATGAACGGAATAGTAGTACCGGTCACGGGGAGTAATCCGAGGTTGATGCCCACATGTATAAAGAAGTGCGAAGTCAGCAGCACCACGACACCGATGGTGAAGAGTGCATCAAAGTTGGTTGCGGATCTGCGCGCAATTGAGAGTAGCTGGAACAGGAGTAAGCCGAACAAGAGAAGCACGAACACAATACCGACAAACCCCCACTCTTCTGCGAACGCTGCGAAGATAAAGTCTGTCTCGTACTCAGGAAGGAACCGAAGCTTGCTCTGGGTGCCGTAGCCTATTCCCTTTCCCAGGAGCTCCCCAGAACCTACTGCAACCACTGCTTGGTAGGCGTTGTAACCGCTGCCGTGAATGTCGGCTGCAGGGTTCAAGAAGGAAATGATACGAGTGCGCTGGTAGTCGTGAAGACCGAAAGACCAGAGCCCTGCGGCAAGTACCGCACCAAGCACGAGCGCGATAGCCAAATGCTTCTTTGAAATACCGGAAACCAGCACGATGCCAAACCACACCGCCCCCATGATAACTGCGGTACCGAGGTCTGGCTGCAACAGAATAAGGAGCATGGGAAGCGCCGCGTACACGCCAGAGAGAATAATGTGGAAGACGTGGCCTATCTCCATGTGTCGGCGCGAGAAGTATTTCGCCATGAGCGCGATAAACACAATCTTTGCGAGGTCGGCTGGCTGGAAGGAAAATACACCGAAGGAGAACCAAGACTTCGCTCCAGAGATTTCAGGCGCGATAAGCAAGAGCGCAACCAAAAGAAGAAGCACGCCAATGTACCCCACGATGATGACCGAGGTCCGCCTCAGGAAATGCATGTCGAGCGAGGCACAGATGGTGAACGCAAGCGTGCCGATGCCTATCCAAAGAAGCTGGCGAGGAGCCAGCGACCCCTCCCCAAAGGTGTGCATGGTGAGCAGTCCGAGGAAGGACAGCGCAAGCGGGACCGCAAGCAGGGTCCAGGAGCCCTGGAGTCCCGAGACCGCACGTGCACCAAACTCGGTCATGACGGCTCAGGCAGGATAGGAAGTATTTCCTCACGAACGGCCGTACCCGCAAATGGCGCGTTCCAGGTAAAGATAAGTTCCGCCCTTCCCTCAGGGGCGAGCGTTGGCACCACCGTCTGAGAGGCCGCGATAGCGTTGTCCTTCTCATCAAAGACCGTGATGACCACCGGAATGTTCTTATAGCGGTTGGTCGATGGGTTTTCGATAGTCGCACGAATGCGAGGCAGCGTATCGGCGTGCTCAATAACCACGTCGCGCACCGAGAGCGTCACACGCGTATCGTCATACCGCCACCAATCAAGCGGATACTCCTCATCAAAGGTTAGGAAGGCGCGAAGCGACGTCGCGTCTCCAGAGAAGAAGTTCGGTACGAACACAGGGTTTCGCTTCGGAAGAAGGTCAACGACTCCTGTCTTCTTTGCGATGACGGTGTTGTTCCCGTCATAGAGCTCGATGATGTAGTGGGCTCCCACCGCCTCTGCGGAAAGGTTGGGATTCTCGATGTACGCAATCACGTCGGTGCGACCTGGACCACTGACTACCGGACGCACAAAACTTACCTTAGGTGGAGCGAGCGACGGGGCGCAGAGACGAGCGCAGACACCGCCACAATCAATACCCTCCTCGTTCTTGTTCTGGCGGTGGTCAGAGCAGGAAGGCTCGTCGTGCAAGAAGGCGAAATACCCCCAGATACCTACTAAGGACAGGAGCACGACGACAATCGCCGCAACTACTCCCCTCCTTCGCATGGCCCATGACATATAGCCCCTAGTATATACGAAAACGCCCCATTCCTGGGGCGTTTAAACAAAAACACGCGCATGACGCTGGCGACAACCTACTCTCCCCCTTTCGGAGTACCATTGGCTCAAGAAGGCTTGACTGCCGTGTTCGGAATGGGAACGGGTATGGCCCTTCCGATGAATCACCAGCGTCATGCGCGCGTTTCCGGCGCATGACAGATTCGAATATGCAAAAGGGGCAATAATTATCACTTCACACGTTAGTGACGCACAGAATTCCGCACAGAAAACTGGACATATTAGTACTCCTCGACTGAAGTCATTACTGACCGTACATCTAGAGCCTATCAACCTCATAATCTTTAAGGTGTCTCATACGATTCCTAATCTTGGAGCTAGTTTCCCGCTTATATGCTTTCAGCAGTTATCTAAACCCGACATAGCTACCCTGCGATGCTCCTGGTGGAACAGCAGGCAGACCAGAGGTCAGTTCATCCCGGTCCTCTCGTACTAGGGACGACCCTCCGCAAGAATCAACGCCTGTAGTAGATAGGAGACCAACCTGTCTCACGCATTTCGTTTTTTATATACCTCAATTACTCGAGGGATCGGACTGTTACTTTGCGAGTTCTTCGCAACTGACGTTCAGTCTCTACGGGCGGATTGCTCCTTCCCTCGCAGTCGCCCACAACACAGTGGGTTTCTCCGATATAAGTCAGTGGTATGCACGCATATCCCTATGCGGCATCGCCGTAATATGGTTGGTTCCTTAGCTTGTCTGCACTTAATTAACGAACAAGCCAAATCTTTTAGACGAAAAAACCTTTTTAGTGATCTGTGATAACAACTTCAATGGGATTCAGACAGATTGAGCAACCAAACTTACGTTTAGGTGCTCAACGGTCTGAACCCAGCTCGCGTACCTTTTTAAATGGCGAACAGCCATACGCTTGGGACCTTCTCCAGCCCCGCGCTAAGGTGAGCCGACATCGAGGTGCCGAACTCCGCCGTCGCTATGGACGCTTGGGCGGAACTAGCCTGTTATCCCCAGGGTAACTTTTATCCGTTAATCTCTGGCCGCATCTAAGGCGGACCATCGGTTCACTATGCTCTGCTTTCGCATCTGCTCGACATGTACGTCTTGCAGTTAAGCTCTCTTATGCCATTACACTATCGGCACGGTTTCCATTCGCGCCTAGAGAACCTTAATAGACTCCTCCGTTACTTTTTAGGAGGATAGCGCCCCACTAAAACTACCCGCCACGCACGGTCCCGATGTAGTTCATACATCGGTTAGGAACTGCACAATTCAAGAGTGGTATTTCACTGGCGACTCCACGACAGCCGAAACCGTCGCTTCAAAGTCTCCCACCTATGCTACGCATGAATCACGCAGCCCCAATACGAAGCTGTAGTAAAGCTCCTGGGGTCTTTTCGTCTAACTACAGGTAACCGGCATCTTCACCGGTAGTGCATTTTCACCGAGCGAGTCCTCGAGACAGTTCCCCAGTCATTACACCATTCGTGCACGTCTGAACTTACCAGACAAGGAATTACGCTCTTCGTTTCCTTTTAGCACGCGAAGGACCATATCTTTCTCCCTTTAGCGGGGAGCATGACGTATGGCCTCTATTTGAGTCATATGTGGACTGAATACGAATTACTTCGTAAGCAGGTAACTTGGTGTTGGTTCTGTTCACCCTACAATCGTCCTAGTCCTGGTGGATTCGAGCCGAAGCTCAAATCCACCACCTTAGGACGATTATAGTTATCGCCGACATTCACCGGGGCTTATACAGTCCAGCACAACATCCGAAGACATTGCACCCCCCGTAGTTGACCTTCCGGCATTGGTCAGGTGTCACCCCCTATACATCCTCTTACGAGTTCGCAGGGAGCTGTGTTTTTGGTAAACAGTTGCCAGGGAATCTTTCGCTGCGGCCCTGTATTGCTACAGGGCAGGCCTTATCGCTAACTTACGGCCGCTTTTTTGCCGAGTTCCTTGAGGACCTCTCACTCGTTCGTCTTAGTCTACTCGACCTGAGCACCTGTGTCGGTTTGCGGTACGGTCGCTACATGTTGAAGCTTAGAAGTTTTTCTTGGAACCGTGCTCTCTACACTCTCTCCCTCCGAAGAAGGAAATTGCCGCTCTGCTCGGAGTATGTGCCTACCGGATTTCCCTAGTAGACCTCCTCACTCACGGACCCACATCCAGTAGTGGGCCATAGATACAACAATCCGTCACTCCATCGCACATGTAGACGGTCATGGAATATTAACCATGTGTCCATCGGGTGCGGCTTTCGCCATCCCCTTAGGCCCGACTAACCCGAAGATGATCACCATAGCTTCGGAAACCTTGCTCTTTCGACGTGCGGGGGTCTCACCCGCATTGTGGTTACTTGTACCTGCATTCTCACTTCGCAACGCTCCAGTATGGGTCACCCCTTTACCTTCATCGCAGATGCGAACGCTCTCCTACCGCACTGACATCCCGAAGGATGCCCGTACCCGCAGTTTCGGCACGACACTTAACCCCGATTATCTTCGGCGCAAGGACCCTCGATGAGTGAGCTGTTACGCTTTCTTTAAATGGTGGCTGCTTCTAAGCCAACATCCTCATTGTCAAAGGATCCTCACTTCCTTAAGTTGTACTCAGTGTCGATTTTGGGGCCTTAACTGGCGATCTAGGCTCTTCCCTTTTTGACCAGTGGAGCTTCGCCCCCACGGTCTAACTGCCACGCTGTAGACTTCCGGTATTCGGAGGTTGATAGGGACAACGAGATTTCTCCCTGTTTGCCCCTTCCAGTGCTCTACCCCCGGAAGGATCACGTGACGCCAGCCCAAAAGCTGTTTCGGAGAGAACCAGCTATTACAGTGTTCGATTAGCTTTTCACTCCTTACCACAAGTCATCCCAAGGCGTTGTACGACCTACGGGTTCGGGCCTCCATCTGTCTTTCGACAAACTTCACCCTGCTCATGGCAAGCTCACACTGCTTCGGGTCGTATGTATAACACAGACGCGCTATTCACACTCGGTTTCCCTATGACTCCGTCCCATAACGGACTTAGTCGAGCGATATACATACACTCGCAGGCTCATTCTTCAATAGGCACGCTGCGAAGGACATAAAGCCCCCCGCAACCCTTTGTAAGTGCACGGTTTCAGTTCTATTTCACTCCCCTCTCGGGGTGCTTTTCACCTTTCCCTCACGGTACTAGTTCACTATCGGTCTTGTAACATATTTAGCCTTACCGGTTAGTTCCGGCAGATTCACTCGAGCTATTCGTGTCTCGAGCTACTCAAGAACAGAAGCACAAGAGCGGTTACACATTTCGTGTACGGGGCCATTACCCTCTAGGGCGCTGCTTCCCAGCAGCTTCCACTATATGAACCGTTTGTAACTCTTGCCATACAAGTATGGTGCTTCTGCCTTACAACCCCGGAGTCCGAAGACCCCGGTTTGGGCTGTTCCCGTTTCGCTCGCCGCTACTAAGGGAATAACGAGAGTTATGTTCCATTCACACAAACATAATGCATGAACGGAACATAACTCGTTTTTGTTTTATGTTCCTTTGGGTACTGAGATGTTTCACTTCCCCAAGTTCGCTCTCTGCAAGCAGAGTGACCATTGCTGGCCGGGTTTCCCCATTCGGACACCTCCGGATCGAAGACTAAAAACCGTCTCCCCGGAGCGTTTCGCCGGTTAATCGCGTCCTTCATCGCTGTTACAAGCCAAGGCATCCACCGTGCACCCTTCATGTTTCCTGTGCGGAAACCTGAACACCACTAACGTTTTTTTCTCAGTGATTTTTTATTTGCACTTCACACCCACTCTCTTACGAGAATGGGTTGATTACCTTTTGCATATTCATCTGTCAACGAACTCGTGTCCCCGTCGAAAAGAAAAACCGCCGTTAAGCGGCGGTGCTTGTGGCACGCAGGGCCTCTCGGCCTTATCCGCTTCGTTTGGTGAGTCTTTTTAGGTTCGTAGACACGTCGAAGTAATATACCGTAGGCGAAAAGGGGTGTCAAATAAGGGTCAAAACGGCCTAAATATGGGGATACTGGGGATAGCAGCACCCTTCCCTAAGAGGTGGACGGCTTCACCAGAGGCCGAGAGATTTCCAAAGTCGCCAGAATCCTATCCCGTGGGCCCGCAGACCGTATAACCTCATCATCGACAATGAGATGCGCTTCGATTCCTGGGTATTCTATAGAGAGCCGTTCAATAGTCTGCTGAACAAGAAATTCGTCCATGCTCGGAATGACCCCCGACACTGGGAACGGATACATCTTCATCATCCCACCAGGTTTAGTAATGCGGAGCATTTCCGAAAACGCTTCGTAGAGTGCTTGTTCTATTTCTTCATTCGACGCTTCTCGGTCCGCGACAGTGTAGTCAAACATGTCGCTTCCCCTATTGATGACCTCGTCCCGGTTCTCCTGCCTAATTCCCCACATGAGGAGGTATTTCGGCACAGCATGCACTGAGACGACAAGATCGAATCCTTCAAAATCGGACGGGAACCCGAGCTCACGCGCATCATGATTAATAATTGCGGGATCAAGCTGGTGGTACCGCTTCTCTGCAGGATCAACTCCCATGACGAACGCGTGCTTGCCATCCGGATAGCGACGCTTCACCCCCGCAGCAAATGCATTGTCTCCGGCGCCGATAACACAAATAGATTTTCCTTCCTTCAAATCCTTGTCAGTGAGGCCGAGCACACGAGTATAGGCATTGAACTTTCGTTCGGCCACGTCCTCTGAGGACGCTTGCAGAGGGAGAGCAACCTCTGACGAGAGCACAGGATCACGTTGTGCATACGCTTTTCGAGAAATCCTTCGCCCTTCAAGTGCCCAGTCCTCTTGGCCAGCCATACGCAAATACTATACCGCTACTTCTTAGTTTTTGCTGACGCCTAATCAAGCAAACAAAAACGCGCCCTCTCGGGCGCGTTTTTAGCACAAGTAGAGTCGAACTTACTCTGCAATCTCCTCGCGCATGCGCTTGAGGTAGTCGGCTGCAGCGGCCTGGCCGCCGAGTCCGAATGCGAGACCGAGAGCAAGTGCGAGAGCGACCACGACACCCGTGAAGAGAGTCTGGACGAACGCAGTTGCCACCTGGAGCTGCGCGAGGGCTGCAAGGATCGCGAAGACCCAGATAGCCCAACGTGCAACAGAACCAAGGAGGTTCGCAGTGCGCAGGTGCGCCGCGCGAGCTGCGCCCGCTACTACGCGCTGCGCGGCATCGGCGACGACTGCCGCCACCAAGAGAATAAGCACCGCGACGATGACGCTAGGGAGGTATCCAAGGACAACGGCACGGAGGAAGATCGTAACCTGCGTAAGGCCGAGCACATCAAGAGCGGCCACGAGGAATACGACGATGAAGAACCACTTCACGAGCATTCCGAGGAATGCGCCCGTGTTAAGTGGGAAGCCTGTGCGCTCCATCACTTTCTCCACACCAGCGGCGCGAAGGGCCTGATCAACACGGATGGATGCAACAATCTGCATCACTACCTTGCCGAGAAGGGAACCTACGATCCAGCCAATCACGAAGATAACGACTGCGACTACTAAGTTGGGGATGAACGCCACGATGCCTGCGAACAGGTTCATGAAGGACATCGAGAGCACGTCAGCCCATTGTGAAAGAAACATAAGGTTTTGTAGCGGTTAACTGCGTTTATTTGGTAACGGTATAAGTGTAGCAAGTACCTAGGCCCTCAGAGAGGGGTCTGGGGATAGCGCCTCTAGGCCCCTATCCGATCGAGGATGGTGCGGTGGGGGTAATCAAAGACGTCCCGAAGGAGGCGGTCATAGACCCCCGTACGGTAGCGGAACTCTTCAGTAGAGAATGAAGCGTACCTGAGCTCTCGGCCGAGCTCTGCTTCGAGGGTATGAACGATACTTGCAAGCGAGCGGTCATCAAGTCTGTCCCCCACCACCAAGAGGTCCACCTTGGGCTCCAGGGCGCCTGTGAAGAGGCCTGAGAGAGCGACGAGGCGAAGTGACCCCGCCTTCTTAAGACTGCCCACTACAGTAGTGTCCGACACGCCAGTTGATGCTCTGAGGAAACCAGAGAGCGCTTCGAAGTGCTTGAAGCGAGCGTCTGCCATAAACGAAGGCTTCTTGCCCGCCTTCTTGCGGACAACACCGATTGCAACCAGTGCGTTCACTTCTTTCTTTGCCGCCGCCTTCGCAACTTTCGTGCGGGATGCAACCTCGTCAGTGGTAAAAGCCTCTTCAGGATTGAAGAGGAACAAACGAAGGAGCTTGGCACGTACCGGAGAACCGAAGAGTTTGGCGAGTGGATCCATATAGGGGAATTGTAGGGCCTCCCTATTAAAAAGCAAAAGCCTAATTTATGAGGGTAATAGTGAGCTGCAAGACCGTCGCAAAGGCGCCCCACAGCAGGTACGGGAGCAGCAGGACGAAGATAATCTTCGAGTATTTCAGCAGCTTCCATTCGAGATAGATAAGTGTCCCGAGGACGACGAGTATGTCGATGCTTGCCGGCCAGAGTGGTTCAAGGCCGAGCTGAATGGGAGTGAACAACAAGTTCGCGATAAGGTTAATCGCAAAAACTACAATGAGTGAGACTGGTACTTTTTTCTTCCAGGTAAGATACGCGAGATACACGAGCGCGACGGCGATAAGTGGATAGATAATTCCCCACGCAACGCCGAACATCCAATCAGGAGGAGCAAAGAATGGTTTTTCAATTGCTTGGTAGAACTCGGCGTAGGTCTTCATGTTTCCATCTTACCGCAGCAGCAAATAAAAAAGCCCCCAACGCGGGGGCTTTTCCAAAGCGAAACGGTGAGTTACTTGAGAGTAACCTTGCCGCCGGCCTCTTCCACTTTCTTCTTGAGGTCTTCTGCATCCTCCTTCTTCACGCCCTCCTTGAGGACTGAAGGAGCTGCGTCGACGAGGTCCTTGGCCTCCTTGAGTCCAAGACCGAGCGCCTCCTTCACCGCCTTGATGACGGAGATCTTGTTTGCGCCGCCGTCGGTAAGCTCGACAGTGAAGCTGGACTTCTCCTCGCCTGCTGCGCCGCCTGCTGCAGGACCTGCAACTGCGACCGCTGCTGCGGAGACGCCGAACTTCTTCTCGAGTACCTTCACGAGCTCAGAGAGTTCGAGAACAGTCATGTTCTCAACCTCCTCCACAAGCTTCTTGAACTTAGCTGGAACCTCTACCTCTGCCTTCTCCTCAACAGGAGCTGCAGCAGGAGCCTCTTCCTTTACTTCAGGGGCTGGAGCGGCAGTCTCTTCAACTGCTGCTGCATCCTGGGTTGTATCATCTGCCATAGTAAGTAATTTAAGTGTTCAGTAATTACGCACTCTTCCCTTCGCGAATCTTGTCGAGCGCGACCACCAAGCCCTGGATAGGGCTGTTGATGACGTTGACGAACATGCCACGCAATATTGGAAGTGATGGGATTGTTGCAATCTCCTTCATCTTCACTGCGTCCATGAACGCGCCCTCGAACATACCGCCGAGAATCGAAAGACCCTCGTGCTTCTTGCCGTGCTCAAAGATGGCACGAGCCGGCGCCGTAGCGTCGGTGTCGCTCCAGGCAATGGCGACCTCTCCCGGAAGTTCCGGAAGCTCTCCCTTGTAGCCTGCATCAGTAAGTACACGCTTGAGAAGCGTCTTCTTCGCAACGTAGTAGCCGGTACCTTCAACCTTGAGGGCTTTCCTCATGGCGCTGGTGTCGGCGACCGTTATCTTGTTGAAGCGGACAAAGACGACAGAGACTGCGTTCTTAAGAGAATCAGCAATCTTCGCGACGATGTCAGCCTTCTTTGCTTTGGTGATTGCCATAGTGTTCGTTGGTGTACGGATACGAAAAGGGTCCCTTTCGGGACCATTGGAGACATTCGACCGGAGAGCTTTCGCTCTCCTTTGAGTCCTCGGCAGGGCTTATGGATGCCTGCTGTCTTCGGTCCGTACCAAGGGACTCTACCGGAAACTCCCCTACCCCGCAAGCTGGAGGACGATGAACGCGAGCACGAGAATAACCGCAAAGCCTGCAAGAAACTGAAAGAACTCAAGGAGGTATTTCTTCACCGGGAAAGAATAGCATGGGTATATATACCAAAAAGGCCCCCGAAGGGGCCTTTTTGGTTCTTAACCTCTTACTAACCGTTGTCCGTGAGGACTAGGGATTAGGAAGCGTTAACGAGAGAGACAGTACCCGTCTGGGTGTTGTCGGTCAAGTCACTCCAGTCGAGGTCGATAGCAGAGCGAGTTGTATCGCTGGTTGCATCGGTACCGAACTGGAAGAGAAGGGCCTTGAGACCAGCGAGCACGGCGCTCGTGGTGACAGTGCTCTGGTTGACGACCGAAGTGATCGTAACGCGAACAGTGTCATCCTCGTTCACCGTGTAGTACTCGTTGTCCGCGCCGCTGTTCGTCACGTCGTACTCACCCGAGAGAGAGTAGGTCGTAGAAGAAGCAGTCGTGGAAGCCGAGACGCTGGAACCGTAGACCTGGCCAACGAAGAACCTCTTGTTCTCCGTAGACTCGTTGTCACCGTTGAGGTAGAGGGTACCACCGAGGGCGGTCACGTCTACAACAATGGTGGCAGTTGCGGCCTCAGCCGGAGCTGAACCGTTGTCGTTCTCATCGATGTCCGTCGAGACAATCTCGATGTCCGGAACAATCGTGTAGATGTGCTGGTCCTCACCGTTTGCAGTACCGGTAAGGTCAGACGACTCAAGGTCCTCGCCAGAAGCATCCTCTGCCTCCGTCGAAGCGACGGTGAGGTTTGCATCAAGCGTGATGTCCTGAGTTCCAAGGACAGACGAAGTTGCCGACTGCGCCGTAACGCGGAAGGTAACAGTGTCATCCTCAGAGATCGTGAGATCGATATCATCGAAGTCAACGTTCTCAGTCGTACCTGCACCATCAGGGATGTTCTCAGTGAACTCCTCGCCGTCGATTTCGAGGCTGAGCTCATCAGAGATATCCTCGATGTCTGCATTTCCACCCGTAAGAGCGAAGCGGAGCATAGTGAGATCAATATCAGATCCCTCTGCCTTGAGCTCGCCCTCGAGGAGGACGATCTCATCGCCCTCGTCGTCAACAACTGCTACGCCTTCGTCAGGGTTCTCGTCACCGAGAGTTGCACGAAGTTCAACGTCGTTCGCGTCGGAGAAGGTCTCCACCGTGAAGTTGGTCTCGTAGTCGCTGCTGTCGTAGGTGTCATCAACTCCGTTTGGAGATACCGCGCGGATTCCGTCAGACGGAACGCGGACCTGCCACTCGGTTGTATCACCTGTGTCGAGGTTGCTGACGCCAGTGACGGCTACAACGAGCTCGCCCATGTCACCATCTGCGATGGTGCCATCGAGGCCCGTGAAGCGGAACGTCCACTGATCATCTGCACCGGTGTCACCACCGTCACGATCGTAGGAAGCGTCAGAGACGTCCATGCGATCGAGCTCCTCGCCATCAAGCCAGACGGAAACCTCAGAGATGTAATCTTCAAGGTCATCCGAACCAGCCTCAGTGCCGATTTCGATTTCAACAGATACACGCTCGATCGTCTGATCGGCATCTACTGCCTCCATCTCAACACCGAGAACCGCGACATCCTCCTCGTCCTCGCCAACTTCCTCGTTGGTGTAGGTTGAAAGGCTGTCGAACTCATCGAGGTAACCCTCCTCGTCAGAAGACGAAGAAGAACCACCTGTTGAGCCTCCAGTGCTGCCTCCGGTAGAACCACCTGCCATGGCGTTAACCTTGGTGCGGGTGATAGGGCCGAAGTAGCCAGCTGCTGGAGAGATTCCGTTTGCTGCCTGGAATGCAGCAAGCGCTGCCTGCGTCTGGGCACCGAAGTAGCCAGTTGCGCCTGCAGGGATGCTGTATCCCTTGCTGATAAGCCAGTTCTGAAGTGCGGTTACGTCAGGGCCAGTTGAACCAATGGTGAGATCCACCATGAAGGTAGCTGAACCAGAAGACGTAGAACCGCCGCTCATAGCTGCGATCTGCGCCATAAGCGCTGCGATCTGTGCCTCGAGCTCAGCCTGAGTTGCTGCGCGTGCTGCTGGAGCAAACGAAGCAAAAGACATAGCCACGAGACCAAGACCGGCGACAACTGCCGCGATCTTCGCAATTACATTCGTAGATGCAATGTTCATGTTTGTTTTTAAGTAATTCCCAATGCGTGGAGTGCGGCTAATAAGTTGCACTCCACACACTTTTTGTTTCTTTGTAATCAGTTCGCACAGGTTCCTATACTATCCGACGAGGCGCAGTATCGACTCGCGTCCCATCGGCTAGCTGGCAAAGTTTATTCTTTCTGAATTCATCCGTAAGGTCATTAGCATCCATCTCGGCGTCTATACAGTGACGAGCGAACAGGCAGCCTATTACTAGGTACTGCCACGTAACAGTGTGCCCTCAGGCACTATTCACTTATCAACGTACAGTCATTACCGAGCAGTCTTAACCCACTGACTGCCGTATCTAGCAGTATAGCGAGAAGCCGCTCGAAAGCCCTGTAAACACAATGTGGATAACCGGATAAGGAGGGTACGGAAATAGGCCGTTTCCGGCCTTTGTTGTGTCCCCTTCCCTATACGGTTACCACAGGTCGGATAGTACTTCAGTTCATGAAGTTCCGCAACGAAGGGTACCCCTTGAAGGGTGTCCTTATAATGAAGAGATAAGACTGTAGGTCGTCCAACGACGGTCACCTGTTTTAGCGACTACCCCCTCAAGGACAAGGTTCTGGAGCTCCCTCTGGATGGTCTTCTCGCTCACGTTCCGAACCACGATGGAGATGTCCTTTATATAGGACGGACCCCTGGAGCGAAGGACGGAGATAATCGAATCCCTCCGGCTGCTATCTGATAACTTCACCTGTCCTTTATCTTGTCCTTTAGAAGAAGGAGCTGCCTCTTTGACAACTGGTGCGCGCTTTGCGGGCTTTGCAGACTTGCCACTCTTCAATGCCTGCGAAAGATTCGGGGTCTCTTCAAAGGTAACGTGTGGGTCTTCGTAGCTCGCTATCTCCTCCAAAAGATTGCGGGCTTCGCGGGCGATGATGTCGGCGTTCATGTGCGAGAGCATGCCAGTGGCCCGAGCAATCGAGAGGACACTCGAAAGGGCGAGGAGCTCGCGCGAAAGGACATCCCGAGCCTGACCTGGAGTGCACACTGCGCTATCAACCAAACAAACGGACACGCCTATGATTCGGTCACGAAGTGCAGGAGTTGAGGTGAATGCCGGAGCCACCATGTGAATGGCCTTGGCGAGGCGCTCTGCCTTCTTGTAGATATAGACCCTGCGGATGTCCTTTTCGAAGATACTAGAGAATATGCTCTTTTCTAGGACAAAATGGTCGAGGTCAGCACCATGTGTCTTTCCTTTGAGCGCTTTGGAATCCCCTGTCTGTCCTTTAGTGTCGCTCATTGTAGTTTGGGTGTCCTTGTGACGTCGCAGGATTATATGTCCTTAATTTGGCAGGTGCAAACTTCTGGTGTCCGTAACGGTGGAGATAAACATGGGGACAAGGCACTGGGTGCTAAAATGGCCTGATGAAGCGGCGAAAACGGCGCGAGCCAGCTGAACTAAACGGGGTCATCCGCTGGGCGGGGGCTGTGGCCCTCGTTGCGTTTGGTCTTATTCTCGGTCTCTCGGGCTTTGGCCTTGGTGGCTTTGTTGGCGGAGCCGCCTTTTCCTTTATCTACGGAATTCTTGGTGTCGGCGCAGCACTCCTCCCCCTCCTTATGCTTGCCGGCGGCATCGCACTGGCCCGTCAGAAGATGGAGGTCTCCGCCTCCTTTGCCGGCGGAAGTGCGCTCATTGTGCTCTCCGCGCTCGCGCTCCTTGGCATCCTTTCTGAAACCTTGGGCGGCGTGTTCGGCTCCTTTATTGGAGGGTTGATGCACGACTTCTTCGGGCTCGCTGGAGCACTGGTTCTGCTCCTCGCCCTTATCGTCATCGGACTTATTGTCGCAACTGATATCGTTGCACTTTTAACTGGTGCGGCAGAGCTCGCAGAGAATGCCGGCAAAGCACTCGGTTCCGTACAGCTCCCGACTCTTCCAAAGCGCAAAGAACAGAAGAATGACGAAGAGGAAGAAGACTATATAGAGGAAGAGGAGCAGATAGAGGAACACTCAGCAGACCCAGTGGTGACAATGTTCAATGCTCCTGTTGAAGGAAAAGTGAAGGTTGCTGCTATCCCAAACATTGATGCGGAATACGAAGCGCCTCCGGTTTCTCTCCTCTCCGAAGACAAGGGAAAGCCAGGCGTGGGAGACATCAAAGCAAATGCCAACATCATCAAGCGCACCTTCCAGAACTTTGGTATCTCAGTAGAGATGGATGAGGTGTCCGTTGGTCCTACGGTTACCCGCTACGCTATTAAGCCTGCTGAAGGAGTGCGTCTCTCAAAGATTATCGGGCTTCAGAACAACCTTGAGCTCGCACTTGCTGCGCACCCTGTACGCATCGAAGCTCCCATCCCTGGTAAGTCTCTTGTCGGTATCGAGGTGCCAAACGCTTCTAAGGCAATGGTGGGCCTCGGTGGCATCCTCTCTGCTCCTGAGTGGGGCGAGAGCGAGAAACCGCTCTTGGCTGCGGTGGGTCGCGATATCACTGGTACTCCCCACTATGTGAATATCGCTAAGATGCCGCACGGTCTTGTTGCTGGTGCGACGGGCTCTGGAAAGTCAGTGGCCATCCACGCCCTCATCACTTCCCTCCTCTATCGCAATGGCCCTAACCAACTCCGGTTCATCATGGTGGACCCGAAGCGCGTGGAGCTTACGCTGTATAACGGTATTCCCCATCTCCTCACTCCGGTCATCACGGACCCAAAGAAGTGCATCATGGCGCTTAAGTGGGCAGCCAAGGAAATGGAGCGCCGGTACAACATCCTTGAAACTGAGGCGGTGCGCGATATCGACTCCTACCACAACACCGTTGTAGAGCCTGCTAAGCGCAAGAAGCTCGCCGACATGCCTGAGGCGATGCCGTACATCGTCGTAGTTATCGACGAGCTCGCTGACATCATGCAGAGCTATCCTCGTGAGCTCGAGGCATCCATTGTGCGCCTCGCCCAGATGTCACGCGCCGTGGGTATTCACCTCGTCCTTTCAACACAGCGCCCATCGGTGAACGTCATTACCGGCCTCATCAAAGCCAACGTGCCGACCCGCATGGCGCTCCAGGTAGCCAGCCAAATTGACTCCCGCACCATCCTCGACTCCGGAGGCGCAGAGCTCCTTCTTGGTGCCGGCGACATGCTCTACCTTTCGGCAGATATGCAGAAGCCAGTGCGTCTCCAAACTGCCTACATCGGCGAGGGTGAGGTGAAGAAGATTGTGAGCTACATCAAGCAACACAATGCAGGTTCCTTGGGCTCTCTCGACCTTGCCGGCGGTGACAGCAATCAGGTCAACGATGCCATCATGCTTGCCACTGAGGACGATGATGTCGACGACGACCTCTACCTCCAGGCAAAGGCTGCGGTGGAAGAAGCAGGCCGCGCCTCCACGTCCTACCTCCAGAGGAAGCTCCGTATCGGGTACTCGCGCGCTGCACGCCTCATGGACCTCCTTGAAGAGAAGGGCGTCATTGGGGCCGCTGATGGCTCCCGCCCACGCGATGTCCTCTCCAGAGGTGGTGAAGTGAAAGAGGAAGAGGTTGAACGTCCGTTCTAATGACGATACGACTCGCGATAGGCCTGGTGCTTCTTCTGCTTGCGGCCTACGGCGCGAAAGAGGCCTATCCGCTTATTGCAGGCCCTTCCATCCGTATCGACTCCCCTATCGACTACGCCACCTACCCTGACGGCGAGGTCTTGGTCTCAGGCGTGGCCTCTCGCACCGAGACGCTCTACTTAAATGGTGGACCGCTTCTCATAGACCAGAAAGGTAATTTCAACACTTCACTCACCCTTCCCCAGGGAGGCGCTATACTGTCACTAACGGCAACTGACCGGTTCGGGCGGACCCGGACGGTCAGGCGCAACGTTTATATACCTAACGAGATTAACCATGGCGGCGAAGAAGAAATCCAAAGCGAAGGAGGAGACAACGGAATCGACGAGGGGCGGGGAGATGGCTCCGGGGGAAACGAAGAATAAAGCTATCGAGCTCGCGCTCAAAGAAATCCGAACGAAGTTCGGTGACGAAGCCATCATGACGTACGGCTCCGGCAAAGTTGCCGCGATTCCTTCTATTCCAACTGGCTCGCTTGGTCTTGATGCCGCACTCGGTATCGGGGGACTTCCCCGCGGCCGCATCGTTGAGATTTATGGTCCGGAGTCTTCTGGCAAGACAACACTCTCTCTCCACGTGATTGCAGAGGCACAGAAGAAGGGCGGCATCTGCGCATTCGTGGATGCAGAACACGCGCTCGACCCTGAGTACGCTCGCCGCATTGGCGTGAAGCTTCCTGAGCTTCTTATTTCCCAGCCAGACACTGGTGAGCAGGCGCTCGAGATTGTCGAGTCACTCGTGCGCGCAAACTCAGTGGACGTAATTGTCGTCGACTCCGTTGCCGCACTTACTCCAAAGGATGAAATTGAAGGAGATATGGGCTCCGCACAGATGGGTAAGCAAGCACGCCTCATGTCGCAGGCACTTCGTAAGCTCACTGCCATCACTGCGAAGTCCAAGACGCTCATCATCTTCATCAACCAGATTCGCATGCAGATTGGTGTGATGTTTGGAAACCCAGAGACCACTACTGGTGGTAAGGCCCTTAAGTTCTACACCTCTGTACGCCTCGACATCCGCCGCATCGCGCAGATTAAGAAGGGTGAGGAGATTGTGGGAGGCCGCGTGCGCGTGAAGGTGGTGAAGAACAAGGTCGCAGCTCCCTTCAAGACGACTGAGTTCGACCTCCTCTACAACGAAGGAATCTCCCGTGAAGGAGAGTTGCTCGCACTTGGCGAGAAGTATGAAATCGTTGAGAAGTCAGGTACGAGCTACAAATACGGCGAGCAGACCTTGGGCCGCGGCTATGATGCCTCTCGCACGTTCCTTAGGGAGAACAAGCCGATTGCCAACGAGATTCTTAAGCAGATACGCGCGAAGCTGGACGCGGAATAGCAGCCATGGAGGACCTGCGCAGAGAGCACCAACAGCAGCTCGCTGCTCTGGCTGCGCAGCTTGAGGGCAATACGGACCCCATCAGCATACAGAAGAAGACCGCTTCCAATCTTTTTCGCTATGACGGAAAGCAGGACCAGCAAGGCCGAGTAATCGACCTCAGCGCATTCAATAAGCCCCTCTATCTCGACCGGGAAGCAGAAACACTCGAGGTGCAGGGACTAGCCACCTACGAGGACATTGTTTCCTCTACCGTCCCCAATGGCTTTCTCCCAACAGTTGCTCCGGGGTTCAAACAAATCACCATCGCAGGAGCGATAGTGGGGGTCGCCATAGAATCTACCTGCTACCGCTACGGATTTGTGCATGATGGGTTGCTAGAAGCCGACGTGCTTCTTGCCGACGGAACTATTGTTACCTGCTCTCCTGATAACCAGTATGCCGATTTGTTCTATGGACTCGGCAATTCATACGGCACATTGGGGTATATTCTACGCGCGAAGATACGAGTCGTTCCAGTAACGCCGTACGTCGCACTCCATACTGAGCGCTTCAACGATACGCAGAGCCTGCTGGATGCCATGGAAGCAGCTACGCGCAATCCGGAAGTTGAATACATTGAGAGCGCGACGTACACGAAGGACGAACTGTACCTCACCACTGGCAAGCAGGTGCGCGAAGTACCTCGACTTCTTAACATTTACGGACTAACTATTTTCTATAAAGAAATAAGTCGGCCAGGAGATGTATACCTACGCACCGAAGACTACGTCTTTCGATACGACCCTGAATGGTTCTGGGGACTTCCTGAGGGCCCACTGTATTCCCTCTTCCGCCTGCTCGCCCCGAAGAGTTTGCGGAACTCCGGTTTTTACAAGCGACAGTACGCAGCCGCTGCAAAACGTGCGGCCGCAAAGGGAGTCTCGCCGCTCAAGGACGACCAGGAACATTTGATTCAGGACTGGCAGGTGCCTTGGCCTGAGGCGAAAGTCCTTCTCGACTTCGCACTATCAACCGTCGACATTCTGGGCAAGCCGTGGCTCATCACGCCTATTGTCTCGCCAGGAAAAGCGACGTCGTACCCAATCAAACCTGATACGTTGTATTTCAATCTCGGGTGCTATACGTTCGCGCGTAAGCAAGCGGGCAAAGAACCCTACTACAATACGAAAGTCATGGATGCATTCTGCTTTGCGCGTGGGGGCATAAAAATGCTCTATTCCTCAACCTTCATCAGCGAAGGAGAATTCGATCGCCTCTACGCGGGAGATGCCCGCGCTACGCTCAAACAGAAATACGACCCGAAGACTCTCCTCCCTACTTTGTACGAGAAGGTCGCGCGAGCCGCATAGTATGAAAATCGCTATTATCGGTTCAGGAATGGCGGGATTGAGTGCCGCCTATGCCTTGCACACTCAGTGCGATATCGCCGTGTTCGAGAAAGACTCGAACATTGGTGGACATGCCCTCACCATAAACGCCGGGGAAACACGGGTAGATGTCGGTGTAAACGTCTTTAGCGAGCGCGATTACCCACAAGTCCTTGCTCTCTTCCGCCTGCTTAAGGTCCCTCTTAGGAAGTGCAGTATGTCGTTTGCCATGGCGTGGGGGGACGGCAGGCTCGGGTGGTCAAGCATTGCTCCTCTGCGCCAACTCAGCTTGTTCGTGAGACCAAGCACCTACTTCATGATTTTTGATTTCGTCCGTTTCTATTCCCACGTTCATACCAAAGCAATAGAGTCTAATCTAACGCTAGAGGAATTCCTGAAGAAACATCGCTATGGAACAGCGTTTGCTCACCAACTCCTCCTTCCTATGGGATGCTCAATCTACACCTGCTCAGTAGATACGCTCTTACGTTTTTCAGCCAACACCTTCATCACGTTCTTTAAAAAGCACGGCGTCCTAGATGTGCTCCGCCTCCCTACTTGGTACAACATCCCCGGTGGATGCCGGGAATATCTTGAGCGCATGACTAAGTCCTTTGCATCGTCCATATACCTTACCTGTCCGGTCACACGCGTTGTGCGTGCGGCAGATGGTGTCACCGTACACAGTGCTCGAGGTGCTGAATCGTTCGACGCAGTCATCTTCGCTTGTCATCCAAACGACGCGCTCGATTTACTTGCAGACCCGACACCTGAGGAGCTTTCGGTATTGGGAGCCCTTACCTACAACCGAACTGAAGTGTGCACGCACACTGATACTTCAGTGATGCCACGAAAAAAGGAGTGCTGGGCAAGTTGGACGTACATATTGGATGGTGTCCATTCTTCCGTACACTATTTCGTAAACCGCCTCCAGGGCCGCTCAACAAGCAATCCTGTGTTTGTAACGATAGGTCCCACTCGTCCTATAGCATCGGAGTACCTCATTGATTCACGTAAGCTGTGGCACCCTGTTTTCGATCTTAACTTCGTCTCTGCGCAGAAAAAGCTTCCGCAACTTCAAGGAGTCCATCAGACTTGGTACACCGGCGCGTACGCGGGTTATGGCTTCCACGAAGATGCCTTTATCAGCGGTCAGGCTGCCGCGCAAGAAATCCTTACACAGCTACCCGCGAGCGCAGAGTAAGAGCGTTCCCAAGCGCGATTCCCAATCCACGCGCAACCCAAAGGGCGGCAACAACCGCGAGCACCGCGAGCACCTGCACAATAAATTCTGTGTGTACGAATGCTGCGACGAAGAAACGGAACATCGCAGCAAGGTCAAATACTGACGGCATGTTGGCGAACACTTTCGCCACCCACACCTGCTGACCAATGCCATAGGCAGCGAGCACAAACAGAACAGGAGCAACGACGATGTCGCTTGTGAGCGGGCGGAGCATACGAATCGTATGCACCCTCCGCATAACTCGCTGTTTGATTTGGCTACTCATAGGCATTGGTATCTTCTAGTGCTTGTTTAAATTGCTTCTTGGCTCGGTGCACCCGGGTCTTCACGGCAGACACGGTTGAGCCCTCTATCTCAGCGATTTCCTCCTGGGTCTTCCCCTCTATGAACTGGAGGCGAAGTACCCGCGCGCTGATGTCGGGAATCCTGGAGAGAGCGATGAGGACTTCGCTACGAATCGAGAGGTCCTCTAAAAATTCGCTACTATCCGGGATCCTTTCATATAACTCAGGGTCTAACTCCTGGGTTACACCCCTGCTCTTCTTCAGTTTCTGGTACCGAGTGAAGCAGAGGCGGGTCAAAATAGCGTAGGCCCAAGAGGCGAAGGTTGCTCCCTCCTGCTTCTTGAACTTGTCGGCGTAGACGTAGATGCGGGTGAAGCAGTCCTGCACCACCTCCTCTGCATCCTCTTTATTTCGCACAATGCTCTTGGCTTTCCGGAGAAACGCCTCCTCATAGCGGTCCACCAGTATGCCGAAGTGGTCAGGGTTCTCCCTCGAGAGCGCCAGTATTTCCTCATCCTTGAGGTCATCCATGATGTCCTGTATGATACCCCTTAACCCGGTTCAGGGCATTTTTTATGGCAATACTTTCCTACAACGAAATCCTCCAGAAGAAGGTCATCGTCTACAACGGCGACCCGTACAAGGTTATTTCCTCACACATCTTCCGCATGCAGCAGAGGAAGCCAGTGAACCAGACTAAGCTCCAGCACTTGGTCTCCGGCAAGGTAACTGAAATCTCCTTCCACCAGAACGAGAGCGTTCCAGAGGCTGATATCGACACCATGAACGCGCTCTACCTCTACGCCGGGCGTGGCGAAGCGTGGTTCTGCGAGGCCGGCAATCCGAAGAATCGCTTCTCTTTCCCTGAAGAGGTTGTGCACGACAAGATTAAGTGGCTTATCTCCAACTCCCCTGTTGAAGTTCTCACCTACAACGAGAAGCCGATGACGGTAGATATTCCGGTGAAGGTTGACCTCAAGGTCACCGACGCCCCTCCTGCAGTTAAGGGAGACACGGCAACTGGCGGCACCAAGCAGGTGACGCTCGAGTCAGGCGCCACTGTCCTCACTCCCCTGTTCATCAACGAGGGCGATATTCTTACCATCAACACCGAGACAGGCGATTACGTAGAAAGGAAGGAGAAAGCGTAAACAAAAACCGCCCTTTCGGGCGGTTTGTTCGTTACGCCGCGAGGTACGGCAGGAGGGCCATGTAGCGGGCCCGCTTGATTGCCATAGCAATCTTCCTCTGCTGGGCGGCATTCACGCCGGTGCGCCTCTTGGAGAGCATCTTTGCGTGTGGATTCACGAACTGGCGGAGGTACGGAATGTCCTTCCAGTTAATGAACTTCTTGTGCTCAATTTCCTCGCGTTCTGATTGATATGCCATAAGTCGAAGTACCTTACTCTAAAGGGAATGCCCTGTCAAAAACCTGTTAAAACGGAATGTCCTCCGGGTTTATCTCCTCGTCCGGATACTGAATCTGCTCGCCGGAGTCTGCCGGACCAGATTGGTCCATGTCGTTACCAGGAGCTGCTCCCCTGCCCTCACCACCTCCTGCGCCGAACTGGAAGGTCTCAACGATAATCTCGGTGCGGTACTGCTTGGCACCATCTTTCTCCCATGAGCGGGTCTGGATGCGGCCCTCAACGAACATTGGGCGGCCCTTCTTCATGTACTGCGCAATCACCTCGGCGGTGCGGCCGAAAGCAACAACGTTATGAAATTCTGTCTGCTCCTGCTTAGCACCATTCTTATCCTTGTAGGTGCGATTGGTGGCAATAGCGAAGTTGACCACATTCTGGCCTGACGGGAGCGCTTTGAGTTCCGGGTCTCGTGTGAGGTTCCCGTAGAGCATTACCTTGTTCAAGTACATGCTCGTATTGTACTACACCCCGACTTCCTTGAGAGCGGCGTCGAGCTCGGTGTCGGAAACAGGCTCCTCAGCAGCTGGCTGGGTAGCGGCCTGGCGGATCATCTCCTGCATCTCAGCAAAGTGAGCGGCCTCTTCCTTGGTCGTGCGGAGGTCGAGGAAGCGGAAAATGCGGGTCTCGGCGCGTGCAGCGTCGGTAACCTTCTGGTGTCCTACCCCATCTGCCTCATATGCAATCCAGCAGAAGTAGCTGTTATCGAAGTCGCGGCGGCCTCCGTGCTCCATGCGAGAAACGGTGTAGGCAAGTTGAATCTTCTCAGGGGTGCCCTCGGCAACGATAGAACCTGCCCCCTCCATGAGGTCGCGCATGGTCTGGTAGACCTTCTTAGCCTCCTCCTGGGCGAGCTCTGGGTCTACATGGAAACCAAGCTCGTACACACGCACCTCGGCGTGGTCAGCATCAGCTTCCTCTTCGCGCATCTCGCGCTCCTCTGTGTCTTTTGCCATAGTCGCCGTATCCTAGCACGTGCCCCTGGGGCTCGCAAATACTGAGGTTTTAGGCCGTAGGAAGCCTGAAGGCCCTGAGTGCGTTCCCAAGTAGAGCCTCTCGCACCACCTCTTCATCTTCCCCTCGAATAGAAGCTACAGCCTTCACCACCTCCCTGACCGCCAGTGGGTCGTTCCGCTTCCCCCGGTTGGGTGCGGGCGCAACATAGGGAGCGTCAGTCTCGGAGAGAATATTCTCGAGCGGCAGGTACTTCACCACCTCATCGTAGTCGTGCGTGAAGGTCAGCACTGCGGTGAAGGAGAAGGTAAAGCCTAGTTCAAGAAACTTCTTCGTGGTCTCAACATCTCCTACGTAGAAATGCATGTTGCCCCGCACATTCTTTCCTTTGAGCATATCGATGGCATCGAGGTACGCATCCATGCTCCCTTTTGAAGGACGGGCATGAATCATGAGCGGCTTGTCAGTATCAAGCGCCAGCTGAATATGCTTATCAAACACTTCCTTCTGTCGCGTCTTCTCATTCTCCGGCTCTTCAGGGCGGAAGTAATCAAGCCCACACTCCCCTATCGCAACGACGTTCGGGTCTTCTGCGAGTTTCCGATAGTAGCTATCGTCGTAACCTTCGCGTGGCTTGTCGTTGGGATGCAAACCCACTGCAGCAAAGAGTGTCTTGCCGTCAGCGAGTTCTACTGCCCCCCGAGAGAGGGTACTGTCGGTGCCGACGATAAGTCCACCCACTTCTGCGTCTTTCATGGAAGCCAAGAGTTCAGTACGGTCTTCGTCGTACTGAGGGAATTGTATGTGGCAGTGTGCGTCGAAATACTTCACGGAAGGCGCGGGAATAGGTTTTCGGGCTTTGTGTTCGTCTGTACCGCGGCCATGATTGCGTTTGCAGTCGCTGGCATCAGCGGCGCCAGGTGCGCAGCAAGCTTCGCAAGGTGCACAACGAGTTTTGCAATAACAGCGCGCGCCTCTTCTGCAGTCGCCTCAACCTTAATCTTTTTGTACGGCTCCTCCGTTGTCATGTACTCGTCTCCCTTCGCAACATGCACGAAGATAAGGTCCACCGCCTCGTTGAACTTGAACTCTTCGATAAGATTAGCGAAGGCTGGTTCTACTTCTATTTCATCGAGTGCGACTGGCGCCGATAGATGTTCCTCTGCAAGTTTCATCACGCGCGCGACCAGGTTCCCAAGTCCGTTCACTAAGTTCGCGGTGTACCACTCATCAAGGCGCTCCCAGGTAATGTCGGAATCTTCTACTGGGTGCACATGGCGGAGCAGCAAGTAGCGCGTCGCATCAGTCCCATACTTCTGCACGAGGTCGTAGGGATTGATGACGTTCCCCAAAGACTTGCTCATACGCTGACCTCCGGAGTTGATGAAGCCGTGATAGAAAACCTGGTCGGAGTTCTTTACGCCTGCCGAGAAAAGCATCGCCTGCCACATGAGTGACTGGAAGCGCACCTGGTCCTTCCCTGCCATCTGTAGCACATGCCCTCCCTCCCAGAATTTCTTGAAGTTTCCCTCTAGGTCCTCTGGCCAACCCAAGGTTGAGATGTAGCTGGTGAGCGCATCAAACCAGACGTACATAACTTGGGAATCATCCCCTGGTACCGGCACGCCCCACGAAAGCCTGGCCTTCTCACGCGAGATACTGAAGTCCTCGAGACCCCCCTTCACAAAGGTGAGTGCCTCCTCGCGGCGCCATTCAGGAATGATGACGCTCGGGCGGCTTAGATAGGCCACGAGCCGCTCCTGGTAGTTAGAGAACTTAAAGAAGTAGTTCTCCTCGGAGATAGTCTCAGGAGTCAGCGAAGGATGGATGGTGCACTTTCCGTTCTCATCGAGCTCCTTCTCCGTCTTGTACGCCTCGCAGCCAACACAGTACAACCCTGAATAGGTCTTCTTGTAGATGTCACCTGCCGCATCACAGCGCCGCCACATCTCTTGTGCCGCTTTGTAATGAGATGGGTTCGTCGTGCGGATAAACGCGTCGTAGGAAAGGTCGAGTGCGCCTCCGAGTTTCTTGAACTCATCTGAGTAGTGGTCAACGTACGCGTGCACATCGGTTCCTGTCTTCTCTGCCGCCTGCAGTATCTTCTGACCGTGCTCGTCAGTACCTATATTGAAAAACACCTCCTCGCCCTTAAGGCGCAGGGTGCGTGCAAATGCATCAGCCTGGACAAATTCAAGTGCATTGCCGATGTGCGGGTCGGCATTCACGTACGGAAGTGTCGTCGTGAGGTAGCGTGAGCTCATTGAAACTTACGCCTTCGCGCGCTTGCTCTTATCGAAGTCCATAAGAAACTCCTGGAACGCAGCAGCCACCGGCACCGAAAGAAGAACACCAAGGAACCCGGCGATATTGCCGCCCACGATGATTGCGAGAATCACCATTAACGGAGGGAGACCGACGATCTTCTTCACCACGAGCGGGTAAATTAAGTTGGCCTGAAACAGGTTCATGATGAGGAAGACTCCCGCGACGAGCACCATAAGAGTGACGCCGCCCGTTGAGAAACCAATGATGAGCGCAGGCACCGCTGCGATGAAGGAACCGAAGATAGGAATGAGTTCTGCAACAGCAGTCAGCGCAGCCAAGAGAAGCGCATAGGGCACGCCAAGGATAAGGAGCAGCAAATAGATGATGACGCCTGAGAGAAGCGAGAGAAGGAGTTGCCCCTGCATCCACTGCCCTATCTTCACGTGTGCGCGGCGCCAGAGGTTAAGCACATACGGCTCGTATTTCTGCGGGGTAACAATCTTAAGGAAGTCATCAATGCCCGTCTCGCGGATGGCGAGATAGAAAGACAACACAATCACGAGGAGCAACGAGAAGATACCGCCGAAGAAGGAGGAGACAAGACGGAAGGCACCCTCTGAAGTGTCCGCGAATGCGGAGCGGAACGCGAAGATGGTATCGACAAGCGATGTCTGTCCTTCCGCTGCCTGCTCTGCTGCGACCGAAATAGAAGTAAGCGACGCTGGGAGGTCGAGTGTTTCAAGATACTGCGGAGCCGAAAGGAAGAACGCCTGCGTATCTTCCAAGAGTGGTGGGAGGAACACATAAACGATACCGAAAAAGGACCCGAACAATAGAAGGTACATACCCAGAACCGCGAGCACGCGCGGAATCTTATATTTCATGAAAAAGGCCACGCCTGGCTCCACTGCCGAGGCAATCACAATGGCGGTCAGCACCAGAAGGGCGAGGTCTCGAAGGAACCACAGCAAATAGGCTGCAGTACAGATGAAGATAATCATCACTATCGTGCCCGGAGTGATGGAGACGTTTATCTGCTTATCCATAGAGGAAATAGTAGCACAGTCCGTATTTTGAGGCGGTTAGAGCCACCGCTCGTTTTTGAACTCTCCTTCTTCCTGATGCCCAAGATTATTGAGCCTCTTGAGGAAAAGACGAGCTGATTCTTTGTACCGTTCGAAATCCTGACCGTCCCATTTTTGCTCAGTGGGAGCATGAAATCCTCCAAAAATATCGAGGCCGAATGGCGAGCCTCCGTAATGAAATACGTTAATGAGCCGCTCGAGTATCATCATCTTTTCTTGTGCTGTCTCAGCTTTCCAGTAGGGATTTACAATGTCTTTCTCAACAATCTCTGTATTAAACATGTTCCCTTTCCATACCTGCAGATCCATGACTGGAGCAACCGCCTTCCAAAAACGATTGATGTACCCCTCGGTACTCTGGCTTATATTGTTGATGCCCCGTACGTTGATGTCTCGCTGAAGCATGAGGTGGAGGCGAATCAGTCCATAGGCATTCAGGCGCTGTCCTTCAAGCGCAGACTTAACGCGAGAAAAAGCTTCTTTCAAGGGCTCCGATGTCTTCCCTCCGTCCTCTGCCCTCAAATCGAGATGGGATTTACTCCACCCCGTATCGTTGCTTTTTATCTTCGCAATCCAGGCAATCTCTTCTTTTGACGTAATACCGGCACTTTTCACGAGCCCCATATCTTCATTCCCAATAAAGGCCTCGGGGCTCAGCTTCGCCGCTACTGCAGCTAGCACTTCGTGATTGGGTTGTATGGCTTTAGGAATACCTTCCTTTTTCATACAAGTGAAGAGACTCTAGAGCGCGGCGCGTAACTTCTCAACCACCGCCTCTACCGTTAGGCGCTCCTGCTCTCCCGTATTGCGGTCACGAACCGTGACTGTGCCGTCCTCGAGCGTATCGAAATCGATGGTGACACACCATGGCGTACCTATCTCATCCTGACGGCGATAGCGCTTACCAATGTTGCCGTTGTCGTCCCAGGCAATAGAAGGGTGCACCTTCCGTAGGGTCTCGCGCACTTCCCTCGCCTTGGCAACCAGCTCTGGCTTGTTCTTCAGAAGCGGAGAAACCATCGCCTTTACCGGCGCAACCTTGGGTGCGAGCGCCAAGTACACACGCGTCTCTCCTCCAAGTTCGTCTTCGCGGTATGCAGAGGCGAGCACTGCAAGTACCGTGCGCCCGAGACCAAACGTCGGCTCAATCACGTGTGGGGTGAACTTCTCCTTCGTCTCCTCATCAAGATACGTGAGGTTCTCCCCGGACGCTTCCGCGTGGCGCGAAAGATCGTAGTCAGTGCGGTAAGCAAGACCATAGAGCTCTTTGCGTCCCATTGGGAAATCAAACTCGAAATCAATCGTGCGCTTAGAGTAATGCGCTCGGTCGTCAGCAGATACTTCAAGCTCGTGCACCGCATCCTTCTCAATACCCACTTCTTCAATCCACGCCCACATCTCTTTCCTCCAGTATTCAAAACGTTCCTCCCAGTCTGCTTCCTTGATGAAGTACTCGAACTCCATCAAATCGAATTCACGCACACGGAAGAGGAATTCGCGCGGTGCAATCTCGTTACGAAATGCCTTGCCGCTCTGCGCAATACCAAACGGCAGCTTCGGGTGGAAGGAATCGATAACGTTCTTAAAGTTTACAAACATTCCCTGTGCAATCTCGCCACGCAGGTAGCCGGTGGTCGTGCCGCCCTTTGCTGCTCCCATCTCAACCGGGAAGAGGAGGTTGAACTGCTTGGTAGCGCCGAGCTTCCCTCCACAATCTGGGCACTTCTCCCCTTCCACGTGGTCGGCACGGAAACGGTGCTTACACTTCTCACACTCAACCATTGGGTCGGTGAAGCCTTCAAGGTGGCCGGACGCCTTCCAGACTGCCTCCGGCATGACGATACTTGAATCGAGACCGTACATGTCGTCACGCGAGCTCACGAAGCGATTCCACCAGAGAGTCTCAATGTTTCTCTTGAGCGCAGCGCCCATCGGTCCGTAGTCGTACGTACCAGCAAGGCCTCCGTAAATCTCGGAACCCAGATAGACAAAGCCTCGGCGCTTGGCGAGGGCAACGAGCGTATCGAGTGAGACCTTCATACCCCCGAGCTTACTTCACGCGCGCACCCGCGTCGATAGAGGGCGCGGTGGCGGTTACGGCTTCCTGAATATAGCGATCGAAGGCGGAGAGGGTCGGGCTGGTCACGATGACAGGACTTACCCCGACCTGCGAGAGGCTCGGGAGGAACGCAACCTCAAAGGAGGTTGAGCGAGGACTTGCGTGGGCCGCGAGGTCTCCAACGTTCCATGACAGCTCACGGGAAGTTGCGTTGTAAACGACCTCTGACCCACTCACGAAGCGGACATAGGACGGGAGCGTCGCCTTGGCTATAGCGCCAGCAACGGCATTGACCCCATTGCCAACCGAGAGAGTAACAACGTAGGAGGTCTCGACATCGGGGGTTGGTGGGTTGGGGCCGGCACTCCTGGAGGCGGTTGCGGTGAACGAGAGCTGACTTGCGACCTGGACGGTCCTTGAAAGCGTCGAAGTAATTTCCTCAGTCACACCCGTCTCCCCCACACGACGACCAGCCACCGCCACGTTCACCGTAATGGAGGGATTGTGAAGCGTTGCAAGTTCGGCCGCAGATTTACTCGTGAACGTGAAGGAGCTCGCGCCACTATCACCCGGCTGCAGTGTGCGAAGTCCCGTGGTGGTATCTCGGTTGAAGACAATGGTCGTATCAGAAGAGCGGTAGAAGCCTCCACTGCTTGCAATTGATTTCTTATCGAGCGCTGCACCGGAAAGATGAATTTCAATTTCGCCGTCGAGAATCTGCGTTGGAAGCGTGTTCTGCCAGGAGATGATGCCCTGCACTTCCGCTCCTGGCTTCACCGCAACCGAGTTCGCGTCACTACGATCAAGCGAGAGCGAGACTGCAATAAACGGACGCGTAATAGCAACGAGCGCCTCCTTCGTAATAAACGAGACGCTTAAGTCTCCCGAGCCGTCTGCCTTCGAGGTTCCGGCGGAGAAACGGAAGACGCGTTCGTCCTTATCTTGGCCGCCCAGGATGCCGCGTATAGAAATGGTGCGCTGTTCGCCCGGCTGCAGTGTTCCAATCTTAAAGAGTGTATTGCCTACCGATGCCTGGGAGGCCCCAGTGAATGAGAACCCGAATGGGTATTCAGCGGTGATTGCGAGATTATCAATGGCTGCCGGTGCATTCGAACGTATCGTGATATCAAACGTCATCTCCTGGCCGGAGGAAACTTCAGAAAGCGCATCGACATTCACTGATACTGGCGATGTCCCGATAGTGAAGTCAAAGGATTCTTTCTTCTCGAACACCGCGTTTGAGCCTTCGGTGCGGTACTCAAGCGTCATTGGTATGGTGATGCCTTGATTCGCCTCCCCAAAGAGCGTGGCGCGTACGGTGCGCTTCACACTCTCACCTGGACCGATGGTCCCGATAGCAACTGCTTCATGCGAGAGCGGCTGCGGGTCCTTATCTGCCGAGTACGTGCCATCGGGGAAATCAACGAGGAGTCTCGCATCAGTCAGTGTTGCCGGGTTCTCATTCTTGATAACCAAGAACAGCGAGACCGTGTCTCCTCCAGCAATAGAGGTGGGAGGATTCTCAATCGTAATCTTTACGCGCTCGTTTGAGACAGAGCGTCCGCCCTGCACCACGAGGAAGAACGCGACGATAAGCGCTATGAGAAAGAACCCCGCAGCACCCATAAGAAAGAGCGCGGAACGGGAGAGCCCCGGACGCTCTGGCCCCTGGGGTGCCTGCGGCTTCCCTGCTTCCTTGGTCCAGCCATGGGGCACTTTAGAGCCCTTCGCGGAAAGCGAGGAGGGATGTATATCAAACGAGGTCCCTGGGGAGTACAGCCGCTTTCGCGTCTCCTCAAGCGGCCCAGTGTCTTCTTGCGCGCCTGGCATGATACACAAAAGTATACCTTACAGACCGGAAGCAGCGATGCCCTGATTGATGCGTGCGATAATCTGCTTCCGATTCCCTTCAATGGAAGCTGGCACCTCTCCAGCATCAAGCCCGAGCGCGTTCACAATCCGGAGCGCGGCTAGGCACTCTGCGGCATCCTGTTTCTCCTCGTTCTCATCCTTAAGCGCGATGAGTAAATCGCGGAAGGCCCGAAAGAGTTCTGGCTCCTTTGTTTCCCCGTGAACAAGCCGCAAAAGGAGGAGCGAGATGCGCCCCGCTCGCACTCGCGCTGCAGGAGGCAGCTCTGTGAAGTGGTCTTCCACAAGCGAGGCACCTGAAAGGCGCCATCCTTCTTTTCCGTAGAGCAAGCTCGCGTCGAGCTCTGAGAGGGTCCGGAGCGCATGCGAGAGCTTTGCTCCTGATTTGCGCACTCCCTGCGCACGTGCACGAAGCAAACCAAAGTCTGCGGTGAGGAGTGTCACGAGCGCACTCGCCTCCCCGATAGACGTACGGGAGAGGACAATGGCCGGCGTGACGTAGTTAGGACGCATCGCGCGTAAGAGAGAAAGAAACGGGACCCGTTGAAAGCTCGGCGGTGTGAGGGCCACTTCCCTTAACCACTGAAACAGTATCGCGCGGTGAAAAGCCGGCGGTCTTGCGCGCTTCGGCGACCGCGCGGGCAAAGGCACGTTCATCCCCCTCCTGTACGAGTTCTGGGGTGAGCACCGTATCGAGCTTCACCTCCGTTCCAACGACAATGTTTTTCACGTTCACTTCGTCAGCGACAATTGCTGAGAGCGCAGGTGATAGTGCTTCAGTGACCGTAAGCGTTGCAAGCGGCTGTCGCACTTTGATGTTCGCCTTCTGGCGAAGCATGAGTGCTTCGGAGGCAACCGCGCGGACCTTCTGCATATCAGCAATCAGCGCGTCCTCTTTGCGAGAGCCGAAGAACGGTTTCTTGATTTCCGGCCAGGAAGCCAAGTGCACACTCTCTGGGTCGTTGTCCTTCTTTACGTTCCTATAGAGTTCCTCTGCAACGAATGGCATTGCCGGAGCGATGACCTTGGAGAGCTCAAGAAGCACATGACGAAGCGTGCGGAGTGCTGCCTGCTTGTCTGCCTCATCCTCTCCCTTCATGCGGTCACGAGAACGCCTCAAGTACCAAGTCGAAAGGTCATCAATAAACTCGCGGTACGGGCGCACGGCACGCGGAACATCGTAGCGTTCAAGCGCGTCTGTTGCGTCCTCAATTACCTGCGTAAGGCGCGCGAGTATCCAGCGATCAAGTGGGTGCGTGCTCTTCCCCTCCCCTTCCTTAAGATCCTGCTTGAAGAGCAGATAGAACGACAGCACATTGCGCAGCATGTTCACGACGCGCGCGTGCACATCCTTCACGTCTTCATCGCGGAACATGAGATCCTCTGCCTGCATCACGGGGCTTGAAAGCATGTAGTAGCGGAAGGCGTCAGCACCATACTGATCAAAGAGCGCGTACGGGTCCGTGTAGTTATTCTTGCTCTTAGAGAGCTTCGCACCATCCTTGGCCACCACGTTTCCGGTCGTGATGACGTTCTTGAAAGATTGGCGCCCGAAGATAGAGACGGAGATGGCGTGCATGTAATAGAACCATGCGCGCGTCTGACCAATGTACTCGGACACAAAGTCGCCCGGAGCTCGTTTTTCAAATTCCTTTTGGTTCTCGAACGGATAGTGGTATTCCGCAAACGGCATGGAGCCTGACTCTACCCAACAGTCCACGACTTCTGGTGTGCGAGTAAGCGGCTCGCCGTCCTTCTCAAGCACTACGCGATCAAGGTATGGGAGATGGAAGTCGAGCTCGTAGTTGCGATTGTGCGGCAGCGGTACGAAGTTAAGCGGCACCATCTTTCCGCGCTCGGGGTACGGAATATCGACAATCTCCTTCGCTGTTGCCCCTCGCACGATGCCATAGAGCATCCAGAGCGGCTCGCCGTGCGAGACGATGAGTATCTTCTTGTCTTTGTACTTCTCCTCAAGCGAGTAGAGGAAATCTCCCACACGCTTCCTGAGGTCGTTAAGAGACTCCCCTCCTTCAGGCCCCTTCTCGAAGCGGGCGAGGTTGCTTTCTTTCGTATCCGGGAAGTGTTTGTGGAACTCGATGAGCGTCTGTCCGTTAAGGAACCCGTGATTGTATTCCGAGAGTGCAGCATCAACGACGACCTGTTCAGGCTTGCAGCCGATGGCTTTCACGACAATCTCCGTGGTCTCGCGCGTGCGCACAAATGGAGAGGTAATAACGACATCGATATCGCACTTCTTGAGTTCCTCCGCAGCTTTGGCTACCTGTGCCTTCCCTTGCTCCGTGAGGTGTACAGGCTCCGTAGGGTCAGCGCTTATGCGACTCTCCACATTGCTGTCGGCTTCTCCGTGTCGGAGCGAGTAGTACGTATTCCCGCTCTTCTTCGTGAGCTGCTTGAGCTCATCAAGAGAACCGACCACTGTGACCTCCCCTTTCGGACTCTTCCATATAGGAAGCGGAGACGCCCAGAAACGATTGCGAGAAATGGTCCAATCAGGGGCACCTTCAAGAATGTGCTTGAAGCGTCCGTGCTTAAGATGCTCAGGCACCCACGTAATCTTCTCGTTCTCTGAAAGGAGCTTCTGCTTCACGTCTTGTATGTTGATGAACCAGGAAGACACCGCGTTGTAGATGAGCGCTGTACCACAGCGGTAACAGTGCGGGTAGGAGTGCGTATTCATCGCACGCGCAAACATGAGGCCGCGCTTCTCAAGGTCTTCCTTTATAAGTGGTTCTGCCTTCTTGATGTACTGGCCGTGTACAAACTCAGGTGCGTCCGTGTTGTACGTACCGTTGGGGTTCAAGAGTGGGATCATCGGGAGTCCTTCCTTGAGACCGAGCGCGTAGTCATCTTCTCCGTATATGACGGCGGTGTGCACGACGCCAGTACCGTCAGTGGTCGTGACAAAGTCTGCTGGGAGCACCATCCACTTCTTTCCTGTGTGTGCCGCTGCCTTCGCTATGGTGTAGAGCGGCTCGTACTCAATGCCCACAAGTTCCTTCCCCACGAACTCCTTTGCCGGATTCGAAAGTCCAAGCGTCTCAGCACGCTCCTTTGCTGCAACAAGCGATACGCCGTCCTTCTCGTAGAGTGCGTATGAAATCTCCGGCCCCACCGCAAGTCCGACGTTCCCGGGAAGTGTCCACGGCGTCGTGGTCCACGCGAGTATATAGGTGTTCTCCGGAAGTCCGTGTTTCTCCGGATTCCTCACCTTGAACTTCACTGTTACCGCTTCCTCGGTAAGGTCCTTGTACGTGTTGTCCATCGCAATCTCTGCTTTGGCGAGTGGTGTCTCGCAGTGCGGACAGTACATAAGCACCTTCCTACCCTCATAGAGGCGGTTCTTCTTATGTATCTCCTTAAGTCCCCACCACACACTTTCGATGAAGCTGTTGTCCATCGTCTTGTAGGAGTTGTCGAAGTCGACGAAGCGTCCAAGGCGCTCAATGTAGCGCTTCCACTCATGCACATAATCAAGCACCATCGAGCGAGCCGTCTCATTGAACGTCTCGATACCTATGGAAAGAATCTCTTTTTTGTTCTTGAGTCCAAGCTTCTTCTCCACGAGAGATTCAATCGGGAGACCGTGCGTGTCCCACCCCCAGCGCCTGCGTACCCTGTATCCGCGCATGGTCTTGTAGCGCGGGATGAAGTCCTTGGCGACCGAGGAGAGCAGCGAGCCTTGGTGCGGGAGACCAGTAGCGAACGGAGGACCATCATAGAAGGTGAACTCGCCTTTGGGGGCGGGCTTCTCAAGCGACTTCTCGAAAATCTGCTGCTCCTTCCAAAACGCGAGAACCTCTTCCTCGCGCGTGGCGACGTCTGTTTTAGCCGTAGTTTCAGCCATAATCCTCCATCCTATCGTAGGGGGAAGGATTCCCCAAAAACCTAGTTATCGATATGGGTGACGATGCGACCAGCGTCAGGCTTCCCGTGTCCCTGTATGACATGTACTTTCTGGTCGTGACTTGAATCCTTCAACGCTCTAGTTACAGCCTCGCGGAGTTCGAGCTCGTTAGTGACTACGTACTGACGTGCATTACCGTGCTCGCCCCACGGCGCAATCAAAATCGGGTAGGCTGCCTTTTTGTCGGCAATCAACTGAAGAACCCCTTCCGCGTTCGTAGCGGAAAGCTGCTGAGGAAGTTGTTCGCCGCTCTGTTCCATATGTAAACGATACTACATCTTCGCTGGCGTCGGAATGGCAAGAAGCCAGAGACCATTCTCCATCGTGGTGACGAACGCACGGGCAACAAGCAGCTTGTACGCCTCATGCTCCCCGCCAAGGATGCGGTTGGCTGCATAGAAAGAGTTCCACTCCCCTGCCAGTTGCGTAAGGTACTGCGCCACATGATGTGGAGCGCGTTCGCGTTCAGCACGTGCAGCAACTTCTGGGAAGCGCGTAATCAGGCGCTCGATAAGATACGGCTCTGCTGGTGCGTCCTTCGCGTCTCCATCGTTACCCGCGGTCGCAAGAATCGACTTTGCGCGCACCATCGCGTACTGCAGATACGGACCTGAATCCCCCTCTAGAGAAAGGGACTTCTCAGGATCGAAGATTATGTTCGAACCGAGTGCCTGGCGGAGAATTGGATACTTAATCGCACCAAGCGCTACCTGCTCAGCAACAATCGGATCCTCGCTCTTTTCGGACACCTGCTCGATAAGATCGTTGATGAACGTTCGTGCGGTCACCACGTTCCCTTCGCGCGACGACATCTTGCCCGACGGAAGCTTCAACATGCCGTGCGCAAGGTGCGAGGTCTTCTCGCCAAGAGCCGGGGCTACCTCTTTGAGCGCCTCGAGCACGACCATGAAGTGCCCGACCTGTTCAGTTGCAGTAACGATGATGGAAACATCTGCGGGCCAGCGCTCTTCTTTAAGGAAGGCGAGTCCAATCTCTTTCGTCTCGTAGGTGGGCGTACCCTGTGACGTGATGAACACACGAGTGTGCTTCCCCTTTTTCTCTCCCTTGTACACGATGGCACCATCGCTTTCTTCGAAGACACCGTTCTCGAGATTCTTGCGCACGATGTCGAGACCGATAGGAGCAGTCTCACTTTCAAAGAAGTAGTAGTCGAACTTTGTGCCGAGCACTTTGTAGATTTCCTCAAACGCTGCAAGCGATACTTCCCTGCCCTTGCGCCAGAGTTCTGCGAGTTCCCGGTCTTCATTCTTGTAGATAGCCCGGTTGAGCGCATCTATCTCCGCTTTCGCATCAGGACTCTCTTCGTACGCTTTCGCTCCGTGGGTGTATGCCTTCCCGATGTCAGTAGCGTTTGCGGGCTCCAGGTTCCCAACCTTCTGCAACCCCCAAAGACACTTAGCCACGTGCGGGCCAACGTCTCCTTCGTAGTTCACATGCGAGACGGTAGCACCGGAGAATTCAATCAAGCGCGCGACTGATTCCCCAATCGCGTTACTCATGAGGTGCCCAATGTGCATCTCCTTAAATGGATTCGGGTCCGTGTACTCCATCATCACGCGCACTCCCTCGTTTGCGGTTCCGCGCCCCCAGTCTTTTCCTGTTGCGCGTAGAATCTCGCTCGTGATGACACTCCGTGCGAGTGTGACGTTAATGAATCCAGGTCCTGCAACCGTGACGCTCGTGACCTCCTCTTTGAGGGCCTTCGTGATGCCTGAAGCGATAGTGTCAGCAACTTCCTTAGGGTTCTTCCCCAGAATCTTGGCCACCACCAGGGCGGCGTTTATGGCGTAGTCGCCGTGAGAGTGGTCAGCTGGGCGCTCTACGGCGAAGGCAACATCGGGAGCTCCGATATCTGCCAGTGCCGCCGCTACGACGTCCCTAATGCGAGTTTCCATCAAACGAGTATAGCAAAAGCGCCCTAGTCCCGAAGGACCTTGATGAGCGCATATTTCTCCTTCTTCAACATGCCAAACCCGTTCTTCTCGAAGAGTTCTTTGGCGCCGGTGATGGAGAGCACCTCATATACCTTTTTCTTATCGGCGAGTGCAACACAGGCATCAATGAGTTCGGTTGCAATGCCCTTCCCTCGAAACGCTTTGGATACCGCAAGTGAGCGAATCTCTGCAAGACGCTTGGAGTAAATGACGAGCGCGCAACAGCCAACAATACGAGCAGGCTTCCCATCTACCGCAACAAAGAATTCTGTTGTGCGCGGCAGATGATCCTGCAGCAGGATTCCTGCATGCTCGCGTATGAGCTTATGAATGGACTTTGCGTCCTTGCTGGTAGCTTTGCGTACTTTCATCTAGCGAAACGACTCTGGAACCGGATGCTTCTCTGCCATCGTCTTGATTTCTGCTTTGGCTTTCGCGACGGTGTCTGCGTCGCGTTTGCGAAGTATCTCAATCATGAGTTCAGCGACACGTACGCACTCCGCTTCTTTGAAGCCACGCGTGGTAATTGCTGGAGTTCCAAAGCGAATACCAGAAGGATCCATCGGCTTGCGCGTATCGTCAGCAATCGAGTTCTTGTTGAGCGTAATGCCCGCCTCATCCAAGAGCGTCTCTGCATCGTGTCCTGAAATCTGGTACGAGCCCCAGACGTCAGCGAGGATAAGGTGGTTACTGGTACCGCCCGTAATCAAGCGGGCACCGTCCTTGAGGAATACATCCGCCATTGCAGCGGCGTTTACTACCACCTGCTTGGCGTAGGTCTCAAAGGAAGGCTCAAGTGCCTCACCGAAACAGACTGCCTTGGCAGCAATCATGTGCATGAGTGGGCCGCCCTGGAACCCTGGGAAGACGGACTTATCAATCTTCTTTGCGATGTCTGCATCCTCGCGTGTGAGAATCATGCCGCCGCGTGGGCCACGCAGTGTCTTATGCGTCGTGGTAGTCATCACGTCGAAGCCGTAATCAAACGGATTTTTTACTGCCTTACCAGCGATGAGACCAGCGATGTGCGCGACGTCCATGACGGCAACAGCTCCCACTTCGCGCGCGATTGCGACGAACTTCGCATAGTCGAGCTCGCGTGGATACGCAGAGTAGCCAGCAAGCAACATCTTAGGTTTCTCCTTCTTCGCAACCTCGAGCATTGCATCGTAATCGATTTCTCCCGTCTCAATGTTCTTCATCTTATAGCGCACGAAGTTGAAGATTTTAGTGAGGTAGGTCACTGGGTGTCCGTGTGTGAGGTGTCCACCGTGGGAGAGGTCCATGCCGAGAATCGTGTCTCCGGGCTCAAGAAGCGCGAAGTACATCGCAACGTTTGCGGGAGCACCTGCGTGTGGCTGCACGTTTGCGAATCCTGCACCAAAGAGTTTCTTCGCACGATCACGCGCAAGGTCCTCGACAACGTCGGTGTACTGCTGGCCGCCGTAGTAGCGCTTGCCCGGATACCCTTCCGAGTACTTGTTGGTGAGGACAGAGCCCATCGCCTCGCGTACTGCGAGCGACACGTAGTTCTCAGAAGGAATAAGCTCGAGGCCTTCGCGCTCGCGCTTCTCTTCTCCCTCTATTGCACTCCAAACTTCCGGGTCATCACGCTTCACGTGATCGTAGCTGTTCATAAGAGACACACTAGGCTTCTAAGTACCGATTATACAAGGAGTCCTTTGACTACCCTATACACATCCTCGTGGATTGCCTCCCGAGGCCTCATCTGGCCATTTTCCGCGCATTCAATGACGTGCCAGTTAGGCTGGCGCTCGGCAAGCCATTTGGCTGCCTCGTAGCTGCGCTCCATATAGTCTTGGTCCTTCTCCACTACATCCTTGCCGTCCGTATTCTTCACCTCCCGCTTCTCATCGAGGAGCTTGAGGGAAATCTCAAGTGGCACATGGAAGTAGATGACGGCGTCAGGCTTTGGGACACCAAGGGTGGTGTGCTCCATGCCATCGAGCCAGATAAGGAACTCCTCGCGTTCCTCTGTCGCGGAAATCTTGCCTCCTTGGTGTATCTGGTTGGAGGAGGAAAAGCGGTCCGTAATCACTACCTTCCCCTGGTCGAGCGCATGCTTAATTCTAGGCGTCTCCTCGAAGCGGTCCAGCGCGTAGAGGGTGGAGGCAATTTTTGGGTCGAGGTTGGCGAAGTCTCCGCACTTCCCGGCAAGGCAGGCGGCAAGGAGGGTCCCAAAGAAGTTGCGGTTGTAGGAGGGGAAGTTGAGCGCTTCGTGCTCTACATCGTCTTTCTGGAGGCGCTCAGACAGAAGCCTGGTCTGGGTCGCCTTCCCAGAGCCGTCATTGCCGTCGAGGACTATAAACACCCCTTTTTTCATACCCTTAGTATACTGCCTGTATATGGAACAACCCTACCTAGACGTCCTTACAAAGATCCTTGAAGAAGGGAAAGATAAAGATGACCGCACAGGCGTAGGTACCCGCAACCTGTTCGGCTTTCAGATGCGCTTTGATCTCTCCAAAGGCTTCCCTGCGATGACTACCAAGAAGCTCGCATTCAAGGCCGTGAAAAGCGAACTCCTATGGTTTCTGGAGGGCAGCAGCGATGACAATCGTCTTAAGGAATTAAACGGTTCCGAGCGCTCTATCTGGACAGCCAATGGCGAAGCCGATTACTGGAAGCCAAAAGCAAAATTTCCTGGGGACCTCGGTCGCGTCTACGGCGTGCAATGGAGAAGTTGGCAGAAGCCCGATGGCGGCACCGTCGATCAGATTAAGGATGTAATCGAGCGCATCAAAAAAAATCCTAACGACCGTCGTCTCATCGTGTCTGCATGGAATCCAGGCGAGCTAGACCTCATGGTGCTTCCTCCGTGCCACATGATGTTCCAGTTTTTCGTCGCAGACGGAAAGCTCTCGCTACAGATGTATCAGCGCAGCTGCGACATGTTCCTCGGCGTCCCGTTCAACATCGCATCCTATTCCCTTCTACTTTCGATGGTCGCGCAAGTGACAGGCCTGAAAGTCGGAGAATTCGTACACGTACTTGGCGACGCTCATATATATATGAACCACATGGACGCGGTAAAAGAACAGCTCGCGCGCGAACCAATGCCGTCTCCAACTCTGTGGCTCAATCCTGAGATTACAGACATCGACAAGTTCACCATGGATGACATCAAGCTTGAGAATTACGAGTCACATCCTTCCATAAAAGCGCCGATGGCCGTATGAGCGCAGAGAGGCCGATAACACCTGAGTCAAAAGAATATACCCGCGAAGACCTGGAGAATTTGTTCTTCTGGTCCTTTTATCCCTCACAAGGAAGCAAAGCACTTCATACACTTACCTTCATCGTGCTTCTTACGGAAAACCCGGGACTCGTTTCAGAAGTTGAGAAACTACACCAGGAACTTGGTAACTATTCTCCCGCGTGGCTCGATACGCCATTTGCTGCTCGGCTTGTTGATCGTGTTGGGCGCCGCCGAACAAGCCCTATTCACAGCACTAATCTTTCCCGCCCTCCACTCGAAGCTGAAAAAGAAGTACGCGACCGATTGCAGACATTGTTTGAGGCAGCTGAGGCTGCAAAACTGTACCGACAGCACCCAGAAGCAGCGCCGCTTGAAGCATTTGCTCGAGAAACCCTGAGTCGCGAAATAGTACTCTACAAACAGGCAGAAAGTGGTGAGAAAGAGGGGCTTATGGAAGCCCGCACGCGCGTCGGATTCTCTATGGCGTGCTTCTATGGCCTCTCTCCTAACCGCGAGACCCATCTTGCAGGAAGTCGTCAAACCCCTCCCCAACCAGGGGAATACCAGGACATGTGGAGGAAAGTTGGAGACTTCTTGAAAACTTCCTACCCAACGCTCGGATCTGAAACAAAGGATAGGCTTGATCGACTCGTTGAACTCTACCAGAGTGCTACCGGCGAAACGCTTACTCTCCCACAGTAATTTTGCATTTCCCTTTCCCCGCTGTATTCTCTTTCTACTATGGCTCTCTCCGACAAGAAGATTCTCGAACACATGAAGGCCGGCACGGTCGTCATCGAGCCGTTTGATAAAGACAACCTCTGCACGTCCTCAATGGACGTTACCCTCGGCGAGTGGTTCTACCGCGAACAGCGCCCGAAACGCTACAAGAACCTCTTCAACCTCTACAGCAAAGAGGATACTGAACTTATCTGGGGCACAGAGCCACATCGCGCAAGCTTTGCGAAAGATTGCCTTAACGATTTCAACTTTAAGTTCGAAGGCATCCGCCCTGACGACAAGGTTATCCTCCTTGAGCCGGGCGAGACGATTCTTGCGCACACCAACGAGTTCATCGGCGGACGCGATACGGTCACTACTATGATGAAGGCGCGCTCCTCTCTCGGGCGTAACTTCATCAACGTTTGTAAGTGCGCTGGCTGGGGGGATGTCGGTTACATCAACCGCTGGACGATGGAGATTTCAAACTCCTCCCGCCACTACATCATCCCGCTCGTCGTTGGTCGCCGCATCGCGCAGCTGGTTTTCTTTGAGACCGGACCTATTCTCAAAAAGGATTACGCATCCACGGGCAAGTACCAGACCTCAACCGAGCTCAAGAAGCTCAAACGTGATTGGAAGCCGGAGATGATGCTCCCTCGTCTTTGGAACGATCGCGATATTAAGAAGCGACAACCGTGGCACAAGAAATCAAAATAAGTAACACCCTAAGCGCCTATGGCGCTTTCGTTACCTACGTCCCGCTCAAGGGCGAAGTCCCCTTCAACGACTACCTCACACTTCCCAAGGAAGCAGCGCAATACAAAATTACACCCCGCGCTTCTCTCAATCCCGAGCGCGAAGCTGAAGCTGCACGCGCCGCTGCCAAGGGACTTCCAGTTGCTATCCTCATGCCAGGACGCGCCTTTGATCTTCACGGCACACGGCATGGCCAAGGCGGCGGCTGGTACGACCGCTTCCTTGGGTTTGTTCCCAAGAACTGGCTGCGGGTTGGATTCTGCTACCCTACTCAATTCTTTGAGGGCCCCATCACCCGGGAGCCGTGGGATCAGGTCATGGACTACGTCTGCGTGGCCGAAGGAAGTGGGCTCGTGGTCTATCACACCAAAGCGCGTGGCATTTGATACTCTAAGGACATGATTGCTGCCATTGCTGCTATCGGAGCTACCACCAACGTCCTCGGAAAGGACAACGATCTCGTATGGGAAATCCCCGAAGACCTTGAGCGGTTCCGAAACTTCACCCGCAACCACCCCATCATCATGGGCCGCAAGACCTGGGAATCGCTGCCTGCCGAACGCCGACCACTCCCCAAGCGCACCAACATCGTGGTGACACGCCAAGCTGACTACGATGCTCCGGGCGCAGTGGTTGTGTCTTCAGTTGAAGCTGCTGTTGAAGCGGCAAGGAACTCACCAGGAGCTGAAGAGATTTATATCATTGGTGGCAGCGGGATTTTCAAAGATTCCTTCCCGTATACTGACCGTCTCTATCTCACGCTAGTGCATGACGACGCAGAAGGTGATGTGCACTTCCCCGACTACGGGGAGTTCACGAAAGTAATTGAGCGCATCGAGCACCTCGACCACACGCCGCCCTACACGTATCTCACCCTTGAACGCTAGCGTGCGTAGTACTGCGTACTGAAGATAGAAATGAGAAGTTCAACTCTGCTCCGCAGTGCGGGGGGAAGTTCTTTCTCTTCGAGAAGCGTCCCCGCAGTCGTCAGTGCTTTCCCCAACATAGTGCTCGTGATAGCTCCTATCTTCATAAAATAGCGCGACTGGTCGCCCGTATGTCTATACTCGGCAACAATGGGCTCGAACGCCCTACGGAACTCGGCAAGTTCTTCGGGTAGTTCCTTAAGGGCCTGTGCAAACAGTGGGCCGTAGTAGCGAAGTGCTTCGACGCCCTGCGTGTCTTTGTGCATGCGTTTCGCGAGCGTACGACAGATAGCAGCTACGAGTTCGTTATTTATAACGGGCTGCGGAAGATCGCGCGCACCACCGAGGTAGAGCTGGCGTTCAAGCAATTTCATGATGACAATGATGCGTTCGCTATTCATCTCCAGTTCTTTGCGATCTTCAACCGTAAAGAAGACCCGGATAAGAATGGCGAGCGCTGTACATTTTTCACGCTCCCAAATCCACGCGGCATTGCTGGCATCTATTTCCCGATTTATTCCCCGTGCAGCATGCGCGGTAGTCGCATTCTCTCCATACTTCTCAACAAGATTTTCCGGAAGCGGTGTCTGCATAAAACGCATAATCGCTTCAGCGGGGTTCTGCGTATTCAAGAGGTCTTCAATCATGCCGATGGCAATGCCCTGAAGTACCTGCGGGAACACCAGGTTCATGTCTCTGGCGCGCTCAAAGATTGGGGTAATCTCCGCCACAGACATGGGTCCTTTCTCAGGATTGGAGGCTGTCTCAGGAGTGTTCGACATGCGCGTATTCTACACAAGAAAAAACCCCGCTTTCGCGGGGCTGGTTCTTATTTAACGTTGATTCCCATCGAGCGGGCGGTGCCTTCAATGATGCGGTCGGCCGCTTCAGGAGAGCCTGCGGAGAGGTCCGGCATCTTCTGCTCAGAGACCTTGCGAACCTGGTCCTTGGTCAAGGTTGCAACCGGCTTGCCGCCTGGCTTCTGAGAACCCTTATCCATACCAAGAATCTTGAGAATAAGACGAGAAGCTGGAGGGGTCTTGAGAACGAAGGAGAAGGTGCGGTCCTCGTAGACGGAAAGGTCCACAGGGATGATATCTCCCATCTTGTCCTTGGTGGCCTCGTTGAACTTGTTAACGAAATCTCCAATGTTCACACCGGCTGGACCGAGGACGGTACCGACTGGAGGCGCAGGGGTGGCCTTCCCTGCGGGGATTTGGAGCTTAATCTTCTTTACGACTTTAGGCATAGTTGAATGACTTTACGCTAGAGCTTGCGAACCTGCAAGAAATCGAGCTCGACCGGGGTCTCACGGCCGAACATGGCCACGAGGACCTTCACCTTGCCGCGCTCCTCGTCGACCTCCCCTACCTTACCCTCAAGGTCCTTAAACGGACCGTCAGCAATGACCACAGGGTCGTCCTTGCCGAGGTCGATGCGGTGCTTAGGAGCCTCTGCATCCATGCGCTTCATGAGCGAGGAGACCTCGTCGTCACTCATAGGGACTGGGGTAACCCCTGAGCCTACAAAGCCGGTGACGCGAGGCGTGTTGCGCACCACGAACCAGGAATCCTCGTCCACAATCATGCGCACGAGGATGTAGCCCGGGTAAATCTTCTCTTCCTCAACAACGCGCTTGCCGCCCTTTACGCGAATCTTCTTCTCGGTAGGTACGACTACCTCGAAAATCTTCCCTTCCATGCCAAGGGATTCAATGCGCTGCTTGAGGTTACGCTCAACGGCGTTCTCGTAACCAGCGTAGGTGTGGATGGTGTACCAGCGAGGCTCCGGGTTAATGGAGTCTTCGGAGAAACTGGGCGAGGTGCGCATTTCCATAAGAAGAGTGTTAGCGAATAAAGGAGCCGACGAGGTTCGTGAACACGTAGTCGAACCCGGAGATAATAAGTGCGAAGATGACCGAAATCACGATGATGAGCAACGTGTGGGTAGCGGCCGTGCGCGGCTTAGGCCACACGACATGTTCGAGTTCTGCGCGTACGTTCTTAAGATAGGTGAAGAGTGACTTCATGGTCCAAAATAAAAAGCCCCGAGGGCCTTTGATACAAGAGGATAGTACAACCCTGGCCGGGGGGCGTCAAGATAACGAAAAACCGCCCCAGAAGGGGCGGTTTTTCAGAGAGTCTGTTTAACGAATCTCGTAGGTCACCATCACGGTGATGGAAGTCTCATTCTCCCCTACTGGAAGAGATGGGGCTGGGCGGTTGCTCACTCCCGCATCCATGGCCATTTCAGCCTTGCCGCCGTAGCCGTACTCATACGGGTAGTAGCCAGTGTTCTCTGAGAAGGAAACGACCTTGCCGAGAGAAACGCCGAGCTCGCTCGCAAGTTTCTTGGCCTTTTCCTTTGCCTCCTTGATTGCTGCATCGCGTGCCTCTTCGCGAACCGAATCAGCATCGTCTAGAACGAAGTTCGGGCCCGAGATGTTCTGCACGCCGGCGCTGCCAAGACCTTGGAGGACCTCGCCCGCCTTAGCCGTGTCGCGAACCTTAACCTCTACTCCCTGGGATACTTCGTAGCCCGTGATACGTGGGCTTGAAGCTACTGGAGGGCAAACGCCTGAGTAACAAGGCTGTGGGTATTCATACGTTGGGTTAACGCTGTAGTACGTAGTCTTCACATCAGCCTCTTCGATGTCCATGTCCTCCACAGAGGCGAGGGCGGCGTCGATGCGAGCAGTTGCTTTGTCCTGTGCTTCAGCAACGGTTGCTCCGCGCTCCATGACCGTAAAGGAAATCTGTGCGACGTCCGGAATAGCAGTTGCCTCTCCGGTGCCCTCCACCGTAATGGTGCGTGCTGGGTACATCTCGGAATTACCGAGAGCATAGAGACCGTCGATTGTCTTTACAAGAAGAAAGAGGGCGAGCAGCGTTACTGCTGCAATAGCTGCAAAGCGGAATGCCTTTGAGCCCGTGAGTTCATTAAATGTGTCCATAGCTATGTATAGTGTCTGTTATTGGTTGAGTTTATCATGAGCGATGACGCTCCGTGGGGGTAAACATTACCGGCCCTCTATGCTACCGTTCCCTTCATGACGCCCTTGATTTCAAGTCTTCTTGCCGTTGGTGTGGTGAGTATTGTCTCCCTGGTTGGGGCCGCGACTCTGTCTCTCAAGGAAAGCTTCCTCCGCAAGACACTCTTTCTGCTGATTTCACTTGCCGCAGGTGCCCTTCTGGGAGATGCCTTTATCCATCTTCTCCCAGAAGCCTTTGAGGAGGCCGCACCTCTCACGGTCTCTATCCTCGTTTTGGTCGGCTTCTTTTCCTTCTTCGTGCTCGAGAAATTCCTGCACTGGCACCACAGTCACGGGGACGATGAGTTCTCTCCTGAGCACGCGCGTATCCACCCAGTGGGCCACCTGGTACTCATCTCCGACGGCGTTCATAACCTTATCGATGGTCTTGCTATTGGGGCTGCCTTCCTCGTCTCGCCAGAAGTAGGTATTGCGACCACCATCGCTATCGTGCTGCATGAGATACCTCAGGAGATTGGAGACTTCGGCCTCTTGATTCACGCCGGGTACTCACGTGCAAAGGCACTCTTTATGAACTTCCTATCTGCCCTCTTCGCTTTCGTTGGTGTAGGACTTGTCTTCTGGCTCTCAACTGCAGCTGAGGGAGCTGCGCCGCTTATCGCCGCGTTCGCTGCAGGAAACTTTATCTACATCGCGGCCTCCGACCTTATACCAGAGCTCCACAAAACCACCGCCCCGTGGCAGTCGGCACTCCAGTTTGCAACCATCGTTCTTGGCCTTATCGCGATGGTACTTCTGCTTGGGCTCGAGTAGCTACGGAAGCGTTGCAAGCCACGCACGCAGTGTGGCGTGCTCGGGAAGATTCTTCACTGAAAGTGTTGGCTCCATCCAATCAATCACGTCGCGCTCGATAACGGTGAAGAGGAAGAGATCGTCGCCCATTGGTAGGTAGTAGGCGCTTTCCACCTGTGCCTCGAAGCGCTCGATAACGATTGAGTAAAAGGTGTGAGCACCAATCGTTACCTTCTCGAACTGGTCAATGGATTCGGTTGCCATATCAGCTGGCTGCAGACGAGTCGTGCGTACGATGTCGGCTTCGGCGCCTTCTGCGGAAACACCAAGGTGGTGCACCCGGATGATGTGGGAGACGCTCGGAGACAGAGAGGGTTTTGTGAATTCTCGAACAATAGTCATATCGCCACCAGCATTCATGTTGACGTTAGGATTCGGGTTCTCTGTGTACCCTTCAGGAACTGAGAGCGTGCTCACGTTAAAGGAGTTGGTTGGGCACGGTGCAAATGCGCAGGCAGGGCCTATGCGTCCGACCGACGAGCCATCAGGACACACCATGGCGTCCATCGGGCACGCGGTGATAGGGCCTGGGGTCTGAAGCGCATTGCGATAAAAGAATCCGGCGATACCAAGCAGCACGAGAAGCACGACGCCCATAAGAAGCTGTTTCATATTCAAAAAGTCTAGCATGTTCTATTTCTGCGCCTTGAGGAGGTCCCTGATTTCTTCAAGAAGCTTCACCTCTGCTGGCGTGGACTCAGCCTTTGGTTTCTCCTTTGCAAACTTGGTGATGAATTTTATAAAGAGGAAGAGTGCAAACGCGGTGATAATGAAACTCACAAGAGCTTGGAGGAAGAGTCCGTACGCGATAGTGACGTCCCCGCCAAGCGAGAGGGAGAGCGCACTGAAATCAACACCTCCCATCAGAAGTCCAAGTGGGGGCGTCAGTACATTGTTCACCAGTGAGGTGACAATGCTGTTGAACGCAGCGCCGATGACCACACCGACCGCAAGGTCGAGTGCATTGCCACGAAGTGCGAAGGATTTGAATTCTTTGAGGAAGGAGTTCATGTCCTAAGTATATCTTGGGGCGACTAGAGAGAATCGAACTCTCGATGCCTGGACCACAACCAGGAGTTTTACCACTAAACTATAGTCGCCATGTACCGAGTTTTTATAGCACAGGAACAGGAAACGCGCCCTGAACGAGAAAGACCGGCAGTGCCGGTCTTTGTGCCTGTGCCCGGGAGAGGACTCGAACCTCCATGCCTTTCGACACTACCACCTCAAGGTAGCCTGTATACCAATTTCAGCACCCGGGCAGGTGTCCCGTACTATACCCACTAGCTACAAAAAAGGCCAGGTTTCCCTGGCCGTTTGTTAGGCTGCTGCCTTCTCTTCCTCCTTCTCCTCAGGAACTGCCTCTGCAATCACCTCGGCTACAGTCTCTTCAATGACGTCTGCTGGAGTCTCTTCAGTCACTGCCGCAAGTACTTCCTCGACTACCTCAGGCTCAGCAAAGTCGGTAGTGGAGACATTCATCATGCGCATGTTGCGGAGCTGGCGGCGGACCTCACGAGCAACCTTCTCGCGGATGAAGTAGAGCTTCGCGCGGCGAACCTTTGAGCGCTTCACAATCTCAATCTTCTCGATAAACGGAGCGTAGAGGGGGAAGACGCGCTCAACACCAATGCCCGAGAGCGTAGCGCGAACCGTGAAGGAGGCACCTGCTTCGGTACCGTGCTTAACGGCAATCACGAGACCCTCAAATACCTGGAGGCGGGTCTTGCCCTTCTCGATAATCTTCTGGTGGACGCGGACAGTGTCACCCGGCTTAATGCCGAGCTTGGTGCGCTCTTCCGTCTTTACCGGAGTGATTATCTTTCCCATAGTCGCCGCACTCTATCACAGCGCCTATATAGAGGCAATCGCGTCCTCACTCCCTGGGAATGCCTTGAGCGCGGCGGCCATATCAGGCGGCAGCGGGGCGGTTAGCTCGAGAGTCTCGCCCGTGGGGGTCGGAAGTACGAGCCTGTAGGCGTGGAGGCCGAGGGTCTTGAACCCGAGCTCGCAGGGATGGTTAGGAGCATAGAGGGGGTCGCAGACCACTGGGTGATGAATGGCCTTCAGGTGCACACGAATCTGATGCGTACGGCCAGTTTCAGGCATTACTTTCATAAGGGAGTACTTCTCGTTGTCAGCAAGCACGAGGTAGTTGGTGATGGCTTCGCGGAGTGTGCCTTTCGCTTTGGGTTGTGCGGAGCGGAGACGGAAATCTTTCCGAGAGCGTCCAATCGAGAAATCAATGGTCCCTTTCCGTTCTTTTGGTACGCCGTAGGTAAAGGCGAGGTAGGTCTTCTTGGCCAGTCGGTCCTTGAAGGCTTGTTTCAAGAATTCATGCGCTTCAGGTGTCTTCGCGAATACCAGCACACCTGAGGTCTCTCGGTCGAGCCGATGCACGACGCCCGGGCGCCTAATCTCAGTACCGTTTTGCAGTCGTTGTGTCTCCCCCACCTCCGCACTTCCTGGATACGTGCGCGCAAACCAATCGCTTCCGGTCTCTTCGTCCCCTTTCCCATCAGGGTGCGTCATCACGCCCGCCGGCTTATTCACCGCAACGAGTGTGTCATCTTCGTAGATGATGGGGAGTTCCATTTCCCTACCCTACCTTATTTACCGAGACGGCGCTCACGCGACGCGTACTGCGCGAGGATGGAATCGAATTCTTCTTTGGTAAACGCAGGCCACTTGGTCTTCGGAAAGAAGAGCTCACTGTAGGCAGATTGCCAGGTGAGAAAGTTCGAGAGGCGCTGGTCCCCACCGGTGCGGATGATGAGGTCTGGGTACGCAAGGTCTGCGCTCCACATTGCTTTACGAAATCCTTCTTCATCGATGCTTTTCACTCCCGAGGCAAGAAGCGTGTTCGTTGCCGCGACAATCTCTGCGCGCCCGCCATAGGAAATAGCAACGGTAAATATTCCTTTTGTGCCCTCCTTCGTCTTCTCTTCAGCCTCCTGCATCTTTTTCTGCAGTGTCTGCGGCAAACGCTCACGCTGCCCGATGAAGCGAATCTTCACACCTTTCTGTTCAAGGTCCTTCGCGAATGTATCAAAAGATTCCTCAAACAGATTCATGAGGTACTGCACTTCTTCTTTCGAGCGGTTCCAGTTCTCCGTTGAGAACGCGTAGAGGATAATTTCTTTCACACCTGCTTCCTGTGCCCAGTCTGCAAGCTCGCGTACCTTCTCGAGTCCACGACGGTGCCCCTCAAGCTGGGGCATGCCGTTCTCTTTCGCGAAGCGGCGATTGCCGTCCATGATGACGCCCACTGATGTGGGGACGTTACTCATAGGAGATAACAAAATCCACAAACTCTCCGGTTGCCGGCAGGAATGTTGGCCTCACATCCTCCACCTTCGAGAACAGGGAGCCTTTCTTGAGACGCTCAATGTAGAGTTCGAGCCTTTCGCGTGGTCCTTCGGCGATAACTTCGACCATTCCGTCTGTTCGATTGCGCACATAACCTACTAATGAGAGCCCACTTCCCTTCCGTTGGGCAAAATCACGGTACATCACGCCCTGTACGCGCCCCGATACCGTGGCCTTAAGCCGTTCATTCATATATATAAGAACTGAGCATACGCTACGGTGGTTGCTTCCAAAACAGCGCCGGGTGCGCTATCGTCTTCACATCGGGCGCTTAGCTCAGTTGGTAGAGCACCCCGTTTACACCGGGATGGTCAGAGGTTCGAGTCCTCTAGCGCCCACACCGTATATTGGAAGTATCATGTCCGACGAAGACAAATTCACGAGACGGAAGGTCACCGAAGCGTTGATAGCCGGAGCTGCAGCAAGCGCGCTCACGGGGGACACAGAGCAACCATGGCCACCTGCCGATGGCCTCTCCGACCACGACATAGATCGGCTCGTGCACTGGGGCCAAGGAGCGGATGCAGACGGACGCCCGTACGGTGCCTACCAAGGTGTGCGCACTCGCATTTACGAAGCTCGCAGAGAACGCCAGAGCATCACACCCATCCTCGAGCAATTACACGCTGAACGACAGCGCATTACTCCAATGGTGATGTACGAGCATCTCCTCGATATTCTTATCGCCTACGACCACGGAAATGGGCTAACCATCGCAGAACGTCAGGGTATCTGCGAGATCGTCGCATCGTGGCCACAGCAGTTTGAAGTGAACGGCGTAACGAAGACTCGCATTAGTCTTGTCGACGGCATCGTGGGCACCGCACCCGTCATGCGCGAGCTTTTGATAAACGAAACGATTCTATCGAGAGAAGAGCTTGAACTCTTCAATCAAGGATAGTGGGCATGAGAGGACTTGAACCTCCAAGGATTGCTCCACACGAGTCTGAGTCGTGCGCGTATACCAATTCCGCCACATGCCCGCACTGCTCGCTTCCGCCAGCTGTGCCCCCACCAGGAATCGAACCTAGATCAACGGCTTAGAAGTCCGCTGCTTTATCCATTAAGCTATGGGGGCAACTTCACACTACCCTGCCTTAGCGCGCCGGGTCAACGAATTCGTAAAAGCTGCGATATCTCGTCTCCTCCGACGCACGAATCTCGAGCACCTCACGGGCTTTAGGGAGCGCATTGAGCGCAGGCGTTGAAGCTGCCGGCGCCTCTACGGTGAAGCCCTCCCCATTCGTCACGCGGTAGAAAAGCCACGCGTTCCAAGCAACACTCGCGATAAGAAGGATGAGTGCAGCGGCAAGGAGCACGAACCAGTCGCGTACGGGACGAATGCGATCGCCGTAGCCAATCTTTGGAATGTGTTTTGTGAGTCCTTGGAGGTTCATACGTCGAGTTCTTCCTCTACTGGGGCTGCGGTCGGAGTAGGCGGTGGCGCCACTACCCCCGCAGGGTTCATCCCCACTGAAACCACGCCGGTTGCTGTCCACTCCCCTTCGCTGCTGGCGTTAGTGTCGAGCGTAAGGTTCATCATTGATGCATCATACGAACCAAATTCAATCGCCCCGAGTGTGCGCATGACAGAAGCGAATGAGCCGGTGGCACGGAACGAAATGGAGAGACGTGCATTGCCTGCCGGAGTCACCGATACAACCTCAACTAAACTTCCAAGCTCATCTCCGGTAGTCTCCAGGTTCTCAAGGTACGAGACGACGGTGCTCGTTGAAACGAAATAGGAACCGAAGAATGCTTCGTCCGCCACGAGTTTCGAAAGCGCAGAACGTGCGGAGGCGATGTCTGCGGCTGCCTTGTCTGCCTGCTCCGCCTGAGTCGCAAGTTCCGCCACCTCTTGCTCAAGCGCCGTCACCCGTGCGTACCAAAATACGTAGGCAGTGCCCGCAGCAGCGAGCAGCACAAGCGCAATCACCAGATGTATCAGTGACTTCTTCATGGTGTAGGGGCAAAGGTACCGGAGAGTGTGATGGTGAACGGTATGTCGCTTTCTTTGGCATACGCACTTATGGGAAGGTCAGCGCCTGAAACCCCCGGCAATGTCGCAAGCGTGCTCTGGTAGCGCCTCAAGGCGTCACGAGACGCTGCGGTGCCAGTGACCTTCATCTGCCCCACGGCCTTCCCTGCAGGCGGCGTGAACGAGAACCCGGTAAGACTGATGCCTGAGCGCGGCAGCGTAAGAATGGAGCGCACGCTCGCGACTGCCGACGGAGTGCCTCCAATCTTTGCGAGGTGCTCGGTCTCACTATCTAGCGCTGAGAGGCGACCAACAATCTCCTGGTCTCCCGAAGAGGCAAGACGCTCAGCAATTGCATCAAGACGACCCTGCTCAAGAGATTTTGATTGCTGCAGGTTGAAGTAGGCAGGGGCGAGCAGGATGCCGTGAATAACGATAAGCAGCGAAAGGATGAGCGCGGTTATCGTGCCTAGACGAAAGAAGTAGTCGTTCTGAAATGCTCGACGACGCTCATCCGGGAGTAGGCGAATAAGTTTGGTAATCATGGTACGTGTTGCCGAAGCGCGAGCCCAATAGCGGTTCCATACGCAAGTGACTGCATGTAATCAAGCGGTGGAAGCCAGTCATCGCGTGAGGCAAGATTTACAAACACGTCGCCGAGCTCAACAGGGAGCTTGAAGCCGGCCTCAAGATATTCTGGAAGGCCACGCACCGTTGCATTGCCCCCTACGAGAATGGCCCGCGTGACCGGATCGTTGCCGCTTTCTTTCGCATGCGACTGCCAGTAGTCGAGGCGCTGCCCAATCTCCTCGCGAATCACCGCTGCAGTTGAAAGCATGGCTGCCACATACTCTTCTCCCTCACTTCCAGAGACGATGCCCTTCTCTGCTTTAATCTTGCGCGCTTCTTCTTCTGAAACACCAAAATGTTTTTCAATGGCGAGCGTAAGCGCATGCCCGCCAATGTCGAGCGTCGTTGCAAGCCGAGGAATGCGGGCAGTAACAATGAGGAGCTTGGTGGTGGTCTTACCAATATCAATGATGAGTACCGTCTCGGTGTCTCCGTGCTGGAGCAAGGCGCGCGGGAGCGCAAAGTTCTCGCTCTCCACTCCGCGAACGGTAATGCCCGCTTCTTCGAGCGCAGAAACTGATTCCTCAATCACACGGCGCGCGTACCCGATGCCAGCTACACGAACTGCCCCCTTCCCTTCCTTGAGCGGAACAATATCGAACATCACCTCTGCTGGGGGAATCGGTACGTACTCATCAATGTGCGCCTCTATTGAAGTCCTTCGAGCTGCGTCGGTGTCGCCTTCTGCATCTGCTTCAAAGAGGTAGCCACGCGATTCCGGGAGCGCGATATTGGCAAAGTGAATGCTGTGCTTTTTTGCGAGCGTCTTGAGCCCTGAGACAACCGCTGCGCGGTCGGCAATTTCACCGTTAGCGACCGCCCCGAGTGCAAGATGTTCTTCACCGAAGCCAGAGAGTTCAAGACCATCGGCGTGCTCTGTAAGAAAGGCAATCTTAATGCCACTCGTTGAGATGTCGACGCCCGCAGTTGGGAGCGCGAGGTAGCCGGGAGGTGCAAGCTCCACGCGCGCAAATCGAGCGAGCGATCCTTTCATCCCTATGAGTATAGCAAAGGGATTAGTGCGCTCCGGTTCCTGGAGGCACTTGTTTGTGAGGAGTGAGGAACGCGAACGAGTCACCCTCGCCTACCGCAAAGAGCATGCCGTTGCTTTCGAGTCCTTTAATAGTTCTCGGTTCGAGGTTGGTCACAAAGGAGAGTTGCTTACCCACGAGCTCCTCAGGGTCAGTAACATACATATTGATACCCGAGACTATCTGGCGTGGGGACTCTTCCCCGAGGTCCACCATAAGCCGCAGGAGCTTGTCGGTTTCGGGTACGCGTTCAGCCGAAAGCACGGTGCCTACCTTTATTTCTGCTTTCTTTAAATCTTCAAGCGTTATCATGGGCTTCAATATAGTGGGTAAGGATAAGCGCTGCAGCGGAGGCGTCAACGGTACCACCTGAAACACGCGAGCCGTCGGGCATACGACGAGCTTCTTCGGTAGTCAGTACCTCGGGCATGAAGTGGAGCGGGATGCCTGCCTTCTCCGCTAGTGCTTCGGCAAACGCGCGAGCAGGTTTGGCGACCGCATTCTCCTCCCCTTGGTAGTTCATGGACTCTCCCACAACAATTGCTCCCGCTCCTTCTTTCTGTATGAGGGCGAGAACGGTGTTCATGAGCTTCCCGTCGTTCGGCACCACTGAGTGTGGAAATCCCATGCGACCAGCGTCGTCCGTGAGCGCGAGGCCTATCTTGCGCATGCCGAAATCAATTCCCAGGTACTTCATATGCTGATGGTATACTCTACCTCTATGTATAGTCCATTCGGCGCAGAGATGTTCCCTTTCATGGGTGCGTTCGCAGGACTCTTTGTTGTCGTCATGCTCTGGACCTTGGTCTGGAAAGGTATCGCGCTCTGGCGCGCCGCTAAGAACGGTCAGGTCCTTTGGTTTGTCGCGTTTCTCCTCATTCACACGGCAGGCATCCTCGAGATTGTGTACCTCGTGTGGTTCCGTAAGGATCGGGCTACTGTTCCCTTCCGCTCACTTTTCGTGTACAAAGCCTCTACGGCGCCTGAGTCATCAGCGCTGTAGATTGGGAGGAGTGGCAGAGTGGTCTATCGCACCTGTCTTGAAAACAGGAGTGCCGCAAGGTACCGTGAGTTCGAATCTCACCTCCTCCGCACTAGTTCGCCGGAACGTTAAAATACCCCACGAGTTCGTCCTCAATGTGGTAGTGGTGTAGCTGTTTATTGAATCTGTTTTCGATAGGAATCTGTATTGGATGGAACCCAGGCTTGAAGTACAAGAGCCAGTACTTGACCACCAGATAGTAAACGCCTTTCTTCCCAAGAAGGTACGGCAGCCCTGTTTGCCACATGCTCCATTTCCACAGGAGTTTTTTCTTTACGAGAAAATCTATGAGGCAAGGAATATGTGTGGACAGAAAGAGTAGGCTCACAAACGCTCCGATGCTTACGCGAAGAAAGTATCCACCGCCGAGCGCACGATAGAGGTCCATTGCCGTTGAGCGGTGTTCCATCTCTTCAATACAGTGCCAGCTCCATATGCGATCCATGCGTTCGTCCGTGTCTTCTCCCTCAAGTACACCCACTTCTATAACCTGTTTCGAGAAAATGGCAGTGAAATGTTCAATGATGGTGCAGGTCACGAGCCGCATCTTGAGCGTAAATATCCTTTCAAAGAACAGCAGCAGGACCTTGGTTTCTGCGACATGCTTTGAGGCAGGAAGTCCCTGGGAATCCAAGTAGCGATTATAGGCGTCGTGCATCGCAGCATGAGCGAGCTCCTCGTGTATGAGAATCTCTGCCTGCTTCTTGAGCACGGGGTCACTTACCAGTTTCTGCGCGTCTTCTACCGCACGCACGATGAATCGCTCTCCTTCAGGCACTGTTGCGGAGCTCGCATTAAAGGCGAAGGTGAGAAGCGCGTTGTCCTTACACCACCATTCTTGAATGGGCACCCGGTCCCGGGTCAATTTGAGCGCCGCCTGTCGTTCCCGCTCATTTATGACCGCTTCCTCCATATAGAGAAAGTATAGCGTGCCGCTCCCCTCCCTCATCAAGATGAAGGCGTTGTGGTACCATAGGTCATGATTGTTGTTCTCAACTACGGGAGCCAATTCGCCCACCTTATAGCCAGGCGCGTACGCGACCTTGGGGTTCGTGCCGAAATTCTCCCCGGGGACGCCTCCATTGCTGCTATTCAGAAGCTCAATCCAGCCGGCATCATTCTCTCCGGTGGTCCTAAGTCTGTGCTTGAGAAGGGAGCTCCCCTTCCAGACAAAGGCGTCTTCACCCTCGGCGTCCCGGTACTCGGTATCTGCTACGGCCACCAGGCCATGGCACATATGCTCGGCGGTAAGGTAACGCTCGGGAAAGAGCGCGAGTTCGGAAAGGAGACCATTAAGGTCACCTCGAAGAAGGGCGTGCTCAAAGGACTCGCTGCAAGCGAAGTCGTATGGTTCTCGCACGGCGACCAGGCAACCAAACTTCCGAAGGGCTTCAAGCCAACTGCCTCCACCTCCACCTGCCGCTACGCGGGATTTATTGATGAGAAGCGCCACTTCTACGGCATCCAGTTCCATCCGGAGGTAACGCATACAAAGAAGGGAAAGAAGATTCTTGAGAACTTCGTCTTCGACATCGTGCGCGCAAAGAAGGATTGGAAGATTTCTAAGGTCGGCGAAAAGATTATCGCGGATGTGAAAGCAGAAGTTGGTAAGGACCACGTGTTGGTAGGTATTTCAGGTGGCGTTGATTCTCTTGTTGCGGCGACACTCATTCACCGCGCAATCGGCAACCAACTCCACGCCGTCTTTGTCGACACCGGCATGCTACGCAAGGGAGAAGTTGAGCAAGTCTCAACGTATCTTAAGAAGCACGGTTTCAAGGGGCTCCATGTGGTGGATGCCTCAAGGACCTTCCTCACGCGCCTTAAGGGTGTTACTGACCCCGAGCAGAAACGCCGCATCATCGGTCACACCTTCGTTGAGGTGTTCGAGAAAGCAATTGAGGAAGAGCTCTCTGACTTCCCTATCAAGTACCTAGCGCAGGGCACCATCTACCCGGACCGCATCGAGAGCGCAGCAACCGGCAAGCAAGCGTCAAAGATTAAGAGCCACCACAACCTTACCCTTCCCGAGCGCTTCGGTCTCAAGGTTCTTGAGCCAATCAAGGATTTGTATAAGGACGAGGTACGCCGTGTTGGCCTCACCCTTGAGTTGCCTAAGGAACTTATCTGGCGCCACCCGTTCCCAGGTCCAGGACTTGCCATCCGCATCGTCGGCGAAGTTACCCCCGAGCGCCTTTCCATACTGCGCGAAGCAGACGCTGTGTATATAGAGGAACTGAAGAAAGCCGGGGAGTACGAGAAGATTTGGCAGGCCTTTGCTGCACTCCTTCCACTTAAGGTAGTGGGCGTTATGGGGGACGCGCGCACCTACGAGTACGTGCTCGCCCTTCGCGCCGTTGATTCAGTCGACGGCATGAGCGCCGACTGGCACAAGATGCCACCGGAACTCATGGAGCGCATCTCAAGCGCCATCGTGGGCAAAGTACGTGGCGTCAACCGCATTCTCTACGACGTTACCCAGAAGCCGCCAGCAACGATTGAGTACGAATAGACCCCTTCCACGCTAGCGGAGGTGGTATCATGAGGTGAGTTATGGCACGCGCCATCATCTATGAATGGGAGGGCCGCGAGTACGAGTTCGGCGAGAAAGGCGCTGACTGGTATTGGGCACTCGGTATCATCGCGACTGCTGCGGTGGTTGCCTGCATTCTCTTCAACAACATTCTGCTAGCGCTGGTGATTGCTACCGGTGCAGGAGCCGTTGCTGTACGCACCGCTCGCCACCCGCGCATACATCGCTTCTCAGTGCGTGAGGAAGGTGTCGCCATTGATGACACGCTCTATCTCTACGCAGACATGCTCCACTTCTCGGTCCTCGAGTACATAGAGAAAGACCTGCCGCCTGCGCTCTCTATAAAGACCCGCCACGTACTCTCCCCTCACCTTCTCGTTCCTATTGTTGGGCACGACCCACTCAAGGTGTACACCTACATCAGCCAGCATGTACCGGAAGGCAACCACGAGCATTCCATTGTCGATCGTCTCATAGAATCGATGCGGCTCTAATCCTTGCGGAAGCTCGCGAAGGGCGATAGAGTCAGGCCTATTGCTCCCGTCGTTCAATGGATAGGACGCATCCTTGCGGAGGATGTAATGTAGGTTCGATTCCTACCGGGAGCACTACTAGATGGTTTTTAAGAACGCGTTCGTGTCAGCTGCTTCTGGTGGCACCGGTTCAGAAACGCTCCATACGATATCGAAATTCGCCTTAATAAGGGAAGCAAAGTTGCTACTCTGCACTACGAATCCGAACCCTTCTTTCTTCGAAGAAACGAAGATGACCTTATCAAGGTAGAGCCAGTAGCTCATCTGCCACTTGATGCCGCGCGGTGCGATTCTTCGTTCGCGCAGATGCTTCTTCCCAACTCCAATGAAGGGGTATTTCTTCTGATCAGCTGACTCCCCTCGCGGCCATATACTTTTTACCGAGATGTTTCGGCGAATACGCTTACGATTGAATTCCTCAAGGAACTCCGCACCAAGTATTTCCACCATGTCATGGGTTGGCCACATGGTGTACGTCTCAATATCGTCATGCCAGAGCATCTCGTTGAGTATTTTCTTAATGTTATCTGCACCCGAATAGGATTTGATGCGTGGGACACTCACTTCGTCTTCGCTGGCATACTTTGGTAAGAGTTTCGCAATTGTTTCGCTTTCCTTAGTAAACGACTCAATGTTCCCCTGGATGTAGCCCATGAGCTGGGCTGGGTCCTCGACGTGGAACATCTTCTTATTGTCCTCCCCCATTTCCGTCACGAGCCCGTGGTTAATGAGGAGTTTGAGGTGGTCATAGACCGAAGGGCGCGAGATATCGAGGTACTCAGCCAGCTGGCGTGCTGATGCTTTCTTTATCTCAAGGAGACGCAAGTAGAGTCTCGCTGCGTTCTCGCTGAGGCCGATGTTGATGAGTGATTGCTGCAGATCCATAGTTTGTCGCTTTTCGACGACAGTCTGACACAAATTAGGCCGAAGTCTACTATCACGAATCTATGGCGGACAACCTTTCGAATCTGGCGGGAGCGGCGGAGTTCTTCGACTCCCCTACTTCCCCGAGCTTCATCGAGCGGCTCGCACGCATGTACATGCTTCAGGATCCAGCGTGCCTTGTGGTGCGCGGTCTTCCGGTAACTGGTGACCCACGCCCGGACGACCTCGACATTGAAATCACTCATAAGGAACAGGCTGGTGAGCGCTATAGTCGAGAAGTATTCGAGCTTCTCAACGAACGTATCGGCGGCAACCGCGTCACTACGCATATGGGAAATGTCATACGGGTGATTGACCCTGACGATCCGTCCGTCATACGTGTAGAGCCTACGCATACGCACCCGGAAACGGGTGTTAACAATATGTTCTGCAATATCGCGGACGGGGCAATATCACACGTCACATTCGTCGATGACATATGGAGAAATGCCACGGGATATGAACGTGACGCGTACCAGAAATACGGAATGATAAACCTTAAGGACGGAAGAGCTCTTTGGTACGCGGAATTCGTCAATTGCCATGACATATTCGAGAAGCTAGAAAAACTGTCTGTACTTCCCAATCAGGACCTAATGACAGCAGCCACTGCGCTCGCCCAAGCAATCAGGAATAGTGCGCGTGAATATTACCTACGTGAAGGGGATTTTATATTCTTCTCCCAACTTAAGACTCTGCGCGGTGCACCAGCGTACCCGGCTCCCACATCAGGCATTGAGAGGCGCTGGTACCAGAGCATGACGTACGCGTGAGCCGGAGAGTCCAATCATGTATACTCGCCTGACGCTCTCGTCGTTCAATGGATAGGACATCTCCCTCCGAAGGAGGAAATGTAGGTTCGATTCCTACCGAGAGCACCATTGTGCTACCGTATTGCTATGGGATTTCACGAAGATTGGGGGAAGTTCATCGACGCGGTTTCCCCGGGGACCAAGGAGTACCGGAAGCAGCGAGAGCGCGCAAACGAAGGCCCTCTCTCCGCATGCTTTAAAAACTATCAAGCAGAGAGTGCCCAGGGGGAAGTGTCTGCCAGTACTCGCGCACGCCTTACTGAGATGTACCGTTCATTTAAAACAATCTGGCCGGCGGTCGAGTGGAACGAAGTTAACAAACCCAAACGTGTTGAGGTAAACAAGCTTCTCAATAAGATAGGGACCGAGCTTGGTGAATAGAAAAACCGCCCTTCCGGGCGGTTTTGCTTAGGCTGTTGCGCGCTTGAGGGCGGCAGCGAGGCGAGACTTCTTCCTCGATGCGGTGTTCTTCTTGATGACGCCGCGCTTTGCTGCCTTATCAATTGCCTTGTAGGCGGCAGAAAGTGAAGCGGCTGCATCCTTTGCCTTTCCCCCAGAGAGGAGCGTGCGGACTTCCTTGGTGGTGTCGGCGAGTGCGCGCTTGCGGCGAAGGTTGAACACGTGCTTATTAAGCGACGCGCGGTGGGCCTTCTTTGCTGATTTCGTAATTGCCATGTCGCGGCATAGTACGCTATCCGTCCTTTTCCTGCAAATGGTAGGATTAAGCGGATGATACGGCAGATACGCGGTCGGGTGGTGTCGGTAAGCCCTGAAGGAGCAGTCATTGATGTCTCCGGTTGGGGCGTTTCAGTGTCCATGCCTTCGACGGCAACGCTTGTTGTAGGGAGCGAAGTTACGCTTGATACACACCTTGCGATGAAGCAGGACGGGGTTGAGCTGTATGCCTTTTCCGACCCAGCAGACCTCCGCTTCTTCCAGATGACCCTGCTTGTTCCTGGTGTTGGCCCGAAGACCGCGCTTTCGCTTCTGCGCCGCGCTCCACGAGAGGCGCTTGAGGGAGCAATTGCCAAGCGCGACATCTCCTACCTCACTCGTGTGGTTGGTCTCGGAAAGAAGGCGGCTGAGAAACTTGCGCTGGAACTTTCGGAGAAAATTGGCACTGACGGCGCTCCACACGACAGCGAGGATGCTGATGTCTTCGATACGCTGGTGGCGCTCGGCTACACCGACCGCGAAGCACGTCGTGCAGTCTCCGGCATTCCTTCTGAGGTGGTTGGAAAAGATGCGCGGCTCAAGGCAGCACTCTCTTCTGCTGCCCACTAACTATGGGATTCCTTCGGAAGGTACTGCAGGTGCTGCTCCCCCGGCCCCTCTATCGCGGACTCCTAACTGGTTACCATTATCTCTGGGCACTCGGGAGTGCGCTTTGGTATGGCTTCCCTGCTAAGAAGCTGGTGGTCATTGGTGTCACCGGCACCAAGGGCAAGTCTTCTGTCTGCGAGATGCTCGCTGCATGTTTGGAGGAAGGCGGAAAACAGGTAGCGCTTTCAAGCACCATTCGCTTCAAGCTCGGCAGCACCTCAGACGGCAACCTCTATAAGATGACCCTGCCAGGGCGCGGGTTCCTGCAGTCGTTTCTACACAACGCGCGTAAGGCCCGCTGCACACATGCAGTAGTGGAGCTTACGAGCGAAAGCGCCGTGCAGTATCGGCATTCGTTCACGTATCTCAACGCACTGGTGTTCACGAACCTCGCAAAAGAACACATTGAGTCACATGGAGGAATGGAAAACTACTTCCAGGCCAAGTATCGACTGGGAGATGCTCTCGCACGTTCCCCCAAGCGACCGCGTGCCATCATCGCGAACGCAGATGATGAGTACGGAAAGCGCTTCCTCAAGCTCCCACTTGAAGAACAGATTGGGTTCTCGCTTACCGATGTTACGGACGTGGTAATGGAAAACGATGGCGTCGCCTTCACGCTCGATGGTGTGCGCTTCTCGCTTCCCCACCCAGGAAACTTCTCGATTCTGAACGCACTTGCTGCAGCGAAGGCCGCGCGTTTCCTAGGTGTGCCGCTTGAAGTGAGCGCAAAAGCGCTTGCGAAACTGTCGCGCATTCCCGGACGCGCAGAAAAGATAGAGGGCGGACAGAAGTTCCTCGCCGTTGTCGACTACGCGCACACACCGGATTCTCTTCGCGCGCTCTACAGTGCGTACCCGTCACGTCGGAAAATATGCGTGTTAGGAAACACTGGCGGCGGGCGCGATACCTGGAAGCGGCCGGAAATGGGGGCCATCGCAGAGGAATATTGCGACGAGGTTATTCTCACGAACGAAGACCCCTACGACGAAGACCCTGACGCGATAGTAGCTGCAATGGCGGAGAGGATGCAGAAGAAGCCGCGCATTGTGATGGATAGGCGTGAGGCAATCAAGACTGCACTCTCGCTCGCACAACCAGGGGACGCTGTGCTTATCACCGGCAAAGGCACCGACCCCTATATCATGGGCGCTCAAGGCTTGCGCACTCCTTGGAGTGATGCGCGGGTTGTGAAGGACGAACTCGAGAAGCTGGTATCATAGACGCATGAGTAGCAACGCAGTTTTCTTCCTTGGCGTTCTCATCTTTATATTCGTGCTCTGGGCCATCACCGGCGGCCCTTCCAAACCGTTCTCCTTTGCAGGCCCGTACCTAAAGCCTATTAGCGGGCCAGGCCAGGTTGCCGAGCCCTATGACCTCAAGGCTGGCACCTCCTCAACAAGCGGAACATCCGGGAGCTTCTTTGACCTTGAGGCGCAGATAGACGACCTCTCCTCCTTCGGAGAAGCTTCGGAGTATCGTGGCCTAGTCTTCATTAGCCGCAACCCGAGCGGCCCACGCAACACGGACGCCAAGCAGGAGTACCTTTCTATCTCCGTCTCACGAAGAGTCGCTGACCCTATTACCTTTTCAGGGTGGAAGCTCGAGAGCGCATCGACTGATGTTGCAGTAAGCATTCCGCAAGGTGTCGAGGTGCCGCACTCCGGGAAGGTGAACTCGCTTTCAAATATCACACTCGGCCCTGGTGACACGGCCGTCGTAACGAGCGGCCGCTCTCCAATCGGCGTCTCTTTCCGCGAGAATATCTGTACGGGGTACCTTTCCGAGTTCCAGGACTTCTCTCCCGAGCTCGCACAACAGTGCCCGAGTGCCCAGTCAGAAATACGTGACGCGGGGGGAGATGACGAGTGTATCGACTTTGGCTACACCGTCCCGCGCTGCTCGGTAGTCTCGAGAGCCCCGTCGAGCCTCTCCAATTCCTGCGAGGACATCCTCGGAGACCTCAACTACAATTCCTGCGCCGCGCGGCACGTGGACGAGCCGTCATTCATCGGGGGCACCTGGCGCGTCTTCCTTGGTAAGAGTAGCGAGCTCTGGCGAGAGAATCATGAGACCATCCGGTTGCTTGACGCTGAGGGTAAGACTGTCGACGTGCTCGCGTACTAGTGGTAGCGTAGCCAAAGCCGCCCGTAGCTCAGTTGGTAGAGCAGCTCCCTTTTAAGGAGACGGTCCCAGGTTCGAGCCCTGGCGGGCGGACTATTTTTCTTTCACCTCGGAACCAAAGAGGAGATGTTGTACAACGTTGCCCACGACCACAAGCATGAGCGCGAAGAGCGCGAGGCCTGATAACATGGTCACGCTCGCAATGACCTTCCCCCACGCGGTCTGGGGAATGAGGTCCCCGTACCCCACCGTGGTGATGGTCACCATGGCCCACCACATACCATCCGGGATGGTAGGGAAATGCGTTCCAGGAAGCGTGCCTTCTGCCAAGAACATAAGAGTTCCAGAGAAGACAACCACGAGTACGAGGGCAAAGAGATAAATCTCGACGTTAATCCAATGAATCTTATGAAGGAGACGGCCGAGACGGCTGCGGGTGCGCTCCGAGGGCGCGATGAAACGCACCAGGCGCACGGTACGCAGAAGCCGGAGTATGCGCAGGAGCCTGAACACCCAAAGAAGACCGAGCGCCCCAAGTGGGGGACCGAAGAGTGCGAATCCAGGCAGGATGGAGATGAGGTCGATAAGCCCCATCGGGCTTGAGATGTACTTCCACTTGTGAGGTGCCGTGTAGATACGCAGGGCATACTCAATGGTAAAGAACGCCAGGAAGAATGCTTCGGCCCAGAAAAAGAATGCAGTGTAGTTAGTTACGAGTGCGGGGACTGTTTCGAGAATGACGATGGTAACCGAAACGACAATCGCCAGCGCGAGCAACGTATTCACCAAGATGTAGAGCTTCGAATGCTCCTCGTGGAAGGCGCGGAGCGCGAGCCGGTGAAGAGATACCATAGGAAAATCCTAGCACGCGCTACCTCTTCTCGTAGATCATGATGCGCGCCTGATAGATAGCGCCAATGGTCTGTATAACACCCATGATGACGAAGAGCGCGGTGAAGGAGTAGTAGCTGACGATGAGACCGCCGATCAGGATGGAGACCGCGGTGAGCATCTGCTCCAGGCCGTGGGAGAGACCCCAGCTTAGCCCCGCCGTCTTAGGGTTCTCGAATTTGGCATAGAGCGCGTCCCAGGTCGGATCCGCAAGCGCGAGTGCGACACCGAGTCCCGCCTGCACGATGAAGAGACCGAGCGTGCTGTCGACAAAGATATAACCGAAGGTAAAGAGTGCGTTTAACGCATAGCCTGCGGTCATGAGCTTGGCGTGTCCTATCTTGTCGGCCCATCGACCGACGACGAGCGAGAGAGCGCCAGTAACAAACAGATAGATTGCCCATGCCCACGTAATCTCAAGAATGTCTCCTCCTACTTTTCCGGCGAAGACCGCAAACAATGGACCGAGGAGCCCTTCTCCAAACCACCAGAAAGCCGCTCCGTAAAGGAGAATGCGTTCTTCTTTCCTCATACGGAAAGCGCAAACCGCTCAAGTGCGAGCGAAAGCTCCAGGTTTCCGCTCCTAGAATCAGAAAGGAGTTCAATCAAATCTCTCGAAAGCTTGCGCGCGCCGTCCTTACCCCACTTCGGGCTTCCCTTCTGCATCATGTCGCGCGCTTTCCAGTGTAGAAGGCCGTGCACCATCTCAGGAGCATCTCCTTGGCGCAGTGCTGTGGTGATTTCCTTCCAGAGCGCCTCGCGGTCTTTGGAAGCGAGTGCGTTTACCAGTCCTGAGTTGAACCCTCGTTGAGCCTTCTTCTCCTTGAGGTCTGAGACAAATACCTTCTCGGCCTTCGCCTCAAGTTTCTTTGCGCGTGCTGCAAGCAGCTTCGGCGCCAGTATCGCAATTGGGTTCGTAGATTCTGCGAGCGCATCAAGATGGTTGAGTAGCACTTCGCCGGATTCTGCTAGTGAGAATGGGTCATCAATAAGGACGAGTGCTTTCTTGAAGAAGAGTCCTTGAGTGGCAATGGCTTCTGAAAGTGTGTCTTCGGTGATGGACTGCGCATCAAGTCGTATATAAGGAGCGTCCGGTTGTTTGCCGCGAGAAGCAGCAATCCACTGAAATGCCTTGGCTCTGGCCTTTCCTGCGTCCGAGCCGTGGAAGAGGTAGATCATATACGCTCCATGGTACCCCAATTAGGGCCTAGCTTAGCCTCCGCAACGATAGGCACGTTATGCGCTTCGTCTGGAGGAAGCACGTCTTCCATGAGCGCCTTGATTCGAGGAGTGAGCTCCTTAGCGCGCTCCTCGCTCATTTCGTAGACCAATTCGTCGTGCACCTGGAGCAAAAGGTGCGCGTTCTTGTCGTTGCCTTCCTGTTCAAGGAAGTTGTCGATGCGCACCATCGCAAGCTTGATGATGTCGGACTGTGTTCCTTGGATAGGAGCATTGATGGCCATGCGCTCTGCCTGCGCGCGCACATACGGAAGCGGAGACTTCATCTCCGGAAACTGACGACGACGACCGAACAGTGTTTCGGTGTAGCCGTTCTTACGAGCAAAGCCCTTGGTTTTCTCAAGATACTCCGCAAGCGTGCTGAAGGTGTGGAAATAGTCGTCGTAGAACTGGTGCGCCTCAGCAGTCGTCGTACCGAGCGCACTTCTGAGCGAATTCACCCCCATGCCGTAGAGAATGCCGAAGTTAATTGCTTTAGCGCGTCTGCGCATTTCTGCATCCACCTTATCGGGCGCAACCTTGAAGACGGCTGCTGCTACTTCTGTATGCACATCGCGCCCGCTGCGGAAAATGTCCCCGAGCTTTTCGTCACCCGAAACAATAGCTGCAATGCGCAGTTCTATCTGCGAGTAGTCGAGTGCAACCAGTACGCAGCCTTCCGGTGCTGCGAAAGCATTTCGTATAGCGCGACCGCGTTCGCTTCTAATCGGAATGTTTTGAAGGTTCGGGTTGGCGCTCGCCATGCGGCCGGTTGAAGCACCCGTCTGTATGAAATCTGCGTGCAATCTTCCTCCCTTGTCGAGCAAGGGAGTAATCGCCTCTATATAGGTAGAGAGAATCTTCTGAATCTCACGATACTCAAGAATGTCCGCAACAATTGGGTGGAGGTCGCGTATCTTCTCAAGCTCAGACTCCCTCGTGGAGCGCTGCCCGCCCGCAGTCTTCTTCTGTCCTTTGGCAGAAAGCTCAAGTTCATCAAAGAGCACGACGCCCAGCTGCTTGGGGGAACTGATGTTGAACTCGTGGCCTGCTGCTTTGTGGATGCGCTTCTCGATTCCCTCGAGTTCTGCTCGGTACGTCTTCTCGAGCTTCGCGAGCACCTTCTTATCGATGTAGACGCCAACTTCTTTCATCTTTGCGAGCACCGGCACGAGGGGCTTCTCAATGTTCTCGTACACCTCCCAAAGCCTGCCGGTTGCTTTGAGTTGCTTCTCGAGCTCTGCGTACGCTTCGTCAAACGAGTTGGTCTTAGTGAATGCGAGCACGTCATCAAGAGAGGGGTTGGAGAACTCAGAGTGCAGGAGCCAGAGCATCACCTTTGATTCCGCCAGGCGCTGAGCTGGAATATCGTCCTCACTCGGCTCCTCTCCCATGTCTCCCTCCTCGTCTTCATCCTCTTCGTCCCCACCAAAGAGCACCGCACGAGCGCGGCCCCGTAGCGAACGGAACCCAAGCTCATCGAAAAGCGCGAGCACCTTCTTGCCTCGGTCAGCGTGGCGTTCTGCGTCGCCAATAGCAAACGCAATCGGGGCGTCGGTACGAATAGTCGCGAGCATCTTTGAGAACATGGCGTCTTCTTCGTGTTCTTTGAGAAGAGCGACGATTCTTGCTTTGATGCCCTTCTCAAGAAACGGCTTCTCGCTCTTCTTAAGCTTCTTGTATATCTCCTCGACGCTGCCGAAGTTGCAGATAAGGTCGGTCGCCGTCTTCTCACCAATACCTGGAATACCTTTGATGTTGTCGGAGGGGTCGCCGCGCAGTCCCTTGTAGTCAGGAATGAGGGCTGGAGGAAACCCGAAGCGGTCCTGTACGGCCTTCTCGTCGTACATGATGGTATCGTTCAATCCTTTCTTAAGCGTGTAGACCTTCACGCGCTTACCTTCGACTAACTGGAGGCAATCCATGTCGCCGGAGGCAATGATGACCTCTACCTCCTTATCGTCGCGAAGCATGTGGGCGATGGTGCCAAGCACATCATCGGCCTCGAAGCCCTCGCGTTCATATATAGGTATGCAAAACGCCTTGAAAACATCCCTGGAGGTCTTGAGCTGCGCGATGAGTGCATCGTCGGTCTTTGCGCGCGTTCCCTTGTAGTCGGCATACGCCTCGTGGCGTACCGTGGGCTTTGGAAGGTCGTAACAAGCAGCAACGTAATCAGGCTTCAGGTCCGCAAGGATGCGAAGCAGCATTGAAGAGAGCCCGTAGAGAGCGCCGCTCGGTTCTCCTGTGGGCGTCGTGAAGTCCGGAAGCGCGTGATACGCACGATGAATAATCGCGTGCGCGTCGAGCAGTATCAGCCGTTTGGTGTCGGTTTTCTTAGGCATAGGACATGAGGCGAGAACCGTCAGCCTGGGGCGCGAGCCGTATGGCGATGGCGGATGCAGGGAGCGCGCTGGCTACATTCTCCGGCCACTCAAGAAGAATCAGATTCCCCTCTTCCTTCAGTAAGGCGTCCCAGCCGAGTACCTTGAGCTCGTCCGCGCTCTCCAAGCGATACGCATCAATATGTATAAGGTGCGCAAACCCGCTCTCTTTGGGAAGCGCATACACCTTCTCGAGTACGAAGGTGGGGCTCGTCACACTCTCAGAGACTCCGTACGCTTTAGCGACCGCCTGCGTGAACGCAGTCTTCCCTGCCCCAAGCTCTCCTGAGAGGGTAACGAGTGTTGCGGCCCCTGGTGTAGGAGAAAGGCGCCCGGCAAGGGCGCGTGCTTCTAGTTGAAGGTCAGCAAGGGATGAGAGGACTTTCTCCATGTACCCATTGTACCAAGAGGGCCCTCGCGCGATACTATGAGGAACTATGGCCGACCACACAAAGTTCGATGATGCTGGGCAAGACGCTAAGCTTGCCGCGATACGAGAGAAGGAGGAGGAGGACCTCGCGCAGGTTCTCTCGGGTCGCTATGGCCTTTCCTACACTGACCTTGGAGTCGTACCCATTGATGTGGACGCGCTACGTCTTATCCCTGAGGAGCGGGCGCGCGCCGCAGAGGTAGTGGCCTTCGCAAAGATTGCCCACCAGGTCTCGGTAGCGCTCAGAAACCCCAAGAACCCTACGCTTGAAGCAGAGCTTGCCGAGCTTGAGACACGGGGCTTCGTGCTTACGAAATTCCTCGTCTCGCCTAAAAGTCTCAAGAAAGCCTACTCCCGCTATGCGGATCTTTCGCTCGCCACCGTAAGCACGGCCGGTACATTTGATATCTCAGGAGAGGAGCTTGAGAAACTTTCGGCAGAACTCACCACACTCGGCGCGCTTAAGGACCGTCTTAGCGCAACTATTGCGGAAAAGAAGGGTGCGCAGGTGTCTAAAATCTTTGAAGAAATTCTTGCTGCTGCATTCGTGATGAAGGCATCCGACATCCATATTGAGCCTGAGGAAGATACTGCGCGCATTCGTCTGCGCCTGGACGGCATGCTGACCGACATATTCGCCTTCGACCACCATGTGTATCGGTCGCTCAACTCCCGCATCAAGCTGCTCTCCGGTCTTAAATTGAACGTCACTGACCGAGCACAGGACGGGCGCTTCACCGTGGTCGTCAACGGCATGGAAATCGAAATTCGCTGTTCGGTGATTCCAGGAAACTACGGCGAGTCGGTGGTGCTACGTATTCTTGATCCACGCGCCATTCAACGCACGTTGAGCGACATCGGCATCAACCCCAAATTGCTTGCACGCCTGCAGAAAGAAATCCGCCGCCCAACCGGCATGCTCCTCAACACTGGTCCGACTGGTTCCGGTAAAACGACCAGTCTCTATACGTTCATGCGGGACATCCACTCCCCTGAAATTAAGATCGTCACCATTGAAGACCCGGTGGAATACCACATTCAGGGCATCGTGCAGACACAGGTGGGGCCCGATTACACCTTTGCCGCAGGACTCCGCTCGGTGCTGCGTCAGGACCCGGACGTCATCATGGTGGGAGAAATCCGCGATGCGGAAGTCGCCGAGACCGCGATTCAAGCGGCACTTACCGGACACTTTGTGTTCTCAACGCTCCACACCAACAACGCTGCCGGCACCTTCCCCCGCCTCGTTGACCTTGAGGTAGACCCGAAGCTCTTTGCGTCTGCCGTTACGGTCTCGATGGCTCAAAGACTTGTACGCACCCTTGATGACACCACGAAGAAGTCGCGCCCAGCGACCGCTGAAGAGAAGCGCATGATGGAGACGGTCCTTTCTACTCTTACAGACAAAACACTCATCCCTCCTTCTATGGATACGGTATGGGTCGCTGTTCCTGGCGAAGATGGTTCCACCGGCTACAAGGGCCGCATGGGCATCCACGAAGCAATCTTCATGGACGATGAGCTCGGCGAGTTCCTCCGCGACAATCCGTCCGAAAGCGATATTGCCAAACACGTACTGCGCCAGGGCTTCCCCACACTTACACAAGACGGCATCATCAAAGTGCTCCAAGGAAAGACATCGATTGAAGAACTCGCACGTGTCGTTGACCTTCCGCTCGGGTAAAGGTAGCACTACTGCAATGGAAAACGGGCCGGAGACAGTTGCGGCAGCGAAAAAAATAGGCGAGGAATCGCAGAAGGAGGATTTTCCATACCTTATAGACCCCGAGGAAGTGTTCGGACTTAAGATTGAAATACATGAGGGGGTATTCTCTCCAAAATACGCTAAAGCATATTCGTTCTTCACTCCCCATCTTCCGAATCTTGTCGGCAAACAAGCTCTCGAAATTGGGTCCGGACACGGAGTAACTTCCTGTTATCTTGCCCGTTCCGCAGATTTCGTACTTGCTACTGATATAAATGGAGCCGCGGTAGAGAATACGAAGGTGAACGCGGCGCTTAACGGGCTGAAAAACATAGAGGCACGACAAAGTAATGTCTATTCGGGCATTAGACCTGAGGAGAAATTCGACCTCATTTATTGGAATACCCCCTGGGTGAAGGTGCCGAAAGAGTTCGAGGCACAGATGTCTGCCGCAGATTACGGAGTGTTCGACCCTGGGTACGAATCAATCTCTCAATTCATCCTTGAAGGACCGAGGCACCTGACCCCGGGAGGATCCCTATATATGGGCTTCGGGGACCACGGCGCCGATACAGAACTAATCGAGAAGCTAATCCTTCAGGCCAATCTGAAGAAGGAAACGGTGGCCGACACGACGTATGCACCTCCAGAAACGGGTCCGGAATCTGCGGCGCCCCCGTATACGCTACGGTTATATAAGCTGACTCCTGTATAAAGAAAAACACGCTTCTAGAAAGCGTGTTGTGTTGGGAGATTCTGCGCATTACCCTCCAGGCTGAACGAAACGCCTGAGGATGACATCAGCACTTCCGCAATGAAGCGGACACCAATGCGTCCTTGGGGAGTCGCCCTAAGCCGTCAGACCTTTGCCTAGAGGGTGATGCGCACAATCAATTGCAAAGAAAAAGAACCCGAAGGTTCTGACCTCTCCGAACTGAGGTATAATGGGATACTAGCATACCCTGTTTTTATGTCAAGTACCCCCCTAGAACCCAAGAAAGAGGAGGTCCTGCGCGATCAAGCGCTTGATGCGGCGCTACGGCCCACTATTTGGGACGAATATGTGGGCCAGGGACACGTCAAAGCCAACGTCAAAGTGGTACTTGAAGCAGCTAAGAAGCGCGGTGACATGCCCGAGCACCTTCTCTTCTATGGTCCTCCGGGAGTTGGTAAGACGACGCTTGCTCACTTGGTTGCCGCGACACTTGAACGCCCAATTCGAAGCACCTCCGGTGTCGCAATTGAGCGCGCGGGTGACCTTGCTGCCATTCTCACGAACCTGGAACCCAACTCCATCCTCTTTATAGATGAGATTCATCAGCTTGGAAGCAAAGTGGAGGAGCTTTTGTACCCTGCCCTTGAGTCCGGCACGCTCGACATCGTGCTCGGCAAAGGACCATCCGCTCGCACAGTTGAACTTTCACTCCCCCGCTTCACCTTGGTGGGTGCGACGACCAAGGTCTCACACATTTCAGGTCCGCTGCGTTCTCGTTTTGGTGGAGGAGTCTACCAACTCGACTTTTATTCTGATGAGGACCTCCGCTCCATTGTGAAGCGCTCCATTCGCATGCTTGGACTTAAAGCTCCGGACAATGTGATTGAACAGATTGCGGGACGCAGCCGTGCCACACCGCGCGTTGCTAATGCTCTATTGAAGCGCGTGCGTGATTACGCCGAGGTTGCCGAGAAAGACATCACCACTGAGGTTTGTGACCTCGCCTGCCAAATGTTCGGCATCGACACGCTTGGCCTTACCAAGGACGACCGTCGATACCTCGAGACGTTGGAGAAAGGATTCAGAGGAGGCCCAGCCGGTATTCGTGCGCTCGCCTCTGCGCTCCACGAGGATCCGGACACGCTTGAGAACGTGTACGAGCCATTCCTGCTTCGACTTGGGTTTGTTGAGCGCTCTTCGAGAGGGCGTGTGCTTACGGAGAAGGGGCGAGCGTACTTAGCGGCTTAGCACTTTGTTTATAAGTGCGATTCGTTCTTCCAAAGAGACGGGTGGGATACGAATAGGTTCATAGCCGTCAGCTAGATACTGTTGGTGTGCGAGTTCAGTAAGCTTCAGGGAATCCTCGTGGGTGAACGTACGTCCCGTGTCCCCCCGACCGTCAAACTCGGGAAGGGTGTCGCAGATGAGTACGAGGTCGTACCGGTTCTCCTTTGCGTGCCGAAGTGCGCGTTCGGTAGGAACGACCCCCACATACCGTTCCATCACGATGGTGTCCTGGATGCCTCTGTCGAGGAAGAGAAAATCTGCATCAGTGGATGCTGCAGCTTCGTTGGCAATCTGCGCGTCCTCAATCATCTCGAAGAATTCTTGTGCGTTCGTCTTGCGCCATGCACGATATTCTTCAAGCCCCATCTCGTCCTTGAGTCGCGTCATAATCGGAATTGCCGCTTCCGCAACAACAGGATACCCCGCATCACGGTAGTGCTCGATGAGCGTCGTTTTACCGCAATGCGTACCGCCAGCGATAACTATTTTTTTCATGAGCGTGAGATGGTCCACTTCTCTCGAACGAGCGCAACGAGCTTGCTAGCTGATTCTTCAAATGTCCCCTCGTTCTCAAAAACGATATCAGCGTCTTCAATATCTTCAAACTTCTGTTTGAAAATTTCATAGGTACCTATGGGGTCTTTAAGCAGATGCCCTTCACGAATGCGGGTCAGGCGCTCTTTTATGGCAGCGTCGGGAGTCTTTACCCAAACAGTCATATACCCACCGAAGTGGGTACGAGCAGTATCAAACAGCATGTCGCGCAACGATTTCTTGTACAGCATTTCGTCCACGATGAAATGCTCTTGGGCGGCGGCGAGTGCCTTGAGTCGCCGTGCAGCTTCTTCGTACACCTTGATGTGAACCTCTTCTGACAAGGGAATGTTGTTATCAAGCTTATGCATGAAATCCGGATCGAGCGAGGGGTAGAGCTCTCGTTTAATTTCGTCAATTTCAAAACGCGGTATGTCGAGCGCTTCGGACACTACCTTTGAGAGAGACGACTTCCCTGCTCCTGGAAGACCTGCAAGAAAGAGAATCATGTCTGCTTTGATTTTGTCCGATATCCTGCGGCGAGTTCGTGAACTGTGTCCATACGTAGAGCGTGTCGTTCGCCATCAAACTCTACAGCAATGCTAGTCTCTCCCTTGTCGTTCGTCTTCACCAGTATCTTGACGTCATCAAGGTAGCGGATAGAGCCCTTCGTTTTGAGAACCGCCTCACCATTTTCAACCGCGTATTTTATAAACGCTGCCAGCATGAACTCGTGCGTAACGTTTGAGAAATCTACCTTCGAGCCATCTTTGAGACGTTTAGCCATCTCAATCTGTCTCAATATATGGGACGCCACACCGGCGGCCACCTCTTTTGGAGCGGTGGTTTCTGAATCTGGTTGGTTCTCCCCGAACGCGAGCCACTCTTGCATGGTCTGAATTTCTGCTTCGTGCACTTTCTGCCATCGAATCTCTTCAGGTTGTTTGTGCGCCTCCTGAAGACGTTTGCGCAGGACGTCTCTGAAAAACGGCGAAAAGTCTGCTGTTGGCGTCTGCAGTGCACTTATGGAAAGTTCCGACCGCACGCGTGACTTCATGTGCCTTTTGGACGGTGTTCCTGCTTCAAGCGCCTCTCGCGTGCTCACCACCCTCGGGGCAGCGCTGGTATACCCCTTAACCGTGTCCGAAAAACCGAAGCCGGGCGCAGCTGCCTTCGCCTCTTCATACCCACGTGCGCTCAGGCTCCCGTCGTCCGCTTTCTCGCCGTGCCGAACAAGGTGAATGGTTATTTCGACATTCCTCCCCTTCTCGGGCGAAACAGGGCGTTCCGCATTGCTCATGAGCAAACAATATCATGGTCCCTTTGGTATAGTGGCCTCATGTCAGGGCACTCTAAGTGGTCTCAAATAAAGCGCCAGAAGGGGGTGACGGACGCTGCCCGCTCTCGCGTCTTCTCTCGTTTCGCACGCGAGCTCGCGCTTGAGTCTAAGAAAGCTGGAGGGAATGTGTCCTCTCCGGGTCTCGCAGCTGTCATTACTCGTGCCAAGGCAGCCAACATGCCCAAGGACAACATCGACCGCGCGATTACCAAGGGTGCATCCAAGGATTCCAGCGAACTCGAGCAGGTCGCCTACGAGTTCTACGGCCCTGGCGGCATCGCCATCATTGCGAGCGCCGTTACCGACAGCAAGAACCGCACCACGCAGGAGATAAAGCATTTACTTTCAAAGAATGGGTACGAGCTCGGCACACCAGGAAGTGCGTCGTGGGCATTTACCAAGAGTCCTGACGGTCGCTACGCCGCGAACGATCCGAAGATGCCTGTTGCAGAAGGAGAGGAAGGAAAACTTGAAGAGATACTCACGCTCCTTGATGACCAGGAAGATGTGCAGGAGGTGTTCACTAACGCCGAGGGCTATGAGAATACTGGCGATTGACCCGGGCTACGACCGCCTTGGTATCGCTGTCGTTGAAGGAACGGGCAATAAGCCCGTGCTCGTCTGGAGTGACTGCCTTATTCCTGCCAAAGGTGCGCACCATGACCGTCTTTCTGAGGTACGCATGGCGGTGGAAGAAGCGCTCGCCAAATACCAGCCAGACATGCTCGCCATTGAGAAGCTCTTCTTTAGCGTAAACAAGTCGAGCGCCATGGGAGTGGCTGAGGCGCGCGGCGCGGTGCTGGCTGCTATCGGCAGGACCGGGGTGCCTGTACAGGAGTTCGCTCCGGGGACCATAAAGCTTGCGGTTACCGGCAATGGAGCGGCGGACAAAGCGGCAATAGCCAAGATGCTGCCCCTCCTTATAACGCTTCCGGAGAAGAAGCGGCTGGACGATGAGCTTGATGCCATCGCCATAGGTATAACGGCTCTTTCGGTCGGTTTTCCCCACTAGAGGTTGTCCCCCGTTGCAAAGGAGCGGAAGTCTGGTCAAATAGAGGCACTCCCGGCATACGGGGCCTTGAAAAAGTAACTTTTGCACATGGACGACGATGCAATGAAAGATGACGACGTGCTCGACCTCGATGACGACATGGATGAGGATGAGGACGGCGAAGAGACCGCAGACGAAGAAACTGAAGAAGAAAAGGAAGCCTACTAAGGCTCTCTCGAAGGCCCGCTTATCGCGGGCCTTTTGCTTTTTGTGATAGCATTCTCCCAATGCCTCGTAAGAAGCGCACCCACCCCATCACCCGAAGACTCTTTGTCTTTGCTGGCGTTCTCTTCTGTATTGCAGGCGCAGGCCTGATTCTCATGGCACTCACACCAGTGCCTGATCTCGATTCCCTTTCCTACCGCAAGGTGACGCAGTCGACCAAGATTTATGACCGCACCGGCGACACTGTTCTCTACGACCTCAACACCGATGTGCGCCGCAACATTGTTCCGCTCTCGGCAATCTCCGAGAACATACGCAATGCCTCCATTGCTATTGAAGACGATACCTTCTACCAGCACATGGGTGTGCGTCCTATTTCCTTCCTGCGCGCGGTGTTGGTGAACCTTACGACTGGGTCTTTCAGCCAAGGAGGCTCAACCATCACCCAACAGGTAGTGAAGATGACACTGCTCACCGGTGAGAAAACCATCATCCGAAAGGTGCATGAGTGGGTGCTCGCATTGAAGTTGGAGCAGCGCTTCACCAAGGATGAGATTCTTGAGCTCTACCTCAACAACACTCCTTATGGCGGCACGCTCTACGGTGTTGAGGCGGCGTCCCGCGCCTTCTTCGGGAAGAGCGCAAGGGACATCACTATTGGCGAAGCAGCGTATCTTGCCGCGCTTCCACAGTCCCCTACTCGCTATTCTCCCTACGGCAACCACCGTGATGAGCTTGATGCCCGCAAGAACCTCGTGCTTGAGCGCATGAAGAAGGTTGGGTTCCTCACTGATGAGCAGTACGCGGCAGCGAAGGCAGAGGTTGTTACCTTTAGCGGGCAGCCGAACTCTTCGATTATCGCGCCGCACTTTGTCTTCTATGTGCGTGAGTATCTTGAGGAGAAATACGGACCGGAAGTAGTCGAGGAAGGGCTTACGGTCATCACCTCAATTGATGCCGAGATGCAGCACGAGGCTGAGGCGATTGTCTCTGAGTACGGAGCGGCCAACGTCGAGAAGTTCAATGCCAATAACGCCGCGCTTGTCGCGATCGACCCTAAGACCGGCGAGATTCTTTCTATGGTGGGTTCACGCGATTACTTCAACGAAGAAATTGATGGTAGCTACAACTCAGTGACCGCAAACCGCCAGCCAGGTTCTTCCTTCAAACCGTTTGTGTACGCAGCTGCACTCCTCAAGGGCTTCACGCCACAAACTATTATCTTTGACCTCCCTACCCAGTTCTCTACCTCCTGTAGTGCAGCCGACAACTTTAATGCCGCATACCCGTGCTACGCACCAGGTAACTTCGACAACAACTTCCGAGGCCCGATGACCTTCACAACGGCACTCGCTCAGTCGATTAACATCCCGGCAGTGAAGACCATTTATCTAGCGGGGGTTAATAACACCATCGCGCTTGCAAGCCAGATGGGCATTAGCACCCTTACGAACGCCGACCAGTACGGCCTCTCGCTTGCTCTTGGTGCCGGAGAAGTGAAGCTGCTTGAGCTTACGAGCGCCTTTGGTGTCTTCGCCAATGACGGCGTACGTGTGCCTCCTGTGGCCGTCCTTAAGGTCACTGACATGAAGGGCACGGTGCTTGAAGAATACGAGGCGCACCCAGAGCCTGTGCTCGATTCAGGGGTAGCTCGCGACATCTCCTCAATGCTTTCCAATAACCAGGCGCGCATTCCTTCCTATCGTCCGGACAACCCGTTCAACATCCCAGGCTATGACGTTGCTGCTAAGACTGGTACCACCAACGAGTACCGCGACACGTGGACTGTGGGCTACACTCCTTCCCTTGCGGTTGGTGTCTGGGCCGGCAACAACGACAACACCCCGATGGTGCATGAGACCGCAGGCTACGTGGTTGCTCCTATGTGGAGGGCGTTCATGGATGTCGCACTTCCAAAGCGCCCCAAAGAATTCTTTGGTGAGCCGCGTGGTATTCCAGAGAACGCTCCGCCTGCACTCCGCGGTGTGTTCATTGGCGACGAAGGCATCCACGACATTCTCTACTGGGTAGATAAGGACAATCCACTAGGCGGGGGTAGCTCGAGGAGAGACGCACAGAACGCGCACTGGGAGTATCCGATTCAGGCGCTGAATGCGAGTGGGTTTACGGGGCAGTAAGCTCGTATTCTTTCGACCGCACTGCCGGGTGTGGTGCCGGGTTAGTTTTTATTTCGCACGATAAACGAAAGAGGCTCCTCCCATCCATACCCAGAATTTTCCCACGCCTTGGCTTGCGATTTCTGCGGGTCGTTAATGGCCATCATGCGCGTCCCTTTGTGAAAACCTAGTTCGCGTATTATCTCTCCAATTTGCTGAGAGGTAGCAAGCCCACCAAAGTGAGCCTGAATGAAGGGGGCGTTTGGTTTAAGAGTGCGCGCAACTTCTTGAAAAAAATCCCGAATATTCTTGAAGTAGAAATCTACGCTGTCGTGTGAGCCGAAGACGTGTGCATTTATAAAGTTTGACGAAATTATGCCGTCGAGTGAGTGGTCGGCAAACGGGAGACGAAACGCGTCGGCCACCACGCCATCCTTCCCATCGGCAGTTGTTTTTCTAACCGCACTTTCAGACGCATCAAGGCACACAGGAGTTACCCCAAGTTCCACCATTGCATCGTGTAGGCGTGATCCGACGCCCGAACCTATATCAACCACTACCCCTTCACGCATGGCCGCCAAGTCCTCACCAAGAGCGGCGCTGATTTGCATGCGGTAGTCTTCCTGTGAAAGAGGTTCGTATTGACTAAACGCTAGGTACGGAGCGACAGACGGATCCTCCGCCCCAGACATATTCTGCTGCCATTCTTTTGTTTTTTCCTCTCGATACTTTTTCCATCCCTCGTTCTCAGCTTCACTCATACCTAGACCAGTTACTGATTCATCGGCATCACCAAATACAGGAAGCTCGTGTCCCCTACTCCCTTGATGATTAGCGGCCTGCCTATGCCTCCTGCGGATAGCGTAATGCTCTCAGAGGTAATAAGAGGTAGCGGGGTGTGTAGGTAACGGTGGTTGAAGGAGAGCTCAAGAGACTCGCCAGAAAAGGCCGCAGTTATTGGCTCTACGGACTCCCCCACATCTGCATTGTGTGCCGAAAGGGCCAGCTTCTTTCCTGTTACATCAAAGCTCAGGCGAACCTTCTGGAAGGAGTCAGAGAAGACAGCAGTGCGACGAAGCGCTCCTTCAAAGTCCTTACGAAGCAGTGTCGCCTCAACCGAGAAGGACTTTGGAATAATCTGCGTGTAGTCAGGGTAGCTTGCTGAAACGAGACGCGTTGTGATGGTGCTCTTTGCCCATAGAACGGCGCACTGGTGCTCACCCACACGCACCTCAACCTCATCATCAGGAATCGTCTGCGCAAGGTCGAGTGCGTTCTTTGCAGGAATCAGTATGGAGAAGTTCCCAATCTTTCCCTTCACCGACATCTTCTTCTCTGCAAGACGGAAGGAATCAGTTGCGACCGCCTTCACCATCCCTCCTTCAGAAGAGATAAGAACAGAGGCGAGTTCAGGACGAATGGTAGAGGTGGACGCACACGGAGCGACAGTGCTTATAAGTGCCTTTAATGCAGCACCAGCGATGGTAAACGTCGTCTTAGGGTTCTCTGGGAGAGGAAGGGTTGGGAAATCCTCAAACGGAAGCGTTTTCATAGTGCTCTTGGCGGAACCAGAGCTTATAACAGCAGTATCTCCACTGTGCTCAATAATCACCTGACCCTCCCCAGAGAAGGAGGAGGAAATCTCACGAAGAATGGTCGACGGAAGAACAATGGCGCCCGGATTCTTAATCGTTCCTTCGATGTGAATATCTACTCCCGTCTCAAGATTGGTGGCACGAACTTTAATTCCATCGTCCCCTGCAACAATTGCGATTCCAGAAAGTGCAGGAACTGTTGCTGAACGTCTGTCAGCAAACCGAGATACCATCCCCACTACCTCTGCGAATTCTTTTTTATTTAAAATAATTACCATACCTTCTTATTAGTCCTGTTGATACGTGGAAAACGATAGTCAGCCAGTAAGTACGACGTGTTACTGCAATCGATAGACTGAGAAGGTGTGGAGAACTGCGCGGAACACGCGGATACTGTACGAGAATTCTTGCGGCGAACGACACGAACGCGAGTCCTTCCTCCTCTTACCCACATGACTATCTGAGAGTTATCCATAGCCTATACACAACTATACCAACAGCCCACGAATATCCTGAATCTCTTTTGCAAGCTCAGTGTCGTCCACAATCTCCCTCTTCACCTTCTCACAGGAGTGGATGACGGTAGTGTGGTCGCGCCCACCAAGCTTACTTCCGATGGTTGGGTAGGACACAGAGAAGTCCTCACGAAGGAGGTACATGATGACCTGGCGCGGCCTCACTACCTCCCTACGGCGGGTCTTCTCATAGATAGACTCTTCATCTATGCCGTAGAACTCAGCCACCTTGGAGACCACGTGTTTGACTGAAACCGTCTTAGTAGGCCGTGAAAAGGCCCTTAGAGACTGCCTGACCTCAGCCAAATCTGGAGGAACTCCCTTCACTTGGGTGTGGCAAACCACACTGTTAATAACCCCCTCAAGCTCCCTGATAGAGCCCGAGACTGAGGTGGCCACGTACTCAATGACGTCCTCGCTCAAGGTGACCCCGTGAGAGGCCGCCTTGCGGCGCACAATGGCCATACGGCTCTCCGTGTCCGGTTCCCCGATGTCTACTGTCATACCGCTTGAGAGGCGGCCGCGCACGCGGTCTGCGATGTCAGGAATAGCCTGGGGAGAGCGGTCGGAGGAGAAGATAATCTGGCGGTTGTTGTCATGGAGCGCATTGAAGAGGTGGAAAAGCTCCTCCTGCGTCTTCTCTTTCTTCGCCAAGAACTGCACGTCGTCCATGATGAGCAAATCGTACTGACGATACTTCTCCTTGAAGCGGTTAGCGTTACCTGCCTGAATAGAGTCGGTGTAATCCACCGCAAAACGCTCCGAGGTTAGGTAAAACACTTTGCGCGTTGGGTACAACTTCTTGTAGTGGTTCCCTATTGCTTGGATGAGGTGCGTCTTTCCGCGTCCGGTATCACCGTAGATAAACAAAGGATTGTACGTAATGCCCGGGCGATTGAGCACCGCTTGCGCAGCGGAGTACGCGAGTTCGTTAAAGGAACCAATCACGAAGGTTTCGAAGGTATATTTCGGGTTTAAGTTGTCGCTCTTGTTGATGTAGAACTCATCAAGGGGCATTTCAATGGAAGGCTCCCTTCTCTTTTGCTCTCGTGGCTTACGGGACGCGTCCTTCACAATCATGTATTCGATATTCCGGAACTCGTAGGAGACCCCGCGGATGATTTTAAGGAGCAGCGGGTGGAACTTCTTCAGGTACCAGTCCCTAAAGAACTGGCTCGGCACACCGATGTACACAATTCCGTCCTCAATCTTTACAATTGAGCTCTCGCGGAACCAGGTATTAAAGTTTGCTGGAGAAATTGAAAGCTCGACCTGCGACAACACATGTTCCCAAAGTTCGCGAGGATCTGACTTATTCATCGTTGGCACAGTATACGCGTGAACGTCGTCTCGTGAAGCCTCCCCTTTTGTTGCAGGCCGCTGGGGAAACTGTTAGTATCCTGTGGACATCACTACAACACACGAACATGCCTAAACGAACGTACCAGCCGAAGAAAAGGAAGCGCGCAAAGACCCACGGGTTCCGCGCCAGGGCCGCAACCCCAGGTGGAAAGCGCGTTGTTGCTCGCCGCCGCCGCAAGGGCCGCGTCTCCCTCTCGACCTCTAAGTAGCATGCTGCCGCGCCGCCTGCGTCTTACCCGGCGGACCTTCCCTGTCGCCGCTGGCGCCAGGGCCTCAAGCACCCATTTCTCCCTCTCCCTAGGGCCTGCCGCCCCAGGACACGGCGGCTGTGCCGTTGTGGTCTCCAAGAAGGTCGCCCGCCTCTCAGTGGCCCGCCACCTCCTCAAGCGCCGGATGCTTGCCGCTATGCGCCCCTGGTGCAATGCGGACCAGTCCTTGGTCGCCTACGCCCGCTCAGGAGCCCAGCTCCTTCCTTATAAGGAGCTCGCAAGTGAGTTATCCGCCCTTCTCACCAAGACGCTTCGCGCGTAGTATGCCCGTATGATTGAATTCTTCCACGAGTGGCTCTACGTTCCTATCTATAACCTCCTCATTTGGCTTGTAGGGGTGCTCCCTAACGGCGACGGAGGGCTCGCGGTTATCGTCGTCACACTTATCGTGAAGGTGGTCACCCTCCCATTCACGATTGCCGCCATCAAGACGCAGAAGGCGATGAAGGCGATGGAGCCGGAGCTTAAAAAGCTCAAGGACCTCTACGCTGACGACAAAGAGCGCCAGGCAAAAGAAATGTTTGCGCTCTACAAGAAGTACAACGTGAAGCCATTCGCGAGCTTCCTCGCGCTTCTCATCCAGATTCCGGTACTCATCTCCCTCTACCTCGTGTTCCAGCAGCACGCCCTCTCGCAGGTGGATGTTCCGCTCCTCTACTCATACATTCCTGTTCCGGAGACCGTCTCCATTCTCTTCCTTGGCATCTTCCCTATTGTTGGCGCAAGTCTCGTGCTCGCTATTCTTGCAGCAGCAACGCAGTTCGCTCACGCGATGGTCGCCATTCCAGTGCCGCCAAAGAACACCTCTTCGGCTCCCGCCTCTATGCAGGAGGAGTTTGGTCGCGCCATGGCACTCCAGGCCCGCTTCGCCCTCCCTTTGATTATTGGTCTCGTTGCTTTCTCTTCAGGCGCCATCGCCCTCTACTTCATCACGAGCAACGTCTTTACGTTCCTGCAGGAGATACTTATCGCGCGTAGGATGCGCGCTACACCGCTCGTCGTAAAAGAGGCCGCGGACTAAAGGTCGTACACCCAGAGGGAGCCGTCCTTCTTGTTGGTGAACACAAGGACGTCGTTCGTAGGGTCAGGCGTAAGCGAGACGGCATCAATATCGATGCGTCCGACCTCAGTAGGATCAAGAAGAAGCGTTGCCGAACGATCTGCAATGCTTACCTGCCAGATGCGGTCAGAGAACGAAACGACACCGCGGTACCAGTCATCTGGAAGTGTTCCGTCGAGGGTCTTTGGAACCGCACAGTACGCAAGTGCGCCAGAGGAAGAGAAGGTGCACTTCTCAGCAAGTGTCGAAATAGGAAGTGGTACGGGCGTGTGCGTTGCCGTGTCCATAAGGGTGGTCCTGACTGCGCCATTGGTTGCGTATGAATAGAGCACTTCAGCTCCTGTTTGATTTCCAATAACTGAGAGACCCGCAAGTGGTCCGAGAAGACGGGTCCAGGTTCCAGCACTCGAGACGGAGAACGAGTACCCTGAAAGTCCCACGGAGGGCTTGGTCGAGACGAGGTACCCTCGCCCAAAGAAGGAGCTGACGATTGAAGAGAGTGTCGTTGTGAATGCGGTTTTTGGTGCGGAGCCGTCTGCGCTCGCGATGGTGCCAATGGCTCCGTTGGTATCAGACTGAAGTGTCAAAAGCCCGGTGGTGCTTGTTGCTGCCACGTCCATCAAATCCTGCTCAAGGAAGAATCCTCCCTCCCCCTCTGCTGGAAGCGCATAGGTTTCCATGTGCACCCCGGAATCCTCCGACAAGAAGCGCAGGTACGTTTGAGAACCATCGGAAAGCCACACTGCTTCGCGTACTCCGGGAATCGTCTGGTTTGAAATGCGCGTAAGGGTGCGTGCGTGGACTCGGTAGGCGTAGAGGTTACCGCTCTGCCGCTCGACGAAGCGCACCTCGATGTCTGGCGGGATGGCAGGGATGATGACGCCCTCGGTCGTCGTTGCTGCGGGCACTTCAGGTATATAGAGGGCCGCAACTCCGTAGGCGACGGGAGCGGCGGTGATGCGCACGAGACGGGGACCAACTTGAACGCCAGCGTCGCCAGAGAACTCAATACCTCCATCAAGAACGCTCGGCGCCCCACCTCCGGGGAAGTCGCCGGAGCCGGCTCCACCAAACGGATCACCATCAACGACGCCCGGAGGTGTGACAGTGCGGAAGAAGACGAAGTACACCGCAACCAAGATAATAATCACTGCGATGACGCTGCCGAGGATGATGGGGAGTCTTTTTCGAAGGAAGTCCATGGTTTAGACGCTACTTGGTACGCACTCGACTGAGCTAACGCTAATTTGCGAGTCTGCTGCCGCCGCTACATTCGTACGGAATGCGCTACACGCAGTTGACGGCGTCTCGCACACTATTGACCCGGTCGCCCAGTTACGTACGCGCGCGGGGGTTACATCAGCAACGCAGGCCGCGCTCGTGGCGGAGACGTGGATGAAGCTGCCACTGCGGACCAGCTTGTGAGTCTCTTCTCCCATGGTCACCATGACCGACTGGAAGCGGTGTTGTGTTGGGGAAATGTTGCTTGGACGACAGTCGCAGAAGTACCGCACGTTCCCTTGTTCGTTTGGCACCACCGTCGCGGCGCAATGGATGTTGCCTGGTCCTGAACGCACCTTCTCCGAGCAGGCGGAGGTGCATGTTGAGAGTGACGGATCGGTAGAGTTCCAGGTAAAGGCGCCGTTCGGCAACTCACCGTTCGTGAACTGTGTCACCGTCTCCATACTCTCAGGGTCTGCTTGAAGGTAGGAGCATACGCCGGTAGCCTCAGTCCCTCCCGTGACAGGAGATCCTGTCCCCGTTGGCGCGAGCGAGCCGAAGTTTATCTGGAGATTCAGAATCCGCTTGTCGATGAGTCCGAAGACAATGACTGGGGAGAGAACGAGGAGGAGCCCCACCACCGACATCAGGATGAGGCCGCGCGCCTCCTTCTTCTCAGTGATGCTGTCTCCCATCATGTAGGTGATACCACCGCGCATGATCTGGAGCACTGCGAGCACTGCCGCCGCACCAATGCAGAGCTTGTAGATGTTGTTGAGGAACGCAGGAATCGTGGAGGAGTTGGCGACATCGCGAAGCCCAGGCAAGTCAGTGAGCGGAATAAATCCGACGTTCTCCTGTGCGGGCGCACTCGCCGCTTCAGCATCAGCATCCGCTCCGGGGGTATCCTGGTTCGCAGGACCAATGTTCTCAGCATCGCGCGAACCTGCGATGCATTCCTTTTGTGCCACCACCCAATCGCAGTGGGAGTATGCTCCACAATCGGCGTCGGTATCACAAGTGACGGCGAAGGCTACGGTCGGAAGAGCGAAGAGTCCGATGATCTGTGCGGCAAGTACGATGCCCACCATCACTCCCGAAACGCGATTGAAGTGTCGGTAGGTCATAGGCCAAAGATGCCGACAGAGCTGCCGGAGGAGAAGTTAAGTGCGAAATTCTTCGAAGCTTGCTGGAAGAGACCCTCTGCCGTTGCAGTAACGCCCACCTGCGCGGTGCCGCTCCCAGGAGTCGTGATGCGCACCGTAATGTCATCATCGGTTTCGTTTGCCTGCCCATTCACGGTCCATGCGAAGGACGGAACGCGACGGAAGTTGTAGCCCACTGCACGATAACTGTCCTCGGTGTCGGTGAGAGTCGCACTTGAACCGATGGCGCGCTCAAGCCACGTGCCAAGCAGCGGATAGGTGCGGTAGACGTAGACTGAAGGCTCAACAGGTGCGACGAGCACGCTGGCGGACCCTGCAAACAGGCGGTCCTGGCTCGTGACCGTCACGGTGATGTTTGCGTTTCGGTAGCGCAGGGGTGCAATGCCGTCGAGCACGGAGCGGCCAATTCCTGACTGGTCAGTGAGCTGTTTGTCTCCGTTCTTCCAGGAATACACCAGGCTCTGTGGCGGGATGACTGCACCGTTGGCGCCCCTGAAGTCAGGAAGTGCAACGATGCGAACCCGACCTTCGGGGGCCACTAGCGGAGCACCTTCATAGAATGGATGTGAGCTTGAGATGGGCTCCATCACAAGCGAGACATCTGCTGCGCGAAGCGTGAGTTCCTTGGTGTACACCGCCCCGGTCGGATCTTGCGCCGATACCGTAATCACGGTTGCAGAGCCTGGGCCGGCCATCGTCGCCTGAGCTGAGCGAGTTCCCGTCCCCTCCTGCACAACTTCCCCGTTCACCGTAATGGTGACAATACATTCGGAGAGAGTGAGAAGCGTACTTCGAGGCGAAATAGTGATGGTGTCGTACGGGCGCGGGTACGTAGGAGTGACGATGAACGTAATAGCGTCACTGCTCGGAAGCAGGGCCTGCGCGCCCGCCGTAAGCGGAAACATGGCGAGTGCCAGGAGCATGAGCGAGACGCGAAAGAGCTGCATGTTCCTATAGTATAGCGTCTTTGCGCCTACTTTCTGGCGCGCCCTGTGAATCTAGAACCAACCGTAGCCGAAGCCTGCGAGGTAGAGACCGATGAGAAGCGCGAGGACGCCGTCGACGGTGTACCAGGCACGCTCGGTGAGGCCCTTAATAAGCTTGGCAAGCTGTGCCTCTGGAAGGAAAACGTAGAGGAGACCCTTCAACAGTCCAATCCAGCCGAGAAGTGAGATGAGTGAAGCAGGCATGCTCGACCAGTCGTTGTGGATGTTCACGATGAGAAGGCCCATTAAAAGTGCGAGCATACCGGCGACCAACTGGGCAAAACGCTCCTTGGCCATCGCGACGATGCCGACCATAAGGTGACGTCGGTTGAAGAACACCGCGATGCCCGCGATAATCATGTAGACGCCGAATATCTTTGAGAGCAGGATTGTAAGTTCCATAGTGGAAGATTAGGGGTACCTCAAAAGTATACCTCCCTACCCCACCAACAGGCTGAATACCCACATAACGAACTGGAAGAAGGGTGCGGAAAGGAAATAGGAGAAGAACATAAGGAAGAGGAGAAGGGAGAAGATGCCCATCCGGCTCTCAAAGTTGCGTACGGGGACTGCGTAGCGGCTTGGGAGGATGCTCCGGAGCACCGTGAAGCCATCGAGCGGTGGGAACGGGATGAGGTTGAAGAGACCGAGGAAAAGGTTCACAAACACCACAATTGCGGCAAGCCCGGCGAAGAGGTCGAGGCCTCCTGCGTCTGCAAAGCGGAAGATAATGGCGAAGAGCACGGCAAGCAGGAGGTTGGTTGCTACTCCGGCGATACCGACGAAGGCCTCGCCCCACCGCTGGTTCCTGAGGTTATACGGATTGTACGGAACGGGCTTTGCCCAACCAAAAAGGAACCCGGCGTTGGTAAGTACGAGGAGGGCTGGAAGCAATACCGAGCCAATGGGGTCGAGGTGCGGCAGCGGATTCATCGTCAGGCGGCCCGAAAGCTTGGCGGTGGGGTCTCCAAGTGCGTAAGCGGCGTACCCGTGCGCCACCTCATGGATGATGATGGAGAAAATCAGCACGAGGATGGTGAAAATGCTCGTTTCGAGGTCGGTTTGCATAAAACGCTTCCGCTATGCTAGCATGCGGCGACTATGGCACGCGAATGTGAAATCACTGGAAAGAGCACGCAGGTAGGCGGAAGGTACTCCAACCGTACCCGTGCAACCCAGTACAACCCAGTTGGAAAGACCCGTCGCCGCGCTAACCTCCAGAAGAGGCGTATCTACGTCCCTGAGCTCGGAAAGTCGGTCCTCGTGGACATCTCGACCAAGGGCCTCCGCCACATCAAGAAGAACGGAGCCTACGCCACTCTCAAGAAGGCAAAGGTCATTAAGTAGCTAAAGCCCCTCCGGGGGCTTTTTTGTTGCTCACCTATCCCTCATTGGCAAAGAAGCTATACTTAAGAAAACCCTGTACATATATGACCTACACCGCACGGACGTTTGACCTCCCTGAACTCAAGGGACTTTCGAAGAAGCAGATAGAAGTACATCTCGCGCTCTATCAGGGGTACGTAAAGCACACGAATCTTATTCTTGAAACCATCAAGAAACTGCGTGACGAGGATGCAGCAGCAAACGCATTCACCATTAATGAACTGCGTCGCCGCCTAGGTTTTGAGTTTGACGGTATGCGCATGCACGAGTATTACTTCGAACAGTTTGAAGGCGGTTCGCAGGTATCAGATGGCCAAGGGAATCTCCGCAAACGAGTCACGGAGAAGTATGGTGGGTGGGACGAGTTCCTCGCGCACATACAAGAGGTAGCTGGAACTCGCGGAATTGGATGGGTCGTCGTCTACTACGACGCCACTGTCGGCATGCTCCACACGGCGTTCGTGAACGACCACGAGCTCGGTCAGTTCTCCGGCCTCCCTATTCTTCTTGCGCTCGACCTGTGGGAACACGCGTTCATGGTTGATTACGTTCCGGCAGAGAAGAAAACGTATGTCGAAGCATTTCTCGATAACGTTAACTGGACCGTAGTAGATTCACGCCTCCAGAGGGCGCACGGGTAGTCGGTACTCTTTTCGCTTGGGGTCAAATTTGCCGTTGCACGCGGCGCATGGCACCAAAGCCTATCTTCCGCTCATGCTGGCCGCCTGAGACGGTATTCGAACAAATTACAGGACATAGTTCGCGCCCATAACGACACTCTCGCCCAAATTCCAGGCCGCTGACCAATAAAAGGATCGTTAATTCGCCCAACGTTTATTTTTTACCTTTGGGTTTTCTAAGGTCAAGATTTCCTCAAAGAGGTTATATTTATGAGAAGTACTACCTTTATTTTGCCATAGTTCTATATGTGGTTTCGCGAGACCTGCCTTAACTGCAACTTCTGCCAAAATATCTGCTGTTTTTATGTGAACCATTTTAAAGGCATGTGAATCACTGACCAGTAAAATAAATTTACCTCCAGGCTTCAGCACTTTCTTTGCTTCTATAAAGACGTTGTACATGCCGCCGAAATATTCCCACACTAGCTTTGTGTAAAGCTTCTCAAAACCGCTTGTGGCGCCGTCGGCGTCCAACCTCTTTTGTATTTCAGCTGTAACGTCTTGTATCGCTTTTATGTCTTTAATTACAGAACCTTCTTCGTCACCTTTGTAAATGTTAGTAGTAGAACCACGCAACATACGCTTCTTGATCACTCGGAAATCTTCTAAGGAGGTCGCGAAATCAGTGAAGATAAGTTCAATCTTTGAATGCTTTGTATATTCGTGGTCGCCAGGGTAAGGTGGCGAAGTGATCATGAAACTAACTGATTCGGGCTCCAAAAGTTTGGACATTTGACGAGCATCTCCAAGAAGGGTTTTTGCCTCGATATTTTTGTTTAGGGGTGGACATTCTTCAAGATCTAAGATCATTCTGTTGATCTTCTTTTCAAAGAGCCTATAGACATCTGCATCGACCTTTGGCTTTCTTACTCCAAACCCGGGTCCATAATAAACATTGGATGCGGTAAGGGTTATTGTTGCAAATGCTGAAACAAAGAAATCTTTTAAAGCACTGTTCGGATAGTCATATTTAGAGATGATCTTCTTAAGTAGGAGCAACCGGACTAACGGTGCGTCTGAAATATATCTTTCAGGAATCTCATCGATTCGAAACTCTTCTGCGTATTTCCGGTAGTCCTTCTTTTTGGCATTTACACTTTCTGCCTCTGGCCAATTGAACTTCTTATATTCCTTTTGAAGAGAATCTAGGATTTCCTTTTCTATAGTCCGGGCTCTCTTCGTATCGACCTTCCAATTTAACTTTGTCTTTGCAATAAAAGCGAAATAATCGTTGGCGTCAATGCCAATACTTTTAAGACCATGATTTTTTGCACAAATTAGAGTAGTTCCCGATCCCATAAATGGATCGACTACCAAACCATCTCTTATCGCTTCCCTCTTGATAATGTAATTAGGGAATTCTGGTGTATAGCCAAGAACAAAATTGTACCAATTATGAAACGGGAAATTATCAGCGCTTGAAGCCTTTCCCTTTGTAGTCGATATAACAGGTTTTAAATGCTTATTTACAATGGTTTCACAAACTTGGCACGTTTTCCTCGTGGGCGGATGATATTTAAAAGTCATAATATTCTATTTTGGAATATTAATCCAAATCATTAAATTTGTAAATCTTATTTCCAATTCTCTATGCTTGGATTGAATAAGACTCTCACGTATCTCTCAGGCTGAACTGGTGCCAAATTCTCTGGGAATATTGCAATATCGATTCCGTTTCTGATCATTCGAACGGCAACTTGTTGAACATGAATCTTGTATCCGTGTTCTTTTTCCTTCAATTTAAGCAGGACTGTTTTGAAGCCTCCTTCCATTTGATCTAAATTGATTTCATCTTTTGTTGTAAGAGCCTTTGCTTCTACAGGGTAAACATGAATCTCACCGTCAGTTGTGGAGGCATAGAATCCATCAATCTCATTCGGTTGCCACTTCATAGGGTTTTGGATCCTGAACAACGTTCTTCCTAGTACCTGTGAAAGTACGTCAAGATAATCGATCACTGAAAATAATCCCGCTTCATCGTTTCTGATTAGATCCTTTACAAGACTTGGTAGCGCTTTTGAATCTATTTCAATTTCATCCGGGGAATTTGACCAAACCAGCCATGAATTTAGTTCATTCCCAATTCCTACATATACGAATTCTCCTGCGTAGTTGCGACGATGCTCATCAGGACCTGTCCTCTTCCTTAGATCATAACCTAACGCGGAGATGCTTTCTGGTACACGTGCGTTTACTCCACCATTTTTTCTACATAAATCGAGAATTGTATTGGAAATCGAAGCTGGTTCTTGTAGCCCCACCGCTTTATACCCTTCGGATATATCGCTCAGATAGAACGGTATATTTTTCTCCATTTCTGAAGTATCAAAATACTTCTGAAATATATGCTCCAGGACAGGATGTTTTTTAGACCTGTACTTCTTTCCGTGTACAGTAGTCATTTCAGTAATTTTGAAGGATCTACCCCGTAAAGTTTTGCGAGCCGCTTTAACTCAATAACCTCAATTTTCTTCTGATTATTCTCAATCTTTGAGATGTAAGATTGAGACTGATTCAATTTTTCCGCGACTTCAACTTGAGTGAGACCAGATTTCTTTCTTGCATCAATAAGTCTCTCTACCAGAGCCTGGTGCTCTGTCGAGTATGAAGAATCCATCAGTTAACTGTATATTCCAACGTCGGGTATTCCAAAACGGAATACTTTAGGCCGCGTGTCCCTAAGTCATTCTTAGGCTGCTCTAGTCGGCTTAACACCTGCCAAACTCATTGCCTAATGGCTATTTTTTAGGCCGGGCCGTTCTGCATCCGGTCAAGCAGGAACGATAGAGTTAGCGGCCGTCTAGGACTCGAACTTCAGCGACCGCGGTCCATCGCCTTGTTGGCGAGTGCGTCTGCATCTTTGTTCTTTGCGCGGGGGATGTGCGAGAACGTCACTGATTTGAACCGATGCAGCAAGAGCGCAACCTGTGTTGCAAGCGGCTTTAGGTTTGGGTGCTTAATCTTGTACTCCCCGCGCATCTGCTTCACCACAAGCTCGCTGTCCATTTCAATCTTTACGGTGGCGCTCTTGGCGCCAGCTACCTCGGCAAGCCCCTCAAGCGCTCGGAGAATCGCGGTATATTCCGCCACGTTGTTGGTAGTGTGCCCGAGAAATTCAGAGACGGTGAAAACGGTCTTTCCTTTATGGTCCCGGATGACGGCCCCCGCCCCGGCGGGGCCGGGGTTGCCTCGTGAGCCGCCATCAGCCTGAATCGTGTACTCCATGTTCCCCAATGCTACACTATCGACACACCATGCCCGAAAAATTCACACCCACCCTCAACCAATGGCCCAAGAAGATTCCTCTTATTGGGGAAATGAAAGGAGCTGAGCAGATTACGAACACTGTCACCGCCTCAATCCCCGACGGTCATGAGGCGAAGATTGTCATCACCAATGACGAGATGCATGGACCGGCAACCTTCATGATGCCCGTCCGCGACATTGCCGGTTTCCTGAAGCGTAATGACCTTCCTGGTCTGAAGCTTGTGTCGCTTACTGACCTCGGACCTCTTGAAGAGGGTGAACAGGCCGAGACGTCCTACGATGCCGAGTCGCGTGAGAATGAACGCCCTGTACTTGTCGTGCTTCGCCACAAACTCCCTGACGGCACGAAGAAGCCGGTTGAGATACGCCAAGAGACGGACCGTAACGCCATTCTCGCGGCGAATGCAGAACTCCAGAATATGGTAAGCGAGATTGAGCAGGACCCAAATCGGCCCGAGGGTAAGTTCGAGGTTCGTATGTACGGCGAAAACGCTGCAAAGCTCCCTGACTGGCTTAAAGAATACTTGAAATCCTAATCCGTACCGGGCGTCCGCGCGAGAATTGGTCGCGCTCAAGAGAACCCAACACGGTGCGCTTTCCGGCGGTAAGCTCGGTACAGGTGGTGCCAAGCTCTCTCTTTGCATAGAAACAAATAGCATCAATAGGGCCCTCGAATTCTCTCTTGATACGAAGCTTCAGGTGTTCATTTGATTTTCCAAACCACAGCACTTCACTTACTTCCGCGTCTCGAAACGCAAAGACCGGCTTTGCGTTTCCCATACCGAAGGGCGCGAACTTCTCAAGACTTGAGAGAAGACTCCCAGTCGCCTCATCAGGACTTATCTCTGCGTCCGCAATGGCGAGCACTGCCTCTGCGCTTCCTGGCAGTGTTGCCAGCGCTTTGGCGAGACGTTCTTCAAGGAAAAACACCGCGTCTTCTTTCACCGTGAAGCCACCTGCTTGCGCGTGTCCTCCGAACTGTACGAACGTATCTTCTGCTGCACCCATGAGGTCGAGCACGTGCACGTCCTTTCTTCCTGCGCGGCAGGAACCTTTGCAAATCATGCTCGCCTCCCTCCCCCACAGAAATACCGGGCGCTGGTACTGGTCGGCAATTGAGTTAGCAACGAGTCCCAACAATCCCGGGCGCCAGTCCGGGTCTCCCATCGCAATTACGTCTGGAATCTCGCGACCCTCAAGGCGGTCATGCACTGCGCGCGTAATGCCTGCGGCAGCTGAGCGGCGGCTTCGATTGGCCTTCTCAAGAAGTTTCGCGAGTACCTCAGCTTCGTTCTCGTCTTCAGTGGTGAAAAGTTTGAATGCATCACGCGGGTCGCCCATACGGGAAGCAGCGTTTACTCGAGGGGCAATCATGAACCCAACATCGTCTTCCGTAATCATGCGCTGGTTAACGTTGGCTGCCTTACAGAGTTTTATCAAACCGATGCGTGGGGATTTGCGCATGACTAAGAGTCCGTACTTTGCGATGACACGATTCTCTCCGGTAAGCGGCACCATGTCGGCAATGGTTGCGAGCCCCGCCATATCAAGAAGCCACTTCTCCCAACCGATGGGAATGAGTTCGCGTCCCTCAAAGCCATGCTGCAAGGTTGCGCACACGAGCTTCCATGCGAGCCCTGCACCACAAAGCTCTTGGAATGGAGCGGTCTCTCCTTCTTGTTTCGGGTCTATGACCGCAAAGGCGTCTGGGAGCTCGTCTCCTGGTTCATGGTGATCAGTCACAATGACATCCATGCCGAGCTCCTTGGCGCGGGCTATAGGTACGTTGTCGACGATGCCGGAATCTACAGTGATGACGAGGGTCACTCCGTCTTTCGCAAGCTTCTCGATGCCCCCTTCGTTCACCCCGTACCCTTCTTCGTGTCGGTGTGGGATGTAGTTTACGAAGTTCGCTCCCGCTTTCTTGAGGAAGTCATGCAAGATGACGCCTCCGGGGATGCCGTCGCAGTCGTAATCGCTCCAGACCGCGATGCGTTCTTTGCTGCTTAGTGCCTTCGCGAGCCGCTCAGCAGCTTTCGGCATATTGAGTATCTTCATCGGGTCATGAAGATGCAGGTCGTAGGAGGGGTTCAGGAAGAACTCCGCCTCTTCCTTGGAGGTAACCCCTCTGTGGGCTAGCAACAGAGCCGCAAGATCGTCGTAGGCGACGAGCGCAGCTCGGGTTTCTTCGTCTAGTGGCTCACGGAGAGAGAACATGTGAGCCCTAGTGTACCAAATTCAGTTTAGGGCTTCGATTCCAGGGAGCGTGCCTTCTGCGAGGAAGTCGAGCATGGCGCCTCCGCCAGTTGAAATGAAGGAGAACTTGTCGGCAAGACCCAAGTTCTCAACTACTGCAATGCTGTCTCCTCCGCCCATGACTGAGTGTGCGCCACTCGCCACAATTGCTTTAGCAAGATTCTCCGTGCCGTCCGTAAACCCGTTCTCGTAGTTACCCAGTGGGCCATTCCAAAGCACTGACTTCGACTCTTTTACGATATCTGCCAGAAGCGCACTGGTCTCAGGGCCGATGTCGAGGATTGCCTCGTCATCTTTGACGTCAGAGAGTTTTGTAGGGTGCCCTGCATCACGACCGGCTCCCTTAGGAGCAACGATTGCATCCACAGGAATGACTACCTTCTTATTATGTAAAAGCTCACGGATTTCTTCGCCGCTGGTGCCGGAGACAAGGGAAGCTCCCACAGGGTTTCCTGCTTCTTTGATGAAATCGTTTGCGAGCGCACCGCCGACAAACACCTTGTCGTAGGAGGCGAGGAGCTTCTTGATGACGGGCTCTTTGGTAGAAAACTTCGCACCACTGATGATGGCGAGCGAGGGGTACTGTGGATGGAGCGCTCCTGCGAGTTCCTGCACCTCCTTCTCAACGAGAAGGCCGGCGTAGGAAGGAAGAAACTTTGGAATACCGACCACGCCTGCATGTTTGCGGTGGCAGACGTCGAAGGTGTCTTGTACGAAGACCTCCCCGAGGCTCGCGAGCTCTTTGGCGAAGGCTTCGTCGTTCCCCTCTTCTCCTGGGTTCTGACGGAGGTTCTCGAGGATGAGGACTTCGCCCGCTCCAAGTGCCGAGACTGCGTTTCTCGCTTGGTCCCCGATGATGTCAGGACAGAACTGAATGTCTGGGATGAATTCCTTCATGGCCTCCCACATAGGAGCGAGCGACTCAGTTCCCTTCCCGCTGATGTGGCTTATGAGAATGACGCGAGCTCCTTTCTCTCGTAGGTAGTTTATGGTCGGGAGCGCACCACGCAGGCGGAATGTGTTTACTACTTTTCCATCCGCCACTGGAACGTTGAGCGAGGAGCGCACCAACACTCGCACGTCGTTTAACTTCGGGATGTCTGAAAGGGATTTCATTATTTAAGCGCCTTCACGATACCGGCGAACATAGCCGGGTCAACGCTCGCGTGTCCGGGAAGGAACCCGTCGACACCTCCGCCTCCCGCAAGTGCTCGTGCGTTCTCCGGCTCTACTGATCCTCCGTATATAATCTTCACCTTGCTTGCTCCCTTTCCTGGAATGAAGTCGCCGAGAATCTTTCGTATGTACAGCACCATCTCGTTAAGGTCGTGCGACTGGATGGCGTCTTGGTCAGTCTTGCCGATAGCCCACACGGGTTCGTAGGCGACAACAACCTCAAGACTTTCTTTTGCAGAAAGACCTTTGAAGGCGCTCGTGAGTTGTCCGCGTACAAAGGAAAGGTAGTGTGCTTCCGCATCGCGCTCGCGCTCTCCTACGCAGAGGATGGGCGTTATCCCGTGGACGAGTGCGCGCTTGAGTTTCTGGTTGATGCGTTCATCGCTTTCTCCTCGAGCCCGGCGCTCTGAGTGTCCGATGATGGCGTACTTCACACCGAGTTCCTTCAGAAGAGGTGCGGTGATTTCTCCTGTCTCAATGGTGTCGAGAGAATCAGAAAGGTCCTGAGCAGCAAGCGCCACGTTTCCCCTGCTTCCGGCAAGGAGGCCGAGGTACGGGGCTGGAGCAGCTATGACAATAGAAATCTTGCGTCCGACGGCGAGGCGCTTGGCGACGGCAAGAAGCTTCTTAGCCTTCTCCCGCGTACGAACGTACGTCTTCCAGTTACCAACGATCAACATTGGAAGCAGTATACCAGTCTAGAGCGCAGCGCCTGTAAACACCTTTTCGAGCGTTCCCTTGGAAACCAGTTCCTGTGGGGAGCCGTGTGCCACCACCTTCCCCTTGTCGAGGATGTAGCCTCTGGTTGCTATCTCAAGGAGCGACTTGATGTTGTGCTCCACTACCATGACGGCGGTATTTCGCTTCTGGTTAATCTCCTTAACGAAGGCAAAGACCTCCTTCACCACCTTAGGGGCAAGGCCGAGCGACGGCTCGTCGAGGAGGAGTACCTTAGGATCGGTCATGAGGCCGCGGGCAATGGCGAGCATTTGCTGCTGCCCCCCCGAGAGCGTCCCGGACTTGGCATTCCGCTTCTCCTTTAATATAGGGAACATTTCGAAGAGACCCTTGATGCGCTCGCGGACCAGAGCGCGGTCAGGGACCGTGAATCCGCCGATCTCGAGGTTCTCTTCTACCGTAAGGTCCGCAAAGACACGGCGGCCTTGAGGGACGAAGGCAATACCCCGGGCGACCACTTCATGTGGAACGGGGTGTATTGTGCTCCCCTCCCAGGAGACTGAACCTCCGGTAACAGGTGCGAGCCCAAAGATTGCTTTGAGGATGGTCGACTTCCCTGCGCCGTTAGGACCCATGAGTGCTACAACTTCTCCTTCGTCTAGGGAGACTGATGCACCATCAAGCGCCTTCACACCACCGTAGTGGACGTGGATGTCGTCGAGCTTGAGGAGGGTTTCTTGAGTCACGAATTTATTTTACCTCTTTTTGACTCGCTTCCCACATAAGCTTGAACCAGACGCGGAACATCTCGGCAACAGGTTCATTGATAAGTACTGTAGAGGTAACGTCTTCCTGTATCTGTCCGACCTTTATGGCTGATTGCATGACAACCTGATTACCGAAGACCGTTACTGCTGCACCCGTGGAGAATCCTTTTGGCAAAAAGCGATGCGTACTTTTGAGAAGGGAAAGTATCGGGTGGTTCTTTTCCCCAATTTCTGGATCGTAGAGGACGTGTATTTCTATTCCCTGCTTCTCTGCCGATGTAAGGAAGTCCTCTCGGAACCCATCGAGCTTAGAATCAGCCCACGCCCCTTTCCCGCCAATGATGTATACATCCTCGTTTATTCGAAGAATATCGCGCATGAAATTCTTCCAGCCCTCAATACCTTTATATATGTAGACGTCCTCCTCGTGCGCCACGCCGTTATAGAGCTTCTCCAGGTTTGGCATGATGGACATGAGTGCCGCCTCCTTCTCCTTAAGAAGATCCAGAAGTTTGTGCGGCCCTACTGCCTTATACCTGTTCTCGTTCTTCTGGAAGATTTCGAACACGAGGCCTTTTTCAATAAGGCGGTTCATGGAGTCGTATACGTTCCGCCTGTTTATCTTCGATTTTGTCGCAAGGAACCCTATTGGCGACTCCCCCTCTTCAAGCAAGGTCTCGTAAATCTTGGATTCGTTCTTCGACAGGTCGAGCTTGGAGAGGATTTCGGTATGCATAGGTTTTATAAGGCTTTTTCAGTATGTGGTGCTAGTCGCTACCACGCGGTGATATTGGCCACTCGTAGTATACACCGCATTCTCTGCTCGTTGCTAATAACTTGCAGAACCCATGCGTACAAATCATCTGGTAATCGGTGCCACCCTGTTCATTCTTGTAGCTCTCGGTTTCCTTCTCAACGGCCCTACTAAAGAGGGGCTGCGCGTCGGCGTCCTTGTCCCCCCCTCAGGTAACTTTGCCGTGCTTGGGGAACGAGTACGCAACGGCTTTGAGCTTGCGAAGGCAGACCTGGCTTCTCACGGCACGTTCGTTGAAGTTATCTACGAAGATGCCTGCCAACCCAAAGAGGCACTTTCAGCAATTACGAAGCTTATTGAGAGCGATCGCATCACATTGCTCGGTGGATCATTCTGCGTAGCTGGCTTTGTGCCGGTGATTGATGTGCTCGAAAAGCACCAGGTGATTGGCGTGAACCTTGCCCCCAACCCGGATTCGGTCCTTGGCCATGACTACGTAGTCTCAACGAACACCTCTATCAAACTTAAGGCGAATGAGCTCGGGGCCTTCGCTGCAGATACGCTCCGTGCGAAGACGGCGGCTATCCTCTACTACAACACTCCGCTTGGCGAAGACTACCGCAAGCACTTCTCTGCGGCGTTTGAGGAGCGTGGTGGAGAGATCGTACTTGAGCAAGTGACGCTTATAGACGCGTCCGACTTTCGGACTGAGCTTACGAAGATAAAGCAGAAGAATCCTGACGTCATATTCGTCGTCCAGCTGGCAAGGCCACTCGGTAACCTGCTGAAGCAGGCGAACGAACTTGGTATTGAATCTCGCATGCTTGGGAACTCACAGAATGAGGACCCTAGCGTCATTGAAGTTGCTGGCGTTTCTGCGGAAGGGTTCTATATCTCTTCAGACGAACCGCTTCCTCCAAGCGAAAACGTACTCGACTTCAACCGTCGCTATAAAGAGCGCTTCGGCCAGGAGGCTGACGTATTCGCTCGAAACGCATATGACGCACTGATACTTGAGGCGGCCGCATACAAGCATTGCGCAGGTGAAACTGACTGCATGCTTGCATACTTCCACGCGATAAAAAACTATGACGGCGTGAGCGGCAGCATCAGCATAGAGGAAGACGGCACAGCGTTTAAGCCAACCTCATTCAAGGTAATCAAGAACGGAATGTTCGTATCCGTTGATAGGTAACCTACACGCCAAGATATGCCTCGATGACAGCTTTGTTTGAAAGCACTTCTTCCGGCTTCCCTTCTGCAAGAAGTTTCCCCGCATCCATCACAATGACGTGGTCGGAGAGTTCGCGGATGAGTGCCATATCGTGCTCGATAAGCACGATGGTTTTTCCCTGCTCCCTAAGCTCGCGCATGATGCCGGATACGAGTTTCACCATCTCAGGGAAGAGTCCGGCATACGGTTCATCGAAGAGAACGGTGTCGGCACCGGTTGCAAGTGCGCGAGCAATCTCAAGAAGCTTGCGCTGACCGTAGGAGAGTTCGGATGCGTACGCGTCTTTCTTTTCCCAGAGCCCGACGCGAGTCAGTACCTCCTCTGCTTTCTTGAGGTGCTCCTCCTTGTTCTTCTCGAACAACGAGCCAAGTACGCTGCGCTTGGTGAGGGAGATGAGAACATTGTCGAGCACGCTTACCTGTTCAAACACGCGTACGTTCTGGAAAGTGCGGGTCAGTCCGAGGCCAAATACCTGGTACGGCTTAATACGTGCGCGCTCCTTCCCTCCTGCGACTACCACCACACCTCCGTCTATCTGGCAGATGCCGGTGAGGACGTTGGTAAGTGTTGTCTTTCCTGAACCGTTAGGACCGATGACGCTCGTGATTTTTCCTGTAGGCACGGTAATGGACAGCCCGTTGACGGCTGTCACACCACCGAACTTCTTTACGAGTTCATTTGTCTGAAGTGCGTTCATAAGCGGTATGTTCCTGCCAATCCTTGTGGCCTATAGAGCATAAGGAACACCAACATAAGGCCGTAGATGACTTGGCGCATCTGTGCGGCAATGTCAGGAGTGAATCCAACGAAGCGCAGTGCCTCCGGAAGAAGCACGAGTACAAGCGCGCCAATTACCGCACCGCGAAGCGAACCTAACCCTCCGAGAATAATGACCGAGAGCATGAACACCGATTCCGGAACGCCGAAGGAACTTGGATCGATGAACGTTATATAGGAAGCGAAGAGTCCTCCAGCAATTGCTGCCATGCCCGCTCCCATCACGAACACTGCGAGCTTGAACCAACTCGTGTGATAGCCGAAGACTGAGAGTGCGACTTCGTCTTCGCGTATTGCCTGAAGCGCGCGACCGAAGGAGGATTTCGTCACGAACGTAGAGAAGACGTAGCAGAGTCCAAGCAACACCAAAGCGAGTCCGAGATACACGATGTTCTCCGAGAACACGAAGCCGAAGAGCTCAGGGCGGTTGATGCCTGGAATGCCGAGCGGACCACGCGTTAGTTCCTGCCAGTTGAGGAAGATGGAGAACACTATGACGGTGAAGCCGAGTGAGCCGAGTGCGTAGTAGTCATCTCGGAACTTGGAGAGCACGATACCTATAAGGAATGCTGCAATTGCGCTCATGAGTATGCCGAGCACTAAGGCTGGGAAGAATCCGAAGCCCGTGTTCTCGAGTATGAGCGCGACGCTATACGCACCCACGCCGTAGAAGGCGGCGTGTGCGAGTGAGATGAGGCCTGTGAATCCAACGATGAGCTGGAGCGATACCGCGAGTATCGCGTAGATGGCAAAGACGACTGCGAGGTGGACGAGGTATTCCATAACTATGCTCTCTTCTTACCAAGTATTCCCTGCGGGCGGAACAGCAGGAAGATAAGAAGTATCACGAAGGCGATTGCATCCTTCCACTCTCCGGAGATGTGCCAGATACCAAAGTTCTCAGCGAAGCCGAGAATGAAGGCGCCCAGAAATCCTCCATACACACTACCCATTCCGCCGATGATGGCGGCGATAACGCCCTTAAGGAGAAGGATGAAACCCATCCTTGGTTCTATGCCCGTATCTATGCCGGCGAAGATACCTGCAAGTGCGGCAATAGCAGACCCCACGATGAATATGAGGCCAATAATCTTGTTCGTATCGATTCCAACAATCTTCGCGACCTCCTCATCATCAGAGACCGCACGCACGGCGCGGCCGAAGGAGGTGCGACTTAGAAGAAGCCAGAGGAGAATAAGTACGCCGACTGCTGAGGAAAACATCGCTACCTGCACATAGGTCATGATTCCGCCTCCTAGGTTTAAAGAACCTGTTGGGCCTATGAGCGTAGAGAGCGTGCGGAACTGACTCGTGAAGAGTATTGCAATCACGGCTTCGATTGCTGTGAACGCTCCCAGAGAGGCAACAAGCAGGACTAGACTCGAAGCCCCTCGCTTTCTAAGTGGGCGATAGATAAGACGCTCCAATCCGTATCCCACTGCTGCGCCGACCACAACACCGCCAATGATTGCGACTACAAGTGGTAGCTTGAGCGTTATTCCGACATAGAAGACGGTGTAGGCAGCAACTGCACCGAGTACCCCGTGCGAAAGGTTAAAGAAGCGTGTCGCCCCGAAGACGAGGTTGAAGCTCATCGCTATGAGCGCGTAGAGCGACCCGGCGATGACGCTGTTGACGACGAGCTGAGGGACGATGTCCATGTTCCCCAGTATAAGCGAAACCGCCCACATCTGTGGGCGGTTTCCAGGAGTGCTTGTTATTTCACCTCAACTGAAGTCCCGTTCTCAATTTTCTTTACGACGTACGCCGCCCCAACCATGTCTCCATTCTGGTCGAATTCAACATGACCGGATACACCATCGTTCGAACTAGACCTTAGTGCATCGGCTAGAGAATCAGGGTCGCTGCCTGCCTTCTGTATGGCCTTCAGCATAATGTAGGTGGCATCGTATGCTTGGGGCGCGCAAGGTGGAACTGCGTCAGCTCCTGTCTTCTCAAGAAGCGCTTCTGTGAACTTCGTCGGGAGCTCAGCGGTCTTAATTTCAGAATAGAGGTACGTGCCTAGAGGCGCCATTGCTTTCTGAAGTTTCGGATCACCCCACGTATCGCCACCGAAGATTTGAGCAGTGATGCCGAGCTCCTTTGCCTGCTGCACTGCAATAGTCGCTCCATCAGGATACGTAGGCATATAAATGAACTTCGTTCCCGTGTTCTTTATCTTGGTTAGTTGCGTACGGTAATCACGTGCTTCTTGGGGCATACTTTCCGTCGCCACAATTTTTCCACCGAGCTCTTCGAAGCGTTTCGTAAACACATCTTTGATTGGAGTGTATGCCTCCGTGATGTGGTTAAGTATTGCGACCTCTCTTGCCTCCAGAACGTTGTAGGCGTATTCAGCCATGAATGCCCCCTGGTAGGAATCCGAAGGGTAATTTCTGAAGAAGTACTTTCCAGCGCCACTGAGCGAAGGAGCAGAAGAGCAGTACGAGATGGTGGGCACCTTGTTCTCCATTGCTTGAGCGACGAATGACGATGTCTCGCTTGAGCAGGCGCCACCAATGATGGCGTCCACCTTATCTATATTGATAAGTTTCGATGCGGCGTTGGTCGCTGCGGTCACGTCGCACTTACCGTCTTCGTAGACCACCTCAACCGGGCTGCCATTTATGCCTCCTGCGGCATTAATCTCGCTTACTGCGAGCTCTACAGCATCTCTAGCTACCGTGCCTATAGAGGAAACGTCTCCTGAGAGTGGCCCGATGAAACCAATCTTTACCGGCCCAGTCTCTTTCGGAGCCTGGGAAAGGGCGTACCAACCACCTACCAGCACTACAAGAAGAACCAAAATTCCTATTGCGGTCTTGTTCATAATTACTTTGTTATTTAGATTCAACAAAAAAGTATTCTATATATTGACTTCTGTCAACAAAATATGTATATTGTTGGTACAATTCGACAACATTAATTTATGTCCCCAGACAAGACAAACGACACGCTTGTAGAAACCCTGCGCGACACGGGGATGAGCGACACCGAGATTAAGGTTTTTGTGTATCTCCTGCGGCATGACACGGGGTTAAAAGTATCCGATATCGCTCGTCGCGTACGACTTAATAGGACGACTTTGTATGGGGTTCTCAAGTCGCTCACGGAGAAAGGACTAGTCTCCTCTTCAGAGCAGAGAGGGGTGCTGCTCTTTCAATCGATTCAACCGCACCTCTTGGTTGATTACTTGGAGCGTGCTCGGGAGCGGCTGGTGCGTAACATTAAAAGAGTAGAGGAAATTGTCCCTACCATTACTCAGCTACGCAATCAGGAAGATAGATACCGTCCGAACATGCAGTTCTTCGACGGAACTGAAGGTATCAAACAAGCGTACGAAGATTTGGTGCGCAATAATAAGGAAAAGGTTGTGTACGGGTTTACGGGAATCCATGCGATTTACAATCTCATGGGCATGGAATGGATTGACTATATTCTCGAGAAGCGTCCTGCCATGGGTGTGAAGTGGCTCGCGCTTGCTGTTGATAGCCCCGAATCGCGTGAACTCGCGAAGCAGGATAAGAAACATCTCCGCAGTACCAAGTTTCTACCATCTTCTTTCAATTTCGACATTGAGCTCGCCGCCTATGATGATAAGGCTTTCATCATTTCGTTCGCCGAAGATCACCCGTGGGCAATGATTATCACGGACAAGAAGATTGCTGAGACTATTAAAGCGCTCTTCCGATATATCGATACCACTCTACCTCTCGCTGCGACTCCATAAATAAAAACAGCCGCTTGGGAGCGGCTGTTTTTAAACAAGAATGCTCTCTATCTTACGTACGGTACCGATCCCCCATCCCTTGCTTCCCTGACCTCAACTATTACCTCCTTGAGATCGCGATCAGCATCGAACGAGATAAGTGGGAAGGACTCTCCTCCCGTGTACGACAACGTAGTAAGTTCAGCACGCATTGCGTCCTGGTCCGTACCCACCTTGTCGATTACCTGGGCAAGAATCTTGATTGCGTCGTAGCCGAGTGGAGTGAACAAACCAGCATCCACGCCCGTTTCAGCCTTTACGCGCGCCTTGAAGGCATCCGATTGGTTCACTTTTCCAACGGTGAAGAGCGTCCCCTCTACTTCTACGGCACCAGTAAAGTCCTTCGTGTCGAATCCGTCGCCGCCGAAGAACGGCACATCGAGACCGAGCGCCCGTGCCTCCTTAATTGTTTGTACGCCACCTGCAGGGAACATAGGTGCGTAGACGAGTTCAGGGTTAGTTGCCTTAACTTTAGAAACGACAGTTCGGACATCAGTACCGTCCTGCTTCACACCCTCAGCAATTGTCACTGTCCCACCAAGTTCAGTGAATCTTTTTGTGAAGGTTTCGTTGAGACCCTGTCCCCAATCGTTGTTAACGAAGATAACCGCCACAGTACGCTTTCCGAGCGTGTTGTAGACATATTCAGCACCGTATTTCCCCTGGAACGCATCCGAAGGGTACGTGCGGAAGATGAAGTTACCAGCCTTTGTGATTCCAGGCGCGGAACCCCAGATGATAGTTGGAGTTTTTGCTTCCTGGGCGATAGGCACGCCGGCGCTTGCTGCGGGCGAGCAAACCGGACCTATGATAGCCGCCACGTGGTCAACGGAAGTGAATTTGTTGAAGACGGCACTTCCAGTAACTGAACACTTGTCGTCTTCGTATATAACCTCAATCATGCGACCGTCGACACCGCCCGCGTCATTAATTTCTTTGACGGCAACTTCTATGCCGGCCTTGGTCATTTCTCCAAAACTTGCTGTATCTCCCGAAAGCGGGAGCGATGCGCCAATAACAATAGGACCTGTTTCGGTTGGTGCCGCCCCGCCCTTTAGTAAGTACCACCCACCGCCGATGACGACGATGAGTACTACAATCCACATCCACTTCGGAAAGTTATCCATGTAAGTAACTATTCAAGTAATAAGAAGCCCCTGAGTTCCAAGGCAAATTATGAACCCCCATATTGGGCTGTCAATTCGTACAAATAGGACTACTTTGCAGCCTGCCAAGAGAGCTCAAACATCATCCGCATCATGTTGTGAATGGTCAGGTCCTCGATGATAACGCCGCTTTGGCGGTCGTTCTCTAGGTTCAAGATGGAGACCTTGTTGGTGCCGTATACCGTAATCTCGCTCTTGAAGGGAAACTGCGCGACCGGGATGTGTTTCACCTCTGGTCGGTACTTTTTATCGATAACTGAGTACTGTGCCTCAACGAACCCCCTATCTTTAGTGGTATCAGGCACGATTCCCCGTGTTGTGATGCCGATACGCTGCTTCTCTTTCTTATAGAAGGTGAAAAAGTCTTCTGTAAAGAATTGGTCAAGGAAACCAATGTTGGCCCACGCCACCATCTCATAGGGCGTATCTACACGGACATGGTCCTCATACACAGAGAGAATCCCCTGCTTCCCCTCGAAATACGTAATCTTAGGCTTGTTTGGCATCAGGGAGTAGATTCCTTCAAGGTCCGGCAGGAGCTCCTCAGCGACCGTCTGCATCTCCTTCCCTCGCTCTACAGTCATCTTTGCAAAGCGCACCAGCTTCTGGGGCTTTTCTATCTGGTAATAGAGCTTCTTCCCTTTTTTAATCTCAGTCACGAGCCCCTTCACCGAGAGGTCTAACAAAATTTTATAAACGGTACTTCGGTTAAGTCTCGCTTCCTTCGCTAGGGCTGAGGGGTACGCCCCACCTGCCTCAAGCAGCAGGAAGTAGACAGTGGCCGCCTTATCCGAGAGCCCCGCCTTCTTAAGCCGCTCCACGAGCTGGGACTTCATATACAGCGAAGAATAAGACCCATTCAATAAAGTGTCAATTTAGACGAACAAATTGAAGATAAATAGCGAAAAAGCAAGTAAATACAACCTTTTTATAGATAGTGTTGTTACTCAAAAGTATCTAATTTGACACTGGTGCTAAAAATGTGGCGTTACCAAGGGACCCTAAGACCGCATTTCGGTATGAACACCACTACAAAAGCAATCCTCGCAGTACTTGTTATAGCCATCATTGGCATCGGTATGTTTCTTGCTCCGAAGAAGAGCGAGGAAACTATTGTGCTTGGCGCTACCCTCCCCCTTTCTGGGGACCTCGCGTTCCTTGGCGAAGGATACCGGAACGGCATGGAACTGGCTCTAAGCGAACTTACGGACACCACCTTCACCTATGCAGCGGTGTACGAAGACGATAAGTTTAATCCTGCGACTGCGGCAACAACCGTGAACAAGCTCATCTCTGTTGATACGGTAGACGGACTCTTTTCCTTTGGGTCCCCTGTTGGAAACGTCGTCAGCCCTCTTGCCGAGGAAAACCGCATCGTTCATATAAACGGAATAGCCTCGGATCAGAACGTTGCGAAGGGAAACTATAACTTCGTACACTGGACTCCCCCGTACGAGGAATCAAAGCTTCTGGTAGCGGAAATGAAGAAGCGCGGCATAGATTCCGTTGCAATGTTCGTGACGAACCAGCCTGGCACACTCGCGGTTGCCAACCAAGTCAAAGCAGACTTTGAAAAGAACGGCATTGAGCTCGTGGGTTCTGAGATGTTCAACCCCGGCGAGACCGATATGCGCACGCACGTTGCGAAACTCAAAGATGTGGATGCCGATATCTACATACTCGTCGCGATGTCACCGGAACTCGAGCTTCTTACGAAGCAAATTAAAGATCAGGGCATCACGACACCACTTACCTCAATTGAATCCTTTGAGTGGACCACGCAGCCTGAGCTCTTTGAAGGCATGTGGTACGTGAATGCCGCAGATGCAAGTGAAGAGTTTGTCGCCAAGTACACGAAAGCGTACGGTATTGCTCCTTCAGTAGGGGCAGCAAACGGCTATGACGCCGTGATGCTATTCGTGAAAGCGGTAGAGAACGCTGCGCACGGAACGATGAAGCCCACACAAGAAGAAATAAAAAATGCACTCCTTGCGGTTAAGAATCACAACGGCGCAGTTGGAGAACTCTCTGTAGACGCTAACGGCCTTGTTGTGTCCCAAGCGGTCGTGCGAACGATAGAAAACGGAAAGCCCGTTACGCTCAAGTAATTACTTCTCCCTCCACTCCACGAACTCGTAGTCAGTTGAAACAAGCGGTGTGAATGGTGGTGGGTCGTTGGCAAGACGTCGGTCATAGGAGTCGATGCGGTTCGCGTACCCACCATAAGAAGTACAACTTCCGTTGAGGCACCACTTAGTTCCCGTACGCTTATTAGAAACCGTAGTGCCGAGGATGGTGAGCGTGCCACGCGGGTCGTAGGAACCTCCGTAGTAGTTGCGGCCAAAGGCACCACCTTGCGCAATGAAGATGCCGTTTAATGTCATGTTGTTCGGTGAATCTGGCGTCACCAGCACGTTATGTTCCGCAATGACCGTAAGGCCGTCAGTGCCATCGGTAGCCCCGTAGACGATGTTGTTTTTAAGATATGCATTCGGAGCAATCCCGGCGTTCACCACATTGGCCGCAACCACGGTTACTTTCTGTGGAATCGTTCCCTCAATCCATACGTGGTCCTCAACAAAGATGAGACCGCAGGTAGCGGGGATGGTGCGGGTCTCGTAGTTGGTCTCGTTGTTAATGAGCGCGCGGTCTTCATCATCGTCCGCAGAGTTTACCGGCGTGACGTCGAGCCGCGTGGTTGAGGAAGTACGTCTAACGGTCACGGTACCGTTACTGTTGAAGATGAGGTGGTAGCCGTGCCAGTAGGCGGCTGTGTTTGGGTTGTTGGTAGTGCTCCAGCGCGGGTAGTAGATGCCCTGTGCCTGAGCGCGGGTTTTCAGCGTCCCGAAGTCTGCTGCGATGCCGGCGAAGTTCACCTGTGGCACTGGCCAACTCCAAAGCGTCTGGTTCGGGCCACTCCCCACTACCCCGGAAGCAGAAGAGCTTGCAGGACTGCAGCCGTAGTCACTGGTGCAGTTCCAACTCGAAAGCGAGCTCGTCACCGAAGAGTTAGCGGTGCCATCCATGCGGATGCCGCCGTTAGAGTGGTACGGGCCGTTGATGATGCGGTCGGCACCTGCCCACACGGAATCATTGAGGATATAGGAATAGCGTGCGACTGAAGGCTGTGCGTAGCGGGCATAGACAGCGCGCGTGGCGCTCGGAGAACCGTTAGCAGTGCCGGTTGAAGTGATGTCGACTGAGGTCACCTGCCCGCAGGCGGTGTTGCCGGTGATAGCAAGTGAGATGGTGCCAGTTACGCCACCTTCTGGGTCGTTATAGGGAATCGAGTAGGGACCAGCAACTCCAGTGCCATTCTGCAAGTCATTAGGATAGTGCGCGAGAAACCAGCGGTAGTACTCGAGTCCTGCCTCTGCGATTGAGAGCGCGCGCGCCTGTGCGTGTCCCGCGTTCTGCAATTTGTTTTCAGTGAGCACGTAGCTTGAAAGCGCACCAAGCACCGTAAAGAAGATTGCGCCGAAGACAATCGCAAGCAGCATCAGATATCCTCGAGGAGCTTTCATATTCATTGGATGAGGAGGTTACGAAGGGTGGCGCGGCCGGTGAGTGTGAAAATCTCTGGAGCACGCAGTGGGTTAAGGTCGGTGTCGACGCGCACTGTGACCTGGGAAATGGCGCTGACATCCACTGGCGCCGTCAACTGAACCCCACTTGAATCATAGTAGCTGAAGATAGGGGTAGACGTTGCGTTTCGTACATACGCAATCACGGTGGCGGTGGTCTCCGGTTGTCCGGAATAAGACGGAGGATTTCCTGCTGAGTTCGTGACGCCGCGGTAGAAGGTACCGTTGTTTAGGTAGAAGCGGATTTTCTCCACCGGACCATCCGCATCAATGTCGGCATGGAAGGTGACGGTGGAGGTGGCTGCAGAAAGTATGAGGTAGCCGCCGTCTTCCCCATAGGTAGCCTCACGCAGGTTGCCGATTGAAGTAGTGAGCGCGCGGCGTGAGTTCTCAAGTGAAGTCGAGGACTCAAAGATATAGGTGTTCTGGCGGTAGAAGTCGACGAGTGCGGTGGTAAGCGCAATACCTGCGGTGCCCACAACCGCGATTACCACCAGCGTCTCCATGAGTGTGAAGCCTCTCATACTAGTTCAGGAGCAGCGTGCCCGTTACTGTTGAGGCCGGCAGAACCTCAATCGGGACCTCGGAGCTTTGAAGAATGTCGATGGTGTAACCCGTCGGAACCACGTTATAGGAATCCCACTCAAGCGTCATGGTGCGCACACCAGAGGCATCGGTGGTGGTCGCAATCTCAGTCTTATAGATGGAAGCTCCCCCGCTGGTTGAACCAATCGTCTTCGCTCCGGTAATAGTAAGAGGAACGTTCGGGAGTGGAAGTGGGCCTTCTGTGTAGTTAATCGTCCAATCAAGGAGCTGCGGCGTGACATTCGGGTCGCTTGAAGAGAGCGCGGCTATAAGCGTTAATCCTGGATAGGTAGAGGTTGAAACTCCCGAGAGCGAGACGGTGCCTGTGAAGCCTACGGAGTTTCCAGCCAGTACCGCGTCTGGGAGTGGTGTGCCGTCACTGGTTGCGACCGTGAAGCGTGCACTCGTGCCAGCAGGCTCGACACGGGTTGCTGTCACGCTCTCCCAGGTAACGAGATAGGTCGGTGCGGTGGTTGAGGCCTGTGCGCTTCCGCTTGCTGCATACGTCCCAGTAGTCCCAGAGAGCGTAAGCGCGCCACCGGTTACTTGCGTATTGGGACTTGAGACAAGGCCCGACATATCAGCAAAGGAATCAGTGAAGGCGTTGGGTGCAATTGGGGAGAAGGTCCGGATAGTAAGCGTTGAAAGCAAATCGATAGCAAAGGTGCTTGCGGTGGTGGAATCCGCGACTACCGTCAGAAATCCAGGCGTCGGATTCGCATTGGTCGCGTCGCGTTCGTAGGTCTGGGCTTCTGAGTAGCCAGTTTTGGAAACATATATTTCGTACTGAGCGGAAGCCGGTGCTCCAGGAAGATCAACAACACCTGCGGTGCTGCTGAAGGTAGTTACATCAATGGTTGGGCTCGTCGCTGCGTTCACTACGCGCACGCTTGCCCCGGACACGGGAAGCCCTGTGGCGTCCACCACGTTTGCGCGCAGTGTTCCTCCTCCGCTGGTGGTCTCAATTGAGGGCGGCACCAAGTTTGAAACCAGCGAGACTTCTCTCGTTTGTTCGCGCACGATGTAGGTCACCGCAACGCGTATGTGCTTGTAGTCAGTGATGATGCCGTTGCTGTCTGCTCCCCCGCTGCCGTCCGCTGGGTCGTCCGCGTATTCAATAAAGGTACGCATACCGTAGTTGATGTTATTAAGCGTTGTCGTCGCGTACTGAGGCACGACACCTGCCGGGATGCCACCAACCGTCCCTACGTTTCCATAGTCGAGTGAGCGGATGTATTCAATCTGTGCGTTAGCAACCGCGGTGGCACCTGCCTTTGCTTTTGCAACTCCGGAGACGAGAAGTGAAGCGCGCAGCAACCCAAAGAAGGCGAGGAACACGATGAGGACCAGTGCGCTCCCGACGAGCGTGTCGACGAGCGTCATACCTCGGAAAGGACTCATGCACGTATGATAACGCACTAGCGGGCTAAATCTTGTCGGAAAGTGAGTAGATAGGCGAAATCATCGAGATTGCAAAGACGCCCACAACGCCGCCGATGAAGAGCATGAGCATCGGCTCGATGATGGTGGAGAGGTCCTTGGTGCGCTCCTCAACATCCGTTTCGTAGTACTCGGCCACCTGTCCGAGCATTTCAGAGACCTTTCCGGTCTCTTCACCCACCGCAATCATGTCGACGATAAACACTGGGTAGAGCTTTGGGTGTTCGGCAAAGGCTACCGAGAGTGATTCTCCCTTCTTAACTTTGACCCCTGCTTCTCCAAGCACTTTTCCGAAACGGTTATCTCCCACGACCTCCTCTGCGATACTGATTGCCGTCAACATCTCCACACCTGAGGAAAGGAGTGAGGCGAGAGCGCGAGAAGCACGTGCGCTCATGGTCTCGCGGACCAAGTCTCCGATGACCGGGACCCGAAGGGCAACCGCAAGGAGCGCTGCTGCTCCAGGCTTACTCTTGAAGAAAAAGTAGAGCCCGAGGAAGAAGAGGCCGACTCCTGTAAGGGTGAGCAGCGCGTTTGCGGCCATGAAGTCTGACGCGTCGATGATTGCCTTCGTTGCGGCCGGAAGGTCGACTCCCAAGGAGGCGAAGGTCGCAGAGAGTGTTGGCACCACGTAAATCATCATGAGCACACCGATGATGATGACGGCCATGAGAATGATGGCGGGGTAAATCATCGCGCCCTTCACCTTCTTCTCAAGCGTGTAGGCCCGGTCCATCTGACGTGCGACCACCTTAAGAGCATCTGCGAGGGTTCCGGATTCCTCGCCTGCCTTGGTCATGGCGATGAAGAGTTTGGAGAATACTTTCGGGTGCTTTGCGAGTGCTTCGTGGAAGGCGGTGCCCTTTTTGACCTCATTCTCGAGGTCAGTCACCACTTCTTTAAGAAACTTGTTAGTGGACTGTCGCTCAATCACCGAGAGGGTGCGCGAGAGGGTGAGACCTGCAGCGAGCATGGCTGCGAGGTTCTTGGTGAGGATGATGCGCTCCTCAAACTTAATACCGCTCGAGAGCTTGAGGTTGGCCCAGGACGGCAGACCGATTGCACCACCCTCTTCAACAGAGACGACATGCGCACCTTCCTTTTCTATAAGTTCGTAGACAGCGAAGCGCGATGCCGCTTCAATCGCGCGCTTCTCTTGCGAGCCGTCCTCTTTCGTAAGGGTGACGCGGAATTTCACTACGGAAATCTTAGCACGCGCGGCGAAGCAGAACCTCGTGCGTCACAGGGATGAAGGGGATGCGGGAGTCTCCCGGCACGAAGAAGCTTGTCTGTTCGATGAACTCCATCCCAGAGGACTCGATTACTGACGCTAGCTCTTGCTTGGTGGGCACGCTTATATGGGTCACGTCCTTATCGAAAAGCGTGAATATTCTCCCTGCCCAGGTATCCTTCACCGGCACTGAGAAGAGGAGGTACCCACCTTTCTTTATCTTTGGATAGATTTTCTTCATGCTCGCAGCGATTGATTTTGTATGCTCGAGAACATCGAAGGCGGTAACTATGTCAAAAGATTCGTCCGGAAATGGAAGCTCTTCGGTATCAAGGTCGAGTGTTATGAACTGACCTCGTGGTAGCGTCTCCCCAGCTTTCTCTACCGCAAACTCGGATATATCGGCGCCGGAAACGGAGTTGAAGCCTGGTGCAGCGTATTTGAGAAAGTAGCCGAAAGCGCAGCCGATATCGAGGATGCTTCCTTGTATATGGTGTCGCTCAAAGAGCGTAAGGACCGGCTGCCAGTGCTTCAGGTTATCAAGATGGTCATAGGCACCGTAGTTCGAGCGCTTCTGCCCGTAGTAGTAATCGGCATCAAAGAGCCGTCGGTCCATGGCTACTTAAGGAGATAGATGCCGCCCAGTATGGCAACAACTCCCATTATCTTTACCCAGGTCACCGTGCCGCCGAGAAAGAGCGTCGAATACACAAAGGAAGCGATGACACCGATAGCGATGGCCATCGGCACTGCGTAGGGAGAGAGCTTGAAGCCCATTGAGAGCGCCGCCGCGAAGAAGGCGTTGCTGACGAAGATAATAAGGAGCGGCAACGGCTTAAAGATTGAAAGCACATCCTGCCAGAAGGTGCCGCCGCTTCCTCCGGTCAGTTGGCCAAACCACGCCACGAGCGTGTAGGTAATGAGGCTCAAGACGAAGAAGAGAAAAGCAGTGGCGAGCATAGGATAAGTATACCGTTATCTAAATAGCTTCTTGCGGTACACACAGCCAATAAGCAAGATGTTAGCGATGAGCAGATAAATTTGGAACGCAGAGTTCTCAATGTTCCACACAGGAATGGAAGGGATGACGAGCAAGACGGCAATCAATCCTGCAATATAGGCGTACCCTGTCTCAGTTTCTGGGAACCTCCATGCCTTAATCAAGGTCGGAATAAGTGCGAAGCCGTCAGCAATGGCGAAGAAGAGGATGGCGATGATTGGAGAGTCCGCCAAGAGCCAGAACCCCAGCGCCACGAGTGCCGCCACACCGCACAGGAGGTCGAATCGCGTAATCTTCCAGTAACTTTGAGGGTTGAAGACGGAGACAAGGAGCACTACAAGCGGAATTAACCCTGAAACGAATACACGAATGGTAGCCCAGAGGTCCGCGCCAGCAGCAACGGCAGCTGCAGCACCAAGTATGGGAGCCAACGCCCATACAAAATACGAAACACGGTTGGGTTTCGTTGTTCCTTTAATCGTGTCGCGGATGTACGCAATCGAGCCGGTAAGGCTGATGAGCGCGCTCAAGATAACGAGCCAGTGGACGAAGGCGATGCCGAGGTACATGCTGTGGAATCTTACTCCCTATTCACCGAATCCCAGATTATCTCGTACATTTCTTTGTGCATCCGTATCGCGCTCTTGTTCTCGATTACTATGCCGATGAGTGGAGGTGTTACTTGGTGTATGAACACTCGCTGGGGGGTGATAACCAGGTTGGTCGTGAGGTGTCTCCCGGGTGGAAGTATGCCGACCTTGGAATTGAAGTTCTTTTCCATGTTCTTCCATTCGTGCGCAAGCGGTGTATCCATAAAGAGCATCCGTATCTTTATCGGGAGCTTCGCGCGGCGGTAGAGGAAGTCCATGAAGTGTTCGCGGTCGTGGTTAATCCATTGGTCGAGGTTCGAGAGGACCAGGTAATCGTCGCCAGGTTTAACATCACGGATGAGTCCTTCGTATACTCCTTTGATTGCTTCGAGTCCTTCGTAGTACTTGATGACTCCCTCTCCTCCTTCAAGGTTGTAGAGTGCTGAAAACTCCGGAAGGAGCATATGGAGCTTCTTCCGCTTCGCCTCCACCATGACCTCGAGTTTCTGAGGGTCTTCTGCGAGGAATTTCTTCTTGAACCCCTCGATTTGAATGTTCATGAGCCCCTTTCTTTTTAGGGACTCGATAACTGAGTAGCAGGTGGTTCGCTTGAGCTCTGCGCTCTTTGCAATCTTGAGAATGGTCGTGGGACCGAGGTTGAGGGCCGCGTAATACACTTTCGCCTCGTTTTCGGTGAGTCCTATTTCCTCTAGCGTACTCGTGAGCTGGTTGGAGGGCATAAAAACGTCTAAGAATTCGTCAACAGATACTTATGTATTTATATAGGTTTTAGCATGTTTTTGAGACTATGTCGACATAAATGACAATATTTGACTACCGTCTGATAATTGTGGTCTAAAAATAACTACAAGGTATGAACAAACGCACAGCACTCATTATCGGTATGGTGGTCGTGGCTGCCGTACTTGCTGCCGTCGGTCTGTCGAGGGAGCCTAAGAACGAAGAGGTCGTCCGCTTTGGGTATCTTCCTGTCGTTCATGCCCTCCCCCTCTATCTGGCAGCAGAGAAGGGCTACTTTGAGGAAGAAGGTATCAAGGCTGAGATTACTAAGTTCGAGGCACCCAACCAGATTATTGATGCCCTTCTCTCGGACCATATTGATATGGCGATGGCTGCTGCCACCGGTATCACCGCGGTGGCGGAGGCCAAGAAGCCAGGTTCGTTAAAAATATTCTCTGTAGCCGGAGGGGATGATACGCACCTTGCTGATGCTTTGATTGTGCGTGCGGATGATGAGGCACGCTCGGTTGAAGACCTCAGAGGGAAAAAAGTGGGCGTACTTCCTGGAATCCAGTGGCGTACGATTGCTCGCAACCTCTTCAGTCAGCACGGACTCGACATAGAAAAAGACCTCACCCTTATTGAACTCGCGGTTCCGCTCCAAGCACAGGCGCTCGCGAGCAACCAAGTAGATGCGCTTCTTGCGATTGAGCCTGTACTGACCATCGCTGAAGCTGAGGGAATATCAAGGGTGCTTCTCGCTGCCCCTAACCTCACCTACGTCGCGAACCCCTTCTATGCTGGCGTTGGTAATGTCTCCACCTCATTTCTGAATGAGCATCCGGAAACATTTGCAAAGGCTATGAAGGTACTCAAGCGCGCAACCGATGAAGTAAACGCGGACCCCGACGCCGCTCGTGTGTACCTTCCTTCCTACACACCACTTACCGAGGAACTTGCAGCGAAGGTGCACCTTACGGTCTACAAGATGTACACCGACATGACGGAAGCTGACGTTGATGCGGTACAGAAGTTCATCGATGTATTCGTCGCCTACGAAGTTATAGAGAAACCGATACGCGCACAGGAGCTCATTCTCCGCTAACCTGATGATTGAGCGGATTACCATCACTGGCCTTAAGAAGCGATTCGACAACGTCGAGCTGTATGAGAATTTCCACCTTGCCTTCGAACAAGGAAAGATAACAACTTTGTTCGGGCCCAATGGTTCCGGGAAATCGACGCTCCTCAATATACTGAGCGGACTTGAGGAAAAGGACGATGGGGTGATTACGGGCGAGATACACCCGCATACGTTCAGCTACATTTTCCAGAATTATCGTGAATCTCTTCTTCCATGGAAAAGGAATCGCGAGAACATCGCGCTTCCGTTGGTCTTCCAGAAGAAGGATCCCGCCTTCATAGAGGACCGTTTGCAGGAACTGGAAGGCACGTTTGGGGACGCCTTTGACTGGAATGCCTACCCGTATCAGCTAAGTGGCGGTCAGCAGCAGTGCGTCGCGTTCTTGCGGGCCATCATCACCAAACCAACACTGCTTTTCATCGACGAACCGTTCTCTGCGCTCGACTACGCGAACAACCTGAAGCTTCGCGAATATATACAGACCTACTATCTCGCGCATACACCGACCGTGATTCTTGTGACCCATAACGTGGAAGAAGCAGTGCATCTCTCGCACTCGATTGTCGTCCTCAGTCCCCGGCCGACGGGAGTTGCGGCTCGCGTACCAAACCCCATTCCTTTTCCCCGCTCGTTCGCAACGCTTACTTCGCAGGAATTCCACGCAACCAAGAGTGAGGTGCTAAACGCCTTCAGAGGGTGTTCGGCGGTATGACACGCCATCATTACGTTGGGCCCACGCTTCTTCTTGCAACGTGGGGAGGAGTCGCCGGGTTCGGGCTCGTCGATCCATTCTTTCTCCCCGGACCACTTGAGACGTTCACGAAGATTACGGAACTTATCTCAGAGCAGGTAATCCTCCCCGATATACTCGCGACTCTTGGTAGGATACTGAGCGCGTTCGCAATCTCGACCTGTATCGGCGTGCCGCTCGGGCTTTTACTTGGACAGTCTGAACGGGTGTACCGCTCCATAGAGTTCGTCGTTGATTTCTTTCGGTCGACACCAGCGCTCGCTCTCTTTCCCCTCTTCCTCATTCTTTTTGGTGTCGGTGATGCCTCGAAGATTGCGGTCGCGGCGTTCAGTGCAACCATACTTATTGTCTTCAACGTGGCCTACGGCCTCATGCATTCAAGGAAGTCGAGACTCGTGGCCGCCAAGCTCATGGGTGCTAACAATCTGCAGCGGTTTGTACACATCCTGTTTTGGGAGAGTCTTCCTCAGACCTTTGTCGGACTGCGCAACTCAATGAGCTGGATTATCGCCATCATCATCGTGACGGAGATGTTCGTCGGTACCCAAAGCGGTCTGGGACACAAAATCATTGATTACCAGATTACGTACGATGTGCCCGGCGTCTATGCCGCAATACTCATTGCCGGGGTGCTCGGCTACCTTATAAACCTGCTATTGGCGATTACTGATCGCAGAATGATTCACTGGGCGCACCGGTAGGGCACTTTATATACGCGATTTTATCCCTTCCGCGTCGAGGCCGTTGCGCGCAAGGAGCCTGTCGTACGTATCGAAGCCGGTGTCAGTTACGTACATGGATTTAATCGGAGTCTGTATGCCGTGCTTGTGTGCAACGAGACGAACCTGATCTCCAAGAAAAGGACGGTCGCTTTCTTCGAGTACGTACACTTTTTCCGCATTCCGTAAGAATTCTGGGAGGGCTTCGCCGGAAAGGGCGCCAAGATGCGGGATAGAAAGCAATTCAACATCGGGGAGTTTCTCGGCAACGTTCTTCGCTGCGTGCAGCAGATGCCCGTTAGCAATAAGTAGTCTGTGCTCCCGGGGATTGAAGGTGGTTATAGGGACCACGGCATCTTCTTTGTACGGATAGGTATCAAATAGTGCCGGGCTTCCATCCTCGCGCTCTGCAAGAATGATGCTTATTTCTGGGCGCGAGAGCGCCATATCCATGACGGCTTCGAGCTGCACTGCGTCAGCCACATGATAGAGGTGTACGTGCGGATGCTTGAGGAATTCATAGCCGGTGAGATAAAAATGACTCTTGCCGTTATGTGCATGCGAGATGCCATTGTGGGTTGCAAGCAGCACCGTAGGGACGCGCATATTCCCTTCTGCGTACAAATCGATGAGGCCGCTTACCTGTTCACGTGCTCGTTCAAGAAGATAGCGCGCGAAAGTTCCTGCAACGACCGGTATGCCTGCACGTACGTACATCTCTATTGAGTCCACCATTAACTGCTCCCGGCAACCGAAATCAAGTATGCGTTCAGGGGCTTCTGTTTTCAGGACGGCGAGCCCAGTGGAGTTCGCCGTGTCTGCAGTAAATGCCTGGAAGGAGTGACGAGTAGCGATACGGGCAATGGCTCCACCGATGTACTTATCCTTCTTTATCGGGAGTTCGTACGAAGAGTCGTTCATGAGGTAGGTCTTGAATATGACCGCCACGGCTCCCTTTGCATCCCTCGCTTTGGTAAGAAGGTTGCGGACCGTTTTACTATCGTGGCCGTCCGCATTTTCAGCGAGCACACGGATGCCGTAGCTTTTGAGCGTGCGTGCAAACGAAGACTGCATTGGACCATCGAGTCCGTGTCCGTTGTCGTTCACGATGAGCACGATATTCTGGAGGTTCTGTTCTTTTATGAATCCCAACGCTTCCTGTGTGCTGCCTTCCTGCATACTGCTGTTGCCTTCAAGCGCATACACTTTCTGTGTAGATTCTTTCTCCCGAAGAATGCGGGCAGCAGCGGTGGCTTTGGTGAGTGAGGTTCCAAGACTTCCGGCGTTGTAGGAGCTCGCGATAATGTTTCCTGGCTGCACACTCGGAAAGGTATCCGTGCCGAAATGTTTCTCAAGTTCTGCACTGTCCACGAAACCCATCTGCTCGAGAATCGCGTAGGTGGCAGAAGCGTGGTGCGGGCTGCCGTCGAAAAAGAGTTCGCTCTTCTCGGACGAGGGCCCGTGCGTGCCCCACTCGAGTATCTCGTTGAAGAGCACTGCGCGGATGGTGAGCGTCGAGATAGCGCGAGCAACATAGGCTTCAGCTATGGTTCCGAGCTGCAGAATGCGCTCGCGACTCTTTTTGATAATGTCCTCGGTGTTACGCATGGTTTTCGGCAATCAGGTAGAGCTGGGTACCATAATCCGGAAGTATCTTCCCTGCCTCGTAACAGGCAGTTACGAATGGATGGTCCGGTCGCATGGCAATTTGCCCCATCTGAGAAGTGGATACCTGCTTGAGAAAGAATCCGCGGCACTCTTTGATGGTGAATCCCGACTCCTTCACGTGCTTCGTGAGTTCTTTCCCATCATAGACGCGTTGGTGGCCGACCTGGAAGTCTCGGTCACGGAGTTCGTACAGGTCCTTGAGATGTCCTTGCGCGACCATAATCATGCGATGGAGCGAGTACGCGTTCGGGACGATGATGTGTACGCGCCCGCCTGGCGTGAGCCACTGTCGGATTTTTGCGAGGAAGTCGACCGGGTCGAGCATGTGTTCAAGTCCGCGCACGAAGATGATGTCGGTGTACTTCTTCGTGGGGGCGAATTCCTCCCAGAGACTGTAGTGAAAGGTGACGTTCCCTACGTCACTCCCCAGTTCCCTCTGGCTCCGCTCTATTGCGACCTTCGACCCCTCAACGATGTCGAGCTCGTCTGCCAACAGTAACAGCTGTTGCGTTACGGTGCCCGCATTGGAGCCGAGTTCAAGCAGCGTCCTTCCCTTCAGGTTCGGTGTAATCTCCCTGACGTCGTAGTGGGCCATAACAGAGTCAAAGTCCTGGGAAACGTCGAACAACTTAGCTGATTCGTCTAGTTGGGTCTTGAGGTCCATAGGCAGTATGATAAGCGTATTGTCATCAATATTTGATGATATACTGTGTATAGCAATATATAACACACATAAAACTTGTCAAGTATGCTGATTCTAGCCTGTAAGTAGTGATATATTTTTGATATGAGCCTCGAGAAATCTCTTGAACGACTTGGACTACAGAAGAACACTGTTGCGGTCTACCTTGCCCTTCTGACGCAGGGGTTGAGCAAGGCCGGGCCTCTGATTAAGGCGACCCAGCTGCATCGAATGCTTGTCTACGGGGCTCTTGAAGACCTTGAGAATCGAGGCCTCGTCACGACTGTCCACAAGAACAATGTGAAGATGTTCCAGGCGACCGATCCTTCCGCGCTCATCGATCAGACGAAGAAATTGAACGAACTTGCGCAGGATCTTCTTCCAGAACTTCGTGACTTGCAACAGAAGCAGTCGAGTGTAGTTAACGTTCGCACCCTCATTGGGCGCGAAGGCTTCAGGACCAACCTCGAGGACATAATCGAATCGGCCGCCAGGCAGAAGCACAGGGAGATTTGCATCATCGGCGGCGCTAAGGACTCGGATTTCTATGATGCTATTGAGGATTGGTATCCCACCTACATAAATCTTCTCGAAAAGAAGAAGGTGAGCAAACGTCTTCTTGCGCCTGCCTCCTATTCAGCTGTGTTCAAGAAGAAATTTACCGCAGAGAAAAACACGGAACTCCGCACCCTTTCCAAGGGTCTTTCCTCCCCCTCCTACACTCGTATTACGAAAGAGATGGTGGCCATCGAGATGTACCACCCACAGCTGGTGGTTATCCAAATCAGAAACAACACGATTGCACAGGCTTACCTTGATTCGTTCGAGCTTCTTTGGGACGCGTCCTAACTACTCCGAGACTGCGCGAAGCACCTCCTCCAAGGACGTAATGCCCTTTGCACTCTTGTAGACACCGTCCTCAAGCATGGTCATCATTCCTTCTTTGCGTGCCTGCGCTTCAATCGCATCACCCGTGGCGCTGTGCATGATGAGGTCGCGAATCGTTGGCGTGATGACGAGCGTCTCGTGGATACCGATGCGGCCTTCGTAGCCTTCATCTTTATTGTCGCTTGCCTTAGGACGATAGAACGGAAGCGTGTCGAGCTTGGTGCCACTCTTCACAAGCTTCTCCTCTGCAAGTGCCTTGAGTGCAGCTTCAAAGTGTTCTTCTTCAGTTACTTTTGCGCGTTCTTCCTTATTTAAGGAGTACTGCTCTTTGTCGTCGGTGAGCTGGCGCACCAGGCGCTGACCCACCACCACGCGAAGGGTGGAAACGAGAAGGAATGGCTCAACTCCCATGTCGATAAGGCGCGGGATAGCGCCAGTGGCTGAATTGGTGTGAATGGTCGAGAGCACAATGTGGCCGGTAAGCGCGGCATTGATGGCAAGTGCGGCTGTCTCACCGTCGCGAATCTCTCCCACCATGATGATATTCGGGTCCTGGCGAAGCAGAGCGCGCAGTCCGTTAGCAAAGGAGAAGCCAATCACTGGGTTCACCTGTGTTTGGTTCACGCGTGGCATCTGGTACTCGATTGGGTCTTCAATCGTTGAGATGTTCACATCAGGCGTATTCAAAATATCGAGAATCGTGTAGAGGGTCGTCGTCTTACCGGAACCAGTTGGGCCGGAGACGAGGATGATGCCGGTGGTCGCCTTGGTTGCCTTGTGGATGTGCTCAAGGCCTTCGCCGTGGAAGCCAAGCTTCTCGAGCGTAAAGCCCTCTCCGGTCTCACGAAGAAGACGCATCACAATCTTCTCGCCAAAGTAGGTTGGGAGAAGGGACACACGGAAGGAAACTTTATCGGTCTCAGTTTCCATCTTGAAGCGACCGTCCTGCGGAAGACGCTTTTCGTCGAGCTTGAGGTTGGCGAGCACCTTGATGCGGGCCACAATGCCGGGTCCCGCAACCTTGGGAAGCGTCATCGCGTCGTGAAGAATGCCGTCGATGCGGTAGCGCACTAATACTTCGAGTTCGAGCTGCTCGATGTGGATGTCCGAGGCTTTCTGTACGATGGCGTGCTTGAGAAGTGTGTCGACGATGCGAACAATCGGCAGGTCCTCTGCCATCTTCTTCAAGTCTTCGCCGGAGTGTTCCTGGCCTTCTGCCTCCCTAACAATCTTTATCTTCCCTGCCTCTGTTGCAATCAGGTCACCGAACTCTTCCTTAAGAGACTTCTGATACTGCAGGAGTGCATTCCTGAGGGATTCCTCATCGGTGAGGCGCGGGAGAATTTTGAGCCCCGTCTTCTTTCTGACTGAGTCGATGGCCGGCAGGTCTTCGGTATCAAGCATCGCGACCTGGAGCTCCTCCCCCTTCTTTTCAAAGGCAATGAGGTTGTGGGTGCGAGCAATGGGTTCCGGGATGAGTGAGAGGATATCCGCTGGAATCTTCCGGTCCTTCAGGTTCACAAACGGAATGCCAAGCACATAGGCTTTGATACGACGGAGGGCGTCTTCGGAGAGTCCCCCGCGGGATACAAGGATGTCGCCGACCGACTGCTTGCGTTCGGTTGCCTCCGTTTCTGCAGACTCCAAGTCCTTTCGGGAGACGAGTCCCGAATCGAGGATAAATTCCTTGAGTTCCTTCTCAGAGACCTTCATAGCTCTTGAGAGTATAACGCAAGAGTGCGGCTATTCTCGGTGCACTTTCTTGAATCGCTGCGGATTGAAGCGGGCTCCAGGGAATCCTTCAAGTGCAATCTCTTTGGTGAACCCGCGTCCGTCGGAATCAGTCTTCGGTTCGATGAAGATATCGGTGATTTTCCGCTGTTCCCCTTTGAAGATGAGGCCTCCTTCGATGTCGCGCTGGGCTACGACTACGTCGCCTATCTTGGCGAGCTCATTTCCATCTACTTTAACGCCCTCCTGCTTAAACCGCTCAGGAACTCCGCGGTATCGAGGGTCCACTTCATTCATAGTGGTAAGTATAACCTGGCACCCTTGCCTTTCCCTCGGAAACTGGTATATATATGGTATCGAATGTCCGCCTTGCGGGCATTTCTTTTTAGAGAGCCGGGCGACAACTAAATATAGAAGGCATGTTGGATCTAAAAACAATACAGACCGTTCTCACTGAATTTGAGAACAGGGGCATAGCGAAGGAAACCATGATCGAGGCTATCGAAGCCGCGATGGCAACTGCGTACAAGAAGGAATACGGCAAGCGCGGACAGGTCGTCCGTGCAAAGCTTGATATGAATACAGGGACTGTTTCTTTTGAACAGGTAAAGACGGTCGTTGACGACACCTTGGTCCGCTTCCCTGAGGAGGGCGAGGAGGAAGTCGAGCAGCCACACCGCGGCGGCTGGCAGAACGAGAACGAGGGTCTTGCCGAGGGCGAGCTCCCTCGCTACGACGAGGAGAAGCACATTCTTCTTGATACTGCGCGCCTCGTGAAGAAGGGTGTTGAGCTTGCTGAAGAGCTTATCTTCCCTCTTGAGCCGCAGGACGATTTCGGTCGTATTGCCGCTCAGACCGCAAAGCAGGTGGTCATCCAGAAGATTCGCGAAGCTGAGAAGCTCTCGATTCTCGACGAGTTCGGTCACAAGAAGGGTGAGATTGTTTCAGGTATCGTGCAGCGCGTTGAGCGTGGAGCCCTCTATGTCGACCTCGGTCGTGCAACGGGTCTTATCCCGTACGAGGAGCAGATTCCTGGCGAACGCTATCGCCCAGGAGAGCGCATCCGCGCCTACCTCCACGCAGTGGATGAAGGCTTCCGTGGTGTCTACCTCAGGCTTTCCCGCTCGCACCCGAAGTTCTTGGTGAAGCTCTTTGAGCTTGAGGCACCGGAGCTTGCAAGCGGCGCTATTGAAGTGAAGGCGATTGCACGCGAGCCTGGAAGTCGCACCAAGATTTCCATTGCCTCAACTGATCCGCACGTAGACCCAGTTGGTTCTCTCGTTGGTCAGCGCGGTGTTCGCGTCTCTACCGTTATGAGCGAGCTCGGCGGCGAGCGCATCGACATCATTGAGTGGAGTGATGACCAGAAGTCTTTCATCAAGGAAGCACTCTCCCCTGCATCCGTGCTTGAGGTTGAACTCTCGGAAGACGACCACCGTGCAACGGTGACGGTTTCTGAGGATCAGCAGTCTCTTGCCATTGGCCGCGGCGGACAGAACGTACGCCTCGCAGCAAAGCTTACGGGCTGGAACATCGACATCAAGTCGGTGGGCGGTGAGAACGTTGCAGAGTCTGATGGCGAAGGTGTCTCTATTTCTGAGAAGACCGAGGAGCCTGCTGTTGAGGCTGGTCTTGAGCCAACTGAATCCCCTGCAGAAATTGTGGTGGAGGAGAAAGAGGCAGAGACCGTTCTTCCTGCTGAAGAGGAACTCGCAACCACTGGTGAGAACGAGTCGGTCGTCGACACGAAGGAGTCTCGCGACCAAGCGTAAAGAAACGCAGTTGAGAAAAAGCGCCCCAACAGGGCGCTTTTTTGTTAGCGGGCGCTGTAGTATAGTTCGCCCAATGAACCTCTGGCACGACATTCCCGCGGGCACCAAAGATGCAATCAACGTCATTATCGAAGTTCCTAAGGGCTCCCCGAATAAGTTCGAGATTGATAAGGCGACCGGCATGATTAAGCTCGATCGCGCTAACTACTCTGCGGCGGCCTACCCCTGTGAATACGGCTTCGTGCCACAGACCTACTGGGATGACGGAGACGCACTCGATGTCGTATTGCTCGCAACCTTCCCTGTCCCTTCCGGCATTCTCGTGAATGTTCGCCCGGTCGCTCTCATGGAGATGATGGATTGCGGAGAGAACGACTACAAAGTCATCGGCGTGCCGGTTCACGACAAGCGTTGGGATGATGTGCAGGACCTCAAAGACATCAATAAGCACACGCTCAAGGAGATTCAGCATTTCTTCGAGACGTACAAGGAACTCAAGGGCGAGAAGGGCCAGCACCAGGTCGTCATCAACGGCTTCAAGGGAAAGGCAGAAGCACAGGCGGCCTTCGAGAAGGCCTGCAAGCTCTATGAGGAGAAGAAGGGAGAGATTTAATTAATGGAGACGAGCAAGTACAAAGGAAAGATTGTTGAGGTAGTGGAGTTCGACGTTACACAGGCAGGCAAACAACTCGTGTTCGAGAAGGCACGACGTTCCCCAGGAGTGCGACTTATAGTTGCGCGCGGTAACGATATCCTTATCACTAAAGAAGAGCGCCACGAGCAGGGCGGCTATGATTATCGTCTTCCGGGCGGGAAGGTGTTTGATACGCTCACTGAATACACGGATGCACTCGCTAGCGGAGCCGATATGGTGATGGCTGCCAAGAAAGCAGCAATAAAGGAAGCAAGGGAGGAAGCGTATGTTGAGGTGAAGGACGCTTCGTTTTTGTACCGTTCAGTCTGTGGAACCACGGTAGAGTGGGACCTCTTCTATTTCGTTGCTGAAGAGTCAGAATCGCTCGACGGCGCGAGCGTTGATGCTGAGCGCACCGTTGAGGAGGCAGAAGACATAAGCGTTGAGTTCATGGATCGGGAGCGGGTGAAACAAATGTGCCTAGACGGCTCAATCAAAGAGGAGCGCAGTGCGCTGGTGTTGCTTCGGTATCTCTCAGGAACGCTCGAGAACCGGTAATCTTCATTGTTCCTTCAACGTCTAGGGCTATATAATCGTTTCATACCCTATGGAGACCACGACGACTGAACCCTCGAACACCGTTGCTACGCCTAAGGAAAAGTCGTCAGCGGGTACCCTCGTTACCCTTCTCATCATCGTGACAATCATTGTCATAGGAGCGTTCTATACCTGGGGTGAGCGCGTTGCCCAAGACCGCGAAGTCCCACCAACCGAACTCCCTGAGTAGTGCACGAAGGTAATCTGCGGTGCGGTATACTTTTCGTATATCAGTTCACGCACCTTCCGCATGAAACAGCTCGCCGTTCTTATTGCGTTTCTCATGACGTTTGCGCTCCCGGTCTCAGCCGAGGAGAATGTGGCGCCACCTCCTCCTCCTGAACGCCCTTCCCCAACTCTCTTCTTCCCCAATGGAGAGAGTGTGCGCCCGGAGAATATGGAACGCTGGAAGGCCGCAGGAGAGGAGGCGAAGGCTCATTTCCTTGAAGCGCGGGAGGCGAAGAAGGAGGCCGTCGATGATTGGCACGAGGCGAATAAAGAGCGCCGGGCGGAGTTTGCTTCAACCACTGAGGCACGTCGTGCCGCCCTTAAGGACCGCATCATGGAACGCCGCACAGAGTTCGCTTCCACCACTGCACTTCGCAAGGCAGCAATTGCAGAACATATAAAGGAACAGGTCATTGCGCGCGCAGGGCACGCTGCTCGCCTGCTTGATGCCATGCTTACCCGGCTTGCAGGCCTTGCCGACCGCATCCAAGGAAGAATCGACTTCCTTGAAGGCGAAGGCATTGACGCAAGTGCTGCACAGACCGAACTCGATGAAGCCGAGACAGCTATCGAAGAAGCCGCTGATGCAGTGGATGCGGTGAAGACTGCCATTGAAGAGGCACTCGCATCTGAAACCCCTCGCGAAAATCTTCAGGCAGCGAAGGAGCTTGGGAACGCGGCGAAGGAAGCACTCCGTGCAGCGCACGAGGCACTTAGAGAAGCAGCACAGGCTCTCCCGAAACGGGACGTAGAGGAAGAAGCAGTGGGCGAATAATAGAACTACTATGGAACCAACACAGACTACCGAACAGACCGCGCGCCCCGCTTCTTCTACCGGCCCCGTTATCGTGCTCGTACTCATCGTCGCTCTCATCGTTGCCGGTGCGTTCTACACCTGGCAGAACCGTATGAGTGCACCAACAAACGAACAAGCAATCGTTGAGTCGTTCGAGACCCAAGATGACTCCACTGAGCCTTCTTCAATTGAGGCAGACCTTGAAGCACAATCGTCCGACGAGTTTGACGCAGAGCTCGATAAGGCATTTACCGAGCTCGATGCTTCGTTCGAGGAGTAGTACGTCTTTGTAAAAAGCCCCGGGTTTTGCCCGGGGCTTTTTCTTTGGTACTATCATCAGACTATGGACATGAAACCTCGCTCTTCAATGCTTATCCCGATGGTCGTCGAGAAGTCGTCGTTCGGTGAACGCGCCTACGATATTTATTCACGCCTTCTCAAGGACCGCATCATCTTCCTCGGTGGCGGTATTGATGACGACACTGCAAACCTCGTCATCGCACAGCTTCTCTTCCTTGAGTCTGAGGACCCAAAGAAGGACATCTCCTTCTACATCAACTCTCCTGGGGGCTCAGTAACTGCAGGTCTTGCGATTCTCGACACCATGAACCACGTGAAGCCGGCAGTTTCCACCGTGTGTGTGGGCATGGCAGCAAGTGCCGCAGCCGTCATTCTTGCTGCTGGCGAGAAGGGCAAGCGCTACGCGCTCCCTAACTCCGAGGTCATGATTCACCAGCCATGGGGCGGTGCACAGGGCCAGGCAACCGACATCGAGATTACCGCCAAGCACATCCTCGCAACGCGCGACCGCCTCAACAAGATTCTTGCGAAGTCGACGGGACAAGAACTTGCAAAGATTGAGCGCGATGTTGAGCGCGACTACTTCATGACTGCGGACGAAGCTAAGAAATACGGGCTCGTCGATACAGTGTTCAAGAGTAAGTAAGAATATGGGCGAAGGAGAGCGACCGGGCCCAGAGAGCGACCGCCCTTTGCCACTCGGTCCTCGTGAGCCGACCAAGGAGAATTACACACCAGCAGTACTCCACGACGGTAAGCATTACACTGGTCCGTACCACGACGCAGCATACAGGGCGATGGCGTCAGAACTCGATGTCACTGGAGAGGCGCTCAAGCGCGCAGTCTTCGCGAGCCAGCTCGGCTTTGTCATTGGCGGCGTTTTCTACAATCACCGTGATGCCATGAAAATTTTCAAAGCGTCCGTTGATCCCAAGATAGTTAAAGCGCTCGGTGACCGCCGTTCCCTTAGCTCCGACGACGTCGATTAGGCTAGCCTGTCCCCTGGGACTGATTTGTGGCACAATAACGACCCCAGTAACGACTGAACGCTTATCCACGCTGCTACTCCGCCTTCCGATCCCGAACATGACTCAAGCCTCTGAAACGTGCGCAGTTCTGTGTAGTTCGTAGGGTACCGGAAGGCGGCTAACCCCCGCCTATGTCCATCAAACTCGTTCTCGGGCTTCTCGCTCTTTCCGGACTCGCCGGCATTGCGCTTGGCTATGTCCTCAGGTGGCTCATCACGCTCTCACAGCGGGGGTCTTTGGAATTGGAGATTAAGCAAAAGATGATTGAGGCGCGTGAGCGTGCCGCACGCGTGCTTGAAGAAGCGGAGGATCGAGCCCGTGAAGTCGAAGAGGAGCGCCTCTCCCCTCTTGAAGAGCGCGACGAGAAACTTGCGGAGAAGGAAGAGCGCCTCGGTAAGCGCGAAGAATTCCTTGATGAACGCGAGCGCGGACTTGCTGATGAAGCAGACAAGGTGAAGGCGCGTGAGAATGAAGCAGTGAACGCCAAGCGCGAAGCAGATGCCCTTCTCAAAGAACGTCGCTCAGAGATGCTGCAGTTGAGTAACCTCTCGGAGAAGCAGGCGCGCGAGATGCTCATGAAAGACCTTGAAGAGACGAGCCAGGAATCTTTCCTCTCACGTCTGCAGAAGCTTGAGGCCCACGGTCGTGAGCAGCTTGAGGAGAAGGCACGCACCATGCTCCTTACCGCCATTCACCGCATGGGAAACGCTGTGAATGCTGAGGTCATGACGCTCTCAGTCCCTATCGCCTCTGAAGAAATAAAAGGAAAGGTCATCGGTAAAGAAGGCCGCAATATCAAGGCGTTTGAGCGCGCCACGGGTGTCGACGTCATTATTGACGACGCTCCGGACAAGATTACGCTTTCCTCTTTTGACCCGCTTCGCCGCCACATCGCAAAGATTGCGCTTGAGCGCCTTATTGAAGACGGTCGCATACAGCCAGCAAAGATTGAGGAAATGGTGGAGAAGGCTAAGCAAGAAGTGGCAGAAATCGTGAAGCAGAAGGGAGAGCAGGCAGCGTATGAAGTAGGCGTGCTTGGGCTTGATCCAAGGCTCACTACCCTTCTTGGGCGCCTTAACTTCCGCACGAGCTACGGACAGAACGTGCTTCAGCACTCAATCGAGATGGCACACCTCGCGGGCATGCTTGCAACTGAGCTCGGAGCTGATGCAGACGTCGCACGCGCAGGCGCGCTTCTGCATGACATCGGTAAGGCAGTCGACCACGAAGTGCAGGGCACGCACGTGGAGATTGGTCGCCGCTTGCTTGAGAAGTTTGGTGTCGACAAGAAGATTATCCAGGCGATGCAGTCGCACCACGAGGAATATCCGTACGAGACACCGGAGTCCATCATTGTGCAGGTGGCTGATGCCGTCTCAGGCGGAAGGCCGGGAGCTCGCCGCGATACGGTGGAGCGCTACCTCGAGCGTCTTACCGACCTCGAGCGCATTGCCAGCACCTTCCCTGGTGTTGAGAAGAGCTACGCAGTGCAGGCTGGGCGTGAAATCCGCATCTTTGTGAACCCCGGAAAGGTCTCTGATCTCGCTATGCACCGCCTTGCGCGCGATATTGCTGAGCGCGTGCAGAGCGAGCTTAAGTATCCGGGCGAAATCAAGGTGAACATCATTCGCGAGAACAGGGTGGTGGAGTTCGCTCGCTAAGCGCCCTTGACATTAGTGCTAAAAATCCCTCTAGTGAGGGATTTTGTGTTGTTAGATAGGCCTATTGCGTACCGTGGCGTATTTCTTATACTTTCTCTGTACCCCCTGCCTAATCGGTGGCCGCGGGATTAGGAATAACCAAGAGCATCATGAACAAGGCAGACATCGTTTCAAAAGTTCAGGACACTCTCGGCGGCACCAAGGCTGACGCGGAGCGCGCCGTAGAGACCCTCATCGACTGCATCATTAAGGGCGTAAAGAGCGGAGATGAGGTATCCATTGCAGGACTCGGTATTTTCGTTGCGAAGGCCCGCCCAGCACGCACCGGAAGGAACCCTCGCACTGGCGAGACCATCCGTATTGCAGCTACCCGCACCCCTAAGTTCCGCCCTGCAAAGGCACTTAAGGACGCAGTTAAGTAAGATTCGACTTCTAAAAAAGCCCCGGGAGACCGGGGCTTTTTGTTTATGGCACCAAGGGCCAGAGGTTCTTGAAGACTTCCCGTTGGTCATGCGCCATAAGCTTGTCGTGTATCTCCACAAGGTAAAAAGGGCGCGTGCGCGTATTTATCATGACCAGATAGTCCCCAATGGCCCACGTGGTTGAGAGGAATCCTGTCGCCTCTCCCCAGAATTTAAGGCACCGGCGTGGGGCAAGTTTTGGTCCGAACTTTACTTCCACCTGCGCCCGGTTACTAAGCATTTTCAGGTCTATTGGTTTCGGAGACTGCGCCCAATACCAACTTATCCAATCACCATAGTGCTCAACCATCGTATGGTCCTGGAACCCCCACCACGTAGTTTCCCCACTCTCAAGGATGTTCGCATCCCAAACAGGTGTTTCCTGGCGTAGGAAGTCTGCAAGCTTAGTTTCTTCAATAAAGCGAACGGTTGGAACGGGATACGCGGACCCGGCTTTGAGCGTCGAAAGCTCGGTCGAGAGTTTTTTCAGAAGTTCTTCGCGTTCCTGTACTCGCTTCTTGTCGACCCGGCTAATCGCAAGAATTTCAGATGGACTCGCAAGGCTAAATACACGCGGCCGTTTGGTGAGGTCCTCTACGAGGAGCCCCTTCTCAACCAACCCGCGAGCAATACTGTATGCCGTTGTCCGCTTAATACCGGCACTTTTCCCGAACGAAGAAGGGGTTGAAGGACCAAGTTTTATGACGCCGTTGTAGATACGGATTTCCGCAGGAGAGAGCCCAAGTGAACTCAGCAGTGAGTCCTTCATAGAGGAAGTCTAGTCTGTTGTCGAAGGAGTGTCAACAATTGTTCGACAAAGTTTGACCCCAAGGTGTTACTAAACAATAATTCTGCCGACAGTCAAGTTACCAGGATTATTTATCTAGCAAACATCGTATGAAAAAGTATCTTCCAGTTGCTGCCCTTCTCATTGTAGTGGCAGCGCTTATCGGATACGGGCTTATGGGCGACACGAAGGAATCCACAATACCGCTTGGCGGAATCATGATTCTCTCGGGTGAAGGAGCCTCATGGGGCGAGGCATCCAAGAACGGCATGGAGCTCGCTATCAAGGACCTCAATGAACGTGGAGGCGTGAACGGGAAAAAGTTCCGTGGCATCTATGAGGATGATGGAAGCGATCCGCAAAAGGCAATTAGTGCCTTCCGGAAGCTCGTCGATTCTGATGGTGTGGACTTCATTATCGGTCCTAACTGGACGAAGCTTGGCCTCGCGATTGCCCCTCTTGCTGATTCAGCGAAAGCGGTGGTCGTGTCCCCTTCACTTGGTGTTAAGGAATTTAACGAAGCAAGCTCGTACCTCTTCAACACCTGGCCGCACGACGATATCCTCTCAGCTAAGCTTGCGGAAGTCGTCTACGCCAAGGGACACCGCACGGTCGCGCTCTTCGGCGCACAAGACTCATGGGTGAAGGTGCAGACGGAAGCCTTCAAGGCGCGATTCGAGGAGCTCGGTGGCACGGTCGCACGCGTCTATGAGCCGACCACTGAGACCACTGACGTTCGTACGGAAATCCAGAAAGTACTAGCGAACAAGTCAATTGATGCTGTGGTCATGACGACGGATGGGTATAGTCTTACCTTCATCATTGCTCGCCAGTTGCGTGAAATGGGATCGACACTCCCTATGTTCAACATCACGGTCGATAAAAAGATACTTGCTGATTGTGGTGCGGACTGTGACGGAATGATCTTCCCGACCTCACTTACTCCAACCAAGGAATTCGAGGCGAAGTACAAGGCAGCATACAATCGCGAAGTCGAGGTTGGTGCTGACTCCGCCTACGACGCGGTCATGATGATTGCCGAAGCCATGGAAGCAACGAACTCTGAGGACCCGGATGTGGTCAAGGAGTACATGGCCTCAATCAAGACCTACGACGGTGCTTCTGGAACCTTGGTGTCTGACGGCAAGCGAGCCTTCACTAAGGGCTTCCTGCTCAAGGAATCAAGGGGCGGAGTGCCGGTTACTATCGTTGAGTAACAAAAGAGTTGCTGCAGAAAAGAACCTCCCACACGGGAGGTTCTTTCTATAACAAGCATTCTTACTTGAAATATTTCCTCCCCTTCAGTTTCTCCGGTAGGTAACTCTCAGTATCGTACTTCTTGTATCCCTTGCCGTGCCCGAGGTCTTTCATCAGTTTCGTTGGTGCGTTCCGGATGTTCTTTGGAATCGGAAGGTTACCAAACTTCTTTGCGTCCTCCTGTGCAAGTCCGAGTGCTTCGTATGCGGAGCGATCCTTTGCGGCGTTCGCAAGATACGCGACACCGTGCGCGAGATTGATTGCGCACTCTGGGTATCCGATGACCTCGCAGGCGCGGAACACTGCGTTGGCTACTACAAGCGCAGTTGGCTGTGCGAGACCAACATCTTCAGACGCAAAGATAACCATCCTGCGAGCGATGAAGAGAGGGTCCTCTCCTGCCTCAACCATGCGTGCGAGGTAGTACATAGCGGCGTCAGGCTGGCTGGCCCGCATGCTCTTAATGAACGCACTGATGGTGTCGTAGTGCTCATCCCCTTTCTTGTCGTAGCGCAGATGTGGAGACTCGAGCGCCTTATTCAGGTTCTCGACTGATACTTCCCCGTACAGTGTCTCTGCTCCTTCAAGCATGGTGAGTGCTTTGCGTGCGTCTCCATTGGCGTACCCCAGCAACCAATCAAAGGCATCTTTGGGCACCTTCACCTTCGAGCGCTTTATGATTGCCTTGAGTGCCTCTTCGGAGAGTGGTTCAAGCACAAACACACGTGAGCGGGAAAGGAGCGCAGGAATCACTTCAAACGAAGGGTTTTCGGTGGTCGCACCGATAAGTGTGAGCTCCCCACTCTCAACATAGGGCAGGAGGAAATCCTGCTGACTCTTGTTGAAGCGGTGAATCTCATCGAGGAAGAGCACCTTCGGTTTTCCGAACGCGAGTTTCCCGGTGCGTGAGGTACCGTCGACGATTTTGCGTATATCATCCTTGCCGGCAGAGACTGCAGAGAGCTCATAGAGCTCGGCATCAAGTGCTTTTGCATAGATGCGAGCGATAGTCGTCTTTCCTGTTCCTGGAGGTCCCCACAGAACGAAGGAGAAGCGGTGCTTTTTCTCAATGGCCACTTGAAGTGGCTTGCCTTTACCTACTAAATGTTCCTGCCCGACGAACTGGTCGAGTGAGGTGGGTCGTATGCGGTTGGCTAAGGGTTCCATTAAGGCCAGACTACGCTTCTCCACATGAAGCGCAACGGAACTTCCCAACGGGCCTATACTTACGGGGTACTAACTCAAATAGATTACCTATGGCTATGGAAAAGAAGCAGGCATCGGTGTGGTGGGTTGGGTTCTTTCTCGCAGTGACCGCTGCGATTCTCGCCTCAATTCTGGCGTTTGTGCTCGCAGTTGCCCTCGGCATCCTCGCGAGCTTTATTCCGGCAGTGGACTGGCTCTTCTTCACAGAGTGGGGAGGTCACGTCATGACGCTCATCGGGCTCGCTATCCTCTGGGGCGCCACTGCCTACCAGGCGGGCTTCACGCGCAACCGCTACGTTATTGCTGACTACGGAAAGGCCGTAGTAAAAGCAACCATCGTGTTTGTGATTATCGGCGTACTCTTCGCCCTCTACGACTGGTCAGGTGGCTATGTGTGGGGCTGGCAGGACTACTTGGCAGAAGTGCTCACCTTGGTTGTCTTCTACCTCGCAGCAAAGAAGTACCTCCACGCGTAATAACGCACAACAAAAAACCGCCCTCAGTACGAGGGCGGTTTTTTGTTTGTCGTGTGTAGTTCGACTTATCCGTCGATGATTTCCTGAGCCTCGTCGACAAGATCCATGATCTCATCGGTAAGGTCAACTACTTCATCCCACTCCTCATCGTCGAAGGCATCTTCTGCCTCTTCGAAGAGGTCATCAGCGTCGTCGAGCAATGCGTCTGCATCTTCATAGTCAGATGCAGAGATGTCTGAGTCCGCAAGATCTTCGCGGGCGTCGCTTATAGCGTCGTCCGCCTCGTCAATTGCATCCTCAGCATCACTTTCGTCCGCATCATCGTCATCATCGCCAGTTCCAAGTGCGATTTCACGTGCCTCGTCTGCCTTGTCCTCTGCATCGTTGGCAAGGTCGACTGCATCATCCCACTCTTCGTCATCGAAGGCATCGTTTGCCTCATCAAGGAGGTCGTTTGCCTCTTCGATAAGGTCCTCGGCCTCGTTGATGTCGCTTCCAGATGCGTTTGAGTCATCGACTGCGTTCTCAGCATCAGTGATGGCATTTTCAGCATCATCAAGAGCCTCCTGCGCGTCTTCCTCCTCTGCATCGTTGTCATCATCATCGTCATCCGAGTCCCCGTTGGCGAGGTCCTTAGCCTCATCCGCCGCGTCAATCGCGTCGTTTGCTGCGTCAACGGCGTCGTCGAAGTCCTCATCATCAAGAGCTGCGTTTGCGTCGTCGAGGAAGTCCTCAGCGTCAGCTACGAGCTCTTCTGCTTCATCGATGTCAGAGCTTGAAGCATCAGAATCGTCGATTGCCTCGTTGGCCTCATCGATAGCATCTTCTGCGTCAGCAATTGCATCTTCTGCATCGCCTTCGTCAGCATCACTGCTGTCGTCATCGTCATCATCATCGTCATCGCTGCCGCCCATTGCCTCATCGGAGGTGTCGGCCGAAGCATTCGCGCTAGCGATTGCCTGGACGTAGTTTCCGCTGAGGAACTGAGTGAAGGCGTTGAGGAGGTCCTGGCCTGCGTCCTCGATGAGACCGTCGTCTCCGTCCTCATCAATTGCGTCCTGGTAGGCCGCAACGGCCTCAAGAATCGCGACCTTTGCACGAATCATGTCAGAGGCGTTTGGTGAAGGGTTCGGAATGTTACCGCCACCACCCATGAGCACGCTGAACTTGCTGCGTGACATTGGGCCGAAGTTGCCATTGTTGGTGACTCCGTTTGCAGCCTGCCACTTCGCAACTGCAGCAGCCGTTAGGTTGCCGTAGATGGTCGTTTCAGCGCCTGGAGCTCCAGGACCGCTTGCCGCAATCTTGTAGCCGTTACCGTTGAGGTACTGCTGTAGGCAGCGTACGTCCTCACCCGTTGTACCGACCGAGAGGTCGCGGGTGAAGTTACAGTTCGCAGCGTGTGCCGTGTACGCTGGCCCGAGGGCTGCGTACGCGGAAATCGCGAGCGCGACGGCGGTAAGTACCGCCCCTATCTTTCTCATTACATTGCTTTGCATATTCGATAATCGTATTAATCGTTTCGGATAAAGCACGCCCTGTGAACACTACAACAAAGATACCATGCGGAAATGGTGAAGGTTGCGTGCGGTTGGTGGAGAAAACGTTAGTGCGGGATAGGAGAATCGAACTCCTGCTCTCAGTTTGGAAAACTGATGTTCTACCATTAAACTAATCCCGCTTCAGGGGCGAGGATACCATAAAGGACACGTCTTCGCCCGCCCGTTCCCTTTTTTAGCGTATGGTGTAGCGTACGTTCATGGAAGCTATTAAGGAACTCCTCATCAACGGGGCAGTCCTCATTCTAGGACTTGTCTCTTCAGTCCTTGGTATGGGCGAGGCGGTCGACCGTGAGGAGGTGGTCGTGGCGCCCCCTCCCATGCCAGCTCTAGAGAACTGGAACCCTGGCGTGCACCCCCCAACGCTTGAGGAGGTCATTTACGAACTCATCCGGAGCGCTGAGGACACCATCGCAACGGATTCCTCGCCCTCACTCCCTCCTATCTCCTTCCCCAATCCGTCTCCTACTCGCCCGCCGGTCATCGTTGCCCCTCCGGTGGTGATCCCTCCGACACCGACCGACACCCCTCTTCCGGCAACGGAAGCTCCTGAGCCGCACACATCGACCACTGCACTCCTTAAGGGCGCGCTTGTGAACATCATCTGCCTCCCAGCTAAGGGCTATAACGTGCAGGGCACGTCAGGCACCGGTGTCGTTATTGATTCAAGGGGCATCATCGTTACGGTGGCCCACGTGGCCCAGAACTTCCTCCTTGAGGACTTCCCCACCAAGGATGCAGGCAACTGCGTCATACGGACAGGGAGCCCAGCCAAGAATGCGTACGACGCTGAGCTCATCTACCTCTCCTCTACCTGGATTGAGGAGAACCCGGAAACCATCGTAACCAGCCGCCCTAAGGGCACTGGCGAGGATGACTTCGCCTTCCTAGCCATCACCAAGAGTCTTACGGGCTCCCTCCCCTCGTCCTTTACAGCAGTGAAACTGGCTCCTGTAGGCGCACGGGTTGCTGAGGGCGACAAGGTTTCAAGCGGCTCCTATGGGGCAGAGTTCCTCTCAAGCTCTGAGATACGCTCCTCCCTCTACCCCACCATTGCCTTTGGTTCCATAAAGAAGGCCTATACGTTCTCGAGCGTAACGGGCAATCCTGACATCTTCTCGGTCAACGCGGGGGCTGCTGCCCAGGAAGGTTCTTCCGGAGGAGGTGTCCTTGATGCCAAGGACCGTTTCATAGGGGCGATTACTACCCGCACCGTGCGTGCAGACCTCTCACTTCGCGACCTCCAAGCCATCACTATTGATCACATCCGCCGCGAGTTTAAGCGGGAAACGGGCAAGGACCTCGATACCTATCTCTCGGGAAACACAAAAGCCCTCGTTTCAGGATACGAGGATGATGCTGCCAAGCTCCTCGACGTTATCAAGGAGGCAATTCACTAGGTAGTCGGGCCGCCGGGAATCGAACCCGGTCAGTCTGCTCCCAAAGCAGATGTACTACCGGTATACTACGGCCCGGTCCGCGCATCCTAGCACAACGCGCTTATTGAATACACATGAAGGACGCCTCATAAAAGACGACCGAAAGAAATACGCTTGATATACGGGGTATTTAAGAGAAAAAGATAATTTTTCTACAATGTCTTTTTGTCCTTTATCCCCAGTATCCACAGAGTTATCAAGGTATTGAAAATGGCCCTTTAGGGGCCATTTCCTTCATTTCGGTGCGGCTAGGGAGAATCGAACTCCCATCTCGTCCTTGGCAAGGACGCGTCCTACCACTAAACGATAGCCGCAGTGGCTGGCACTATACCACGACGTACCAGCCTGCTTCCAGAGCTACTTTTTCGCTCGCACGCGTGCTTCTGGGGAGAAAGAAATATCACGCACCTTCCCCTTCTCAAGCAGTACTTCCTTCGGGAGCTCGCGGAGGTTGTAGACGGAGACCATGCTCATGCCATAGGCGCCCGCGTTCCCTATCGCGAGAATGTCACCAATCTTCGGGCTCGTAATTGTGCGGTTCGTCGCAAAGATATCTCCCGACTCACACACGTTGCCAGCGATCGTCACGGACTTCTGCGCGTCCTTTCGGCTCACGTTCTCTATGGGATGGTAGGAGCCATACATGGCCGGACGAATCAGGTGGTTGAAGCCGGAATTCACCCCCACGAAGTTGTGCTTGGAGGTTGATTTCAAATCCACAACCGAGGCGTAGAGCGTTCCGGACTCAGCCACCACGTAGCGGCCCGGTTCAAGCGCAAAGGTTGCTCCCGGACGCTCCTTTGCGAAGGCATCAGTGAGTTTCGTGAACTGCTTGCCGAGAGCGCTCAGATTAAGCGCACGGTCCGTTGGCTTGTACGGAATACCAAAGCCGCCGCCAAAGTCTACGTGACGCACATCCGGGAAGCTGCGCGCGGTCCGGAGGAGCTTGCGCACTGAGCGCAGGAAGATATCTGCATCCTTGTTGAGGATGTTGGAGCCGATGTGCTGCTCGACCGCGACGATTACGAGCCCGTACTTCTTCGCGATACGACGCGCCGCAGGAATATCCTTCTCGCTGATGCCGAACTTGCTGTCAGGTCCTCCGGTCACCACGTGGCGATGGTGCCCTGTGCCAATGCCTTCGTTGATGCGAAGTGACACTTCCTTCCCGAGCTTCTTGCGGCCCCAAGTTTCAAGCTGCACGAGGGAATCTATATGCACATAGCCTGCGTTCTTTGCGGCGAAGAGAAGATCGCTCTCCATTTGGTTGGAGCAGGTGTAGCTGATTGCGCTCTTGGGGAAACCTGCGGCCTGCCCTGCCCTAATTTCTCCCGGAGAAACGCACTCAATGCCAAGTCCCTCCTTCTGGATAATCTTCAGGAGTTCAGGATTGCTGTTAGCTTTGACGGCGTAGAAAATCTTCGTGCCTGGGAAATAGGTGCGCAGGTCACGGCAGCGCTTTTCGATGACGCTACGGTCGTATGCGTAGAACGGCGTCGGGAACTTCCTAAGAAGTGCCCGGGATATGTTCGTGTTCATTATTATGGTCGCTTAGTTGCCGCCGAAGCGGAGAAGTCGAACACGTGGGAGTGTGTGCCGGAAAGGCGTCGGAGGGAGGCGCCACCTCGAGCGGCAAGAGTCGCCGCAAGTTCCGAGAGGGGCAATGTTTCCTCGACGTATCCTGAGCGGTCTATTTTGTTGGCTACCAGGCCGGTAGCGTTCCTTCCGAATTCGAAATACATACCTGAGGTCTTCCCGTCCACTTCGGTTGTGACGGGCTTCCCTGCCTCGTCGAGGAGTTCAAATACGCTGAACAAACCCTCTTTGACTCTTAGTGAGGAAAGTTCTTCAAGGTCAGCAATACCCTCAAGGGATAGAATCTGCGTTTCTGTCGGCCGTACTTTCTCCTCCGGCGCCTTACGCATGGTGGCGTGGGCATTCGTCTCAAGCGCCGCAAGTACGCGGGTAAGCAGGGCTGCTTTCTCGGGGTACAGACTCTCCGATAACCCTTTAAGGCTTCTCAGGACGGCCGTTCGCTGCTGTTCAGGGGTCAGGAGAAGATGATCCTTTGTGAATCTATTTGGAGTTCGGTTCACGAGGGAAGCACATGCGTCACGTAATTTATCCGCAATAGTTGCGGGGGCAGGCATGTTCGACGTCATTTCCTTTGCAATCTCAGTTACGAGGATTTCCAGCTTCGTGCGGGTCCTGAATGGTAGCAGCCCCTCTTCTTCTGAGGGACTAGATTCCACGGGGAGATTTTCGGCGACGCTCATATTTTTAGTATACCTTGTGCTCCCGCCAGGACTCGAACCTGGAACAACTGCTTCGAAGGCAGTCATGATATCCGTTTCACCACAGGAGCGTATGGGCACACTACCACATTGTGCTGATAGAATGCTTGCATGCAATTTAAGGTCCCCACTGAGGTACAGACAGTAGCTGCAGGCCTCCGGGCGGCTGGGTTTGAAGCCTATCTGGTGGGCGGCTGTGTTCGGGACCTTCTCATGAATCGCCGCCCAAAGGATTGGGACGTGACCACCAACGCCAAACCCGAGGACATCCAGAAGGTGTTTCCCGACTCCTTCTACGAGAATGATTTTGGAACAGTGGGAGTGAAGATTGAGACTGAGGACGCTACCTTGAAGGTAATTGAGGTAACCCCTTACCGAACCGAGACCGGCTACTCTGACAAGCGTCGCCCGGATGCAGTTGAGTTTGGTCAGAGTCTCGAAGACGACCTTGCGCGACGCGACTTCACAATTAACGCCATTGCGCTTGATGATTCTAAAGGACATTTGGTAGACCCTTATAAAGGACAAAAGGACATTGAGGCCAAGGTCCTCAGGACTGTAGGTGACCCCGACCAGCGGTTCGAAGAGGATGGGCTCCGACTTATGCGCGCTATACGTTTTGTCGCAGAGCTTAACCTTGCCCTTGATGCGGACACCGCTGCCGCAATACAGCGAAAAAGCCATAATCTAGGCCATATTTCAAAGGAACGCATTCGTGACGAATTCGTAAAGATGCTGCTATCGGACCAGCCGATGATGGGCATCGTTCTGTGCCAGAAGCTTGGACTGCTGGAATTCATTGCGCCCGAGCTCATCCTTGGTATCGGCATCGACCAGAACCAGGCCCACAGTTATGACGTCTTTGAGCACAATATCCGTTCCCTCCAGCATGCGGCGGATAAGGGATGGGACCTTGATTTGAGGCTCGCTGCCCTGTTCCACGATATAGCTAAGCCTGATACCCGTAGGCGCTCTGAGGAGAAGAACGACTGGACGTTCTACGGCCATGAGGTTGTTGGGGGCAGAATGACCAAAAAAGCCCTAGAAAACCTCAAGTTTTCACGTGAAACTATAGACAGGGTGAGCAAGCTTGTGCGCTGGCACATGTTCTTTTCGGACCCTGACCAAGTTACCCTTTCGGCCGTTCGTCGGACAATCCGGAACGTTGGGGAGGAGAATATAGAGGACCTTTTGAACCTCCGGGTCTGTGACCGTATAGGCACAGGGCGTCCTAAAGAGCAGCCGTTCCGTTTCCGGAAGTATAAGGCCATGGTGGAGGAGGCCCTCCGGGACCCTATTTCTGTAGGGATGCTAAAGACTGATGGCAGTCGGATTATGAAGAAGTTCCACGTGGAACCGGGTCCACGGATAGGCTGGGTTCTGAGCGCTCTCCTAGAGGAGGTCCTTGAAGACCCTACTTTGAATACTGAGGAGTACCTAGACGACAAGACTGAGGTGTTCCTTAAACTACCTGAAAAGGACCTAAGGGAGTTGGGGGAGTCTGGGCGCAAGAAACGGGAGGAAAAGGAGGAGGAAGAGCTTCAGAAGATTCTTAAGAAGCATCACGTATCCTAGGGCTTTCACGTGGAACGTTTCGCGTGGAACAGAGTATAGAAAGCAAAAAGCCGTCGAACCTTGTTGAAGACCAAAAAATGGGGCAGGGGCTTTGTTGTGCGGTCTTCAGGAGTTTAGGTTTCCCGACGGCTTATTGTTTTTCCGCTTTTCACGTGGAACCTGTGCCGAGCAGTTTTGGAGGGATGCGCCCTCAACGTTGGCAGGCAGGTATAGCGTGCTGCTAGAAAGAAAGATCTTGAAAGAACTGAGGCCTATATAGAGGTTATGTCCTATATAGGACAGTGTAAAGGACAAGGGTGTGGATAGTGTCCTTTATGTCCTATAGCTCGATAGAAACAGGGCAGTGGTCGGACCCCATTACGTCAGCATGTATTTGGGCCTTCTTCACTTTTGGCGCCAGCTTCTTTGATACGAAGATGTAGTCGATGCGCCATCCTACATTTCGCTCCCGTGCCTGGGCGAAATGACTCCACCAGGTGTAGTGGCCGCTGCCTTGAGTAAAGAGGCGGAAGGTATCAACGAAGCCCTTGGCTATCATGGCGTCGATACCTGAACGCTCCTCAGTAGTGAAGCCCTTCATTCCAACGTTCTGCTTTGGACGGGCAAGGTCGTCTTCGGTGTGGGCGACGTTGAGGTCTCCACAAAAGACCACCGGCTTCTCCTCCTCAAGCCGCTTCATATATTCAAGGAAGGCCGGGTCCCATTTTTTGTGTCGGAGCGGGATGCGGGAAAGGTCATCCTTTGAGTTCGGGGTGTAAACAGACACCACCCAAATGCTCCCAGTATCGATTGCCACTATTCTGCCTTCTTTATTAGGGTCGCCGTACGGATCAGTATCTAGGCCGTATTTATTGCATAGATCAGCAGGGAGGCCGTTCAGTACATTTACTGGGGTGGCCTTGGTAAATATTGCCGTACCGCTGTAGCCCTTCTTTTCTGCAGAATGCCAGTACTCCTCGTACTCGGGCAGGTCTATTTCTGCCTGGCCCTGCTCTGCTTTTGTCTCCTGGAGGCAGAGAATATCCGGTTTGTGTTTCTTCAAAAAAGGAAGGAAAAGCTCTTTGCGGTGGACCGCTCGCAGGCCGTTTACGTTCCAGGAGATGATGCGCATAGGCCTATTTTAGCAGTCCTTGACTTCCTGCGCTCAGGCCGAATACTGCAAGAAGAGCAACTTGTAAGGGGGTACGGCCAGAGGGCCGGGCATTAATCATTAGGGGAAAGCACATATGAATTATTTTTTGCAGAACAAAGCTTCTGCTGCACGCAAGCGCGCTGTAGCGATGCTTGCGATGTTGGTGCTCGTTGCACCGTACTTCCCAATGGAAGCGGCCGCGCAGACCGTTTCTGAGGAAGCACCAGTAGAAGAGACAGTGCAGACTGTTTCAGAGGACGTGTCATCTGAGGAATCAGCAGAGGACACAACCCAGACCAGTGCCACCGAAGAGGTGGTTGATACAAGCGATGGACAGGAAAGCGACTCGGAAGGTCAGGACCAAGACACTGCCGACCAGTCAGAGCCTTCGGAGCCAACAGAGGTCGAGGAGCAGGTGACAGAACCTCCTGCTGACTTTGTTCAGGACGTGGTGGACACTCTTGTCGCCCCTATCGTTACAGGCGTGCCAAGCAATGTAACGTTCTTCGAAAAGGTTGAACTTGGTGTCACCTATACCTATAAGAACAAGGATCAGGTGCAGGTCACCTTTACGCAACTTCCTGAAAATCCAGGAAGTCTCTCAATTGAAGAGGTGATTCTGACCGATGAGCAGGTTGAAGCGCTCGGGGCTGTAAGCAAAGTCGCCTACGACATCACTTCCGACATGGAGGACGGCAGCTTCGCGTACGACCTTACGCTCCCAGTGCCAGCAGGGGAGACTGCCGCCCAGGTGGTCTATGCTGAGACACTCACGGAGTTGGCGGATAGCGCTACAACTATTGAGGAGGGGAAGGTGGACCTAACCTCTGAAGAGGCTGTGATCGTCAGTGACCTCAACCACTTCACCATCTTCGTGGTGACCTCATTCGAGGAAGAGCAGACCACCGATCCAGAGGTGGAGTACAACGGCATTTGGTTTACCAACGGAGCTGGGGAAGAGGTTGAACGTGTTCCTACCGGAACAGACGGCATTGCCTCAAGCGTCGGTAACTACCACGGCAAGATTACGCAGCAGGTATTCACTCGCTGGGGCGGCTACACTTCTGCCTTCCCCGACGGTGGCTACGACACTCGCGTAGATGTATATCTCGACATGGCGCTCGCCTCAGGGAGCGTAGACCAGCGTTTTGATTTCTCCTCCGCAATCAATACACCAGCTGGCAGTCATCGCCGCGACTTCATATTCAGCCTTGGCACGAACCCAGGCATGGATGGACAGTGGCTCGTGAGCGGAAGCAACAATGCTCCAGGATGGCCGGGGAACCCAGCTCGAAGTCCTGCAACACTCACCGACACAGGTTGGTACACACTTGAACACCAGTTCAGGGATGTGGGCGGCGTTCTCGAAGTCTCCCTCAACATTTACAAGAAGGGTGAGCCCACTCCTGTTGGAAGCTGGACGTTGAGTGACCCGTCCGATGTCATCGGCTCTACTGTCGGTGGTAATCGGTACGGTTGGTTCATCGAGTCTGATTTCGACTGGCTCGCAATCGACCAAGCGGAAATCGAATACCCAGCATCAGCTGGCGCACTTGAGGTCATGGCGTACGAGTGCCCTTTCGGCACTACGGTCACGCGAACAACCAACGGTGTTGGTGGAACAGTTCCTGCAGGGTGTCTCCCGAGGGAGAACGCCACCTTCGGGTATGTTCATGGCACACAGACTGATGCTAATGCTCCGTACCCAGAGCTTGGCGCACCTATTACTGAAGCTGGAGCAACTGACGGCAGTGGCGAACTGTCCAAGGAAGTACCTGCAACGGGGCGCTACCTCGTCATGGAGACTGATGGCAGCAGCAACCAGCTTCCTGCAGAATCAGTGCTCGGCCTGTACTGTGTCGGCGACGCTGATACCTCTGGCACCAACGACAACCAGGAGCTGACATTCGTTCCAGAGGACGGTGCAGCTCAGTGTGTTGCCTACAGTATTGACGCAACAGGTCCTACAGTCCCGACGCTACTCAGCCCGGCAGATGGGACCACGCTCTACACCAACGTCTTTACCTTCACGTGGGAGGCGTCGACTGATGAGCTCTCCGAGCCAGTAACCTACGAATTCCACTCATCCCTTGATGGAACAGAATCCGATGGCGTTCTTACCAACGGACTATGGACCTCAGGTACCCTTACGAGCCCAAGCATTGATTCAAGCGGAGCACCCGACGGTACCTGGTACTGGCAGGTTCGCGCCCAAGATGCTGCGGGCAACTGGAGTGATTGGAGCGATATCTGGACGGTCACACTTGCGATGATGACAAGTGCGATTATCAGCCCGACAGAGTCTGAGGTAGTGGACGGTACCGTGAACCTTCTCGCGTACTACGCTGACCAGAACCTGGATGGCAATGATGCTGTTCAATGGGCCGTACGGTCTGGAACCTGCACCGCAGGAACGGGAACGGTCTTCGGCAACGTGGATGGCAAGAACACACCGTTTACGTGGAACGGCAAAGACTTCTCCGCTTCCATCGACACGACGACGGTGCCGGACGGTTCGTACTGCCTCATCTTCAACCCGGTTGAGGATAGCGGTCACACCAACCAGCGCCTCACGCGTCTCTTCACCATCGACAATCCGGACACGACACCGCCTGCGGCGCCGACCATTGTGTTCCCGTCTGCCGAGCAAATCTTCACGACCACGCCTATTCTCAATGACTGGACGGAAGTGACAGATGAGAGCGGCATCGGCACGTACGAAATTGCGTACGCGTATGATGACGGCCACACCTTCGGGGGCAGTACCTGCCCAGCCGTCACGACCCTCGAGAGCAAGACCGTAGGTGGCTGCCGTCAGACAACAGACACAGAGCGCAACCACTCTCCTTCGCTTGCAGAACAGGGAGGTGTGACCATCTGGGTCCGTGCAATCGACGGACTCGGGAACGTTGGCCCATGGAGCAGCGCGATTCACTATTGGTACGACGTCACGGGCGTTGGTCCCGGAACACCTCCATCGCCAACTTTCTCCTCGGATACGACGGTAGTGGAAATGGCAGACCTTGCGGATGATTTCACCGAAGTGGCAGCCAACAGCTTCTCGCAGTGGTTCTTCTACAACGATGAGGACGATACTATCGACAGTTCCCTTGGCTCGTTCGTGGAAGGACCGGAGACAGCTCCGCTTGGTGATGGAAGCGCGCAGATGAGTGTCTCGGGAGAACAGCGTCGCAATCTTGCAACGTACCAGTTCAAGGACGTGAAACTTGCTGACATGGCAACACTCGAGTACTCGACGTACTCGCAGTCAACTGGCAACGGCTCTCCTTCGGCTGAGCGCGCAGCGTACTTGCAGTTCAATGTGGACTTCGCTAACAACGATACATGGCAGCGCCGACTCGTCTTCCTTCCGGCAGACAATGGCGCAGTTGTGAACGATGAGTGGCAGGCATGGGATGCGATTAATAGTGGAGACGCATTGTGGAGGTATTCAGGCTCACTATGGCCAGCTGGTGTCGTAAGCAACGGCTCGATTCCGGGAACGACCGCACGGACCTGGGACGCCATTCTTGCTGACTATCCGAACGCGGAAACTCGTTCGACGGACTCTTGGTTCGGCTTCCGTATTGGCGAGCCGTATGCTGACGGGTTTACCGGCAACGTTGACCAGTTCGTCATAGGTATCGTTGATGGCATCAACACGCACACTGAGACCTACGACTTTGAGCCTGAACCTGTGGTTTCGATTAGCTCAACGTCCGGTGGCGGAGGAGGCGGTGGCACCCGCAACTTCGTGCGCGACGGCAACGATGGTGAGGTTCAGGGGGCTCAGATTGGCCCAGTTGAAGGCATCGAGAACTTCATTACCAACCTCTTCGGTGGTAACGCCGCAGAAGCTGGGGCAACAGGCGGAGAGACTGGTGGTGAAGTTGCAGGAGCAACCACCACTGAAGACGCACCGACCGAGCTTCCTCAGGAGGTGAAGCTTGCGGCAAGTGCTGCAGGGTTCGATGTCTCCAATCCTTGGGTCATCGCTCTCATCCTCATCATTCTTGCAGGACTCGGCTACTGGAGCTGGAAGTCTTTCAAGAAGGCGTAAGCTCATCTAACTAAAAACCGCCCGGAGTTTTCGGGCGGTTTTTGTTATACTGCCGCCACACATGAGCACTACGTCTGAGACTCTCGAGCGAGACGCGTATGTGTCGGTAGCGTTTCCGCTTTCGCGGGAAGAGTTCGTTGCGGCAGCAGAAACATTCTTCGAGTTCCTGACGCTTCCGCAAGAAACCAAGAACGCAGTGTTCTTTTTAAGAGACCAGAACGATCCGCAGGGAACGGAGGTGGGGTATGTGCGGCAAGTAGGTGCCAAGGACGAAGAGTACGGCTACAAAGATTTCAAGGAATACTTCCACTACCATCCGGATGCCGAGGTACGTTTCGCCGACGTTGCGGCCAAAGAACCAAAGCTCCGGGCATTTATGGATGCTGCCGGGAAGATTTTCGGACACGCTGAGGAGGCGGTGCAGGGAATTCTTACGGAACTTGATGCCGAGTTCCCAGGACTCAAGGGTTCTTTTGTTTCCCCGACCTTGCCGCTTGCGCGTGCACTCAGGTTTCTCAAGTACGACGCAGCAGGGAAGGGGAAGTTCCTTGCTCGCGCGCACTATGACCGTGGTGGCTGCACGCTCGCTCTTGCCGAGAGCGCCCCAGGGCTACGTATCGGAAAGGATGATGCCAGTCTCACGGAGGTGGTGCACAAAGACGGCACCGCGCTCTTCATGCCAGGGTTTCACTTCCCGGAAATGACGGATGGCCGCATACCGGCAGCCTGGCATGACGTGGTGCAGGCCTCAGAAGATACGATTTCAGAAGACACCGCGCGGTGGGCTATTGTGTACTTTGTGAACGCCTATGGGCGGAGGCTCCCTACGAGCGCGGAGGTGCACGCACCCAAGAAATAGCAGATTTGTTAGCTATTTATTACTTATATTGCATAATATTCAATATTTGTTAGGTTATTAACTAATGTTAACAAAGACCCAGGCTCAGATAATTAAAAAAATAGCCGGGAAAGAGCGTACCCTCGCGGATATTGCCCGGCTTACTGGGTTCAGCAAGCCCTATGCCATGAGCCAGTTGGGCCATCTTGAGGAGATGGGGTGGGTCTCTAGAAAGGTAGTGAGCCCGAAGAAAATTTTCTATGAGGTTATAAGTGAAGCCGAAGCTGATGCGCTCCTCGCTGTTACTCAGAAGAAGCTGCTAGCGGATGTCTATACGCAAGCCCGACGCCTGGAGCGGCATAAGAAACTGAAGCTCGTAGCAGGATTCTCCCTCGATTTGCTTCCTGAACAGCGCACGCGACTTGAGAGCGATTTCGACTTCACGGAATATCCTGAACGGCACGAGCAGATAACCGAAGAGCTCTTCAGGCTGCGTTACCGTTCCGCCGATATCGCTCTTGTAGAATATTCCTTTACGTTCATAACCGCAGATACGCTTCGAGCGTGCCCCAACCTCAAATATCTCATTGCCATGAGTAAGTGGTCGGATACGTATTTTGATAAAAAGCTGTGCGAAGAGGTAGGTATTCAATTCTTCGATCTCTCAGACCCTGAGATGAACTACATACGATCTTCGTCGACCGAGTTTCTGCTCGGCTCCATATTCTCCATACTCAGAAACACGATTCAGGCGGAGCAAGAATTGCTCCTGAGCACCCAGGCGCTGGTGGTGCGCAATCTCCAAATAGCTGGCGAGGAGTTGCTCGGGAAAACTGTGGGGATTATCGGAGTAGAAAACTCCGGCAGGTTCGTCGCGCCCTTGCTCCAGCAACTGGGAGCGAAGACTATGTTCGTCGATCCTGACAATAAGAAGTACGACCCTCGGGAGTGGGGAGTGGACCGGTTCTATTCGCTTGAAGATACCTTCGCGCTTGCAGATATCGTCGTATACACGGACAACTACCACAAAAAGGAAATACGCCTCGACAAACTGATAAGTGAAAAAATGTCCGTTCAGTACTTGCTCGTGCTCGGAGAATATCCGTATACGAAAGAATTCGTTGCTGCGTGCCGTTCCGCCATCTTGAAACAAGCCCTCCGCGGGCTCCACTTGGAATATTGGCCGAACCATCAGCCGAAACTAGATATCACAAGATCCGAACTACTTTCCGAACTGCGATTTTTCCCTAACGTCCGCATTACTCCGGCTATGGGCCCCGTAACGAAGGAGTCCGTTGCGCGCCGAAACAACTACACGATAGGGATACTCGAATCCATTAATGAAAAACACTATGCCTAAGCTCAACGTAGTCCTGCCGGATCCGCCGTTCTTCGACACCGCACTTCTCGAGGAATTGCGAGGTCCAGATATAGATATAACAATCTACCGGGATCTCGCCCTCGATGCCGAGCAGCTGCAGGAGCGCATAAAAGACGCGGACATAATCGTGGTTGACCTGCTGAGCACGTATAACGAAGCTTCGCTGAAAGAGGCTAAGAACCTTAAGCATATTGTCGCTGCGACCGTCGGCCTGAACCACATCGACCTTGAGTACTGCCGTCAGCGCGGTATCAGCGTCCACAATTTTACGAACTACAACTCGCGAGCGGTTGCGGAAATGGCGTTCGGAAACTTGGTCGCGCTAATCCGTCACATCCCGCTTGCTGTGCAGACCGTGCGCGCGAACCTGTGGACCACGGACTATTTCGTAGGCGAAGAGCTGAAATCGAAAACGCTCGGCGTTATCGGCGCGGGAAATGTGGGGCGAGAAATCATCTCTATCGGCAGAGGCTTCAATATGAACGTCCTGTGCCATACCAAAAACCCAACACCTGCCCGAGCTAAGGAACTGGGGCTGGGTGCCTTCTCCACCATTGAAGAAGTGCTTTCTAAGAGCGACTTCGTCATGTTGTCGGTCGTTGCGACCAAGGAAACGCAGCATCTGATAAACGCGAAGACCCTGGCTCTCATGCGGCCTAGCAGCTACCTCATAAACATGAGTCGGCACTTCCTCGTTGATGCCAAGGCGCTCGCTGCTGCGCTCTACAGAAAAGAGATTGCTGGAGCCGCACTCGATTTCGTCGGCGATGAGCCCTACCATCTCCGCGGAGACGACCTCGATATCCAAGAGATGATTAACCGGCCAAACGTTATAGTCACGCCGCACATAGGGTTTAATACGGTAGAAGCCATGGAACGTCTTGCAATCGATGTAAATAACACTGTCCGCTCCTTGGTAAAGGAACTAGTCTAGGTATGTTCACTATTTTCTCTTCAGAAGTTCTCGGCGCCATTGGTGTGTTAATAGGTCTTGCTGGCTACCTTGTTTACTTCCACGGTATTTTCAAGGGAAGAATAAAACCGCACGCCTTCTCATGGCTCGTGTGGGGCATCCTCACTCTTATAGGATTTATAGCTCAGGTTGTTGATGGAGCTGGTCCAGGTTCGTGGGTCACAGGCTTTACTGCTGTTATGAGTTTCGTACTGTTCTTCGTGGGACTTGGTGCTTCTTCACGGGCACTGATTGTAAAGAGCGATTGGATTTTCTTTATCGCAACTCTTCTTGCTATTCCTCCCTGGTACCTTACTGGCGACCCAATGTGGTCCGTAATCATCATTACCATCATTGACGCTGGTGCGTTCATACCGACCTTTCGAAAAGCGTATGAACATCCGCAGACAGAAAGTGTCTTCCATGCCTCATCGGCAGGAATCAAATTTGTTTTCGGTATATTCGCACTGCATCATTTTTCTATGACGACCGTGTTGTATCCCGCTTCACTCGTACTTATGAACGGTATCTTCGTATTTATGCTCTTGTGGAGGAGGCAAACCCTTAAGTGAACAAGCTAGCGGTTCTTCCCGTGAAATTTCTTATGCACCTCTCGCAGGTGCGCGTCCGTCACGTGCGTATAAATCTGCGTTGTGTTGATTGATGCGTGCCCGAGAAGCGCCTGCACGCTCCTTATATCTGCACCGTTACTGAGTAAGTCAGTAGCGAACGAGTGACGAAGTACGTGCGGTGTAACTTTCTTCGTGATGCCAGCTTTGGCTGCGTACTTTTTCATAAGGAGCTGTACGCCTCGGGGAGTAAGTCTGGTCGGCTCTTTCTTTCCAACGGCGCTGATGTTCACAAAGAGTGCTTCCTCCATATCTTTGCGGCCCTTGAGGTAGGCACGCACGGCTTCCTTGGCCTCAGGGGAGAGGAACACCACGCGCACTTTGTCTCCCTTACCGCGCACGGAGAGTTCATCGCGGGTGAGGTCGAGGTCTGAATTGAGTGCACAGAGTTCTGACACACGCAGTCCGGTTGAGAAGAGCATCTCAAGTATTGCTCGGTCTCGAAGCGACTTCTCGTCAGTGCCCACAGTTGCCTTCATAAGGCGGTCGAGCTCAGCCGAGGTAATAAGGTCCAGAGAACGCTCAGGAAGTTTCGCTAGCTCGATTCTCTCAGGAGAAATGCACTCAATCTCACGCTTACGCAGGAACTTAAGAAAGGCCCTTAGGGCAATGAGGTAGTAGTTCTGGGTTCTACGTTTCATTGAGCCTGAAACCCCCGGCTGGCGGTTAAGCCACATGCGGAACTCACGGATGTTGGATTCCGTAATGTCTTTCACACTCTTAATTCCCATCTGGGAGAAGTACCGGGTAAGGTAGTGGTCGTAGTTCTCGACCGTCTTTACCGCGCGACCGCGCTCAATCTCTATGTACTCAAGGAATTGGCGTTTCAGGCTCTCTGCATCCATGTGGAAAGTGTAGCACTTCGCACAATATTCATTGGAATGATGGTGGAGTATAATGAACGCATATGGAACTACTCATCACCTTTCTCATCCCGATTGCTCTTGTCGTGCTAGTTGCCGTTATCAAACAGATAAATCAGTACGAGCGCGGCGTACGTTTCACCATGGGCCGTTTCTCCGGAATCATGAATCCGGGATGGAACATCATCATTCCCGTCTTCCAAGGCTTCCAAAAGGTGGACATGCGCACCAAGGCAATCGATGTCCCTGACCAGAATGCCATTACTCGCGACAACGTGTCGGTCCAGGTGAACGCAGTTATCTACTACAAAGTTGCGGACGCACAGAAAGCCATCATTGAAGTGGAGGACTTCCGTTCCGCCATTTCCCAGTACGCCCAGACCACCATGCGTAACATTGTGGGTGAGGTAACGCTTGATGAGCTCCTTTCGGGCCGCGACAAGATTGCTGACCGTATTCGCGAAATCGTCGATAAGGAAACTGATGCCTGGGGCCTCAAGGTGCAGAATGTGGAACTTAAGGACGTTTCGCTCCCCGACAACATGCAGCGCACCATCGCCAAGCAGGCGGAAGCTGAGCGCGAGAAGCGGGCCGTCATCATCAACTCCGAGGGAGAGCTCGCCGCCGCGGAGAACGTCTCTCGGGCAGCGGCTATGCTCTCGGCAGTTCCTGGGGCGCTCCACCTACGTACCCTCCAGTCTATAAACGACATCTCCTCCGACCAGAGCAATACGGTCGTGTTCACCGTCCCTCTTGAGCTTTTGAAGGCGTTTGAGGGGTTTAAGAAGTCATAATCATGGCAGGAGACCCCACTGAAAGAGGGAATCAACACGTAAATCTCCCGGTACAGGGCTACGAAGAAATAGTCATTCCTGGAATGGAGGAGAAAACCCTTGATTTGTGCTACCGGAACTTTAAGACGATTTTCAAAGCCTACGAACTCACACCGGAGGCGGCCAACTCGAGGATAATGAATGATTTCATGCTCCGCTTCAGAGAGCTCCCGAAAGAGGACACAACCTCCCAGGCTGAAGCGATCGATGCAGTACTGAAGGCGATAGAGGCGGAAGGCCACTACACCAGTGACGTGAAGCTTGGCAATAAGAATACGGATGACAAGCGCTTGCTCCTCGAGCTTGGTAACCTCCTCAAGGCGCTTCGAGCCTATACCCTCACCGATCAGTCTCGCCACGACCGTCGCCGGATGATATGGAAAGAGCTACAGACCATAGGAAGCGTAGCGACGACCGAGAAAGAGCGGGCAGCTACACGGGCCGCCGAAGCGGCAAGGGTGCACGCCCAAGCAAGCGCCGAAGCCCTGAAGAAGGCGTTCCGGCCCAAGGACAAGGAGTAGCCGCACTAGGCCATACTTGCGCTCTTTGTAAAGATGTGCTAGAATCTTTCCCATCATGCTTACCAAGCGCGTAAAGGCTACGACGGTTAAATCCGCCGCTCGGCACGACACGGACACCGGTTCTGCCGATGTTCAGGTCGCTATTCTCTCTCGTCAGATTGAGGAGCTGACCAAGCACCTTAAGAAGAACCAGAAGGACCTCCACTCACGTCGTGGACTCCTCCAGATGGTGGCTGACCGCCGTTCCCACCTTCGCTACCTCGAACGTACTGATAAGCGCCGCTACAACGCGCTTATCAAGAAGCTCGGGCTCAAGAAGTAACGCACCGACCGCCCAAGAGGCGGTCGTTTCGTTTGGTAAGATGATGAGGGAGCAATCCCTGTTTTAATACTAGTTTTCTACCCATATATGCCGGTTATCAAACACCCGGCGCAGCGGGTTGGGGTTTTCATAGATACGCAGAACCTCTACCACAGCGCCAAACACCTTTATAAGTCGCGTGTGAACTTTGCCAACGTCCTTGCCGAGGCCGTGGGCGGTCGTGTCCTCGTGCGGGCCGTTGCGTACGTTATCTCTACCGAGAGCGGCGACGAGACGGGCTTCTTTGATGCTCTCACCAAGATTGGTATCGAGACCAAGGTGAAGGGGCTTCAAATCTTCTCTGATGGAGCCAAGAAAGCAGACTGGGACGTCGGGCTTGCCATCGATGCAGTGAAGATGGCCCCCAAGCTCGATACGGTCATCATCGCTTCGGGCGACGGCGACTTTGTTCCTCTCATTGAGTACCTAGATATGAACGAGGGCTGCCAGGTGGAGGTCATCTCCTTCGGACGCTCCTCGTCTGCCAAACTCAAGGAAGCGGCGCACGCGTTTACGGATATGTGTGAAGATCCGAAGCGTTTCACCATCACTTCAAGGGGGTAGGCGTGTACAATACGAAGTATCGTGGCAGATAACGCAAACGCTACATTCGGAAACCAGCGCTCCGCTCACGTGCGCACCTTTGCTAAAGACGTGGCGATGTTTGGAAGCGGTAAGAAACCGCAAGACATGGCGCCGTCAGTTGCGCCCGCCCCTGTTGCTGCTCCCGTTGTTGTTCCAGAGCCTGTTACCCCCAAGGCTGCTCCGGAGCCAGTAGTGCGTCTTGGGCGTGAACCTATCCCCGTTGAATCTCCCTCCTTGGTTCCTCTTACTCCAAAGCCCGCTGTCCCCGCGCCTCCTCAGGAGTCTCGGGAGGACATCCTCGTACGCCTCAGAGAAAAGGCAGCGGCACCGAAAGTGCCTACGCCTCCACCTCCCGCTCCTATCAAAGCTGATGTGCCTATTCCGCTCACTAAGCCTCCTGTCCCCTCCAGGGCTGCTCCAATACACACGTACAAGAGCGACTTCTCCGAGCACATTGATGCGAAGAATGCTTCCGTCTTTTCGGTGCTTGCGGCAGAGAAGGATGCGAAGAGGTCGGACACCCGTGAAGTGGTGGTCGAAAAGAAACTGGGTCGTGCGAAGTTCATCATCGGCGGCATGCTTATCCTTCTGGGCCTTGTTGGAATCTATGCGGCGTACCAGTGGTCGCAGGACCGCTCGATTATTCCAATGGATGACATGGTGCAGTCGTTGGTCTTTGCTGACGCGCGCCGCGAAGTGACGGGCAAGGGCGGGGACCTTATGCGCTCGCTTGCGGAGGTGGCGGGGACCTCAATTCCCCAGGGAAATGTCGTCGTGACCTACATTACGACCGCGACCACCACTGCCGAAGGGACACCTTTTAAGTTTCCTGCTCCAGGCGGCGCGCTTATTCGTGCGCTCGGGCTCCCGGCCCCAAGCATATTCCTTCGCAATATCCTCGACGAGAGCACCGTGGGCGTCATACATGCAGGAGAAGAGACACGTCCCTTCTTTATATTCAGCGTCTCCTCCTACGAGCGCACATTTGCGGGCATGCTCGACTGGGAAGACACCATGGAGCGCGATCTCTCCCTTCTCTATCCTTCCTATCCAAAGGATGCGGTTGCTTCAACGTCGCCTTTGCTAGCGCCCCTCACGTTCTCCGACAGTGTGGCAGCAAGCCGCGATATACGAGTACTTAAAGATGAGAAAGGAAGGAGTATTCTCGTCTATGGCTATCATGATAAAGAGACACTCATCATCGCGCGGGATGAGACGGCGTTTATTCAGCTGGCTGAACGGCTGACGGCTACCAAGGGGGAATGAGTGTGCTACAGTGCCCGTCATGAACGACTTTTCTGTATATAAAGACCGCTTGACCGAGGAGAAGACTCGGCTTGAAGGCGAGCTACTTACTATTGGGCGCCGCAACCCTTCGAATCCAGCTGACTGGGAAGCAGTGCCTCCAGAGACTGGACAGGAGGCAGACCCTAATGATGCCGCCGACCTGATTGAGGGGTACGAGGCAAACACTGCGATTCTTAAGGACCTCGAAATCCGCTACAACCTCGTGCTTGCAGCGCTCGCACGTATTGATGCGGGAACCTACGGTATCTGCGAGACGGGAGGCGAGGAGATTGAGGAAGCGAGACTAAACGCAGACGCCTCTGCTCGCACGTGCAAAGCTCATATACAATAGACACATGAAACTCTCTGTAAAAGAATGTCTTTCGTTCGGATGGAATACGTTCAAGGCTCGTCCGTGGATATTCGTGAAGGTGGCGTTCGTGCTCTCACTCGTAAGCATTGTTGTTAATTTTGTGAACTGGCTCGTGCAGACAGGTCAGACTGCCGTTGCCGATAATGCAGGCCTCGCGCTCCTTCTTGGATTGGTGGGAATCGTCGTGTCACTCGGTTCCATTTACCTTGGCATCGTGCTCGATAACATGGGTGTCACGAAGTTCTACCTCAATGCGCATGACAATGTGCAGGCAGCTCGTGTCCGCGACCTCTGGGCTCCGGAGCCGTTTGTGAAGTATCTGCTTACGAGCTTGCTGCTTGGACTTGCGACCCTTGTCGGTCTCATCCTCCTTATCGTTCCGGGCATTATTGTCGCACTTGCGTTTGGCATGTCGCTCTTCCTCGTCATGGACCGCGGGCTCGGGATTACTGAATCTATGAAAGAGAGTGCACGCATCACTCGTGGTAACCGCTGGAAGCTCCTGCTCCTTGGTCTTGCGCTCTTGGGTATAAACATTGTCGGCCTGCTTCTCGTTGTGGTGGGGTTGATTGTGAGTCTCCCAATTTCCTATCTTGCGAGTGTGCACGCGTACCGCACGCTCTCCAAGGTCCCTGCTATATAAAGTAAGAATCGCTCAGACATTTCATATGTCTGTGCGATTCTTGTTGGTAATTATACTGAGAGCAGGTGAATTCTCGGTGAAAATCAGGCCCAAATCCTCGGCGGTCAGTACAAAATCTTTTTGTAATCCTAATTATTTTTAATATCTGGGACTGAATCCCACATCACGTCAAACATCTGCCGCAGAACCTGGATGGTCACTTTGTTTTCTATAACGATGCCGACAATCGGGTCCTCAAAGTTATGTATAAATGCACGCTTAGACGTGATGGTCATGTTGCCGAAGAATTTTGTTCCCTGAGGAAGCATACGGATATGAATTTTATGTTCCTGCTCCAATTTCTTATGTTCAAGCGCCCAAGGGTTGTCGGCGTACAGCACCCGTACATCAGGGCGTTCTTTAGCGCGCATCTGTATAAATTTGAAGAACCAATCCTTACCTAAAGCATCAAACACTGCGAGACCTTCTGAAAGCACCACGTAGTTTTCGTGTGGGCGAAGATCTTTAAGAAGGTCCATGTATACGTTTCTGATAGCCTCCCTCCCTTCGTAGTAGCCGATAATGCCCCCAGTCTCTTTTTGGTTATACAAAGAGAGTAAATCGGGCAAGTTTTTCTCGAATTGTCGCTTGCGGAGCTCTATAACATTCTCAAGCTTCTCAGGACTCTCTGCGCGGAACAGTTGCTTAAATCCCTTTACCTCAACTGCCATAAGCCCCTTTTGTTTCAGGGACTCAATTACCGGGTACACGGTCGTACGTTTTACGTCTGCTGCCTTAGCGAGAGCTGAGACAGGAGAAGGGCCAAGTGCAATAGCGGCTATATAGACCTTAGCTTCGTTCGGGGAAAGGCCTATTTCCTTGAGATTTTCTTCAATTTTATCTTTTTGCATATTTCTGTCTGAATCTTTGACAACAATTATACCTTATAAAATATGAATATTAGAGTGAAAACAGGAATATTTGTTGACATATTTGACTACAAAACAGCTAGTATGTCAACATTGCCGGATGAAAAACAAATCTTTGGTAACAACGGCGCTGATTGCCGCTGCTCTAATAGTAGTCATTGGAATTTGGATTAATGTTACCCGTCAGCCAGAAGACACCATTAAGATTGGTGGCGCCTATAACCTTACTGGCGCCACTGCAGTTATGGGCGAATTGCAGCTAAATGGCTCGACGTTAGCTATTGAAGAGATAAACAGGAACGGCGGGATCAATGGGAAAAAAGTTGAGCTGGTGACTGAGGATACTGCGAGCAGTGCTACGCAAGCATTGAATGCCTACCAGGCCCTTACCTTTAAAGGCGTGCGGTATGTCGTTGCTGAGACAAGTGCGGTAGTTGGGGCCATACGTCAGACCGTGGTAGATGACGGTAATCTAATACTTACTCCAGGGTCCGTAACTTCCTCCTACTATGACAACAATCAACTCTCTTGCCGTCTTGCGCTTACTGCGCGGAGTTTTGGGTCTGGGTTTTCTGCGCTCTTCAACGAGCTTGGATACAAACGCGTCATAACTCTGTTACCAGACAATGAGTACGGGCGGAGCGTAGCTGAAGAATTTAAGAAGACCTATGCAAGTACTGGAGGGCAGGTTGTTTTTGCCGAGTTCTATCCTGCTTCAGCCGATGCGGGAGATTACCGAACCAATCTTGCGAAGGTAAAATCGCAACAAGCAGGCGCAGATGTGATTCTCTATGTCCAGACAACAAATCCGGTAGAAGTAATGCTAAAACAGTTCAAGGAAGTGGGGCTAACAATTCCTGTTGTTAGCGATATTTATACTATTAACAATTCAGGTCTCAAAGACCGAAGTCTCGCTAACGGCATCCGATACGTCGATTACGAATACGTCGCGGCACCCTCCGAGACAGACAGCGCTGTAACTAAAGACTTCAAGAGCAAGTACAAAGCTCGCTACGGCGCAGATCCTGTTTATTTAGCAGCCGCCCATTATGACGCCATCATACTTTTGGCTGAGGCTATAGATAATGTAGGAGATAATCCTCAGCTGGTTGCGAAGTATATTAGTGCACTAAAAAGCTACGATGCTATAACTGGTGCACTGAGCTTCGATGCAGACTGCGAAGTAGACCGCTCCATGGTATTCCGAGAGGTTGTAGAAGGAAAAATTAGGAACCTAACAATATAAAGTTCCAACGCTTAGGAGCGCGCGTTTAACCTCGTATCCATCCATACATACACTCCTACCCACGCTGCACCGAGTACGAATCCAGCAATTACCTGCAGAGGTGTGTGCACACCAAAATGCAATCGACTTACGCCAATTACGAGCGCGGTCATGAGCGCGGCAACATAGACGCCAAAGCGCAGTGGCTTCGGAAGTGTGCGGGAAAGATAGCAGAGAGAAAGCGCAAGGAAGAGCGAACCGGTTGCGTGTCCACTCGGGAATGCGTAGCCGGTTGTTTCTATAAGAGAAGAAACAGGGCGCGCGACTTGCAGCACTTCCTTAAGCGCTATGGTGGAAAGAAGAACGCCAATGGTCGCTACCAAAAAAGGAAGCGCACGCTTCCGCACCAGAAGTCCTACAAGAATAAGTGCACACGAAATGAGAAAACCTTCAGTGCTTGCGACTACCGTGAACGCGAACAAAAAGAAACTATCCATTAGGAAAGTATAGACGACGCACAGAGATGCGGTCTACTTTGCGAACGGATTCTTCGCACCGCGTACTTCAAAGTGGAGGTGGTAACCAGTTGAGCGTCCCGTGTTGCCGATACCACCGATGTGCTCGCCTTTACCAACGGAGGTGCCAACTCCTGTGGTGACTGAGGAGAGGTGCGCATAAAGCGTCTGGGTGTTGTTCTCATGCGCAACAATGACACAAATGCCGTACCCGCTTCCGCACGAACCGTTACCTGCTGCAATCACTTTTCCTGCGGCTGCGGCGTACACCGGCGTACCCTGCTTCACACCAGCGAGGTCAATACCGTTGTGTCCGTGCAACCCCTGCGAGATGTAAGCGCCGGGCACAGGGTTGGTCCAGTCACCGAGCACAACAGAGGAGGAAGGCTTCTTTGCTGCAAGCGTGTTTGAAGAGCCAGAAGACTTCGTTTTAGGTTTCTCTGGTGCAAAGTCGACACCCGGCACGATGACTACCGTTCCTGCTGCAAGTACTTCGTCTGAGTCAAAGCCGTTAAAGCGTGCAACTTCGCTCACATCGACATCGTAGAGCTTCGCTACGTCTTCGAGCGTACCGCTGTGTTTGATGGTGTAGCGGACTCCGGAAACCGGAAGGATGAGAAGCTCATCGCCTGGGTGTATGTCCTGAGCGTTCTTCAGGCCGTTGACCGAAAGAATGGTATTTGTTGAGACATCAAACATCTCCCCAATATCTGAAAGGGTATCGCTCTCTCGAACGACATAGATAGAAATAGCTCCACTTGATTTGCTGCTCTCCTTATAGGCAACAGCTGTACCCTCCGGTCCTCCATTAGGAACAAGGGCTGACCCCTCAGAGAGGGCGAGTTCTCCTCCACCCTTAAGTGGGTTAGGGTCGGAGTTTATAGCAGCCTTAAGCAAAGGAAGGGTCTCGTCGTGGAGGATTGGAGACTCGTTTCCTCCGGTTGCAGCGCCTACATCCCTAAATGGCCAGAAAGCGCCTGCCTTGGTAGGGAAGGTGGCAATAAGCAGGGAGACCGTAGTTACGGCCGCAAATCCGGTTAGCGCCCAAAGAACGTTACGAACCCGATTAGCCCTGGGGGAGTCTTTTTGGTGTGATTTGAATGAAATCAGAGGGTGGTAGGGACTGGTCTGGCGCTTCAGATATATACAAAAATGGCTTACCTACGCCATTTCTTTCAAGCTTCCGTATCTTCCGATTGAGCGAGTATACCTTGTGACAGAGGAGGGTCAATGACCCCTAGATGAAGATGTGGACAGCATGAAATAGCCTTATTCTAGGCCATTTTATCATCTTCTTATATTTCCTCTTCGCTTGAATATTCAGTTACTAACCCCTTGCTTATGTTTACCTCCTCGCAGCTTTCACCTACATACCGCATGCACAGACCGGAGCCGCCGCCTTCGGTATAAAGTCCTACGACATTGAACGTTCCTACCGTCTTCGCGCTTCCGTATTTCTTGGTGCTGGAGTTCACCACGTAGGTCCCCGCATATTGAGAGGCGCCACTAATTTCCCACTTATAGGTATCCACAGAACAGGTGCACTCGTAGGTGCCGGTCACCTCCCCCCCGAACCCTGTTGATTGCCCACCCTCTCCCTCGCCCTCCCCGCCTCCGCCGAAGGAATCCTCACCTCCACCAAATGACGGCATACCCTCCTCAAATGCGATGCCGATGTCCTGAAGCATAAAGCCGTCATACATATTGCTCCCGAGCGCGCTCCCGATGATAAGTCCAAGCCCCGGATCCCCAAGTAGTGAGCCGACCATCACGCCAAGTGTGGTGCCGACGACCATGTTATCTGGGTCCCCGACTACGTCGCTCGTGCTGTTGTCCGGGAGGTGGGCACCACCTCTGAACACAAAATGCACGTTTCCTACATATAGCTCGAGGGTCTCAGGGTTGAATCGGATGAAATCCTCATCGTCGCCGTTAGGCCTCCCGTTAATCCAAGGGTCGGAAGATTGATACGTCCACCCACCCCCTGAAGAAGTGCCTGAACCGCCGGTGCCAGGTACTGGCGTGTAGGGAACCCCCGTCGTTCCCCCGGTGCCGGTGCCACCTGTGCCGCCCGAACTCCCCGAACCTCCTCGGTATCTTGCATAGAGATCCGCAAGGAAATCGAGCGAGAGAAAAGAAGAAGGTCTCTGCACCGTCGGTTGTACAGTTTGTGGCTGTGATTCTGTGGGGGGAACCTCCGAAGAGTTGAAGATTGTCGGGAACCTGTATTCCTCCTCTTCTGGAGTCTCTCTAGGCGTCAACCAGTCAGGAATGTCGCGGTCCCCAGCTTCTGGGAAGAAAGCGTACTCGCCACGGTCTCCCGATTCCCCGAAGAAGGCGAAGTAGAGACCGCTGATAACCAAAAGGAGAGCGATGATGCCGCCGACGATAAGAAAGACGCGTTTCATGAATAAATCGTAGCATGTCCGTCTGCTATAGTGCGCAAGTGACATACCTCGACGGACTTAACGAACGACAAAAAGAAGCGGTGCTGGCAACTCTAGGCCCTGTCTCAGTCCTCGCGGGCGCCGGCTCAGGCAAAACAAAGGTCCTCACCACCCGCATCTACCACCTCATACGAGAGGGCGTCGCACCGGAGAAGATTCTCGCTGTTACCTTCACCAACAAGGCTGCGCGAGAGATGCGTGAACGTCTTTCCAAGAGTCTTGGGCAGGAACTGACCGCCTGGAAGCGCGGAAGCTTGCCGTTTGTAGCGACCTTCCACGGTCTTGGGCGCGAACTGCTTGAATCCTATGGGCGTGCTATCGGGGTCGCGCGCCATTTCACCATCTTTGATCGTGATGATTCGATACGTGCAATTAAGACAGCACTCAAATCCCTTGATATGGACCCGAAAGAATACGAGCCACGTGCGATTCTCGGTCGTATCTCTCGTGCGAAAGGCGAAGGGATGAATGCGCAGATGTTCTCCGAGCGTTTTCGTAGTGAGGGATTCCGTTCTCGTATTGCGTCAGATGTATGGAAGAAGTACGAAGAGACACTCAAAGAGTCCAACGCACTTGATTTCGATGACCTCATTTCACTTCCAGTAAAATTACTCGCAGAACACGAAGACGTGCGTAAGCTCGTGCAGGAACGTTTCCACTACATCCACATTGATGAGTACCAGGACACCAATGAGCTTCAGGGAAAGCTCGCCACTCTTCTTGCAGGAGAACGCAGAAATCTGTTTGTGGTCGGTGACATCGACCAGACCATCTACACCTGGCGTGGTGCCACGATTGAAAACCTACTCGAGTTCGATCGAAAGTATCCGGACGCGAAGATGGTCGTGCTCGAGCACAACTATCGTTCGTCAAAGAATATTGTTGATGCAGCCAATCGCGTTATTGAGAAGAATAAGAACCGAAAAGAGAAAACATCGGTTACCGACAATCTTTCGGGGGAACCTATTCGTGTGCATGCAGCTGATACGGCAGAAGGAGAGGCTCGCTTCATTGCCGGAGAAGCACGACGTCTTGTTGGAGAAGGAATAAATCCTGAAGAGATTGCGGTGCTGTATCGCACGAACTTCCAATCGCGCGCTCTTGAAGAAGCATTTCTTGCAGCGAATGTTCCGTACAAACTTCTCGGTACACAATTCTTTGAACGCAAAGAAGTGAAGGACGCCATTGCGTGGGTGAAGCTTGCGCTCGATCCTTCGCGGGAAGTTGACCGCATTCGTGCAGTGCAAGCACCTCCGCGCGGCATCGGTAAGACCACGCTCGGTAAACTCACTGCAGGAAAGCGCGAAGACCTTCGAGCAGGGGAGCGCGCGAAAGTCGAAGCGTTTGAAGCAGTGCTTGCGAAGCTTGGTGTGGCTGCTGATACCGACACGCCGTCTGAGTTCGTGCGTCGTGTGATTGAAGAGAGTGGCATGGAGGCCGCGCTTTCGAAGGGTCCAGAGGATGATGTTGAGCGCCTTGAGAACGTGAAGGAACTTGCGACCCTTGCCAGTCGTCACGACGACCTCCCAGGACGCGAGGGAATAAGCGCTTTCCTGGCGGAAGCTGCTCTTGCGGGCGACCAAGATGAGCTCGACCGTAAGAAGGAACGAAAGGGCGTCACCCTCATGACCGTGCATGCTGCAAAGGGACTTGAGTTCGAGGTGGTGTTTGTGTCAGGCCTTGAAGAAGGATTGTTTCCGCACCAAGGGCACGAAGGGGAGGACCGCGACGAGGAAGAGGAGCGCAGACTTTTCTATGTAGCGATGACGCGCGCACGTACACAGCTCTACCTCACCCTTGCACGGGTGCGCCGTATTTACGGCACGGACTTTCTTGCTGAGCCCTCTTCATTTCTCGAGGATATTGATGCGTCCATGGTCGAGTATGTGCATGCGGACGCAGAGCGCATCATTGAATAGCTTTGGTATACTTATTCGTATGAAACTTTTCGCCACACTTCTCGTTGCGGGAGTGTTTATGTTTTCGGTTCCCACGAACGCACATGCGGTATTTCCGTTTGCTGGGGCAATCCTCAAAAGTTTCCCGTGCACCTGTAGTCCCGGACAGTATGTGCTTGTCCAGACATTGCTTGGCCCCCTCCCGTTGGTGTATTACCCAAAGAAGACACCTACGTTCATGTTCGGGAACCTCTATAAGCCTGGCACCTTCGTTCTAGGCAACTATCTTCCAGCAGGAATTTGCCTGATGACCGCAACTCCTTGTGTTGCGCTTAAGGCAGGAACTATGACGATGGTGGGTACATCGCTCTAACGTGCACGCGAAAAAATCACTCGGACAGAACTTTCTCATGCATCGGCGTATTGCCGAGCGCATTGCGGATGCGGGAGGTTTGTCGAACACAGATACGGTACTTGAGATAGGACCAGGGACTGGCATGCTCACGCGCGCATTACTCGATCGCGCAAAGAACGTAGTTGCCGTTGAAGCGGATGGTGAGCTTGTGAGCCAACTCAAAGAAACATTTGCGAGCGAACTACAAGACGGCTCACTCACCCTCATCCACGACGACATACGGAAGTTCGACCCGTCAACACTTGGAACGTACATACTTGTCGCCAACATCCCGTACTACATCACGGGTGAAATTATTCGCATGTTTCTCACCGCAGAGGCGAAGCCATCTTCGATGACGCTTCTCGTGCAAAAGGAAGTTGCAGAGCGTATTGCACGTTCAAAGAAAGAAAGCCTTCTTTCGCTTGCTGTGAAGGTGTACGGAACTCCCAAGTATCAATTCACGGTTCCTCGTGGCGCGTTTCGTCCTGCGCCGAATGTTGATTCGGCAGTCCTCACCATTTCTGACATACACTCCGTTTTTGTCTCGCCGAAGGAAGAAATTACCTTTTTTGAGGTCCTTAGAGCTGGATTTGCGCATAAGAGGAAGCTTTTGGCAGGAAACTTGGGAGTACTTGCTCCTGCAGAGAAGGTAATGAGCGCCTTCAAGGAGGCAGGAATCCCTGAAAAGGCTCGGTCGGAAGATGTCCCGCTTGCCGGATGGCGACTGCTTGCTCGCGCACTTGCTACCTAATACACATATATATAGGTATAGAGCGGGTTCCGTGAAGCCCGCGTGATACTATTTAGCTACTACCGTGGCGTACTCTATCCGCACAATCAGCATCGCTCTTTCGCTCCTGGTGGCGATTGGTCTCATTGCCGGTGCGTTTGTAGTCTCAAGCCCACCTCCATCGGTCTCTGCCGAAGACACCGAGGAAATTCTTCGCGCGTACGCAGCTAAAGACACAGACAACGATGGTCTTCCAGACTGGCAGGAGTCTCTCTACAAGACAGACCCGAACAATCCAGAGTCGGTGCAAGAGGGAATGAAAGACGGAGAGGCCGTTGAGGCAGGTCTCGTGAAGCCGCAGTTTGAGAGCGAGGATGTTCCTACACCGCCGGATGCTTCGAGTGTGCCGGGAGAAGCACCAGTAGCAGGTTCGCTCACCGAGCAGTTTTCTCGTGTCTTTCTTGAAACTATCGTTTCCCAAAGTGGTGGCAAGCCACTTACCGACGCGGACCAGCAGGCCCTCGTCACGTTCCTACTCAACGACCTCTCGGTAAAAATCGCGGAGGTGCTCAAATCTAAATACACCATTACTTCTATCTCGCAGTCTGCGACCGCTGATGTTCCTACCTATCTAGGTGCAGTTGAGAACATCTTGGTTGCGTACCAGCCGCCTGAGAATTCTTCGGATTTCCTCATGCTCGCGCAGGCGTACGTTGAGAAAGGAGAGGAGGCCGCAGGACCAAAACTGCGAGTGCTTGCGAAAGCATACGGGAATCGAACTGAGGCACTTCATAGGTTGACCGTACCTGCTTCACTTGCGAACGAACACCTGGTACTCCTTCGCTCTTTCGACACCTTTTCAAAGGTTGCGCTCTCCGTTGCAAACTACAAAGACGATCCACTGCCGGTTATGGGCGCACTCGCACTCTATCGGCCGACGGCGCAAGAGTTGATGAACGCGTTTGAAACGCTCGCAGGAGTTGTGCGCACAAACAATATGGGCACGGACGGAGGGGTGGGATATGTCCTGCTCTGGATCAGCAGTCTCACCCCGTAGGTATGCGCGATACCACCACAAACTTTGGAACTCGTGTGGTTGTGAGCATGCTCATGTTCACGATACTCGTGGCTCCGTTCTCGCTTCCTCAAACAGCAGGTGCACAATCCGTGTCAGCAGTGCCGGTGGTCGACCTACCGCACACTGCGGTTTCTACGGAAGCGGCAGCGGTTGAGACTGAGGAAAGCTTTGTGGAGCAGGTGCTGAAGGGAATTGCCTGGGCCGCAGCCAAGGCGGTGGTGAACTCCATCACGCAGAGCATCGTTAACTGGATTAACTCTGGCTTCAACGGCTCTCCTGCCTTCGAGACTGACCTCAACCGCAGTCTCGTTGAACTGCAGGACGAGGTAACCAACGCGTTTCTCGCTGACCTCTTCACGGATGTCGGTACGGGCGACATGATTAACTCGGAGTTTGCCGAGCGCATAGGCCAGGGCATTGCGACGAGCTACTACATCTACACCAGCGGCCAGCGCCTCGCGTATCGCCTGCGTTCCAATATTCAAAACTACAGCCAGAACCCAGATCTCTTCCGTCGCGGTGATTTCTCTCAGGGAGGATGGCAGGCATGGCACCAATCAAATGTGGTGTGTGGTAACAACGTGTACTGTTTCCAGTTTGCAGCCCGTGACGAACACGCAGTGCGTCTCATGACCGAGGTCGATCAGCGCATTACAGAACTTGGGTGGGGCCAAGGCTTCCTTTCATGGAGAGGCGACTGTATCGCTGCTACGACCGCAGGGGGAGAGAGTGTGACAGCAGAGTATGACGAGGCGGGTAACACCGAGGGAGTTAATCTTGGAACCGGTGACACCTGTCTCAATCACAACATCAAGACGCCAGGCTCTATCACCGAGGACTACCTTGCCTTCCAGCTCGGTTCCGGTGTGCGCCAGCTTGAGCTCGCCGATTCCATCAATGAAATTGTGGGCGCTCTTGTTGGTCAACTCGTGCAGCAGGTCTTCGGTCCGGGAGGTCTCCTTGGCACCTCCGACTCTCCTTCAGGCGGAGGACGGTCCTTCGTTTCCCAGATTGGAGGTTCTGCTGATACTGGGAACTCTGCGACAAGCGTCCAACAGAATGTTGATGCAAAGATATCGGATGTGACTGCGTTTTTGACTGGCTGGCAGGTGATTCAAGGAGCTGCGCTTGCCACCCAGTCCATACTCGCTAGCTGTAACGATGATGCTGCAGAGGCAGCTCTCACTGCTATCGTTGAGCCGACGCTTGCTCGCGCGAGCACGAATATAACGCGGGCAAACGTTGCGCTCGCAGAACTCAACCGCATTAAGGGCACACTTACCGCCCCTACGACACCTAACACCAACCAGAGCGCCGTTGTCGCAACCGCCTCCGCTGATCTCCTTGCGCTCACCACCGGAAGCAACATGCCAAGCGCTGCGGAGGTCGGAGAAGCTAGAAGCGAGAGTTCGTCGAACCCTAACCTTGGTGAGTCGCTCTTCCTGCAGCTGCAGGCAATTGCGACCGCTGGGTGTTCCTAAACAATTGCCGTGAATACTTTTTTGCACAATACGCTAACGATGACTGCAATCGCTAAGATTGCTACTACCCTCGTGTTCGTGGTGCTCCTGTTTCTTTTTTTAATCCCACAAGGCGCATACGCACACGCCACCCAGCCGACAGGGTTCCCTCCAACATGTCCCGATGGCCACCAGATTGTGAGTGGCGGTGGTTGTGACCACTCAGATTCACTTTCTGCGCAGCCACCTGAGGCTTATGCAGTGCAACAAGGTGCAGGAGAAGCCGACCCCAACCTCCTTGAGGGTATCTTCAGTCTCATCCTCCAGGTGGTAGTCATCATCCTCTACCTCACCCTGTTCCTTTCAAACTTCCTCCTGTGGTTGGCGGGCATGCTCTTCAACACGGTGTTCGTGGAGACGGTGCTGCAGTTCGGGCAGAACTTCGGTAATACCCCCGGGGTGCTCACTGCCTGGACGGTACTCCGCGACCTCGGAAACATCTTCCTCCTCTTTAGTTTCGTGTTCATGGGAATCGCGACGATTCTCAACCTTCACGACTACACGGTAAAAAAGACACTGCCGCGTCTCATTATCTTTGCGGTGCTTCTTAACTTCAGTCTCTTTGCCGCTGAAGCGGTCGTCGACGTATCAAACGGTATCAGTTCTGCTATCGTCGGGCAGGCAATTCCAACTACTGAATGTGTAGAGGGGCCACTCGATCCTGGGAGGTTTTCGGACACGTTCACTTCGGGTGACTCTGCGGCAGAGCGATGCACGAGGCAGTTCGGTATCACGGGGCTTGTGATGAACAATTCACACCTATCATCGGTGCTTAATCTCCCGGCGTATCAAGATTTAGATAAACTTGGGGAGCTTGATACGACTCTTAAGCAGATTGCCACCCTGTTCGGCCTCAGTATATTCTCGAGCGTCCTTTCAGTGGTGTTTTTTGCGGCGGCCATTATGCTCATCATTCGTGTCATCGTGCTGACCTTCATCATCGTGACCGCACCAATAGGCTTCGCGGGCATGGCCGTTCCATTCATGGGAGGTATCGCCGAGCGATGGTGGCACGAACTGGTGAACCAATCGCTGTTTGTTCCCATATTCTTGCTTCTGGTTTTTGTCGGACTCAAGGTGGTGGAAGGGAGCGGGCTTAATGGTGCGGGGGGTCAAACCATCACGGACGCTATCGGGAACGGTGACATAGATGCATTCAGCATCATTGTGACCTTCGCCGTTACTGCAGGGTTCTTCCTGGCAGCACTCATGGTTGCAAAGCGCTTTGGCGCGCACGGCGCAGACTTCGCTATAAAGACGGCGGGCGGTCTTACCTACGGTACGCTCGGGTTTGCGGGACGCCAGACGCTCGGTCGTGGTGCGGCAAACATGGCGTCTGCACTGCGTACGTCATCGCTCGGTTCGACCGAGTTTGGTCGCCGTGCTGCGATGGTGCTTGATAAGGGCGCCACCTCAAGCTTCGACTTCCGCGGCGGCATTATTGCTAAGACGGGTGCAGGTATAGCGGGCGTCGACTTGGGTTCTGCGGGTGGCTCAAGGGCTAAGGGCTACCTGGGTGGTACCGATGAAGATACGCAACGTAAGCTCCACTACAACGAATCTATTCACGAGGAGCATGAGCGTAAGTCTAAGGAACTGCTGGTCCAGCGCAAAGAGACTCAGGACCAGATTAACGAAGGAATGCAAAATGGCACGCCTGTCACCTCTCTCGTCAACAAACTTGATCGTATCAACGCGAAGATTGACCAGAATCACGAAGCTAAGCTCCACGTCAAGAACGAAGAGTTCGAGAAGCTCCAGGCACAGCACGAAGCACAGGAGAAGATTCTGGCCAATGCGAGGGCGAGGGCACAGCAACACCAGGATGCTGCCAATGCTACGACTGACCCTGCCCTGCGGGCAGTACACGAGGCGAACGCGCAGCAGGCTCGCGATGAAGCGGCTGAGGCTGAGGGAGTACTCGAGCCACTTAACAACCACATGGAGCAGCTCTCGCGTGCACTTACGGACCTCAAACTCGAGGTCAAGCAGGAGCGCCTCAAGTACAGCCGTCACCTGCAAAACGGTTCTGTTGGGCGCTGGCTGCCTGCTGCTGACCGTACGAACTTTGCTGTCGCCTACGAGGCACGCCGCAAGCAGAGTCTCGACAAGAAGGACGAACAGTTCGAGAAGCTGCTTGGTGTCGTTAAACTCGCTTCTGCGCCCCACCCAGGCGGCGCAGCGGAGAAGGGAGGCGCTGACCTTGTCGGTAGTACAATCAAGGCAAAGGGAGGGGCTACTCACTAGTTATCTATGGAAACTGACCTAGACATTGGAGAGCTCTACAAAGAAGCGTTTAACCGCGCTCCTAAGGATGTGCAGGACTACATTGCGTCGGGGGATCTCGAAAAGTTCTTGACCCGTATGCGTACCCAGTTTCGTCTTCCTGATTCCGTTGCAGCACTAGCAGGGCACGAAATTGTTATGGCTTTGCTCAACATCACGAATCCGGACGAGCTCCCGGTTGCTTTTGAGGTGGACGCGCGAGTGCCGGATGAAGTCATCGACCCGCTTGTTATTGAAGTACGAGAAGCAGTTTTCGGTCCTTTGCGGGCAAAGCTTGAAAAAGTGGGGCTCATCCCCGTGGATGCTTCTTCTAAGGAATCTGCCAAAGAAGCTGCGGAGGTGGCCCCTCCTCCTCCCATCAATCGTCTCAAACCAGCCCTCAAGCCGGAGGTGCCTGTCACCGCCCCTGTACCACCAACTCCGCCAGTGCCTCCTCCGACCGCAGCTCCTCCTATTCCAAAACCTTTCGGTGCTGACATTGCTGCACCACTCGTGAAGCCTGCTGTCATCGTGCCTCCCCCAGTTGTTGCGGACACTCCTTCGCTTGTAGGTAAGACGCGACCAGGGGAACCCTCTGCTCCTGTTACTTTGAAACCCTCTACGTCGCCTACTAAACTCGACCCGTATCGCGAGTTGCCGGAGTGACGTAAGCCAGGATACTGAACAAAAAGTGCCCGTTCCCTTGCTATACTGTTAGCGATGGAGTACCAGGTACCACAGTTCATTGAGGTCGAGGACAAGATATTCGGGCCGCTCACCCTGAAGCAGTTTATTTATCTGGCTGGTGGTGCAGGTCTTGCCGCAGGTCTCGTTCTGTATCTTCCTCCAGTGTTGGGGGTCATGCTCGCCCTTCCCATTGCAGGACTTGCCATTGGTCTCGCGTTCTACAAGGTGAACGGGAAACCGCTCATTGACCTCATTGAAGCAGGCTTCTCCTACTACCTTTCCCATCGACTCTACTTGTGGAAGAAACAACCAAAGGCACCCGAAGCTCCTATTGCACTCTCGACACGTGTCTCAATGGGAGAGGCGGGAGTACGCCCAAAGCTTGACCTCACCACCAACCGCTTGAGGGAGCTCGCCTTCTCGCTCGACAGTAAGATTGCAAACCCTGAACCTTAATCATGCCCGAAGCTAACGCTACACAATCGTTCGTCCCGGTGAAGGAAGTCAGGTCCGGGGTCATCATCCTCAAGGATGGTGGATACCGAGGCATACTCATGTGTTCCTCGCTTAACTTCGCACTCAAATCCCCTGATGAGCAGCGTGCCATCATCGGCGGGTTTCAGAACTTTTTGAACACGCTTGATTTCTCGGTGCAGATTGTGGTGCACTCGCGCAAGATGGATATTCGCCCGTACCTTGCCCGCCTCAAGGAGCGCATGGACTCGCAAAGTTCAGAACTGATGCGCATCCAGCTTCGGGAGTACATGCAGTTCATCACCAATTTCATCCAAGGCACCGACGTCATGACGAAGGTCTTCTATTTCGTGGTGCCGTTTACTCCTGCGGTAGGGAACACGATTGCGAAGAGTCTGCCATTTTTGGGCAAGAAGCAGGAAGAGAAACTGGTGGGCGAAACCGAAGCATTCGATGAATATCGCATCCAGCTCGAACAGCGCATCGCGCTCGTTGCTGGTGGCATCGCGTCTACAGGACTTCGTGCGGTTCCGCTCAAGACGGAGGAAATTATTGAGCTCCTATACCGCTCATTCAACCTCTCAGAGCTTGATACCCCAATGCGACTCGCTGCAAAATAATCATGGCACTTCTCGACTTTTTAAAGCGTAAGAATAAAAGTAAAGAGGACTTGGCGGTTTCGCTGGCGCCTGTCATTCCAACCGATATCTACGCGGCCGGCGAGCTCGACCTTGCCGATACGATTGCACCAGCTGCACTTAAGGTTGAAGCGAAGTCGCTTGCGCTCGGTGAGAAATTCTCCCGTTCTTTTTATACGATTTCCTACCCACGCTATCTGACCGACAGCTGGTTCACTCCTATCGTGAACCTCCCACGTGTCTTTGATATCGGCATTCATATCCACCCAGTTGAAACTGGTTCGGCATTGCGTAACTTCCAGCGCAAGGTGGCTGAGGTGGAGAGCCAAATTGCTGAACGCCAGGAGAAAGGACTCGTTCGCGATCCTATGCTCGACACCGCCTTTCAGGACCTTGAGAACCTTCGCGACCGTCTTCAGCAGGCAGAAGAAAAGCTCTTTGATGTGGGCGTGTACATGACCCTCTATGGGTCTACCCAAGAGGAACTCGACAAGATAGAAGGAGAGGTACGGGGCATTCTCGACTCCAAACTTGTCTACACCAAGCCCGCACTCTTCCAGCAGGAGCAAGGCTTTCGTTCCACACTGCCGCTTGCGCTTGATGAGCTTGCGGTCAACTCGAAGATGAACTCGAGTCCGCTCTCTTCCATCTTCCCGTTTGTGTCTTTCGACCTTACGAGCGATCGCGGCATTCTCTTCGGTATTAACCGCCACAATGCGTCCTTGATTCTCTTTGATCGCTTCTCACTTGAGAACTACAACTCGGTGGTGTTTGCCAAGTCGGGCTCAGGTAAGTCCTACGCCATCAAGCTTGAGATTCTCCGTTCGCTTATGTTTGATACCGACGTCATTGTGATTGACCCGGAGCGTGAATATGAATATTTGGCAGAAGCTGCAGGTGGCCGTCTCTTCAATATTTCGCTCTCGAGCGAACATCACATCAACCCGTTTGATCTTCCGCCAGTGAAGGATGATGAGGAGCCTGCGGACATTCTTCGCTCTAACATTATTAACCTGGTGGGTCTTTTCCGCATCATGCTCGGCGGTCTTACTCCTGAAGAGGACGCCATCATCGATAGAGCGATTACCGAGACCTACGCGCTCAAAGACATCACTGGTGAGGCGGACTTCACTGGTATGGCGCCACCGCTTCTCTCTGACTTCGAGAGCGTGCTCTCCGGCATGGAGGGAAGTGGCTCCTTGGTCACTCGTCTTTCCAAGTACACCCGTGGTACCTGGAGTGGCTTCCTTAACCAGCCGACCAACGTCGACATCAATAAACAGTTCGTCGTGTTCTCGGTGCGCGACATGGAGGATGAATTGAAGCCGGTGGCAATGTACATTGTCACCCACTTCATCTGGAACGCGGTGCGCCACGAGCTTAAGAAGCGTCTCCTCGTTATCGACGAGGCCTGGTGGATGATGAAATCAGAAGACACTGCTTCTTTCTTGTATTCGCTCGCTAAGCGCGGACGCAAATACTATCTCGGCGTCTCAACGATTACACAGGACGTGGAGGACTTCCTTCGCTCTCCCTATGGCCGCCCGATTCTCACTAACTCCTCCATCCAGCTTCTCTTGAAGCAATCTCCAACCACCATTGATCTTTTGAAAGAAACCTTCAACCTCACCGAGGAAGAGAAGTTTCTTCTTCTTGAATCAGGAGTGGGCGAAGGGCTCTTCTTCGCCGGTCTCAAGCACGTGGCTATCCGCATCGTTGCGTCCTACACCGAGGACCAAATCATCACCTCCGACCCTTCTCAGCTTCTTGCGATTAAGCGCGAGAAGGACCGCATCGACCAGGTGGTCTAACCTAGGGTATGGCAGCACTCGCGAGGCAGTACCCGCAGCCGCAAGAAGAAGCTCCCCAGCAGACGTACGCTGCTGCTAACGACAACCAACAGCAGACTCCGAAGCCTAAGAAGGGCATTGGGACGCTGGTCGCTATCGCACTTATTGCCGTTGCCTTTAGTTTTGACGGGCTTCAGTTTGTGGCGAACATACTGCACGTGCTTGGGCCACCGCTCGCTACGGTTACTGGAGGCGCAGCTGGTGTAATTGTCGGGTCGATTGTCGGAGTCCTGGTGTTCGTCGTCGTTGGTTTGGCCACATTGAACCCGGTGGCAGGTGTCGCCGCCGGAGGGGCTGCCGGAACGGCAGTGGGCGCTGCGGTCACAGTTGCGGTGAGCACGACTGGCGTGGTCGCTGCCTCAGTATTCGCCGTGATGATTCCGTTCTGGATTGGTATCTTCTCGCAGATTGTCTTTGGCGTATGGTTCTTTCTCTTGGGCAGAAGCTACAACCGAAATTTTGCGACTCGTTTATTGATTCACATGAGCATGTTCGTGACAGAACTCGTTCCCTTCATAAACGCGCTTCCGGGCATTACGCTCGGTGTAGTCGCACTCATTCTCCTCTCCCGCGCAGAAGCTATGTATGGTGCGGACGTAAAAGGCATTCCGCTTTCGAAGCTCGGCCCGCTTATCAAGGGCGAGTTGCCGCGTTTGAAGAGGAACATTTCGTCAGCTCGGCCTCCCTGGGAAAAGGAGAGTACGGATGCGGATACCACGTCGAGGCAATGGGGGCCTCAGGGAAACTACAAAGATGCGGTCCTCGAGGAAGCGAGGGTGGGTGATGTGGAAAGCAGGAAGCTCTTCGATGTAGAGCGGCGCTACTATCGTCGATACGGAGCTGGTTCGGATGAGTTTAGGAATGCGGTGCGCAGCAAGATAAAGCATATCGAGGCTAGTTCGGATGAGTTTAAGAATGCGGTGCGCAGCAAGATAAAGCAGATCGAGGGCTTGTAGGCTGGTAGAATAGAGAGAATGAAATATCCCAACGTAGAGACCAAGGTGCTCGATATAGAAGTCGAACCGCTGACCGCACGCATGCGCGGCATTGGCGCTAAAGAAGTGTTCAATGCGGAGCGCACTATTACCCATTTGGATGATGGCACCGGGCGCCTCAGCGCAAAGAATTTTAAACTTACCGAAGAGGACAAATTGAAACTCTCCATTGATACCAATGAAGAACACAGCACGGTGAAGCTCTTTGTCTCACGAAAGGCCGAATGCATCGACATGCTTGCGGAGCTTGGTATTCATCCGGTGGCAGTCACTCGCGCACGACGCACCTCGTTTGAATGGGAGGGTGTTGATTTTGATATCGACCAGTTTCCAGGCATCCCTCCATTTCTTGAGGTAGATGTTGCAGAGTCTGCGCACACGCTTGAAGAGGTGCTCGCGGCACTCGAGCTTGAAGGCAAAGAACAGGGCATGCTCTCCACGCCACAGATTTACGAGCGCTATGGCCTCAACTACTTCGAGCAATTTAAGGCAGCATGAGTCTCTGGTCCGTCTTTCTTGTTGTCCTTATCCTCGGGCTGGTTACGTTCTCTGCCTCTAATACCTTCGTAAAAGCGCGAGCCTCCCGTCAGCTCATGGCTAATGAGCATCCTTATAGGAGGGAGAGCACTGACTACGCAAAGACGATGCTCGTGCTCGGGGATTCAACAGCCGTTGGTATCGGCGCAGACCGACCAGAGGATTCTGTCGCAGGGCGCGTCGCCGAATACATCAAGGCAACGTATGTCGAGAACCACGCCATCTCGGGGACAGCGGTCGAAGATTTGCCAAAGCAGATTACGGAAGCGAAGCGAGAGTTCTATGACCTCATCCTCATACAGGTTGGTGGCAACGACATTCTTTCTTTTAGTGATCCAAAGAAGGTGGGGCCGCTCCTCACCGAGGTGCTGAAGACGCTCCCCAAGGCGGGGAAGGTAGTGCTGTTTTCAGCAGGGAACGTGGGAGGTGCAAGCATCTTCCCGCATCCCGTTCGCCCTATTCATACCTGGCTGACGCTTGAGTTCCACAAAGCATTCGCGAAGGCGGTCGAGGGGCTTGCTATCTATGTAAATCTCTACGAACCACCGGGCAAAGACCTCTTCTTGAAAGACCAGGACCGCTATCTTTCCGTTGATGGCCTCCATCCTTCTTCTGAAGGGTACCGATTGTGGTTTGAGAAGGTGCGGGAGGTGCTGTAGCACTACGCGATACGCTCTTTCTTGAGTGCGCGGGCGCGCTCCTTCCATTCCTTTTTGATGTCCTCTAGCTGCTCGGGAGGGTACGAGTAGATGCGCGATCCTCGTTCATTGCACAGATAGTCGATTAAGCCGTCAATCATCCGGTCGATGGATTCTCCAAGATATTCCTTCGTTTTCTGTTTGGCCTCGCTGAGGGCATCCTTATGTATGAGGTTCGTGTGCCCTATGTCCGTAATAACCTTCGGTACCGTCTGTGCCTCTATGAATCCAGGGATGCGTACGCCCTTACCCTTCGTGAGGAGCCCGCGGGCCCTCAAAACCTCAACCCCCGCATCGCGCACCAGTATGCTGATTTTCTTGCGGTCGAGCCCCTCTGGCTTGGGGCCGCTCTCTACTGTAGGGGTGGATGGCGTATCTATGCCTTCGTCGCTCATAGACTCCACTATATACGCCCCTCATTGCATTTCCCAGGACCCTCCTATATATTGTCCCTAGCTCCCTCGGGGGAGTTTTCATTTCGCAAATGCCTACCATCAACCAGCTCCAGAAGAAGCGCCGCAAGGTCGTCGACCGCAAGTCGAAGGTCGTGGCTCTTGGCCGTGGATTTAACCACCTCGAGAACCGCCCTACCTTCTATCCGGCTCCCTTCAAGCGTGGTGTATGTGTAAAGGTAACCACGAAGACCCCCCGCAAACCGAACTCCGCTATTCGTAAGATTGCTCGTGTGCGCCTCACCAACGGTATGGAGGTTACTGCCTACATTCCGGGAGAGGGTCACAACCTCCAGGAGCACTCCGTTGTTATGCTTCGCGGTGGCCGCGTGAAGGACATCGGTGTTCAGTACACCATCGTGCGTGGTCGCCTTGATACCGCAGGTATTGAGAAGCGCCGCCGTGGTCGCTCTCGTTACGGAGCCAAGAAGCCTAAGAACTAAGCATGCGTCGCCCAATTAAGAACAAGCACCCTCGCAAGCCTGACCTGACCTACAAGTCAGAGGGTATTACGCGTTTCATTAACACTGTCATGCTCGACGGCAAGAAGGACACTGCCCGCAAGGTGGTCTACGCCGCCCTCGACATCATCAAGAAGGGTGACGTTGACCCACTTGAGACTTTTGAGACTGCTATCAGGAACGTTTCTCCTCTTATGGAGGTCCGCTCTCGCCGTGTGGGAGGTGCTAACTACCAGGTTCCTCGCGAGGTTCCTCAGCAGCGCCGCGTTTCCTTGGCGTACCGCTGGCTCATCAATGCCGCCCGCGCCAAGAAGGGTAAGCCTATGGCAGAGAAGCTTGCCAATGAGATTTTGATGGCCGCTAAGAACGAAGGAGAGGCAATCAAGAAGAAGGATGACATGCACCGCATGGCCGAGGCCAACAAGGCCTTCGCCCACTTCGCCTGGTAACAACAACCGCCCTAAGGGGCGGTTTTTCTTATACGCACACAGTGCTATGCTTGCCGACATGAGTGAGGCACCAAAAGAGAAAGAAGGAGGGAGGGGGCTCAGTCCGATAGGCTGGGCAAAGGTACTGCTAGCTGGCGCAGCAATTGGCACGCCTTTGTATGTGGCGACGCAGCATGCGCTTGAGCAAAGCCAATCCGCTCCTGAGAGCCTCTCGAGCGACATCGCCCCTGGCGTCATTCTTCATATAGACCCCGTAGCGCCGGAAGAAGGGGGCGTCCCAATGGTGGATGTCACCGTTGCCTACCTGGGGGTTGAGCAAAAGTTGCCAATGACAGCTGCCGAAGCAGCAGATTTTTTCGAGAATCAAGAGGTGGATGTCGATTTCAGCGTACGGCTTGGACGTGAGGAAGGCGAGGTTGAGGTACACATAAATTCAATAACCCCGCCCGGAGACCCAACGTAGTAGAAACAAAAGAAAAAACCGCCCGAAAGGGCGGTTTTTAAAGCCTGTGCGTGCGTTTGAAGGAGGCGATTGCTGAGGGAAGCACTGTTTTTGCGAAAGGCTCCGAAAGAGTCTCGGGTTTGAGGTCGAGTATTTCTCGAGACCCCGTTTTGGTTTCGAAGTTGAGCATGAATTCAGAAGGAAAGCGCTCACCAGGGTTCTCGTTAGCGGGCTTCGGGTTCCGGCTCTCGATGTTGAGGTTCCATCGCTCGATGTTGAAGGTCTTTCCTTTCTCGGCTTGGGGGTAGAGGAGAGAGCGGAAAAGCCGTAACTCATACATGCGGTTGATGGGGAGACGATAGATATCTACAGTGGCCTCAGCGGGGCCTGGGGAGCCCTTCTCGCGATTCCACTTCATGGTTGAGAGGCGGTTGAACGCCTCGACAAGAGCAGTGGCGACTTTCACTTCAAGCTCTGCCGAGCCGTCCTTGAATGCTTCTTCAATGTCTTGTACGCGGATATACTCACCTTCATCGTTAGAGAGCATTGCTTCCTCGTATTCCGCCATGCGCTGGTCACGCTTGGCGACGAGGAGGCGATAGTCGCTATGGAACCCTGCAAGCACCTGCTCGATGGTGCCGAGCTTCTTAGATACCTCAGGGAATGGGGCGCGTTCTCTTGCAGGCATACCTCTATAGTACCCAGCATTGCTTTTTGAGGCCAATTTCAGTATCTTACGAGTAACGCATCACGCGCCTTTTTATTTACCTACATCCCTATGAATCGCGATTATCCGCTTGAGAAAGTACGCAACTTCGGTATCGTTGCCCACGTCGACGCCGGCAAGACCACCACGTCTGAGCGCGTCCTCTACTACACCGGCTCCCAGCACAAGATTGGAGAGGTGCACGAGGGAGAGACCACCACTGACTGGATGGAGCAGGAGCGCGAGCGCGGTATCACTATTACGGCAGCTGCCATCACCTGTTTCTGGACTCGCACCAACGAGCCGGACAAGAAGGACACCTCCAAGAAGTTCCGTTTCAACGTTATCGATACCCCGGGACACATCGACTTCACCGCAGAGGTGAAGCGCTCAATGCGTGTGCTCGACGGCGCAATTGTCGTCTTCGACGGCGTTGCCGGAGTGGAGCCGCAGTCAGAAACCAACTGGCGCTACGCAGACGAGGCTAAGGTGCCCCGCGTCTGTTTCATCAACAAGCTCGACCGCACAGGTGCGTCGTTTGAAGATTCCTACAAGTCGATTCTCGACCGTCTTTCTAAGAAGGCTGTACGCGCGCAGATTCCTATGGGCGCTGAGGGTAACTTCGAGGGCGTCGTTGACCTCCTTTCCATGAAGGCCTACACCTTCGCGGGCAAGATGGGAGATGAGGTTATTGAGGGCGAAGTACCTGCACAGTTTGTGGAGGAGGCAACGAAGTACCGCGCCGAGCTCATCGAGCGCATCGTCGAACACGATGAGGCCCAGATGGCAGCGTTCTTTGAAGGAAAGGAGCCGTCGCTTGCGGAACTCAAGGCAACACTCCGCAAAGCTGTCATCAACAACGAAATCTTCCCGGTCTACACCGGCTCCGCACTCAAGAACAAGGGTGTGCAGCTCGTGCTCGACGCCGTTGTCGATTACCTCCCGTCCCCAGTCGATCTTGCTGCGGTTAAGGGAACCAACCCGAACACAGGTGAGGAAGTAACTCGCACCGCATCCGACGCCGAGCCGTTTACTGCGCTCGCCTTTAAGCTCCAGACCGACCCGTTCGTGGGCGCTCTCACCTTCTTCCGCGTGTACGCAGGAAGCGTGACTGCAGGTTCCTACGTGTACAACGCGAACACTGGTACCAAGGAGCGTGTCGGCCGCATCGTGCGCCTTCAGGCTGACAAGCGCGAGGAAGTGGAGCAGGTCTTCACCGGAGAAATTGCCGCCATGGTGGGACTCAAGGACACCAAGACCTCGCACACGCTTTGTGACGAGAACAATCCAATCATCCTCGAGCAGATTAAATTCCCTGAGCCAGTGGTAAGTCTGCGCATTGAGCCTGCTACCAAGGCTGACCAGGAGAAGATGGGCATGGCCATTCGCAAGCTCGCGGACGAGGACCCAACCTTCAAAGTCACTTCTGATGAGGAGACTGCTGAGACGATTATCTCAGGCATGGGTGAGCTTCACCTCGAGATTCTCGTTGACCGCATGAAGCGCGAGTTCAACGTGGTTGCAAACGTTGGTAAGCCGCAGGTGGCTTATCGCGAAACCATCATGGGAAGCTCCGATGTGGAAGGTAAGTACATCAAGCAAACGGGAGGTAAAGGTCAGTACGGACACGTGAAGCTTAAGATGAAGCACCTTGAGCCAGTTGACCCAGATGCGAAGGTGCCGAAGAACGTCACGCGCGAAGACCACTTTGAGTTCATCAACAACATTAAGGGAGGTGCCATTCCGGGTGAGTTCATTAATCCAATCGAGAAGGGTATTCGCGAGGCTATGACCCGCGGTATTTTGGCTGGCTACCCAATGGTGGATGTATCGGTGGACCTCTACGACGGTTCCTTCCACGACGTGGACTCTTCGGAAATCGCCTTCAAGATCGCAGCATCTATGGCCTTCCAGGACGGAGCTAAGCAGGCAAAGCCAGTGATCCTCGAGCCTATTATGAACGTTGAGGTTGTCGTTCCTGAGCAGTTCATGGGTGACATCACGGGATCCCTCTCTGGAAAGCGTGGTGCTATCGAGAGCATGGAGGATCGCGGTATGAACAAGGCGATTCACGCCAAGGTGCCGCTCTCTGAGATGTTCGGCTACACCACGAGCCTCCGCTCGATGACGGAAGGACGTGGTTCCATGACCATGGAGTTCGACCACTACGAGGTGGTGCCAAACAACGTCGCGCAGGACATTATCGCGTCGAGGAAATAATCCTCCCCACATAAAAAGAGCCGCAGATGCGGCTCTTTTTATTATTGTGCCTCTGCTGCTTTTTCTTCGAGGACTCGCGTGGACTCAGTTTGGAGTATGCGGGTAAGGGAGCTGTCGAATTCGTCTGATGTTATCCCGAAGGTCGAGCGGAACTCGGCGCGCAGTTCGCTTACATAGCGGTACCCGAGGGCGAATGACACCCGTACGTCAGAGGTAGCCGCGTGTTCGGTCGCTTTAGCGTGGTCAAAGAGCGCGTCGTAATGCTTTTTCACTATCGTGTCGATGATGGGGCTACGGTCATTGGGGTGGAGGCTATCGATGAGCTTGTGCAACTTGTTTGTCGCCTCACCTTGTCCGAGCTTCGCATTCTGTTCGGCGGCCAACAGGCGTTCAGGCTCGATGGGAGGTACTGAGGTAGCGTTCACAATCTGGAGCGCCTCCTCGATTTTCATTCTTTTCTGCTCTGCGGGATTTTTCCCTCCTTGTTCCACTCTGGCGCTCATAGACGTTACTTGGTCAGTTACAGGGGATAGATACTCAGTGTACACCCACCGTCTTCCTTGGAGGGAGGACAAGATAGACTTTATCCCCGTCATCCACAGCCGGGCCTAAGGTTGACCCCTCCCGCCCCTTCCTGTAGGTTAGCTAGTAACGCGGTACGGCGCTCTTTGTAAACTTTCCCCATACGGGACAGGTCTATGAAGGCGTCGCGCGGGTATTCCGTCCGACGCCTTGGTTGTTATATGCCTCCCGGCCTGTAACAGGTGAGCGGTACTGATTAGAAACTTAGACGTAACGTAAACATTGTATGGCTGATACTTTCGATCGCAGCAAGCCGCACATGAACGTGGGAACCATCGGTCACGTTGACCATGGTAAGACCACGCTCACCGCAGCTATTCTTAACGTTCTCAACCTCAACGCAGGTGCAGGCTACAAGGCCCGCGCCGAGAAGGTCGAGAACATCGACAACGCTCCGGAGGAGAAGGCTCGTGGAATCACGATTGCCCTTCACCACTCTGAGTACGAGAGCCCAAACAGGCACTACGCTCACATTGACGCTCCGGGACACGCTGACTACATCAAGAACATGATTACCGGTGCCGCCCAGATGGACGGTGCAGTACTCGTGGTCGCCGCAACTGACGGTGCTATGCCTCAGACGCGCGAGCACATCCTTCTTGCTAAGCAGGTTGGTGTGCCTCGTCTTATCGTCTTCCTCAACAAGGTAGACATGGTGGACGATGCTGACATGGTGAGCCTCGTCGAGGAGGAAATCAAGGAACTCCTTGCAAAGCAGGGCTTCACTGATGCTCCAGTTATCAAGGGTTCCGGTCTCAAGGCTCTTGAGGCAACGGATGCCAATGATGAGTGGGCACTCAAGGTGAAGGAACTCGTCGATACGATGGATTCCTACTTCCCTCAGCCAGTTCGTGAGACGGACAAGCCGTTCCTTATGCCTATCGAGGACATCTTCTCGATTGAAGGACGCGGAACTGTGGTCACGGGCCGCATCGAGCGCGGAGTAATCAAGGTCGGTGAGGAAGTCGAAATCGTTGGTATGACTGCCACCGCCAAGACGACCATCACTGGCATTGAGATGTTCAACAAGCAGCTCCAGGAGGGACAGGCCGGCGACAACGCAGGTATCCTTCTTCGTGGAACCAAGAAGGAGGATGTGCACCGCGGACAGGTCCTTTCAAAGACCGGCTCCGTCAAGCCGCACACTGACTTCGAGGCGGAGGTCTACATTCTCGGCAAGGACGAGGGAGGCCGCCACACGCCGTTCTTCTCAGGCTACAAGCCGCAGTTCTACGTCCGTACCACGGACGTGACCGGCGAAGTAACGCTTGCAGATGGTAAGGAGATGGTCATGCCAGGCGACACTGTCACCTTCAAGGTGAAGCTCGTTGCACCAATCGCGCTCGAGGACAACCAGCGCTTCGCAATTCGCGAAGGTGGTAAGACCGTCGGCGCAGGTGTCGTGACCAAGATCACCGCGTAAGCCAGGTATCACTCGTATGGCCACCAAAGCTACCAAGACCCTGAAGAAAGAAGCGTCGGCTCCAACCGAGCCGAAGCTCCGCATCCGGGTCCGCGCCTACGAGCACAAGATTCTCGATCTCTCGGTAAAGCAGATTATGGACACCGCTAATCGCTTCGAAGCGAAAATCGTTGGCCCCGTTCCGCTCCCGACTGAGATAAAGCGATGGACCGTGAACCGCTCAACGTTCGTCCACAAGGACGCACGCGAGCAGTTCGAAATGCGCATCCACAAGCGACTCATCGATATCCTCTCCCCGAATCCGAAGGTCATCGAGGCTCTCACGAACCTCAACCTTCCATCCGGAGTGACGATTGACGTGAAGATGGTCTAACCAGGCCGCAGAAAAGCCGCCCCCACAGGGGGCGGCTTTTCTTTATTCCCACCAGTGCTAGGCTTAAAGGATACCCGTAACGCTGTAACAAACGCATGGTACGAGAAATTGGAGAAGGCATGCACGACGTCCGTCCACCTCAGAAAGCGGAGAGGCCGCGCGCGTGGCGCCCGAAGACAGGAGAGGCAATTACCATCACCAAGCGCGGCGGAGGCATCGTTGCACAAGGTCGCCTTGATGCAGACCTCAACATCATCGATGGCAGACCAGCAGCCTTCCGTATAGGGGGCGCCGCAGAGGACCTTCTCCCAAGCGTGGTGAGTTCAAACCAAGAGGGAAAGAAACTTGTTGTCGTGACCAAGAAAGGAATCTTTGAGATAAATAAGGAGACCGTTCACTAAACAACCGCCCCAGAGATGGGGCGGTTTTTGTTATACTCTCTTCATCATGTTTGAGCGGAAAAACCCCATTCCCAAGCTGAGCGAGCAACGGAAGCGAGAAAAGGCAAAGTATCGAGATGAGGGGCTCAAAAGGAATGCGAAGGATAGGCGCGAGCAGCTGTTGTACTCAGATCCCCTTGGCTACCTCGGGGATTTACTCACCGGCAAACTTCCAACCGCTAAACAACTTGGTGAAGAGCTGAAAGCACGCGATCAGGAGCGCCTTAAGAAACTAGTGCTAGAGGCGAAAGATGCGGCGCGCATTATGATGCTCGACGATGCGACGAGCTATCGCGCACACGAAATGGAACACGAGCTTCCGATGGTAGAGCTTGGGGCCTGGCTAGAGGGTGCCCTACGAGAGGGGAAGCTGCCAGATACTATCATTGCTGAGGACGTTACGGGTCGACCGCTGGCGCAGATATGTCGCACCCTCCTCACGCTCCTGAACAAGAGAATCCATCCCGATGCTGAAAATGTACCAGTTATCTCGTATGCGGTTGGACGATATACGTCGCCCACGTTGGCGAAGCAACTCGCCCAGGGCGTGGCACAGAAGCTTGAAAAGCGAGGTGCGCGCAATGTGCTGGTCTGCACCGATGCTGTTGAGACTGGAAGCTCGATGGGCCCGCTGCTCACTGAAATTGGAGGACAATCGTACTCTCTCGCTCTTATGATAGATAGGATTACTCCACGCGCCGAGACGATGATACTAGAACGTACGGAGAAGAATCCGGCCGTGCACATCTCGCTTCACCCAGATATGGATATTGGACAAGATTCAGTACTTATCATGCGTACGCTCGAGCGTCGGTATAAGAAAAACGCTGATTACAGAGACCTCCTCCTGGTGATAGAAGAGCTAGAGAACCGCCCGTACCGCCTCCAGGCAATTGAAGAGATTGCCAACGTGCTTTATGAAACCTTCCTCGAACGCCCTGGGGTGCAACAGCTCTTGCCCGCTCAGTAAGGGTATACTTTTCGCATGGCTTCTCCAGAAACTCCTACGCACTCGGCTAACAAGGACATTCCAACTCTTTCGGTTGCGGCCATTGCTACTGAATACAAAGACATACTCGACCGCTACAATCGGTTCATTGATTCTCAGATGGTTGCGCTTGGGAAGCCAAAGGAGGTGGTAGAAGAACCCCCTCCGAGCGAACAGGCACGCGGAGAACTGCTCTGGAAGGAGCTTCTCCGGAGGGCGGTTGCCGGGAACGCCGAAGCCAAGCAGGCCATTATCGAGATTGATGTAGATGATGAGCTCAAAGAGCCTGATGGCTCTCTGAGCAAAGAAACGCTTCAGCGCCTTCTCGACTCCTCTGACACTCTGGCGGACGGCTAGCTTGCGCTTTTTAGGCCCCGCCTGTATAGTCCTCGAAACGCTACGTACCTCCTCGGAGGGACCAATGGCCGGAAAGGGGAGACCCTCTACGCGCTATTGAAGGCGCGTTTTCCATTTCATGAAATTCATCCTCGCTCGCAAAGACTGCATGACCCAGATCTTCGATGATCAGGGTATTGTCCACGCCGGAACCATCCTCAAGGTGGTGCCGAACGTCGTCACGCAGGTGAAGGCCAAGGACGGCAAGGACGGCTATGCCGCTGTCCAGGTAGGAATGGACGCGCAGACTGAGAAGCGCCTCAACAAGCCTCAGTTCGGCAAGGCCTTTAAAGTACTTAAGGAATTCCGCGTTGATGACACTGCAGGCTTTGAGGTGGGCAACGAGATTACGCTTGATACCTTCGCTCCCGGCGATGGGGTCCGCGTTGTGGGTACCTCCAAGGGTAAGGGCTTCTCGGGTGTGGTGAAGCGCCATGGTTTCCATGGTGGTCGCCGCTCCCACGGTCAGAAGCACTCTGAGCGCGAGGCAGGTTCCATCGGTGGAGGAGGTCGCGCCGGAGGCCGTGTGGCTAAGGGTATGCGCATGGCCGGCCGTATGGGTGGAGAGCGCGTTACCGTCACCAACCTCAAGGTGCTTCACATCGACAGCAAGAGCGGCGAGATGATTATCTCAGGCGCTGTTCCGGGTCCTCGTGGCTCCGTCGTGGAAATCATTTCCGCATAAATTTTCGTATGGCAACTACCAAAAAGACAACCGTAAAGAAGACAGCCCCTAAGAAGGCAGCAGCACCACGCGCAAAGAAGGCGCCTGAGATTACCGCCGGCAAGGACGAGGCAGTTGTCTTCGGCATGGATGGCTCTAAGAGTGGCACCGTCGCTCTTCCAGCAGAGCTCTTCGGCGTGCAGTGGAACGCAGACCTCGTACACCAGGTCGTCGTTGGTATGCAGGCAAACGCTCGCCCAACGGTCGCTAACACCAAGTTCCGCGGTGAAGTATCCGGAGGAGGAAAGAAGCCGTGGAAGCAGAAGGGTACGGGACGCGCTCGTCACGGTTCTAACCGCTCCCCAATCTGGGTAGGTGGAGGTACCTCTCACGGCCCTCGCGCAGAGCGCCTCTACACCGTGAAGATCAACAAGAAGATGCGCACCGCCGCTCTTATGTCAGTTCTTTCTCGCAAGATGAAGGATGGTGAAGTGATTCTTGTTGAGAAGATGTCCTTTGGTACGCCAAAGACCTCCGCAGCAGTGAAGACCCTTTCTGCACTCGCTAAGGCAGCTGATGCGCCGAACCTCACGAAGAAGCGCGTAAACGCTGCACTCATCGTGCTCTCGGGTAACGATGCGAACGTGAAGAAGAGCTTCCGCAACATCGGCAACATCACGAGCGAGGAGGTTCGTAACCTCAACCCCGTGGACATCATGAACCGCCGCTACCTCGTGATTGAGAACCCGACGGAATCCTTTGCGGTTCTTTCCGGCAAACTAAAGAAATAATTTATGGGACTCTTTTCATCCGACAAGAAGAAAGTAACGAAGACCAAAAAGGTCTCGAAGGCAAAGAAGCCTGCAGTCATGAACGCTAACACCGTGCTTAAAGCACCGTGGATGAGCGAGAAGGCACTCATTGGTACCGAGAAGGGCGTCTACGTCTTTGAGGTACCACCTGAGGCAACCAAGACCGATGTCATTGCTGCTATGGAGACCATCTACAAGGTCACGCCTCGCCAGATTCGCATGGTGAACCTTCCAGGTAAGCGCAAAGCTCTTCGCCACAAGCGCGGTATGGGAACACGTGCACGCCGCCACAAGGCCTACGTCTACCTCAAGAAGGGAGACACCATCACCCTCGTCTAACCTTTAGCACTATGAAATCCTACAAACCGTACACCAAGAGCCGCCGTGGCATGACCACACTGCCGTACAAGCAGCTTCTTTCCGGTGACCGCCCATTCAAGGCCCTCTTGAAGGCGAAGAAGGACCAGGCAGGACGCAACTCCCAGGGCCGCGTTACTACGCGCCACCAGGGAGGCGGCCACAAGAAGCGCCTTCGCGATGTCGACTTCCAGTACAACAAGAAGAACATCCCGGCGAAGGTTGAGACTATCGAGTACGATCCATACCGTACCGGTTTCATCGCGCTTGCGCTCTACGCAGACGGCGCTCGCCGCTACGTGCTCGCACCTAAGGACCTTAAGGTCGGCGACAGCTTTGTTGTCTCTGAGGACGCACCAGTTAAGACTGGTAACCGCATGCCGCTTGGCAAGATTCCTACCGGTACCTTCGTGTACAACATCGAGCTCCAGGTTGGAGCCGGCGCACGCCTCGCTCGCTCTGCAGGTAACTATGCAGAAGTCATCGCGCATGACGCAGGCTATGCGCAGATCAAGCTTCCTTCGACTGAGGTCCGCAAGGTCTCTGACCTCTGCTGGGCATCCATCGGTGCAGTGGGCAACGAAGAGAGTCGCCTCGTGAAGTATGGAAAGGCAGGACGCTCTCGTTGGAAGGGTATTCGCCCTACGGTGCGTGGTACGGCTATGAACCCGGTAGATCACCCACACGGAGGAGGTGAAGGACGTCAGGGTCGTGGTCTCCGTCGTGCAAAGACTATGTGGGGCAAGCCATCCGGCAAGGGACAGAAGACTCGTACGCCGAAGAAGTACTCGAACTCACACATCGTTTCTCGCCGAAAGGTTGGCAAGAAGGGATAAGCAAAAGACCGGGGTTGACCCGGTCTTTTTTGTTACGTTTCTTGTATAATTACCCTATGCCAGCCCCAGAAAAACCAGAGAAACTGCAGAAAAAGAAACCAGAGAAACCAGAGAAACCAGAGAAACCAGAGAAACCAGAGAAACTGCAGAAAAAGGAATCAGATCCAGTTGAGGAAGTAGATACCTCTAACGAAGACCACTGGTTTGGTAGCGACTCATCAATGGGTCCTCGGTACGATAACGAGAGCGAAGAATTTTAAGAAGCGGTAGATAAGAACCCTGCAGATGCAGGGTTCTTTCTATTGGTACTTCGCTTTCAGTATTGCAGAGAGTTCGCTCTTCGGAAGGCGCACTTCCTGCATTCCGAGCGCCCACGGGCCTACCTGATACGGAGCGAAGATGATAACGAGCGCATTCCCCTCAAGGTAGAAGTTGAGGTAGTTGTCCTCGTCAGGGGTCGTGCCCGCGTCAATCATGTCCATATTGAGCTCTGACTCGCTTACGCCTGATACCTCTGCAATCTGTGTCACGAGCTTCGCGCGAGAGCTTGATGAGAGTCGTGCAAGGTAGTCGCTTCCAGGAACGAAGAGGTCTCCGAGCGTGAGTCCCTCACCGGTTTCCTTGTCGAAGGTGAAGGTGCGGTAGTAGGCGTTGGGGTGCGCGCCAAGGGTATCTGCGTACATGAGATAGACGTACGAGACAGTTGAATCGGAGGTGTGGAGCTCGTACTCCATACCGAAGGCATACTTTCTCTCACCACCAAGTCCCTGCACCTCAATGTCTTCCGCAGAAAGGGAAAGCAGCTGGTTCTCCTCCTTGAAGGACTCGACTGATATTTCCGCGAACTGCTTCATGACCTCAACGGCGTGTGCATCGGCTCCAGCGCCTGCTGACGCCCTGAGTGGGGTCTGATTGGGGTATGCCGCCTCAATCTCCCAATACTGCTCGTTCTCCCTAATAACCCCTGCTTCCGCCTGTGGCTCTCCTACCTGAGGAGCAGGCACCTCAGGGGCAGGAGTGCTGGCCATATACCAGATAAGGGCGCCCAGGATGATAATGATGAGGGCGATACCCCCGATAAGTAGCTTCTTGTTGGTGTCCATACCTCTCTATACTACCCCCTACCCGGAAGGAATCATGAAGAATAGGCCGTAATTTGACACTACGCCCTCTTTCCTATAGATTTCACCTATCCCGCGACGCGGGCTTTTCATTGCTTAACTCATGTCTCGCTCCCTCAAGAAAGGACCGTATGTGGACGTCAAACTCCTCAAGAAGGTCAAGGACAAGAAACCAGCTTCGGCGGGGGTAATTAAGACATGGGCCCGCAATTCCCAAATCGCACCTGAGTTCGTCGGCTTCACGTTCGGCGTTCACAACGGAAAGACCTTCGTAGATGTCCTCGTCACCGAGGACATGGTGGGACACCGCCTTGGTGAGTTCTCACCTACCAAGAAGTTCATCCGCCACGGAGGAAAGATGCAGAAGGAGCTCGAGCAGAAGAAGAAGGACTCTGAGATTGCAGCCGCTAAGGCTTCCAAGGAGCCTGCTGCCGCAGCCCCTGCCAAGAAGAAATAACTATGAAAGCCTCACTTACAAGCCACAACCAGCCTCCGCGCAAAGTCCGTCTCGTGACTGACCTTGTGAAGGGCAAGAAGGTCGAAGACGCACTTGCTGCGCTCTCGTTCCTCCCTAAGCGTGCTGCCGCTCCAATCAAGAAGTTGATTGAGTCTGCTGCTGCTAATGCTAAGAACAAGGGGGAGGACGTCACGAAGCTCAAGGTGAAGAACATCACTGTGGATTCCGCTGGCATGCTCGTTAAGTACATGCCGCGCGCCATGGGTCGTGGAGCACCGGTACGCCGCCGCAAGAGCCAGATAAGCGTCGAGCTCGCATAACTTTTATATGACACACACCGTACATCCTTACGCACACCGCCTCGGTATCATCCGGGACTGGAAGAGCCGTTGGTTTGCCCGTGGCAAGGCGCAGTACCGCGAGAACATCGCTATTGATGAGGGTATACGCCGTTTCCTCACCAAGCGTCTTAAGGGCATGCACGTCTCTGACATTGAGATTGAGCGCTCTGCAACCGAGACTCGCGTGCTTTTGCACACTGCCCGCCCAGGTCTCGTGATTGGCCGCTCTGGTGAGAACGCAACGAAGCTCCGCAAGGAACTCGCTGGCGTTATTGCTAAGGCATCTCCTAAGGATTCTGCAGCTCGCAAGTCGCTCGTGAAGCTCGACATCATGGAAGTTCGCCAGCCTGAGACCAACGCCGCTGTCGTCGGTCAGATGGTTGCTGAGGGACTTGAGAAGCGCCTTCCGTTCCGCCGCGTGTTGAAGAGCACTGTCGAGAAGGTTATGGCCGTTCGCGATGTCGTTGGAGTTCGCATCGTGATTTCTGGTCGCCTTGGTGGCGCAGATATGTCTCGCATCGAGCAGATCAAGCGCGGACGTATTCCTCTTCAGACCTTCCGTGCAAACATCGACTACGCACACACGGAGGCACACCTTCCGTATGGTCAGATTGGCATCAAGGTTTGGGTCTACCTCGGCGATACCTTCACTGAGCGTAACCGTGGTGCTCAGCCAGCTGCGACACCTCGCGCATAATATTTTTCGTATGTTGTTTCCTAAAAAAGTAAAACACCGCAAGTGGCAGACTGGACGAAAGTCTCCAGCGAAGATGGCGCGTCCTGATACGCGTGGTACGAAGGTATCCTTCGGTTCCCACGGCATGAAGGCAACCACTGCGTCTCGCATCACCTCTAACCAGATTGAGGCCGCTCGTAAGGTGCTCACCCGCGTTACTGGTAAGGGAGGCAAGCTCTGGATTCGCATCTTCCCTGATCGCCCAATTACGCAGAAGGCAGACGGTCTGAAGATGGGTAAGGGAAAGGGAGATCCGAAGCACTTTGTGTTTGAGGTGCACCCAGGTCGTGTGCTCTTCGAGCTCGATGGTGTTGAGGATGCGATTGCCCGCGACGCTATGCGCCGCGCCGGTGCAAAGCTTCCGCTTAAGACCTCCGTCGTCCTTCGTTCCTAATCATTTATGGCAAAGAAACCTACATTCAAGGACCAGAGCGTCGAAGAGCTCAACAAGGCACTTCTCGAGAAGAAGGAGGAGCTCCGCAAGCTTCGTTTTGAGGCTGCGGGCGCACGGCCGAAGGAGAGCAATGCTCCAGCAAAGATTCGCAAGGATATTGCTCGCATCTTGACGGAACTCACGCTTCGCGCGAAGGTAAGCAACTAACCATGGAAACTCCTACCTCCCGTCCCCAGAGCTTCAAGGGCGTCGTCGTAAAGACGGCGATGAAGGACACCGCTACGGTGGCTGTCTCTCGCTACGTGAAGCACCCGAAGTACAAGAAGTTCCAGACCCGCACGAAGAAGTTCTTGGTCCATGACCCAGGCAACACAGTGAAGGTCGGTGACAATGTCACCATCGTCGCGTGCCGCCCGCTTTCGAAGATGAAGCGCTTCAAGATCGCTACCGCATAAGCCTATGATTCACGACCGCACTATCGTTACCGTTGCAGACAACTCAGGAGCCAAGATTGGCCGTGTCTTCAAGGTGCTTGGTGGGTCTAAGCGCCGCTACGCAAGCCTTGGCGACGTCGTCGTTATTTCCATCCAGACTGCAGAGCCTCGCAAGGCCACTAAGAAGAAGGATGTCGTGAAGGCAGTCGTTGTCCGCACCAAGAAGGCTGCACGCCGCGCCAATGGTTCCTACATTGCCTTCGATGACAACGCCGTCGTTATCATCGAGAAGCAGGGTAAGGAGATGGGCCCTCGTGGTAACCGCGTCTTCGGTCCAGTTGCTCGTGAGCTCACCGAGAAGGGTTGGCAGAACATTGCGTCACTCGCACCTGAAATCGTTTAAGTATGAAAAAGTACACCAAGACCAAGCAGAAGTCCTACGCCGCAGGACGCAGGAAGAAGAACTCCCGCCGCGCGCCGAAGATTGTCATCATGAAGATGAAGCTCAAGAAGGGCGACCATGTCGTGGTTGTCTCGGGCAAGGACAAGGGAAAGGAGGGCACCATCCTCACGGTCTTCCCAAAGCTTAACCGCATCGTCGTTGATGGCGTCGCCATGGCGAAGCGCCACCTCAGGAAGACTGGCCGCGGGCAGTCTGGCCGCATCGTCGAGCACCCAGCAGCTATCAACGCCTCAAACGTGATGCTTATTGATGCTGAGACCAAGAAGCCTACTCGCGTAGGACGCAAGGATGGCCAGCGCATCACCAAGAAGAGTAAGACTGTTCTCAAATAAACTTTTATGATGCTTTCAAAACAACGCCAGCAGACTGCCTTCGAGGCACTTTCAGAACAATTCGGGTACAAAAACCGAATGGCGGCTCCGCGCATCGTTAAGGTAGTCGTCTCTTCTGGAGTTGGTAAGGCAGACAAGGTGAAGAAGGCACTCGTCGAGAAGAAGCTTGCTATCATCACGGGTCAGAAGCCATCTCCTCGTGGTGCAAAGCAGTCAGTCGCGCAGTTTAAGGTGCGCGAGGGCGATATAGTCGGGTACCAGGTCACCATTCGTGGCGGTCGCATGTTTGATTTCGTTGATAAGCTCATCCACATCGCGCTTCCTCGTACTCGCGACTTCCGCGGCATCGCAAAGACCACCGTTGATGACATGGGCAACATCACCATCGGCATCAAGGAGAACACGATTTTCCCTGAGACCTCTGACGAGGACCTCAAGGACGTGTTTGGGGTGGCAATCACGATTGTGACTACGGCTAAGTCGAAGCCGGAGGCGGAGGCCTTCTTCACGCACCTTGGCGTGCCTTTTAAGGCGTAGAATCAGCGTCGTTTGACACTGACCTTCACTGTTGATACATTGATTCGACGCTCCTCGGAGCTATTTTTCTTATGGCCAAAAAGTCCCAAATCGCCCGCAACAATAAGCGTATGAAGCTCGTCGCTCAGTACGCTGTTAAGCGTGCCGAGATGAAGAAAGCAGGGGACTTTGAGGGCCTACAGACGCTTCCGAAGAACTCCTCCCCAGTCAGGGTTAAGAACCGCTGCTCGATTACGGGCCGTGGTCGCGGGTACCTCAGGGCCTTTGGCCTTTCCCGTATCCAGTTCCGCGAGATGGCCCGCCAGGGCAAGATCCCGGGCGTAAAGAAAGCATCATGGTAAGCGATCGCGTTGGAGATTTCATAATCCGCCTCAAGAATGCCGGCGCTATCGGCAACACTTCGGTCGTACTCCCACACTCAGGTCACCTTGAGGACATTGCTAAGAAGCTCCGCGATCTCGGGTTCGTGGCTTCGGTTGATGTTCGCGAGAAGGCAGGCAAGAAGATGCTTGAGGTCGGTCTCGCCTACCACGAGAACGGCGTCCACAAGATTAACGACGTGAAGCGCATTTCAAAGCCAGGTCGTCGCCTCTACGTATCGAGCCGCACTGCGCACTCGGTAAAGAATGGTCTTGGTGCACGCATCATCTCGACTCCGAAAGGCATCCTTGCTGACAAGGAGGCTCGCCAGGTAAAGGTCGGTGGTGAGGAGTTGTTTGAAATCTGGTAATACTTTTATGGCATCCCGTCTCGCAAAGAAACCAATCGTTATTCCTTCGAAGGTCCAGGTGACCTCGGCTGATGGCGTACTCACCGTTAAGGGTTCGAAGGCAACGCTCTCTCGCGCAGTGCACACCTCACTTTCTATAGAAGTTACTCCTGAGGGCGTTGAGATTAAGCCAAAGAACAACACGCGCCTTGCGCATGCACTCACTGGTACCTTTGCGGCACACCTCAAGACCATGATTAAGGGAGTAGAGGAGCCGTTCAAGAAGAACCTCATTCTTACCGGTGTTGGTTACAAGGTTGAGCTTCAGGGCAAGGACCTCGTCTTCACCGTTGGCTTCTCGCACAAGGTGACGCTCCCTGTTCCTGAAGGACTCACTGCAGCGGTCGTGAAGAACACGATTACCGTTGAGGGCTCGGACAAGCAGCAGGTTGGACAGTTCGCTGCTGAAATCCGCGCTATCAAGCCACCGGAGCCATACCTTGGAAAGGGTATCGCCTACGAGGGTGAGGTCATCCGCCGTAAGCAGGGCAAGAAGGCCGTCTAATATTTTGTATGCCTAAGACTCTCACCAAAGCTGAATCCCGCATCCGCCGCCACAAGCGGGTACGCGGCAAGATTAAGGGAACTGATGCGCGCCCACGTCTCGCTATTTTCCGTTCCAACCGCTTCATCAGCGCGCAGATTATTAATGACGACGCGAGCACCACGCTTGTTGCTGCACACGGTCGCGAATTCCCTGGCCCACTCGGGAAGCAGGCAATCGCGGTTGGTAAAGCAATTGCTGAGCGTGCAGTAGCAAAGGGTGTGAAGACGATTGTCTTTGATCGCGCTGGCTACGCGTATGCCGCACAGGTGAAGGCACTTGCCGACGCCGCTCGTGAAGGCGGACTTTCTTTCTAGTACTATGACCGACACAGCAACTATGGACCCTATCGCACCAACCGACGCTCCGGCAGTCGAGGCAAAGCCTGCAGAGGCTGCTCGTACCGACGCTCCTCAGCGCGGAGGACCTCGCGGACGTGGAGGTGACCGCCGTGGCGGAGGCCGCCCTCGTGAGCGCCGTGAGCGCGAGCGAAGCGAGTTCGACCAGGTAACGGCCGACGTGCGCCGTGTGGCCCGTGTTATGGCCGGAGGTCGCCGTTTCTCCTTCTCCGTCACCATTGTTATCGGTGACCGCAAGGGACGTGTGGGCGTTGGTCTTGGTAAGGGAGCAGACACTGCGCTCGCTATTGATAAGGCTGTGCGTGACGCGAAGAAGCACCTCGTCACGGTTCCTCGCACCAAGAGCGGCTCCATCCGCCACGATGTATCGGTTGTCTACGGCACTACCACTCTTTCCATTATTCCTTCCCCGGGTCGTGGACTTGTCGCTGGCTCTGCAATGCGCACCGTGCTTGAGCTCGCCGGTATCGGAGACGTGGTGACGAAGATTCTCACCCGCTCGAAGAACAAGCTCACGATTGCGCGCGCTACCGTTGCTGCACTCAAGCAGCTCAAGGGCTAACCTTTTATTTATGCAGACCAACACACTCAAAGCAAAATCCAAGCGCGTGACATCGATGCGCGTTGGTCGCGGCGGTAAGCGCGGAAAGACCTCTGGTCGTGGTACCAAGGGTCAGAAGGCACGCTCTGGTCGCAAGATGCGCCCTGAGATGCGCGACCTCATCAAGAAGATTCCTAAGCTTCGTGGACACGGCAAGAACCGTAGCCGCACCGTGCGCCTCGACCGCGTGGTCGCAAAGCCAGTGAACCTCGCCGTTCTTGAGGCAGCGTTTGAGGCAGGCGATACGATTACGCCAGCCATCCTCATCAAGAAGGGCATCATCTCAACGCGCGGCGGACGCGTTCCGGCAATCAAGATTCTTGGTGCGGGTGAACTCACCAAGAAGCTCTCGATTTCAGGAGTGAGCTTCTCCGCTACCGCCAAGGCCGCCATCGAAAAGGCAGGTGGCTCCATCCTCAATGGTTAGCGAATTCTTCAGGAAAATCTCCCTCGTCGTAACGGACCCAGTCCTCAGGTTCCGCGTTCTCTTCATCGTTGCCGCGTTTGCTGTTTTCCGTTTCCTCGCAGCTGTTCCGATTCCGGGCGTTAACCCGCTTGCACTTGAGCAGTTCTTCTCAAACAACCAGTTCCTTGGTCTCTTGAACGTCTTCTCCGGAGGCGGGTTCGAGAACCTTTCTATCGTGATGCTCGGTGTGGGTCCGTACATTACGGCATCCATCATCATGCAGCTTGCAACCGTTATTTTCCCAGCCGTTAAGGCTATGTACTCTGAGGAGGGTGAGGCAGGCCGCACCAAGTTCATCGCTATTTCCCGCGCGCTCACCATTCCGCTCGCTATTCTTCAGGCAGTCGCCTTCCTCTCGCTTCTTGAGACGCAGGGTGTCGTGACCTCGCTCACGCCGTTTGATTTCGCAGTGAACGTCTTCCTCGTTGCGGCAGGTTCCATGCTCCTCATGTGGATTGGTGAGCTCATCACCGAATTCGGCATTGGTAACGGTGTATCGCTCATCATCTTCGCAGGCATCATTGCTGGTATTCCTGGCGGCCTCACGCAGATTCTCTACACCGCAACCGCGGCCAACATTCCGGCCTACCTTGGCTTCTTCATCCTCTCGCTCGCAGCCATCTATGCGGTGGTGTCGGTGTCTGAGGCAGAACGCTCTGTTCCCATTGCCTACGCTCGCCAGGTACGCGGTGCGGCACATCAGCAGGGTGCTGCTACCTATCTTCCGATTCGCATTCTCCAGGCAGGGGTGATGCCAATCATCTTCGGTCTCTCGCTCGTGCTCCTTCCACAGGTAGTGCTTACTGGTCTCTCGGCGGTTGGCGTTGCCGGGATTGATCCTTGGATTGCAGGCTATGCTGCCTTCTCCGCAAACCCATGGCTCCATGGCGCGGTCTACTTTATCTTCGTGTTCATGTTCACTTTCTTCTACACCTCTATTACGTTCGAGCCACACCGCGTCGCTGAGAACCTCCAGAAGTCTGGTGCCTTCGTTCCAGGTGTCCGCCCTGGACGCGAGACCGAGACTTACATCGGTAACGTCGTTTCCCGCGTGACCTTCCCGGGCGCTCTCTTCCTCGGTGCCATCGCCGTCGTTCCGTTTATCGTGCAGGGACTGACCGGCATCACCGCCATCCTCGTTGGTGGTACTGCGCTTATCATTGCCGTGACCGTGGTGCTCGACCTCATTCGCAAGATCGACGCGCAGGTTTCGCTCAAAGAATACTAATTCCCCTTGTGCTACAGTAGTGCGGTATGGATTTGAACACAGTACTCCTCATAGGTAAGCCAGGCAGCGGCAAGGGCACGCAGGCACAGCTCCTTGCCGAGATGACAGGGTTTCAAGTCATCGCCTCAGGCGACCTCTTCCGCGCGCTTATGAAAGAGGATACGGAGGTGGGTGCCAAGATGCGGGAGGAAATCGAGAAGGGTTTACTCGCTCCTGATTGGTTTGCAATGTACCTCTTCCAGAAGTCGGTGCTCAATCTTCCGTCGACTCAGGGGGTAATCTTTGACGGCTTTGGTCGTAAGGTGCCTGAGGCCAAAGTAGTGGTTGATGTGCTCACGTGGCTCGGGCGTCCGTTCACGGCAGTGCATGTGAAGGTCTCAGATGCTGAAATTATTGACCGCCTCGAGAAGCGCAAGGGAGTCTCCGGACGTGCTGACGACCATGCGGTTGAGAAGCGTCTTGAGGAATACCGTATCTTCACCGAGCCTTCTATTGAAGTGTTCCGCGAAGCCGGAAAGCTCGTTGAGGTGAATGGCGAGGGAGCGGTCGACGCTATTCAGGCAGAGATTCAGAAAGCACTCAACCTCGGATGATTGTTCGCACACCAGAAGAGCGGGAGGGAATCATTGAAGCAGGACGCAGGCTTGGCGTGGTGCTCTCTGAGGTTGCCAAAATTGTTGCGCCGGGCGTTTCAACCGCTGAGCTCGATATCCTTGCAGAGAAGTTAATTCTCGAAGGAGGAGATACTCCTGCCTTCCTTGATTACACGCCAGAGCGTGGAGTGCGTCCGTATCCAGCGACACTGTGCGTTTCAATAAATGATGAGGTTGTTCACGGCATACCAAACGAAGCGCCGCGTATTCTCGAAGAGGGAGACATCGTCGCGCTTGATCTTGGGTTGATTCACAAGGGGTTCGTAACCGACTCTGCCCTTACGGTTGCCGTAGGGGAAGTTAGTGACGAGGCGAAGCGGCTTATGCAGGTGACACAGAAATCACTTGAAGACGCTATTGCGGCAGCTCGTCCTGGCAATCGCATTGGCGACATATCGCACGCTACTGAAGCTGCCTTTAAGGGAAGCGGGTTCTCGGTCGTAAAGGTGCTTGGTGGGCACGGTGTGGGCTCGGCAGTGCATGAAGAGCCGTGGATTAGTAACGTAGGTACGCCTGGTACCGGACCTGAGATTGTGGAGGGTATGGTGCTTGCGCTTGAGCCGATTGCCAACGCAGGAAAGGCCTCAGTCATCCTTGCTCCCGATGGCTACACGTATCGCTCCAAGGATGGCTCCATTTCTGCTCACTTCGAGCACACTATTTTGGTAGAGAAGGAGAAGACCCTTGTGATTACGAGGCGCCCTGGCGAGTAACAGGATTTAGGCTATACTCCCCACATACAAGCGCGAAAGCGATTTTTTACTATAGGAATCATGCCTACCCCACACCCAAAGAAAGAGCGTACGTTCGTGATGATTAAGCCTGACGGTGTTCAGCGCGGACTCGTTGGCGAGATTGTTCGTCGCTTCGAGAACACGGGCCTCAAGCTCGTCTACCTCAAGCTCTCTATGCTCGATGAAACAAAGCTCTGGGAGCACTACGGCAAAGATGACGTATGGTTTGAGAAGAAGGGTGCTGGCATCATGGCCGACCGCCAAGCAGCAGGACTTCCGGTAGAGAAGGAAGCACTTGAGTACGGTAAGGACATCATTCGTGCACTCGTGACGTTCATGACCGCGGGTCCGGTTGTCATGATGGTGATTGAAGGCAACCAATCAGTTGCAGTGGTGAAGAAGCTTGTGGGGGGCACGGAGCCGGCAACGTCTGATGTGGGTACCATTCGTGGTGACCTCACGGTGGACTCCTACTCCATTGCAGCAATTGATGACCGCGCAGTACGCAACCTCATTCACTGCTCTGATCAGCCTTCGGAGGCTGAGCGCGAGATTGCGCTTTGGCTCCCTGGAGCAGAAGTACTCAATTACCGCCTCGTTGGCGAACAGATTCTCTACGACGTTAACCTCGACGGTATTCTCGAATAGCTAAAAAACCGCCGTTAGTGATATTCTCACTCTATGGCTACAGCAAGGATTTCTGGCGGCACCGTACACACCCTGCCGTCTGATGTGCGAAAGGTCTTGGCTGCTGATGCTAAGGCACGTGCGGCATGGGAGAGCCTGACGCCGCTTGCACGCAATGAATGGATCTGTTGGACCATTTCCGTTAAAAAAGCAGAGACACGGAAGGACCATGTACGACGAGTACGGAGTCAACTGAAAGAAGGGAAGCGTCGCCCGTGCTGCTGGATTGGGTGTATTCACCGTCCGGATAAGCCGCTGAGTCCATCGGTGAAAGGGGTGCTCAGTAAACGAAGGAAATAAAGGCGATTGCGGTATCCACATGACTTTCATGGAGGAGGAGTATACTTATACATGGAGCCATTCCTTGAAACGCAACTTACTTTCCCTACGGGAGTCTTATATCTACGCACGATAGTGAACTTTGTTCCGATTCGAGCGATGCGGACACCCACTTGGCACTATCGAGTTGCCAAACGGGAATGGCTCTTCGAAAGAATCCCGCTCGGCGGGATTTTCTCGTGCTAAAGTGGTTTCTATGCGGATTCGCTGGCTCCTTCTCGCGCTCGCCTTGAGCGCGCTTCTGCTCTCTCTCCATCTCTGGGGTACGGCAGAGTTTTTGTACTGGAAGTTCGTATGGTTCGACAGTCCGATGCATCTCTTGGGAGGAATCACACTTGGCGTGTTCGTTGCTGCGTTCTTGAACGCTCCCCAGCCTGCTAAATTTTATGCGCTCATCATCGTGCTCATTGTCGGGTGGGAGGTATTTGAGTTCTTCCTCGGTTCCCCACGCAAGGAGAATTATGGGTTTGATACCGCACTCGATCTCTTTCTCGGTCTGCTTGGTGCGTCACTTGCGTATTACTCCGCCCGACGGTCACTATGGCGCTCCGAGTAACTTTCTACGGTGGAGCGGGCACCGTCACAGGCTCTAATTTTCTTGTTGAGAGTGGAGCGAGCAAAGTGCTTGTCGACTGTGGAATTGAACAAGGAAAAGATTATTGTGAATCCTGTTCATATGACCCATTTCCGTACGAGCCTTCAAGTATTAATGCGCTCGTGATAACGCACGCGCATCTCGACCACATCGGACGCGCACCACGTTTGGTAAAAGAAGGATTCGCAGGCCCCGTGTACATGACGGCTCCCACGCGCGATATCGCAGAGGCAATGCTTCACGACAGTGCTGACATCCTCGCGCAGAATGCAGAAGCGCGCGACCTTGCACCGCTCTACCTGCAGGAACATGTGACGAAGTTTCTTTCACTCATTAAGGTGATTGAGTACCGCACAGAAACGAAGCTCACCGATGACCTCTCTGTGTATTTGCGAGACACTGGCCACATTCTTGGTGGGGCGAGTGTGCGGTTCGTTGATAAGGAAGGTGTGTCATTTGCCTTCACAAGCGACATCGGGAACTCCCCAACGCCTCTGCTGCCGGACGCAGAGCCCATTACGGACGCAGATGCTATCGCCATTGAAAGCGTCTACGGCGACCGCTTGAATCCTGAGAAGGTGCATCGGGTAGAGAAGTTTAGGGATACGCTTAAGAGCGCACTTGCTCGAGGTGGCCCCATCCTTATTCCTTCGTTCTCCATTGAGCGCACTCAGCTGATGCTCTATGAGCTCTCGAACCTCATGGAAGCAGGGGAGCTGCCGCAGGTGCCCGTCTTCCTTGATTCGCCTTTGGCTATTGAGATTACCAACATCTACCGCAAGCACGGCGCGAAGTTCTTTAAGGACACCGCCCAGGAAGAGCTTAAGCGTGAGCACGACCTCTTTAACTTCCCGTTCCTGCGGATGACGAAGTCCCGGGAGGAGTCTATGAGTATTGCGGAGGTGAAGGACCCAAAGATTATCATTGCGGGCGCGGGCATGAGTCACGGTGGCCGCATTGGGAAGTGGGAGCACCGCTACCTCCCAGACCCCAAGACCACTCTCATCATGGTGGGGTATCAGGCACCAGGCAGTCCTGGGCGCATGCTCCAGGACGGCGCTAAGAAGGTGCGCATTGATCATCGTGATGTCACCGTGCGTGGACACATTGAGACGCTACATGGCTGGTCCGGACACGCGGATAGAGATGGGCTCCTCAAGTTTGCAGAAGGCTGCCTGCCTCGGACAAAGAACTTTTTCGTAACGCTCGGAGAGCCGTCGTCTGCGCGCTTTCTTGCCCAACGCATTCACGACTTCCTCGGGACACGTGCGATTGTGCCAGGGAAGGGGGACGTGTGGGAGGTGACCAAGGAAGGTGTGAAAAGGATAGAGAGTCAGAAGGGATTTGAATCCTAGTCAGCAGCGTTTGTAGTACAGTACGAGGAATGGAAGAACGTTTTGAATCATCCCCTAAACCTACGACCGCTACCATTGCAGGGAAAGACCTGCTTCGTCGCATTGTAATCAACGGGAGGCCTGACCCAAGGTTTTTACCCTTAAAAGAAGGAGGCGTATTCCACTATAGTCCACTCGTACCGTTTCTTGAGGAAGTTGATCAGAAAAATATCTACTACTCAATTGTTGAAGAAAGTGGGACCATTGTCGCACTTATTGAATTGGTTCAAAATCCTCACATAGATGCAGAATTATTTGCCGAAACCGCCAGTGTTGATATAAATCTTCAAGGGCAAAAACTATCTGAACCACTTCTGCGTGAGATGTTTTCCTTTGCAAAGAGTAAAGGAAAAAAACTCAAGATTTCTGAATTTACTCTCATGGGTCAGGAGCGATTAGCGCACAAAATTGAGACATTGGCTAAGGAGTATGATGTTCAAGTCTCCCTCAATCAATCCACCCTACGATAAATAGGTAGTCCGACCATCGTCCGTCCGCTCAAGGTATAGTTGCAGCATGATTTCGAAACCCCACCATTTTGATGTCATCGTCATAGGAGGAGGGGCTGCAGGCCTTATGGCAGCTGGCCGTGCGGCAGAGCGCGGTAAGCGCGTCTTGTTGTTTGAGAAGAATCAGAAGGCAGGGGAGAAGCTCCGTATTACGGGAGGAGGGCGCTGCAATATCACGAATGCAGAGGAGGACACGAAGGCGCTCCTTTCTCACTACGGTTCCGCAGAACCGTTTCTCCATTCCGCATTCTCTGAGTTCGGTGTGCAAGAAACGTTCAAGTTCTTCGAGCCCCGCAAGCTGCCGCTTAAGGTTGAGGCACGCAAGCGTGCGTTCCCTCAGAGCGAGAAGGCGCCTGATGTCGTGCGAACACTTGTCTCCTACGTACGGGAGGGGAAGGTAGATGTGCGACTTGGTACGCCAGTGCGGCAGGTCGTTGTTGCGGATGGGAAAGTGGAGAAGATAATCGCAAGCGGTGGAGAATTCTTCGCTGACTCCTATATCTTTGCGACTGGCGGCGTGTCACATCCGGAGACTGGTTCCACGGGAGATGGGTTTGGCTGGCTGCGGGCGCTCGGGCACACGGTGGAAGAGCCAACACCGACCATCGTGCCGCTCAAGGCCAAGGACCCGTGGATACGCTCTTTGGCTGGCAAATCACTGCCTGACGCGAAGATAACGTTCTACTTGGGGACCGAGAAGAAATTCAGTAGTACCGGGACCATTCTTCTAACGCACTTCGGTCTGTCAGGTCCAACGATTCTCAACAATGCCGGGAAGGTTGCAGACCTGCTGCATGAAGGGCCGGTTACTGCCACCATAGATCTGTATCCTACGTTCAATATCGGAGAGCTGGATACAAAGTTTCGTGAGCATCTCGACGCACATAAGAACAAGCTTCTGAAGAACGTCGCGCACGGGTTCTTGCCACCAGGAACCGTGGATGTGCTTCTGGCACTGGCGCCTAGCGTTGACCCAGAGAAGAAAGCACACAGTGTCACGAAGGAAGAGCGCCGCGCACTTGTAGATATGGCGAAGGCGCTTCCGGTCTCTATATCCGGGCTGATGGGCTTTGACCGTGCAGTAGTTGCTGACGGCGGGGTACGGCTTACCGAAATTGATATGCGCACCATGCGCTCGCTCCGCGCTCCGAATCTATTTGTGATAGGGGACCTGCTCCATATTCAGCGACCGTCTGGCGGGTACTCGCTCCAGCTCTGCTGGACCACTGGGTATGTGGCGGGGAGCAACGCGTAGGAAAGGTTCGAATCCTGGGCGGCCAGCACGTGATAGGCTTATCCATATGAGCGCGGAGGTACCCAAGACTTCCACAGACCTATCTAGTCAATCTGTAGAGCAGTTAAAAAAACTCTGTGACTCGCTTGATAAGAAAAGGCATAGAAAGGCCGATACATATCAGGCAGCCAATGCTGTATGGGAAATACTTCAGAAGAAACTATACGATCTAGAAGATGAAGCGTTGGATTCGGGAAAACCACTCAGACTTTCTACTCGGATAGTTCTTGAGCATCAGATAAACGCCGCGAAGATAAAAGCAGAGGCACTTCTGAAGGAGTCTGAGGACGCTTATATGGAATGGTCTCGTGCGCGCGGTACGTACGTCTATAAATATGACATGGAAGAGATTCTCCTGAAGGAACCTATTGAATCTTTACTTTCGCGCTTCCACAAAGGAAACCTCATATATCTTGAAGAGCCGTATCTTGGGAAGATTAAAGATAGGTTAGAAGAGTTCGCGAAAGAAGGCACAAGTGAGGTCCACGAGAGTGCACGGTTACAAGCTGAGCATCTCACATGGAAGATTGATAGGTTACGGAAGAGGAAAGTTGAAGATTCATAGACAAGTTCCAACATCGTCCCAGACAGCCCGCAAGAGGTATACTTGAAGAATGTTCCCGACTCACTTAGATAAGTCACAGAAAACTATCCTTGCACTTGTCCTCATACTCCTTCTCGGAGGAGGCTTGTACTTGTTGTTGCAACATCCATCACAACCAAGCGATGACCCGAACAGTTCTCTTGAGATAGTGTCCAGTTTTGAAGAATGTGTGGCCGCGGGCTACCCGGTGATGGAGTCCTATCCGCGTCAGTGTAGAAGCGCTGAAGGAACCCGCTTCGTAGAAAAGGTCGATGGGCCTATTGCGGAATCCTTTGGCTCGATTCAAGGCATTATCCTTCTCGGCCCAGTCTGCCCAGTCATGCAGGATCCGCCGGACCCAGAATGCAACGACAAGCCCTATCAAACCACCCTCGTACTTACAAGCGCTGACGGTTCGCGTGTCATACAGCAGTTCACGTCTAAGATCGATGGCACGTTTGCTCTTGATGTGCCTGCTGGCAATTATGCGATTCGATCAACCGCGACGGCGAACACATTCCCACGCTGCTCATCGACCGACGTCATTCATGTTCCAGTGAACGATACGGTCGTAGCTAACGTTTCTTGCGACACGGGAATTCGATAGTGGTTCCAACATCGTCCCAGACAGTCAGATACGGCCTCACTAAGCCACGTTCATCTCAACCTAAAAGTACACATGGTACGATGGCTGCATATGAAATACATACTTTCTGCAATCATTCTTATCCTTCTTCTTGGTGCTGGATGGTATTTCTTCCTTCGGGAGGCACCGACGCCCACCCCACAGAGTCCTGAGGTCTCCACAGGCACAGAGAATTCGGGACAGGTAACGTCGCCGCAGGAGGACGACGGCACGACCGTTATCGGACGCTCAGCAGACGGAGCTGATATTACTGCTTACCACTACGGTACAGGAGCGGACGAAGTCGTGTTTGTGGGCGGTATTCACGGCGGATACTCATGGAACACTGCGTTGGTTGCCTACGAGCTCATGGACCATCTCGAGGCAAATCTAGCAACCATTCCTTCAAATGTGCGCGTGACCGTCATCCCAGCGCTCAACCCTGATGGCCTTGAGGATGTTGTTGGGACAACGGGCCGTTTCGAAGCTAGTGACGTATCTACGAGCGCTGACACTACCGCAGCGCGCTTCAACGGAAACGAGGTGGACCTGAACCGTAACTTCGACTGTGATTGGCAGGAAAAGGCAGTGTGGCAGAGCAAGCAGGTAAGTGGCGGTACCGCTGCATTCTCTGAGCCTGAAGCCCAGGCGATTCGTGATTATGTAGGAACAAAGGGTCCCAAGGCGGTCATTGTCTGGTACGCATCTGCGGGCGGCGTGTATGCCTCCAATTGTCACAATGGCGTGCTCGCCGAGACGCGCGAGATACTCAACCGCTACGCGCAGGCGTCAGGGTACTCTGCCCACGAGACGTTCGACTACTACGCCGTTACTGGTGACATGACTAACTGGCTCGCCAAGGTTGGTATCCCATCCATCAGCGTCTTGCTCTCCGACCATACCAGCACCGAGTGGTCTAAGAACCGCGCCGGCATCGACGCCATCCTCAGCTACTACGCCGATTAATGTTTCCGGCCTCGACCAAGGTACGGGTCATAGCAGGTGCGCTCGTGCTCGTGGCTCTCGCCGCGGGCGTCCTGCTATTCTTCCTGACGCGCTCAGGGGCGCCGATTGAGGAGGCACCAGCTGTTGAACAGTCTGCCGTTGAACGTTCGGTTATTGGGAGTTCTGTTGAGGGCCGGTCTCTAGAAGCGTATACGTACGGAACGGGCGACACTACGCTCGCGTTCGTGGGCGGCATCCATGGTGGCTACGAATGGAACAGTGTGCTCCTTGCCTATGAGCTCATGGACCATCTCGAAGGGAATCCCGAGCTCATACCGACGAACCTACAGATAGTGGTCATCCCTTCTGCAAACCCAGACGGCCTCTACAAGATAGTGAAGAAAGAGGGGCGCTTTACGCGTTCGGACGTTGTTTCTGGTGACCAATCCGCAGGCCGGTTCAATGCAAACGGCGTGGATTTGAATCGTAACTTTGCGTGCAAGTGGCAGCCACAAGCGACGTGGAGAGGGGAAACTGTAAGCGCGGGTACTGCGGCGTTCTCAGAACCGGAGGCCAAAGCGCTGCGCGACTTCTTCGAGGAAGAGCGGCCTGTCGCGGCGGTTTTCTTTCACAGTCAGGCGAATGCCGTATATGCGTCAGAGTGTGAGGCTGGTGTGCTTTCGGAGACCCTTGCAGTCATGAACGCGTATGCGAGCGCAGCTGGATATCCTGCCGTGAGCACGTTTGATGCGTATCCGGTTACGGGCGACATCGAAGGGTGGCTCGCGTCCATTGGTATCCCTGCGGTCACGGTAGAGCTTTCCTCTCACGAGGCGGTGGAGTGGGAGCGAAACTGGCGTGGTGTGTCCGCGCTTCTGGGGCGGTACGGAGAGTAGGGTTCGAATCCTGGGCGGCCAGCAGATTGGTATACTTTACACATATGGAGAGAGCAGAGAGCGGTAAGCGTACAGCGGCTCAAAAGACGGCTGATTTAGTGCAGATGCGCATTATCAGAGAGAAACTTACTTCGGGGAAGCCCCTATTTCCTGATGAAGAGGCATTGATCGGACGAGAAGGCGGAACACCCGAGCAAAAGCGAAAAGGATTCCAGGCAGAAGCACGAAAGATAATTAAGGAAATCTCGCAACGTGAGTCTTTCTGGAAGAAACTAAGTAATTCAACGGATAGGGGTGAGGGACGTATAGGGCGGTTAGCAGAAATCTTAGAGCTTGCAGCACTGATACGCGAGTATTATCAGACAGACTCCGCCACCAGAGAACAAGTGGGGCATTCCGTTGTGCGCATGCTGTACAAGCACGCTGGATTAACCAGCTTGACTGAGATTGATTTAGGTCGAGCCGCGGATCTTGTTGATGGAGAGATGACTATCGAAGAAATAGCCTCACGATTGCTGAAAAATTAAAGCGGTTCCAACATCGTCCCTGACAGCCCCGCCGTACAAAGTAAGAACTTACAACCAGTCGCCCTGCATTGCTATCCCTTTCGTGCTGCGTCTATGGCGGCTACGTCAATTTTCTGCATGGTCATCATCGCTTTGAAGGCGCGCTCTGCTTCTGCGCCGCCAACGGCAAGTGCCTCAAGTAGGGTGCGCGGTGTAATCTGCCACGACACTCCCCAGCGGTCCTTGCACCACCCACACTCACTCTCCTTACCCCCATTCCCAACAATTGCGTTCCAATACCGGTCCGTTTCTTCTTGGTCTTCCGTAGCAATCTGAAAGGAAAAGGCCTCACTTTGAGGAAATATAGGACCACCATTCAGGCCGACGCAGGGAATGCCACAGACAGTGAACTCCACGGTGAGCGCATCGCCCTTCTTACCACCGGGGAAGTCATCGGGAGCATAAAAAACAGACCCTACCGAACTTTCGGGGAAGGTAGCGGCATAAAAGTTTGCTGCTTCTTCCGCATCCTTAGCAAACCAGAGGCAAATGGTGTTTTTCGATATCATGGTGTGTTGTTGTTTCAGTAAGTATAGCAAATCGCTCCAACACAGCTTGCACTGCTGGTATAGTAAGTTTGTATGAAAACAAAAAGCAAAGGTGCTAAATACGTAGACGGGTTTGTGTTCGTTGTTCCCAAAAAGAACATCCCAGCCTATAAGAAAATGGCGCGGGATGGTGCGGCAGCGTGGAAGAAGTTCGGCGCGCTCGACTATAAGGAATGCATGGGCAATGACCTCAACATCAAAGGGTCAAAAGACATGCCAGCCCCATTCTTGTTCACCAAGCTCACCAAGGCAAAGCCAAGTGAGACGGTATGGTTCTCCTTCATCACCTTCAAGAGCAAGGCGCACCGCAATCAGGTGAACAAGGCGGTCATGGCCTACTTCAGTAAGAAGTATGCGAACGAAAAAGACATGTCGATGCCCTTTGATCTGAAGCGTATGGCGTACGGAGGCTTCTCAGTCGAAGTCGATTAACAAACCGGTACACCACCAACAAAAAAGCCCCTTTCGGGGCTTTTTCTTTACACTACCTTCTTAGCAATTCTTGCGAATATCTCAGGGTTCTCAGTCGCAAGCGTTGCAAGAACCTTGCGGTCGAGCATGATGCCGCCCTTCTTAAGCTTGGCGATGAAGGTGCTGTAGGACTTGTGGCCGTTGTCGCGGACGGCGGCGTTGAGGCGGACAATCCAGAGTGCACGAACATCGTTCTTCTTGTCGCGGCGGTGGGCAAATGCCTGCTTTCCAGCGTGAACGAGAGACTCCTTAGCAGCGCGCTCCTTCTTAGAGCGTCCGTGGCGGTATCCCTTAGCGCGCTTAAGAACGTTCTTGCGGCGCTTAAGGCTGGTGACTCCTCCTTTTACTCGTGGCATATATTAAAAATTACTGGTTATTCGTGTTCGGCGACCCCGGGAGGAAGCGGCGGCGAAGTGCAGTGCCCATCTTAAGGGAGTGTGCACGCTTCTTAGTGCCCTTGGTTGAGCTGCTCTCCTTGGCATTGAAGTGGTCCTGACCAGACTTGCGTACGACAAGCTTGCCCTTACGGGTGACGCGGATTCGCTTGGAAAATGACTTATTTGTTTTCATGGATTGGTTCTGGTGTTGGTGTCGCCGCTTTTGGTGCCGTTGCCTTCGGATCCCGCTCGATGATGCCGGCGAATCCCTTGGGAGACCTCGTTATCGGCTCAGCGACTCGGTACGCGTACGGGATGAGGAGAAGGAACTTCTCGAGCCGCTCCTTGAGGAATTTCTCTTCCATCCCCTTGTAGCGGCCCTTGAGGAAGAGTTCAGCACGGACTCGGTGACCCTCGGCGAGCCATTCGGCGGCCTTTTTGGCCTTCAACCGCATGTCGTTCTCGCCGGTGCCCACCTTTATCTGGACCTCCTTGGTCTCAGAGACCTTGGCCTTGGCCCTGGCAGCGCCCTCCCTCTTCTTCAGCTCGTAGAGAAATTTACCATAATCCGTCACTTTCGCAACGGGAGGGACGGCATTTGGCGAGATTTCAATGAGGTCTAAACCGGCCTCCTCAGCCGCTTTGAGGGCCTCGGCAAGGGGAAGGACCCCAAGGTTCTCTCCTTGGGCCCCGACCACTCGCAGCTCGCGCGCGGTAATCTCTCGGTTTATTCGTACCTTTTCAGTAGTCGCCACGTGTGAGAGGACTTTAGCACGAAGGGCCCCTTGGGGCTACCGCCTACGGGGAGGGGGACGCTTGAAGGGGGTGAGCTTCTTGCCGCGTTGCTTCCGGGTAATCTCCGTGAAGAAGGGCAGGTACATGTCATGTTCTGGCGGGATGATGGTCTCCTTGCGGTTGGTACGCTCAGTGAACTCAACCTCAAGCCCGGTAACCACCGCAAGGGGCTGTTGTTCCTTACCTTCACCCATGACAAGCACCGCTGCAGAGGCTAATGAGTCAGGAATGTTGGTGCGCGAGATTTTCATGACGCGACCAAACATATCCTTGGTGCCACGGTAGTCGCGAATCCCTCGGAACCCGGCATAGCCCATCGCTACACCCACCGCGCCAGCTCGAAGCGCCAGCACGCGGCTATCAGGAATAAGGACACCCAACTTCTTCACCTTGTAGCGCTTTCGGAGTTCGGTGCGAAGCTCGCTTGCTGCCTTGAAGCTGTCTTTCGGAAGAAGGATGAGCTTGTTTCCTTCGGCGTTTGATTCATCAATGCCTGCGCTCGACATAAGGAGCCCGTCTTTGAGGGTAAGCCACGTGTACATGGTACGCATGGCGAAGTCAGCCTCCTTGCGGATGGCCTTCTCGCGGGTGTGTTCGTCCACTATCTCGATGGTGCGCCCTTCGGCGAGCGCCACGATTTTAGAAGTGACAACGAGAATCGTCCCTTCTTTTACCTTCGGGATATGCGCGACGATGAAGTCCGCGAGGTTGTCCCGCTCGTGGAAGACGCGGGTCTTAATTGGCCTGACTTCCATCTTTGTCTTTTAGCAGCCAGATACCCACGTACGCAAGTGGAGTGTAGAGCACGCCCATTGCAACCTTGAAGAGCCACCAGCTAATGATGAGCGAGAACAGCACCGACCACTCGTAGATACCAATGAAGGCAATCGACATGAAGAGCACAGTGTCGAGCAACTGACTCCACAAGTTTGAGAGGGTAGAGGAGAGCCAGAACTTGTTGCCGGCGTTCTTCTTGAAGAAGAAGAACGAGAGAACGTCCTGATACTCAGCGACGGCGAATGCAACGATAGAGGCGATGCCGAAGCGGAAGGAGACACCGAAGATAGTCTCGTAGCTCTCCATTGCCCATGCACCGTCCGCAGACCACGGAGCGGCGATTGAGATAACGTTGTAGAGGATGAAGAGCGCGGTCGAGATGACACCGGCGAGCACGAAGAACTTGGCGAACTTCTTGCCGTACACCTGACCGATGATGTCGGTCATAAGGAACACAACTGGGAACATGAAGATACCTACCGAGAGATGAGAGTCGAACACGAACGGCATAATCTTTATGCCAAGCGTGTTGGCTGCCAAAAGCGAAGTGATGTAGATGGCAAGCGCGATGAGGAGCTTGCGGAGTGCACTGTCGGATAACTGGTTCATGTAAGGTTACTAGGAAAATAAAGCGCCACGGGCGCAAACGGAAGGCCGGCAGGAGGCCGGGGAGTGCTTATCCCGTGAAGCCGGACCAGGTCTGAGTTGCTTTGTTGTGAAGCATAGGACTACCCCGGGAGTATAGCCTGAGGTCCTATAAACGAAAAACGCCCCGGGTATCCCGGGGCGCCTCTCTCATAGAGCGTCTATTGTGCGACTGGTGTCGTGGTAGCGTCTTCGGCCGCTTCCTGAAGATCTTCAGAGAATTCGGTCAATACTGCCGAGAGGTCGTCGATGTGCTGACGGCACCTCTTCTCGCTCTCTACGTCTGCTTTACCGCAATCAAGCGCGATTCGGTCGCGCAGCATACCGATATTCTGGTAGCCGTCGCGCTGCACCTGTTCGAGGTCCTTGTTCGCATTCATCCAGAAGATGACGGCGATGACTAGGAGAACGGCGAGGACGCCAGCGACAATCCAGGCGGTGCGTGCTTCTTTCTTATCCATGTAATCGTAAAGTAATGTGTAATGCCCGCGCGTACCCTATAGCAATTGAGGTGAACAGTTCATGAAGAGTGGGGACAAGGCTCATGAATGTCTACCTAAGAGGAGTAGAATCACTCTATGGCTCCTTCTCCCTTTGACGTAACGACGCTGGCAGTAGAAAGGACCGCGCTCGCTAATGAGCGGACCTTCCTCGCCTACATTCGAACTGCCGTTTCCATTGCCGCGCTTGGCATCCTCGCGCTTCATTTCCTTGGAGATATGCCCTCAACTGTATTTGGGTTCACTTCGCTTACCCTAAGTGCATTCATCTTTGCACTTGGGTTCTGGCGCTTTAAAGAAGAACGAGCACGCCTCAGGAATTCCTAGGTGGCGCTCTTTGCACTGTGGCTACCAAGAAACCTCTTTCAGTCCGAATAAAAATTCTCCTCACGGTGGCGGCGAGCGTCGTTGCGCTCTTGCTTGCCATCTATGCAATCTCAAACGCAGTGCTCCTCAAGAGTTATCTCGATATTGAACAGGCAGGCATGCACGAAGATTTGCGTCGAGCTAGAGACGCAATAGAAGAGTTCTCCAACCAGCAGATGATTAAACTCTCTGACTGGGCGGCGTGGGACGACGCGTATGAGTTTGCCAAGGACCGTGACCCGGTGTGGGCAGAGGAAACAATCTACGATACCGGACTCGCGAACCTCGATATCAACGGCATGCTCTGGAGCGATACAGAAGGGAACATCTTCCACATGATGGTGGTCGACATCGCTGCGCGCACGGAGGTCGCGTCAACGACGATGGCGACGTACTTTGCTGCACACGCTACTCTTCTACGGCACACGGAGCTTACTGACGAGACGCAGGGCATCGCACTATTGCCTGACGGACCGATACTGCTTGTATCGCTTCCACTGCGCACCAGTCAAGGAGAGGGACCGATTCCAGGTTCGCTTACATTCGTGCGCTATCTGGACGAAGCAAAAATTGCTGCACTTGCAGACATTACGCACCTCGACATGAAAGTGTTCCCGTATGACGGGAAACTTCCAGCTAATGTCGCTGATGCGAAAGCGCAACTCGCTTCCGGTAGTGACACCGTCATTGTGCCAGTGTCAGAGAATCAGATTGTCGGGTACACGCTCCTCAAAGGAGTAGACGGAACCCCCGCGCTTATTCTACGAGTTGAGACACCGCGCCCTGTGTATGCGCAAGGTCTCCTCACGTTTTATTTGTTCATGGGCATTGGCGCCATAGCACTCTTGCTGTTTGGCATCGTGATTCTGTGGTTGCTCGATCGCCTGGTCATTGCCCGCTTTATGCGGTTGACCTCGGACGTGGACCGCATCAATGAGGGACAAGACCTCTCCATCCGCCTTGCTGGAGGGGTCAAAGATGAGGTGGGGAAACTTGCCGATAACGTGAACCAGATGCTTGCCTGGCTTTCTGCCTCCCGCACAGAGACCAAGCACCTCCTTGAGGAGGTGAAGATTGGAAAGGAGCACGCCGAGGACCTGGTGAAGGTGCGCACCAAGGAGCTCGCTGAAGAGAAGGCAAGACTCCTCGCCTCCATTAATAGTCTCGGCTTCGGCTTCGTGATTGCAGCTATCGATGGCGCGATTCTCCTTAAGAACCCCGCACTCTCTCGTATTCTTACGTTCCCCGAGCCACCTGACCGCATTAGTGACCTCTCTCGTGCACTTACTGGCTCTTTTGACCTCGACACCTTCTGTAACGAGACTGTTGCACGTGGCGTACCGGGCGAGAAATCAGACATTGTGTACGGGAAGCAGATACTGCGCATACTCTGCGCACCTATTAATGCTGAACGAGAAGCAGGCGCAATCGGGTACGTGCTTCTGATTGAGGACATTACTGAGGCGAAAGTGATGCAGCGAAGCCGTGAAGAATTCTTCTCCATTGCCTCGCATGAACTGCGCACGCCGCTCACTGCCATTCGAGGTAACACAGGACTTCTTCTTGATACCTACAAAGACCGACTCCCAGATCCTGAGATGCGCGAAATGCTCGAGGACATTAATGCCTCTAGCGGGCGCCTCATCACGATGGTCAATGACTTCCTGCAGGTCTCTCGTCTTGAACAGGGGAAGATTGAGATAAAGCGCGAGTCCTTCAACCTCGTTCCGGTGATTGAAGAGGTGGTGCGCAGCCTCACGGAGCTCGCTAAACAAAAGGGTCTCACTATTTCCTACGCACCTTCCGAGCTTTCACTGGTGCGTGCGGACGTCGACCGTACCGAGCAGGTGCTTGAAAACCTCGTTGGTAATGCAATCAAGTTCACTGAGAAGGGAGGTATTACGATTTCAGCTGAGCAGACCGATACTGAGGTGATTGTGCGTGTGAAGGATACGGGCATCGGTATCTCCGAGCAGAACCAGACGCTTCTCTTCCGTAAGTTCCAGCAAGCGGGTGAAGACACGCTCGCGCGCGATAACTCTCAGAGCACAGGGCTTGGACTCTATATCTCGAAGCTCATCATGAACTCTATGGGCGGCAAGGTAGTGCTTGAGGAAAGCCAGTTCGGGAAGGGCAGTACCTTCTCCTTCACGCTCCCGCGTGCGTGATATCCTTTTCCCTATGGCAACATTCTTTATAGCTGAGGACGACAAGTTCATGTTCCGTCTCTATGAACGCGTCTTTACGAACGCAGGGCACACGATTGAGGTCGCCAAAGATGGCGAAGAGGCGCTTGCGAAGCTCAGTGCAATGAATCCAAAGCCTGCCGTCATCGTGCTTGATGTCATGATGCCGAAGAAAAACGGCTTTGAAGTTCTTCAGGAGCTCAAGAAGAATCCAGAGCTCGCGCAGGTGCCGGTAGTGCTTCTCACGAATCTTTCCGGAGACGAGGATAAGCGCCGAGGGCTCGCACTTGGTGCAAAGGAGTATTTGATTAAGAGCGACTACGAGCCACAGCAGGTGGTAGACAAGGTGCTCGCGCTTGCGCCGAAATAAGTTCTAGTCCTGGACGAGCACGCTTGTACCAAGCGGCGTCCATTCATAGAGCGTACGTGCCCTCTCAAGGGGAAGGTTCACACAGCCGTGTGACCACTGCTTTCCGAACTCCGCGTGCCAGTACGCGCCATGTATCGCACCCCCTTCTTGGGTGAAGTACAAATTCCAAGGAACGCCCGGTAGGTCATAGTACTGGTCGCTGATTCCAGGCAGAGGTCCCTGCATATAGCGGCTTGGAGTCTTTCGATAGACCGTGAACATGCCGCGCGGGGTTGGCGTGAGGTCGAGCCCTGTTGATATGGCGGTTTCTAGAAAGAGTGTGTCGCCTTCGTAAGCGTAGAGCTTTTGTTCGGAACGGTCGATAACAATTCGTTTCTCTTCGGAGATAAATCCGAACTGTTCTCCTGCTTGATGGAGAAGTGCAGGGAGCGGTGCTTCCTGCTCCTGTAATCCTGAATCGGTGAAGCCACGAACGTAGGGCTCTGCCACATACCAGTCCTTGCCGATGCGTCCGGGGTAGCGAACCCACTCATTGAAAACAATTCGATACCACTCTATGCCGTCTGGGTCAGTGACGGTGGTGGTTGCAACCGCAAGCACCACTCCAGTTCGAAGCTTCTCCACCGCAGGGAAGGTGCTCCCTGGGCCAGAACGAACATTAAGGCACTCATCTTCATAGTGCGGCCCGCAACTATCTGTGACCTCTATATAGTTAACTGCCTCCTGCTCCGGGGTAGAAGAGGCGACAGAAGCTATTTCTTGGTTAGGGGGTGGAGTAGGGGGCCGCGTACCTAAGCTCCAGCCAACCAATGCGACAACGGCAACGATAGCTAAGAAAATGGGAAAGAATGCAGTTCTCACGGAAAGTAGCGCTAGAGGACGTCGGTTTTTACCTTTTTAATCATGAAAGAAGTGTACACCCCGGAAGGTGCTACCATAAACCTATGAAGGGATTTGTGACAAACATTGAGACTGCCACTCTGGAAAACGAGAATTTCCGCCGGGTCCTCTACACAGCAGAGCGCTCCCAGCTGGTGGTCATGTGTATTCCTATTGGCGGAGATATTGGTGAAGAGGTGCACAAGGATGTCGACCAATTCATACGCATTGAGAAGGGAGAGGGGCAGAGCATTCTTGATGGGGTGGAACGGGAATTGACTGACGGCTCGGTGGTCGTAATTCCTGCTGGCGTGCGACACAACATCAAGAACACGTCAGAAAGCGTTGCACTCAAGCTCTATACGCTTTACTCGCCGCCGCATCACGAGGATGGAACCATCCACAAGACCAAAGCTGATGCTGCCAAAGATGATGAGCACTTTGAAGGAGAGACGACGGACGACCTTACCCCATGAAGCTCAACCACCTCGCAATTCCGTATCTTGCGGCGCTCGCATTCATGTTCGGCGGCATTGTAAATAGCGGCGGCATCGCGTGGTACCACACGCTCATACTTCCAGCGTGGAATCCCTCAGCAGGAATGATTGTGTTTATCTGGGCGGTTATTTATGTTCTTGCTGCATGGTCGCTGCTTATCGTTTGGAATACGATTCCTCGCGACAAGCGCTTTACATGGATTATGGGAGGCTTTGTGGTAAGTGTGCTCCTTAACCTTGTGTGGAGCGTTGTCTTCTTTCACCTGCACCTCTTGGGTGCTGCGGCAGGGAGCGCGCTCATCCTCGGTGTCGCGGTGCTAGCCCTTATGGTCCTCATCTATCCGCGCTCTCCGAAGGCTTCGTTGCTTCTTTTGCCCTACACCCTCTGGGTATTCTTTGCTGCGTATCTGAATTACACAGTGATGCTCCTCAATAGGTAATACGGTAGGGAAAGGACGGCCCCGTTCGGTGTGCTGTTCAGGCCTTCATGCTCCGGTCATGAAGTGTGTCCTATGGTTAAGCCTTACCTTACAGACACATCCGATATGGCTACTATCATCAATTCACCAAACCCAAACCCGACCCCCAACAACGAAAGCTCTTCCGCTGGCTGGGTTATCGCAATTATCCTGCTCGTCATTCTCGGCGGACTAGGCGTGTGGTACGTGACGGCAAACCAGGACACTCAGACGCCGCCCACCGAAACCCCGGAGCAGCAGGGGACCAATACCCTTCCACCGCCCGTTAATAACTTCAACACCACTATTAACGCGTCGAGTACCATCAACAACTCTACGACTACGAATCGTTAACAGAGATGCAAAAAAGAGCCCACGCACATACGTGGGCTCTTTTGTATTAGTTTGGAACAGCAACCATTCCACGTTACACTGCCTACACCATGTTTTCGTTGACCACCCGCCGTATGTACAAGTGGCACTTCCGTATTTCACGGAGGGGTTGGTCCATGCGCGCTAGTATATAAACTACTTACACCGCACAGACTCTCAAACGCCCTCCAACCGGAGGGCGTTTTTATTTTCCACCTATGACCAACTCTGAAGTACGACCACCGCCTAACATTGAAAAGCTCCTTTGGGACGTGGAGCACCGCATGGCGCACGCCAAGGAGAAAAATCTTGGGAAGCATCCTTTGTTCACCCATGAAGTGCAGGAGCGACAGGGGTGCCGAGTGGGGTATATGGAGCCAGGTCTCTTTGCTGAGCTGTGTGGCCAGTTCAAGCTTGAGCCAGAGAGCCTTGAACTTTCTTTTGTGCAGATACACGCGCGAACCGTTCCCTACGTGCCGATGACAAGCGGCCTCCTATATATGCCGCTCGGGCAAAAGCAGGGCTACCACAATTCACGCGGAGGCATCTACAAAGGGAAGTACCACGGGCGAGAGCCGGCGTACCACCTTTCCTATACCTCCTCACGTTCCCATAAGTTTCTGCGCGTGTACCCGAAGGATATGGTGTTTCTGACGCCTGAAACCAATGCGGTGTTTTCGGCAATCGTACTTGTCTCGCCGAAGATGAAAAAAGACGACGGCTTTTACAATATGCTGCATTTTCCGAGCTCGTTTGTGAGTGTAGACCAACCTCGTGCAACGGTAATCATCCCGTAGAACTCGAAGCGTTTGCGAAGCGGGTGCGGCCTCGCGAGGGGTCAGCGAAGAACTAGACGCGCCAGCCGCCCAGTATCGCGCCAGTGATAAGAAGCGTGAGGAGTACCGATCCTGCATTAAGTAAGAGGAGCATCGGTGAATTCGCTTCAAACGCATACAGCGGGCCCAAGACAGCAACGACGAACCCAAGCCAGACAAGTCCTCCGAGCAGCATTCCTTGTTGAACGCTTGTATACCCGAGACGCGCCATGAGCCACGCGAGTACTCCTGCGAGTACGAGGTTACCGATAACTTGTAATACGGATGCTTGAAGGCCGCTCGGTCCTTTCGCAAGTTGCTCGGTTGTTTTTCCCAGCGCTTCTATGTACGGGGCTCGGAAGACGACGAGATACCATAGGGCGCTTACAAGATACGAGGCGATGGCGGAAACGAGTATAGGTAAAAAGGTCATGATTGGCATAGAACTGCATAGTGGTATGGAGCAAATGAAGAGGCAATTAAAATACTCCGCATCACTGCGGAGTATTGTTGTGTTGTGGAGGTGGGGAGAATTGAACTCCCGTCCGAATCCGTCTTCGACAGCGACTCTACGACGCATAGTCCTGGTTAGAGACTGGGGCAGGGTGCGAGGAACCAGAACGAAACCACTCCTGCCTGATCCCTTATTTAGAGAATACGTTCGGGAGGACGTACCTCGATTCCCTAGATGATTCCACCCGGGCCGGACACTACGGAAGCTGAGCCGGTCGGATGTCGCTTAGGCGAGGCGTTTATGCAACGCGCGCGTAAGCGAACGCGAAATCGGACTTACTAAAGTAAGGCGAGATCACGCTTGCAAGAGTGTTCTTGGCAAGTTTGGGTGCCTGCGGGATTAAGGTGGTCAGCAGACTTCCACCGCGTCGCACGTCTGTCAAAGAGCAGACCGTCAAAACCGGTCACCCCCGGAAAGGGCATTCTAGCTCGAGAACGCACTTTCCGGGAGCGGTCACTTGCGCCGCATCGCTCTATCCATATCCCTCTTATCATCCTGACGTTTGAGGTCCTCTCTTCTGTCAGCCTTGCCTTTGCCTTTCACGATGGCAACCTGCACCTTTACGTATTTATTATTATACAACGATAATGGCACTACTGTCAAGCCTTTCTTGGATTCAGCCTCAGCAAGCTGCGCAATCTCGCTCTTCTTAAGGAGGAGGCGGCGAGTGCGGTCGGGTTCGTAGGACTTGGCGGTGTTGCTCGCCTGGTAGGGAGGAATGGTCATGCCAACGAGGTATGCCTCACCCCCGCGCACAATGACGCGTGCGCCGTCGAGTGAGCCGTGCTTCCCACGAAGCGCTTTCACTTCGCTCCCAGATAGCTCAAGGCCAGCCGAGTAGGTCTCGACCAAGGTGTAGCGCATGCGCGCCTTCTTGTTCTCTATAAGTAGTGCATCTGGTTTCATAAAGCTATCCTCCTATTGTATAGTGTCTTCTACTATGGCGCCTACAGGCAAACAGACTCCGTCCGGGAAGAAGGGACGGAAGGGTTCTACGCGCGGACGTGGTCTTATCCCGTCTCCCGGGAAGCCCGGATTCATGGGGAACCTCCTCTCCACCATCCTGGTGTTCCTTATTCTCATGAGTGTCTACTCCTTCCTCATGACGGGGACCGAGGAGACCAAGAAGATTGCGCTCTCGCAGGTAGCCAACGACGTGAAGGCGGGACTGGTGACCGAGATTGAGGTTGCGGGCGACACCCTTAAGGTGACGTACGCCGACACGACAGTGAAGGAATCCCAGAAGAGTCCCGAGGCAGGACTCCCAGAGACACTCGCAGCGTATGGTGTTGAGCCTGACGATCTCTCAAAGATTGCCATTGATATCACCGGGGAATCTGGTTGGCGCTTCTGGCTCGCAACACTTCTTCCAATTGCAATTCCTATTCTTTTCCTCGCAGTGTTGTTCTGGTTCCTCGCACGCCAGGTGAAGGGGGCAGGTATGCAGGCGTTTACCTTCGGGCAGTCGAAGGCAAAGATGATTGACCCATCGGACGCCAACAATCGCGTGACCTTCGCGGATGTTGCGGGTGCTAAGGAAGCGAAGGAAGAGCTTCTTGAGATTGTGGACTTCCTCAAGAACCCAAAGAAGTTCCTTGATATCGGTGCACGTATTCCAAAGGGCATCCTCCTTATGGGTGCACCGGGAACGGGCAAGACTCTTCTTGCTCGCGCAGTTGCCGGAGAGGCAGGCGTACCGTTCTTCTCCATCTCGGGTTCTGAATTTGTTGAGATGTTCGTTGGTGTTGGTGCCTCTCGTGTGCGTGACCTCTTCCAGCTTGCAAAGCGTTCTGCTCCGGCAATCATCTTCGTGGATGAAATTGATGCGGTGGGACGTGTGCGCGGCGGGGGAACAGGTGGCGGCAACGACGAGCGCGAGCAGACCTTGAACCAGATTCTTGTGGAGATGGATGGCTTCGAGCCTACTGAAAAGGTGATTGTCATGGCGGCAACCAACCGTCCCGACGTGCTCGACCCGGCGCTTCTTCGCCCAGGACGCTTTGATAGGCGCGTGACGATTGACCTTCCAGATCGTAAGGACCGTGTGGCTATCCTCACCGTTCACGCTCGCAAGAAGCCGTTTGGTCCTGATGTGAACCTTGAAGTTATTGCCGAGCGCACGCCAGGCTTCTCAGGTGCTGAACTCTACTCACTCATGAACGAGGGCGCCATTCTCGCTGCACGCGAAGACCGCAAAGAGGTAACGCAGTACGATCTTCTTCGTTCTATCGAGAAGGTCATGCTCGGTCCCGAGCGGAAGTCGCACCTGCTTTCTCTAAAGGAGAAGAAGGTCACTGCCTTCCACGAGATGGGGCACGCACTCGTATCTTCTATCCTTCCGTACGCAGACCCAGTGCATAAGGTTTCCATCATTTCTCGTGGGCGTGCAGCCGGCTACACCCTTAAGCTTCCATTTGAAGACAAGAAGATGCAGTCGAAGAAGCAGTTCCTTGATGACATCGCAGCTACGCTCGGTGGCTACGTCGCAGAGAACCTCGTCTTTGATGACGTGACGACTGGTCCGCACAACGATCTTTCCGTTGCAACCGCGCTTGCTCGCGACATGGTGTCGCGCTACGGCATGAGTGATCTTGGTCCAGTAGCATTCGGCAATGACCGCACCATTGAAGCTAACTACTCTCAGGAGGTAGCCGCAAAGATAGACGCCGAGGTTTCGCTCATCATCGAGGAGGCGAAGGACAAGGCATACAAGGTGCTTACCGGCCACCGCAAGGCACTCGACATGATGAGCGCAAAGCTCATAGAAGTAGAAACGCTTGAGCGCGAGGAGTTTGAGAAGCTTCTTATCCTCAACGGCATTACGCCGAAATCAAAGGAAGAGGAGGCGGCCTAAACATGCCCGAAGGATTCGACATCGATAAGTCTGTACCGGCCAACGACAACAGCTCTCCAGCACAAGAGGCGCAGACAGAGGCATTCCTTGCGGATTTGACACAGCGTCTTGAAGCACAAGGGCAGATACTTTCCCTTGGAGCGGTCTTTGACGAGGCACTCAGGAAACTTGAAGTATATGTATATAGCCCAGGCGCTAAGCACGAGGTCGCGGCTTCACTCTTTAACCGGACACTTGCCGTCTGGGACGCTTTAAGCGCAGAAAAAGCAGCAGCGTCCGACTCGTTCGCCTACGATCAGGCGGCGGAAGAAAAACAGAAGCAGATTGTCGCACTGCGCGAGAAGATAGCGGCGCTGTAGTATCTGGTCCACCCGCTTGGACTCGAACCAAGGACCCTCGAGGTATAAGCTCGATGCTCTAACCAGCTGAGCTACGGGTGGATTTTTGTACTCTAGCGCATCCCCAGGGGCGATGCACGTTCACTCCTCGTCAATACTAAGCGTGAGGATATTCTTTCCGTACTCACCTTCGTCACCGTGGGGAAGAAGCTCGAACTCCGCGGTTGTAGAAGCCCCTGTCTTGAGCTGTTGCCGGGCACGTATCTCGAGAACCTGTCCCTTCTTAATATTCTCTCGAGTACTCAATACTTCTCCCATGAGACGTGAGGGCACTTCCTCATGTGTGACCGCTATGATGCGGAGACGCTTACCCTCGAGCCGTGCCTTGGTAGCGGCATCAAGGTACCTGTTGATGTTGGTTGCGTGTCGGATGAAGCGCTTTAGGCGTGCGTCGATGTCTTGGTAGTCTTCGGTGAATATGTCTGAGAGTTCGCGACCCAGTGCGGCAGCGATCTTTTCATGGGCTTGTTCAGGGGGAAGTTTCGTATGTAGTTGCGCTTCTGCACGGAACGCCCCGTCCGCGACTATCCAGTCTGCGCGGTCGCCTTGATCCTTGAAGTTTATCTGCCGAAGGTTGTTCACGATACGTAGGTTCTCCTCCCGAGGAAGCAGCATGCTTACACCTGCCGCCCGTAACTCTTCGTCGATGAGAAGGTCAGTCGACTGCGCGCGGAAGTTGGGACTCGTGAGGATGAGGACGACCTCGTTCTTCTTGTCTATCTTTGCGGCAAGCTGCTTTCCCGTATTTCGTATTATCTCGATACCCTCCTCGGTGAGGTCCAAATGTTCGACATCGAGCTTAAACCCTTCAGCAGTCGGGTCAAACACGAACGAAGGGTCCTTAAGTTCCTTGTATACGGTTGGTCCGTGTCGAACGATGTCGATGATGGGAACTATTGGGTCTTGTTCTTTAGATTCTTGTTGGCGGAACGGTTCGATTCGAAATGACATAGGTTATACAAACAGAGTAGCAAACTTCTCCTTTGAGATATGCAGGTTCCGTTGCGTAGCGAGCAGGTGCTTCACCTCCCACAGCATGTAGTCCTGAGGAATGCGGAGGGTCGGGAAGTCCTTCGAGTGGTGCACATACGGGTTCACGATGAAGTGGGAAAGGATATTGTAATGGAAGACGGTAAAGAAGGCGGCACGCTCGGCCCCTGAGAGCGGTCGCTCCTTCGTGTATGCCTTGTAGATGATTCGTGCCTTACGGAAATCGAAGCGTCCATTATGTGAGCACCACCACATAAGCGTGTTCGCAAGGTCCAGTAGCAGCGGGCCGGTGTAGGAATTATCGAAATCGACGACGCCCGAAAGGCGTCCGTTTCTGAAGAGTGCGTTCTCCGGCTTCAAATCTATGTGCATGGCCCCTCGTGGGAGATTCTTTGGGAGTTCGTACGAAAGGAGTTGGTCGCCCGCATACGCGATAGCTTCTGCGAGTATGGGGTGCTTCTCCTTTGATGCATCCTTCAGAATCTTGGCCAGGTTTTTTGAAGGCATATCGTAGTATTCAATGCGCGGTATCTTCGAAGAGAATCCTCGGGTCTGGAGATGAAGTTTGCCGAGGAACGTGCCGACTCCACGTAACATGGTGTCAGTGAACCGCTTCCGTTCGATTCCGGGTAGGAATGGATACAGGAAAGACTTGTATCCTTTGAAGTCGCGAAGGTAGGTACCGTCTTTGGCGCGTACTGGTTGCGGAATCGGAAGGTGCTTCACGTGCCGCAGCAGCTCTATTTCGTAACCAACACGCACCGGGTTATTCCGTATAGCAATCTTAAATGTATAGTCTCCGGTCGTCGTTCGAATACGATAGAGGGCGTTGCCGAGCCCTTTCTTCATCTTTGAATAGGAATGAAGCTTTCCCAGTTCGTAGTGTTGGGCAAGATGGCGCTCAAGCTCTTGCTTGGTGACTGAAGGCCCGACGATAAGACTCATGCGGAAATGATATCACTCAGGGTGCACGCTCTCATCCGCACGCGCGGCAATCATTGCTAGCCTCGGATATTTCTTGAGCTCAGGGTCTGCCTTTATAAGTGCAGACGCTTCTTTCCTTGCCGCCTCTACCATCTTTATATTCTTGAGCGCTTCCATAGCGATGTCTGAGACACCCCACTGGCGTGCTCCCGTGAGTTCTCCAGCACCACGCAGCGCGAGGTCGTACTCAGCAAGTTCAAAGCCGTTCTTTGCGGTAACGAGTGCTTTGAGACGGTCTCTAGTTGCTGGACCGTATTTCTCCGGAAGCACGAAGCAGTACGCTTGGTCAGTGGAGCGTATGACGCGCCCGCGCAGCTGATGGAGCTGTGCGAGCCCAAAACGCTCTGCTCCCTCTATAAGGATGACGGTAGCGTTTGGGACGTTCACGCCCACCTCCACCACCGAGGTGGCGACCAGTATCTTTACTTCACCCTTAGCGAAACGGTCCATGACCTCCTCCTTCGCCTTTGGAATCATCTTGCTGTGGAGGATGTCTATCTCCACATCCGGGAAGACGTCTTTCTTAAGGCGTGCAGCTTCTGCCTTCACTGACTTCGCCTGGAGCGCGAGTTCTTTGGTCGGGTCGGGTTCATCGATGCGCGGGCAGATGACGTACGCCTGGTGCCCGAGAGCGAGCTGTTCACGCACGCGCTCATATGCTCGCTCGCGCTTGTCGGGCCCGAGTGTCTCGGTAATGACGGGCTTACGTCCGGCAGGCATCTCATCAAGTAAGGAAAGATCGAGGTCTCCGTAGATAGAGAGTGCGAGTGTGCGAGGAATCGGCGTAGCGGTCATGGAAAGCAAATGCGGAGAGAGTCCTTCCTTACGTACCAACTTCTGGCGGTGTGCCTTACCGAAGCGGTGCTGCTCGTCGATGATGGCGTAGGCCAGGTTCTGGAACTGGAGTGACTGGTACACAAGCGCGTGCGTACCAATGACAATAGGAATTTCACCGTTGGCTACCCACTTAGCAAACTGCGCGCGCGAAATCTTTGTTGACTCCTCTTTATGTATCTTGCTTGGGAACTTGCGGCACTCACTTCCCGTAATAAGGCCAATGGGAATGGGGTGCTGTTTGAAATAGGAAACGAAGGTGGAGAAGTGCTGCTTGGCGAGTATTTCAGTCGGGCACATGTAGGCAACCTGCAGGTATCCGCCGAGGCGGCGCTTCAGTATTCCTTTAGCACCCGTCTCAATTGCGGGATGAGAGCTTGCGACCATGTACGCGGTTGCTGCAGCAACGGCAGTCTTTCCGCTACCCACGTCTCCCTCAAGCAGACGGCGCATGGGGTGCGACTCCTCGAAGTTAGCGACGATATCTTCAATGGCACGGCTCTGCGCTTTGGTCGGGGGGAAGGGGAAGGAGGCGACGAAGTCAGCGAGTGCTTTGCGGTTAGCGTCCACTGGGAGCGCACGTTCCTTGAGTGACTTCGCTTTGTTTGATTGCACGGCAAGTTGAATTGCAAACACTTCCTCAAATGCGAAGCGCTTCTTCGCGACGTCAGCGTCCTTCTGCTGCTTAGGCGCATGTATCCAGACAAGGGCGGTAGAAAGTCCGGGAAGGTTATAGCGGTCGAGGATGTCTTGAGGGATTGGGTCTTCAATTGTTTCGTGTGCTCTAGCTTCAAACACGCGTTTCATCGCGTGGAGCAACCAGAGAGAGGAAATACCCTTGCTCTCTGAGTAGATAGGGTAGAGCGCTTCACCGTCTGGCAGTTCGCTGTGCGCGAAGAGGTTGTCGACTGCCTCTTCAGGACGTACGGCAGAGCGGTCTACCGCAGGGTTCGCAATATAGGGAGAAGACGAAGAGCCCGTCACTTTCCCCGTTACCTTCACCACCTGGCCATCGGTGAGCATCTTTGCGATGTAGGGTTGGGAGAACCAACGGAGCTTGATGCGACCGCTTGCGTCCTCAAGCCACGCTTCTGCCATCGGTCGGCGACTCTTCCACGCCTTCTTGGTCTCAGGTTTGCGGATGGTGCCGTAGAGGGTGACCTCGCCACCGAAGGTTGCACCTGAAATAGTGCCCGCAGGTCCAGCTGCTTCGTAGCGAGCAGGGTAGTGGTAGAGGAGATCGCGAATCGTTTGAATGCCAAGCTTTACAAGCGCCTTTTTCTGCTCTGGCTTGAGGCGAGTGAAGTGCTTTTCGATCGGGTCTCCGGGCAACATGCCTACAGTATATCGCTCGTTTACAGGAGACCCTTTCTGTTGCATAGTCCCTCTATGAACAAACTCATTACCGGTGCGCTCGTGCTTGCTGTCCTTCTTATTCCTTCAGGAGCACTTGCTGCTACAAAAAAGCCATCCGTCACTGTCGTAGTTCCTACGAAGGGAGCAAGCTACGACCGCTTGGCGAAGATGCCAGTTTCATTCGAGTATGAGAACGTGACCCGTCCTATGGTCGTGGTTACGAACTTCAAGCTCGTGAAGCAGGACACCAAGCACCCCGGTATAGGCTTTAGCTCCGGAAGCGGCTACCAGCACACGCTCTACACTGGCCAGACCACTGGAGGTTTTGTGCACGACTGGGGACTCAACTCCACCATCCCAGGAAAGTACGAGGTCCGCGCTGAGCTCCGTGAATGTAACCCCAAGGGATGCGATATGGCACCAGCCGGTAAACTTCTCTCCAAGAAAGGGAAGGCGGTAACGTTTACCGTACGCAATGATGCAGGCACGACGATTGAATCGACTGGAGACACCGGCACTACGGTTGACCTCACTTCTCCTGATGGTGGCGAATCCTATGTTGCAGGTTCAAACAAGAAACTTGCTATCAAATGGGTTGCAGCAGGTGTTCCAAAGGGCGCTACTGTCTGCACCATTCTTGAGAAGCGCGGTACGGGCGGGATGTTCGCATTCCCAGGTGAGAAGTCCTGCAAGAAGGCAAAGAACGGTAAGGATTCGGTGAGCGGGAAGCTCATTCAGACCGCAGGCTACGACCTCGGTCCCGGTGATTACTGGGCACGCGTTACCATCGGCGCAAAAGCGTCAGGAGGCAAGGACGGCGCAACGCTCGCGCAGGATATTAGCGAGTCGTTCTTCACGCTTCGTTAGCTTCCCCCATTCTTCATACCTCTCGTGCGGTACTATAGGGACATGAAGGTCCTCGTTGTAGCGCTGCTTCTCTTTATCGCTTTCGGAGCGCCTGTAGCGGACGCTTCCACCGCAAGCGCTGACTTGCTTCGCGCTCGTTATGAGCTTGCAGGAACAGGAGGTGAGAAGGTCCGCGTCCTCGTGATGCCCGGACATGAGCCAGGTTACGGCGGCGCCGAATATCGAGGCATCCGCGAGCGAGATATTGCGGTTGAGATAGCAGACAAGCTTGCGACAGAGTTGCGTAAGGACCCGAGACTTGAGGTGTTTGTTGCGCGCGACGCTCTTTCCTGGAATCAGGAACTCTCTACGTACTTCGAAAAGAATTGGAAAGGTATACAGAAGTTCGTGAAGGCACAAAAGAGAGCGATGGAGAGACTTCTCAAGGAAGGAGAAGTCGAGGATCGAGAGTTTGAGGTTGCGCACAACACTGCCGCGACCGATGTAGCGCTACGCCTCTATGGCATCAATAAGTGGGGGAACGAAAACGATATCGACCTTGCCATTCACGTGCACTTAAACGACAACCTTGGCCATGGGTTAAGTGCGCCTGGATTCCATTCCGGATTTGCGGTCTATGTTCCTGACGAGCACTACGGCAATGCGTCGGTCAGCCTTGCGCTCGGAGAAGCGGTTGCCTCTGAACTCAACCATTGGAACGCAACGTCGACGCTTCCTATCGAGAACTATGGTGTGGTGCCGGACCAGGACCTGATTGCGCTCGGCTCGTTCAACACTGCCAACTTCGCGAGCATCCTTGTTGAGTACGCGTACATCTATGAATCAAAGATTTCATATCCGGAGGCACGCGGTACGGTCACCTCTGATTTCGCGTACCAGACCTATCGAGGTATCAAGAAGTTCTTTGGTGCACCCGTTGTGGGCGATGACACGCTCGCACTTCCGTACCCGTGGGTGACAGGGGAATTGGAAGTTGGTTCCTCAAGTCCGCAGGCCTATGCGCTTCAGGTGGCGCTCCATAAGCTTGGCTTCTACCCTCCTGCGGGTGAACTTCTCATTGGCTGTCCGGTCTCAGGGTATGTGGGTGAGTGCACAGTGCGTGCGCTAAAGAGCTTCCAAGCAAGTAAGGGTCTCGAGCAAACAGGCTCAATTGGGCCTAAGACCAAGGCGGCTCTACAAGCGGCAGGTTTTTGATATACTAGGGCGATGAAGACATCCGCACTCGTGCTCGCAGCCCTTATCCTCCTCATGCCGTTCTCGGCAGACGCCGCAGCAAAGAAGACGAATATCACCTGTGAAGTGAGCGCATCCTCCAAAGTCGTGAAGAAGGGGGAGGCGGTTACGCTCTTTTGGAAGAGCTCGCACTCTATCCTCACGTACGGCCCGGATGGGGCTAAGATTGCTCCGTTTGGGAGCATGGAGGTCAAGCCCGAAAAGCGCACCATCTATAAGTTCAAGTTCGTCGGTATAGGCGGCAACGAGAAGTGTGGCGTTCGGGTGCGCATTGCTGGCGAGACGGTTGCTCCGTAACTATTCCCCACAGAGGCCTTGCCCTCGAGAGGGCCATGCTACGCTTAGGTCGTAAAACCTAACCGTACCCTTATGTCATCATTACGTACCTGGATTGCCGGAGTAGCCATTCTCCTTTTCGTCGCGGTTGCCGCACCACAGGCGGCCTACGCGAACGAATGCACTGATGGCTACCAGGAGCAGATAAGCGTGCTGCTCGATCGAATTGCCGACACGTCGTCTGGCCTTGCGCAGCAAATCATGCAGCTCCAGATTCAGCTCCTGCAACTCCAGATGCAGACGTGCGAGGGTGTCCCTGACACGGATGATGGGGACGTTGATCCGGATGCACCACTTGCGCTTACCGTTCCAAACGGTGGCGAGCGCTGGGAGGTAGGTTCCACCAATAGCATCACGTGGACCCCCTACGGCTACAATCCTGAAATCAATGTGTCGAGCGATGTTAAGGCCTATCTTGAGAAGAAGAAGGGTAATGGGTTTGTGAAGGTGGGAGAAATCGTTCCCTCAGGCAAGGCTTCGATACACTGGGACGGACAGATTAACGACTATAACGAATGGCCAAGTCCTGGTTCGTACTACATACGCATCGTGAACGAAAAGACGGGTGAGAGCGATCGAAGTGACAAGGCCTTCACGCTTACCGAACGTTCCGTTGATATCAAGGTCAATGGGAGCGATGGGCCAGTGGACCTTGAGGACGGTGAGAAGATTGTGATTTCCTGGAAGACCAAAGGCTCGTTCACGTCCTGTTCCATCTCTTCGATAAGCAATAACCCGAATCTCGATTATTCGACGGGTTTCGGCAGCGTCGGTAAGAGTGGCCGCGCTACCGCCTACTACACCGGTGACGGCTCACCAATCGGACTCAACTGTGATCGCTCTGATGGTACGGGGCGTTACGACAGCGTGTACGTCAACTTCGAGGATGGCTCGACCTCCGCAATGATTAATGTGGATGTTCCCAATGGTGGCGAGGTCATCAATCCGGACCGCGAAATGCAGATTGCCTTCAATCACCGAGGTGTCGACCGCGTCTCCCTTGCACTCTATAAGAACGATAAGTGGAAGTATTGGATTTATCGTGACCAGCCGATTGAGAAGGACCTCACTCCGTATTCGTGGGTTCCGAGCAGCGCTCTTCAGGGACTCGGCGAGGGCGACAACGCAGGCGCAATCTTCAAGATTTACGTGACCGGCCACAAGAGTGATGGCACAGGCTATGTGGATGATAAGAGCAACCAGGCGTTCAGCTTCGGTGCGACCAACACTCCGCCGGCCGCAAACAACACGCGTATAAACGTCGACGTCGAAGGGGAGCGACCACTCATCGTCGGAAATACTTATCGGGTTTCCTGGCGAGACGGCGGTGGGCACTTTGGCTTAAGCGGTGTGCCAATAGACGAGGTCATGAGGAAATTCCCGAATGCGGTCGGGCACATCCACGCGAGGAACCAGGATATGTCGACCGGTATCGGCCAGACGGTCGCGAAGAAGCTTACGAAAGCCCAGATTCTTTCAGGAAGGACGGACTGGACCATCCTGGACTACAGCAATGACGGACGCGAGATGCCTACGGGTGGCTACCGCATTGAGATGGATATCAGCCTCCCGAGCGGAGTAGTGCTTGCAAACGGCACGGGCGGACTCTTCAATCTTGAAGGTGAAGATGCAGAGGAGGGAGCGGAGATTGTCGACATCGACCTTGATGTAGAAGTCCTTAATCAGAGCGCCGCGCCCCTTCAAGTAATAGCGACTGCGGAAATCGAAGCTGAAGGTCCTGACTGTCCTCTTGAGTTCCCGACCCCCACTCTTACGTGGGGAGACGGCACGACCGGCTCAATCATGGCGCAGACGGTGTCGACCGCTGGGAACTCTTCCAGCTGGTGCCGACAGACGCTCACGATGGCGTACGACCATACGTACAGCGCCGCAGGCTCGTACACTCTGGTCTTCAAAGCAGGTGGGCTTACGAAGTCAGTCACGATACAGGTAGCCGGGACTGGGACTTCCTCCGGTACCGTCGACAACCAGACGTACGCTACTCCGTATCCGACCCTTACCGGTACCGCACGCGGCACTTCGGCGGTGGGACTCAACATCGTCAAAGGGGACAAGATATACGGAAGCGGGAAAATCCTAGTCTCAAGCGGACGATGGTCACATGTGGTGAGTGAGAGTATTCCTGCAGGTACCTATGACGTCGTCCTCTACAACTACGGCACGAATGCCAGAATCGCCTCAGGAACAATCACCATACAGTTGAGAAGCGAAGGGACCACGAGCTGTAGCGCGTCGGTAACCCCGAGCTCTATAACCCGAGGAAGTGCTGCGGTGCTCAAGTGGAGCAGCAAGAACGCGTCATACGTCTTGCTTGATGGTGAGAAGGCAGAGGCGTCCGACAGCAAGTCGGTGAGTCCGACTGCCACGAAGACTTACTATTTCACCGTGCTCGGTATGAGTGGAGGGAAGAGTGCGTGCTCGACGACACTTACGGTCACCGAGCCTGAGACACCGGGCCCAGCCGCTACGCCGACGGTTACGTTCTCAGGTCCGCGGATCGCCACCGCAGAAAGCGGAGCCATGCTCTCTTGGAGCACCACGAACGCAAAGCGTTGTGTGCTCTCAAGCAGCGACGGCAACGAGTGGAATGTGCCCGTCAACAATGACAACTACATGGTGTATCCGTACGAGACAACGACGTACAGACTCTGGTGCGCAAACGACACCGGGGGAGGCAAGGATGGCCCGTCTGCGGAGAAGAGCATTACGGTCCGTATCTTCGAACGTCGTGACGGCCGGCTCGAGGCGTCCGCACTCATGTCGGTCCAGAGTCAGCTCGATGCGATTCTTAAGGGAATGAAGGAACTCTTCGGAAACTAAGGCTTCTCTAAAAACACCCGCAGGGCCCTTGGCTCTGCGGGTGTTTGTGTATCTGCTAGTATGGGTGCCTATGGCCCCCGATGACATTCTTGCCGCCTACCGGAAGGTAGGTGGGCGCGTTGAAACCCGCGGCAAGGTGACCCTCTCCACCAAGGAGGACTTCGCGCTCTTTTACACGCCGGGCGTGGGCAAGGTGTCGACCTATCTTGCAGAACATCCTGAAGACGCACGCGAACTCTCTATAAAAGGAAACAGTGTTGCAGTCGTGTCTGATGGCACGGCGGTGCTAGGGCTCGGCAACATTGGTCCGTATGGCGCGCTTCCGGTTATGGAAGGAAAGGCGCTTATCTTCAAACAGCTTGCGAACATCGATGCGTGGCCGTTGGTGCTTGATACCAAGGACCCAGAAGAAATTATCCGCATTGTGAAAGCAATAGCTCCGAATTTTGGTGGCATAAACCTCGAGGACATTGCCGCCCCACAGTGTTTCGAGATTGAACGCAGGCTTATCGAAGAGCTCGATATCCCAGTGATGCATGACGATCAGCACGGCACTGCCATTGTGACGCTTGCGGGTTTGATTAACGCAGCGAAAGTTACGGGTCGTGACCTCAACACTTCAAGGGTTGTGGTAAATGGTGTGGGAGCTGCAGGCAGCGCCATCATGCGTCTCTTGAAGCGCTATGCAGCGGGCATGACTATTATCGCTGTTGATACGAAGGGCATCATCTCAACTGGACTTGAGGGACTCAATCCAGAGAAGCGTTCACTCATTGACGATGGCATCATTTCAGGGGAGGAGAGTGGGGATTTGGCAAAGGCGCTTACTGGTGCGGATATCTTCATTGGCGTCTCGAAGGGCAACATTCTTTCAGGTGAGATGGTGAAGACGATGAGCGCAAACCCCATCATCTTCGCAATGGCGAATCCAGTGCCGGAAATCATGCCGGAGGAGGCGAAGGCAGCCGGGGCTGCGATTATGGCAACGGGACGCTCTGACTTCCCGAACCAGATAAACAACGCGCTCGTGTTTCCGGGCGTCTTCCGCGGAGCGCTTGATGGCAAGGTCCGCAAGATTACGGAAGACATGAAGCTCAATGCTGCGAAGGCTATTGCAGCGCTTGTTGAGACACCAACTGCTGAACACATCATCCCGGACATTCTTGACGAACGGGTGGTGGGAGCGGTCGCTAAAGCTATACAGTCATGAACATCCTCGTTCTAGGTTCGGGTGGAAGGGAACACGCACTCGCGTGGAAGATTAACCAGTCCACCATGACGGAGAAGCTCTATATCGCCCCAGGAAATGGCGGAACGACTGCCTTCGGAGAGAATGTTGCGCTCGACATCAAGGACCACCAGTCAATTATTAATTTCTGTACGGAGAAACACATCGAACTCGTGGTAGTCGGTCCTGACGATTATCTTGCTACCGGCATCGTGGATTCGCTTGTTGCTGCAGGCATCTTTGCATTCGGCCCCACACGCAAGGCAGCAGAGGTTGAGTGGTCCAAAGCCTACGCCAAGGAGGTGATGGAAGCTTCGGGCGTGCCTACCGCGCGTAGCCGCACCTTTACGGACTACGAGACTGCACGTGACTACCTCTCCACGCATTCAGTTCCCGTTGTGGTGAAGGCAAGCGGCCTTGCGCTCGGTAAGGGCGTCACCATTGCACAGACCTTTGATGAGGCGGACGCAGCGCTCAAGGAATGCTTTGTCGATGCAAAGTTTGGCACGGCAGGACAGGAAGTTCTTATTGAGGAGTTCATGGAAGGACTTGAGTTCTCTGTTCACGCTATTTGTGCCGGAACAGATACGCTTTTGTTCCCATCATCGCAGGACCACAAACGTATATTTGACGGGGATAAAGGTCCCAACACTGGAGGCATGGGCGTTGTTGCACCACTTCCACAGGTATCAGAGGAAGTCATGAAGCAGATAGAGGACACGATTGTGCGCCCTACGCTTACGGAACTCGAGAAACGCGGGCGTTCGTTCTCCGGCATTCTCTATCCGGGCATCATGCTCACCAACGAAGGGCCGAAGGTAATTGAATTTAATGCACGCTTTGGTGACCCGGAAGCACAGGTGTACATGCGTCTTATGGAAAGCGATATCGTTCCGCTTCTGTTTGCCTCTGCAAAAGGAAGTTTCTTGGGAGTAGAACTCGAGTGGAAGAAGGGAGCAGTGGCGTGCGTAGTGATGGCGTCAGGAGGGTATCCGGGAGCCTATGAGAGAGGAAAAGAGATAACGGGCCTTACGGAAGCGGAGAAGGACGAGGTGGTGGTATTCCATGCAGGGACTAAGAAAGAGGGCGATACGTTTGTCACGAGCGGCGGGCGAGTATTGAACGTAACCGCAACGGGAGACACGCTCAAAGAAGCGCTTGCGCAAGCGTACAAGGGCGTCGAAGGTATTTCGTTTGAAGGTGCACAGTATCGCACTGATATCGGGGAGAAGGCGCTTTAAGCCTTCCGATGCATGAGCGCAAGTGCGATTGCTGCAAGCGCAATTGAGATATCGCGGAAGAGTACTTCCATCTGGTTCCAATTGAGGAGCACAATCACAACAAGCATCACTGCTGCGATAACGCTCGGGATAAAGACGCGCTTGCCGAAGAGTATCCAGAGCGCAAGGATGACTTCGATGACGCCGAAGGCATGGAGCATGAGCATCTGGTTGCTTCCCGCGAGCTCCATCAAGAACTGCGGGAAATACCCAATCCAGGAATAGGGGTCAACGAGTGCTGAGAGCGGCGGATACAGGAACGAAATTGCAACCGCGACTCTCAGCAAGGTCTCTGGAAGAGGGAGAGAGAAGGGTCGCATGCTACTTCACGATAACGGTGCCCGTGTCACTTGCTCCTAGATGGTTGTGGTAACCGAAGGTACCTGCGGTGTCGAAGGTGAACTCCCACGTGGTGCCGGAGCCAGTTCCATTGCACTGGTCAAAGGAACTACCGGTTGGGCAATGTTCTTGGCGAGTGGTGCCATCGTAGTCGGCGTGGCTTGGATGCTGGTCTGCTCCTACCCACATGGTCTTGGTGGATTGGTTCACGAAGCGCACGGTGTCGCCGACGTTTACGGTGACGGTTGCCGGGCTGAAGCCCTCATTGGTAAGAGTCACCGTAGCAGCAGGAGTTGAACCGATGCCTCCGTCGCTTTCAACTGGGATGGGGGTTTCTCCTTGTGTGCTGTTGTATTCAGGGGCGAGTACAGGTTCAGTTGCTGGTCCACCGAGGACGACGTAGGCGCCGATACCAAGCACAATGATAACGACGGCAATGATGAGAATTTTCATGGTCTGGTGGTTAGGGGATTCTCTCTATTCTAGCAAACCAGACTATCCCCGGAATGGGGCAGAGTGCACTAAGTACAGGCTTTGCCAATTCTTCATTCGTAGGCCATACTAGGGCAGCTGTGACGAAGCTCGATATCATCGTTGATCTCCAATACGGGGATTCCGGAAAGGGCAAGGTAGCCCATTTTTTGTGTAAGAAGAATAAGTACACCCACGTTATCCGCTACAACGGCGGCGCAAACGCAGGGCACACTATTTTCCATAAGGGCGTGAAGTTTGCTACCCACCAAATACCAGCGGGTGTCTTTTTTGGTGTGAAGTCCATCATTGGTCCGGGCTGCGTCGTGGATGTTGCGGTCCTGATGAAGGAAGCTGCGGAGCTTCAAAAGCATGGCATCAGGGTGAAGGGCAATCTGTTCGTTGCTAAAAATGCGCACGTTGTTACTGCAGCGCACAAAAAGGAAGATGGCGTCGATAAGAAAATCGGCACCACCAAGCGCGGCATTGGTCCGGCCTATCGTGATAAGTTCGCCCGCACCGGCATCCGTGCTGAAGATGTGAAGGCCCTCAAGCCGTATCTCATCGACATGTATGAGGAGTTCAAGGGGGGACTCAAGAAAGCACATGTACTCTGCGAAGGCGCACAGGGGTTCGGTCTTGATATCGATTGGGGCGACTATCCATTCGTCACTTCAAGTCATTGTCTTTCAGGCGGTGCTCTTTTGAACGGTTTTGCGCCAAAGACCGTGCGCGATGTCTGGGGAATCGCAAAAGTATATGAGACCTATGTGGGACAGAAGAAGTTTGAACCCAAGGATCCCATCTTCCCGAAGATTCGTGAGGTAGGGGAAGAGTACGGGGTAACGACCGGTCGCGCTCGTCAGTGCAACTGGCTTGATATTGAACTCTTGGAGCGTGCAGTGCGCTTAAACGGCGTTACGCACCTCGTGCTTTCCAAGATGGACGTGCTTGATACGGTGAAGGTATGGAAGGTGCGCGAAGGAAAGAAGACACATAAATTTAAGGACGGTGCGGGTCTCCGGAAGTTCATAAGGAATCGTCTTAAGAAGAGTGGCATTGCTCCTAATCACGTGCACTTTTCAGTAAGCAAGGACAAGATTTAATACGCACGGGTCGTTCATGAACATCGACCGCATAGTCATTCCGCAATACGAAGAAGGAAAGACGCCGGAACTTGGGCACTTTACGCCGAGTACCATTGAACAGCTGCCGTCTGGGATTTTGAAGGAAAGCGGCAATGAAATTAATCTCAATGAGATTGAGTCAGTTGCTTCTGCCGCCCATGATAACGGTGTTGTGACGTATCGAATCTCAATGCATCCCACGCAAGGAAAAGAGCCGCACCAAGCTATCTATTTTGTGGATTATGCAGAAGCGAAAGAGGCAGGATATTTACGAGTCGACCACACCGACCAAATGTCCTTCGCGCGGAACATACGCACAGATGATGCATTTGAAGGCAAAGGACTCGCAGCTCAGCGGCTTATCATGGCGCACCAGTATTGCCTTGAGCGTTACGGCCAAGAACTCTATTCCGGACTCGCGACGCTTACCGAAGGGCGAAGTCTCTGGAAGAGTCTCATAGCGAAAGGATTCGTTGAACCAACCGGGAATGTGATAAATCACCTCTATCGTTTCAAAGCGAACCTGCCTCCTACGGACGCTGCTTAGCCTTTCTTCCGATACTCGTTCACTGCATTATGTGCGAGACGCGTCGGCTCCGGCATACGATGTTTCTGCACGCAGCCCAGCACTACCTCAATTGATTCCTCAAGGGTGATGAGATGTCCGGGAGAGATGAACATCGGCTTCACGTTGTTCTTCGTGCGCACTGCCGCTCCAATGATGTCCTTAGTTGCTTTGTCATACATATACGAGATGGAACCCTGCTCCTTCCCTGGTTCCTCAAAGACCCCAGTCAGCACGCTCTTGGCGCATCCGATGGTAGGGATGCCGAGCATAAGACCCAGGTGCGACGCGATGCCAAGCCTTCGTGGGTGTGCAATGCCGACACCATCGACCAAGAGTACGTCCGGCTGTATCGCAAGGTCTTCCCAAGCGCTAAGGAGCATAGGAATTTCGCGGAAGGAAAGAAGTCCTGGAATGTACGGGAAGCCGATGGGAGCTTTCACCACCGAGACTGCAACTGGTTCTTGTTCCGGGTACATGAGCGTGACAAAGCCTGCGAAGCCGTCTTTCGCAAAGAGACTCATGGAAACATCAGCACCACCGACAAATGTTATCGGTTTTTCAAGTGGCACGAGTTCCACGCGCTCGCGCAGACGCTTCTGGATGTCGACCGCTTCACGAGGGGAGACATTCCAGATTGCCGTTTCCATATCAAGCAGGGAAGAGGTCGCGCAGTTCGTCGGAGCGGAAGAAGCGACCTCCTAAGTCACCAAAGCTGTAGACGTTTCCTCCTACTTCAATAGGAGCTCCACCGATTGCAGGCGTGGGACCAGGGCGTGAGTTCGCAAACCCGATGTTAAAGAGCGTCACGAGTATTTCCGGACGGTTGCCAAGGTCAAAGCCCGCCTGCTTCCATTGTGCTCCTACTTCCTTGAGATAGAGAGCGGTATAGAGATAGGAGTAGTAGTGGTCCTTGTCATCGGTAAGCCGATTGTAGAGCTCGGCGTTCTGGTCAACACCGGGCGCGTACTCAATAAGCTTGGCGAATTCAGGACCAGGATAGAAGGGAGAGGTGGGGTCCGCTGCGTGGAGTTCTATTTCCCGCGCCGTCTCCTGCTTGATGCCCGATACGCCCAAGGAAAACTGCGTGAGAGAACCAAGGATTTTGAGCGGTTCGAAATAACGCTTGAACACTTCGCGCTCGGAGGTAAAGAAGCGAATCTGCTCTGGAATAACGACCGCAGCTATAAGACGTGCGGAAACGCCAGTCTCCTTTGAAACTCGCTTGATGAGTTCAGCGTCCTTGGTAAGCCCTCCAGCGACCACCACCCATTCGGGTGTTTCCTTCCAGTCGCAGGAGGAAATCCCGTCCTTAATGCAGGGCTCTGCAGGAATCTCCTGGCCATCCGTAAAGAACGCGTTGCGCTCAAGGATGGAGCCACGCACGTTAAGCAGCCCGAACTGCATGGCGATAAACACCAAGGTAAAGGCGAGCCCCACCACCGCAAAGACGGTGACGAGGGCGTAGAAGAGTTTTTTGAGCAATCGCGGCATAGTTCCTCTATAGCAGGAACTATGAGTTTGCGCGACTGTGGATGAGATTCCTATGTTGGCGGAGACGCAGGGATTCGAACCCTGGAGAGCTTTTACACCCTACCTCGTTAGCAGTGAGGCGCTTTCGACCACTCAGCCACGTCTCCGGAGCTTCCAAAGTACCACCTAGGGCCTAATGCGCCAATGCGACGGCAATGACCCGGTCGGCGCCAGCGCCAGTGAGAGTGCGGACGGCTTCACGAAGCGTGCTCCCCGTCGTTAGTACATCGTCCACTACTATATAAAGGTATGTGGAGTCTGGGGTGCCGGAACGGAAGGCACTGGCGATATTTTCTTGGCGTTTCTCTCTGGTAAGCCTGGTCTGCGGCGTGGTGTCGCGTGTGCGTGTAAGCAGGTTCGTTTCCATGCGGGCGCCGAGTTGCTTGGCGGTCTTCCGAAGCACTTGCTCTACTTGGTTGTATCCGCGCTCCCGTTTTCTTTTACCAGAAAGCGGAAGTGGAACGAGGGCGATGTTCCTTTGTTCAAGTTCAGTCTCCTCACTCATGCGCTCGAGAAGATAGTCGGAAAGTACGGAAGCGAGAAGCTCGGAAGCGGTGGTGTTCCCGTGGTACTTGGTTTCAATGATGAGCGCGTGAACTACTGGCTCGCGATAGGGGAGAAGTGCAGTAACACCACCCTCGTTTGTTACCGGGTTCACGAGGGCTGCCAGTGTTTCTGGCTGTATCGACCGCACGATACGCTCGGTTTCTCTCGGTGGAAACACAAAATCAAGGAGGCCGCGCATGTCGCCATGATACACTTTGCGAATGGGCATCTTCGACATGTTCGTACCAAAAAAGAAGACGAAGAGCGTCATTGGCATTGACATGGGCTCCTCCTCTCTCAAGGTCGTGCAGTTGCGGCGTGAGGGCGGGACGGCGGTTCTTGAAAACTACGGCGAGCTCGCGCTTGGTCCCTATGCTGGCTCTGAAATTGGTACTGCAACCAACCTTCCTGCCGAGAAGCTTGCCGAGGCGCTCACTGACCTCATTCGCGAGGTAGGCATCACCACCACTGACGCAGGCATCTCCATTCCATTCTCCCGTTCGCTCCTTACGTTGGTGGAGCTTCCTCGTCGGGATAATGCAGAAGAACAAAAAACCATCATCTCGCTTGAAGCGAGGAAGTACATTCCGGTACCGGTGTCAGAAGTGCAGCTCGATTGGTTCGTCGTCCCCGAGACCTTGCCGGAAGGGAACGAGCTGCCAAACAAGGTAAAGGTATTGCTCGTGGCGGTGCACAACGATGAACTTACTCTTTTGCAAAGTGTGATTACCGCAGCGAAGCTCCAAGCAACCTTTTATGAGATTGAGATTTTCAGTACTATTCGTTCCGTTGTTGATGAGCCGGTGAAGCCAGTGTTGGTACTTGATATCGGTGCATCTGCCGCCAAGGTGTACGTGGTGGAGCGCGGCGTGGTCGCACTTTCGCACAACATCCGTGCAGGTGGACAGGACATCACGCGCTCCATTGCGACGGCAAATAATCTTGCCATCGCTGCTGCTGAAGCACAGAAGAAAGAATTCGGCTTTGCCACAGGAGCCAGCTACGACCGCGCAACGGTGGAAACCATCTTCTCGCGCATCTTTGAAGAAGCGAAGCGTGTGATGGTGCAGTATGAGACCGCTCACAACAAAGCTGTCTCAGGGCTTGTGCTTACCGGTGGGGGAGCAGTGACCAAGGAACTGGCCGCCTACGCCACCTCCTTCTTCTCGGTTGATGTGCGCATTGCCGATCCGTTCGCAAAGACCGCCGCTCCTGCATTCATGCGCCCCGTACTCCAGGAGATAGGACCAGAGTTTGCTGTTGCGGTAGGTCTTGCGCTCCGTAAGCTTGAAAACCTCGACTAATTGTTTCCACACGTGTGCGTAAGGGATACATAGGAGGCCCGTAGGACTGGTATACTGCTTGCATGGCTCTTTCTCCGACCATACCGACTTCCTTCGTACCTAAGCAGCCGGTACTGCGCACGGTTCCCAACCGCCCGAAATCAAGCGGTGCGAACTTGTTCATGGTCGTCTCCTTCTTTCTCCTTGGTGCAGCGGTGATAGGTTCGATTGCCGTGTTTGGGTACCAGCAGTATCTGAAGGGAGTGATTGCAAGCAAGGAAGCTGATCTCAAGGCAGCTGAGGAGCGCATCAATTTCTCAACGGTGGAGGAATTCATTCGTGTGCGCAACCGCTTTACGGCAAGTCAGGAGTTGCTCGACCAGCACGTTGCACTTTCGCAGTTTTTGACCGTGCTTGAGACCACCACGCTCGCAAGCGTTCGGTTCAGCACGATGGGCTTCACGCTTGAAGATGACGGCACCCCTACCGTGGAAATGGCTGGTACCGCCCGCAGCTTCAACGCGCTTGCTGCACAATCAAACGCCTTTGGTACCGATACGCGCATCAAGAGCGCCATCTTCTCTGGCATCAAAGTGAATCCAAATAACTCAGTTTCGTTCACACTCACCGCTAACCTTTCTCCATCCCTGGTTACCATGATGGATCCTGCTGACTTGCCAACACAGCAGCGCTTTGTACCACCAGTGGCAACGTCGACAGCAACGACCACCACTCCTACTTCCGCAACGACGACCGCTACTACCACGCCACGCCTATGACCCGCTTCCTTCCCATCGTCGGCATTCTCATCGCACTCGGTCTTTTCGTAGGCTACATCCATCCGACGTACACGGGCGACGTTGCTGCCGCACGCGCACAGGTGAAGAGCTACGATAATGCGCTTGCTGCTGCTCGTGCGTTTGCTGAAAAGGAAGGGGAGCTGCTTTCTGAGAAGAGCGCGCTTCCTGAGGAACAGCTTGCGCGCCTCCAGACCTTCCTGCCTGATGGCGTGGACAACGTGCAGCTCATCCTCGACCTTGATGCGCTTGCTACTCGAAGTGGTCTCAAGCTCTCGAACTTCGATGTTGCCGCTCCGGACCTGAACCAGGAATCCGAACTTACCGGCAATCGTCTTCCGCTCGTGAGCGAGAAGCCAGCAGAGTCGCTTACGCTCTCAGTTTCTGCGACGGGAACCTATGGTGCCTTCCGTGCCTTCCTTGATGGCGCTGAGCACTCCTTGCGCCTGCTTGACCTCATCGGGCTTGAGATTCGTGACTCTGCCACGGGGGTCTACACATACAGCATGGTCTTCCGCATCTATTGGCTCCAGTAATACTTCTATGAACTCACGCACTAACGTACTCCTTATCGTTCTCGGACTCATCGTCCTGGGTGCTGCTGCGTACATGCTGCTTGCGAAGGGGGAGCAAGCACCTGCTATTTCCGAGACTGACGGAGGGAACGAGACTGAGAGCGCCTTCCTAGCCCTCACTGCTGAAATTGGTGCCATCACCTTTGATACCGATGTTTTTGCGGACCCACGTTTCGCCACCCTGCGCGATATTCGTACTGTGATTCTTCCTGAGACGGCAGGACGCACCGACCCCTTTGCGCCGCTGCCGGGACTTGCTCCCGTACAGCCGTAGCGCATGACGAACCTTCTCTCGCTGCTTCAGGACAAGGGCATACTGAAGCCCGGTGATGCCGTGGCGATTGAACGCGAGGCGAAAGACTCAGGGGTTTCCCTTGAAGCCGCACTCATTGGTAGGGGTATTGCAATTGAGGACTTGCTCGCACTCAAAAGCGAGCGCTACGGCATTCCCTCACGCGTGCTTCCAGCACAGACGCCTATTGAGCAGTCGGTACTGCAATACATTCCTGAGGACTCGGCTCGTCACTACCGTGCGGTCCCGCTGTTGGTGCGCGAAGGCGCGCTCGAAGTCGGCATCGTCGACCCAGACAACATTGAGGCTCTTGATGCACTCCAGTTTATCGCTGGCAGAATTGGCATGCCGTACAAGCTGTTTATTATTTCAGAAGCAGATTTTGGGCGCGTGATTGACGAGTACAAGAACCTGACAGGGGAGGTGGGTGCTGCGCTCACTGAGTACGAGGGCTCTGAAGTTCCCGTTGAGCTTGATGCGGCGCCTGTCTCTTCACGAAAGGATGTTGAAGACACCATCAAGGCAGATGCACCGGTGACCAAGATTGTCGCGACCGTATTGCGCTACGCGGTAGAAGGCGGTGCCTCTGATATTCACATTGAGCCTACTCCTGAGAGCACGCGGGTGCGTTTTCGCATGGATGGAGATTTGCATACTTCGCTTGAACTTCCGCAGAAAGTGCACCCGGCAGTGGTGGCGCGCATCAAGATTCTTTCGCAGATGCGTCTTGATGAGAAGCGAAAGCCGCAGGACGGGCGCTTCTCGACGTCGGTTGAAGGCCGTCGCATCGACTTCCGCGTGTCGACGTTCCCCACACAGTATGGCGAGAAGGTGGTGATGCGTATTCTCGACCGCTCGAAGGCCACTGCAACTATGGAGACGGTTGGGTTTAATGCTGAGCAGCTTGTGGTGGTGCGCGAAATGATTAAAGCTCCGTACGGCATCATCCTTATGTCGGGTCCTACCGGTTCCGGTAAATCGACCACACTCTTCGCCATGCTCTCTGAGCTTGATCGCGAGGCCGCCAACGTGGTCTCGATTGAGGACCCGGTGGAGTACGAGATTTCTGGCGTGGCGCAGTCGCAGGTGCACCCAGAAATTGGCTACACCTTCGCTTCAGGACTTCGTTCCATCCTTCGTCAGGACCCGGACACCATCATGATTGGAGAGATTCGCGACAAGGAGACCGCGCAGCTGGCTATTCAGGCAGCACTCACCGGTCACCTCGTGTTCTCCACCATTCACACCAACACTGCTGCCGGCGCCATCCCACGTTTGATTGATATGGGTGTCGACCCCTTCCTTATTGCTCCAACCTTGGTTGCAGTTATCGGTCAGAGGCTTGTCCGCAAGCTCTGCGATGGTGGAGGGGAGGCTGAACCAGTCTCTGAGAGTGTGAGGATGTTGCTTGAGAAGCAGTTCTCGGATCTTGCTCCGGAATACCGCACGAAGCTCCCGAAGTTTGAAACGGTCTACAAAGCTGTGCCCACAAGCGATTGTCCGAACGGCACTCGGGGCCGCCTCGGTGTCTTTGAAATACTGAAGATGGACAAGGATCTTGAGCACGTCATCCTCACCAAACCAGTAGAGGAAGAGGTCTTTGCTGCGGCTCGTAAAAAGGGCATGTTGACCATGCGCGAGGATGCTATCATAAAAGCGTTAGCTGGACAGATTCCGTTCGAGGAAGTGAACACACTCGGCGGAGACCTGTCATTTGAAGACGAGACTCCCGAAACCCCACCAACACCATGACCCACCGCATCTACCTCGTAGACGACGACCGTTTCCTTCTCGACATGTATGCCGTGAAGTTCAAGAATGCAGGACATGAGGTGTCGGTGTTCCAGAGCGGGGATGAGGTACTTTCTGTACTTAGGAAGGATCCAGCACCTTCGGCACTATTGCTTGATGTCATCATGCCGGGCATGACGGGCTTTGAGATTCTTGAAACGATTCGCAAGGAGAAGATTGGCGATGGCACCATGAAGGTCATCATTCTTTCAAACCAAGGTCAGGACAGTGATATCGATAAGGCACGCGAGCTTGGTGCCGACGGCTACATCATTAAGGCCTCTGCTATTCCTTCGGAGGTGCTCGCTGAGACGCTTGCGATAGTTGAGAAGCCTGCATGACCGCGCCCACTCGTTTAACTAAGCTTCTTGACGCGGTCGTCACTCAAAACGGCTCTGACCTTCACATTTCTGCGGGCACACGTCCGATTATGCGTGTTTCCGGTACGCTTATTTCACTTTCGGATGAGGAACCTTTCACTGCCGCTGAAACCGCAGCGCTGTTGAAGAGCATGGTGCCGGAGGGTCGCTGGGACCTCTTTGAGAAAGGGCAGTCAGTCGACTTTTCGTACTCACATACTGACAAGAATCGCTTCCGTGTGAACGGGTACGTGGCGCAGGGTGCTGTTGCTATCGCTATGCGCCTCATTCCGCACCAGACGCGCACCTTCACTGACCTCAACCTCCCACCTATTCTTGAGACTTTTGGGCAGAGGACACAGGGCTTCTTTCTCGTGGTGGGTCCGGTGGGGCAGGGTAAGTCGACGACGCTTGCTGCCATTCTTGAGCGCATTAACGAGACGCGTGCTGAGCACATCGTTACCATTGAGGACCCGATTGAGTACCTGTTTGAGCCTAAGAAGTCGTTGATACACCAGAGAGAGGTTCACATCGACACGCCTGATTTCCACTACGCACTGCAGTCTGCGTTCCGTGAGGACGTGAACGTCATCATGGTGGGTGAGATGCGCGACCGCGAGACAATTTCTTCGGCCGTAACCGCTGCTGAAACTGGACACCTCGTGCTTTCGACACTCCACACCAACAACGCCGCTCAGACCATCGACCGCATCATCGACATGTTCCCTCCTGAACAGCAGGACCAGGTCCGTGTGCAGCTCGCAGGCTCTCTCACTGGTATCTTCTCGCAGCGGCTGGTGCCGCGTATTGCTGGCGGTCTTATCCCGGCCTACGAGCTCCTCATAAACAATAGTGCGGTCAGTAACCTCATCCGCGAGGCGCGTTCGCATGAGATTTCAACGGTCATCCAAACCTCGTCTCAAGAGGGCATGATTGATATGAACCGTTCGCTTGCAGAGCTCGTGCGCAAGGGCGAAGTGACGGTAGAAGACGCGTATGAGCGTGCATTTGACCAGAAGACCTTCGAGCGATACCTCTAGTGGTTAGCTGTATATGCAGGATATAGAAGTCCGGGAATCTCCTATAGAAGGGAAGGGAGTTTTTGCACTGCGTGATTTTAAGAAAGGAGAGCGTGTCGTTGAGTGGGGTGAACGGAAAGTGCTTTCAGACTCAGAACTAGCCGGCCTGTCAGAAGCTGAAAGATCTCGTTACGTAAGCTTTAAAGACGGTAAGCACCTTCTTTCCAATGAGCCCGCGAGGTATGTGAATCATTCTTGTGATTCCAACACCAACCCAAAAGATAATGGGGATGTAGCCATTCGAGATATTAAAGCCGGAGAGGAGATAACCTCTACATATAGGGATGAGGGCGTATCTTGCAACTGTGGGTCGCTACACTGTAAGGGCACTCTTGAAGGGTTCTAACATCGTTCCAAGCTACCTTTCCTTGCTAAAAAGCGTATATAACGTACAACAAGGTTTACTCATCGCTTAGCATGGAAACCGAACCTCAAGACAATATCGTAGTCCGTAGCAGGTACCTCATCTACATAGCGGTCGCCTTCGTCGCGGTGCTGATGATTTCCAACACTACGGCCGGAAAGCTGATTGAAGTAGGTCCGCTCGCGGTTTCCGCCGCACTCATCATATTCCCGCTGAGCTATATCCTCGGTGACGTTCTCACCGAAGTCTACGGCTACCGCGCGGCACGCAAGGTGGTATGGTCGGGTTTTGCTGCGCTCGCGCTAATGTCACTGGCGTACTGGATTATCCAAATATTGCCAGGAGCCGCGTTCTGGGAGAATCAGGGAGCGTATGACGTTATTCTCGGTGCGGTCCCACGCATCACGCTTGCTTCCATGATTGCGTACTTCTGCGGCGAGTTCGTGAACTCCTATGTCCTGTCGAGGATGAAGGTATGGATGAACGGAAAACAACTCTGGATGCGCACCATCGCGTCGACCATCGCCGGAGAAGGCATAGACACTGTACTTTTCATGTTCGTGGCCTTCGCGGGCCTGCTTCCTCTCTCAGCAATTCTTATTCTGATTGTGTCGGAGTACGTCATCAAGGTAGCGTACGAGGTTGCGGCGACTCCTCTTACGTACAAGGTCATCGCATGGCTCAAGCGCAAAGAGGGAATTGATGTGTACGACCGAGGAATCGACTACAACCCGTTTGCGCCCTAACGCTACGGGTCACGCTCATAGGAAAAGCGTGGCGCATACACGCGAGATAGCGTAGGGTAGTGATAAATGGCTGCTAAGAAGTCCAACAATACGGAGGCTGCACCTCCCCGCGAAGCGCTGTTGCGTTTTGAGGGCGTGTCCTTCGAATACGGGCACAATCACCCCATTCTCGATGAGGTGGATTTCTCGTTGCGTCGCGGTATGAAGGTGACGCTCATGGGCCAGAACGGTGCAGGCAAGTCGACGCTGTTCCACCTTATTACTGGGGATCTCCAGCCTGAACACGGCAAAGTACAGATAGTGCATGGGGTATCGATTGCGCTTGCCCGCCAGGTTATTCCTCCGGCGCTGCGTGAGGTTACTGTCCGCGAGTTCTTCGAAGCGAGTTTCCCAAAGCAGAAGGTCTACGATATCGACCCCAAGATTGATGCAGTACTCGAGGTGGTGAACCTCAGGGCTCCTAAGGACCGTATCGTGAAGTCCTTCTCTGGCGGCCAGCAAGCACGGCTTCTTTTAGCGAGCGCCCTTATTCAGGACCCGGACCTGCTTTTGCTCGATGAGCCAACCAACAATCTTGATACCGCAGGTATTGAGCACCTCACTGATTTCTTGAAGAACTACGAGAAGAGCTGTCTTGTTATCTCGCATGATGCGGAGTTCCTTAACTCCTTCACGCACGGCGTTCTATATCTTGATGTGCACACCAGGAAAGTAGAGCAGTACACCGGTAACTACTTCGACCTCCTTGAAGAGATTTCTGCTCGTATTGAGCGAGAGAACCGCAAGAACGCGCAGCTCGCTAAGAAGATTCAGGACAACAAAGACAAGGCGAACTTCTTCGCGCAGAAGGGAGGCAAGATGCGCCTTGTCGCTAAGAAGATGCGCACCGAGATTGAAGAAATGGAGGAAGACAAGGTGGATGTACGTAAGGAAGACAAGACCATTCGTCCGTTTCTTATTCCTGCGCAGCCGGAACACATGGGAGCGCTTCTCACCATCACGTCCTACAGCACGATGGATCCGAAGACGCATAAACCTAAAGAACATAAAAAAGAGTTGGTGCTTAAGAAAAACCACCACCTCCTGCTCTCTGGTCCTAACGGCATCGGAAAGACCAGTCTTTTGGAATCGCTTGCACATGGGACTGCCAAGGGAGCCAAGATTCACGATGGTGTACGCGTGGGCTACTACCGCCAAGACTTCTCCACACTCAACTTTGAGCACACGGTGCGGGAATCCCTACTCTCTGCGATGGAGAAGCAGGACGAAGAGAAGATGCGCGCTACCGCAGCAGGCTTCCTTATCAGTGCTGATGTTATCGGCAAGAAGATTGGCGTCCTGTCAGAAGGGCAGAAGGGTCTTGTTGCCTTCGCTCGCCTCGTACTTGAGCGCCCAGGCCTCCTTATCCTTGATGAGCCCACCAACCACATCAACTTCCGTCACCTGCCAGTGATTGCTGCCGCGCTTTCTTCCTACGAAGGGGCAATGATACTGGTCTCTCACGTGCCGGAGTTCGTCTCCCAGATACGCATTGATGAAGTGCTCGACCTTGGGAAGTAGCAGCAATCCCCTAGGGGCTTCCGTAGAGCCTCTCCGGCATGCGATAATCTACCTATATGTTGTTTAACTACCGCGCCCTCGACGCTGAGGGACACGAGCGTGAAGGCTCAATTGAGGCGCTCTCGATGGATGTGGCTGTGTCGACGCTTCAGCGCCGCTCACTCATCGTCTCTTCCATAGAGCCTGCAGACAAGAAAGGCCTCTTCTCCATGGACCTCGCGCTCTTCAAGGGCGTGTCGCACAAGGATGTGGTCATCCTCTCGCGCCAGGTTGCCACACTCTTTGAGGCTCAGGTTTCAGCACTCCGTATCTTCCGCCTGCTTGCTTCCGAAGTAGACAACAAGTACCTCGCTGATGTGCTAACTGAAGTTGCTGATGATATCCAGGGCGGAAGCCCGATTTCTAAAGCGATGGCCAAGCATGAGAAGGTTTTCAGCACCTTCTACGTGAACATGGTGCGTTCGGGAGAGGAGTCCGGAAAACTCTCGCAGACCTTCATGTATCTTGCCGACTACCTTGATCGTACCTACGAGGTGATGAGTAAGGCGCAGAACGCACTTATCTACCCAGCCTTCGTGGTGGTGACCTTCGTCGCGGTGATGGGACTCATGTTGACCATGGTTATTCCGCGCATTTCTCAGATTCTTCTTGAATCAGGACAGGAAATTCCACTCTATACAAAGATAGTCATCGCTCTTTCCGAGTTCTTGGTCAACTACGGTGCCTTCTTCCTGGTCGCACTCGCTATCGGAGGGTTCTTTGCCTACCGTTCCATGCAGACGGCAGAAGGTCGCCTTATCTTTGATGCAGCAAAGCTTCAGATGCCGTACCTCGGAGACCTTTACGAGAAGCTCTATCTCTCGCGTATTGCCGACAACTTCTCGACCATGCTCGTTTCGGGTGTGCCAGTTGTTGAAGCGGTGGAGATTACGTCGACAGTGGTCGAAAACGCTGTGTACGAGGGCATCCTCAAGGACGTTGCCGAGGACGTGAAAGGGGGCGCCTCCATCTCTGACGCGCTTGGGAAGCATGACGAGATACCAGGCATCATGATTGCCATGATTAAAGTGGGTGAGGAGACAGGAGAACTGGGTACCATTCTCGGCACACTTGCTAAATTCTACCGACGTGAGGTTTCTAACGCCGTGGATACCCTTGTCGACCTCATTGAGCCGCTCATGATTGTGTTTCTTGGTCTTGGTGTGGGAACCTTGCTTGCTGCGGTGCTCATCCCGATTTACAACCTCGCAGGCGGTATCTAGTCCGTTATCCACAGAGAGGCACACAGTGTGCCACTACTCGCGTAGAATAAGGGGAAGCGGACATTTACTATACGCCGCGTAACCCACACCATCGTTATTATGAAATTCGCATTCTCTAAGACCCGCCAGGGCCACATGAAGGGTTTCACCCTCATTGAGCTTCTCGTGGTGATCGCTATTATCGGCATTCTCTCATCCGTCGTGCTTGCTTCCCTCAACACCGCAAGGAACAAGGGAGCTGACACGGCAGTGAAGTCGAACCTCGCTGGTGCACGCGCACAGGCAGAGCTCTTCTACGATGCTAACGGCAACAGCTACGCTAACCTCTGTGGTACGACGGCAGTTGCTGGTGTGAAGACCATCAACTCTGCGGTCCTCGCAGCAGTCCAGGCTACGGGCGGCACCTCGATTGGTACCGGTCCTTCGACCGCAACCGCAGGTACCTGCAACGCATCGGCGACGGCATGGGGAGCGGAGGCAGCCCTTAAGAACGGCACTGCTGGAGGCTACTACTGTGTCGACAGCACTGGTGCAGCAGCTACCTCGAGCAGCAGCATGCTCTCAGGTTCAACTGACTACGCTTGCTAAGCAACGCTTTCGTTTGAGTGGAAAAGAGCCCGCAAGGGCTCTTTTCTTTTATACCCATCATTGGCTTTTATAAAAAAGGGAGGCGGTATACTTAAGCACATGCAACGACAGGCACTCCGCGGGTTCTCGCTCATTGAGCTCCTCACCGTCATCGCAATCATTGGCATACTCGCCACTGTCATCGTGGTGTCGCTGAGCGCTGCTCGTAATAAAGGTATTGATGCCGCGACGAAAGAAAATCTCAATACCGTTCGCAATCAGGCGGAGTTACGTCACTCAAACCTTGGAAGTTACGGTGTAGCAGTCGCAGTGCAGGGAACGGCGATTACTGCAGCACCTGCCTACAACGCCGTGGGCTCGAACTTCTTCATCTCCGATCAGCAAGCTAATCGCGCGCTTGCTGCCGCGCTCGCAGATGGTGACTCCGGGTACTACGCTATCGGTGTGAACGGTCAGAGCTGGGCGGTCGCGATTGCAACAAAATCGGTAACCGGATACTGGTGCGTCGACTCGCAAGGAACAGGGAAGGTGATTACGTCGACGGCGCTTGGTGGCGGTACCGCCGCTGCAGTCTGCCCGTAATGTTCGCGTTCTTTTTTACCGTGCTCGGTGCGGTTATCGGAAGCTTCGCTGGTGTTGTCAGTGAGCGTCTTCACACCGGAGAATCGTGGATGCGTGATCGTTCTCGTTGCAATTCCTGTGCACGTGAGCTTGGCGTGGCCGATTTGGTACCGGTTCTGTCATGGCTGGTCTCGTTTGGCCGTTGTCGCTCCTGTGGTTCAAACATCACTGCGCTGTATGTGGTGGTGGAAGCAGCGCTCGCAGTCGTGTTTTACCTCGCATATTCGATGCTTGGTCTTGGCCTCCCGCTCTTTCTCTTCCTTGCAGCAGTCAGTACGCTTACCGTTATTGTCCTCTATGACCTTAGGCACACGGTCGTGCCGCCGGGGCCCTCCATATTGTTCGGGCTTCTCTCTCTGGGGTACGCGCTCTCAGTGATGCAGAGCCTTCCGTCGTTTGGGCTTGCGCTTGCTTGCGCGGGTGTGGTGGGTCTCTGTTTCTTCATGGCGTACTTCATATCCAGCGGACGGGTTATGGGTCTCGGCGACGCACCCATTGCGTTCTCCCTCTCTCTGCTTGCAGCAGGGCACGTCATTCCCGGCATCCTCTTCTCCTTCTGGATTGGTGGCATCGTTGGGATAGCGATATTGGTTACGCGTCCGAAAGGGCATAGAATGGGTATAGAGGTCCCGTTCGTGCCGTTTCTGGCAGCTGGATTTCTCCTCGCTTTCTTTACCTCATGGAACCCGCTCGCACTCGTCACAAGCTACTGACGCCCCCACCACAGCGCGGGTTCACCCTGGTCGAGATGCTCGTGGTGCTGGCTATCATCGTGATTATCACGGGCATCGCGCTCGTGGGCCAATCGACCTTCAACCGTTCTCTCATACTCACTGACACCGCCTACACGGTGGCACTCTCTATTCGAGAGTCGCAGTCGCTCGGTCTTTCGAGTCGCAAGGTGCAGTCGACACTCATTCAAAACGCAGGCTATGGTGTGTACTTCACGCCGGGCCAGAGCTACGTGCAATACGCCGACATCTATCCCACAAAGCCAGGAGACGGTCTACTTGGGAAGTGCGCTGGCCACACCAATCTCACTGGACCTGAGTCGAGACCAGGCAACTGTAAGTACGACTCAGGACAGGACACCATCATAAAGACATACCGCTTTGACCGAGGGTTCACGGTCTCGCGTTTCTGCGGCGAGAGCGAAGGGGGCGTCGACTATTGCTCCTCAGGCGGAGACGGAGTTATCACCGGCCTTTCTATCGTATTCCTGCGCCCGAACACCGAGAGCTCAATCATTGGTATTCGATCTGGTGGTGAGGTTGAGCTCATCGACGCTGAGATTTTCATCCAGTCTGCTGACGGACAGGCTTCGCGCGCGGTGTGTGTCTCCAAAGTTGGCCAGGTCGCCGTCGCTTCGTCTACATGCCCATGATGACGCCAAAGACCATGCGCGGGTATACCCTCCTCGAAATGATTGTTGCAGTCGGCATCTTCAGTGTGGTGATGTTGATTGTGACGGGTGCGTACCTTTCTCTCATTGGGCTTGATCGAGAACTCCGAGCAAGTACCTCGCTGGTGACGAACCTTTCGTTCGCGCTTGATAGTATGTCGCGCGGTATCCGCACCGGAAATTCCTACGGCTGCGGTTCGACCGGCGGGGATCCGCTTAATCCTTCAGCGGGGACTAACGCTGTGTGTACCTCCTTCTCCTATTATGATGTGTCGCTTGCCGACAAGGTGACCTACAAGCGTAAAAACGACGGCACCATCGGGCGCTGCACGGGCACAGCAGTGTGTACCGATGCGTCAGCGATATCACTCACTGACCCGAGCATCACTATTGCCAATCCTAGTGGTCTCACGTTCTACGTTCGAGGCATCGGTACCACGGGCGCGGGAGCGAACGTGCAACCGCAGGTCACTTTTACGCTTCGCGGTACTATAAAGGGAGATAAGAGCCATACGCTGGACTTCTCAATTCAGACCAGCGCCACCCAGCGCCTTATAGAGATATGACCATGAAAGGATTCACCCTCATCGAGACCCTGGTTGCCGTGACGGTGCTTACGCTTGCGGTGGCAGGTCCTTTTAATGCACTGCGCGGAGCACTCGTGAACTCCTATATCGCTCGCGATCAGCTAGTGGCCACCTCGCTTGCCCAAGAAGGCATTGAGTATATCCGTAGTGTCCGGGATGCTAATTACCTTGCAGGCTCTTCCTGGCTTACTGGGCTAGGCTCCTGCCAGCCAGGCCCTTGTGTGGTTGATACCGCTTTTGGGACCATAAGTGGCACAGTCGCTCCGCTTCGCCTTAGTACGGGCGGTCTCTATAGTTACGTGACGTCCACGGGGGATAAGGTGAGCATCTACACACGGACGGTGTCCATCAGCACGCTTGCAGGAGGAACTGAAGCGAAGGTGACGTCGAGCGTTTCTTGGATAACGCGCGGTGTGACCTACACGACGACGTTAACTGAGAATATCCACGATTGGCTATGATGCACACCACACCACAACGCGGGTTCACGCTCCTCATTGCGATTGTTCTTTCGTCAGTGATGTTGGCGCTTGCACTTGCGCTTATGGATGTAACGTACAAGCAGGTGCTGCTTGCCTCGACCGCTAAGCAGTCGCAGTTCGCTTTCTACGCCGCTGATACTGGACTTGAGTGCATCCTCTATTACGACCAGCGCTATGACGCGTTTGGCACCAATCCGAACGACATTTCGAGCGTGAGTTGTAACGGCAGAACCATTAACTTCACCAGCACCGGGAGCTCCCCGAAGTACACGACGTTTGTCATCCCGTGTGCGGCCCCCGCGCTTCCAACCACCGAGTATGCTCGGGTACAGATATATAAGGGAGAGCCAACGGGAGAGCCAAGCCGTCTCTACTCAACTGGCTACAGTAGCTGCGACCCTAACGACGGTCGCCGCCTTGAGCGAGGCGTTCGCGTGCTCTACTAATCATGTTAGTGCCGCAGGACATACGCCGGCGCGCACAGAAGCTTCGCGAGACTATCGGGAAGTATCGTGCGCTTCAGCATGAGAAGGATGAATCCCCGATTTCGCCTGAGGCACTCGATTCCTTGAAGCGGGAATTGATTGAGCTTGAGACGCAGTTTCCTGCGCTCATCACTCGCACCTCGCCAACGCAGCGTGTGGCAGGCAAACCACTTGCACAGCTTACAAAAACAAAGCATGCCATTCCTCAATGGTCGCTCGATGATGCATTTGATGAGGGAGATATCCGCGCGTTTGATGAGCGGGTGAAGAAGGGACTTGCGAAGGCGGGGGACAAGAAGCGTCCAACGTATGCCTGCGAATTGAAGATTGATGGGCTCCACATCATTCTTACGTATGTGAAGGGAAAGTTGGTGCTTGCAGCGACGCGTGGCGACGGGATTATTGGAGAGGATGTCACGCATACCGTGCGCACTATCGAGAGCGTGCCGGAGGAACTCCCGCGCCCCGTTGACCTCATCGTTGAGGGCGAGGTGTACATGACGCGTTCTGGATTCAAGAAAATGAACCAGCTACGCCGCAAGAACGGGGAGCCTGAGTTTGCTAATCCGCGCAATGCCGCCGCGGGTGCGGTGCGACAGTTGAATCCTAAGATTGCGCAGGAACGCCCTCTTGGTGCCTTTCTGTATGACATTGAGCGGTTCTCGGAAGAGTTCCCGAAGACGCAGACGGACGAGCTGATGACGCTCGCAAAGCTCGGTCTCCCAGTGAATACGAACTCCATACATGCCGATACACTAGAGGAGGTCATCAAGTATTGGAATGACTGGCATGGCGCTAAACGAGAGAATGAAGACTATCTGATTGACGGCGTTGTCGTAAAGGTTGAGGAACGCAGGCAGCAAGAACTGCTTGGGCACACCGGCAAGGGTCCACGTTTTGCTATTGCACTTAAGTTTGCGGCTGAGCAGGTCACCACCACGATTGAGGACATTGGGCTACAGATAGGAAGGACGGGGAAGTTGACGCCAGTTGCGCACCTCGCTCCGGTGTCGGTTGCAGGAACCACCGTCTCGCGCGCAACGCTTCATAACGAGGATTTCATAACCGAGAAGGACATTCGTATCGGTGATACGGTCATCTTGCAGAAGGCGGGCGACATTATTCCAGAGATTGTTGAAGTGCTTCCTGAGCTTCGCAGCGGCAAGGAGCGGAAGTGGAAGTTCCCGACCACGTCTCCTTTGTGCGGAGGCGATGGAAGGATTGAGCGCGTGCCGGGAGAGGCCGCACACCGATGTGCAGTAAAGGGTTCCTTCGCACAGCAGGGGCTCAAGATTGCGCACTTCGTGGGGAAGAGCGCGCTCGATATTGATGGGTTCGGCGCTAAGACCGTGTCACTTCTCATGGAGCACAATCTTGTTTCTGATTACGACGATATCTTCGACCTCACCTACGATGAGCTCATTTCGCTTCCTGGGTTTAAAGACACCTCTGCAAAGAAGCTGCTTGCCGCAATTGATAAGGCACGCACCGTGCCGCTCAACCGTCTTCTGGTAGGACTTTCCATAGACCATGTGGGGGAAGAGACAGCACAATTACTTGCTGAACGTTTCAAGACCCGCATGAGGCTTGCCGAAGCAAAGGAGGCTGACCTCATGAAAGTGAAGGGGGTAGGAACGATTCTTGCGAAGTCAGTTGATCGTTGGTTCAACAACGCAGCCAACAAGGAGCTTATGCAGCGCCTTGAGAAGCATTTGAAGATAGAGCGGGTGGAGCCGCAGACGACTTCCGGCAAGCTTTCGGGGCAGACAGTGGTGGTAACTGGGACGCTTCCGAGCTACTCGCGCGAGGAGGCTAAGGCAGCCGTAAAGAAAGCGGGTGGCACGATAGCTGGCATGGTCTCAAGCAAGACAAGCTTTGTGCTGGCAGGGAAGGACCCGGGTTCAAAGCTCGCCAACGCGAAGAAACTCGGCATTCCAGTCATCACGGAAGCGGAATTCCGGAAGCGCCTGGGGCTGTGATTTAATGGACGTATGCATATCGTCTTCATACAGACAGGAGGAACCATCGACAAGGACTACCCGAGAGGAGAGACAGACCATGGCTATGAGTTTCAGATTGCGGCCCCAGCGTTCCAGTCGGTGCTTCCGTATTCGCATGTCATGTTTGACTACAGTGTTGTCGAGGCCCTGAAGAAAGATAGCCTCGACATAACCGATGAGGACCGACAAATGATATTCAACACGGTTCAGTCTCAGAATGCTGACCGGATTGTCATCACTCACGGGACCGATACCATGGCGAAGACTGCCGAGGTGCTGAGCGCCATTGCCGGTAAGACCATTGTGCTTACGGGGGCCATGCTTCCTGAGAAATTCGTTACCTCTGACGCGCGCTTCAACATAGGGATGGCGACTGCCGCTGTCCAATCGCTCCCTCCGGGCGTCTATATAGCGCTCTATGGTCGCGTCGTTCCTTGGAAGGAGTTCCCAGCACTCCATCAGGAGTACGAAAAGCAGTCGTTATCGAAGTAAGCCTCACGTGCTACAGTAGCTCCCATGACGTCTGCAGACGATGTACGGAAGCTGGCAGCGCTTGCGCGCATCACCCTTACCGACGAGGAGGTCGAGCGTTTCTCGAAGGAATTCGACAGTATTCTCGAGTATGCGGGACAGGTAGAGGCACTCAAGATACCCAAGGGAATGGAGTTCGAGCCTGCACTGCGTAACGTGTTGCGCGAGGACGGCGAACCTGACGAGAAGGCGAAGCACACGAAGAAAATCGTGGAGCAGTTCCCGGACAAGGATGGCAACTCGCTCAAGGTAGCGAAGATTATCTCCTATGACTAAGAAGTTGAACGAACTCACTATTGAGGAAGCAGCGCGCGCTCTGCGAGCAGGTGAGTGCTCGGTGCACGAACTTTTTGAGGCATGTATGCATGCTGCGAAGGAAAAGAACGTCGAGCTTAACGCCTACCTGGAGCTTTTTGATGCAGACGAGGTGGCCATTGCTGCGGCACAGGCTCGTATACAGAAAGAAGGCGATAACGCGCCCCTCTTGTGTGGTATCCCTCTCGCGATGAAGGACAACATCCTGATAGAGGGAAAGATTGCGAGCGCGGCCTCAAAAATCCTTTCCACCCACCGAGCTACCTATGATGCCACCATCACCAAGAGGCTGAAGGACGCGAACGCACTTTTCATGGGAAGGACAAATATGGACGAGTTTGCGCTCGGTGGCTCTACCGAGAACTCGGCATTCGGTCCAACACGTAACCCTTTTGACACCACTCGTGTTGCTGGAGGAACGTCAGGAGGCTCTGCTGCGGCCGTGGCAGCGCATATGGCCATCGGAGGGTTAGGTACCGACACTGGTGGTTCGCTTCGTAACCCGGCAAGTTATTGCGGACTGGTAGGAGTGAAGTCGAGTTATGGGGCCGTGCCCCGAACAGGTCTCATTGCTGCGGCTTCTTCGTTTGACCAGGCCGGCCCGCTTACGAAGACGGTACGCGATGCACGTATTCTTCTCCATACCATTCGCGGTAAGGATGTGCTTGATAGCACCTCCATTGAGCTGCCGACAAGCTCACGTCCTTTAAAAAAGAAGATAGGGGTGTTGCGTTCTCTGATGGAGGGGTCGCTCGCGCCAGATGTAACTGCGCGTTTTGAGGAAACGCTGGCAGGTCTCGGAGACTACGAGATAGTACCGATTGAAATTCCTTCGATTACACCCGCACTTGCGGCGTACTACATTATTAACTTTGCCGAGGTATCGACGAACCTCGCACGATTCGATGGTGTCCGATACGGCGTACACGCAAAAGGAGAGGACCTACTTGAAGACTACGTACGCTCGAGGACGGAAGGATTTGGTCCTGAGACTAAGCGCCGCATCCTACTTGGAACTTTTGTACTCTCCTCTGGGTATATCGACGCCTACTATCGCAAGGCGGACATGGCACGCAAGATACTCAGACACGAAATGGACCAAGCATTCGAGTCCGTGGACTTCATTGCAACACCTACCATGCCGAGCCCCGCTTTCGTCATAGGAGAGCACTCAGACCCTCTTTCGCTCTACCTTGAGGACGTGTTCACTGTTACGGCAAACCTAACTGGGTTACCTGCGATATCGGTTCCTATGGGGACCCTAAGTCGTGATGGCAAAGACTTGCCAGTTGGTATCCAGTTCATGGGAGCGCACGGGGAAGACGACCTCTTGTTCACAGCAGGCGCGATGGTGACGAAAGAGGCGCTATAATCAAGCGGATGGCCGAAGGAACTACTGGACCGATTCATTTCCTCAACCTCGAATATTTCTTCCGACTCCTCTATGAGGCGATGTTTCGTGGTGGTGACTTCGAAGGCACGGTAAGCGGTGGCGCCGTGCAGATAGGACCGTTCCTGAGCTCCATTTGGAACCTTGCGACGGTGCTTGGCTTTGTGCTCTCACTGCTGTTTCTTATGTTCCTCGTGTTCGCCACGGTGCGCATTTACCAGATACGGCACCAGGAAGAGCATCTCTACGAAGACATTGAGTTTGAGGAGGCAGATCGTCAGACGGACCGCTCTCGTTGGGCGCACGTGGCCTCGTTGGTAGAGAGTTCGCAGGAGCGCGATTGGCGCCAGGCACTGATTGAGGCAGACATCATGCTTGATGAGGTTTTGACCGAGCAGGGATATGAGGGGAATACGGTGGCAGACAAACTTTCGAAGGTGGACCCTGCTCGCTTCAAGACCCTCAACGATGCATGGGAAGCGCACAACGTGCGTAACCAAATGGCGGCTAATCCAGATGAGCCCATTCGTGACGAAATTGCGTACCGCGCAATCAAACACTACGAAGCTGTCTTTAGAGAATTCAATACCATCGACGCTTGAAAAAGGGTCATTTTCTGCTAAAGTGGCCTCATATCGCGGGGTAGAGGAGAGGTACCTCGGGAGGCTCATAACCTCCAGACGCCGGTTCGATTCCGGCCCCCGCAACAAGTATGAAAACCGCCCGATACGGGCGGTTTTTCGTTAGGCCTCGCTCGTTGTTGGCTTTGGTCGTGCCTCGAGCTCGCGGATAGAGCGGTTGCGGTGGATGAGCTCGTCATTGCGAACTGAAGACAAGAACTCGTATTCACTCTTCACGTTCCGGCCGTAGAAGTCGAGGAAATCAGACTGTATGGGTGTCTGCTTAAGTACTTCCTCGTTCTCATCGAGGAACTCCTGATACTGAGCGTACGCATGGCTCTCGAAGAGATAGTTGAGCTCCAGCGCTGTTTTGCGAGAAATCATGTAGAGAAGGTACACCACCCAGAAATACACAAGCGCGAAAAGCAGGGGAATGAGGGTGAAGCGGAAGAAACCGTGGTCTTTTTTCTTGCGCGCAAGGTGCGAGATGACCACCACGTGCATGGTCTCGTTGTCTTGAGCAAAGCGGCTGAAGGCGCTGGTCTTGCAGAGCTGGATGGCGATACCCTCATTGCCATGGAAGGCCGATACCATGGTGTAGGCAGCAACTTCCCATGATTGGTACGGAATACGGGCGATAACCTCTATGGCCTTAAATTTCCCGTAGGAAGGGCGCTTGCCGTACATCAGGGTGCCGCTTCCAACGAGGATAGCGCCCAGGATTCTCGCTACGATGCCAGTTTTGTATCCATCATACGGGCGGGCGTACTGATCCCGGAGATGGGGGTCGGCGAGCTCTCGCACCAAGGCCTCATGGGACTCAAATTCTTCGTTCATGTGTTCCTGAAACTCTAGCATATAGGGGCGGTTATATCGTATAGTGACCACAATGCAGGCAGTCATCATGGCCGCGGGGGAGGGTAAGCGAATGCGTCCCCTCACAGAGACGCGCCCTAAGCCTCTTATCGAAGTGGCGGGTAAGCCCATCATCGTGCATGTGCTCGATGCACTTCCTAAGGAGATAACCGAGGTTGTCATCGTCGTGGGCTACAAGCACAAGATGGTTGAGGAGTTTCTTGGAAGCTCTTACAAAGGACTTCCCGTCACGTTTGTCCGTCAGTGGATGCCAGCTGGAACCGCTCACGCGCTCTCGGTTGCTCTTCCGTTTATAAAGGGACGCTTCCTCCTCATGAACGCTGATGACATTCATGGACCGGAGGCGCTTGCGGAAGCTGTGTCGCACCCGCGCTCAATTCTGGTTGCGGAGAGCGCACACCCTGAGACCATGGGTGTGGTGCAGGTTGCTGCTGACGGTACACTCGAGGGCATCATCGAGAAGCCAGAGAAACCGGTAGGCAACCTTGTTTCGACCGGGGCTATGGTGCTCGACAAGGAACTGTTCGAGTACGAAGCGCTTCGTCACATCAGCGGGGAGTACTTTATGACCGACCCGTTGGCCCTCTACGCCAAGGATCACCCCATGACGGTGGTGCGCCAAGGGCTCTGGATTCCGGTTGGGACTCCGGCAGACATAGAGGTGGCGGAAAAGCGGCTCATTGAAGGAAGGGCGTAAAAATAGTAAGGTGCGGTTACTGCTGATGTAGCTCAGGTAGTTAGAGCATGGGACTCATAAACCCAAGGTCGGAGGTGCAAGTCCTCCCATCAGCACCATGGATACAACTACCCTCATCGGGGTCATCGGCGCGACCCTTCTTCTCCTGGCTTTCATAGGGAATGCCGTAGGGAAGATGGAGCACGATGGTACCGGGTACATCATCATTAACCTCGTCGGCGGGGTCTTCCTCGTCTGGTATGCGTCACTCATCGGCTCATGGCCGTTTATCGTCATTGAGTCGGTCTGGGCCATTGTCGCGTTCCGGGGACTGTGGGAGAAGCTTGCCGGGGGAGGCAAAACCCGTTAGAGTGCCCACTGTTACCACCTTGCAGCGGTAGCTCAACTGGTTAGAGCACCCGCCTGTCACGCGGGAGGTTGCGGGTTCAAGTCCCGTCCGCTGCGCACTTGCACAAAGCCACCCATTTGGGTGGCTTTGTGTTTTCATCTAAATACCGCTTCAATTGATATATAGTCTAGATTATGAAAACTAAATTCGTCATAGGAGCAGTACTTGTACTTGTGTTCATCGCTTTTCTCGTCATACAAAATGGAGAGCGCAGCATGAGTACACAGAACACAGTACCGGTTATCCCCCACGAAAATCCACTTATTCTCGAAGATATTGCCGACGTGTACGCGGTACAAAATACGAATGACCTCCACGATCAATATCTGGGACTTAACGAGGTGATCGTAAGTAGGGTAGTGAGCGATCGCCTATTCTATGTTCATCAGGGTGACGAATCGCAGCAGGTCCTTGTGTACGACGGAGCTGATAGTCAGGGTAGTAGAGTGCTGAAGGCAGGCGATGAGATTGGATACATCCGTGGCACACTTGCCGTTTCCGGGAGCCTTACCTTTGTCGAGGACGATGAGTCTTCTCAAGAAGAAATTGATTTTCTAAAGAAAGAACAATTCTTCTTAAGGGCTATCCCCGCGGAGGGATAGAATCATTGTTTCTGTATTTCAGTTCCAACAACGTCCATTAGCCCGCGCACTTTCACAAGCCAACCATCTGGGTGGCTGAATATAGTCTTGTTACCTAAGAAATTCTTGCTCGAATGCTTTTGCCGTTAGGGTAAGTGCTTCGAATCTTTTTTGGTACGTCATACTTATAGGAGGGGAAATAGAGGTTTTGTTTGCGTCCACAATATATATCTGTCTATCCTCTCTATCCCGCAGCACATCAAGCTCACCAAACTCCATGCCAATACGCGCTGCAAAGGCAGTGAGCTGCTGCTGTTCCGTTGCTGAAAATACTTCGTCAGCGCTCTGAATTTCAGCATGTACGCTGCTACTTTCAAATCGACGTGTAGGCACTCTCTGTTTTCGGTAAACCACCGGAAGTTTCGTCCCGACTACCACTGCACGGAGGTCTTCGACAAACCTGCCGTCCTCAGAGACGTTGTTGATAAGGCGCTGGTATACATGATTCTTTCTTGGGGAAGCAAGCGGAGCTTGAACGATACGTCCATCGTGCACTCCGTTGGTTTCTGATTTTTCTACCATCAGGCCGGTGTAGTTTCTGGGGTCAACGCTAAGCGCTCTTCCACACACCTCTGCAAACACACGCGCTACGGTGGTTTTATTAATATCGACACAGCGACCGTTTATATACTTCTGGTCTCCTCGCGGCAGTCTGCTTTCTTTAATTTCGGTAAGATCAAACCACAGCAACGTGTGCTTCTGTTCTCGTGCAACGAGTGTAAGCCCGAGCGTCTCTGCGACTCCCCAAATTGTATAGAGGGGAAGAGGGAGACGCGGCAGCACACCCAGTGTTCGGACTTCTTGGGTTCGACGTATGGAATGCCCGTAGAGGAGGAGACGAACGCTATGGGAGGTATAGCGCCACACCACGCGCAGGAACTCCACAGGACGTTTTATTGAATTAGCCAACCGTCCAGCAAACTCAACTAAGGAGGTCCAAGGCATCTTCGGAAGGATACCATCAGGGGCCTGCTATACTTTCGCTCTCTTCTACTCATGGCTTCCCTCGACAAAAAAGCCTTCGTTCGTTTCGGTAAATCGTTCGGGGTCGGTCTGGTGACCTTTTCGTTCGATTTGGCGCTTCTCTTTTTCCTCACGGACGTACTCAATCTGCAGTACCTCCTTTCGGCGGGAGCTGCGTTTATCCTTGCGACCTCGCTCAACTACCTCATTTCCCGTAAGCATGTGTTCGTGGGGAGTGCGCGGCCAGCGTATGCAGGATATTTGTTCTTTATCGTCATTGGTGGCGTCGGGCTCGTTCTGGTAACCACCTTCATGTATGTATGCGTAGAGATATTTGGTCTCTATTACCTCTTGAGTAGAGTTCTGGTCGCGTGTCTGGTCGGGTGGTGGAACTACCTCATGAACTTATACGTAAACTTCAGAGTCGCGGGGACGTAATGCCTGGTGGTATCATTTGGGTATGAACACCAACATCATTCTTGCTGCTCTCGTTACGTTTCTTATAGGTGCGGGTGGTGGCTATTACATTGGCAACAGCCCAGACAATCGCCACCAGATGCCGGATGGAAGTGAAATGCACGGCTCTGCCCACAGTGACATGGAGAGCGAGATGGAGGGAATGATGGCTGCGCTCGACAACAAGACAGGGGATGAGTTCGACAAAGCCTTTCTCACTGAGATGATTGTGCACCACGAGGGTGCGGTAGAGATGGCGGAAGCCGCTCTACAGAACGCCAAGCACGCGGAACTAAAGACCATGGCAGAAGCTATTATTTCTGCACAGACAACTGAGATTGAGCAGATGCAGAACTGGCAGAAGAGCTGGTACGGATTGAACCAATGAACATAACGCAAGGACTAGTGAAAGACTAGCGGTGCTAAGATTTACCGATGCCCATTCATAACCGCCATCGCATAAGCGACCGCGTGCATATCCCGCACGAGGAAACTAAAGGATTGGCGCATGGCGTGAAGCTTCTTGCGTGGGCACGAACCGTCAGGTGGGCAGGGTGGGGGTTTGGTGAGTCGTTGCTCCCTCTGTTTATTTTTGCGTTCTCTGCTTCCTATGCCGAAGCAGGACTGCTCACATCCATCTACAGCATCGCGCTTTTGGTAGCACTTCCGATTGTGGGCATGCTCGCTGATCGTATGTCCGCCAAGGTGCTCATTCTTGCTGGCCTCGCGCTCTATCCATTGGTCGGTCTTGGGTACTTCCTCGCAGGGGCAGCAGGAGTTGCGTTGTTTGTGGTACTTGCACGCCTTATAAACGGTGTCTCGTGGGCGCTTGAGAGTGTCGGCATTGATACTTACTACCGCCGGGTGACTGACCGCACGCTTCTCGCCTCCTCCTTCGGCTACATCGAAACAGTTGCGTACGCAGGGTGGATACTCGCCGCGCTCATAAGCATGCTGCTGGTGACGATTGTCCCCGTGCACTATCTGTTGTTGCTTATCCTACCGTTCTCGCTGCTTGCCATCCCGATTGCGCTTATGGCGCCGAAGGACACACCGCGCCCCGTCGTGAATCCGCTCAAGACCTTCGAGTCCTACAAGAGCGCACTGACAGAGTGGGGGACATGGGATATGCGTCTCAAGCTTCTCGGCGTTCTTGTTCTGTTCATGGGCGTCATTGATACGCTCACCGGACTCTTCATCCCAATTGATGCCTACATGGAGGGGGCGAACTTCCAGATGGTGGTGGTGCTCGCTATTGTTGCGACCATTCCACGCCTCTTTGGTTTTATGCTCGGCAAACTTGCGGACCACCACAACAAGTACAAGCTCGTCATGTGGGGGCTTCTTGGTGTTGCGGTGCTCATGAGCGCGCTCGCGTTCTTCCCGGGCTATGCGGTTCTTCTGATTGTCTCCTTCCTTCTCTGTGTACTGATGGAGCTCTTCACTGTCATCGGAAAAGCACTGGTGACCACGCTTGGTCCTGAGGACCACTACGGGGTACGGGGAAGCACCTTCCAGAGCATCGCAACCATGGGGAACCTTGTGGCTCCGCTCCTGATAGGCATCTCGCTTGATGTGCTCGGGTTCGGGGCACTCGTAAGTATTCTCGCCGTGATTGCCGTTGCAATCGGACTTGCGTTTGGGATGCTCGCTATTCGACGGTCACCGACTTCGCAAGGTTCCTAGGTTTATCAATAGGGAGTCCGCGCTCAAGCGCGACATAGTAGGCAAAGAGCTGAAGGGGAATGGTGGTCAGTATTGGCATGAAAAGTTCATCGGCCTCGGGCACCGTGATGACGTCATCGGCAAGACCCTTGAGGTCGTCTTCTTTGCCTTCGGTCGTAATCGCGATGATGCGTCCGCCGCGTGCGCGAATCTCCTGCATGTTTGACTTTGATTTCTCGTACATGGAATCGTTAGGAGCAAGCACCACCGAAAGGAACGAAGGCTCGATAAGCGCGATGGGGCCGTGCTTCATCTCACCTGCGCCGTAGGCTTCAGCGTGTATATAGGAAATTTCCTTGAGCTTGATGGCACCTTCGTAGGCGATAGGGTACTGCATCTTGCGGCCAAGGAAGAAGGCACCAGTGGTGTCTGCGTAGCGTTTTGCGATGTCGCGAATCTTGTCGTGATTGGCGAGAATGGAGCGTGCAAGTTCCGGGACGCGTGCGAGCTCTTTCACGAGTCGCTCGCCTTCAGGGGCAGAGAGGCCGTTGTTGCGGCCAAGAAGAAGGGCAACGAGCGCGAGCACCGTCATCTGGGAGACCACTGCCTTGGTTGAGGCAACGCTTATTTCAGGGCCTGCATGGTTGTAGACACCAGCATCAGTCTCGCGCGCAATAGAGGAGCCGACAACGTTCACGACACCGAGGCACAGTATGCCGTGGCGTTTTGCTTCGCGTATGGCCTCGATGGTGTCGAGTGTCTCGCCAGACTGAGAGATTGCAAAGAGAATCGTGTTCTCAGGGTCCATCGTGTTCCTGCGGTAGCGCAGTTCTGAGGCAAGGACCGTCTCAACGGGAATGCCGGTCAACTCTTCAATAAGGAGCTCACCAATCTGGGCTGCGTAGAAGGCGCTGCCGCAGGCGGTAATCACAATGTTCTTCACCTTCTTGATGCGAGGGAGCACATCGCGCAGTCCTCCGAGGTTTACCTCACCACTTGAAGGAACCAAACGACCACGGAGCGAGTTCTCAATTGCCTCCGGAATTTCCATCATCTCTTTGAGCATGAAATGCTCATAGCCTTTCTTTTGTGCGGATTCAATATCCCAGTCGAGCGTCTCTATTTCTTTCGTAAGCGGCTCCTGAGAGAGGGTCGTGACGCTATAGCCATCAGGAGTTAGCACTGCAATCTCGCGGTCGTCCAGATAAATAACGTCGCGGGTGTGCTTGAGAATTGGAGTGGCGTCAGAGGCGACGTAGTACTCGTCCTTACCGATGCCAAGCATGATGGGGGAAGCCAGGCGTGCAGCCACAATCTTCTCTGGCTCGCGCTTACTTGCAACCGCAAGGCCGTAGGTGCCACGCACTTCTTTGAGCGCAGCTGCCACGGCTTCCTCAAGCGGTACGTCCTTTGTGTACTTGCTCGCGATGAGGCCTGCGAGAACTTCGGTGTCAGTGTCTGACTTGAAGGTCATGCCGTCCTTGGCGAGCTTCTCCTTTATATCGGCATAGTTCTCGATGATGCCGTTGTGCACTAGCCAGACCTCACCACTCTCGTCTGAGTGCGGGTGTGCGTTGGTCTCCGTTGGAGCACCGTGGGTGGCCCAGCGGGTGTGTGCGATGCCGCAGGTGCCCTCGAAGGAGGCAGGGAGAGCATCAGCAAGCATAGCGACCTGGCCTGCGCGCTTCATGGAGCCTGCACCACTTATATAGATGCCCGCAGAGTCGTACCCACGGTACTCAAGGGCTCTAAGCCCATTCATCAGAATGGGGGATGCATTGCGGGGGCCTATGTAGCCAACGATTCCACACATATGTTAAAGGAAGAGTATACCGTTAGTAACTTCGCGCAAGCTTACCAGGTTGCTTGGTGAAGATTGAAAGAAGTCCCGTAATCAGCTAGGATGCGGGAACGCCGATGTAGCTCAGTTGGTAGAGCGCGTCCATGGTAAGGACGAGGTCTCCGGTTCGATCCCGGACATCGGCTCCATATGAAGTGTTTCTCCGCCCTTCTCCTCGTTCTCGTACTTATTACTCCTTTTGGAGCGAATGCTGCTGCGCTCAAGAAGCCGGTTATCGTAAAGAGTGCACCGGTGGTATCTCCCATCGCTCGGATAGGGGAAGAGATTGCGATACATGGCAAATACCTCTACAACACCACTCGCGTTACGTTCACCGGAGACGCAGTAGCCACAGACGTACGTGAGTACGCCGGTACGCTCTCATCCGATGGGCACACCATGCTGAAGGATCGTATTCTTCTCACCGTGCCGCCGGGTGCTCGGGATGGGGATATAGAGGTCTGTAACGGCACCAAGTGCGCAGTGATTAAGAAGGCCATCGATATCACCTCGGACGTGAATGCCGCCTCCATCATCACGCTCGTAGAGCCGAACAAGCAGAAGACCTATGACCCGAAGAAAAAGATGACGGTCAAATTTTCTATAGAGAACTGGAAAAACCAAGGAGTGGCCGTCTACCTCCTCCGCTACGACGGCAATCCAAAGGGACCGTCGCCTTATTTCCTCGGAAGCGTAGCAAGCAAGAAGAAGTCGTTCTCCTTCGTTCCCGCGTCTCTCCAGAACGCGTTCGTGAGCTACCCGGGTAATATCTACAAAATAAAGGTCTGCAACAATCCGTACTGCGAAATGATGGATGTGAGTGAGGAGTACTTTGGGTTTAAACCGAAGAAATACTAGCCCCAGGTGCCTTGTTTCTCTGGTGTTTGAGTGCAGCGACAGACGTAAGCCACAGTGAACCAAAGAAGAGAATTGGTCCGGCTACCATAAGGTAGAGGAACCCAGTCATGGCTGCTCCAAAATCACTCGGGAACAGTGTTCCGAGCTGGATGAGGTATAAGACGTGGAGTAGCACGAATGCCACGCAACAAAGAACGATAAGTCCCTTTACGATTCTGCTGAAGAGACCCATGTATGGAGTGGAGAACACAAAGGCAAGTGCGATGAATGGAAGACCAAGGAACGCATACTCAAGCATTGCGTTTGCAATAGGGTCCCATACACGCAGGTACCACCACACGGTGTTCGTGAACTGCTGCAGGACGAGCGAGAGAAGGTAAATGGCAACAGGCGCCAGAAGCGCTATGTTTGCCAGTAGATAGAGTTTGCGCATTTTATTGCTGCGTTACTGGAAGGCCTCCAAAATCTTCCTTTTGAATCTCTGTGTAAAGGGGATTGCGCAGCAGCGCGGGCTTTCCATCGCGCTCAACAACGTAGTAGGCGAATCCTTTCATCTGCTTTACGAGTCCGTAGTCAGCGTGTCCAGGGAGTCCTGCTGGGTCTGGGTCATCGAAGTGGACAGGGCTGTCGTCTGCCGTGACGAAGTAGGTCTTTCCGGTGTTCACGGCGAGATGTCCGTGGCCTGATGGCATGTAGACTTCATCGCCCGCCTTGACCGGGACAGCGGTGAACTCTTCAATGACGCCAGGCGTCGCTCCCATCTTCTGTCGCAGGATGATTCCCTCACCAAGAAGTATCCAGTACGTCTCATCGAGATCTCCTATATGGTAATGGCCGTAGGTTTTGATGTATTCATCGCCCACAAGCCCCGGCTCCCAGACGGTAATGTTCCTCTGGTCCGTGCCGCCACGAATCATGTAGTAGTGCACTGAAGGCCCTGGAAGCTCAGGATGGAGGAGTACCTCCTGCATCTTCTCGTGCGTGCGAGCTGCGTAGTGCTTTGGGACGTTGCTGAAATCCATAGAAATAAGTATACCGCGTTGCGTGAGCCTCGCTAAAAGGCTATAAAAGGTACGCGCCACCGTAGCTCAGTTGGTAGAGCATCTCACTCGTAACGAGAAGGTCGCCAGTTCAATCCTGGCCGGTGGCTCCACAATATGGCAGACGACGATTTTCCAGGCCCAGGAGACTACGCCCGTAAGCGTGCGGAAGAGATTGAGAAGGAGGCAAACATTGGTCCTCTTGAGATAAGTGGGCTCGGCATACCGTTTGAAGATTTGATACACGGTCATGCGGTTCCTCCAGATTTCGTAAGTCAGCTTATGGGGTACTACCGTGTGGCAATAGAAGAGCACGAAGGCTGGACGCCAACGCATGAGCTACAGGATTCGGTACTGAAGTCAGTGCGCCGCTATCAAGACAAGAACGACCCGGACTCCTACGTCGTACAGTTCACCTATCCGCTTCCAACTGGACTCACTGGCGTGTATCGCTATTCAGTTTCGAAGGACGATTTCCCCCGCAAGCAGTGAGAAAGCGCAGTGCGGTATACTCGTTCAATGAACGAGGAGAACCCGCGTCTTGCGGAAATTGAGGCACTGATGGCCTCGCCAGATTTCTGGAGCGACAAGGATGCCGCGCAGCGCATCGTGCGCGAGTACCAGTCCCTTAAAGAAGGGGGAAGCGGAGACGCACATGATTCAGGGGACGCGACGCTTGCCGTGCTTGCAGGAGCTGGTGGCGACGACGCTGAAGACTTCGCCCGCATGCTTCGTCGTATGTATGAGGGGTATGCGGTAACCAAAGGGTGGACCGTGCGAGAGCTTGATGCCAACGAGAACAGTCAAGGAGGGTTTCGTAACGCGCTGATTGAAATCAATGGCACCAACGCCTACGGACGATTGAAGCACGAGGCAGGCGTGCACCGACTGGTGCGCATCTCCCCTTACAACGCGCAGGCAAAGCGCCAGACCTCCTTTGCAATGGTTGAGGTATTGCCGCGCATCGCACCGTCGGAGAAGATTGAACTCAATCCGGACGACCTCGACATCCAGTTCGCTCGCTCTGGAGGAGCAGGAGGCCAGAACGTGAACAAACGAGAGACTGCTGTTCGAATCGTGCACACTCCAACCGGAGTGTCTGCACACGTCTCTTCTGAGAGGAGTCAGATTGCTAACCGCGAGCGTGCACTTGAGCTGGTGAAGGCCAAGCTCTTCAAGCTTGAGGAGGAACGAAGGGAAGCGGAGGCTAAGGGTCGCTCCATAAGCTCCACTGTTAAGAATGAGTGGGGGAGCCAGCGCCGCTCCTACGTGCTCCATCCCTACAAGATGGTGAAAGACCATGAGACTGGGCACGAATCAGGCAATCCTGAGGCCGTACTTGAGGGAGACCTCGACGATTTCATAGACGCAAGTGCCAAAGGTGAGGTAGAATAGCTCGGTTATATGATCTACTTCGACAATGTGACGAAAGAGTATCGAGACGGAACTCCCGCGCTCGAAGAAGTGACCCTCTCCATCGCCCCTAAAGAGTTCGTTTCCATCGTCGGTCAGTCAGGTGCAGGGAAGACCACACTTGTAAAGACTCTGCTTGCAGAGCTGAGGCCTTCAAGTGGTTCGGTGTTCTTTGAGTCAGTGGACATTCACACACTTCCCTCGACTTCGCTCCACCACTACCGCCGCAAGCTTGGCACCGTGTTCCAGGATTTCCGCCTCATTCCTAACAAGACTGCCTACGAGAACATCGCCTTTGCGATGGAAGCTGCAGGTCGCCCTGATGACGAAATCGAATCTGACGTTCCCTACATTCTCGACCTTGTTGATTTGAGTGATAAAGCAGAGCACTTCCCGTGGCAGATGTCTGGCGGTGAGCAGCAGCGCGTTGCCATTGGCCGCGCCATTGTGAATCAGCCTGATGTCATCATCGCGGACGAGCCAACGGGCAACCTCGACCCAGTGAACACGTTTGAGATTATGGAAATATTGAAAAAGATTAACGAGCTTGGTACGACCATCATCCTTACCACGCACAACAAGGGAGTGGTTGATGCGATGAAGAAGCGCGTCATCACGATGGAGAAGGGTCGCATCGTGCGTGATGATCCTAATGGGCACTACATTCTCTAGACTATGAACTTCACAATGATGAGAAGGATGATAACGGGAGGAGCGAAGAATTTCGTTCGCAGTGGCTCCGTCTCCTTTGCAACGGTGCTCATCATGACGGTCACCCTCATGATTATTGGGTTCTTGATTTTCGTCTCTGCAATTCTCTCGCACACCTTGATGGCGATTGAAGACAAGGTGGACGTGAACATCTATTTCCATACGAATGCGACTGAACCGGAGATTCTCCTGGTACGTGACCAGCTTGCTGCTCTTCCTGAGGTATCGGTGGTGACTTACACCTCTCGCGACCAGGCACTCGCAGAGTTCCGTGAGCGCCATGCTGACGACCAGCTCACGCTCCAGGCACTTGAGGAGCTCGGTGAGAACCCGCTTGGGGCTTCGCTTGCAGTGAAGGCAAAAGATCCAGGCCAGTACGAGGGCATTGTGAACTTCCTTTCAGACGAGGAAGGAACGGCTGGAGGAAGCTCAGGCGTCATCGACCGCATCAACTACTTCCAGAACAAGGTAGTGATTGACCGCCTTACTTCAGCCATCAGGGCTACTGAAGGGGCAGGGTTTATCATCGTGCTTCTCTTTGCACTCGCCTCAGCAATCATCGCCTTTGCGACTATCCGGCTTGCTATCTACACTGCTCGCGATGAGATTTCCGTCATGCGGCTGGTGGGTGCCTCCAATATGTATATCCGTGGTCCCTTCATCGTGGCAGGCATCATGGCCGGGCTCCTTGCGGCTGCCATCACGCTTATTCTCTTCTATCCTATTGCCTGGTATGTGGGCTCGACTGCCAGCGGATGGCTTGGTGGCTTCAATCTCTTTAACTACTACGTAGGAGAGTTCCCTAAGATCTTCCTCATCCTCGTTGGTGGAGGCGTACTCCTCAGCGGTGTAGCAAGCTGGTTTGCGGTGCGTAAGTACCTCAGGACCTAAGCGTATGGCAACCAAAGGACACAAATACATATTCGTAATAGGCGGTGTGATGAGCGGCGTCGGTAAGGGCATCGCGTCTTCCTCCATTGGTCTCATCCTCAAGCAGCGCGGGTACAAGGTGAACCTCGTGAAGATTGACCCGTATCTGAACGTGGATGCAGGAACGATGAACCCAACCGAGCACGGTGAGGTGTTCGTCTTGCGTAACGGACTCGAGACCGACCAGGACATGGGTAACTACGAGCGCTTCCTTGGTCGCGACCTTGGTCCTGAGGACTACATGACTTCGGGCATGGTCTACAAGTCAGTCATTGAAGCGGAGCGCGCGCTTAAGTACGGAGGAAAGTGTGTGGAAGCCATCCCGCACGTGCGTGATGAGATTCTTCGCCGCATCGAGGGAGCTGCAGCACACAACGGAAGTCAGGTGTCAGTCATAGAGATTGGTGGCACGGTAGGGGACTTCCAGAATGCCCTCTACATCGAAGCAGCGCGCGTGCTTAAGATGCACTACCCAGAGGATGTGCTCTATGTAATGGTTTCCTACCTTCCGGTGCCGTCGACTCTTGGTGAAATGAAGACCAAGCCGACGCAGAGCGCGGTTCGTGAGCTGAATGCCTACGGGGTGCAGCCAGATTTCATCATTGCTCGCTCAAAGGAGCGCATTGATGAGAAGCGCAAAGAGAAGATTGCGATTTCAACGAACGTGCGTCCGGAGCACATCATTTCTGCTCCTGACGTAAATTCTATCTATGATGTGCCGCTTAACTTTGAGAAGGATAATCTGGGCGACATTCTAACTGACCAACTTGGCCTCAAGAGGAGTTCCACTGACCTCAAGGAGTGGGAGAAGTTTGTTTCTCGCGTTTCGGCAGGTGGCCCTGAGATTACGATTGGTATCGTCGGTAAGTATTTTGATACGGGTGATTACATTCTCTCCGATGCGTATCTTTCAGTGATTGAGGGTATTAAGTTCTCTGCTGCAGAGGTTGGGGTTACTGCCAAGATTGATTGGATTAACGCCAAGGACTTCCAGAATGGCGAGAACCTTGAGCGCCTCGCACAGTACGACGGCATTATCGTTCCGGGAGGATTTGGAGAGACGGGTATTGAAGGGAAGATTAATACCATTAAGTACGCACGCGAGAACAAGGTGCCGTACTTCGGCCTCTGCTACGGTATGCAGCTCGCTATGGTGGAGATTGCCCGCCACAAGATAGGACTTGAAGGAGCGCACACAGTGGAGATTAATCCTGTCTGCCCTCACCCGATTATCGATGTGATGCCTGAGCAGAAGGACATCATTGCCACTGCTGATTACGGAGGCACTATGCGCCTTGGAAGCTATGTCGCAGAGCTTGGGAAGGGCACGATTGCACGCGAGGCCTATGGCACGGATAAGGTAGAGGAGCGCCACCGCCACCGCTATGAGGTGAATCCTGAGTACATCAAGCAGCTTGAAGATGCAGGTGTTGTCTTCTCTGGTAAGTCTCCAGACGGCGTTCTCATGGAAATTGCTGAGCTTCCACGCGATGTGCACCCGTTCTTCCTCGGCACGCAGTTTCATCCAGAGCTTCAGGCACGTCCGCTTGCTCCACACCCTTTGTTTACTGAGTTCTTGAAGGCCGCAAAGAAGCGCGCAGGGAAGTAGTCTCTATGGGCACACTGCGCACGCCAGAAACAGAAGCTGCGTACACTAAGGTGAAAGAGGAGGGCCACCTTCGTGAAGGCTGCGTGCTCTGCACCATTCCTTCGGTGAAGGAGTTTAACGAGTGGAGGATTATTGAGAATAGGTTTCCGTATGACCTCATTGCGAGCGTGCACCACATGATTCTTCCAAAGCGCCATACTGCGGAGCTTTCCAAGAGCGAGCAGAAGGAGTACGAGGAAATCAAGGAGACGTACATGCAGCCCACCTATGAGTTCTTTATTGAGCCCGTGAATCGGCAGCGCTCCATTCCAGAGCACTGGCATCTGCATTTGATTACTGCCAAGCACACGTATTAAAAAAGCCCGGCACTGCCGGGCTTTTTGTTTAAATCTTTTCTATTGCTTCCCAAGGACGCCCTTCAACACCGAAGTGTCCGTAGGCAGCGGTCTCCTGGAAGATAGGACGGCGCAGCCCCAAGCGCTTCTCGATTTCTCGTGGGCGGAAGTCGAAGTTCTTGTTCACGATGTCAGAGAGGTTGTTTCCCTGGTCATCGAATGCCTCCACCATGACTGGGTCCACACGTCCGATAGCATAGGCCACTGAGACCAGTGCCTTCTTTGCGTGTCCGTTGGCCACAAGGTTCTTTGCGACAAAGCGGCACATGTAGGCTGCGGAGCGGTCCACCTTGGTGGAGTCTTTTCCGGAGAAACAGCCGCCTCCGTGGGGGAGGAGACCACCATAGGTATCCACCATTATCTTCCTGCCTGTGAGGCCCGCATCTGCCTCAAAACCGCCCTGTACGAAGCGTCCGGTGGGGTTCACGAGTATCTCCACTCCCTCAGTGCTGCCGAGTATTGGAGTGAAGAGGTGCTCGATGAGGTCCTTACGAATGTCTTCCAGGTCTGCGTCTTCTGCGTGCTGGGTGGAGGTGAGTGCGGTGATGACCTTTCCATCCTTGATGGTTACTTGGGTCTTGCCGTCTGGGCGCAGGTAGGGGAGCGCGCCATCACGACGGAGCTTCTCGAGTCTCCTTGCGAGCGCGTGCGAGAGCACCACACCAAGCGGGAGGAACTCAGGAGTCTCATCAGTTGCGTAGCCATACATGATGCCCTGGTCGCCAGCGCCTCCAGTGTCCACACCCATGGCGATGTCAGGGGACTGTGCGACCACACGAGAGAGGACTTCAAGGTCTTCGGTGTATCCAATGTCTGCGTATACCTTTCGTGCGATAGCTTCGCAGTCAGGGATGGCCTTGCTGGTGATTTCTCCTCCAATCATCAAGGTGCCGTGACTGCCGAAGGTCTCTACTGCAACGCGGGAGCTCGGGTCGCCTTCCAGACAGGCGTCGAGAATGGCATCTGACATCTGGTCACAGACTTTGTCCGGGTGTCCGGAGGTAACGCTTTCAGTGGTGTAGTGGGTAAGGGTATGGAACATAGTGGGTTAAATAAAAGTCCCGCCGTAGCGGGATGAGTGTGGTAAGCATCGTCCCCCGTTCGGGGCTGGAGGCACCTTGCTTGTAGGCAGGTTGCCGGCGATGTCCTCGGGCCAGTACCCTCGTCGCGCTCTTGATACCTGATAATTGCTTCCGTTTGCGACTATACCACGGGTATATACTTGTGCCATAGCAACTAAATGGAACAGGTATGGAAGTAGTCATTAACTGGTGGGCGATGCTCGGCTGCGTGGTCGCCGCAATGGCAATCGGTTCACTTTGGTTTGGTCCTCTGTTTGGGAAGATGTGGATGGGTCTCATCGGGCTTACGCCTGAGGGCATGAAGTCTATGAAGATGACGGTTGCGGGCGCTATGTTTGGAGGGGCAGTAACGTCCTTCTTGATGGCGTATGTTCTTGCGCACGTCTACACTTTTGCGAGTGCGTACACCGGCATGGTGGGTGTGACGGGTGGCCTCACTGCCGCCTTCTGGTGCTGGCTTGGCTTTGCGGTTCCCCTTACCGCAGGAGGGTTTCTCTGGGAAGGGAAGAGCTGGAAGTTGTGGGCGCTTACCGCTGCCTATTGGTTGGTGACCTTGCTAGCGATGGGCGCCATCATCGGCGGCTTCTAGTTGAAGGAAATCGGTTTTTCAAGTATCGTGCGTTCTCAAGGCGACTCCTGTCGCCTTGAAATTGCGGGATCGTCTAATGGTAGGACGCGACCCTCTGGAGGTCGTTATCTAGGTTCGAGTCCTAGTCCCGCAGCCGCCTTGCTACACTTCAGTTATGGAAGTCTCTAGAGAAATTTTTGTTCCAGCCGTCTGCTCAACAGACGGGGCATGTGAACTCGTCCAGGATTCAATGAGGCTCGATATTCTGCACCATGAAAATGGTCAAACAGCAGAGGCGTACCCAATTCATCTTGAAGATGGGAAATTCTTCTCGGAAGTATTTGGCGCGTCTTTTTCAGAAGTTGAAGAGTATCGGAAGCACATACTCAATACGGTACATTTGATTACGAGTTCCTTTACCGATGGCGCGCTTGCATATGAGCAGATTGATGTGGTGGGGAAGCGCATACAGGAAATCGATGTGGAATTTGCAAAGCCGAAGATTGGGCGACCACTCGACATCATTCATCAGCAGTATGGCCCCAACCCCAATCATCCATACCGCAAGATAACTCTCATTCGCACTACAGTCCCGGTGCGTATGGAGGAAGGTATCAAGCGGTTCTTTTTTGAGAAGTTCCTCGTTGTATATTCATTCCTAGATGAAAACGGAATGCGCCGTTCGACCATAACCCCTATACACTCGCATCCCTATAATCATGAGGTCGTCTATTTCGTAAAACACGGTCCTGGCTCGAGAGCTGTTGAACGAGAGTATTTACCTACTGACAAATCAGGTACTCCATTCGTTTCTGCTGAAGGCGTATTCAATCCGGCTTTAATCAGTTCTGATGGATTGCTCTCATTGGAGAATCTGCAAACCCAATTCAAGAAGGAAGAAACACTTGAAGGCACAGATGTGCCCATCCCGCTTGAACCATTCGAATCAGAGTTCCTCTCTCGTAATCCGCACTTTATATCTCAAACTGATGGTCTCTTTCGACCCCACCAAGTGACGATCCATGACTCGGAGGAAGAAGGAGGGACACTCTACTACGCCTTCAATAACTACTGGGGACCGCTCGGCCGCGTCATCGTATACAACGATTCAGGCGAACCCCTCGTCTGGCGTCACAAGGAATGGGACAAATAGGTTCGAATATCGTCCCAGACAGCCAGCAAAGTCGAAAATCAGCGTTTTTGATGATAAAAAGACTAGTTTTCTCAACTATTGCATTCCAATAAGAGAGGAGCAGAATATGGGGTAGAAGTACAATACTCCAATTATTCCTTATTAATCACTCGAACATGGCAAAGCAGCGCGTCTTCATTAGCTTCGATTACGACAACGATAGCGATATAAAAATGTTACTGGCTGGCCAGGCGAAATTAACGGACTCCCCTTTCGATTTTACTGATGCTTCTGTGAAAGAAGCCATGTCAGGAGATTGGAAAGCAAAAGTAAAGCGTCGACTAGGAAATTGTGACCAGATGGCTGTTCTTTGTGGTGCGTCTACACACACAGCAAGTGGAGTATCTGCGGAGCTTGAAATCGCTCAAGAACTGGGCCTACCTTATTTTTTGCTGGAAGGACGGTCGGCTAAGACTTGTACTAAGCCAAAATCTGCTCGAACTACCGACAAAATGTATTCCTGGACTTGGCCTAATCTTAAATCACTTATAGGAGGAGGAAGGTAATGAGAAAGGCACTTATAATCGGCATTGATAAGTACGCTAGTTCTCCTTTAACTGGTTGTGAAAATGATGCTGTTGCGATTGACAATACCTTGCAAACAAATGGTGACGGCTCACCAAACTTCACGACTAAACTAATCACTAGTGACAATGTAAATGTTACAAGCGAAGTTATACATAATGCACTTAAGGAATTATTTTCAGGTGACGCAGAGACTGCACTCCTCTATTTTGCCGGTCACGGAATAATAAGCCCGTCAACGAACGCTGGTTACATTGTTAGCCAAGATGGGAAGAATGGAAGCTGGGGTGTTTCCTTAAATGAAATTCTAGGAATGGCAAATAAAGCCTATCCGAAGATTAATTCTACGGTGATAATTTTTGATAGCTGCAATTCTGGTTATACGGGTGAGGTTGAGGCTCTTAATAATGAGAATATTTCAGCAATAGGAACAGGTGTAACCATTCTTACTGCCTGCCATAGAGACGGTGGGGCAGCAGAGGCCAATGGGCACGGATTATTTACCCAGATACTATTAGACGGTCTTGCAGGTGCATCTGCCGATATCTTGGGACGTATTACTCCAGCTTCCGTTTATTCGCATATTGACCAGACTCTTGGTGCATGGGAACAAAGGCCTATCTATAAGGCAAATGTTCAAACTTTCGTTACATTGAGAAATGTAGCCCCGAAAATACCGCTTGAGGCATTACGTCGCTTAACAACATATTTTCCGACACCAACAGAGCAGTTTCAGCTTGACCCCTCTTTTGAGCCTGACAGGGAGAATATTCCAGAGAAATTGAGGCATATTCCACAGGATGAAAATAATGTCCGTATCTTCAAAGAATTACAGGACTTCAATCGTTATGGACTAGTAGTCCCGGTTGATGCTGAGCATATGTATTATGCAGCCATTGAATCTAAATCCTGCAGGCTAACAGCTTTAGGAGCTCACTATAGAAATCTTGCGGAAAAAAATCGTATCTAATTATTAAAACGACCTCGGAGTTCCGAGGTCGTACTTAGTTAGATGGAGCCTTGTATGTTGCCTTGTGGCAACATACAAGGCTCCATCTTAAACGTCAAGAAAATAGAGACACAAATCTGTGCGCCAAGCAGCAACCAAGCTAATCTTGAGGTAAATGAGGTGCTAGAAAGCATAAATCTTCTGTTACAGTATATCAAACGTAGGCAAAAAAAGTTCCAACATCGTCCAAGACAGCCAGCCAAGTTGAGTGGGGTTCTGATGCAGGAGATACGTTGATTTTGTGGAAGTGGCTACTGGCCGTTAGAACTTCGCTGATGCAAAGCAACTCTTTATATTTCCTACGAGTGGCGGATGACTGGGTATCATCGTAAGTACACGAAAGCCAATACGTGTCTACGGAGTGCCCAAAACTAGGACGGGAGATGGTTGGTTTGCTTGATGTCCCCACACTCTTGCACGATTTGCTTGTAGGTGTAATATACGGGTCATATAGTAATTATAAGCCGTACCCGTTAATTATTTAGCCTGAATACCTATGGACAAGCAAGAACGCTTCAAGAAACTCGCAACGACTCGTACAAACGAGGTTCTTTATCGTTTGAAGGTCCTAGGCAACTGCTCTAACCGCCAACTGTATGCCTACGAGGAGAAGGACGTGGACAAGATTTTCTCTGAAATAGAGAAGAAGGTTAAGGAAGCGAAGGCAAAGTTCAATTTCCCTAAGAAGGGTGAGAAATTCAAACTCTAATACTTATGGAAACGAACACACACGGCCTCAGTAGATTGGAAAAACTCATCCTCTTCCTTTACGAGAAGGGGAATGGCCAGCCTGTTAAGGTTCGCTACGAAGATATCGTAGTCGGAGTCTTCAAGAAGTATCCACACGACTTCCATCTCAAAGACTATCCAGAGTATCCAGATTCTGGAGACATGATTCACAAGCCACTCTACGACGCTAAGAAAAAGGGCTATCTCAATGCCGCTAATAAAGTATTTGCTCTCACTGACCGTGGCCTCGACTACGCGAAACAACTTGCTGAAAGAGGCACTGGTAATAAGGAGACTGTTTCTAAAGACCGCCTCTCACGCAACACGACTATTGAGTTCGCACGAATCAAGGGCCTTGAAGGGTTTGAGTTGTTCGTAAAAGGACAGGGACACAAACTCACCGACAACGACTTCTATGACTATCTTGGTGTGACGGTTCGTACCCAGAAGAATGCTGTGATAGGTCGTATGAACACGCTCGATGCCGTCCAAAAGGAACTAAAGAATCACGACAACAATCCCACCGCTGTGAAGGTAGTGGAATATCACGACTTCCTTGTGGCCAAGAACCAGAGCGTAGTCAGTTTCTTCACTTCTAAGAATTAACTATGGCTACCAACAAAATACTCGCAATCAAAGAGGTCGCAAACGAATTCGACGATAACATCCTCGATATTTTCGGGGCAGAATTCAAATTCGACCATGTAAAGGGAATGGCGGAGTGGCTTAAGAATTCCGTTGACGCATATCGTCGTAATGACGTTCCCGCTTCAGAACACACCATCGTGTTTCGATTCCTAGACCAAGGGATGACTTTCCCGACTATCGAGTGCATAGACTTCATCGGAATGACGAAGGTTGATATTGAGAAGTCTTTCAAACGCTGGGGAGACCCAAATGCCGCTAAGCGAGGCAATAAGACCGACAAGAATAAGAAGATGTTTGGTGGCCACGGAAACGGAGGCAAGTTCTACATGCGCCAGATGTTCAAGCAGTCGCGCTTCATAACCTACAAGGACGGAATGCTTAATGTGTTCGGTTTTAGTGAGAATCGGAAGTACGGCTTTGTGCCTGGATATGAGGACAAGAAAATGACTCCAAAGCAAGCACTTGAGTACGCAGAATTGACTGGCCTCATTCCTGACGAACTCAAAAAGAAAATCCTAAATCACGAGACAGGCTTTACGTCCGTTCAAGGTATTGGTCCAGATAGTGTGAAGGGAAAAATAAACGTTAAACGAGAGATGGAACGCTTCAAGAACTATCCTCAGTCTCGACGCATCCTTCTCCGAAGCCAAGTCTCCGTTACATACAACGACGGTGTTCTGTACCCAAGTCTCAAGCCAGACGAGCTTGACCCGTTGGAGAAATTCAAGGACCCGCGAATAATTCAGATTCCAGAGAAACTCACGACTCAATCTGGTTCACAGAAAGTGACTGTCGTGATGGTTACTCAGAAGTATCCGCCAGGCAATCTCGTCCTCAAGACCTCGTCGGAGGCTATGACAAGGGGAACCATATTGGGTGAACTCAACCGCATAGACATACTTGGAGAGGTGGGTGTAATCGGCTCGTACTCCTTGTACGAACTGGGAGTTAAAGGTTTCCCTGCGGCTGGCTTCGTCTATGGAGAATTTGGACCTGCAGTTGAAAATGACGCGTCTATTCTTGAAGACCCTGACAATGATTGTGTTACGAATGACCGATCAAAACTGTCGGTCAACGACACGACGAAGGCACTTCTTGAGTGGATAGCCACTGAGGTTGATAAACTCGCTGACGAAATAACGGCAATCGAACGGGAGAAGCAAAAAGCAAACCAGAAGGAAATCACGTCAAAGTTCAATGACGTTCTCAACTCGTGGAAGAACAAGCACATGAGCAAAATCATGTCTGACTTCTTTGGGACTGGTGCAGAAGGAAAGGGAGGGGGTGGAGCAAATCCAACACCAGAACACCAGATACTTCCGCCACCTAACGGATTCGACTTCAAGTATCCACGAGCAGAAATCGAAATGGGAAAGAAGGCAAACATGACACTTAAGGTGTCTGTCCCGAACGTACTTCCTATTGGTGGAACGGTCTTTGTTTCTTCAAGTTCCGACAAAGTGTTCTTGGAGACTGAAAAGTATGTCGTTAAGTCCGACCTCATTAAGACGGATGAAAAGGGACAGGATATTGCCTTCATCAATGTCAGTGTCGAAGGTGTGGAAATCGGTGCAGAGGCAACTATTACCGCCACTGACAAGAAGCGCACCGCAACAATGACTGTTGTCGTTATTGCAGAGAAGGAAAGTCATAAGGGTAAGCAGTTCCCACAAGTGTTGCTTTCCAGCCACGATGCAGACCCTCTCGGTTCTGGTGGTGAGACAGTCGTTCTTGGAGAGCGCGACCCTATCGTCTACCAGCGACCACAGGACTTGCGATCCAATATCTATTGGATAAACACTTCAAGCCCGATGGCCTCGAAGATATATGACAAGTTCCGTTTCGATTCTCCTCAATGGCGAACCTATCTCTTTGACCGCTACGTGGACATCTTTGTTAAAGAGGCTGTGCATGACTTGGAAAAGAAGGACTTACAGAACTTCACGGCTGACTCTGTTGACCGACGCATAGAAGAAGTCGTGCGTAAGGTCCATCAGAGCGCAAACGAAGACTTGGAAGACTTCCTTTTCGACTCGACCTACATAGTTCCTGAAACGGAAAAGTCCGAAAAGGATTAACGCAATGACTACGCCCCCAATTACTGAAGGAAACGAAGTTGATTCCACAACTGTCCTTCCAGAATTGGGAGGAGATGATGACGTATTGGATACGTTGGCTAGTCTCTTTGGTGTATCCAAAGAAGCAGTCGAGGAGAAGTCCCGAAGACACGACATCGTAGGTATTCGACAGATGATTATGTACCTCCTTCGTGAGTACGGAGGAATGTCGTTCCCTTCGATTGGCCGCCTCATAGGTAATAGAGACCACACAACGGTCATGTACACCTATACGAAGGTAAAACAAGAGGTTGCAGACGACCCTTCTATTCTTGACGGGGTTGCTGGTCCAATCGTTGTAGCAAAAGCAATCAAAGTCCGGAAACAGCAACTTGAGGAAGAACTCAGGGGTATGAACGCCACGCTTTATGCGGAAGCAAGGGCCACGATTCAGTCTGCACGTCTTAAACGCAGGGAGCCACGCGTAAGACCTATACCAGAACGAGATACAAAAATCCTTGAGATGTATCGAGAGGGACTAACTCTACAGAACATTTCAGATCTTGTTGGGATTACGCGTGAACGTGTACGCCAAGTCGTACTCAGTACGATTCGCACCATAGCCATAAATGAATCAATCACGAAGGGTATCGTCATGGACATTGATGTACTCGTTGAGGAGGAGAATAAAAAACGTGACGCGGCAAAGGAATCGAAGAAGTCAGTTAAGGAAAAGAAGGAGAAACCAGAGGGCCCAAAACGTTGGAGTTGGTACTACGATGTGTGTCAGGAATGTGGTTCGAGTACCTTTCCTCATAAACGAAAAGGCATCTGTCAGCGATGTCTAGGAGCATTTAGTGGTCCTGTTCGAGAGAAGATTATCAATGACCACGATAACAAGTGTGCTGTTTGTGGTATCACTCGTCCAGAAGCCATAGGCACTCAAGGAAGGGACTTGTACATCATGAAAGACCAGACAGTGCTTTGTCGTAAGCACTTCCTAGAATCTTCTGGTCAACGAATGGGGGCTTACAAAAACCACGAATGGAGTCGTTTTCATGCTGCATGCAAGAAGTGTGGAACAACTACCGTATCTCACGCTAGTCGCGGGTTCTGTATGGATTGCAACCCTCTATTAACGAGTGAACAGCGTGAACATATAATAGTGAAGAAAGGGAGTGTTTGTAGTCGCTGCGGTATCGCACGAGAAGATGCTAAAAAGGAATACGATGCTGACTTTCGAGTTACGAAGACTGACGAAACTCTTTGTATGAAGTGTTTTTCGGAATACGCACGAGGCAACTTCAAGAAACCAGCCTAGGCTTACACACGACTTAACGAACGAACAGGCACACTAGGCATATCTACGACCAGGAGAGAATCCTGTTGCTTTAGATATTTCTTTAATGCACTAGCAACTTCTTTCGCTACGGGTACCGTGACGGCATTCCCAAACTGCTTGTACGCATGAGTAGTGGGAACAGGAAACTCAAACCATTCAGGGAAGCCTTGAAGACGGGCATACTCTCTAGGGGTAAGTTTCCGGATACCTTGTTTGTTTATCGAAACGGCTCGGTCTTGAATCAGGTTCCTCTCTCTTCCCATGTTTCCACATACGACAGTATGAGAAACACCTTTAGGGTCTAAGATATGACATCCAAACCCACTACCCTGTGCCTTGTGTCGGGCTTTGTGAGCCATCAGGCCGTCGTGATACTTCTGTGAGAGGTAGTATTTATCCTCAACTTTTTTCTCAAGGATGTCTTTAACTCGTCTCAAGCCTGGTTCCTTAGAAGCCATCGGGAAACAGAATTCCTTGTGAGGACTCTGGATACCAACTATGTAAGTTCTCTCTCGATGTTGGGGCACTCCAAAATTCTGTGAATCGAGAATCGTTTCGAATACGGTATATCCCGTTCCTGCTGTTTCTAGAGCAGACTTAATGAATTTGTACGTTTCTCCCTTGTTGTGTTTGATAAGGTTCTTAACGTTTTCAAGTACGAAAGCTCTAGGGTTCCGAACGTCTAAGAATCTAACTACTTCATTGAAAAGTTGACCTCGCGGATCGGCAAGGCCGTCCCTCTTTCCAATCATCGAAAATGGTTGACATGGAAACCCAGCAAGAAGGATATCGAAGTCTGGAAGGGTAGAGGGATCTACTTGTCGAATATCTTTTTCGTCTATCTCTCCAAAGTTTGTTCGGTAAGTGACGCATGCACTCCTGTCTACATCATTCGAGTAGACAACATCAAAACCCGCTTGAGTGAATCCCAAGCGCATACCACCTATACCAGCAAACAAATCAATGACCCGATACTTCGGTTTAGATACAGCCACAAAAGTATTTTAACATCAAAGGAATGACGCAAGGCGAGTTATCCGGATGTTCGGCTCGGCTACCTCAGGAAATACCCAATTGGCTTTCCGTATGCCTATGCAAATTGGTTTAGTTCTAGTGTGTCAACTCTCAACTCGGTTCATGCTTACCCTACAGCCCCAGCGAACCCAACAATGTCGCAAGCTCATCCCCCTCGATCTTCCGCCACGCGCCTTTCTTAAGTTTCCCCAGCGTAACGTTCATGACGGCGGTGCGCTCCAGGTCGCGTACCTCGTTGTGCATAGCAACCACCATTCGGCGAATCTGATGCTTCTTGCCCTCAGTAAGGGTGATACGGAAGACCTTCTCGCCCATAATCTGCACCTTACAAGGTTTCGTATGGTAGCCCTCAATGTCGACACCGGCTTCCATATGTTCTTTGAAGCTTGTGCGTAGTGGGCGCACGGTACGCACAACATACTGCTTTTCGTGTTCATACTCAGGATTGAGCATGCGGTCGGTAACGCGACCATCGTTCGTGAGGATGATGAGCCCGCTTGAATCCTTGTCGAGGCGTCCGATAGGGAAGGTGCCGGCAAGTTCCGGAATGGCCTCTGTCGCACTCTTTATATCGTCCTCGTCTTCCTGCGGAGAATGCGTAATGACGCCACGAGGCTTGTTGTAGGCAAAGTACAGGTTTCCTAGAGCGCGCTTGGCGCCACCTTTAACCTCCACCACATCATCTTTCTCCACTTTGTCGCCAAGGACGGCCCGACGACCGTTAATGCGCACCTTTCCTTCCTTGATAAGCGCATCAGCTCCAAGGCGCGTGGCATGGCCTGTGTGGGCGAGGTACTTATTGATGCGCATGGGAAAGGAGAGTTCCATAGGTGCACTCTATACTAGTTTCTCTACGTACGGCACGACAATCTTGTGTATCTGCATAGAATATGTCATAATCCCATAAACCTAACCTCCTACTCATGTCTGATTACTCAAAACCTCGTTTCTCAAAGCCTTCCTTCAATCGCGGAGGACAAGACCGCTTTAGCGGCCCTAAGGAGATGCACAAGGCTAACTGCAGCAAGTGTAACAACGTTTGCGAAGTGCCATTCCGCCCAAACGGCAAGAAGCCAATCTTCTGTAGCAACTGCTTCGTCAAAGACGACGCTCCTCGCACTTCCTATGGTCCAAAGCGTGACTTTGCTCCACGTCCTTCCTTCAGCTCAGCGCCTCCTCGTGATGACCGCGGCATGCAGGATTTGAAGACGCAGATGCAGGGTGTAAACGATAAGCTTGCGCGCCTCATTCAGCTTATGGAATCTTCCCAAGCCCCTGTTGCTGAGAAGACCTCACTCAAGAAGGTTCTCAAAAAGGTAACCAAGAAGAAGTAACATCCTCCTTGTTGAGGACAGGGTTTCGGCAAGTAGTATAATCGCCGTATGAAAGCAGTCCTCTTTGATTTCTTCGGTGTCCTCTGGACCCCGGTCTACTCCCCAGTCATTAACGAACGTCTTCCGGAAGGGGAGCGAGCTGCTTGGATTGCTAAGCTCAACGACCTCGACATCGGTAACATTCCTAACGAGGAATATGAGCGCGCCCTTGCAGTTGCAGGAAACATGACAGAAGAAGACATGCGCGTAGCGGTGATGGAGACACCAGTGCCCAACACTGAACTCTTTGACTACATAAGAACGAACCTCGTTGGAAGCCACACCGTCGGTATTCTCTCCAACGCCCCACGCCATCTGATTGAACGCATTTCTTCAGACAGGCTCAAGGACTTCTATCCAATCCTCATCTCCTCAGACCTGAAGATGCTGAAGCCCAACAGGGATATCTTTGAAGAAGCTGCTCGCAGATGCGGTGTTGCTCCGGAGGAGGTGCTGTTTATTGATGACGCTGAGAAGAACGTGGCTGGTGCGAAGGCTGCGGGAATGAACGCCTTCCTCTATACGGACTTCGCTTCTTTCAAGCGAACGATGGCCCGCTATGCATAACATGGACAAAGACATCCTCGAGTACCTCAAGAGCCAGAACGTCTGCGTGGTTGCCGTTGAAATGCCTGACGGCTCTCCACACGGAGCCACCGTACACTTCGCGCACGCAGAGGACCCGTTCACCCTCCTCTTCCTAACCAGCAGCACCTACCGCAAGAGCGAGGCACTGAAAGCTAAAGAATCAGTGCGAGCCACGGTGGTGATAGGAAGCAACGAAGGGGACATGAAGACCTTCCAGCTCGATGGGGTAGCAAGCCTCCTCCCTAAGGGAGATACTCTCGAAGAGACCTATTTCATGAAATTTCCAAAGAAGAGGGAGAAATATGAGGGCTCTCACGACATTTTCTTCACTTTCACCCCCACCTGGTGGCGCTTTAGTGACTGGACACAACCCTCCGGAAAGGCCATCCGGACCAGCGAATAAGGCGTTGTGATATACTACCGATAGTTCTCGTCAGACCTTCGCGACCTCGGGACATTCCGCACAGTTATAGCAGCTACAGACAAGGTAGGTACCGCTTTTTTTGACACATTCAGGTTACGCCCGGTTCTAGGAATAACGATTATTTATGATTCAAATCATCCTTATCCCCGTATACGTTCTCTCGTATCTTATTGTCAGGCTGGTAAAGCTCGCTGAAACGCTCGTGTACATGCTTAAGGGCGGTAAGCACACCAAGAAATACCGAACCTGGATGTAGCTCCAGGTTCTCTTCATAAAGGGTTCACAGCGCCCCCGGTAGGATGCTGGCGGTCATTGAGCATGACTGGTAACTAACTATTGCTATGAACATACGAAACACTTTCTGCCTCCTCGCACTTGCGGGAGTGGCAGTACTGCCGCTTGCGGCCAGTGCTGCATACGACTCCTCGGCAGGAGTGACGGGCAGCGTGAATGTGGGTGGAAGCGCGTCAGGAACCTCAGCGGGCGTAGAAGTAGGTGCAGATGCTGACAGCAGCGTACGCAGTGACGATACTTCTACCGATGACTCAGGCACGACCAGCGGTAGCGCCGGACTGACCGGCGGACTTCGCACCAATGCGCTTGGCATTGAGGTGGTGTCCTCAGGACAGGTGCAGACTGCAGGCGATCTTGAAGTGTTTTCGGAGAACATGCGTGAGCGCGACGAGAACATCGCCAACGCTAACGCACGGGCTGCCGGAAGCGCGGACCTCACCTACTATCACAAGGGAAAGCTCTTTGGACTCTTCCCGGTGAAGGTGAAGACGCAGACGTGGGTTACGAGCGAGACTGATGGCACCGTAAGCGTGAACACGACGCTTCCATGGTGGTCTGGCTTTGTGACCGGCACGGGCAAGGTACGAAGTGAGGTAGATGCAGCGCTCGCAAACTCAGCAAGCCTCTCTGCAGATATGCAGGCGAGCGCTGACGCAGCAGCGCGGGCACGCATCCTCGATGCAATTGCGTCGGCACACGCTAAAGTCGATACGTCGGCTACGGTTACTGCCGCAGGTGAATAGACAAAAGAGTACACAGGAAGACGCCCCGTAAGGGGCGTTTTTCGTGTAGGATAAGCCAATGGAATTCATAGGACCAATCGAGATACAGTTCCTCACCGGACTCGCACTCTCCATTCTTATCGGACTTATCATAGGTATTGAACGCGAGAGTCGTGGCAAGGATGCAGGCATCTCCACGCACATGATGGTTATCGCGGGCGCGATGCTCTTCACCCTTTTGTCGATGTATGTAGATCCGAACTCCACCTCCCGCATCGCTGCACAGGTGATTACCGGTATTGGTTTTCTTGGCGCAGGTCTGGTGCTTAAGGATGGGGAACATGTAAAGAACCTCACCACTGCCGCTTCGCTCTGGTACAGTGCCGCGCTTGGTATGTCCATCGGTTTCGGTTTCTATGCCATTGCCATCATTGGCGGTATTGCGGCAGCCGTCATACCTCGGTTCCCATCCCTCCGTAAGAAGAACGGCCCCTAGGTTGCCTTTACTGGGGCTAGTGGTAGGATTTTGCCCGTATGAAGACCACCATCATCGCGCTAGCCCTCCTGGCCGCGCTCCTGGTTCCAACCGTTGCAGTAGCAGCCTGCAAGGGCTTTATGTGTGACTATCACCCGTACCGGTACGACAACTACGGTAATCGCTACACCCACTACGACGACAACTACCACCGTGATAGCTACTACGACCGCTTTGACGACTTCGGTAACTACTACTACGACAAGAAGCCATCGAATAACTTCTACAACTCGAACTCCAACAACCTCTACATCGACAACGACTTCTACTCCAGCAAGAAGAAGACTTCGAAGAAGAGCTCCACCTACTATCGTTGGTACTGGTAAGACATGTACCGTCTCCCTCTCGCGCTTGTTGGCCTCGTTCTCATCATCCTCGGGTTCTTCATGTATTTTGAGCAGGAAGCTCCGGACTACACGAGTGACGTATACAACTTCTCCTTCTCGTACCCTGAAGGCTACCTCGTCACGGAAGGTGAAGCGGGAACCGACCACTACGCCGTACGCCTCGTAAGAGAAGAGGATGCAGTTCCACCCGAAAACGGAGAAGGACCTACGGGCATCACCATCGATATCTATACAAACAACGCGCTATCCCTTTCTGAATGGGTAACGACGTCGAGCCTTTCAAACTTCAGTCTCGGCAACAAGACCTCCACCCCTACAAGCGTCAGTGGCGTGTCTGCAATCAACTACCACTGGTCTGGCCTCTATGAAGGTGAGACCACGGCCGTCCTGCACAAAGAGAATGTACTAGCGGTAACCGTGATGCGCATCAACCCCGAAGACCACGCCGAAGCGTACAAGGAAGTGCTTTCTTCTTTCACGCTGAGGTAACAAAAGCGCCCCGTATGGGGCGCTTTTGTTAGGCGGTGCGATGGAACCGCTTTTCCATGTTCTTGTGCTCCATGCCGCCCCAGAACCCGAGGGCTGCAACCGCAACGCCGGTGATGACGAGCGTCCAGGTAACGCCGGTGCCGAGTCCCGAGGTGAACGGGAACACAATGAGCCAGAGGCCAAGAAGGCCGTTAAGCCATTGCTGCCACATATGCTTCAGTTCGTTACTAGTAATCCACTGGCAAGTATAGGAAGAGGGGAGTGAACTCAACGTGAACCATATTTCCTGGGGATGCGCATGTGCTTGGGGAGCGTGCGGAAGGTGATGGAGTAGCGCAGCGCTTTTAGTTTCGGGATTGAGTGCTGGTAGTTCCAGCGACTATCTTTCTGCATGAGGTAGGCACTTCGAGGTTCTATCTCAAGCGAGGTGACTTCCTTTGGTGAGCGTGGCTTCCCGCGGAAACTTCCACGCGCGGACTCTAAAGGACGCAGCCGCATCGTCGCCCAGCTGGAAAGGGAAATGCCGATGATGGAATCAAAGCCTTCGTTGTCGCGATGCCAACCAATTGCAGCTCCCGGCTCGTATTCACTGATGAGTGCTTCAGCGACATGGGTGGCGGGAATATCAATCCACTTCGCTATCTTGCGCGCGATGGGGGTAAGGAAGCGGGGAAGGGCCGGCCCAGGGATGAGTACCTTAGTATCGAAGTCATAGGACCATCCGAAGTTAACGACGCGGCGTTTTGCCTCGTATCCTTCAGCACTTTGAGAGTGCTCGAAGGGTAAATCAAGGAACCAGGACAGCAGTTCAGCCTCCTCTGTCTTGGTGAGGAAGTTGGGACGGTACACGAAACCGCTCGGGAGGCTGGTACCGGTATCAAAAAGCTTTGCTTGGCTGGCGGCTCGTGGCATGGGGAAGCCATTTTACCCTATCCACCTCGGGTATTGCTCGCTTTCCTGTGGGGTCTAGAATAGAGACATACCCCGTAACCGTATATCTATGCAGAATGTACTCGACTGTAGCTGTGTCTCCCGTTGGAATGGCATCGCGCCTCTTATCCTCCGTGTCTCCGTAGGTCTTATCTTCGCCATGCACGGTTGGCAGAAGCTCCAGGGTGGCCTTGGCCAGACCGCAGGCTTCCTCGACTCGCTCAACTTCCCAGCACCGGAAGTGTTTGCGTTCCTTCTTATCGCAGCAGAACTCGCCGGAGGCATCATGCTTATCCTCGGACTCTTTACGCACTGGGTCTCAAAGGTTCTTGCTGTGGTTGCAGTCATCGCGCTCGCAACGGTGCACGCAAGTAAGGGCTTCTTCGTCTCTTCTGGAGGCTACGAGTTCATTCTCCTTATTCTTGCCGTTACGGTCGCCCTCATCTTCCTCGGTCCTGGCAAGTTCTCACTTGACGGCGCACTGAAGAAGAAAGCATGACCGAAAAGGTCGCTGGTAGCATCGCTGTACTTGCCGTCATTTTGGTTGGCGGGTACGTCGTGTACCAAGGCCTACGCGACACGCCGAAAACTCCTGAGGTAGTAGAAGAGGTAACGTCTTCCGACGTTACCTTTGCGTTTGACCCTGCTGGTGCGGACGAGTCTGGTGCACCAAAGACTACGGTCTCGGTAGTGTGGGGCGGCAAGAGCTACGACGCAGGAACTTACCAAGGCAACTGCTTCTCCATAGCAGAGTCTGCATGGGAGCTCGCACCAGGAGAAGAAACGGGTGCCATCTGCTGGTGGGCGGGAAGTGGTACAGAGATTGGTGTCTTCCTCGAAGGCAACGACCTTGCGGTGAAGCGCGGGTTCATCGAAGAGGGAAGCGCCGAAGTGGAAGGCTCACGCGGGAGCTTCACCACACTCTTCCTTCTCAAACAGGACAAGGACAGTGTTGTGTTCAAGACGCGTCTCAACCAACAAGGAGGAGGGCTCGGCGTTCTCATCACCCCACTTACAATTCTTGAAGACAGTCGCTGCCCGACAGACGTGCAGTGCATCCAGGCAGGGACCGTTCGGGTGAATGCGCGCGTTCGTAGTGGTGGGCTGGACCGGGAAGCAATCTTCACGCTCGGAATTGTCGAGACGGGAGAGAAGGAAACCATCACGCTCGTTGCAGTAGAGCCAGCAAAAGTGTCTACCGACGGCCTAGAACCTAGTGACTACCGCCTTACCTTCGGCATAGAGAAGCGGGGCGAGTAGGTTCATGAAAAGTTAAGGTAGGCGTGCCATACTTGCCCAATGGATTTCAAAAACCCCGCCACCCTCTCTATCCTCCTTCTCGTTGCGGTAGGAGGAGCAGTGCTGTTTGCCGCTGCCTACTATGGGCAGTTTTATGGACGCGACGGTTCGCCCTTTACTGATGATTCTGCAAAGCCAGTAGAAGTGGTGACTGAGTTCAGTACGCACCTGAAGCAGGTGTCGCTCATGGCGCCCCCTGACGTTGTTGCCAAAGCAATGGACGAAGAGTACGCAGCGTTTGTCCTTCCAGAAACGCTTGAGGCGTGGAAGCAGAATCCACAGAGCGCCCCCGGCCGCCTGACCTCGAGCCCGTGGCCCGACCATATTGAAATCTCAACCAGCACACCGACAGAAACGGGGTACAGAGTTGATGGCGTTATTGTCGAGCTTACAAACGATACCGCTGCCAATGGTGGCAGGACCTCAAGCTATGCCGTAACGGTACTTCTAGAGAAGCGTGCAGGTGAGTGGAAGATTTCTTCCTTTGAGCGTACGGCAGGGGTCCTCCCTCCGACGAGTATGCCAGCGACCCCACACCTGGGGACCTATGTGTGTCTTCCACACAAGGACCAGAGTGGTCCGCAGACCATGGAGTGTGCGTTCGGGATTCGCATTGATAACGGAACTCACTACGCGCTTGATTTCAGCACCTTTGCAAGCGATACCGGCATGACCATTGCCACTGGAGAGCGCATACGTGTTGATGGCCCTCTTACGCCGCTCTCAAGTATTCCTGCAAACGATCGTTTGCGCATCTATGATGTTGAAGGGGTGATACGCGTAACGGGACTTTCGCGCCTCTAGCTCACGGTATTTTCATTGGCAGTACGCGATAGTGGCTCTATGCCGCGAGGCATTCTCTACCACTAATCTCCGCTCCGTATGCTCGTCACTATCGCCGTATTGCTTCTCATCCTGTGGTTTCTTGGTGTTATTGGAACGTACACCATCGGGTGGTTCGTGCACCTTCTCTTGGTGCTCGCCATCATCATGTTCCTCATCCGCATCATTCGCGGGCAGAACCCAATAAAAGACTTATGAAGCGTGCTGCTGACTTCACCATCATAGGGGTTCATGGTAATGAACTCGTGCTGGTGCCGCTCAAGCAGCATCTACCTCCGCTCTTCAGGCAGGGGAGCCCACACCCAGACCTTTCAGAGGCTGAACAGAGGGTGTGCGTGTAAGTAGGGCACTCCACAGCAACCGCTTCCCCAGGAAGCGGTTCTTGCTATACTCTCTCCATGAGAAATCGCAAAACGTACTACCAGGTCACCTCTCTCGTTTTTCTTATTGTCGCAGTGCTCCATGCAATGCGCATCCTCTACAGCTGGGATGCGGTCATTGCCGGAGTCACGGTGCCGCTGTGGGCAAGCTGGGCAGCAGTCCTGATTGCAGGCTATCTATCGTACCGAGGCTTCACGTGGAAGCAGCTTAAATAAGTTACCCCTCAATGGGAGCAGACGGCGGGACGGAAGTCTCGCCGTTTTCTTTAAACCGCTTCTTCACTGCGCTTCCCGGCCAGCGATGGTAGAGGACAGGGATGAGAAGAAGCGTGAGCGCCATCGAGAAGGTAAGACCGAACATAATCGCGAAGGCGAGCGGGCCCCAGAGCGCTGAAGCGAAGGAGAGCGGAATCATACCGACGACCGTCACGATGGTAGTGAGCACAATCGGGCGGAAGCGGGATGCTGCTGCCTCGACCACCACATCAATCAGGGTCTGGTTTGGATTCTCACGCCCAATACGAGAAATGGAATCCATGAGAATAATGGCGTGGTTGATGATGACACCAGCCAGTGCAATCACACCGAGCATTGAGGTGAAGGAGAGTGCCTGACGTGTAATCATGAGGCCGAAGAACACACCGATAAGCGAGAGCGGGATGATGGCAAGCAGATAGAAGGAGTGGCGGAAGGAGTTGAACTCAAGCACAAGGATGGCGAGCATGAACGCGAGGCCGGCCAAGAGTGCGAGTCCCATCTCGGCAAAGGATTGGTTGACGTCCTCGCTCTCTCCACCAACGTTCAGTGTGACGCCAGCAGGAAGTTCTTGGGACGCCAGCGCATTGGTGAACTGGTTCGTAATCTCCACTGCGTTGCCGCCTGCTGCGACCTCTCCTGAAACCTGTGCAATGCGCTCGCCGGCTTCGTGCTGGATGATGGTAACGGCTGGCTCAAAGGAAACGGTTGCGATGGAGGAGAGGGGAACCGGGCCCTTGGTTCCCTGTATGGAGAGTCCACGCACAGCGTCAATTGAAGCGCGGGTAGCTTCGCTCGGGTCGGTGTAGGTAGGGTTGAGGTTGAGCTTCGTGCGTATCTCAATGTCCTCGCTTCCGGTGCGGATGGTGGTAGCTTCGCTGCCAAAGAGTGCTCCGCGAAGTGTTGCACCGACGCTTGCAGGGGAGACCCCGAGCTCTACCGCCTTGGCAGAATCAAGGCGCACCACGAACTCCGGCACATCTCCGCGCGTTGAGGCGCTGACGTTGATAGCCCCTGGAATGTCTGAGAGGGTGCGTGCTGCACGGTCTGCAGCAAGGGTAAGGTTACCAAGGTCATCTCCTGAGAAGGTGACGAGAAGTGGTGCGCCTGACGGAGGACCTCCAGCAAGTTCTGAGACGGTCACGCGTCCAGAGGTAATGTCAGCGAGTTTCTCGCGGTAGTCAGCAACAATCTCGGCACTCGAATCCTTGCGGTCGGAGCGGAGGTTGAGCGTTACGTTTGCGATATTCTCGTTACCGCCACCGGAAGCAAAGCCGCTGGTGAAGGAGCTTCCTGCACCTGTCTCGGTGACGAAGGACTCAATACGCTCGTCTCCATAGAGGTATTCCTCCACTTCGCGCACGACAAGATCAGTTTCGGTAAGCGGGGTGCCTGGCGGTGTCTCTATTTCAATAATGGCGAGGTCCATGTCTTCTGGGGGGAAGAACTCCACCTTCACCAAGCCCACCATTGGAAGGAGGAGCGAAACGAAGAAGAGGGCGAGCATGCCCTGAAGGAAGCGGTTCTCCTTCTTGCGGTCACCGAGGACGCTGCGCAGCAATGACTTATACCAGTGCTGAGCCTTCTCGTTGTAGCGCTCTTGAATCATCTCTATCTTTGAGCGCTCCGGCTTGATGATGTACATCGTAAAGAGTGGCACGAGGCCAAGCGCCACGAAGATGGACGCCAAGAGCACGAAGATAAGCGTGAAAGGAATGGAGGCAACGAACTTGCCCACGATGCCTGATAGGAAGAAGAGGGGAACGAAGACCACGACGGTGGTGAAGGTACCGGCAATGAGTGGCCATGCGTACTCCTTAATTGCAGCGAGCGCTGCAGCACGCTTGTCGCCAAGCTTCGCAAGGCGAGTGTGAATGGCCTCCACAATCACGATGCCCGAGTCCACCAGAATACCGATAGCGAGAATCAGCGCGAAGAGCGAAATGAAGTTAATCGTGTTGCCGGAAGCATAGATACCGATAAACGCGATGAGGAAGGAGAGCGGTATCGAAAGGGCAGCAGCAAGCGATTCCCTCCACCCAAGTGTTGCAAAGAGCATGAGCATCACCAAGAAGACTGTCTCAAGACCCACGCGAGAGAGTTCGGTGAGGTCGTGAGAAATGTCATCGGCCGCATCAAAGGTAATCACCGTCTCGGTGCCTGCAAGCGTTGTCTTGGAAAGTTCGGCAAGGGTCTCCTTCACTTCAGTTCCCGTCTGAAGAATGTTGCCGCCGCGACTCTTGAATACGGAAAGGGTAAGGGCAGGCGAGGAAGGAGCACTCTCAAGTGAGACGCGAGAGAAGGTGGCAGGGTCTGCAACGCTGTCGACGACGTCTGCGACGTCACGGATGTGGATGGCGTTTCCACCTGGTCCTGCAATGGCAACGTTGCCTACCTCCTCGGTACTCTCGAGTCCTGCTTCAAAGCGGACCGAGTACTTCACGTGGTCAATCGTAATGGTGCCTGCTGGGGAGGCAGCACCAGAGAGCCTGAGGGCATTGGTGACGTCTGAGAGCGAGAGACCGTACTGAAGGAGCTTCTCCTGGCGCACGATGACTTGCACCTGGCGCTCACGAACTCCTGAGAGGGAAACACTAGAGACGCCCGGCACGCGCTCCAGCTCATCCTTCACCGTCTCACCAAGCGCGGTCAACTCTCCTGGTGCGAGGTTGCCTGCGATAGAGGCGATGATGATAGGTTGGTCGGCGAAGTTAACGTCCGAGACAATGGGGTCTTCCGCCTCCGCAGGAAGCTCAGGACGTACCTTATCGATTTCATCCTTAAGGAGCTGTATGGAGCGGTCGATGTCAGCGTTGGCCTCAAATTCTACCGAAACACTTGAAACACCTGCACCAGAGGAGGAGGTTACCTTCGAGACACGTTCAAGCGAGAGTACGCGGTCTTCTACCTTGTCGGTGATGAGCTGCTCGATGTCTTCGGCAGAGGCTCCGGGAAGAATGGTCGTGACGATGCCAAGCGGCACCTGGATTTCAGGCGACGACTCCTTTGGAATCGCAAGCACCGCAGTAAAGCCTGCGAGTACGAGAACGATGGTCAGGAGAATCGTGAAGTGATGACGATCTATGAAAAAGGTCCAGAATTTCGTCATGGGTTACGAGCCGTTTGAGAGCTTTACCTTCTGTCCTTCAGCGAGTCCGCGTGCGTCAGTGACAATGCGGAGGTCAGGTGTGAGTCCTGAAAGAACTTCAATGCGGTCGCCGCGCACTTCTCCAATCTCAACGGCGCGTGCGACAAGCCTCCCGTCTCCATCGACGGTAAACACAACACGACTGTCTGCGTAGAGCTTTACTGCAGAGAGGGGAAGGAGAACGGTGCCGCCCGTTTGCGCCGTTGCGCTTACGGGAGCTGGGACCGCAATGCGCACTGACTGGCCGTTCACCAGTGTGTCAGCGCCTTCAACGGCGACATGTATTTCAATTTGCTTCGTGACAGGGTCAAGTGCAGGAGCGATAGAGGTCACAATGCCTGAGAGCGTCTCCTCAACCATCACGCGGTCTCCCACTGCAAGCGCAGCACGCTCGTCTTCTGAAACGTACGCAACAATCTCAAGCGCGCCATTTTGTGCGACGGTAGCCACATGAGTGAAGGCGGTGACGTAGTCGCCAACGCGTATTGGGAGGAAGTTCACTGTGCCTCCAATCGGAGCGCGCACTACGGTCTTTTCAAGAGCAGCCTGGGCAAGTCGCAAGGAACCAAGTGCCTGCTTTACGCTGGCTTCGTTTGCTGTCGGGGTGCCAGAGGCGGCGCTGGCTTTCTGGGCTTCGAAGTCATTGCGCAGCGAAGCAATTTCAGAGGAAATGCTTGCGATGGTCGCACGTGCAGTGGCGAGACCGGCAAGCTGTGCGGCGCTTGCACCTGAATCGCGCGCGTTAGCTGCATCGGCGAGGTCAGTGAGGAAGGTCGAGAAGATTCCAATGGTGCTTTCCATTTCTTTGAGAAGAAGATTCGGGTCCTTGGCGCTGCTCTCGGGAAGGCCGCGGCGCCATGCGTTCATGAGGTCGCTAATATCACGACGAGTGCCTGACAGGCGCTGCTCCTGGTCACCATCTGCATTAATGATGAGGTTCGGACCGGCTGCAGTCGGAGCACCAAAGAAACTATCGACGTCAGTTTGGAGCGTGGTCTCCAGTTCACTGAAGGAACTGTTGTAGGAGGTCCGGATGTCGGTTGAGACGTCACGCACTGTCGTGACGTTTGCAGCGACTGCCGCGTCATAGGAACCCTCAGCTTGGAGCACTGCAGCTCGCTCGCTCGCGTTCTCAAGCTCAGCCAAGACGGAGCCTGCCCCTACCGAAGAACCAACCGAAGCGTTTACGCGGCGCACCGTTCCGCCAGTTTGGGCGAGGAGCTCTGCTTCAGTTATGGAACGAACCGTACCAATAACGCTTCCTGAGCTTCCGCCGCCTGAGAGGGAAGAGACGGAGGCGAGGGTGACGGTCCGCTGGTAGCCGGCAGTGTCCTCCTTCGCGCCTCCTCCGGTAAGGAACATGAGCGCAATGAGCGCGATAATAATAAGGGCACCAATGATGAGTTGGGTGCGAGGGCGCAACTGCCTAAAACGCCTCCAAAGAGCCCGAAGACCGTTCCATAGACTTGAAAAGAACCGGCGTATACCGGTGAGGATTGCATTCATGAAGGGCAGTTTACCTTGGAAACTAAGCGTTTTCAACGCGTGGCGCTTCCCGGGCTTATGAACATACTGGGTAACTGGTGGAAGACGCATGAAGCTATACTTTGGCTATACAGGACTAAACGAATGCGCATGCAAATTAAAACATTGATCGGAGTTGTGGTGGCGATTGTCGTAGTTGGTGGTGGCATCTGGTACGTCTCGACCAACAAGGCAGAGGCTCCGGTTGACGGCATGCCTGCAGCCAGTGAGGACACTGCGGAAGGTTCGGGAACGCTCGCCGAACTCATGAAGCGTGCTGGCTCCTATAAGTGTACGGTTGAGATGAAGCCGACAGAGGCAAACGAGAACACTGCCTCCTCAGGCACCGTGTATGTGGCGGACGGCAAAATGCGTGGAGACTTCACTACCGTGGTCGCAGCGCTCGGAGGCAAGATTGTGGAGTCGTACATGATTTCAACTGACGGCTATGTCTACACCTGGAGCAACCTCTTGCCACAGGGAATGAAGATGCAGATAAGTACTTCAGGAGATACGGCGACGCAGGGCGGTATGGATGCATCTGCTGCCGTTGATTACCACTGCGCTCCCTGGAATGTCGATGCAAGCCGCTTCACTGTTCCTACGAACGTGAAGTTCACCACGGTCGGCGGCGTACAGTAGTGCAGCGTACCGGACTACCTCCGGTATACTGAGAGGAAATGCGGCGTACACTTTTCAAATGGATTGGCGGGACAGTGCTCGCAATTGTGCTTCTCTCACTTGCCTACGCAGGATTATTCGGTCCAGATGGGAAATCCACAGAGTTCGAGGAATTTCTGATTGAGCCGGACGACTCGCTTGCAGAAGTGTCGGAAGCACTGGCCTCGCGCGGGCTGATTCGAAACACCTTTGGGTTCAGTATCGCCTACGCGCGCATGGCCGGCACCATCGAAACGTATCCGGGAGGGTATGAACTCTCCACGTCTATGGATGCGTGGACCGTTGCAAAGATTCTTTCGGGTCCACCAAAGCTTGCGTGGGTGCGCATTCCGGAAGGGTATCGCAAGGAACAGATTGCGGAGCTCCTTATGAAGACCCTCGGATGGACGGAAGAGGAACGTGAACGTTGGGTTACGGTGGATACTGAAACTTCCGCAAACGAAAAGGAAGGAGTGTATTTCCCAGACATCTACCTCATCCCAACTGATCAAAGCACGGCAGAAGTTGCTGCTCGTCTTAAGGAGCGGTTTACGCACGAGACCAAGTTGCTTCGAGAGGAGGCTTTGGCTTCCGGTATTGATTGGGAGGAGGCGCTTATCATCGCGTCGTTAATTGAGAGGGAATCAAACGGAAGGGACGACCAAGAACTTATCGCTGGCATCATTATGAATCGACTCGAAGATGGCATGCCCCTTGGCATCGACGCGACGCTCCAGTACATACGTGGGGAAAGTGGTGCGTGGTGGCCGGTGCCGCAATCAGAAGACAAGTACCTTGAGTCTCCCTACAACACGTATTTCCGCCCAGGGCTTCCGCCGCACCCTATTGCAAACCCAAGTCTGGAATCAATTGCCGCAGCAATTCGTCCCTCAGCTACCTCCTGCCTCTACTATTTGCATGACTATGACGGCGAGATTCATTGCTCCACCAACTACCGTGCACACGTAGCGAACGTCAATCGATACCTCAAATAGCGAGTGGTATAGTTAGAGCTTCATGAAAAAGAAGCGCAATTTCAGAGTAAAAGAAGTACTGGCGGTCTACTTCGCGCATGCGAAGCGGTATCCCGTATCCGTATCGGCAGGCTTCATCTTTACGGCTGGTGCATTCGTTTTCAGCACGATTGTTCCGCTCATCTACAAGGAACTGATTGATACCGCAGCAGCAAACCCAGAACCAACCGCACTTGCGGCAAGCGCAATGCGGGCCATTCTAGCGACTGCAGTAATGTTCATGCTCTTGCGCTTCTGCTTGCGCCGGGGAGGAAGTGTCGCCAATACCTTCTTTCAGCCGCGCATTATGCGGGACCTTGGGAATACGGCGTTCTCTTATCTCATAGACCACTCCTACCGCTTCTTCGCGAACAACTTCACGGGTACCTTGGTGCGCCGGGTGACAAAGATTCAGTCTTCGTTCGAAGACTTTGCGGACCGTATGTTCTTCGACTTTGTGCCTATTACCGTAACGCTCATTGGTGCCGGTGCGGTGCTGTTCTCTCGTCATTGGATTCTGGGAACTATGTTCAGCGTCTGGGTGGTCATCTTCCTTGCAGTGCAGTTCGGCATCGTCGCATGGAAGATGAAGTACAACGTTGCCGTCGCAGAGAAGGATTCTGAAGTAGTCGGAGTATTGTCTGATGCCGTCGCCAACGACGTTACCATCAAGACCTTTGCGAGCGAGGACCACGAGCGTGGCCTATTCGCGAAGGTGGCACAGCAGCTCTCGAAGCTACGCTTCAAGAGCTGGATGATTGATGAGGCCATCAACATGGTGCAGGGCCTCCTCATGATTCTCATCGAGTTCCTGCTGTTTTTCGGCGTTATCTATCTCTGGCAGCAGGGAGAAGCGACGGTGGGAGACTTTATCCTGGTGCAGTCCTACGTCATTCTCGCCATTGACCGCCTCTGGGACCTCGGCCAAGCGTTGCGCCGCCTCTACTCTTCGTTTGCTGACGCGACTGAGATGGTTGAGATTATGCTTGAGCCTCATGAGATTACGGACGCTCCGAACGCAGGCACACTCAAGGTGAACGAGGGAGCCATCGCCTTCAATAAGGTTGAGTTCCGTTTCCACGAAGACCGGGCAATACTCAAGGATTTCGATCTTGCGATTAAGGGACACGAGAAGGTAGCGCTTGTGGGTCCATCGGGGGCAGGCAAAACCACCATCACCAAGCTCCTGCTTCGCTTCCATGACGTGAACGGCGGAGCGCTCACTATTGATGGGCAGGATATTAAGGAGGTAACGCAGCGAAGTCTTCGTGAGGCAATTGCCTTCGTGCCGCAGGAGCCTATTCTCTTCCACCGCACGCTCATGGAAAACATCCGCTACGGCCGTAAGGACGCTACCGATGAGGAGGTGGTGGCCGCCGCAGAGAAGGCACACTGTATGGATTTCATCAACAAAGCACCGGAAGGTTTCAAGACGTATGTGGGTGAGCGTGGCATCAAGCTCTCGGGAGGGGAGCGCCAGCGCATCGCCATTGCACGTGCCATCCTCAAGGACGCACCTATTCTCGTGCTCGATGAGGCAACCTCCTCGCTCGACTCAGAATCAGAGGCGCTCATTCAGGATGCACTCGCCAAGCTCATGGAAGGCAAGACGGTCATCGCCATTGCACACCGCCTCTCCACTGTTATGAAGATGGACCGCATCATCGTGATTGAGGATGGAAAAGTAGTCACGACCGGTACGCACGATGACCTTCTTCAGCACGAGGGCGGACTCTACAAGAAGCTCTGGGAGATTCAGGCAGGAGGGTTTCTTACGGGAGAGTTGAAGTAGCTATGAAAAACGCCATCATCCTGCATGGCACGGGGACGAAGAATACGGATTTCTGGTTTCCGTACCTCAAAGAAAAACTCGAAGCAAAAGGTTACGATGTCTGGCTTCCGCAACTTCCAAACGACGAAACACCAAACCTGAAAGACTGGCTTGGCTTTGTGCTTGAGAACGGGACGTTCACTGAGGAAACGGTGCTCGTGGGTCACTCGGCTGGCTCGCAATTTATCCTCAGTATTCTCGAGAACCTCACGACGCCTATCAAGAAAGCTATTCTTGTATCCGGATATGCAAAGGTGCTTCGCGCCACTTCCGAAGCCCCGAAGAACACACAGGAGCCCAACTGGGCGGCTATCAAAGGCAAGGCGAAGGAATTTGTTTTTATAAACTCTGATAACGACCCTTGGGGCTGTAATGACAAAGAAGGCGCAATTATGGTCGAACACTTAGGAGGCGAGCAGATTGTTATGGCAGGGGAAGGGCACATGGGCTCCACCACCTATAACCAGCCGTACAAGGAGTTCCCGCTCCTCAACGAGTTGGTTTCTTAGAAGCTCACCTGTTCTTCGAACGGCTTTGTGCCATCAATGACAAGGTCTGCGTGACCCTTTGGGTTGTTACGCTCCATGTATTCCTGCTCTGATGCAATCCATCCTTTCCAAAGCGTGGTTATTTCGTCGAGCGGTTTTCCTGTAATCTTGTCGCGCTCAATCCCGCGTTCAAGACAAAGCTCTTTCGGTGTATCCACGAAGATGGAGAGGCTTATATAGTCTCTGAATTCCTTTCTCGACGAACTGACTCCTTCAAGAATCATGAGGTCAGTCACGGGCTGGTCGACGACTGGTCCCGGAACATTATTGTCCCACCACTGCGTACGAGGATAGTTGAGCGTAGTCGCTCCGTTCTTGATTGGTTCGAACACGCGCTCAATAACCAGCGGCCACCAATCAAATGGATTCTCCCAGCTCGCAAAATCGTCCTGCCGGACTATTTGAGCCCCTAGTTTCTCTGCGAGAAGTGTGGCGAACGTAGATTTACCAGACCCTCCATGCCCATCAACCGCTATGAAGCGAACGTGCCCAACCTTCGGTTCCTTGGAAGCGATGAGCGCCGTCACATTTGTCATAGGGAGAGTATACCGTTGACGCACCATATATATACGGTATGGTAGGGAAGTAACGGCCGCGAGGCCGATTTTCTATGGAAATCAGGAACATCGCTATCATCGCTCACGTGGACCACGGTAAGACCACCCTTACTGACGCCTTGCTGCGTCAGACGGGTGCTGTGGCAGACACCGCAGCCTCCATGGACTCCAACACGCTCGAGAAGGAGCGCGGCATCACCATCTACTCCAAGAACGCTTCGGTGGAGTACAAGGGCACCAAAATCAACATCGTCGATACCCCAGGACACGCGGACTTCGGTTCCGAGGTGGAGCGCGTGCTGCGCTCGATTGACTCCGTGCTCCTCATCGTCGACGCCCAGGAAGGCCCAATGCCCCAGACCCGTTTCGTACTTAAGAAGTCCCTTGAGCTCGGACTTAAGCCAATCGTGGTGTTGAACAAGATTGATAAGCCTGCTGCAGACCCTGCACGCGCAGAGGAGCAGGTGCTTGAGCTCTTCTTCGAGCTCGGTGCTAACGAGGAGCAGTCCAACTTCCCAGTGGTCTACGCCATTGGTCGCGACGGTGTTGCCGCTAAGACGCTCGCAGACATGCCAAGTAATGGTGGAGCCGCTCGCGACCTCACCCAGCTTCTTGATGTCGTGCTTGAGCACGTACCACCAGCATCCACTCCAGACGCAGTCAGCAAGCCGCTTAAGCTTCAGGCTTTCAACCTTGGTTACGACAACTTCCTTGGTCGCCTTGCTATCGCTCGCATCTACGAAGGCTCCGTACATCCAGGAGATAACGTTATCGAGAAGAACCCAGACGGCACGACCCGTACCGGCAAGCTCACCAAGATTTTCACCTTCAAGGGACTTGAGCGTGTTGAGGCAACCGTTGCAGAAGCAGGCGACATCGCCCTTATCGCAGGCCTTCCAGAGATTTACATCGGAGAGACCGTCACCACCGACCCATCAGTCGAGCCAATGCCTGCAATTGCCATTGATGAGCCGACCATCAGCGTGAACTTCCTCGTGAACAACTCACCGTTTGCTGGTAAGGAAGGAAAGTACGTGACCAGTCGCCAGCTGCGCGAGTACCTTGAGCGCGAGCTCCAGGTGAACGTTGGACTTAAGGTTGATTTCAATTCAACGGACTCCTTCAAGATTTCAGGACGTGGCGAGCTTCACATCGCGATTCTCCTTGAGAACATGCGCCGCGCAGGCTACGAAATGCAGGTCTCCCAGCCGCAGGTCATCATTCGCGAAGAGGAGGGCAAGAAGCTCGAGCCGTTTGAGGAGGTCATCATCGATATCCCAAGCGAGTACCAGGGTGCTGTTATCGAGCGCCTCGGCACCCGCGCCTTTGTGCTTCAGAACCTTGTGCAGCATGACAACAGCGTACGCCTCACACTTGAGGGCCCTACTCGTGGACTCCTTGGGTACAAGAACATTTTCGTCGTTGATACCAAGGGCGAAGGAATCCTCTCCTCCCGTGTTATCGGCTTCAAGCCACACGCAGGTGAAATCAAGAAGCGTCAGGTAGGTTCGATGATTTCCATGACCACTGGCAAGTCGCTTGGCTACGCACTCTGGTACCTCCAGGAGCGCGGCGTCCTCTACATCAACCCAGCAACGGAAGTCTACGAGGGCATGGTGGTGGGCAACACCTCTAAGGGCGAGGAAATGATGGTGAACCCAACTAAGGGTAAGAACCAGTCTAACGTCCGTTCTTCCGGTAACGATGAGGCCATTAACCTCTTTCCACCGATTCTCCTTACGATTGAGCGCGGACTCGAGCTCATGGGCGAGGACGAGTATCTCGAGATTACGCCAGAGAGCGTGCGCCTACGCAAGCAGTTCTTGACTGAGACTGACCGCGCTAAGGCTCGTCGCTAACGGGTGGTATTCTAGAGGGCATGGGACTCTTCATTGAGATTGCCTTCCTCCTCATCATTGTGATGGTGAACCGTCTCGGGTTCATCTACGTCGTTAACCGCAGGCTCCACCTGACGCTTTCGAAGAATCCGCTCCTCACCTTCCTTTATTTCATCTTGATGACGGTGGTGCTTGCCGTCCTTTTTCCGCACTACGCGGCTGTTCTGTTCCAGTCAGGTTCAACCATGGCGATTTTGTTCTGTCTCTTTGTGCTCTTTATCATCAATCCTTGGGTGTACGCGCGCCTCAAGGAACTCCACCAAACCCCTTCAAAGCTTGCAGAAGCGTTCCCGGACCAGCAGTTCCTCCTCATTGATACACGCTTCCTGTTCTCCAAGACCTCAGACGTTATCTTCCAGCAGGTGGCGGTGGGCATCATGCTTCTCATTCTCTCCGAAGCAGGTATCCCAATGAGTGAGCTAGTGCCGCTCGCCGCACTTGTGTTTGCAATCATTCACCTCCACATGTTCTTCGCGACCAGAATACTGTGGGCTACGTACTTCACCATTAGCGCCACTCTTGGCGGCTTCATGCTCCCATTCCTTATCCTTGGTGTTCCGGGCGGTATCTATTACGCGATTGTGATTCACATGCTCTGGTATGTGGGCAGTGGTGCACTCTTTGGTGCAATCGAAGCAGTTGAACGTGGGATTAACCGACGCAAGGCATGAACTACGGTCCGCTCTTAATTTTCATTGCAGCAGTGCTGTGGGGCATTGATGGACTCTTGCGCCGTGCGCTCTTTGACCTGCCGCCGGCGACTATTGTCTTCTACGAACATTTGATTGGACTCATCCTTATCTCGCCGTTTTTGATTCGTGCATGGAAGACGGAGAAACTCACAAAGCAGGAGTGGGGAGCAATGCTTTTGGTCGCGCTTCTTTCAGGCGTGCTCGGCACCATCTTCTTCACGAGCGCGCTCCTGGCGGTAGGGTTCATTCCGTTCTCGGTGGTGTTCTTGCTTCAGAAGCTCCAGCCAGTGTTTACGGTTGCCACTGCAGCGGTCGTACTTAAGGAGCGCGTACGCCCGCTTTACTTCCTATGGGCTGTCGTCGCACTTATCGCTGGATACTTTGTTACGTTCCCGAACGGACAAATAAACCTCATCGACGGCCAGGGACAAGTGGCTGCTGCACTCTTCGCGCTTCTTGCAGCAATTGCCTGGGGCTCCTCAACCGCTTTCTCTCGCTTCACACTGCTTTCGCACGACAACACGTTCATCACGGGTCTTAGATTCCTCCTCACGGTCCCCATCGCCCTCATCTTTGTATACGCACTTGGAGCAGGGGAATCCCTTGTGAATGTGACGCTCAACCACCTCCTTATTCTTGGATTGATTGCGGTTTCAACCGGCATGCTCGCTCTCTGGATTTACTATCGGGGACTGCGCACCACTCCCGCCAGTGTTTCGACCATCGTCGAGCTTGCGTTCCCACTCACCGCCATTGCCATCGACTTCTTTGTCTATGGCGTGACCTTGGCGCCAAGTCAGTACCTTGCAGCAGCCGTCCTGCTAGGCTCTATGTACGCGGTGGCACGGCTCCCCCTTGTGAAAGCAACGTAAGCGTGCTACGGTATTCCTACAACGTCACTCCAGTTTCCGTCTTGAGAGATACTCAAGACCCGGGAAGGAAAGTGTAAGCAATCTCGGAACTCTCAGGACGTTGCGGCCCCGCCCGAGCCCATCGAGCTCTATAACTCATTGCGCGACCGACCGTCGCGCGGAACACATACATTCTTATGAATCAGTCGCATTCAGGTAATACAAGTAACGGTAATAAATCAGGTGGTGCACGCCCTCGTCGCCCTATGGGCGGAGGTGGTGGACGTCCCTTCAACCGCCGTGGCCCAGCGCGCAGCAGCGCGTACGAGGCAGGCATGCGCTTTGCGCAGGAGGGATGGAAACCCCCAGTCACCGCATCAAGCTATGACCTCAAGGAACATGGCATGGGCGGAGGCAGTCGTGGTCCTCGCACGAGCGCCCCTCGCAGCGGAGGAGCATCAGGAGGCTACCGCGGTAACAACAACACCGGCCCTCGTGGAGGACGCGGCGGACCTCGCCGTGGCGGAGGTGGTCGCCGTGGCGCAGACCCCGTCTTCGACGTTTCTCGTTTCATTAACAAGGCAACTCCCGTAGCGGACGTTGAGGTCTTCGTACCCACCACTGCATTTGTTGATCTTCCTATTAGCGAACAGCTCAAGGACAACATCATTGGTAAGGGCTACACCACCCCAACTCCTATTCAGGACCAGGCTATCCCCCAGATTCTTATGGGCAAGGATGTCGTTGGACTTGCAAACACCGGTACCGGAAAGACCGGAGCCTTTCTTATTCCGCTTATTGAGAAGGTGATTAAGGACCGCACTGAGCGCGTTCTCATCATGGTGCCAACCCGTGAGCTCGCTATTCAGATTGAGCAGGAGTTCTTTGGCTTCGCGAAGATGCTTCGCATCGCTTCCGTCACTTGTGTGGGTGGCGCGAACATCGTGCCGCAGATTCGCACGCTTGCTCGTGATCCAGCATTTGTCATTGGTACGCCAGGACGCCTTAAGGACCTTATGGAGCGCAGGAAGCTCGACCTCTCGAAGTTCCGCACCGTCGTGCTCGATGAGGCTGACCGCATGCTCGACATGGGATTCATCGACGATATGCGCTTCATCCTTTCGCAGATGATTAGGGAGCGTCACACGCTTTTCTTCTCCGCCACCATGGGTCGTGAGATTGAGCGCCTTATTGGTGACTTCCTCAAAGATCCCGTCCAGATTTCGGTGAAGACTCGCGACACTGCAGCAACCATCGACCAGGACGTGGTGCGCGTTGAGCCGTCTCGCAAGTTCGATCGTCTCGTCGAGCTCCTTAAGGACCCTGAGTTCGATAAGGTACTCGTCTTCGGTAAGACCAAGCACGGTGTGGAGCGTCTTGCCCGTGACCTTAAGCGCGCTGGGATTGAGGCTGACTCTATTCACGGCGACAAGACTCACGGTAGGCGCCAGCAGGCCCTCGGCCTCTTCAAGAAGGACCATGTCCAGGTGCTTGTGGCTACCGACGTGGCAGCACGCGGTCTCGACATCTCTGGGGTCTCCCACGTGATTAACTACGACCTTCCGCAGTCCTACGAGGACTATACCCACCGCATTGGCCGCACCGGCCGCGCAGGGAAGGCAGGACGCGCCCTCACGTTCATCTCGTAACCCCCATTTGTTCAATTCCTCCCAGAGGGTATGCTATAGGGCATTACCCCCTGGAAAGTAATTGAGACATATGGATAACAAAACGTTTTTCGAGAAATACGGTACTGCGCTCGCCCTTTTGGTCGGGTTGGTACTCATTGCAGGTGCACTCATGTACGGACGCGGCGCAAGCATGCCTACCGATGGTGCGGGAGGAGAGCCTGCGGCAGTTGATATCAAGGACGTGAAGACGGAGGGTTCGCCCTTTGTTGGAAGTGTAGACGCGCCAGTTACGATGGCAGTCTGGTTCGACTTCCAGTGCAGCTACTGCAAGTCTTACGAGAGCGGTACGTTGGCGAGCGTGACGGCCGACTATGTCGCCGACGGAAAGGTTCGCATTGTGTACAAGGATTTCCAGTTCCTCGGTCCAGCGTCCCTTGAAACCGCGCTCTACTCGCGCGCAGTTTGGGATGCGTATCCAGATAAGTGGGGCGGATGGTTCCATGCGGTTATGACGGGAGGTGGAGAAAACACTCTCGCTCGTGCCGGACTTGACGCAGCCGCTGTCGCACAGGGTATGGATGCCGCGCAAATCGCTACGCTCCTCACCAGCAACAAGGCAAAGTATGAGGCGGCAATTGAAGCCGACAGGACCGAAGGCGGTACCTTTGGCATCAACGGTACGCCAGGCTCAATCGTGGGTACCACACTCATCAGCGGCGCACAGCCGTACTCGATGGTGAAGCCTTTGATTGACGCAGAACTCGCGAAGTAATCACACACTTCTTCAAAACACCGCCCAGCTGGGCGGTGTTTTGTTATACACACGTAGTGCTCATGACGTGTGTGCTAGACAGAGGTATATGAACATACTCGCTTTGTCAGGAAGTTTGAGAAAAGAATCGTTTAATAGCGCGTTGCTACGGGAGTTCGTGAAGCAAGCGCCGGAGGGAGTTACCATCGACGTCGCCGACATAGGTGCTCTTCCGCTCTATAACCAAGATCGGGAGGCGAACTTCCCGGCGGAGGCTGCGGCGTTGAAGTCAAAGATAAAGGCGGCAGACGGTATCCTTATCTCAACGCCCGAGTACAACCGCTCAATACCGGGGGTACTCAAAAACGCAGTGGACTGGACCAGCCGTCCGTACGGGGACAGTGCGTGGGACGGGAAGCCCGTGTATATCGTCGGAGCTACTGGTGGGCAAATTGGAACGGCGGTAGGGCAGTACGCACTCAAACAATCAATGCTGTATCTCAACACTCGCGTGCTGGGGCAGCCCGAGTTCTATCTTTCGTTTGCGACCGATAAGTTCGACGAGAAGGGGAATCTCACCGACGCTTCGACTGTAGAGCATGTCGAAAAGGCGCTTGCCGCTTTCATCGGGTTTATTGGCGAGCGTTAAGTTCTTTCTTTGCGTTCCAGACTTCGCGGGCGCTCACGAGTACGCTTATAAGTACGATGACGCCGAGAATTGGGAGAAGATACTTATCAATGTCCGGGATGAGCGTGCCGAGGTAGTACCCCAGAAGGGTGACGGATATTCCCCAGAGCAATGCGCCGATGACGTTGAAGCGCAAGAAGGCGTTGTAGGGCATACGTCCCATGCCAGCAGCAATAGGCACCAGCGTGCGCAGCAGAGGAAGGAAGCGAGCCAGAATAAGTGCAAGCCCTCCGTATTTGGTATAGAAACGCTCAGCGCGCTCAAGGTGCCGCTTGTTCATAAAGAGCGCGTCGTCTTTGGTGAAGAGCTTGGGGCCATAGTGCGAGCCGAACCAATACCCAGCGCTGTCGCCCAAAATTGCTGCAACGACGATGGTGATGATAAGTGGTACCAGGTCGAAGGCATTACTTGCGGCAAGGAGTCCGGCAGAGAAGAGAAGGGTATCGCCCGGAAGCGGCAGCACCATACCAATGGGTACACCCGACTCCACAAACACTATGAGGAACACGCCTACGTATCCCACCCCCTCGATGAGTTCGGGGAGGGTGGCGTTGAGGAAGGGAATATCCATCGCGCTAGTATACTATTTCCTTATGGAAGAAAGGGAATTTGAAGCACTTGCGCTCTCTGAATGGGAAGGCATGCCGGAACGTTTTAAGGAGCGGGTAACGAATGTTGCCCTCTTGGTTGAAGACGAGCCGAGCGAGCAGATACGAAAGGAAGAGGGACTTCAGAAAGGAGAGACGCTTCTTGGGGTCTATCACGGCGTTCCTGCGACCGCGCGCGGAAGCGATTATGGTGTTGGAGGCACGCTTCCGGACACCATCACGCTCTTCCGCCTCCCGATACTGGCAGAGGCTTCCGAGCTTACGGATACCGAGACCAGTCAGTTTCGCGAAAATGTGAAGCGAGTGGTGCGGGAGACTATTTGGCACGAGGTGGGCCATTACTTCGGACTTGAGGAAGAGCCTATTAATGAGCGCGAGGGGGAAGGGACGAATAGGTTCGAATCCTAGTCTGTCAGCACGTTGTAAGATATAGCCAATGAGCTTCTGGCTAATTCTCACGCTCCTTAGCGTCCTTGTGGCTTCAGTTGCCACAATCCTTCAGAAGGTTCTGATGAGTGGGGAGAGAAGTGATCCGTATTCATATGCGGTCGTTTTCCACTTACTTATGGGGTTTGTGGCGCTTACGTTCGGCTTGGTGAGCGGAACTGATTTTTCTCTATTCCAAGGAAATATCTGGATGCTTCTGCTTGCCGCTGCGCTATGGGGAACGTGTCAGGTTTTTCTCTTCAAGGCACTACAGCTGGCGGAAGCATCAGAGGTAACTATCGTCTCAGGAGTACGAGTAATAGTGACAATCCTTGCTTCCGTTATTTTCCTTAACGAGGTCTTTACCGGATGGAATGTAGTTGGGACGGTCCTCATTCTTGTTTCAACGGTACTCATAGCCAACAGGAAGAAAGGCTTTACGTTCGACAAGGGGCTCTTCTATACGCTTGCGATGGCGTTCTTCGGGGGACTCGCCATAGTCGCTGACTCTGCAAACGTGCAGCAGTATGAGGTGCTTGCCTACAGTACGTTTTCTAACGTACTGGCCGGACTGTTCATACTCGCCGTATATCCGAAGACGTTTACGCAATGGAAAACGTTCGTAAATCCAAGTTTCTTGCTAAAGATGCTGCCTGTTGCAGTCTTTAGCGTCACTCAGGGCATGTTGTATCTTTTTGCGTTCACGTACGGAGAACATACCGCTGAGATAGGGACCATACGGCAGGCGTCAGTCATTGTGACGGTCTTGCTTGCTGTTCTCTTCCTTGGAGAGCGGGATAACCTTTGGAAGAAGTGTATTGCTGCGATTTTAGTGACCGTAGGAGTATTTTTCTTAAGCTAGGTTCCAACATCGTCCAGACAGCCATGTACTTCGTCTACCTCCTAGAGTGCGACGACACGAGTATCTATACCGGCATTACCACCGACGTCGACCGCCGCTTTGACGAGCACAAGTCAGGTAAGGGCGGCCACTTCACTCGTTCGAGGAAGGTAAGGAAAGTTCTCTACAGCGAACCACAGCCTGACCGGAGCAAGGCGCTTAAGCGAGAAGCGGAGATTAAGGGATGGACGCGCGCCAAGAAACTAGCGCTCGTAAAAGGCTATACTGTCCCCATGGAACCCAAGAAGCCGGTAACCGAGGAGGAAGGAGACTACGAGCACTACCACCAGGACGGCACGCTCTGGGCCAAGGGCAAGATTCTTGCAGGGAAGATGGAAGGACCGTGGGTGTGGTTTAGGAAGGACGGCAGCAAGATGCGCGCAGGTACGTTCAAGGCCGGGACCCAGAAAGGAATGTGGACTACCTACGACCGGAAGGGGAAGGTGGTGAAGGTAACTGACTTTGGCCAGGTGTGCACACGAGGACATCGATATAAGGGCACGGGCGCTTGCCCAGTTTGTTGGAAAGGTTCACGTAAGAAAAAAGCATAACTATGACTGAACAAGCACTATTTGCAGCGGGGTGTTTTTGGGGCGTGGAAGCCGCGTTCCTTGCGGTTCCGGGTGTCACTGACGCTGAGAGTGGCTACATTGGCGGACACACCGAGAACCCAACGTATGAACAGGTGTGCACCGACACGACGGGGCACGCAGAGGCAGTGCGGGTCACCTTTGACCCTTCGAAGGTCACGTACGAAACCTTAGTGCGCAAGTTCTTCGAGCTCCATGACCCAACCCAACTGAACCGTCAGGGGCCAGACACAGGAACGCAATACCGCACTGGACTCTTCTACCTCACTGAGGAGCAGAAGGAAGTTGCAGAGAAGGTAAAGAAGGATTTGCAGCCCTCATTCCATCCAAAGACGATTGCAACAGAAATTACTGCAGCCACTCCGTTCTATCGCGCAGAAGAATACCACCAGCGGTATTTTGAGAAGCACCCGAACGCGGTCTGTCACCTCTAGCCTTCCTTCTTCTCAAACGCAAGACACACGGAGTTGATGCAGTAACGCTTGCCACCCTTCTCGGTCGGTCCGTCATTAAAGACGTGGCCTAAATGCCCGCCACACTTCTTACAGAAGACTTCGGTGCGGTGCATGCCGTAGGTATCGTCAGGGCGTGTGCCGACATTCTCCGCAACGGCAGGGTCAGTGAAGGAGGGCCAACCAGTTCCTGAATCAAACTTCGCGTCCGACGAGAAGAGGGCAGTGCCGCATGCTTTGCATTTGTACATGCCGCTCTCGTGGTGGTCGACAAACTTTCCAGAGAAGGGAGCTTCGGTCTCCTGCTCGCGGAGCACCCGGTATTCCTCATCAGTGAGCTTTGCCTTCCACTGGTCGTTATCCGTGGTGGGTTCCATATCGAATAGTGTACTATGGCTCTACTATGAACCGCACCACCGCTCTCTGGATACTCATTGTGATTGCTGTTATTGGCCTTGCTGACGCGACGTATTTGTCGATGAACGCGCTCAACTCCACTCCGCTAGTCTGCGATATCCAGGGACTCGACGACTGTAATGCGGTAGCAGAGAGCCCCTACTCCCGCGTTATAGGCATTCCACTTGCCGTGTACGGTCTCGGCTTTTACGCCCTCGCCATTGTTCTTATCGGCTACCTTTTCGCGCGTCCGTCTCGTCTTGCCGCAAAGCTCTTGTTGCTCGTGACGGCGCTTGGTGTTCTCGCCTCTATCTACTTCCTTTACCTCCAGGTCTACGTCATTGAGGCCGTCTGCATCTACTGCCTAGGCTCTGCACTGGCCTCATTCCTCCTATGTGGCCTCTCTATTGCCGTCTGGAAGCGCCTCGTGCCACAGCCGCCAGCCGTGATACCATAATTCAATGATTACGAGGTCGGCCCTCATCGGTCTCATTCTTCTCTTCTCGCTTGTAGGCTATGGGGTAGCCTCCGCAGCTGAGGAGCCACTCCTTGTCTCCGATACCCCTTCAGACAACGCGTACCTCTTTGGTTCTGACGTTCGTGTCGCAACCAGTGTACCTAAGGATGTTGCTGCGCTCGCGGGCACCCTCGTCATTGCCGCACCAGTAGGAGGAGATGGTCTTTTTGGAGGAGGGAACATTGATGTTCGTGAAGCAATCGGTGGCGACCTTCGCGCGATAGGAGGGCGTCTTTTCATAGAGAAAGATGTTGCAGGCGACCTTATCGCAGCAGCAGGTTCAATCACCGTTTCGGGAAAGGCCACGGACGTGCGCCTTGCAGGAGGTAACGTCACGCTCACCGGTGGAGCAGGGGGTTCGGTCATCATTTACGGAGCCAACGTTACGCTCTCAGGCGAATACGCAGAAGATGTAACGGTCGTTGCTTCAGACCGCTTTGCACTCGGAGAAGGCGCGATTATTCACGGTGTCCTTAAATACAACGCTCCCCAGGAGGCGGCCATTCCAGCCTCAGCCACCATTGATGGGGGCGTCACCTACACTGGTTCCTCGTCCTTCCTGCCGACCACTGAGGAGGCAGAGACCTTCGCACTTGCAGGCCTTGGCGTCTTCTTCTTGGTGCGACTGGTGTCTGCTGCCGTTGCTGCCGGACTCATCGCTGGTCTCTTCCCAGCCTTCACACAGCGCATCGTTGACCGCACGCTCACGAAGTCGGCTGGACGCTTCGCGCTCCTCGCGCTCATTGGCTTTGCCGTCATGATTGCAACTCCCGTGCTGGTATTCGTCCTCATGATTTCGTTTGCAGGAATTGGCATTGGGCTTGTGGTGGGCGCTGCCTATGTACTCCTCATGCTTCTTGCCTACCTCTACGCGGGCGTTCTTGCCGGAAGCGCGATTATGACGGGCATCTTCAAGCGCGCACGCGTCACCTGGAAGCATGCAGTTCTTGGCATGCTCGTATTGAGGCTTGTGGGTATCATCCCAGGTATTGGGTTCCTGCTATCGGTCGTTCTTACTGCAGCTGCGCTCGGCGCCCTTGTCATCACCTGCTACAAGTTTGCATTCGCACGCGGCGTCGACCCGCTTTCTGAATAATGCCTTCCAGTAGCAAGGAGCGCCGAGCGCGTGCGGCCCTGATTCTCCGCTACCTCAAGAAGGCGTATCCGAGTCCGGAAACGGAGCTCAATTTCTCTACGCCGTACCAGTTGGTTGCCTCAGTGATGCTCTCCGCCCAGACCACCGACAAACAGGTGAATAAGGTTACTGAGACTCTCTGGAAGAAGTACAAGACAGTCGCAGACTTCGCAAACGCAAAGTACGCAACCTTCGACAAGGAGATTTCCTCGGTCTCTTTCCATCGCCATAAGGCGAAGGCGATTATCGCCGCCGCAAAGCTCATACTGAAGATGCACAAAGGAAAGGTGCCAAAGACCGAAGCGGAGCTCGTTGCGCTCCCGGGTATTGGCTACAAGACTGCACACGTCATCCTCGGCGAGCTGCATGATATTTGGGAGGGAATACCCACCGATACCCACGTCAGACGTTTTGCGCTCCGCTTCGACCTTACTGACAAAACGGACCTCACCAAGATTTCCAAAGACCTTGAGGAACTGGTCCCCAAGAAAGACTGGAAGTATGTGAACAATGGGTTCGTGCTCTATGGCCGATATATCTGCCCAGCACGCCCGCACCCTTGTGAGGACCATCCATTAACCAAGCTGTGGCCGCCGGCTGCTAAACGATGGCCCAAGGCGAAATGATAGGATAAGGCCATGGATAAGCGTCCCGTAGCGGTATTTGATATCGATGGCACCATCTTCCGTGCCTCCTTGTTCCTCGAGCTCGTGGAGCGATTGATTGAGGAAGGCATCTTTCCTTCAGACTGCCGTGCGGACTATCAGGCCGAGCACGAGAAGTGGCTCAACCGCGAAGGCGATTACGAAGCGTACCTCGAGAAGGTCATCAAGGTGTTCCAGGGCCACATCAAAGGCGCGCCGTACGACCGCGTGGAGCAGATTGCAACGGATATCATCGAGCACAAGAAGAACCGCGTCTATCGCTACACTCGCGACCTCGTGAAGAAGCTAAAGAGCGAAGGCTACTTTCTGCTCGCTATCTCGCATTCGCCTCGCTTCATGGTCGACGCGTTTGGCTTCGAGCTTGGGTTCGACAAGGTCTACGGTTTCTTCTACGAGACAGGACCGTCAGGCGCACTGACCGGGAATGTCGAGGACCTCGATCTCATTCGCAACAAGGCGGCGGTGCTCCAGCGCGCAGTACGGAAAGAGAACCTCGCGCTTGAAGGTTCCATTGGCATCGGTGACACTGAAAGCGACATTCCAATGCTTGAGATGGTAGAGACCGCAATTGCGTTTAATCCCAACCGCAAGCTCTACGAGCACGCGAAGAAGCGTAACTGGAAGGTAGTCGTTGAGCGCAAGGATGTCATCTACGAGCTCTAAGATTGCCGCGTTCCGGAAGACGGTCTGGGACCACTATAAGAAACAGGGAAGACACGAACTCCCTTGGAGGAAAACCAAGGACCCCTATCGCATCCTCGTCTCCGAAGTGATGCTTCAGCAGACACAGGTGGAGCGCGTCATTCCGTATTACAAGGATTGGTTGCGTAAGTTCCCAACTGCAAAAGCTTTGGCAAAAGCATCACTGGCTGATGTGCTTCGCGCGTGGCAGGGACTCGGGTACAACCGCAGGGCGAAGAACCTGCAGGCGGCGGCAAGGGAAGTGGCGAAGCAGGGGAAGTTCCCTGAGGATCTAGAGTCACTTCCGGGCGTTGGTCCCTACACTGCTCGGGCGGTTAAGGCCTTCGCACATAATGAAGATGTTGTATTCATTGAAACCAACATTCGCACGGTCGTCACGCATCATTTCTTCTCGAACAAAGAGAAAGTAGAGGACAAGGAGATCCTACCTATACTCGAGAAAGCACTTCCGAAAGGTAAGAGCAGGGAATGGTACGGCGCCCTTATGGACTACGGTAGCTTCCTCAAGCGCTCGGGAGTGCGCATCAACTCCAAAGCCAAGGCGTATAAGAAACAGGAAGCGTTCGAAGGCTCACGGAGGCAGGCGCGTGGCGCAATCCTGAAGGCGCTGGCGAAAGGACCCAGAACAGCATCGTTTCTTATCGAGATTATGGGACCGAAGCGCAGAGCACAGATGCGGGCACAGTTAGCTTCACTTACCAAGGAAGGGTTTATCGAGCTATCGAGACGGAGCTTTCGTCTGCTGCGCTAAGGCAGATTCGACGACTCTTTGCATGACAATCCGTACCGGCATTGCCTTCGGATGGCCCTCAGGAGTACGTTCGAAAATAGACAGAGGACGGTAGCCACTGGTGTTGTCGTAATCGACGTAATATTTATCGGTTACGCCAACGTTGGCCATGATGTCTTCGTAGAGTTCTCGGCTTTCATCAGTAGGTTCGTACCCAAGCTTGTCGAGCCACTTCAGTACGTCGTACTGATCAAACTCGGCTGAAATAGTCATTGGCTGTCTTTGACGTTCTACGAGCTGACGTGCAAAATCCTCGGTTTGGAGATAGAGCGCAGTTCCTGTGCCTTGGCCGTGTTCAATCTTCACCTCCCGATGGGAGAGAACGGCATCGTGGGCGTCGATAATGGTGAGGGTCATGGATGCGACATACTCCTCCTTTGCGCCTGGAAGATCAGCGATGTAATGGAACCATACGAGCCTTCCTGCGCCGACCCGTTCATGAATTACCAGAAGACGTGCAGGACCCTCTATACCCGGCACCTTCTCCGTCCGTTCATAATAGGTCTCACCCGAGGAATCTAGGAGAAGCCTCTCAAGGTCTTTTAAAGGAATGGGGGTTACGGTACGGGGGCCCTCGGGAGAGGAAATAGCGTCTTCTCGGTTCAGTGTCTCAGACATTAGTCCCACTATATACAAAAACTGCTGCCCGTAAAATCGTCAAAAGCATTGCTATACTTTTCTCATGTCTGACAAACGACCTAAATTACCAGGCGAGGTACGAAAACTGGACCGCATTAGTATCGGCTATGATTGGGAACAAGTCACCGGTTCCGAAGCGCAGGCTGCCGAGTACTGGAGGGCACTCAACGAAGCATTTACACGAGCGGGAATCGAATTTCCTAAGGACGGGAAGGTCGTTGAATTTGGGACGGGCGGCGGGCTCTTTCTCAAGCATCTTCTCAAGGAAGGTGTTGATGCCGTCGGTGTCGATGTACGCCCTCGACATTCGGGAGATCTACCAGTTGCTCGGGCGCGTATCGAGGAACTGCCATTTGCAAATGGTCAATTCCGTTTGGCCGTATCGACCATGATATTTGACGAGCGCGTTTACAAACAGAAAGTCTATAGGATGCTTTCGGAAATAGACCGCGTACTCGAACCAGGCGGCTTCTACGCCGCGCGTGAGTCGCACCTGAACAAGCACCTCCAACCTCCGTACCTCACCCGCATCGTACGTCCCCTGACGCAACACGAGTTCGCCCTATACCGTAAGGACACTTAGACTCCGATCAAGACGGGAATCACCATCGGCGTCTTGTTGGTCCTCGTGAAGAGGAAGCCAGACATCGTGTCCGTAATGGTGTTCTTCACGTAGTCGAGGTCAACCGGGTTCATTCCCTCAGTTGAGTCTTCCACGGTCTTCTTGATGAGAAGACGAGCCTGGTTTAAGAGGTCCTGGCTCTCACGAAGGTAGATGAACCCGCGAGAGATGATATCCGGAGACTTCCGGAGCTTTCCAGTCTTAAGGTTAATCGTCGCGATGATGACGAACATACCGTCCTTGGCGAGTGCCTGGCGGTCACGGATGACCACTTCCTGCATGTCGCCAATGGAGAAGCCGTCGACCACAAGTGGGGAAGACGGAACCTTCTGCTTGTGAACGTTAAGCGTCTTACCATCAATCATGTCGATAACGGTACCGTTGTCAGCGATGATGATTGACTCGCGGTCGCGTCCAGCCTGTTCGACTGCCTTCGCGTGGCAGGCGGTCATCGAGTAGTAGCCGTAGGCAGGCATGAAGAACTTGGCGTTCACCTGCTTGTTAATCCACACAAGCTCTCCGGTGTTTCCGTGTCCGGTTGAGTGCACGTCCGAAGAGCGGTAGTGGATGAGGGAGGCACCGTTGCGGTAGAGGTTGTCCTTTAGCTTCTGGACGTTGATTTCGTTACCTGGAATAACCGAGGACGAGAGCACCACCGTGTCGCGAGGACTAAGGGTGATGTTCTTGTGCTGCTTGGTTGCGATACGCATAAGAGCAGCGAACTCCTCACCCTGGGCACCGGTTGCAAGCACCACAATCTTGTCAGCAGGGTAGTCACCAATCTCCTGTACGGGAATGACGGTGTCCTTAGCGACCTTGAGAAGACCCGTTTTCTGGGCAATCTCGAGGTTCACCTTCATAGAGCGGCCTTCGGTCACGACCTTCTTGCCGAGCTTCTCTGCCGTCTCGATGATGTGAATCATGCGCTCGAACTGGGAAGCGAAGGTACCGATGATAAGGCGGCCCTGCACGGTCTTCACAATGCCCTCGAGGGTCTCATGCACGCGGCGCTCAGGAATAGAGAAGCCGTCGCGCTCTGCGTTGGTTGAGTCCGCGATGAAGAGAAGGTTGTTGTCCTTACCAAGGTCACCCCACTTCTTCTTCTCGTGGTCCATAGGCTCGCCGTTCTCGTGGTCGAGCTTAAGGTCTCCCGTAATCACGACGTTACCGTACGGACTCTGGATGGAAACACCCATGGAGTCAGGAATCGAGTGGGTCACGGGGAAGAACTTCACCTTGGTGTTGCCGATGGTCATGGTTGAGTTTGGCTCAACGACGACGAGGTTCGGACGAGGCATCTCTGGATATTCCTCCTGGCGCTTCGCAATCATGACCGCCGTCAGGTTCTGGGTGTAGATAGGCGGGTTGCCCATGCGACCGATGAGGAACGGGATACCACCGATGTGGTCGAGGTGACCGTGTGTGATGATGATGCCGCGGATGCGGTCAACGTTCTTTTCTAGGTACTTGGTATTCGGAAGTACGTAGTCGAGACCTGGAGCATCGGTCTCAGACATAAACTGGAAGCCCACGTCGAGCACGAAGATGTCGCCGTTAGCTTCAATGGCACACATGTTGCGTCCCACCTCTTCGACGCCGCCGAGTGGAATCACGCGGACAACGTTCTCGGCTGGTTTCTCCGGATAATATTCGGGCACGGTTTTTGTAGGAGCGCTTCCTCCGTTTGAAGGGGAGCGGTGCATCGGGCGACGAGAGTCCCGTCCCCGACCTCCTCCGGCTCCGCCGCGTCCACGGCCACCGCGGAAGGCGGGGCGTGCGTCACGAGGGCGCTCGCCTCCTTGGCGAGGCTCTGGAGAGGGTCCTGGGCCGTGTGAGGGCGCCGGGGCAGGTGCTGGTGCTGAAGTCATAGTTGATTAGTTAGTAGAGATAAGTAGTTAGTAAGAGAATACCGCAAACAGTAGGAAGTGGGCAAAGTGTTGATATACCCACTACCTTCTACTTACGGGAAAACACACTCCACACGAGCTCGGTCCGACGATACCAATGTGCCACCGTGGCAAGTCGGTCCGAGGGTGCCGCAACCCGTGAGAGCACCACGCCCTGCAACCCCTCTGGCACCGCGTAGAGGAAGTCCGGCGCGTGCGTGAAGGCCGCTGGGTAATCAGCCTTGATGAGTGCATTCAACTTCGCTAGGTCCTCCGAACGTGCTGCCTGGTCGGTCTCCTCGCGGATTTGCACCAGAAGAGCGTCAACGGCCGGGTTAGTGTACATAGCGATGTTGAGTCCCGGGTCATTGCGCTCGGATGAGTTCCAGAACGCAAAGAGGTCCTGATCGCGACCCACCACCATGCCAAACAGGAGCGCCTCATACTTGCGAGGACGAATGACGCTCTGTGTGAGATCTCCTGGCTCGTAAAGTTCGATGGAAACCGGAACCCCAAGACGCTCCCAATCGTCTTTCACTGCAGAGGCCACCGCCTTGAGCTCAGGGACGTTTGAGGTCTTCACGGTTACCGTGAGCTCAAGCTTCTGCTTTGCTTGCTTCCAAAGTCTTGCTTCCTCGTCATACTCCCATCCTCCGTCTTCAAGAACCCCAGACGCCGCTGCGAGGCGCTCCTCCGGGGTAAGGGAAGTTGCCTCACTCGGTGCAAGACTTCCCGGAGGAACAGGGCCCTCGGCAGGAGTTGCATATCCTCCGAGAATGTTTTCGATGAGTGCGTCGCGGTCGGTGGCAATGGAGAGCGCCTTCCGTACCTCGAGGCGATTGAAGAGCGGATTCTCATTTCCATTAAAGAACACACCGAAGACCCTGGAGTAGGGAGCCGAGAGCGCGTCCTTGGTTGGAATGCCGTAAGCGCTCTCTACACGACCGTTGCGAAGCGCGTTCTCAAGGTCCTCCTTTTGTGCGAAGAACACGAAGGTAATCTGGTCGAGGTACGGGCGCCCGAGCGTGTAGTGAGGATTTGCAGTGAGTACATATTTTTCAATCGTTCCATTGCCGCCACGAACGACGTTTGACACCTTGAACGGTCCGGCACCCACCGGCTTCTCCATTCTTGGAGAGAAGGGGAACTGCTCGGTCGCGACATCGCGCCACAAGTTCGCCGGGAGGATGCCCAACGTTGCATCTTCAAGGAACGGAGCATACGGCTTTGGGAGTGTGAAGGAGACGGTGCGAGAATCTATGACCTCCACCAGCACATTCGCCCAGTTGGCGAGCTCAGGACTCTTGAGTGCAGGGTCCTGTGCCTTAGCTACGGTGAATGCGATATCTTCGGCGGTGACATTCTTTCCGTCGGAGAACTTTGCGTTCTCACGAAGCGTGAAGGTGTAGGTTTTACCGTCTTCAGAGACAAGGTAGGACTCGGCAAGTACGGGAATAAGCTCACCGTTCTCTCCGATTCCCATGAGCCCAGCGTAGGTAAGGCGCGCAAGATCACGGTCAGCATCAGAGAGCGCAAGCAGCGGATTTACAAAGCGCGGGCTCCCGAGCACTCCTTCGGTGAGGGAGCCTCCATTGGAGGGCTCTTCTATGAGAAATGAGCGCTCAAGCGCATAGAGACCGGCAAGACCGGAAAGGATAACGAGGCAGCCGAGCGTCGTTGCAATAAAACGGTCGCCTGGGGTAAGGCGATTGATACGTGACGAAAGGGCCGCTATCGGCGGAGTAACGAAACGCTTAACGCTCGAAAAGAGACGTGAAAGCCAATGGGGCATGGGTGTGGATTCAGATGAGGAATCCAGCGATAGCCGAAAGTACGAACAGTACTGCAATCACAATAGTCGCGTTGAAAAGGAATTTCTCCGCGCCACGGCGTTTGTAGAACGTCGCTGCGAAATTGTCCCCTCCGAATGCTCCTCCGAGTCCGGCGCCGCGCTGTTGAAGCACGATGCCGATAATGAGGAGAAGGGAGAGGGTTATCTCGATATAGGGCAATGTCGCCTTGAGTGTCTCCATCTGTAGCCCCGAGGATACCACCCGGGAGGCTAGGCGGCAAGCTGGTTTGAGCAGCGCTTCACGGCGTCAATAAAGACGTTTAGGAGCGAGAGGTAGGCCTTCGGGTCCTTCTCGCGCATGATGCGCAGTTCCGACTCAAGCTGGAGCGCCATCTGCTGGCGTTCTTCTTGGGTCAGGTTCTCACCGTCCCGTATCTTGTCGATAAGTCTCTGGAGTTCCATATCAGGTGTTCTTGGCCTGGCGCTCTACCTGCCCAGCCTTGCGCTGGAACTCGAGGTCATTAGCAAGTCCTCGAAGCGCAAAAATGAGCGCAATGACGCCAGCGACGGCCGCGAGCGAGGTCGGACCGGAGAGTGCGGACAGTGCCTCCTCCGGCTTCTCGAGCGCCTGCCGCACCCCCACGAGCTCGACGCCTCCTCCGGTAAGGAGAGCGGTGATGATGCCGAGCACGTTCTGGACGTTCACGTTGCTGTGCTTCTCTTTCTGCGCATCAAGCGTCGTCTCGAGTTCCTTGAGTGCGGCCAGTTTGCGCTCCTGCTCCTCGGGCGTAAGGTCCGCCGCCTTAATCGCTGCCACCTGTTCGGAGAGTGCGGTAATGGCCGCGAGCATCTGTCGCTCGGTTTCCTTGACGTCCCCGCGCTCGTGCGAGTCCTTGATTTTGTCGAGCACCTCGTTGAGTCCCATACCCGCATTGTACCCCGGACTTGCGGTGGGTTGTGCACGCGAATATACTGCGAGCAACTCCGGGGGCACCGGACTGGGCGTTCAAAAACACAGGTTATTAGCTAAGCCTTTTCACTATGGCAAAAAACCCTTCAATAGAGCCACTTTCTGACCGCGTTGTGGTGCGACCACTTTCTGCGTCTGAGACCGTCTCGGCTTCAGGCATCATTATTCCTGACACTGTTAATAAGGAGAAGCCTGAGCAGGGCACCGTCGTTGCGGTTGGTCCAGGTAAGTACGATGACGGGGACCTTGTTCCTATGACCGTAAAGAAGGGCGACACCGTCCTCTTCTCCAAGTACGGCTTTGACGACGTGAAGATAGACGGCGAGGAGTACTACATCATTTCTGAAAGCAACATTCTTGCAATTATTCCTAAGACTAAATAACTATGGCCAAACAAATACTGTTCGGTGAGGACGCACGCAAGAAGATTCACGAGGGCATGGCAAAGGCCGCCCGCGCAGTGAAGGCCACCCTTGGTCCCCGCGGTCGCAACGTGGTGCTCGATAAGGGCTACGGTGGTCCTCGCATCACTAATGACGGCGTCTCCATCGCCAAGGAGATTTCTTTCAAGGATAAGTTTGAGAACATGGGCGCGGAGATTGTGAAGGAGGTTGCAAACAAGACCAACGATGGCGCAGGAGACGGAACCACGACCTCCGTCGTGCTTCTCGAGGCAATGATCGATGAGGGACTTGGTGCAATGGTGAAGGGCGCCAACGCCATGGGCATTCGCACCGGTATGGAGATTGCTCGTGATGCTGCAGTCGTCGAGCTCAAGAAGATGGCGAAGCCAGTTGCTGGAAAGAGCGACGTGAAGCAGGTCGCAAGCATTTCAGCAGAATCAGATGAGCTTGGTGCCATCATCGCTGAGACCGTAGAGAAGGTGGGCAAGAACGGTGTCGTTACCGTTGAAGAATCCCAGGGTATGGAACTCTCCCACGAGATTGTGGAAGGTCTCCAGATTGATAAGGGCTACGTAAGCGCCTACATGGTTTCAAACCCTGAGCGCATGGAGGCTGAAATCAAGGATGCTTCTATCCTTATTACTGACAAGAAGATTGGCAACGTGCAGGAAGTGCTCCCACTTCTTGAGAAGGTCGCACAGGCTGGTCGCAAGGAGATTGTGATTATTGCTGATGATGTCGAAGGCGACGCGCTCGCCACCTTCGTGGTGAACAAGCTGCGCGGCACCTTCAACGTGCTTGCGGTGAAGGCTCCAGGGTACGGCGACCGCAAGAAGGAAATGCTCGCCGATATTGCAGCAGTGGTCGGTGGTCAGGTGATTTCTTCTGACACCGGTCTTACGTTTGAGAACGCAACGCTCTCAATGCTTGGTAAAGCGTCTCGTGTTGTTGCGACCAAGGACACTACGGTGTTTGTGGGCGGTAAGGGCAAGAAGGCAGATATCGCTGCACGTGTAGCCCAGCTTCAGGCAATCATTGAGAACACCAAGTCGACCTTCGACAAGGAGAAGCTTGAGGAGCGCATTGCAAAGCTCACGGGAGGCGTTGCGGTCATTCGCGTGGGAGCTGCTACCGAGACTGAGATGAAGTACCTCAAGGACAAGATTGATGACGCAGTGAAGGCCACCAAGGCTTCCATTGAAGAAGGTATTGTCCCGGGGGGAGGTACGGCGCTTGCTAAGGTTGCCAAGAAGCTTGCGGCAAACGCAGGCAAGATGACGGCTGACGAGAAGGTGGGCTACGACATCGTCGTACGCGCGCTCGAGCAGCCGCTTCGCCAGATTGCTCTTAACTGTGGCAAGGATGATGCTGCATCAATTGTCACCAAGGTGCAGGCAGGCAAGGGAAGTGCAGGCTATGACGCACTTAAGGACGTCATGGTCGACGACATGATGGAGGAGGGAATCATCGACCCAGTGAAGGTGACTCGCAGCGCCGTTGAGAACGCAGTCTCTGCAGCCGCCATTCTCCTTACGACCGAGGCAGCAGTTGCTGACCTTCCGGAACCTAAGAAGGACGAAGCTCCCGATATGGGAGGGATGGGAGGAGGAATGTTCTAAACCAAAAGCCCCACGGAAGTGGGGTTTTTGCTATAATAAAAGGACTAACCCACACAGACATGACTATCCTTTGGATTGTGCTCGGAATTGTTGCCCTTATCGTTATTTGGGTCATCGCCGCTTTCAACGGCTTTATTACGCTCGTTAACCGCGCCAAGGAAGCGTGGAGCGACATCGAAGTGCAGATGAAGCGTCGCTACGATCTTATCCCGAACCTTATTGAGACGGTGAAGGGATATGCTGCACACGAGAAGCAGGCGTTTGAGAACGTCAGCAACGCGCGCGCTGCCGCTATGGGTGCTCAGTCAGTTGAAGAGCACGGCAAGGCAGAGAACATGCTCACCGGTGCCCTCAAGTCCATCTTCGCTATTGCTGAAGCGTATCCAGACCTCAAAGCGAACACCAACTTCCTTGAGCTCCAGCGCGAACTCTCTGACACTGAGAACAAGATTCAGGCTGCACGCCGCTTCTACAACCAGACGGTGATGGCGCTCAACACTGGACTCCAGCAGTTCCCAGGTAACATCGTCGGCGGAATGTTTGGCTTCAAGGAGCGCGAGTTCTTCGAGCTTGCTGAGGATGAGCAGGCAGCAAAGAACCCGGTAAAAGTCGCGTTCTAAGGATGTCGAACCTTTACCAGGAGCGAAGTAATAACGTTGCGAGAACCTGGGCACTCATGCTCGGGTTCTTCCTGGTGGTCATAGCTATCGGTTGGGCTATCTCCTGGTACTACGGGGATGTTTCTATCCTCTATATAGCGGTAGGGCTCGCGCTCGTTATGAACGTAGGAAGCTACTGGTTCTCCGACAAGATTGTGCTCTCGATGACGGGAGCCAAGCCAGCGAGCCGTGAAGAATACTTTGACCTCTACACGATCACCGAAAACCTCTCTATCACCGCAGGCATCCCAATGCCGAAGCTCTATGTCGTCGAGGACCCAGCTCCGAATGCATTTGCTACCGGTCGCGATGAGAAGCATGCGGTAGTTGCCGCAACGACGGGACTTCTTGCAGCGCTCAATCGCACGGAGCTTGAGGGCGTGATTGCGCACGAACTCTCACACATCCAGAACAAAGACATGCTCGTCATGACGGTTGCGGTGGTGCTTGCGGGAGTGGTCGCCATTGTCGCGGACATTTTCCTTCGCATGTCATTGCATGGTGGCGGTAATCGAGACAACGGGAAGGCGGGCATTATTTTTGCAGTACTCGCGATTGTTGCAATTATCCTTGCACCAATTGCAGCGCAGCTCATCAAGCTCGCCATCTCCCGCAGACGCGAATATCTTGCCGACGCTTCAGGCGCGCTCCTCACTCGCTACCCAGATGGTCTCGCGTCAGCACTCCAGAAGATAAGTGCGTACGCTGGTCCCATGAAGAAAGCTAATCACGCCACTGCGCACCTCTTTATAGCTAATCCCTTTGGGGCTCAGGCAGGGAAGTTCGTAAACAAGCTTTTTGCCACCCACCCTCCAGTGGAAGACCGCGTTCTACGCCTGCTTGGTAGCAGGCCTGCAGAAGTGGTATAACGGCTCTACGGAGGCGTCGCATAGTGGTCTAGTGCGCACGCTTGGAAAGCGTGTGAACCGCAAGGTTCCGAGAGTTCGAATCTCTCCGCCTCCGCCATGAACATCACGGGAATCATCATTCTCATTCTCGCGGCTGTATTCTTTTTCAGTATCTACGCAGGTTCGGCCCCACAGGTAGCACCGGAGCAGGTAGCGCCGGAGAATGTAGAACAACCGTCTCCTACGCAGGAGACGCCCGTCGTGACCCAGGACCGGAACGTCTTTACAGGAACGCTCGAATCAATTCATGAGGGATGTTATTACGATGCGTCTTGCTATGCGGTGGTCAGCGGAGTACAGGTGACCGTACTTACGGGCCGTCGACAGGAAGAGGTCGGATCGGTAGTTGGTGTCGCATCTTTTGGTGACTTGAAAAAGTACATCGGTAGCCAAGTGGAGGTGTATGCGAAACCCACAGAGAAGGGATACACCCTCTATGGGAGCAAGGACTATTACCTACGCCTCAAATTTGGTACTTAGCTCGAGTAGCCCGTTCTTTGAATGTTAGGATTGGACTATGAGCACGCCTACTCGTACCTGGTGGTTTCTCCTCGGTGTTGCCGTAGTGCTGGGTGTTTTGGTGTTTTTCGGCGTTAGTTCTATCGTGCCGGGGGAACACTTGGGTGCACAGCTTCTAAAGACGCTCTTCGCTGGACCAGGCGGCTGGTTGTTCCTGGTTCCGGGCGTTCTGTTAGCGTTTGTGTTCACGCGCATTAGTTTGCACAGAGGAAAAAAACTCTTCTCAGAAGAACTCAAACCTATTGAGGCGTTTATTTTTGCTTGTGCAGTGTATCTCTTTCTCGTATACGCGTCGTACCTCATTCTGACGGGGGTACTCTACTTTGCAGCAAGTGGCGCTGGTAGTGCTGGTTTTGTATTCGGATTGTTATTTGCATACGCAGTGACTGGGGCATTACCAACGCTATATCTGGGGTTCCTCGTAACGATGGCACTGATGCTTGTGGCGTTCCGGTCGCCGAGGCAGGAGCCCGGCACCGTGCGATCATCGTTGCTGCGTCGGGGATTCATCATTGCAGTCTTCCTCGTTTCTCTGTATGCACTGAACGCATTTGTTCCGATTGGTATGGCGCTGAACCAACCCTGGCTCTGCAACCTGGCCTATAGCAGCCGCGCCAAGGCTGAGTGTTTCCTTGATGCCCAATCACAAAGTACTGCTTCCTCTAAGTACACCGTCATCCAAACTGACTACAAACAAATTAAAAATCTCAAGGATGTTGGTGGCAAGTTGGCGTACGCTTTTGAGCGACATGACGGCACATCAGGTGTTGTGTACGACGGCCAGCTAGTGAGTGGGGCGTATGAAAAAGTAGGTATTCTTCCTATCGCAGAGGTTGGCGGCACACTGGCATACGAAGCGTATAAGGACGGAAAACAGATTATCGTCTGGGACGGTAAGGAGTATGGGAACGAGTACGACATAGCACTCAGCCCGACCGATGTCGGCGGAAAGCTCGCATTTCTCGCGCGGAGGGGCACGCGAGAAACCGGACTGCACCAATTCGTCGTCTGGGACGGCAAAGAGTATGGAACTCAGTTTCAGCAAGCTAACGATATTCGCGATTTTTCTGGCCAACCGCTATTCAAAGCGAAAGGAGCAAACGGCGATTATGTTGTCGTTGGCGATACAAGCTACGGCCCCTACGGCTATGTCAGTTCTCTGGTAGTACAAGACGGACACTGGGTAGCCAAAGGCGGCAACAATCCCACGTACTACATCGTTGACGGTGTGCTATCTGCGGTTCCCACAAACGATATCGGTCAGGGAGTCTTTGTGAACGATGAGTTCGCGTACGGAGCCGCATCTTTAGAGCACCCATTAA